>JAESFU010000023.1_pt1 | contig 657122 bp, 642 predicted proteins | sample 9269461 | NCBI WGS metagenome assembly JAESFU01 (sample SAMN14502556, study PRJNA617107) | algae metagenome | isolation source: Stenomitos rutilans HA7619-LM2 and co-occurring heterotrophs from cave walls | place: USA: Waikapalae cave, Hawaii | collected 2009-07-28 | reverse complement strand
TATCTACATCCGACACTCGCTGGCACGGCGCCGTGGTATGAGATTCGAGGAAGCCCGACGAAGACTGCTTAAGGCAGCAGCATTGATTTTCGGTAAAAGTCGTCTGGTTTTGACTAAGAAGTAATCAGCGCGCCTATAGACTGCGCAGCACTCAGTACACAACTGAAGCTGGCAACCCTCCCGCTCAAGGTAAGGTTCCTCGCTTTTTGGGTGTCGGTTGCCTCGGCGCGTGAGTTTAATAATCAGGGCAAAGCCTTCAGTTCGTCGGCGTTTGGCACGATATCAGTGACATCCGGGTAGCAAGCATCCGCCCTCCGTTGGGAAGGACAGCGCACTGCATTCGGAAAACTTCACCGTTGGACTGACGCAATTTGAGTAGCCCGGGATTGCCGAGTTTAATATACGCGTCGTCCTCTCTGCGATGTATGTTTCCAAAGACCCTGCTGGCAGTTGATAAGCTCCGGTATCTCGGCCGTGATACGTGCGCAACAAATGGCGGTTTCGCGTCAGCTTTGTCGTCCGGAAGACGCCTGCGACGAGAGAACACATGCTCGTGGAACGTTGTCCCCGGACAAAACTAGCTTGAATTGAGGGGAATTGCCGACCGCACTTTCAGCCGTAGCGCTTGCACCGAAATTGGACATTTCGCGCACAATGCAATCGCAGACTGACCGACCCGAGTGTTTCTCAGCAGCTGTACCACGAGGATTTTGTCATCGCCTCGCGCGCCCGTCATCCTTTCACAAAATCGCCCACGTTGGGAACATTTTGTGCTGCGCAGCATCTGCTCGTGTCCCAAAGCGGCGACAGCCACGGGTTCGTGGACAAGATGCTTGCCGAGCGCGGCCTCAGCCGACGCATCGCCTTGACCGTTCCGAACTTCATGCTTGCCCTCGCGGTAATCGCTGAGACTGATCTCATCGTGGCGATCCCGAGGCACTTCCTGTTGCTGTCAGGCTGCTTGACGACACAAAGCCGCCGGCGACACCCCGGCCGTCGCCGCCCGCGACGAGCCGCCGGCACGGACGGATCAAATAGCGGGACCCGCTCCCCTTATTGATGCGCCAGTCGCAAGCGAGCAGGACATCATTGAATATGTCGAACATTGCCTCCCGCTTCGACAACCTCAGCCCAATCTGCGTTCCACAGCCTCTCGGCCAACAATCCTGCCGTTTCCGACTTTGACACGCGTCGGCCCGCCGCCTGCATCTCCCGCCAAGGGCGCTGTAGCTGAAGGAGCGAGCCTGCAGCGGCTTGCCGTGGCACCATCGGCGATTGTGAGCTGGGTCAAAACGATTTTGATGGCGATCGCAGCCCCCCCGAGCCGACCGGAGCGGTGGACCTCAGCAGGGTTACGCCTCGAGGTGTTCCAACTTCGCTCGGCTTTCTGGCGTTGCTGCCAGATGAACCTCGGTCATCACACGACTATGCTCCCGCGAAGCGTCTGATCGCCGCATCATGCCTATTTCGGGGTATGCGTCGCGTCGCGGTGTTTTGCCTCAACTGCAATCACCACAGCAATGTCGGAAGACCACCTAGTCCAGATGGGATTTCGGCCAGACGAGAGTCATGGTTAAGGTAATAAAGAGGCTCATCTAGTCGAGCTACGACGATAAGGGCGATCGCTAGTAAATTTTGGACCAACATTTCCTGGTTGGCCCAACGCGTCACCGCCGCTATGGACTTCTTTAGAGTGTATCTGCGTAAGCTGCAGATGGGCGGGCGGGAAGATGGCCGGATTGATCCCCCGGCCATGATCCATTCGGAGCAAACCTCCTCCGGCCCCTGCCACTCAGTTCGCCTTCACGATCTGCGGCGGCGACCATGTGCCGTCGAGGATCGATGGATTGGCTTCCTTCGGCCAATACATTCGCAGCATCGGAAGGAATGCTCCCTTCGGCGCCGGCAGCCAGTTCGATTCCTTGTCGGCGCCAGGCGACTCGGCCTGGAAATAAAGCGTGACCGATCCGTCCGGATTGGGTTTGAGGTTGTTGCGTGGGCTGACGGTGAATTTGTTCAGCGCGTTGGGCACGAACCACCAGCCCTGGTCGATCTGGTACATCGTGATCGACCAGAAGCCATTTACCGGCGGCTCCTGCCCTTTGGCGAAGGTCAGCGTGTACTTGTTTGCGCCGCTGAGCGGTTGTCCGGAACTGTCGACCTCGGTATACGGATAAACCGCATCCGCTTGCAGATTTGCCGGCCAACCGAACGCCGCGACCAGCGCGCGCTTCATGTAATCGGTCCCGTACTGGCCGAGCCCCTTGGTGAACAGCCAGCCTTTCACCTCTACACCCATCGCGGCCTTGTTGGCGTTGATCTTGTCGAGCGCCTGCTGCGGGAGGTCTTTCAAGGCCGCCTGCACAGCGGGATCGAGCGATGACAGCGCAAAGTCCTTACACGCGGTGATGCCGATCTTGGCCATTTCGGCGAGGATCGGCGCGTCTTCGGCTGCCGGCGGTGCGTCTTTGCACATCAGCCTGGCCATCATCTTGAAATAGCCCTCGGTTCCAAGGCCCAGGATCACCTCCTGAGGCTTATCGGTCATCGAATAGCCGGGGTTCGGATCGACTGGGGGAGCCGTATAGGTGTAATCCTTGCCAACGGCCGAAAGCGGCCGCAGGTCGTATTGTGCCTGCAGCGCGTTCACTGCCTTGTAGTCTGCCTCGGTGCCGTCAGCGTAGGTGCGCCCTAGGATCAGCATGTACCGAGTCGGGAACTTGATCTCGGTCATGCCGGCCGGGACTGCGCCTTTCCAACCCGGTCCAGTCAGCAGGAAGGTCTGCGCCTTTTCCCCGGTAGTGCGGCTGCCCGCCGAATGGATAACCGGCATCCACAGGCTGTACATAGGAAAGAGATAGTATCTCTTGCCCATGTCTGGATGACTGAAAACGGTCGGTTCCTTTTCGAGGTCGATCCAGGCTGCGGAATACAGCGTGTCGGCATTCGGTGCTGAGACACCACGGTAATCGGCTGGCGGGTAGCGCGGGATGTTGATGAACTGACCCATTGGGCCCCGCGTCCCCGCCACTTTGTCGACATTGGTCATTTGGACCCGCGTTACTTCGGTGGTGATCAGCGAATACCCGTAGATATAGGCGTCCATCGCGATCGCCTTCGCCTCGTCCGGCGTAAGCGCAAAAGACGACCCGCTCCCACTAGCGACGGTCAGACCGCCGGCCAGGACAAGGCTGGTCAGAAAGTTGGCCTTCATGAGTTCCCTCCAAGCAATTGATCTCTAGATCCGCAACTCGGCCGCCACCGCTCTTAAAGCCGAATGAAATGTGGCATAGCGTGAGTCCGCTCAACCTTGTCCCAGACCCTGCGACGCGCACTAGATCACCCCATGCCGCAACCGACGAACCATTTTGCGCCAGCCCCGCTCAAAATTTCGCGAGGCCTCAGTTCCACACCGGTAATTTCCGTGACCGCACTCGCCGGCGTCCCGGCATTCGTGCGCCGCGCGTTCGGCCAGCGCTTGCTCACGCGCGCCAACCGGGCCGCAATGCTCGATATTGAAGCAATCGAGGATCAGGACTGCTTCATCCCGCACGCGACTATGACGACCTTCGTTGAATCAGTCGCGCGGCTTTCGGGAGATGAGCATTTCGGCTTGCTGGTGGCGCCCCACCTCTCGATCGCCAGCTACGGCTGCTGGGGCCAGCATCTGCTCGGCGTACCGACTCTGGGCGCCGCGATCCGGCGCGGCATCGCCACCATCGGCTTTCACAGCAAGGGCGATGCGCTCTCAATCACGCTCGACGATGACCGAGCGCAAATACATTACATAAGCGCCGCCAAGGGTCAGGAGGGATATCGGCATGTAGCCTGTGGCGCCGCCGGCGTCATCCTGAGCGTGTGCAGACAATATCTGCCGCCCGACTGGCGGCCCCAACTCATCGCGCTTGACTTTCCTCGGCCAATGCGCGCCGCAATTTACGAAGACACCTTCCAATCCCCGGTCGTCTTCGATGCTCCGCGGATTTCGGTGCAACTCGACGCCAGAGACCTGCGCGCAGAACCCAAGCGGCAACCCACGTATGTGCTGGTCACGGCCGAGGACGTGGCGCGCGCACGCGTAGCATGTGGCGAGATGAACTACCTGCGAGACGTCATCGCCCAGCAGGTCTGGTCTCAGGTACTGGCGGGACATGTCTCCATCGATAGCGCCGCACGCTCGATCAATACCAGCGTGCGAACGCTGCAGCGCGAGCTCAATCGCGAAGGCACTGACTTCCGCAGCATCGCGAACATGATGCGCAGCAGGCGGGCACTGGAGCTCCTGCGCGACGGCGGCGTGTCCATCACCAAAATCTCAACCGTGCTCGGTTATTCCGCACCGGCGCATTTCGCCCGCGCGTTCCGCAACGCGACAGGTTTGAGCCCTCGGGAATTTCGTCTGCAGGGACGCGCTGTTCCTCTATAAATAACTGGCGCTATTAGGCCGCCACGCTCTTTTTTATGTAACGGATATATTCTGCCGCTGCTCGCTCCACTCCACCGGAAACGGCCTCATCAGGCCCTCTAGCTGCAGTTCTGCCGGCTGTCGCCCGGCGATACAATGTCGGGCGCTAGCAGCGTAAGCCTCAGGACGCGACCCACGTACGACTCGTTGATCTTCTCCGAATTGGCGATCTCACGAATGGTGGCGTAGTCTCCACTGTCTAGCATTTCGCGTCAGCGGAACGCCCGGGCGATCGCCTTGACCATGGCGTTGTCGACATGCCGGGTGACGGGCGCACTGGTGAGTTCGGCGCCGTCGGGCGCAAGCACGAGCTTTCGCCCACCGCGCCGGCGGATCGCACACGCACGGTGACAGTGCGGGCATCGACGCTGGGACGGGGTTCAGGCATTACGCCGCCCTCCGAGATGCCGGTCTGAAAGCGCGCTAAGTGGACCACGGCCCACACAAACTCCTGTCCGCTCGTATGAGTTCAAAGCACGGGATCTCCACCCCACGGCGTGGTCCAAGTTACGATCTCTATTCTGATTTCGACTGCGATCTTTCCGCGTCCAGAAAACGCATAACAGGTGTGACAGTTAATCCGTGGATAAAGATTGAAGCAACGATGACCAGTGTCACTGCACTCCACAGCACACCCTCTGAGTAAAAGCTTGCGTGCCCAAGGCCATAAGCCAAATAGTAGATGGAGCCCATTCCTCGAATGCCAAAAAAGCTGATGACTAATCGCTCCCGTACCGGCTCGGCCCTGCCCCACAAACTTAAGTAGGCAACGGCCGGGCGAACAACGAAGAGTGCCAAGCCAGCGAAAAGTACCACCGACCAAGTCACCTCTTTCAGCAAACCGCCTGCCGTTATCGCCCCTCCCAACAGAATCAGCAGAACCGCCATCAACAAACGTTCCAACTGATCTGTAAACTCGTGCAGCTTGGCATGAAAGTCATGAGCACGCTCTTTGGCTCGAAATGATAAGGCCGCAACGAATACGGCCAGAAACCCATAGCCGTAAGCTAGTTCAGTCACGCTGTAGGCTATGGCGGTGATCCCGAGCGCCACAAACCCGTCACCTGTGCGAGACAAGCGAGCGCGCTGCGGCAATCGAAAGGTGATCCAGGCGAGGACATAGCCAACTGTCACGCCTATCATCAAGCCAACAACCAGCTTCCAAATGACATCAAAGAAGAACCATCTTGCCAACCACTCGCCGTCGGAGGACGTAGATAAAGCAATGGCGATAGCGAAATTGACAAATGGAAAGGCAAGACCGTCATTCAATCCAGCTTCTGACGTAAGCGCGTACCGGACCTCATCTTCTTGACCCTCGTGTGGAGGACCGACTTGAACGTCGCTTGCCAAGACCGGGTCCGTAGGAGCTAGCGCTGACGCTATAAGGACAGCGGCGGCTGCACCTAGCCCCAAAAGGCTGTATCCAAGAATCGCGAGCAGCAGGATGGTGAGAGGCATAGCGAACGCAAGAAGTCGCCACGTGACGCCGCCCGTGCTCCACGTGAGGGCCCGGTCGAGCTTAAGGCCCGCTCCCATTAAAGAGATAATGACGACCAGCTCGGTCGTCCGCTCCGTGAGCTTTAGTATCTCTTGCGGATGCGGAATGACGCCCGGAACAATTGGCAGTGCAAAGACAGCTGCACCGACAACAAGACATGCGATCGGCAACGATAGTGGCAGCTTTTGCAACAGCAGCGGTAACCAAGCACTCAGCAACACAAGTATGCCGAACGCCAAAAGTACAGGTATGTAAGGGTCCATTGAGATTTAGTGCCCGGCTTGGCGCGATGACCGAGGGGTGCGAAGTAAAAGGGCCAGCATCTAAGTGAATTGGCAAACTGCGTATGCAAAAAACGCCGATTAGCGCTAGATCAAGCGAGCAACTGCGACCTGTCAGCTGCAAGTCTCCGAGTGGGTAGCGCTGCGACGCAGTTGACTGATGGCTTGCGCGCTATGTCGGCCCAGACGCCGACCTGCTGCCCAGATCAACGAGTCAAAAAAGTGGATATGATCCGTACGGCAGCAGACATCAATAACCCGAATATTGCCCAAAGGATCCTCACAGCGGACCACCGACTCGCAACACCGCCCCGATCTTCACTTAGAACGGGGCCATGTTACCGTCATTAACGATACAATTCACGCTCTTTTCTAATTTGTTCCGGGGTGTAGGGGGCCGCGGCCGGATCGAAGGACTTCCATCCGCTAGCTCGGTAGGCCGCCGCGCGATCCGTCACCCGTACCGAAGACCGATCCATGATCGATTGCAGACGCGATGCGTTGTTGTCTTCGACGCGAGCGCTTACCAGGGCGCCACCACGGCGGAGGGCTTCAGCATAAACATCAGCGTCTTCTTTCGAAACGCCAGCTTGCGTCAAGGCCCCAACCAAGCCGCCGGTTGCAGCGCCAGCAGCCGCTCCTGTCAGGGTGGCGACTAACCAACCTGCCGCGACGATAGGACCAACTCCGGGAATTGCCAGTAGACCCAGGCCGGTCAACGCACCCACCGTACCACCAGCGACCGCGCCAATGCCAGCCCCAGTTCCGGCTGCCTCAGCGCGATCATCGGTTCCGTCCAGATCTCGGTCAGGAAACGTACCCGTTTTCTCGTCGTAAGAGCTGTCTGCATTGCTTACGAGGATACTGATGTCGCCGTGGTCGACTCCGGCTGCTTCAAGGTCGCGCACCGCTGCGCGAGCCTCACGGTGAGAATTATATAGCCGGGAAATAGTTGTCGTCATTGTCGCATTCCTTCTTAACGAGGCGTGATATTGCCCTGATAGTCGACACTCACGTCGACAGATTTGCCGCCCTTGCTGCCCTTGCCACGCCAGACGCCGTTCTGATCTTTTGTCAGGTCGCTGACGTTCGAAAAGCCGTTGTCTTCGAGGCGCGACTTCGCTTGACCTTCGGTAAAGCTGTTAGCGCCGGCCGCGGGGGCGCCAGGGTTATTCGGTGAGTTAGGTGTTGTGACCGCCGGCGTTGCGGGATCAGAGTTCGCCGGTTTAGGTTGAGCATGGGCCGCTGTAATCAGCGCGACCGACGCTACGAGAATAAGGAAAGCTCGCATGGGCGTTTCTCCAAGTTGTTGAAGCTATCGGAAACGAAAGTGAGAACGTTTAGTTCCTCCACACGCGGCGGTTCATCGGAGAAGCTACCAACCCAACTGGAGGTGCAGGCCCTTACCCGGCCCCGGAAGCGAAGATGTTCGAGTATGCTGAGCACATCATGAAACGGTTGAAACGAAACCCTACCCGGCCAGGCGAGCGCGCCGAGCTGCACCCCGAGCCGTTTCCAATGACGCCAAATCTTCCGCCATCAGGATTATCCGCAGCCTTGCTTTCGGCGGTAATTGAGACTTGGTTGCTTCAAACAAGCCTAAGATTTCTTCGTATTTGAAACCAGCTTAATCTACGAGCGAAGGCCGCCCACGGAGCGCAGCTCGAGAAAGGTTGCAAGCTGAGACCGATAATGAATGCGCGGTCCGACCCCACCCAGCTCAAAGATTGCGCTGTTCGCTGGTGAAAGCTCGTAGGTCCTGCCACCCGCATGAACAAAATATGCAACCTCACGCAGGATGAAGCAGACAGACTGCTGTCCAGCAGCGTGCTATTGCCGTGGGCTTCTCGCAGTCACTGTACCTCCAGCGCGACTCGGCAAACGACTCGATCGCCCGCTCCGCACCGCGCTGGGAATTCCGCCCCGTCGGAGCGCGTTACAAAGAATAAAAACGTCAAGGCAGGCCGTTGTCATCCTGCGCCGCGGCGATTCCTTGTCGAATGAAATGAACTGCTTGATCCGCTGATCATCTAAAGTAAGTATCGACGAGCCGGGCGCCTCGCCATAGCTCAGCGCTCTCTCCGTTCAGCTGATCCCGAAACTGTCTGATCGCTTCAGCCTCGCTGTTGGCGACAACCATATCAAATGCGATCGGCAGCCCGTTCGGGTCCAGCCGGATGACGCGATAAGCGGCGCCGGCCGCTTCCTCGTTCCTGTTGCGCAGCGTGCTCAGGACTGAGCCCCAGACACCTGCGACCCTCGTAATGGCCTTGTGAAGCAAAGCGGCACCGTTTCCCTTTTGAAGGACGGCCCGCATCGGAGTGGTTTTCCCATTCGGTGCAGGCCGCCGCCATATAGGTCGCGACTGGATGGCAAAGCCAGGATAGAGCATCTAACAAGTTCCTTTTTGAGCCATCGCAAACGCGGCGCACATCGCGGGCGGTGAAGCGCATGTCGTCTGAACGAGGTGAAAGAATCACTCTCGCGCACGTCAAGCCGATCGTAAAATTAAGTCCGGTAGACCTCGCGTAATCAAGACAGTGAATATGCCAAGAACAATCAAAAACCCGCTGGTTGAGCTTTCGCGGCAGGAAGTTCAAGAGATCAATCGTAAAGCAGAAAGAGGAAGTAATCAGTCCTGTCCCAGGGTCCGTGTTGAAATTCGAAACAGGACTGAGGACGGCTTGCGCAGCAACGACATGCGCCCGGGCCCTTCGATCGCGTTCCGCTTGTCCTTTTTAGCCTGGCAGCGTTGGCTGCCACTTGCGATAGCATTCGATGAAGCGTTTCCGCCGTGCGCGAGAATGGAGCGTACGTCAAACGCAGCTCCGACCTCTCTATAAACATCACAATGGTCGCGGATATGTCTATCCGTGAGAGCCGTATGTTAAATCACACGGATTATGAGCTCGGCACTTTGGGGCGGCCGAGCCTATTTCGTGTCGCGGAGGCGGCCATCGGTGGTCGATTAGACAGTGTTAACCTCGATGAAACAGCACGCCCCGCCGTCCTCCACTAAATTCGGGGAGATCAGTTGTTCCAGGAGTTGCAGTCCGCAAAGCGGCCATAACCCAGATCGACGGTGCAGGGCGAATAGAAGTTTGGTCGATAGGGTCGCCCGCGGCGATCGAGGGATGGGTCGGGCCATGCGTGGTTACGATACGCTGACCGAGCGGGTGCGGACTGATGACTGCGGACAGCAGGGCCCTTCCGAACCTTCTGCTTTTGAACGCGCTGATGTTTGGAAACTCCATCGCCGGGCGCTGCTGACACCGGAGCTACGAGAAGCGGCAACGCGCCGATAAGAGACATCGCAACGAGACTTTTCAATTTCCAGTTCATTCCAACCTCCAGTAGCTCCTTATCTGGAGATAAGCCACGCACTTAAATGCGCCATTGTAAAAAGACATGATGGACTGACCGTAAGGAAGGCTCCCGAAGGGCCGTTTGCGCATCGCGTGGCTGTACTTTGTATTGCCAAAAGAAGGGGCGGAACATTTCAGAGAGGGAGTTGTTCCGGATTCAGCGACGCTCCATCCGGCGTCGCATCGCTTCCTCCCTCCTCTTTGCTAGAAGCAAATTGGGCGGGCTTTCTGGAGTAAACAGTGCGCTTCCATTTTCAGGTTCGAACGGACACCCACGTCATGTTGACCGAGGTGTCGGAACTCCGGGACTCGAACGAAGCTCGCCTTGATGCCGCTAAGCGAATTGGACAATTACTCCAGCAGCACGCAGGCAACTTATGGGCTGACGAAAGCTGGCAGATGGACGTGACCAATGACCAAGGTCTCGTTCTTTTCGTCATATTTGTTCAAGCACTGAGGTCGCCCGGGACCGCTGACATGGATCAAAATGGAGGTGGATGAGATGCCCCGATACGTGCGGGGAACCATCAATGATCACGTGTTGTGGAGGATGACTAAAGTATGTACCCCGGAAGAAGACGCGGCGCTCTGTGAAGCGACCCGTCTGGTGTCAGCTTGCGCGCGCCTATCTGTGCGCTTTAGCGCCCGATGAGCCGGCTCCGGTTTCTCGGATCAGAGCAGGCCTAAAGGCTTTCTATTCCGATTTGTTTGTGCGCGCTTAGCGGCCTTCTTATGCACCCGCTCGAACACGCGCCTTTACGCGTTGGACCTGAACCGCAGACCACTCTCCTTCACCGCGCGCCGTTGGGATGCCAGCCGCATTGAGGCCCGCGGCAAGCTCACGCAGCGAGTTGGCGCCCTGCATTTCAAGTTCCTTGATCTTCTCCGCGATGTCGGCCGCCCGTACATTTGCACGCTGCTGAATTGCCCGCCGCGCCTGCGCGCGTGCCTTGTCAGACGGGGCAACGCCACGGTTACCACCAAGCTTCACTCCGCGGCGCCTCGCAGCCGCCAGAGCCGCCCTCGTGCGGGCTGAAATCATGCCAGCCTCCAACTCGGCTACCGAAACCATTTGCTGCAGCAAGAAGCGCCCGGTGGCTCCTTCGATTTGAGGTAAATCGGCAAAACGCACGTCCACGCCAGCCTCAAGCAAACGGCCCAGGAAAGCCACAGATCGCGTCAGGCGATCTACCTTAGACACCACCAGCGGACAACGGTGCAAACGTGCTGTAGCAAGCGCCTTTTCCAATTGGGGCCTATCAGAGACCTTTCCGGACTCGACTTCGGTGAACTCCGAAATGATCTGCCAGTCACCACCGTTAAGATAGCGGGCAACCGATTCACGCTGCGCTTCCAGGCCAAGCCCCGAGCGGCCCTGACGGTCGGTTGACACGCGAAAGTAAGCAATAAACTTGCCGCACGTTGCCATTTGCTGCCTCCGGTTTGAGCTTACTCCTTTCATGTTTTGTATTGGCCATGTTACGTTTCAGTCAACCAACGTTGATTGAAACGTGACACTAGTTGTGCGGAGGTGTACTCTTTTCAAGCCGAGGCAAACGCTACCGTAGGTGACTTCACAACACCGCGCCGGCGTATGCGGCCCCAGCTTTGATCTCCCGAACGGAACGGCGCGCTAGAGATCCGATGATTTTGCCCAGGAAATTTTGCGACGCCCTCACTGGATGACTTGTTCTGCCGCTATAGCCAGGTCTGTCTCCATCAGGTCGGCGCTCCGACGGTAGTGGCGGTCGGGTAAGGCTTTGCCTATCGCTAGGCATGAACACCGCGAACCGTCCCGCCTGTAGCCGATATCATCAAGTTCTCGGGCCCGGCACTGGCGCAGATTTGCCAAGGAAACAACAAGTTCGGGCCGAGCCTCAAAGCTGGAGAATATCGAAATCAGTTGCCGAACCGGAATCCAGACATTGATTGAAAAGGAGAATTACTTCAGCCAGCCCCGCCGCTGAAATTTAGTAAGTAGCTCTGCGAGGCCCTCCTCAAGCATCTCATCGTAGGCATCAAAACGCCGTTCGGCACGTTGGTAGGTGGACCATCGCATCCATTTCGGCTTAGGGGGAAAGTCCCAATCATCAGGATCGAAGCCCCCAACTCGACATAGATCCGCATTGATCTTGGCCTTCCCACGGTGCGCTCGGTTGTCGCGGTCGCAGAACTGCGAAGCGTAAGCTACCTGGCGGCCCCACCGTTGCCGAGACGCAAAATGGCGCGCGCCTGGTGGCATCCATAGCACCATGCAGCGTTGATTGAGATAGGGGCAGATGAAAAACCATTGCCGACCACCGAAATGGCGAGGCCGAGCCACGACTATGATGCGTTGATCGAGGCCGCCGTCGATCTGGATACGGAACCAACCTTCGTCGGTCCCGCTCAGATCGGCGGTGATGACTCCGCTAGCAACGTCGCCCCAATAACTGTGCGTCCAAATTATGCCTCGCGGCCCGGTGGCTGCGCCGGGCCGGATAGTCCCGCGTCGAGCTAGTGAGTTGAGATCGAGTTTAAGTCCGCTTTCAAGTCGAGCACGATAACCTCGTCGCCCCATCTTTCATTTCCTCTTTGTCCCCTTTTCCCTTTTTCTAGTACGGGCTCCGCGCTGGTCACCACGCTCTCTATTTGTGAGTTCCTTGGCGGTGCATTTAGAACCCAGTGGGGAATTACCCACCTTGTTCGGTGGTGAAATGCACACCGGACAGAAGGGAGGCGTGGTGTGAATGCCCACCACTATGCGGCCCTGGTTTCGGTGTGAGTTTCCACACTACTTTCTATATCTTCCCTGCTGTACGCGAGGAACGTCACCCGAGGCTTGGACCAACGCTTGAGCCTGGCCACCCTCACGCGCTTGATCTTGCCCTTGATTGCCTTCGCTTCTTCGATTGTCTGAATCTTGGACCACTCGTTGGTTGGCCCCATTGGCGGCACGGGCAGATAGGTCAACCGGAAAGCGTTCGGCTTCCTAAACTCGCCGACGCCGGAGCGGCCTTTTTGCGTGACCTCGACGAAGCCTAGGGCTACGCACACGCTGATCGCAGGCTTGATTGCGTGCCGATCGATCCCGAATTCCTCAAAATCTTGATATGTCACGATGAGGCGACCGTTATCGACGCCGCCATGCATGCCGTGTTCGCATTGGATACGATCCAGAACGCGACGTTCGGCCAAGCCTAAGACGCGGAAGGGTGGAGACCCCATCATTTCGTAGGGCAGCGGACAAAACTGCCAAGTGATCTTGCCACGTTTGCCGGTGCGAAGAGAGCCGGTTGCCCGGCCCCTTCTGTCGAGTTTGCGTGATGCAACAACCGTCATGGCGCCTGCCTACGCTCGGTACCCATGCGAAAAAATGAGCTGTCGTGGTCTTCAACGACGAGACGCGGCTGCCCCATTGCCAGGATGGTGATCAGGAAATCTGCGCCCCCGGCGGCTGAGAACCGCGTCGCTCATGCCGCCACCTGTCCATCAAGACTCAGAACTCGGCGAAGCCACGCCGTCGAAACGCGGTATGACCCGCCGACCTCGATAAGCCCGCCGATCTCCCCTGCCCGCGCCGCCGCGTAGATTTTGTCCCTGCTCCAGCCCAGGGCTTTGCCCGTGTGCGGCCATAGCGGCACCGTCACACTCTCGCGGCACATGCGCACCGCCTCCTCCGTTGTCATCTCTGAGGGTTTCGCAGCCCCCCTCGGCTTCCGTGCCATCGGCAGCTCTCCTTTTCGTACGGGATTAACCGTCTGTTTTATCTATTCCGCCTTTGTTCTATTGTCAAGTTAAGGTGCGGCATATACAGTACGAAAATAGTGCGGAGGAAGTCGATCGTTGCCAAAGTCCGAAAAAACGACAGCAAAACAACGAGGTAGGCCAACACGCCATGCCGGTGGAAAACTATCGAAGAACCGCACCTTTAAGATTTATCCCGATCTCGACGCGAAGCTGATCGCAGCAGCAGCCGAAACCGGACGCACCGTCAGCGAGGAAATCGAACGCCGGTTGGATCGCTCTTTCACTAACGACGAGATGTTGGGTAGTCCCGAAGCATCGAGCCTGTTTCACTTGGTCGCTGCCGTGATGGCGACAAACAAAACAAGCGAGCGCTTTGATGACGAGTCGAGTGACCTCGCCGCCGCGCTCGTGCGTGCGACAGCCAAGTTCCTCGCGAAAATCGTTCCGGACATCTTATGGGTCAAGATCGGCCGAGGGGATGACAAGTGGGACCCTGACAGCGTCACCACCGTGTACGCACGCGAGGTATCTGACGTCGAGATCGACGGCGAAAAAATTCCGGTCTGGCACACAATAGGATTCAACGAGCGCTCCACCGACGAAGACATGAAGGATCGCATCAGGCGCGGCCGGCCCGTTGGCTTGAGCGGACACGGACCGGACGCACTGATGATTATCAAGCCGGCACCGGCCGATCCGAGCAAGCGACCCGCCGCACTCACCCCTCAAGAGATTGAAGCATGGAGACGTGAATATCTACGGCAACATCCGAAATTGGAGGATGACCAATGAAGGGCTCGATCGTAAAGAAGGGCGCGACCTATTTCGCCATCGTCGAGACGAGCACCATCGATCCCGTTACCGGCAAGCCGAAGCGTAAGCGCAAATGGTTCAAGGCCGATGGCGCAAAGAACAAGGCCGAGGCGCAGACATTCCTCCGCGCGAAGCTGACTGAGCTTGAGGGCGGCATCCTGATCGATGCCAAGAATGTCAGCGTCGCCGGCTATCTGGACCGGTGGCTCGACACAGTGAAGCCGAACGTCAGTCCCAAGACCCACCAGCGGTACACGGAAGTATGCCGCAAGACTATTGGTCCCCGCATCGGAACCGTCATCCTGTCGAAGCTTACGCCGCCCCAAATCTCGGCTGCCTATGCCGAGGCGTTGACGAGCGGTCGCAGGAAGCACGGCACCGGCGGTTTATCGCCTCGCACGGTCCATCACATGCACACGATCTTGAAAGGGGCGCTTGCCCAAGCGGTCGAGTGGAGCCTGCTGGCCCGCAATCCATGCGATGCCGTCCGCCCTCCCAAGGTCGAAAAGAAGCCGATGATGACCTTCGACCTACTGCAAACAGCGCAGGCCATCGAAGCTGTCCGACCGTCACGGCTGTTCATCCCCGCCATGCTCGCCCTCCTCTGCGGCATGCGGCGTGGTGAGATTGCCGGCCTGCGCTGGCGCAGCGTTGACCTGACCACCGGCAAGCTGTCCGTCGTCGAGAGCGCAGAGCAGACAGGCAACGTCGTGCGCTATAAGGAACCGAAGACCGGCAAGGGGCGCAGCATTGCCCTCAGCTCTACGATGATCGAAGAATTGAAGGCGTGGCGGCTCCGGCAGGCTCAGGAGTTTCTAAAGCTCGGCATGCGGCCGGCTGACGATACATTCGTCTGTACCCAGGCGGATGGCAGCCCGCACCAGCCGAACAACCTGACCCACCGCTGGTCCCTGATCATCGCAGGCACCACCCTGCCCCGCATTCGGTTTCATGATCTACGGCACACGCACGCCACGCTGCTGCTACAGCAGGGAGTGCATCCGAAGGTCGCCAGCGAGCGGCTGGGACACAGCAAGATCGGGATCACGCTCGATCTCTACAGCCATGTCCTGCCGGGAATGCAGGAGGACGCGGTGGCCAAGGTCGATGCCGCCATACGGGCAGCACAGAAGGCGCCGTAGGCCGGTTCTAGGAGTCAATGACGAGTCGGACTGATGCGGTGGCAGGATCGGCCCCCGTTTTCTTTTTGACGAAATCCACGGGGCTGCTATGGGCACAGCCGCGCGGCGCCAGGAGAACAGACTGACGACAGAATCCATCAGCTCCCGCCAAAAATGGTAGAAGATCGGTAGACATTCGGGCTTGAGCTTCGCATTTGATTTGCTAAGTGACTGTTCCGAAACGGAATGCCGGCTTAGCTCAGCGGTAGAGCAGCGGTTTTGTAAACCGAAGGTCGGGGGTTCAATCCCCTCAGCCGGCACCACTCTGCTAACGGCGTCTTAGATTGCCTCTCTCCGGACTGGCCCGCAACCGGCGCGCGGAGTTTCCGGTAGGCCTCAATCGCCGCGGGGGCTTCCTTCAGTTACGCCGGATCGGACTCCGCAATTCTCTGCGCGAGCGCTCGCCTCGGCTAGTCGCAAATGCATCTTGTCATGCGAGCTAGCGTTTGCGGCCGAGACCTGGCTGCGGATGAAGGTCGGGACAATCAGCCCGCCGTGGCGTCGTCGTTTTTCCCCGGCCCTGGAAGCGTACCCGCCCCCGGCGTCTTCTCGTAGTCCGTCAGCTCGGGTTTGGCTGTACCCACTTTGGTCTGGGATTTCTGTTGAGCCCGCTTCTTGTCCTCTGGCTGGTCCTGCCCGCGCTCGTCCTGGACTATGCCGTGTGTGTTCATGGGCAGACAACCACCCCGGACCTCAGGTGTTCCTCATCATGCGTGGGGCTCGTTGCTTGCTTGGTAAACCGAAGGTCGGGGTCTCAATCCCCTCGGCCGGCACATCAACATTGCTTGGCGACGCTGGCCGTCCTCCGCGCGGACGAGATGCCGGCTGCGCCACCTCACCCTGCCAGACGACCTGGAACCGTCGCCGGACGACCACGTTCGGTCACTGACCCGCAGCGACGAAGCCGAGGCGCATGACCATGAAAATTCCTGTCCTGCTGATTGCCCTCGTTGCGGCGCCTGTTGCAGCCGCTCAGAACAACCCGGCGGACGCCAAAGTCGACTGCTCCCTGTTTTTGAGGAAGCCGAACGGCTCATGGTTCGTGACCGCCCAGACGAAGATCGAACTGGGGGATTCTCAGATCACGATCGCGGCGGGAGACCTCGGGCCCAGGATGATGAAATTCGGCATGGCCGATCTGTACACCGTCCTGGATAATGCCTGCCCCGACAAGAAGGGCCAGCCGGCGCCGCAACTGCCGAGACCCGAATAGACGCGCCCCATATCCGTTGCGGCCCGCCGACTGCGCATCACTCCTCCGCGCCGTCGTCCGTCTTGCGCGTCATGCGCCCCTTCACCCAGCCAGCGACCGCGACGAAGGCCGCGCCGATCGCGGCGAACACCACCCAGCGCTTGTCCTTGTAAACGCGCCCATTCGGGCCAACCCATCCCATGAATCACCTCTGGGCTGGCAATGTCCGGCACCCGATCAGGTTGCATCCAACGCCGTTTCACGAGGTGTCACGCGCCGCAACAGCTTGTGAGACGACATTTTCCGCGCCGCGGCGATAATTGAGGGGCAATCGGCGGCGTGAACCTCCCTATCCGATTGGACCAAGTCAGCCCCGCGTCGGAAACGGCGTGGGGCTTCTTTTTGGTTGGCACCCGATCGAAGCGTTATGCGCAGAAGGCGCTGACGCCTGCCGCTACCGCTCGCTCTGCATGCGGATATAGCCGCCGATCTTCACGCAGGTCCCGGTCCCCTCAATCGGCTTGAAACCGGCACCGTATTCCTCGCATGACTTGGCCCGCTTTTCGGACTGCGCCTTCGGACCGGCGGGCTGCATCTCGGTGGTCGGCCGGGTGGCAAGCGCCTTGGTGGTCGCAGCCTTGCTCTGGGCGAGCGCGGACGTCACCGGAGACAGAGCTATCAGGAGGGCGATGGCGATCGTTCTCATCGCGCCATCCTAATGCGGATCGCGCCTGTTGTCTCGTGGCCACGGTGCGCCAGTTAACCGTCTTTCTTCAGCCGGCGTTAGCCCGCCGCGCCCACCATTGTTCCGGATCGCATTGGGAGATGCGGGTTTATCGAGGCGCGCAGGAATGCGCGCTCCGGATTGCGCGACGGGGGTCGCGCCATCCCGGCACCATGGGGAGATGCGGATGACCGCAATGGATCTGGTGGGACTGCTGTTGATCGTATTTCTGGTCGCGCCGATGGTCACGGCACGGCCGAGCCGGTTCTAGCGCGGGACGCTCAGTCGCTGTCCCGGCCGTATTCGCAACCGCGCGCGGCATAGACGTATCGGCCGACGCCATAGGCGTCACGGCGCAGCATCGGCTGGCAGCGCTCGACCCAGCGCATCTCGCGCTCACGCAATTCGGCGACTTCCTCGGGGATCGGTTCGCGCAGCGACCGGATTCCGCTATTGCCCGGATCGCCATAGCGGTATTGCCGCACGCAATGCGAGCCGCCGCCGCTATAGACGCAGCTTCCCACCACCGTATCGGTCGTGCGCTGCTGCGCCAGGGCCGGCGTTCCTGCCGCACCCAGGGCGACGGCAATCATTGCAAAGCCCACGGCCGTTCTTTTGGTCATGGCATGCCACTCCCTTCCGGCACATCCTGGCCGGTGACTTCATCCCGTGACGGGATGTGCAACCGCGATGCCACGAAAATCGTGCCGAACCGGGACAGGACCGCGTTCGCCGTCAGTTTTTGCGACAATGGAACCCATTCGCTTTTTCGGGATTGTTCCGTGCTGCGCGGCAAGGGGCCGGCAACGCGACGGGGCAAGACATCTTGAATATGATGCGAAACACCCGGACGGGACAGCCGGCCGAGCCCCGGGAATCAGGTGGACGCCCACCCGCACCGCCTTCCGTGACGGCGGGCCGTGTGCGGATCGGCGCGATGGACCCGACCCCGTTCGAGGATACCACCGCGTTCTGGCAGATGACGGCGCAGCTCGCCACCATTCTGATGGCGACGATCATGTTCGGCGTGTTCCTCTATCTCGCGCGGCCGTTGCTGGTGCCGCTGCTTGCCGCGCTGATCGTGGCCTTCACCATCGGACCGCTCACCGGCTATGCGGTCAGGCACGGCCTGCCCGCCTGGGTGCCGGCTCTGGTGATCGTGGCAATCATCGGCGCAATGTTCTATTTCGCCGTGCTGCTTCTTGCCGATCCAATTTCCGATCTGATCGCGCGGTCGGGCGAGATCGGAGCCAATATCAAAGAAAAATTCCGGTTCATGGAACGGCCCCTGACCGCGCTGAAGGAGCTGTATTCGACTTTCGCCGGATCGTCCGGGGTGACGGTGGACGTGTCACAGCCGACGCAAGTGATCGGTAGCGTGGTCGGCACCATCACGCCGGCGATGGTGCAATTCATTCTTTTTTTTGCGACGCTGTTTTTCTTTGTGCTCGGCCGCGCGGCGATGCGCCAGTATGTCGTCAATATTTTTGCCACTCGGGACGGACGGCTGCGCGCCCTGAAGATTTTCAATGACACCGAGCGCAGCCTCAACGGCTATCTGCTCACGGTGACGATCATCAATGCCGGCGTCGGGCTGGTCTGCACGCTCGTGACCTGGTCGCTCGGATTTCCGGCACCGCTCTTGTGGGGCGCGTTGGCGTTCGCGCTGAACTACATCCCCTATGTCGGCCCCGGAGTGATGCACTTTGTCCTCTTCATGATCGGGCTTCTGACCTTCGATACGCTGTTGCCGGCGCTGATCGCGCCAGCGCTGTTCATGTCCTTCACCTTCATCGAAGGGCATTTCCTGGTGCCGACCATTATCGGCCGCCAGTTGCTCCTGCATCCGCTGGCGGTGTTTCTGTCGCTCGCCTTCTGGGCATGGCTGTGGGGGCCGATCGGTGCGTTCCTGGCCACGCCGATCCTGATCATGGTCAAGGTCGCGGCCGACCACCTCTATCCCCGCCCCAAGACCGTGCTGCCGGATTAAGGCGCGTCGCGCCCGCTGTTGGCGCCAAACGACACCCGCCGAATGCTACCGGCACTCGCCGATGCGTTCGGCCGAAATCGACACCATCCCCTGCTGCACGATCTGATCGAGCATGCTGGCCCTGGTGGTGACCATCGCGCTGTATCGCGTCGGGCTGTCGAAGATGAACTGCCCGGCGACGTCCATGTTCAGCTGGCCCTTGCATTGCAGTCGCCAAGTCAGGCCGGTGGGCTCGAGCGTGAATTCCGTTCGCTTGCATTCGGAATTTTCGGTCTTGACCTGCGGTCCGAATGTCTTGCCGAGGTCGGCGACATCCTCGGGCGTGAGGCACCGGGTTGCGACCTCCGGTGGCGTCATAGGCCCCGATAGGGTCGTGGTCATCACCCGCCAGCGCCCGGGCTCAAGGGTCTGAGCCCATGCGGACGTAACCAATGCGGACGATGCAGCGACGAGTGGCAGCAGCGTCACGGCACAACGCAACGTCACGGCACAACGCAACGCCACAAAACAACGCAGCAATGCCTTCATGCCACAGACCTCAATCCGGCATCGGCGTTTCGGCCTTCGGGAATCCCGCGAAGGTCGAAGCCGGGACGCCGAAATTGGTGGCCAGCAATTCGGGCGGATTGGCCGCGAACCAGGCGGTTGCCGAGATCGACTGGTAGTCGCCGTTGTTGAAAGCGAGCACGAGTTCGAGTTCGTCGTCGCCGATATTCTCGATGTAATGGGCAAAGCCTTGCGGCGCGTAACCTACATCGCCGGGGCCGTATTCTTCGGTGCGGGCGCGACCACCCGATCCGAACACAGTCATCCGTGCCCTGCCCTTGATGTAATACTGCCACTCGTCGGCATTGGGATGCCAATGAAGTTCACGCAATCCGCCCGGCTTCACGCGCATCAGCGCGCCGGTCATCGTCGTCGAGATCGGAAACTCCTTCTGCGAGACCACCCGGAGCGTGCCGCCGGGATATTCCTGCGGCGGACGCTGCGCCAGCATGCGATAGCGGTGGGTCTCGGCCGGCGCATTGAGCGATCCGGGCGCGGGATTGTCCGGAAGGGGCGGCGGCACCGGCCCCTTCACCAGATAAACCTCCTTCTTCGGAAAATTCGCGAAGGTGGATTCGGGCACCGCAAAGTTCTTGGCCAGCACCTCCGCCGGCACATGGCCGATCCAGTCGGTGATGCTGAAGGTGCCGAACTCCGAAAAATAGCCGTTGTCGAAGATCAGGATGAATTCACAGGGCTCGGTCCCGATGCCCTGGATCGAATGGCCGTGCCCGCGGGGGAAGTACCAGACATCCCCCGCACCGAAATCGACGATTTCGCATTGCCCGTTCGGATCGATGGTGGTGACCCGGCAGGCCCCCTTGATGACATAGGCCCATTCGGCGGCGTTGGCGTGCCAGTGCAATTCGCGCAACGCCCCTGGATCGAGCTGCATCAAAACGCCGGCCAGCTTCTGCGAGACCGGAAAATTCAGCGCCGTGGCTTCCTTCGACCAGCCGCCGTCGCGCGGGATGTTCGGCGCGGCGCCCAGCGCATAGCGCAGCGACGGCAATTCCTTGCCCTGCAGCGGCACCGGCATCGGCCCATAAGGCGGCTGACCCGCGTAAGAATCTCCGTCTCCAGCCATCGCCACTCCCCCTATCGCCGCCGCGCCGCCAATCACCGTCCGCCGGGATACGTCCGTCACGATCAATCTCCCGCGATCACAGCGCGTTGTGCGCGTGATACCCGAGCACATCAATGCTCGATTCGCGTTAGCTTAAGGACGCAATTGGCCGGGACACAAGGCGTCTTCGACGGCTTATGCCCGGCCAATGATGGCGATAGTTGCAATATGGTTTAGGATCTGCGGCGGATCAGGGCTGCGGGATTTTCGCCCGTTCCACGATCGGCTTCCACTTGTCGTAATCGGTCGCGATCATTTTCTGCAAATCCGCTCCGGTAACGCTCATCGGCGTCACGCCGAGCCCCTTCAGGCGTTCGATCATGGCCGGATCTTTTGCAATCTCCCGCAACTCGGCGGCGAGCTTGTCGGCGATCTCCGGCGGCACCTTGCTGGGGGCCACGAACACCGCCGTCCATGTGACCTCGAGGCCGGGTACCGTCTCGGCAAGCGCCGGGATCGACGGGTCCACGGCATAGCGCTCCAGCGAGGAAACCGCGATGGCGCGCGCCTTACCCCCCTGCACCTGTGGGTAGGCGGTGGAGAATTGATCGCAGGTCATCTGGATCTGGCCGCCAATCAGGTCTTGGATAATCTGGTTCGATGCCCGGTAAGGCACGTGTGCGATCTTGGCGCCAGTATGCTGGACGATCAATTCCATGCACAGATGTTGCGACGTGCCGATGCCGGACGAGCCGTAGCTCAGCTTGTCCGGATTGGCCTTCATGTAGGCGAACAATTCGGCCGGCGTTTTCGCCGGCACCTTCGGATCGACGATCAGCATGTTGGGCTGATACGCGACCATGGCAATCGGCCGGATGTCCTTCAGCCCGTCATAGCCGAGCTTCTCCTTGTAGATGTGCGGCAGGATGAACAGCGTCCCCGCCGATACCACCGCCAGCGTGTAGCCATCCGGGTTGGCCTTCGCCATCGCGCCGATGCCGAGGCTGCCGCCGGCACCGCTCTTGTTTTCGATGACGAATTGCTGGCCGAGCCGCGACGACAGCCGCTCGGAGAAAATGCGCGCGGCGGCATCGACATTGCCCCCGGCCGCAAACGGCACGATCACCGTGACCGGCTTCGATGGCCATTGCTGAGCGGCCGCCGGCATAGCAAACGCTGCCAGACCTGCAGCAACACAGACGGATAGGCCCGTGAATTTCAGTCTCATGACGTTCCTCCCGTAATTTTTCTAGTTCGACAGCTTGGCGCCGGCCTGCTGAACGGCCTTTGCCCAGCGGGCGAGTTCGGCCTCGTTCAGCTTGCGCAAGTCCTCGGGCGAACCGGCCACCGGATCGATCCCCTGCGTGAGCAGATTCTTCTTCACCTGCGGTGAGTTGATGATCTTGAGGATGTTCTCGTTCAGCTTGGTGACGACGTCTTTCGGCGTGTTGGCGGGCGCCCAGACCCCGAACCAGGCCGAGACAACGAAGTCATCCATGCCGGCTTCCTTCATCACCGGCACATCCGGCAATGCATCGATCCGGGTCGCATTGGTATTGGCGATTGCGCGCAGCTTGCCGTCCTGAATATGACCGAGCAGCGGCAGATAATGGTAGAACATAAATTGAATTTCGCCACGCAGCAGATCGGTGATGGCCTGCGCGCCGCCCTTGTAGGGGACGTGCGTCGCGTTCAGTCCGTTGCGGGCAACGAACATCGCGCCCGACAGATGGTTGGACGTGCCGTTACCGGACGAGCCGTAATTCACCTTGCCCGGATTGGCCTTGATATAGGCGATCAGGTCGGCGACGCTTTTGATCGGCAGACTGGGATGCACGACGAGCACGTTCGGCGCGGTGCCGAACTGAATGATCGGCTCGAAATCCTTGATCGGATCGTAGTTGATCTTGGCGTAGACGGCCGGATTGATCGAATGCGTGCCGATCGTCCCCATCAGCAGCGTATAGCCGTCGGGCGCCGAGCGGGCGACCGCTTCGGTGCCGACGCTGCCGCCTGCCCCGCCGCGATTGTCGATGACCACGGTCTGGCCGACCGCCTTGGCCAGTTCGTCCTGCAGGATCCGCCCGACCAGATCGGTCGTGCTGCCGGCCGGGAACGGCACGATCAGCGTGATCGGCTTTGACGGATAGTTTTGCGCCTGCGCGGAGGCGGCGAAACAGACAGCGACCATCGCGGCGAGCAGAGTCCGAGCCCAGCCAGAAAAAGGCCTCATGAATTCCTCCCGTTATCCGCCCTTCATGGGGCGGGTATTTATGGGCGGCAGAGTAACGGGGCATGCTGGCTGAAAACAAGGTCGGGCCCGACTTTTCCGGGGTTCCGGAATAGCGTCGGCCCTGCGGTGTTGATGCTCAAATAAGCCGAAATTCCAACGAATCACCAACGAGGGAGAATGCGTGATGTCAGACTTGTCTCGCCGCCACCTGCTTGCCGGCACCGCGATAGCCGCCGTCGGCGCCGCACTGCCGCCGCAAGCCGCCCGTGCCGCTGCGCCGCAAAGCGGTCAGCAAGGTCCTGGCTTCTACCGCTTCAAGATCGGAGACTACGAGGTGACCGCGATCAACGACGGCACCTGGTACCGCAAGCTCGATGCGTCATTTGTGCGCAACGCCGAATTGCCCGACGTCCAGAAGGCGCTGGCCGACGCCTTCCTGCCAACCGACGTGGTGCCCATTCCGTTCACGACCTTGATGGTCAATACCGGCTCCAAGCTGATCGCGCTCGATACTGGCACCGGCGGGATGATGGCAGCTGGCCCTGCTCCGCAATCCGGCACCTTCGCCGGCAATCTCGCTGCCGCCGGCATCGATCCGAAGTCGGTCGACGCCATCTACATTTCGCATTTCCATCCCGACCACATCAACGGCATCAAGGGGAAAGACAATGCGCTGTTCTTCCCGAACGCCTCGATCAACGTGCCCGAGGCCGAATGGGCGTTCTGGATGGACGACGGCAACATGACGCGGGCGCCGGAAGCCGCCCAGGGCTCGTTCAAGAATGCGCGCCGCATCTTCGGCGACATCGCCGGCAAGGTGCAGCGCTTTACCCCCGGCAAGGAGGTCGAGCCCGGCATCGCCAGCATCGCCGCCCCCGGGCACACCCCCGGTCACACCGCCTATTCGATCGCAAACGGCAACAAGTCGATGCTCTATGTTGCCGACGCCACCAACAATCCGTGGCTGTTCGTGCGCAATCCAACCTGGCAAGCGGTGTTCGACGCCGACGGCAACAAGGCCGCCGAAACCCGCAAGATGCTGCTCGACCGTGCTGCCGCCGACAAGATGCTGGCACACGGCTATCACTGGCCGTTCCCCGCCTCCGGCTACATCACCAAGACCGCTACGGGTTATGACCTGGTGCCGGCGATGTGGTCGCCGTCGCTATAGTCTTGCCACCGCTGCAACGACAAAGGGCCGCCCTCGCCGGGTGGCCCTTAGTCTTTCGTTCCTAGCAGCCTACCACTTCATGCCGGCGCGCAGCATGAAGGTGCGGCCAGGCAGCGGATACGCATTATAGACGCCGACATTGGTGAGGGTCGCGCTAGCGACCGAGTAATTGTAATACATCTCGTTGAAGAGATTTTCGATCGACGCCGCCCAGAAGAACTGGTCGAGTTCGCCGCCCAGCCGCACATCCACCAGCGTGACCGCCGGGATCTGCGGCTGGAAATTCGCCTGATCGTTGTCCATCCGCCGCTCGCCGACATAACGCACGACGCCATCGAACATCAGGTGACGCTTGAAGATGTTCCATGTCACGCCGATGCTGCCGGTCCAGGGTGACACCAGCGGCACCTGATTGCCGGCATACTGACCTTCGCGGAACGTGGCATCGATATAGGTGAGGCTGCCCTTCAGCCGCACATCGTCGGTGATCTGCCATCCCACGATGGTCTCGACGCCGCGCCGCTGCGTCGGATCGAGATTGTAGTTGATGAAAGTCACCGGATTGAACATCAACTCGTTTTCAAGCTTCATCTGATAGACGCTGCTCTGCAACGCGAACCGTCCGTATTTAAACCGCACGCCGGCTTCCATGTCGTGTGAGGTCTGCGTCTTGAGATTGAAGTTGGTCGGCGTCCCGTTCGGCGCCATGCCGACCCGCTCGTCGACATTGGGCGTCCGAAAGCTCTGCGCCGCGCGGCCGAAGACCGAAAAGACCGAATTGAAGCGATGTTCGAATCCGGCGTGATAGGCTTGGTTGGTTTCGGCCTGATCGAGCGGAATTCCCTGCGTATCGCCGAAGCAGCCGAAAGGCGGAAAGCAGACGACCGGTGAGGCACCCGGCGCATTGAGATCGAGTTGGTCTCTGGCGTTCACGCTCGTGCGCTGCACGCGTATGCCGCCTGACAGGTCGGTGGTCGGAAGCACCGACACGGTCTGTTGCCAATAACCACCGAGCGAGCTTTGCCCCAACCTGTATTGATGGATCGGCGCCAGGCCCGAAAACTGGCTGCGATCGGAATCGTAACTGGAATCGTAATAATCGAGACCGGTGATGATGCGCGACGGCAGGCCGAACAGCGGCGTGTTGATTTTCATGCGCGGCGTCAGCGAATAGGTCGACAGCGTGGTGTTGACGTAGGCTTCCTGGAACGGGGAAAAGAATCCCGCCTGCTGATCCTTGCGTCGCCAGCCGCCGTCCACAATCAGTTCGATGTCGGGTGCCAGCATATGGGTGAAACCACCGGTCGCGCTGTAGCCCTGCTTATCACCGTAGTCATAGGGCTTATCGGTACCGCGGCGGTCCGTGGTCATCTGATCGATCCCGAGGAAGGGATTGACGCGGCGCTCTCCCGGAAATCCGAGCCGCTGGTTGTCGCCGGACAGGTTGAGAAACCACGATCCCTGCTCGGTCGTGTAACGAAGATCGCCGACCGCATTTTGCTGATTGAGGTGGTTGTTCACGCGGTAGCCGTCTGACGTGACGGCATTTCCATAGACCGACGCGGAAAAGGGTCCGGACGATGTGCTCCCGGACACCCGCCCCTCGCGATAACCATAGGAGCCGGCCAGTGCCTCAACCCGCGCCGAGGGTGGCAGGTTGACGCCGGACTTGGTGACGATGTTGACCACGCCGCCGACTGCATTGTCGCCGTACAGGACCGCGCCGGAATTACCGCGGGTAATCTCGATCCGCTCGATCCCGTTCTGTGGGATCGACGACAGATCGACCGCCGCCATGTCGACGTCGTTGAGCCTGCGGCCGTTGATCAGGATCAGCGTATTGGATTGCGCGGTCGCACCGAAGCCGCGCAAATCGATGGTGCTGCCGGCGCCGTTGACGCTGCCGTAGAGGCTTTGGACCTGCACGCCCGCCTCGCGCGCGAGGATGTCCTGCACCGTCATGCTTGGGGACTGCGAGATATCCTCGGCCGTGATCACGGTGGTGGACGCACCCGTGATCCCCGCCGCGCCGAACAGGATGCCGCTCACCGCCTCGGCCTCCTGCACGGTTCCAGGAGCCGGTTCTGACGTCGTCGGGCGGCCGATGCCCCCGACCCCCGTCAACCGGCTGCTCGTCACGTTGATATCCGGCAGCGTGACGCTCTGCGCCATGGCCCCGCCGAAGGCCGCCGACGACAGCAGAGCGGCAAGTGCCGTCGCCCCGCTTCGCCTTGCCGCTCGGCCGCGACTTGTATTGGAAAAAGCCCCCATCATTACGATCCTTCGCCGCCCCGGCAGAGCCGGAGCCTTGGGTGAACACACCCGACGCGAAGGACACGCGAACCCCGCATTACCACCGTCGACGGCATACATCGCCACCGCGCCGGTCAGCGCCGCTCACGCCCTATGAAAAAGTCGCTGGGAGACCCCAGCGGCCTTCGCATCGGCATTTAAGCGTCACCGCTGCGAACAGCCGCTCCGTATGGACGCCCCGCCCACCGGTTGGGTGACTGCGCTGGCAGGTCTCCTGGCTCGCGGGTCGTCACCTGCATCCGGCCTTCCCGGTTTCCCAGTGGCCATGAATGGACGCAAATTCGCCGCTTACAGTTGCGGGGGCAGCCACGGCTTCGGTCGAAACGGACCGTTCCGCGTTCCCTCTTGCCTCTCCGGCCGGACCGGAGAACCAGTGCGGTAACCATGATCCATTCCGGCCGCCGGGGAGTCAAGATCACGCCGTTGTGAGTAACAGGCACCGGATTGACACGAAGAATCTGTATGTTTGATCAGGTGCGAGGGATGGCGCGATGTCCGTGCGAATTGTTTTGAACTATTGTCGCTGCTGCACCGACCAACACTCGAACACAGGGCGATAACCCGTATGATCAAACGCTTCCTTCTTGTTGCCGGTGTTGCCGTTCTGGCGACCGCCATGGCGGGTCAGGTTCACGCCATGGGTATCGATGAGCCTGCCAAGCCGGCCACCGCTCCCACCGACAAACCGGGCGAGAAGAAGGACGCCAAGCCAGCCGCCGACAGCAAGGCGCCCGACACCAAACCCGCCGATTCCAAGCCTGCCGATGCCAAACCGGCGGACAAGAAATCCGACCTCGAATTTCGCAACGGCTACAAGCTCGCCTATGACGCGGTCTACACGCGGCAGGATTATGCGCGCGGCATTGCGATCCTTGCAGCGCTGGGACACGACGGTCACCCTGATATCGCCAATCTGATCGGTTTTGCCAGCCGCAAGCTCGGCCGCACCGAAGACGCCCGCGCCTGGTATGAGAAAGCCCTCGCTTCTGATCCGAACCATTCGCGCACCTGGCAATATTACGGGATGTGGCATCTCGAGCGCGGCGACCGGGCGAAAGCCGAGCAGCATCTTGAGCGCATCCAGTTGATCTGCGGACAGGGTTGCGAGGAATACACGTCGCTGCGCGACGCATTGAACGGAAACATGACCTACTGAGCTGGCGAGCAGATGCTCTCCACAGACCGTGAGGCCGCGATGCAACTGCTACGTTCCACGTTTCTTGCGGCGGCATTCACCGGCGCCATCGCCTTATCGGCAACCGTTGGGTCAAATGCGCATGCCGCCGGGGTCGAAAATCCCGGCGCTGGCATGAGCCTGCAATCGGCGGATCCCGCCGGTCAGGCCAAGGACCCAAAGGTCAAGCGCAAGCCCGCACCGCGCGAAGGCAAGCAAAAGGCGCCGGAAAAAAAGTCCGAGCTCCCCTTCATCGAAGGCTATCGAAACGCCTATGCGCTGATCTACAGGCAGCAGGATTATGAGCAGGCCATCACCGTGTTGCGCTCGCTCGGGCGCGATGAGCATCCCGACGTCGCCAACCTGATCGGTTTTGCCAGCCGCAAACTCGGCCGCACCGAGGATGCCCGGACCTGGTATGAGACCGCGCTTGCCGCCGATCCCAGCCACACCCGCACCTGGCAATATTACGGGATGTGGCATCTGGAACGCGGGGACCGTTCGAAGGCCGAGCAGCACCTGGAGACCATCGCTTCGATCTGTGGCACGCAATGCGACGACTACACGTCGCTGAAGCTGGCGCTCGCGGGCGACGGTCTGGTCTACTGACGCCGGCGGGCCTGCCCTAGTCGCCGGCCATCGCCATGCGATCGGTCTCCGCCATGATCCAGCGCAGATAGGTGTCCTCGACCGACTCCACTGGGATCACCATGATCGCGGGCGTCTTGTAGGGATGCCCGGCCTTGATCGCCTTGCGCACCCGGTCGGCGAAAGAGGCGCGCGTCTTGATGAACATGATCACCTCTTCGCCGCGCTCGAGCTTCCCCTCCCACCTGTAATGCGAAACCATCCCGGGCAGGATGTTGACGCAGGCCGCAAGCCTCTGCTCCACCACTGCGCGTCCGGCCTTCTCCGCCTCGACAAGCGAAGGATAAGTCGTATAGACGAGCACTACGCGTTCCATAACGTCCTCTCTTGGGGGGCAACTCTTTGGGGACAGGCGTCCCCGGGGCAAGTGTCCCGGTTCCAGCTTGTACCCCGTTCGAACATCCAGATTCAAAGCCGCTCGCATACCGGGCGCGGCCGTTATAGCAAGCACGACACGATGAGCGAGCCGGTTTGATGAGCCGCCGATACGATAAAATCGCCTTCGTGGCGAGCCCGGCCCCGGAGGCCGTCGAGGCGCATGCACGCCTCGTCGCCCGGTATGGCGACTGCAAGCCCGAGGCCGCGGACGTTGTGGTCGCGCTCGGCGGCGACGGCTTCATGCTGCAGACGCTGCGCGCCCTGATGCGATCCGGCAAGCCCGTTTACGGGATGCATCGAGGCACCGTCGGCTTCCTGATGAATGAATTCAACGAGACCGGCCTGCAGGAGCGGCTGGCGGCGGCCGAGCCGACGGTGATCCACCCCCTAGTTATGCGCGCCAGCGACCGGGCGGGTCAATTGCATGAGCATTATGCGATCAACGAGGTGTCCGCATTTCGCCAGAGTTATCAGGCGGCACGCCTGCGCATCATGATCGACGGCAAGGAGCGTCTGCCGGAACTCGTCGCCGATGGCGTCATGGTGGCGACACCTGCGGGCTCTACCGCCTACAATCTCTCGGTCCAGGGCCCGATCATTCCGATCAAGGCCCCCTTGCTGGCGCTGACCCCGATCAGCCCGTTTCGTCCGCGCCGCTGGCACGGCGCCCTCCTCCCCGATTCCGCGCAGGTCACCATCGAGGTGATCGACCCGGACAAACGGCCGGTCGCAGCCGTCGCCGACCATTCCGAGGTGCGCGACATGACCCGCGTCGAAATCGCCATGGATCATTACATTTCCATGCACATGCTGTTCGACACCGGGCACAGCCTCGACGAGCGGATCCTGCGCGAGCAGTTCGGCTACTGATCTGCCGATTGCGCGGCGATTATCCTCAATCGTTCGTTAACGGCGAAGGCCGTACCCTCGCCCGCTACGCCCGTGGATTGTAGTTCAATCGCTCATGTCGCGCATCGATTTCAGCCGCCTGCGCTTCGTCGTGGTCGACGATAACGCCCATATGAGGCGGATCGTGCGCACGCTCCTGCAAGGCTTCGGTTCGCGCGAAGTCCATGAAGCCGAAGACGGTGCCGCCGGACTTGAAGCCTTCAACGCCAACGTTCCCGATATCCTGATCACCGACTGGGCGACGCCGATCTTCGACGGGCTCGAACTCACCCAGATGATCCGCCAGCCCGGCGCCAATCCCAACCCGTTCGTTCCGATCATCATGCTTACCGGCCATTCCGAAAGACGACGGGTAACGGCCGCGCGCGACGCCGGGGTGACCGAGTTTCTGGTCAAACCGCTTTCGGCCCGGGCGCTTTACGAACGCATCGTCAACGTCGTGATGAATCCTCGTCCGTTCGTCCGGACCAAGACCTATTTCGGTCCCGACCGGAGACGCTCCGCCAATCCTGGCTACAACGGCCCCGAGCGCCGGCGCGGCGGCCATGCCGATTTCATCACCCAACAGTCTTTGCTCGGAAAGGCACAACCGGCTGACCCGAAAGGACCCTCCCATGGCTGAACCGAGGAACAATCGGTGCGAAGTGCAGCTGTTCGGCGACCACGAGATCATCACTCCGGTCAACCGGCTCGAAAAGCTGAAGGTCAAGTTCGTGGCGCCGGGAGACGATCCGCTCGCGCGCGCCGAGGAAGCGCTCGCGCAATTATCGAGCGAATTCGGCGAGTGGATGACCGCGGAATGCGACCGCCTGGATGCGGCGCGACGGGCGGTGAGAGAACACGGCTTCACCAAGGGAAGTTTCGAAGAACTGTTTCATGCCGCTCATGACGTGAAGGGCGATGCCGCGACGTTCGGCTATCCGCTGGCCGCCGGCCGCTGAAAGTCTGTGCCGGGTGCTCGAACATTCGCCCGACAGGGATCGGATACCGATCGCCCTGATCGACCAGCATGTCGATGCGGTGCGCGCCATCGTTCGCGAATATGCGAGACCCGATATCGCGGACATCGCGACGGCGTTGACCGGCAAGCTGCGGCTCGTCTCCGACGAATTGCTGGTGCATGAAAACCGCCACCGCCCGGGCTACCTTGACGGGCTGATCTCGCCGCCGCTGGTGCCGGACAGCTTCTGACGCCGGCTCGAGGCTGAGCCCGGAACCGGAGGCCGCAGGCCGCGTTCTCCCCGGCAGGAGATCATCAATGGACGAAGAACGCCGCTTTTCACTCGCGCTCGGACAGGCTGTCATCTCCGCATGGGGCGACCTGCCGCAGGAGATTCAGCAGCGGCTGTTCGAGGATGCCGTTGTCGCCGGTCATCACACCGAGCGCGACGAATCCCTGCGCGAGCAGCTGGCGGTGTTCCTGCATCAGCACCATCCGCGGACTCAGGACTAGCGATCAGGCAACATGCCGCGCAAGCTGATCGCATTTCACCCCGAAGACATGCGGGCCCTGAGCGAGCTTGCGGAAGACCGCGCCACTACCCTTCAGGAACTGGTCGATGAAGCGGTGCGCGATCTTCTGAACAAGCACGGCCGGCCCACTGACCTGAAATCGGCGTTGCGCGACAGCGCGGAACACGCCCGCGATCCGGCCAGATCGCGTTAGTTCTTCGCTTCAGGAAAGTGGTTGCGTGCAGATCAGGCCGCGATCATCCGATCGGCGGGATCGGTCTGAAGCCCGTCGACCAGATCTTCGCAGAACATCCGCGCTTCTTCGCGGGCAGCCTCGGTCGCGAAGCGTCGCAACAGCATGATGAGCGGTGCAATCTCTTCGGCGTCGGCGCTGGTGCAGCGCGTCAGCACCCGCTCGATCATGCGGCGTTTCAAGCGGGCGGAACCGGACGGATCGCCGAGGAAACCGTCTTCCTGCATGCTCGCGATCGCCTCGCGGAAGGCGGGATAGGCGCTCGCAGGCAATCCTGCCGCCTCATAAACGGCGCGGAATCCGGCGCCCCGGCGGTCATGCACCAATCGCGTCACCCGCGACAGCGAGATGCCGGACAGATCGGCAAGGGATTCTTCGAACATCGTAACGTTGCCCGACAGCAGCGCGCGCAAGATCAGGCCGGCGGTTAGTTGCCCGCTCTCGCGCAGATGCCGGATCAGCGGCCTCACCTCAGCTTCCGGCGTGCCTGCGGCAAGCACCACGGTGGCCTTCTCGCACGCCTCCTTGACGACGCGGCGGGCGCGATCTTCGTTCAGCCAGTCGCGCGCGACCACGAATTCGGCCAGCGTCTCCGACAGTTTGGCGACCAGTGCCTGGCGCGTGGAGGCGGAAAGCCCCTCGCCCGCCAGCAGGATTTCCCGGATCGGCGCGAGATGGCCGAACCGTTCGACAATGCGGTCGATCGAGAACGACGCGATGTCGACGCCGTCGTTTTCCAGCAGTTCGAGACATGCCTCGGCGGAACCGACTTCTGCGATGGCGGCGGCGACAGAACGCGGCACATACGCGCGCCGCGCAATGGCACATTGCGCTGACGGCCCCTGCGTCGCCACCGCATCCACGAGGTCGGCGTCGACCAGAAGCGGCGAGCGCTCCAGAACGACAGCTGCGATTTCCGGCTGATCGGCGGCGAGCGCGTAGATGACGGAGGCCGGCGCATATTCGCTCGCTGCGAGCACGTCGGCCAGCGCGCCGCGCACCAGCGGCGATGCATCGTCGAGCAGCATCGTCATCGCGCCTTCTGCGGCCGCGAGATCGTCGTCCGACAAATCTGAATAAAGATAGGCGCGGGCCAGTGCAGCGGTCGCATCAGCCCGTTCGCCGGCGGGGGCACTACGCAACCAAAAGAGAAACTGTCTCACAATCATGTCTGGCTCAACACGCTGACGCGACGATATCCCCGCCGGCTGATACCAAGACTAGCGCGCGGCCCTTAACAAAGAGTTCACCATAAATCTTTGCGAAGATTGCCGGGGTGTTAACGCGCGCACTGCCCGTCCGCGCCGGCGCGTGACTGCGCCTAGCCGCGCACACCATGCGTGAAGAGCGAACGCACGTCGGGCCTCGTATCCTGGAACAGCCCGAGCGCGCCATAGCTGGCGGTGCCTTGGGCTTCCGAAGTTTGCGCGGCCTGAACCGGCTGGGTCGCCGGCATGCCTTGCGCGACCTGCGCGACTTGCGCCTCAGGCTGCGTCGACCGGGGCCGTGTCCTTTGCTCCAGGTCACGGGCGATGTGACGCGCCTGCTCCTGCTGCGTGGTCCGCGTCTTCGGAGCCCATAATTCGGTCACCGCGGCATTCACCGGTTGCGGACGCTGGGCCGTGCGATACGGATTGTGGAAGACCCGCTCACCCGGCACTGCGTTCTGCACCGCCTGTACGACATTCGGCGCCGCGGGGATGGCAGGGACCGCAGCCATGGCGGGGACGGTCGCGGTCGCTTCCGTCATCTGATAGGCCCGTGCAACGCGCGCCGTTTCCGCGACATTGCCGGTGCTCTGAACCGCTTCACCGCCGCTCAAACCGGCGACGCGGGACTTCGCCACGTCGAAGCGGCCGGCAAGATTTTGCGTGACCTCGGCGAACGAGCGGGCACGGCCGCTCTTATCGAAGAAGATCGAGCGATTGGCCCGCGCGGCGGCGGAAAACGACTCCGCCGCGACCGCGCCTGGATTGCTCTCGGCGGCCGATATCAGACGCGCCGCCCCGTTCGCGCCCATGAAATGGGCCATGTAAAGCTCGCCGTCCGTCGGGGCGCGTCCGAGCTTGTTGGTCAGGTGCTTGGCGTTGGAATTGGTGAATACGCCGGCCATCAGCGCATTCGCGGTCGGATCCTGACGCAGCGCCATGATCTCGCGCCGCATCGACTGGTCGGAAATCACATAGCGACCATCATCGGTGCGGGTGATCGCATCGGCATAGCGCGAATAGCCGAGATGCGGGCCGGCCTCTTTCAGCGTGCCGATCCAGGTCCGATCGATGAACTGGAACAGGCCGCCGGCCGAGGAGGTCTTGGCGGCGGCATTCGGATTAAGGTTGGATTCGACCTTCGCGGTTGCCAGCAGATAGCTGAACTTGGCGCCGGTGACCTGCGACGCCTTGCGAATCGCAGCGGTGACCGGTGTGGCCCCCGCAGGTCCCGCTGCCGTCGTGGCTTCGACCGCCATGCTGCTTAATCCTTCTCGGCCCGACGGCTGCGCTTGCCTGCCCGACCGTCGCGACTTTCGCGAATTATGGTAAATGGAGGGTTAAGACGGATTTTAGTCCGCGCCCTGCGCGGCGGGAGGAACTTCATGAGCGACGACAGGCGGCACCCGCGCGGCGGATTGTATTTCGAGGATTTCGAGCCCGGCCGCACCTATGAGCACCGCTATTACCGCACGGTGACTCAGATGGACAACATGCTGTTTTCCAACATGACGCTGAACCCGCAGCCCTTGCATATCGACCGGCATTTCTGCGCCACCGAAACCGAATGGGGCCAGCCGTTGATGAACTCGCTGTTCACGCTCGGACTGATGATCGGCATGTCAGTGAGTGACATCTCGACCGGCACGACCATCGCCAATCTCGGCATGCAGGAGACCCGATTTCCGCATCCGGTCTTCGAGAACGACACGCTGCATTCCACCACCGAAATCATCGGCAAGCGCGAATCGAAGTCGCGCCCTGATGCCGGCATCGTCGAATTGCTGCACCGTTGTTTCAACCAGGACGGCAAGCTGGTTGCGGAGTGCAAACGTCAGGCCTTCATCAAGAAGCGGCCGGTTGCCTGAATGCGCTCGCTCCTGTTCGTCCCGGGCGACTCCGACAAGAAGCTCGACAAGGGCGTGACCAGCGGCGCCGACGCGCTGATCGTGGACCTCGAGGATTCCGTGTCGACGGATCGCAAGGCCGCTGCGCGCGCGACCGCCCTCACCTTTTTGCAGGGCGCCAAGCGCGGCGGGCAGAAGCTGCTGGTACGTATCAACGCGCTCGATACCGGGCTGACCGACGACGACCTCGACGCCATCGTGCCGGGGCGGCCCGACGCGATCATGCTGCCGAAGGCCGCCGGCGGCGAGTCAGTCACGCATCTGCATGCCAAGCTGTCGGCGCGCGAGGCCATCGCGGGCCTGCCCGACGGTGGCATCGCCATCGTGGCGCTGGCGACAGAGACCGCGGCCTCGCTGTTCACCACCGGGACTTACTCCGGTTCGAGTCCGCGCCTGACCGCGCTGACCTGGGGCGCCGAGGACCTGTCCGCCGAACTCGGCGCCGAGGCCAACCGCGACACGGACGGCCGCTTCCTCGATCCCTACCGGCTGGCCCGCACCCTCTGCCTCGCCGGCGCCGCGGCGGCAGGGGTCGCTGCCATCGACACTGTCTATGTCGATTTCAGGAACGACACTGGCCTGCGCCGCGAATGCGAGGAAGCGCGACGCGACGGTTTCACCGCCAAGATGGCGATCCACCCGGCGCAAGTCGCGGCCATCAACGAGGTCTTCACCCCGACGCCGGACGCGATCGCGCATGCCCGCAGCATTATCGACGCGTTCGCAGCGCAGCCCGGGGCCGGCGTGGTTGGGATCGGCGGCAAGATGTACGACCGGCCGCATCTGGTGCGGGCCAGGGTGCTGCTCGCGCGAAGCGGAAACGGCAGCTGAGACTCGCTTCGGCGGTTACCGCTTATACGCGTCCGCCGGATCGAACGCCTTGTCCGCGTTGCGAAACTCGAGCGTCGCCTCGCCCGATTGCCCGAGCGGCACCGCGCGATAGAAGCACGAGCGGCGTCCGGTATGGCAAGCGCCCGGCCCCGTCTGCTCGACCCGGAGCCACACCGCGTCCTGATCGCAATCGACGCGGATCTCGATCACGCGCTGGGTGTGGCCGCTCTCCTCGCCCTTGCGCCAGAGCTTCTTGCGCGAGCGGCTGTAATAATGGGCGTCACCCGTCGCGATGGTTTTGGCCAGCGCCTCTGCATTCATGTGCGCGACCATCAGCAGTTCGCCGGTCGCGGCATCGGTTGCGACCGCGGTGATAAGTCCGTCGGCGTCGAATTTGGGGAGGAGACGTGTGCCTTCCTCGATGTCGCTTTTTTCAGCCATGGCAAATCCGGCAACAATCTCCCCGCGTCCCCGCAACGGCGGGGACCCAGCGCAAACAGGCAACGCGGAAAGGCATTAGCTGGATTCCCGCTTCCGCGGGAATGAGCGGAGTTCGAGGCGACCCGCGTGCTTAACGCTACCGCGAACGGACCGAATTCATAAAGCGCAGTTGCTCGTTCGGATCGTCCCGGAACGTGCCGCGGAATTGCGTCGTCACCGTCAGGGCGCCGGGCTTGGTGACGCCTCGGATCGACATACACATATGCTCGGCCTCGATCATCACAGCGACGCCCGCCGGCTTCAGGATCTCGTCGATGGCGGTGATGATCTGCGCGCTCATATGCTCCTGCGTCTGCAAACGCCGGGCAAACACGTCGACGAGGCGCGCGAGCTTCGACAGCCCCACCACCCGGCCGACCGGCCGATAGGCAATATGCGCCTTGCCGAAGAACGGCATGATGTGATGTTCGCAATGCGAATTGAAGGTGATGTCGCGCACCAGGACGAAATCGTCATAGGCCTCGCCCTCGGCAAAGGTCTTGTCGAGAACGTCAGCCGCGCTTTCGGTATAGCCGCGGAACATCTCCTCATAGGCCTCGACCACCCGCGAGGGGGTCTCCAGCACGCCCTCGCGGGCCGGATCGTCGCCGGCGAATGCGATCAGGGTGCGAACGGCCTCCTCGGCCTGTTCGCGGGTCGGCCGGCTCTCCAGCGGCGCGGGTGCGGCGCGCGCATGATCCGGCTGGGCCTGCGACGAGGCTGCGGGATGCTTTGGCCAGGGCTTCACGATCGCGTCCATGGTCTCTCCGTTCGACCGGCGCCCTATCGGCGGCGCCAGGCTCTGTCAGGGGTCGGCAGCGCCGGTATTCGCCCGGACGTCTCCCCGGGCTTGGACGCTGCAGTCCCGAGGCCATATATAGACGGTCACCCGATCAAGACAAATACGGTTTCCTGGTCCGAACCATCGGCTCTTTTCATGTTGAATGACGTCTATAACACCCGGATTCTTGAGCTTGCGGGGTCGATCCCCCGGATCGGACGCATGCCTGACGCGCATGGCAGCGCTACCGCCCACTCCAAATTGTGCGGGTCGACCGTCACCGTCGACCTGAAAATGGACGGCGATACCGTCACCGACTTCAGCCATGACGTGAAGGCCTGCGCGCTCGGCCAGGCCTCCTCCTCGATCATGGCCCGGAATGTGATCGGCTCGCAGGCCGGGGAATTGCGCTCGCTGCGCGACGCGGTCCGGCGCATGCTGAAGGAGAATGGCGCCCCGCCGGAGGGTAAATGGGCCGATGTGGCAGTCCTTGAGCCCGTCCGCGACTACAAGGCGCGCCATGCCTCCACGCTTCTGACCTTCGACGCGGTGGTCTCGGCGATCGACCAGATCGAGAAAAAACGCGCGGCCACCACCGAAGCGGCGGAATAAGGCGCCGGCCTACGATTGCCCCGACGTTTGGGCTAGCGCGATCCGGCCTGCAGCACGGCGTGCTCCGCGCGCGCCGGGTGCTGCGCGCAGCTGGCCATGAAAGGCGTCACGGCGGCGGCCGCGCCGCTATTGCCGATCCGGATCACCGCCGGGTCGGAAGTCCCGGACGTGGTTTCGATCACGATCGAACGCATCCGGCTCGAGGCAAAATTCTGCAGCATCGAACCCGTCACGGTTCCGCTCGCCAATGACTGCGCCTCGCCTCCATCCCGCGCCGCCCGCGGGACCTCAAGCGACATCGGAACGACAGTGTTGGCCAGCCGCAATGCTACGCTCGTCAGCGGTGCTGCGTCGACACCGATCCCACGCCGGGTCTCGGAATACAGCACGATATACTCGCCGGCATTCCTGCCGCACGTGAACGCCAGGTCGATGGTCCCCAGATCCTCGCCTTCCACCGTCAGAGGATGTTTGCGCGCAAGCGTGGTCACGCCGGCGCGCTCGGCCGTGAACCATCCGCGTTCAGCCTGCGCCGTGAGCGAAATGCGCTTGACCGGAAGCTGCGACGGACTCGCGCTGGTGGTCGATTGCGGCTGCGATGCGCGGGCGTCGGTGACATCGGAATTGTCGAGATTCATCCGCCGCATCTCCTCACGGCTCAGCAGCCGCATCGGCTCCCAGGGGGGAATTCGAAGCGACACCTCCAGAAGCTCGACGCTTCCGCCCATCTCGATGGTGTATTGCGCAAGCTTGCCGATATCCCGCTGCACCAGCACCAGATCCTCGGCGGAATAGTTTGCGGCCGCGGCATCGTCCCGTCGATCACCGAGCCAGATCTGATGCACGCGCACCCGCGCCTCCGGCGGCACGATGCGCTTGGCGCCGGCCAGCAGTACGAAGGCGCACATCGACTCGCAGTCGGCCTTCGGAACGATGCTTGCGATCCGCGGATCGGATGCGCCTTTGGTGTCGACGGTGCGCCCGACCGTCGTCGTCATGTTCAGCTTGCGGATCGAACGGCCGAGCGCGATCGCGCCATGCACCGATCCACCCTCGGAATTGAGCACAACGGTCGAACCGCGGAGATTGTTCTTGGCGGCGAAAACTTCGAAATCACGCGCGGTATCGGCACGGATCATACCGGTCGCCGAAATCCAGACCTTGCAGTTCGGATCGCAATTCACTGCGTCCTGCCGCAGCGTGAATTGCATAGGCGCCGAACGGGACGGATCACTTTCAGCGACCGGCGCCGCGAACGACACAAAGAGACATCCCAGTGCGACCGCACCGGTCAGGCGCAGCTTCATGCAAATCCCCCGGTTACCCGGAAATCCCGCACCACAAAGGTTCCGGCTTGTTGTCCACCGGTCTTTCGAGATCTCCCGTCACCCTGCGTAATTTTTAATATGCCTGCGGGATTCGCGTCCAGACCTGAGTGCTGCTCTGCAACGAAAGCACGAAAACAAATTCGGTCTGGAACTTTGTCGTAAAGTTCCAGATCGTCCCTATTTCAGGGGCAATTGGCGCATTCAGACATGACCGAACCTGTATCCTCGGCCAGGGCCGCCACCTCGAATATCGCCCGGTGTGTCCGCTCGGCACCACGAAATGCCGGTCGCGGGCTGATTCAACTGTATCGTTATTCGCTGTCGCCATTGATCGGGTTTCATTGCCGGCATCTGCCGACCTGTTCCGAATACGGCGATGATGCGCTGCGGCATCACGGGCTTTGGGCGGGCGGATGGATGACGCTTGGCCGGCTGTGCCGCTGCCATCCCTACGGAACCTCGGGCCTCGATTTTGTTCCGGCGGAGCCGCCAGCCAGGGCGCGCTGGTTCCTGCCGTGGCGCTATGCGCGCTGGCGTTCCACCAACGAGACCCCACCAGCCGCGGACACCTGATCCGCCGCGCTCCGGTCCGGACGGTCGCGCCGTGGCTGCATCCACGCTCGCACGGCATCGAGCAGGCAGACCGCAAGGCCGGCCCCGAGCACATACCACCCGGGCCGGATCGCCAGACCGAAATCGAATATTGTCGACAGTACCGTCATCGGCGAGACCTTGTACCAGAGCGCGATGCCGACGGCCTCGCCGAGGAAGGTCGCAAGCGATACGCAGACCGTCATCACAAAGAGCGCGAGCGTCGACAATTCCGGTCCCTTCCACGCGGCGAGTGCGCGGTAGATCATCAACCAGCCGAACAACCCGGTGATGGTCGCTGGCAGCGTGAAGTCAGCCTTGGTCTGCTGAAAGAAATGAAACAGCGACAGGAATGTCACCGCGTATGTCACCTGATGCAACCGGCGCCAGCGCAGTGCGCCGAGCCGTTTCACCATCGTATCATTGGAGGTGACCGCCAGCGCCACCAGGCCAAGCCAGGCAACGAAGCCGACCGTGAGATAGAGCCGCTTGACGATCTCGAGCCCGACCTTGACGAGATCGAAGCGCTCATCGGCGATGTAAAGGAAAATGTGCAACGTCGCATAGACGAAGGCGCCGACGCCGATCATGCGCCGCACGTCGAGTAGTCCGCCAAAGCGGCCGCTCCGGCGCAGCGGCGTGATCGCAAGCGCGACCAGCATGAAGATCAGCGCCCAATAGCCAGTTCGGTGTACGAGATCGTTCAGCAGCCGCGGCGCCAGCGTTTGCGAGAGCCAGGCTTGCAGCGCGAGCGCAACCGGAACCAGCAGCAGCGCAAGCCCGCCAAGCCGCATCGGCGAAATCCGCCCGCGCCGGTCGCGCCAGAGCTGGTACCAATGCGAGGTCATTGTGGGCGACTAACATATCGGGTGCCGGGCGCGAAGCATGCATTCGGTCTCTGACGCGGATGTGACTTCGAGAATGGCCACACCTGCCGGATCACGCCGTCGCCGCGCGCTTTTGTTGCGGCGGCTTGGCGGTTGCGGCCTGCAGCGCCTTTTTCAGTTCGGCAATGTCATAGGGCTTGCGCACCACCGGCATCCCGCGCGGCAACGGCTTGTCGACCGCGTTGTAATATCCGGTGGTCAGAACCACCGGCAGGCCGGGATATTCCTTGCCGATCTGATGCGCGAGTTCGACGCCGTTCATGCCGCCCGGCATCACCACGTCGGAAAATACAAGATCGAATTGCTCGCCGGCGCGCAACACCTCCAGCGCGGTTTGCGCGCTCGCCACCCGCGTTACCTGATAGCCGAGTTCGTTGAGCAACGCGGTGGCAATATCGGCGACCTCGGTATTGTCCTCCACCACCAGCACCGAGCCTGCATCGACCGGCGCGGCGTCGCCGATCCGCACCGGCGCGGAACGCTGCGGCTGTTCGGGCGAGCGCGGCAGATAGAGCGTGAACACCGCGCCCTGCCCGGCCCGGCTCGCCACCGTAACGGTGCCGCCGCTCTGCTTGGCGAAGCCATAGACCTGGCTGAGGCCGAGGCCGGTGCCCTTGCCGACCTCCTTGGTGGTGAAGAACGGCTCGAAAATCTTCGCAATGGTCTCGGGCGGAATTCCACAGCCGGTATCGCCGATCGACAAGGCGACGAAATCGCCCTCGAGCTTGTCATGCGCCGCGTCGCCGCGCAGCCGCACCGGCCGCACCGAAATCTCGATCACACCGCCATTGGGCATGGCGTCGCGGGCGTTGACCGCGAGATTGAGAACGGCGAGTTCAAGTTCGCTCTGGTCGACACGAACCGGCGCAATGGTCTCCGGCACGTCGATCCTGATTTCGATGTCGCCGCGCAGCGAGGGCGCGAGCAGCGAACGGAAGTCGCGAACGCGTCCGGCCAGATCGATGGTCGCCGGCGACAGATTCTGCTTGCGCGAAAATGTCAGCAATTGCCGCACCAGATTCTCCCCGCGCTGCGAGGCGGTCTCTATCATCTCGAGCTTGCGCACCAGTTTCGGTTCGCTCAATTCGCGCCGCAGGCGATGTACGTTGCCCTTCACGATCATCAGGATGTTGTTGAAGTCGTGCGCGACGCCGCCGGTCAATTGCCCGATCGCTTCCATGCGCTGGGCCTGACGCAGCGCGCCTTCAGCGGCGGCGCGGCGGCCTTCCTCCTCATAAAGCTTGCGCGTGCGTTCGAGCGCCACCCAGATCGCTGCCAGCAGAAGCGCGGTGACCGGCAATCCGAAGGCGAGATAGCCCGCCATGGCGGTCAGCCATTCGGCACGGATGGCGCCGGTCTCGGTCCCCGCCAGCACGAAGACCGGCAGGTCCGGCAGCTTCCTCCAGGCCAGTCGCCGTTCGATCCCGTCCGCCGCCGACACCCGGGTGGTGAAGCCGCCCCAGGGATTGTTGCGCATCGCCTCGGTGAGCGGAGTCGTGACCGGCTGGCTGGGATCGGAGCCGAGCGACGGATGACGTGCCAGCAACGCGCCATCCGCACGGACCAGCGAGGCATATGCGCCGGAATAGGACGATTGCAGCTTGTTGAAAAACTGCTCGAAATAGGACGGCCGGATGGACAGTTGTACGACGCCGCGAAACGCCCTGTCCGGGCTCGGACGCGCACGGCTCACGCTGAAGAAATCCTCGCCGGGATACGGTGCGCGCGGCCGCAGCACCTCTCCAACGAAGATATCGCCGCTGTTGCCGGTATGGGCCTGGAAATAGTCGCGATCGGCGAAATTCAGGCCCGCCGGCTGCGGATAGGCCAGCGAATTCACCAGCGCCCGCCCGTTTCGGTCGAACACCCACAGTGACTTGAATTGTGGCGACTGCGTGAGCTGGCGAAGCCGTTCGTGCAGCCGCGCCTCGTCGGCCACGATCTCGTCGTCCGACATGCCGCGGACGATCTCATTGGTCTCGGCAATGCCGCGCTCGATGGTCTCGAAGACCTTCAGTGCGTGCTCCTGGAGGATATTGACAGTCCGCTCCAGTCGCTCATCGGCGACCTTTTGGAGATGCCGATAATCGGTAACCGCGAGGAAGGAAAACAGAATAACGGGGAGGACAAAGGCCGCCACCATGGCGAGCCGCAACGACCGGATAGCGGAGGCTTGCGCAGTATCCATCAATCGTCAGGCAAGGGTTCCAAAGCGTGGATCGGCCGGGCAAGCAGCGTCGCCCGGCCGTTATACCTGTCTCCGCGCGTTGAACGCCCAACCCGCCCCGAGGTTCCGGCCGCGATGAAAGAATTTTGGAGCCTCAGACCCGGCCGACGCCACAGCGAGGCTGGGCGCCGCCCAGCGCTTCGGACAGTCCTTGCGTCGACAGCCGCGTCTCTCGCGACCAGGAGTCCTGCTCCTCCCGCAGCACGATAACGTCGCTTGCCGCTGCCCGTGCCAGCGCATCGGCGGCCACCGGCTGAACCCGGAGCTCGGTCGCCGCGTCGGTCCGCCGTCCCTCGTTAAACATCAGCACGAAGGCCTCGCCCGAGCTGATCCGCATCGCAACACGGCCCCCCTGCTCGGTGGAGGGCAGTTCGCGCCGCAAGGTGACCGACGGACGCTCGCCGGCAATACAGTCGATGCCGATGATCGTGGTCCGGTACTCGTCGCGATTGGATTGCGAGGGCTGGGTCACCGATTTCACGATGGTGAACTTGCCGTCCGCCACCGGAATGCGCAGCCAGCGGGTTTCGAAAGAATCGCCGGGCACGACGCCATAGAGGGTGAGTTCCCGTTCCGTCAGCCAATGCACGCGATTATGAGGCGTTTTTATCGCCAGATCGATCAGCGCGGGATCGACTCCGGCCAACGCCACATATTGCCGGAGCAACTCGTAGGCGCGCAGTTCAGCTTCGCGGGTCATTGCGGCATTCGCCCGCTGATTTGAAGCGTCGGCTGCACGGACCGGCACCAGCCGGTTCGCATGGACGCCGAATTTGGCGCCCGGACCGATCAGCCGCGCGGACGCGCCGATCAGGGCATAGCCGCAGCCCGACGCGCAGACGCCGCGATCGACCTTGAGCGCGGCCTTCAGCACCCGTCCCGAGGCCATCAGCTTGCGGCAGGCCGCATCGGCGCGCGCGCGAACCCGGCAGCCCTCGGGCAATGTCTGGCCGATCCCCGCGGTCATGCGCCGCTCCCGCAAAAGGTTGCCGGTTGCGATCGAGGGTTGCAATTCGCCGCCCGGCGAGTGGAAGAAGATCGGCAGCCTGCGGCGTGCCGGGACTTTCAGGAATGCGCTCAACCGCTCATGCACAGCGGGATCGAACGTGCCCTCGGCGGCGATCCAGGTGTCGCAGCCCGGACCGCAGGCATCCGCGTCGCCCTTGGCGACGAAGAAAATCATCGGCTCGTGCTTGAACCCGCCACGCGATTTTTGTGCGGGCTGCGCGAATGCAGCAGTCGCGGCCGGCAGCAGCAGCGCGCAAAGGACGGAGAGAGCAAGTCGCGGAGAAACCATCGGAGATATATGCCGGCGGCGAACACTTTGCACATAGGGAGCAAATCAAAGCGGCGGTAGAGTGGCGCGGTTGTCCGCGACGCGCAGGAGCTGGGTCTTCGGTGGTATCGGTAGCCTGGCGCGCCGCATCGCGGCAACAGCGAAGGAGCGCTTCCGCAAGTCCTCCGGTCGAAGTCGGGAACGTACGGTTACGTGCCTGGTCTCCGCCGCGACCCTCGTTTGGAACGAGCCCATTCGCCGCGATTTCGCTGAGGACCGCGAGCTGCGCTACCAAGCCGATTGCCCTTCCCTCACCCTTTGCTATATGCCTGACCGACATCCGCTTACCCGCGCTCGTTCGCGGGAGTGAGCAACAGGAGCTGACATCATGGTCGCGCTGACCTTTCCCGACGGCGCCCGCCGGGAGTTTCCCGCCGGCATTTCCGGCGCCGATATTGCCAAGGGCATTTCGCCCTCGCTGCTCAAACGCACGGTCGCAATGGCCCTCGACGGGGTGGTGACCGACCTCGCCGACCCGATCACCGCCGACGCCAGGATCGAGTTTCTGAACAGGGAAGACCCGCGTGCGCTGGAACTGATCCGGCACGATTGCGCGCATGTGCTCGCCGAGGCGGTGCAGGCCTTGTGGCCGGGCACCCAGGTCACCATCGGTCCGGTGATCGAGAACGGCTTCTACTACGACTTCGCCCGTAACCAGCCGTTCACGCCGGAAGACCTCGGCACGATCGAAAAGAAGATGCGCGAGATCATCGCGCGCGACAAACCCTTCACCAGGGAGGTCTGGACGCGCGACGAGGCCAAGCGCGTGTTCCGGGACAAGGGCGAGAACTTCAAGGTCGAACTGATCGACGCCATTCCCGAAGATCAGCAGCTCAAGATCTACAAGCAGGGCGAGTGGTTCGATCTGTGTCGCGGCCCGCACATGACCTCGACCGGAAAGATCGGCAACGCCTTCAAGCTGATGAAGGTCGCGGGCGCCTATTGGCGGGGCGATTCAAACCGCGAGATGCTGTCGCGCATCTACGGCACCGCATTCGCCAAACAGGACGAACTCGACGATTACTTGCATCGCATGGAGGAAGCCGAGAAGCGGGACCATCGCAAGCTCGGCCGCGAGATGGACCTGTTCCACTTCCAGGAGGAAGGTCCCGGCACGGTGTTCTGGCATCCCGCCGGCTGGACGATGTTCCAGGAAATCGTCGCCTATATGCGCCGTCGCCTGAAGGGCGATTATGCGGAAGTGAACGCGCCGCAATTGCTCGACAAGTCGCTGTGGGAGACCTCCGGCCATTGGGGCTGGTTCCGCGAAAACATGTTCATGGCGAAATCGGCCGGCGATCACACCGAGGACGAGCGCGTGTTCGCGATCAAGCCGATGAACTGCCCCGGCCATATCCAGATCTTCAAGCACGGCCTGCGTTCGTATCGCGAATTGCCGTTGCGGATGGCCGAGTTCGGACTGGTGCATCGCTACGAGCCGTCCGGCGCCCTGCACGGGCTGATGCGGGTGCGTGCCTTCACCCAGGATGACGCGCATGTCTTCTGCACGCCCGAGCAGATGGCCGAGGAATGCCTGAAGATCAACGACCTGATCCTCTCGACCTATGCCGATTTCGGCTTCGAGGGCGAGATGACGGTGAAGCTCTCCACCCGCCCCGAACAGCGCGTTGGCTCCGATGAGGCGTGGGATCATGCCGAAGCGATCATGCAGGACGTGCTGAAGCAGATCGAAGCGCGCAGCGGCAACCAGAAGATCAGGACCGCGATCAATCCGGGCGAAGGCGCGTTCTACGGGCCCAAATTCGAATACGTTTTGCGAGATGCAATAGGTCGCGACTGGCAATGCGGCACGACGCAGGTCGACTTCAACCTGCCGGAGCGGTTCGAGGCCTTCTATATCGCGCCCGATGGATCCAAGCAGATCCCGGTGATGATCCACCGCGCGATCTGCGGCTCGATGGAGCGCTTCCTCGGCGTGGTGCTGGAGCATTATGCCGGTCACCTGCCGCTGTGGCTCGCGCCCAAGCAGGCGGTGATTTGCACCATCGTGTCGGATGCCGACGATTACGCCCACGAGGCGATGAAGGCGGCGACGGCGCTCGGCTTGCGGGTCTCGACCGATCTTCGCAACGAGAAGATCAACTACAAGGTGCGCGAACATTCGCTCGCCAAGGTTCCGGTCCTGCTGGTGGTCGGCAAGAAGGAGGCCGCGGAAGGCACGGTCTCGATCCGCCGGCTCGGCAAGGAGGGCCAGCAGATCATGCCGCTCGATCAGGCGCTCGCCATGCTGGCCGAGGAGGCCCTGCCGCCGGATCTCCGGCGCGCACGCTTGGCGAAGGCGGCCTGATGTCGCTGGAGCTGTTCAAGCTCGATGGCAAAGTGGCGCTGGTCACCGGCGCGGGGTCCGGGCTTGGCCGCGAAATGGCGTTCGGCCTCGCGGCCGCCGGCTGCGACGTGATCTGCGCCGATCGCGACAAGGGCTGGGTCACCGAAACCGTCTCGATCATTCACTCGACCGGCGGCAAGGCCTCGCGCATCGTGTTCGATGTCGCAAACGAGAGCGAGGTCGCCCATCTCGGCCGCGCGGTGCAGTCGTCGCATGGCAAGCTCGACGTGCTGGTCAACAATGCGGGGGTCGCGCCCTATCCGAAACGGCTGCATGAGGTCGAGTTCGCAGACTGGCGGCGGGTGGTCGACGTGAACCTGACCGGGCCGTTCCTGGTCGCGCGCGCGGTCATCCCGCTGATGCTGCAGGCGCGCTCGGGCTCGATCATCAATGTCGCATCGCTGATCGGGATCGGCGGCTTCTATCCGGGCATGCCGGTATCGGGCGTGGCCTATGCAGCCACCAAGGCCGGTCTCATCGGCATGACGAAGCAGATCGCGGCCGAATACGGCGCCGACAATATTCGCGCCAATGCCATCGCCCCGGGCTGGCAGGGCGCGGGCACCCGTCTTGCCGATCATTTCAAGGCGGACTGGAGCGACGAAAACAAGCAGCGCTTCGAACAGGCCATCGCCGCCGGCACCCCGATGGGCCGACGCGGTGCAGCCAAGGAATTGCAGGGACTGGTGATCTATCTCGCCAGCGACGCCTCGGCCTATGTGACCGGGCAACTGATCGCCCATGACGGCGGGTGGACCGCCGTCTGAGCAAAAGCGACGGCGGCTGGACCGCCGTCTAGTTACTTCGCCCCGTCCTCCCCCGTCAGCGTCTGCATGAATGCGACCAGATCGTCGCGCTCCTGCTCCGTCAGTTCGAACGGATTGATCATCGGCGAACGGCTTGGCCGGTCGATGCCGCCCTTCACGTAAAGATCGACGACATCGCGCAAGGTCGCGGCGCTGCCGTCATGCAGATAGGGTGCGCGCAGCGCCACCGACCGCAGCGTCGGCGTCTTGAACGCGAATTGCATCCTCGGGTCGTGCTTCAACTCGCGTCCGCGGCCCGGGTCGGTCGTACTGGTCCCGACGTCGTGAAAGGCATCGTCGGTGAAGCGCCAGCCGTGATGGCAGCCGGCGCAGGCGGCCTCGGTGTGGAACAGGACGAAGCCGCGCTTCGCCGCTTCAGGGATGGCGGTCTCGTCGCCCTCGATCCAGCGGTCGAACGGCGCCTGGCCCGGCTCGATACTGCGTTGGAATGCAGCGAGCGCGATCACAACATTGTCGAGATTAATCGGCGCTCCCGGCAAAGCCTTTGCGAATTGCGCCACATAGCGATTGTTGCTGCGGAGACGCGAAACAATATCGTCCACCTTCACTTCGTTCGGGGTCGCGAACATCGACATCGAACCGGTGCCGATCGACGACACAGCCTGCGCCTCCAGCGTCGCATGGCGCCCGTCCCAGTCGAAGGGCGGCCGGGCGTGACCGATCCCGAGCAAAGTCTGGGTCTTGCGCTGGGTCGGACGTCCGGAATCGGCGATGCTGCGCGGCTCATTCGCGGCCCAGCCGAGTTCCGGCCGGTGGCACGTCGCGCAGGACGTCTTGCCCGTCGCCGAAATGATGGGGTCGAAGAACAGGTCGCGGCCAAGATCGACCAGCGCGGCGTTCTCGATGGCCCGTGCCGGCGGACGCCGGTACTCCGCCTTCATCCGGGCGATGTCGTCGGCGCGCGGGCCATCGGCAAAAGCGGTCCCTGAGCCAGGACCTGCAAGCGCCAGCAGCACAAGCGTGACACAAAGAGCGAGCGGACGATGCAAGATCGCCTCCGAATGGCGCCGCCGTCAGGGCGTCCGGCGCAACGCCGTCACCGCGCGATCACCTCGATTTCGCGATCGACGCCAGGGACAACGTTGAAGTCATGCTGGAACGAGCGCCCCTCGTTGCGCGCGATCACGCGATAGTCGCCCTCCGCCAGAACCACGCGCGGGAAGGCACCGATCGATTCCTTGATGACGTCGCCGCCGGGCGTCAGCACCGACCATTGCGTATTGGCCAGCGCCTCGCCGCCATTGCCCGACACCAGCTTGAGTGTGACGATCGCGGCGCGATGATTGACGGTCACGTCGGTGACGCGCGCGGCCTGCACGCGGATATCGGAACGCACCACCGCGTTGCCGTCGCCGTAATGCGAAATGATATGATAGGTGCCTTCCGGCACCAGCATCACTTCGCCGGTCAACACGTTCTGGGTGAGCGGACGCTTGTCTCCGGTCTCGAACTGGCTGCCCTTGTAGACATCGAAATGGATTTGCGACGCCGGAATGCGCGCATCGCCGACCTTGCCCTCGATGCGGATGCCGCCGGCCGGGATGTCGAACACCTCTCGCACGGCCTCGGAACGCAACTGCACCTTCTTCAGCGTATGCGCGTGGCCCATGCTGGCGTGAACGATGTAGCCGCCCGGCGGCAGCAAGATGGTGGGCGCGGCAGACTTGTCTTCGCGGATCGGCCGGATCACGCCTGCGGCATCTGCCCTGTCGGGGAAAACGCGCCAGAGGATTCCACCGGGCACCTGCGGCATATCGCTGCCAAAGCGCGCACTCAGATTGAGCGCGACCTGCCCGGGCGGTGCGACAGGTGCCAATGCCGGAGCGGGAGACGGGATCGCCAGTGCCGGCGGCCGCTCGATTTTCTCGGGCGCCACCAGCGGCGCGACCGGTAGCGGAATCGGCGCCGGTGGACGCAACACGTCGGAACCGGGCGCGACCAGGCTGGCACCGGGTGGCGCCAGACTCTGCGGTTCGCCGGGTGCGGCGGAGGCCGAGGGCACGCCGATCGGCGCCGAGCCACCGCTGGTGAATGGCTGCGCCGAAGCCGGCCAGACGCCCGACCAGACGCTCGCAACAAGCAAAGCGACGGCGAATGCCGTGCCTGAGCCTGCCCGCGCCGCCATTGTTCCCAACGCCCTCATGCGGTTGTTTTCAGCGGAAATCGCGGCGAATTCAAGCCTGCTCGGGACCCGCGGGCATTTGTGCCGCCATGCGGCCTGTGGTAGCGGCAACGGCATGACCGATGCCCTCTCCCTGCTCACGACACGCCGCTCCGTCAAGCCGATCGAGCTGAACGGCCCTGCCCCCACACAATCCGAAATCGACACGATCCTGACCATCGCCTCGCGCGTCCCGGATCATGGCAAACTGGCGCCCTGGCGCTTCATCCTGTTCGAGGGCGATTCCCGCAACCTCATCGGCGAATCGATCGCTGATATCTTCCGGTCGGACCGCCCGGACGCGACCCCCGACCAGATCGCCTTCGAGCGCAACCGCCTGGCGCGCGCGCCGCTGGTGATCGCCGTGGTCAGCCGGGCGGCGGCGCATGCCAAGATTCCGGAATGGGAACAGGTCCTGTCCGCCGGTGCCGCCACCATGAACCTGGTCACCGCCGCCCATGCGCTCGGCTATGCCGCCAACTGGATTACCGAGTGGTACGCCTACGACCCGCGTGTCCTGAAGGCGATGGGGCTTGCGGATGGCGAGCGCATTGCCGGTTTCGTGCATATCGGCAAGCCGTCGCGGCCGCCGGAGGATCGCCCGCGTCCGCCGCTGTCGGAGATCGTGACCCGCTTTGGCGGCTGAGCGATGTTCTACGACGCGCGCAAGAACGATCACGGTCTGCCGCACGATCCGTTCAAGGCGGTCGTGGCGCCGCGCCCGATCGGCTGGATCACTTCGATGAGCGCCGGCGGCGCGATCAATCTCGCGCCCTATTCGTTCTTCAATGGCGTCTCCAGCCGACCCCCGGTCGTGATGTTCTCCAGCGAGGGACAGAAGGATTCGTTCGCCTTCATCCGCGAGACCCGCGAGTTCGTTTGCAATCTCGCCACCTGGGACCTGCGCGAGGCGATGGACCGGACTTCGGCGCCGATGCCGCGCGGTGTCGACGAGATGAAGGACGCCGGACTCGCCGCCGCGCCATCGCGGATCGTCAGGCCGCCACGCGTGGCGGCGTCACCCTGCGCGCTCGAATGTGTGTTGCTGCAGATCCTGCCGCTCGCGGATATCGACGGACGCGATCTCGACACCCATGTGGTCTTCGGTCAGGTGGTCGGCGTGCATATCGACGATCGCTTCATCCGTGACGGGCGGCTCGACACCGCCGCCATGAAGCCGATCGCCCGCAACGGCTATCGCAACTATGCCGTGGTCGAAAGCGAGTTTCAGATGGTGCGACCGTCGACGCCCTGATGTGATGAGTCGCACAGCCGCAATTTTTTCCGCGCGCTCTTGTCTCGGCCCGGCGATGCCGCAATCATCGGGAAAAGGAACCAACCTTGCTGCAGGACCTGATCCGGCGCGCCATGAACGGTGACCGCACGGCGGAAGCAGATGCGGAGAAAGCGGTGCCACCCAGACCGAGCATCGGTCTTGCGTTGGGCGGCGGAATCGCGCGCGGCTTCGTCCATATCGGTGTTCTGCAGATCCTGGCGAAACATGGCATCAAGCCCGATGTCGTGGTCGGCACCTCGATCGGCGCCGTGGTCGGCGCGTGTCATGCCGCTGGCAAGCTCGATGCCTTTGATCAATGGGCGCGCGGACTAACGACGCGCGGCGTGCTCGGCTATCTCGATGTCAGTCTCGGCGGCTCGGGCCTGATTTCCGGCAATCGGCTGGCGCAGCGTCTCGAGGACACATTCGGCGGCGCGCTGCTCGAAGATCTTCCGAAACGCTGCGCCTGCATTGCGACCGAGCTGGGCACCGGCCACGAAATCTGGCTGACGCGCGGGCGGGTCGCCGATGCCGCGCGCGCATCCTATGCCCTGCCCGGTCTGTTCACGCCGGTGCGCCTCGGTGGCCGCTGGCTGGTGGATGGCGCGCTGGTCAATCCGGTGCCGGTATCGGCGGCGCGTGCGCTCGGCGCGCGGCTGGTGATCGCGGTCAACCTGAATTCCGACATGCTAGGACGCGGCGGCACGATTTCGGATCACGGTCCGGACGCGGACGACGCCCGGATTCTGACCGAGATGCGGGAGCGCCCGGCCGGGCTGGGACGCTTCCTCAGTCCTGAATTCCTGCTCAAGCGGCAATTGATCGGCGGCCGGAGCAGCCCGAACATCGCCAGCATCATGGTGGATTCGTTCAACATCATGCAGGATCGTGTGACGCGGTCACGCCTCGCCGGCGACCCGCCTGACGTCATGATCTCACCACGCTGCGGCAAGATCGGATTGTTCGACTTTCATCGCGCCAAAGAAGCGATCGAGATCGGCGTCCAGGCCGCTGAACGATCGCTCCCCGATATCGAGGATGCGCTCGCCGCCCTTACCTGAGCGGCGATAACGCGTCCCGATCGGACCGCGGGCTACGCAGTCTGGATGTAATCGCGCATTGCGTCCTTTTCGAATTCAAGCTCGGTCAGGCGATACTTGACCACGTCGCCGATCGAGATGATGCCGACGAGCCTGTCGTCATCCATCACCGGCAGATGCCTGAATTTTCCGGCGGTCATCTGCTCCATCAGCATCGAGACCGTATCGGTCGGCGTGCAGGTCTGCACCTTGCGGGTCATCACGTCGGTCAGGGGAAGCTGAAACGCCGCGGCGCCGTGCTGGGCAAAGGCGCGGACCATGTCGCGCTCCGAAACGATTCCGGTAATACGGCCGCCCGCACCGGTTACGACCAGAGCGCCGATCTTCCGTTCCGCAAGAACCTTGGTAGCCTCCGCCAGCGTCGCCGTTGGTGCGATCGTTGCCACATCGCGGCCTTTGGCGGAGAGGATCGATTTCACGATCATATGCGCCTCCCTAGGAAGCACGGCATTCCCGCAACGGGAAGCCCCGTGCATTCGCATCTCAACCATACGATGCGGTCGAGTGTTCCACGGCGTTGACACATTAGCCAGCGCCAAACGTGCTGCAACGCATCAGGCAGCGTAGCGATCGTTGCGTTCCGGTGCCGGTCCGACCGGATCGAACCAGCTGAAAAGAACAAGTCCGGCCACAAACCCGCCGACATGGGCCTGCCATGCAACAGGTTGCTCGTTACCGGTCAGCGAGACTGCGCCAAGGCCGAAGAGGAGATTGAGGCCGAACCACACCGCGAGAAACGCAAGCACGCGCGGATCGCGAAACGAATCGACCAGCGACAACGCCGGCACCCGATACGAATGCGCAGAACCGCCGAATGAAAGCGGCCCGCCGCGCTGAAACGCGAAGCGCATGGCGCCCGACATGGTTCCGGAGATAGCACCGGAAGCGCCGACCATCGGAATCATCTGACCGAAATGGGTCATGAGATGCGCCAGTGCGCCCGCAGCCGCCGTCACCGCGCAGAAGGCCAGAAACCGCGCCGCGCCGAACCGGCGCGCCAGTGGCGTGCCGAAAGCAAGCAGCCATACCGAATTGAATAGCAGATGCATCCAGTCTGCATGGAGCAGCGCATAGCTGACGAAGGTCCAGACATCGGCGGCGACGCCTCCGGGCCACGCCGCATTGGCGAGGATATTGCTGTCGTAGCGCGCCGGAATGAACGCGAACAGCAACAGGATCTCGATATCGGCCGCCTGCGACAGGAACGAGCGCAGCAGGTGGATCGCCACCAGGACGCCGAGCGTCGCAACGAGTACGGTCGGGACGTTGAAGATCGGTTCGCGGGCGCTGACGGGATGCATGGGCTGATATTGTCCGGCGCCCTCCTCGCCCGCCCGCCTCGCGACTTCAAGTCAAATCGGAGTCAGGGGAGAAAATCGGCGGGACCCGTCGCAAAAATGCGATGGGGAGAGCTTTTGGCCCTCCCCATCCGCTGTCCCGGACGCTGTCGGACCTTTCGGTACCGGTCACGTCCCCTCGTCTGATTCTTGAGGCTCGAGAGCCTGCCGTCTGGTTCGCAGCAACCCTAACAGCGTGGCGACGTCCGCCAAGCGCAAGCTCCGGTTAAGGCTAACGCGCCGGCCCGGCGGCAGGCACGCGTCCTGCAACCTTGCTCTCATCGGCAATTTCCGGGCCGCAATCTGTCCCGCTTCGGAACAGACCAGCGTCCGGTAGCGCAGCAACGGCACACCAGCGCGATGAAGCAGGACGCCACCCGGGCCTTGTTCGAGTATTGGGACGCGCTGCGTGGCACGCGCCCGGCGCCCGAACGCAGCGATATCGAGCCCGGCGCGATCCGCTCATGCCTGGCCAATACCTTCGTTCTGGCCTTCGATCCGAAACAGGGCCATCCGTTTAGGATCGCGGGAACCGAGGTCTGCGCGCTGTTCGGATCGGAACTGACGCGGAAACCTTTCGAGACCCTCTGGGGCATCGACGACCAGCGCGCGATCCGCGACTTGCTGCAGACGGTCACCCAGGACATGGAAGGGGTCGTCGCGGGCGTGACCGGTCGCAATGAAGCGGCGGAGACCGTCGGCATCGAGATGATCCTGTTGCCGCTTGCCGGCAGCGATGGCGCCGCGGGCCGCGTCCTTGGTGGCCTCACCGTCGCCGCACCGCCCTACTGGCTCGGCACGCGTCCGGTCCAGTCGCTGCAACTCGGCGAGTTGCGTTTCACCAACGCGGCCGGCGCCGCAACAACGATCCCTGGCCGCGACGCGCCGTTGCGCGGACGGGGTTTTGTCTTCTATCCGGCCGCTGCGAGCCGCATTTCACGTTTTTTTCAAGGCTAACCCCGCGTTAACGCCGCCCGAATAGGTTTTAACCGCCGCGTGCAATCGCGCGGCGTGCAGACTGATCAGCGCGTCATGGCAGCAATTTTCGGCAATCTGGCTCAGGTAAATCAGCGCATTCTTCCACACAGCGAAGAGCGCCGCCGCTTCCAGCGTGTGAAAGTCAATCTGCTTGGCCGTTACATGCTGTCAGACCGGCGCGAATATCCTTGCCAGGTGGTGAACATGTCACCCGGCGGAATGGCGGTGTTCGCGCCGACATTCCCGCAGATCGGCGAACGGGTGATTGCCTATATCGACCATGTCGGCCGGCTCGAGGGCGTTTGCACCCGGCATTTCGACAACGGCTTCGCCTCCACCATCGCCGCCACCTCGCGCAAGCGCGACAAGCTCGCCGCCCAGCTGACCTGGCTCGCCAACCGCCACCTGCTCGACTCTCCCGAAGACCGCCGTCACGGACGCTTCGCCCCGCGCAATCCGATGACGATGCTGATCCTGCCAAACGGTGTGAATATCGGATGCCGGCTGATCGACGTGTCGCTGTCGGGTGCTGCGGTCGCGACCGACCAGCGCCCCCCGCTCGGCGCGCTCGTCACGGTCGGAAAGGTACAGGGCCGCGTCGTCCGTCATCTGGACGAAGGCTTTGCCATCGAGTTCGTGCGCCACCAGCACCCGGACTTTCTGGAAGAAAGCGTCAACAGCGGATAAACGCCGTTTCCGGCCTGCCCGGCCCGTATGCCCGCGCGGCATCGGCGCAACCTTGCCCCACAATTGCAGGCCATTCCGTCCGTTCGCGATCCCGCGAAACGCGCATTTCATCTTTGGAATTCAGGCAAACCGTACCGCGCCGCAGGCAACCGCATTGCGCGCGCCGGAGCGATCGATTCAAATTTTAGATAAATGCGATTCAAGTGAGGTTCAAATTCGTCGCGCTGTTTAGTCGCTTTCGATTCAAATGCGAACACGCGACTTAGCGGCACGACAAAAGCTTTGTGCGAAGTGTGACCCAACAAGAAGGGAAGGGGTCACGCGGTGCAACGAGTTCTGCTCAACATACGCAACAGCGTACGGATTGCAGCGGCTGGCTGCGTCATTGTATTCGCCAGCGCGGCTTCGGCAAGCCCCCACGCGCTTTTTGTTTCCACCGGCGAGTCATCGCGTGCTCCGATCGGATGGATCGAGTTCTGCGCAGAGAACCGCCGTGAATGCAACGTCGCACCGTCGATGCCGCGCGATGTCGTGCTGACCACCAAGGCCTGGAAGGATCTCGTGCGCGTCAACAAATGGGTCAACGACACGATCAAGCCGATCACCGACATGGATCAGTGGGGCGTGGTCGAGAAGTGGTCCTATCCCGACACCGGCCGCGGCGATTGCGAGGATTATGTGCTGCTGAAGCGCCGCATGCTGATCAAGGCTGGCTGGCCGCGCGAGGCGCTGCTGATCACTGTGGTGCGCGAGCGCAACGGCGATGGCCATGCGGTGCTCACCGTGAAGACCGACAAGGGCGAGTTCATTCTCGACAACCAGCATCCCGACATCCTGCTCTGGTCGGATACCGATTACCGTTTCGTCAAGCGCCAGTCCCAGCATGATCAGAATGTGTGGATTTCGCTCGGCGACCCGCGACCGACGCTCTCGACCGCAACCTCACGCTAGCTCAATCGATTAGAGCTCAGGGAACCAGAGAATAGCGAACACACGATCCCGGTCACGTCCCCACCCCTCCCCGTCCCAGACCGGGCTCGTGGCGGCCGGCTCTCCCCCCAAGAGCCGGCCGCACCTTTTTTTGGCGGAGCGCGCCACGCGCGAACGCGGGAATCGCAGAAGCTGCCACGGACCCGCGGCAGCAGGCGCGGCTAATGACCGTTGCGGCGAAACTTTCGGCGACCTCCCTTCGGTTTCGGCTCAGATGCACATAGAACGCATCCCGGCCGAATGCGCGATCCAGCCGCCCGAGAAACCAGCTCAGGCGATTGTCGACCTCGATGTGTCTCGCCGGATAATTCAGACGGGCGGCACCGTTTGTCGCGATGCGGCTTTCATGTGCAGCGGTGAAATTGCTGATGTGCGAGCACGCCTTCGCGAAGGTTGTCGAGCCGCACCGCCCGGTGCAAAGCACAATACATTCATCCGGAGCTCCGTCGCGACGCTGCCTCGATCATCGCAGCCGCAACGACCTAACGGAAGCTCTCCCGCGTCCAGAACCTATCGTCCACCGCGTCCGCGCGATCAGGGGATCGCCTGAAACGCAAATGATGCCGCCCGAGACCGGTTGCCGCGCCCGGCCTTCTCCCCGAAGCGCCGGCCTTACTTTTTTGGCGGAGCGCGCCACGCTCCAAAATGCCGATAAGCCGATCCAGGGTGCGGGCGAGTCCGACATGGGACGGTCTGCGTGCCTCGCGTCGTGATTGCGGGGTCGGGACACCCATCTCAGCACCGCTACGGAAAGACGGTGGACCTCATACCCAACCGCAACCGCGATGCAATTCTCGCGCGGCTTCTCTCCAATGCGAGCGGACACCTCCATTTCGATACCACTGGCTGCGACGAAATGCGCACCCAACTGTTGGATTTTAAGCATGATTTTACCACCGGTTGCGGCTATGAAAATTTCCCGCACGGGAGGGTTGCGTGTGATTACTCTTGAATACGGCCAGCCATTTGTATGGCGCTTGAGGTTTCTCAGGCCCGAGCCGGGCCACTGGCACATGGTCTGGACATGGTTCGCGATCGCCTACAGTCGCGGCAGCGTTTTCGACTTTGCCAAGAAGATCGAAGACACCGCGATCAAGCGTCATGCCAATAGCCTGAGGCCCGCTGTGCCGCCTGCGAAGGTCGAGGCAGAACAAGCGCGCAAGGATCGCGACTCGATAATCGCGCAGACGCCGAACAGCGCCGAATTCCCCTGCTACCCGTTCCCGCCATGGGAAAAGTTGACCAATGCAGAACGCGAGATTTGGCGCGAGGCGGCGGCCAGCGGAGAGGATGAATGAGCAAGCGTTACGTGGTCGTGGGCACCGACGAGGACGGCGACACCGGATCGTGGAACGACCGCTTTGCTGACTGGTGCGCCCCTTGGGCCGTCTACGATACTGAAACAGAAGAGTATCCGATGACGGGGATCCGGTGGAAATGGCTCGCACGCTTCTGCGCTTGGGCACACAACCGCTAGAAGGCGTTTGCCACAAATAGGCTGCTGAAAATCTATCCCGCCTGTCTGGCCGCTCATTCCGTCGCGATCACTGCGGATGCAATCTTGCATCTCAACGGCAGGCTCTTAGCGGGAGGTGCGGCTAGTTTTCAGCGGGAGAGCATGACGCCATTTTCCAAGATTCCCGCGCCCGCCGGCACGACCGGCCGGCGACGAATGCGGGTAAATGCTCGAACCGGGATGGCGGGACGCGCTTTCAGCGCCGGCGCATGAACTCGACGCCGACGCGGCTACCGGCCTGCCAGGCGACCCGGCACGCGCGGCGGATATATTCCGGCTTGATCACCATGGAAAAATCCCTGGGTAGGATCGGCCGGCAGGGAAATTCGAGACAGGCGCCTGCGCTCGACATGTTGCGGATGGTGCAATCGACGATCGCCACCACGCCGAAGCTGACGGCGCCGGTTTTCAGCGTCTTCATTCGCTGCGCTCTGCGGCGTTCGACCATGTCAGCCCCCGGTCGCGAAGCGAATTCCGACCCGGTAGGCGGATTGCCACACCATTTGACAGCGGCGTCGCGACTGATCGGACGCAACGGCCAGCGAGAATTCCTCCGGCAATGCCGTGCGCCGGTTCGCGAAGACCAGGCAGGCGCCCTCCTCCGATACATTGCGGATGGTGCATTCCAGCCCGCGGCCAAATCCGGCTTTCACCGTTCCGGCGAAGAGAGCGCGCGTTCGTTCGGTTTTTCGTCGTTCGGCCATGGGGCGCCTCGATAAGTTGAGCGCACCGTAACCGCGATCGTTCTAACTCGATATAAATTGCCATCCCGAAACGGCGGCGATCGCGGTCAGGACTCGTTAACCCTGCCGGGCTGGAAAGCGGCCGCAGGACAGGCTGCAATCAGCCGACCCGCTTCAGCCCTTTGGCATATTCGCGCGAACGCTGGACATAGATGTCGGCGCCGGCACGGATCTGCGCGGTCGCCTTGTCGTCGAGCGTGCGGATCACGCGGGCCGGCGATCCAACGATCAGCGAATTGTCCGGAAACGATTTTCCCTCGGTGACCAGCGCGCCGGCACCGACCAGCGAATTGTTACCGATGCGCGCGCCGTTCAGGACGATCGCGCCCATGCCGATCAAGCTGTTGTTGCCGACGGTGCAGCCATGCAGCATGACCTTGTGACCGATCACGCAATCCTCGCCGATGGTGATTGGAAAGCCGGGATCGGTGTGGAGCGTCGCGTTGTCCTGGATTTGCGAACGCAGCCCGAGTTCGATCCACTCATTGTCGCCACGCAGCACCGCGCCGAACCAGACGCTCGCATCGGTCTTCAGCCGCACCTTTCCGATCAGCACGGCGGTCTCGGCGACCCAGTATTTCTTGTCGGCCGGAAATTCCGGGGCCTGCCCGTCGAGTTCATAGATCGGCATGGTCGCACTTTCGAGAATGAGCGCTCAGTTCAGTCCGAGCGCCGCAATCGCGACAATAACGAATTTTCCGGACAACAGGCTCCAGCAGCCTGCGACCACCGTCGCCACCATCGCGGGAAAGAAGTTTTCGCTCCCCGGCCGGCGCAGCACGATCGCATCGCGAAGAATGATGAAGGGCGCGGCGAAGACCAGGAACGGCACATGCGCCGCCGCCGCGGCGCCGGTTCCATCTCCGAAGATATTGAAGGAGGCAGGCCGCGCCGTCAGAAGCTGGTAGCCGGTGGCAAGCGCGCCGGCCACCGAAAAGCCCAGCACCAGAACATAAAGCGAATGCAACGAGCCCGCGGACACGATCCTTAACTCCCGGCGTTTCTCAACGAATCATGTGACAAACGGTGCCGCCGGACGCCAGCGCTTCGTTAAGAAAGGGTAAACGCCGGTAAATTCATATCGTGGGGCCGGTCCGGGCGCTGCCCCTATACTCGGGTGATTCGCACCAGCGCCGCCCGGAGAGCCGTCATGGCGATGACGCAGACCCATCCCGCGCCCTACCCGCAAACCCGCAAAAAGCGGCGCCAGCGCCGTCCCCGCGGCTTGCTGTGGCTGCCGATCGCCATCTTCGTGGCCGGCGTGATCGCGGCCGGCAGCTGGGTGACCTATATCCTGTGGCCGCGCTGGCCCGCCGCCGATCTGACGGTCGACGCGCCGACGCTCCCGATCACCGTGAACGGCGTCAATTTCAACATCCCGCCCGCAGCGATCCGCAACAAGGTCCAGCGCAAGCCGGGAACGCAGGAGCGCGTCGATGTCGTGTTCCTGTGGCCGTCGCTTACGCCGCCAGATCCCGCCGTGAAGACCGGTCCCGTCTCATCGCCGCACGCGATCGACCGGGTGTTCGTAACCATCGCCGCGTTCGGCAACACCCTGCCCCCGCTGGAGCGGTTCAACACCATCTACCCGCGCTATCTGGAGCCGAGCATCTCGACCACGCCGGATGCGCTCACGCTCCGGCCGTTCCGTGACGGAACGCCCTATCAGGGCGAAGACATCATCTACAGCGACCGCAATCCCGGACGCTTCATGGTCCGCTGCACGCGCGACAGCGCGACCGGCTCCGCCATCGGCATGTGCTTGTACGAGCGGCGGATCGACCAGGCCGATGTCACCGCCCGCTTCCCGCGCGCATGGTTGTCCGAGTGGCAGACGGTGTCGGAGGGCCTGGAGAAGCTGATCCGGCAGCTCGTGGGAGCACAACTCCGGACATCATAACGCTCGCAAGCCGGATCGATGTCCGAGCTCGCCGAGCATCGCTCGCTCAGCCGCGAGCTTCCGATGTTCTACGAGCATTGAAAATCGGCACTTTAGAATATTCTTCCAGGATGCCGATTTCGCAGGCGGCGCGGCCTTACGGCTCCAGATCCGTCTCCAGGATCGCCATCTGGAAATTATAGGACTTGTCGTCGTCCTCATCGTCGACGAACAGCACGCCGATGAATTCCTCGCCGATATAGACTTCGGCGGAATCGTCCTTCTTGGGACGCGGCACCACGCGGATCTTCGGGTTGTCAAACAACCGCTTCAGATACGCGTCGATCTTCTTGATTTCCTGGACGTCCACGATCGCCTCACCTGCATGTTTTCAAACGCAGGCACTCAGCCCACGCAATCGAATGCTCAATACGTCAGGCTGCGGCCGGACGCAAAGCCGTAAATTCACGGGGTCTTAGCTGCCGACTTCGAACAGCATGTCCATGCGGCGCGACGGCTCGGCGCAGCCGGCGGTGCCGACCACGCGCGCCGGAACGCCCGCAACCGTCACATTGTTCGGCACCGGCTTGATCACCACCGACCCTGACGCGATGCGCGCGCAATGTCCGACTTCGATGTTACCGAGGATTTTCGCACCGGCTCCGATCAGCACGCCGCGCCGGATTTTCGGATGGCGGTCGCCGTCTTCCTTGCCGGTACCGCCAAGCGTGACACCGTGCAGCATCGACACATCGTCATCGACCACGGCGGTTTCGCCGATCACGATGCCGGTCGCGTGGTCGACGAAAATGCCGCGTCCGATCTTTGCCGCCGGATGAATGTCGCACTGGAAGACGGCGGACGAGCGGCTCTGAAGGTAGAGCGCGAAATCCTTGCGGCCCTTGCCGTAGAGCCAATGCGCGAGACGATGCGTGACGATGGCGTGGAAGCCTTTGTAATACAGCACCGGCTCGATGAAGCGGTCGGTCGCCGGATCGCGGTCGATGGTGGCGACGATGTCGGCGCGGAATGCGTCGCCGATCGAGGGCTCGTCCTCCAGCGCATCGGCATAAGCCTGGCGGATCATCTCGCCCGATACGTCCTGATGGTCGAGCCGCTCGGAGGCGCGATGCACCACCGCCGCTTCCAGCGTGTCGTGATGCAGGATGGTCGAATAGATGAAGGTCGCCAGCGCCGGCTCGGCGCGCACGATTGCGTCGGCCTCCTCGCGGACTTTCGTCCAGACCGGGTCGAGCTTGCCGACGGTGGTTGCCGGCCTGACCTGATAATGCGCCATGGATACGTCTCGCTTCCGATCGTTCGAGGCTAACACATAAAGGTTGAAATTGATCTCCGCCACCCCGGCTTTTCGCGGGCAGCGGGTGGCATTTGCGCATGCCCGTAGAATAATTTTCTACGAGACGTGGCTATCTCATTCCGAACGCAGGGATTTCGTCACGACAATGTCGCCGCCCGCCGCTCTTTCGAGCGGCCGAGAAATTCGATAACCGCGTTTGAAAAATGATCGTTGGCATCCCCCGCCACCATATGCCGGGCGCCGCCGACATCGACATATTCGGCGTGCGGCACGAGTTCGAGGAACTCGCGCGCATGGGCCTCCTGGACCAGTTCGGACGAGCCACCGCGTACCAGCAAGGCCGGCACCTTGATGTTGCGCGCAGCATCGAGCATCGACTCTTCCAGCCGCTTGCGGTCGGGATCGAAGCTCTTGCGCCCCTGCATGAAGCGCGGATCCCAGTGCCAGCGCCAGCGGCCGTCCGGACCGAGCCGCAGATTCTTCTTGAGCCCTTCGGTGCTCTTGGGGCGCGGTCGGTGCGGCAGATATTCGGCCACCGCGTCCGCCGCCTCCTCGATCGTGGCAAAGCCGTCCTCGGCGTGCGCACGCATGAAGCCCTGCACCTTGTCGACACCCTCATAGTCGACCCGCGGCGTGATATCGACCAGCACGAGAGAAGACAGTACATGCTCGCCGCCGTCGCGGAAGCTTTCGCCTTCCGCGAGCATGGATGCGATACCGCCCATCGATGCGCCGATCGCAACCGGCTTGCTGCCGTGCCGGCGCTCAAGCTCTGCAGCGATGGCTTTCACATCGCCGGCGAAATCGACCCACGAATAGGCGCCGTCCGCGACCCATTCGGAATCGCCATGACCACGCTGATCGATCGCATAGGCCGTCCAGCCGCGCCGCGCGAGTTCCGCAGCCGTCGTTCGCCAGGCGTGCCGGGTCTGACCGCCGCCATGCAGCAGCATCACGGACGGCCCCTTGTCGCCGAACACGTCACCGACAAGGCGGTTGCCGCTTGCTCCGGTGAAGGCCGCCTGGGCCGGGGTGACATGCTTGCTCATGGCGTTCCAATCAGGCTTGTTCGTCGAGAAACTGCATCACCGCGGCCTTGAAAACCTTGTCTCCGACCGCGAGCATGTGGTCGCGCCCGGGAATATCGAGCGCGCGCGCGTTGCGCATCACGGCGGCGAGCCGTCCGGCAGAACCCGCCACGTCGTCCTTGGTGCCGACCGCAACCAGCGTCGGCGTCGTGATCTGCGAGACCTCGTCAATGCTCATGACCTGACGCGATCCGCGAATGCATGCTGCCAGCGCACGGCGATCCGATTTGGTCTGGTCCGCAAAGGCGCGAAACGTACGCGCCATCGGATCGGTCACATCCGCGAGCGACGGCGCTTCCAGCGCCTCGGCGATGCTTTCCGGCAAGCCCACGCCATCGATCAGCTTATAGCCGAGACCGCCGAGGATGGCCGAGCGCACGCGTTGCGGATGGGACGCTGCGAGAAAAGCGGTGATCCGTGCGCCCATCGAATAGCCGAACACGTCTGCACGCTCGATCTCGAGATGATCCAGCAAGGCGAGCACATCGTCGGCCATCTTGCCGGTGCGATAGTCGGCCGGGTCATAGAGCTTGGTCGACTGGCCGTGGCCGCGATTGTCGAGCGCGATGACGCGCCGGCCTGCGCCGGTCAGAGTCGAAACCCAGCCCGGATAGACCCAGTTGGCCTCGCGGTTCGACGCGAAGCCGTGGATGAGAACGATGGGGTCACCTTGGCCCTCGTCGAGATAGGCAATCTCGACGGTGCCGTGTCTGAAGCTTGGCATGTCGTGGATATCGGCCTTTCAAAAGCGGCCGGACCCTACCCGTGCTCCGCCGCGATTGCCAAGCGCCGCTGGCGCTGAAGTTCCCGTTTTGCGTGGCGGACCTTCCGCCGCTGCAACCCTCGCCAGGTGGCGCGCTCCACCGCGCCCTTCGCGGCCGAAACGAAGCCAAAAACCGTCAGCGCCGCCCACAGCACCCACAACGAGAGGTCGAAGGCGGCCACGGTGAGCGCAATCGCGCCCCGGCCAAGGAACTTGAGGACGGCGCGGGTCTTGCCGCCCTGCTTTTCGGCGAGCTTGGCCACCCGCGCCATCTGGCGGGGTGAATCCGAAATCTTCAACCCGTCCAGCGCGGCGCGCGTCCCCGCCTTGGCCTGGACCTCGCCCACATTGCGGGTGAGCCGGAACAGATCGTCGGCTTTCTCGAGTTTGACCGCCCCGCGAACGGCACGGACGGTTGCGGCCGGGTTCACCGACGATGCGCCGTCGATGGCGGTCCGGAGCGCCTTGCCATCGACCACCGACCGCAGCGTGCGCCCGACCGATTCCGCCATGCGCGCGGAAATGCGGCCGGTCTTGCGCGCGGCCTTCACCAGCGACAGCCCGACCCGCGCGGGCGCACCGGTGCCGAGCGACGCATAGGTGCCCGCGGTCACGGCAATGCCGACCGCCGAGAGCCCCAAGATCAGAGGATCGACCTCCTGACCCGATGCATAGCGCGAGCCTTCCCGCACCGCGTCGCGGATGTCGCCGAAAACGAACAGATCGCCCAGCGCAGTTCCGGCCAGACTGACAAGATCGTCCGGTTCGCCGACGATCAGTCCGCGGGTAAAATTCTCCGCCGTTCTGATCGCCCCGGAGGCTTTTGCGACTGCGGCATCCACTTTGGCTGCAAGTTCAGGGGCAATCGCAACATTCCGGTCGCGCGCCAGTTCGACGAAGCTTTGCGCAAGCTCCGAGTCGTCCGCCGCCAGCGCCGCCTCGATCTCCCGGGTGGCGGCTTCGCTGTTGAAACTGCGCGCCAGCTTGCGGTCGGCGAGCGCAACCGGATCGTCTTGCACGACCAGGAGCCAGCCGGCCTCGATTGCAGGCGGCAGCAGCGCCAGCGCAGCAATTCCGAACACGCCGGCCGCGATCATCAAGAGCCGCATGCGCACAAAGGCGGCGCGCATCGGTCCAGCCGGGGGTTCAGGGATATGCATCGAAGAGGGTCTCGTTGACCGCGGTTCAGCGCTAACGGAGATGTTGCAATTTTTTGGTGTTTTTCAAGGACTCACCAAGGCATTGCCGGGATCAACCCGCAAAGCCGTTTCGGGTTGCGCCGCTCGGCCGTGGTTGGTTAATGCTGGCATTGATTACCGGGCGAGCGGCGCTATTGTGCCACGCAACACGATCTCAACCGGACAGAATCGAAGGCTGAGCCGACCATGGCCGATCAGGGTGTTCCACATTTCCAGAACGAGGCCGGCGTGCCGGTGATCGAAGTCGGCGCCAAGGAGTTCATGTGCATCGGCGCGCGCCCTCCTTTCGATCATCCGCATATTTTCTGCGACATGGGCGCCGATAACGAGATCATCTGCGAATACTGCTCGACCCTGTACCGCTACAATCCGGCTCTGGGTCCGTCCGAATCCCGCCCCGCCGATTGCGCCTGGATCGATCCGCAAGCCGCCTGACCGACTGCAGCCCCGCCGGTGGCCTCATCGCGGACCATCCTGATTGCGGGTGCCGGCATCGGCGGGCTGACAGCGGCGCTGACGCTGGCGCGCCGGGGCTACCGCGTGGTGGTCGCCGAACAGGCGGAAATGCTGACGGATGTCGGCGCCGGCATCCAGCTCTCTCCCAATGCAACCCGCATCCTGCAGGGGCTCGGCGTCGCGGAACGGCTGATCACGAGTGTCGTCGTACCTGAGGGATTGTCCGTCCGCAGCGCCGGATCCGGCGCCGAGATCGCTTGGATGCCGATCGGGCATGCGATGGAATTTCGCTATGGCGCGCCCTACTGGATGCTGCACCGGGGCGATCTGCAGTCAGCACTGGTCGAAGCGGTCGCCGAACAGCCGGACGTGGTTCTGACACTCGACACAAAGGTCGAAGACTTCGCCATTCATCCCAAGGGCATCACCGCGCAATTGCGCGATTCAAGCGGCACCCGCGAGGAACGGGTGCCGGCCCTGATCGGCGCCGATGGCATCTGGTCGACCGTCCGGACGCAGCTCGGCGACAAGTCGAAACCGGAATTCCGCAACCGCACCGCATGGCGCGCGTTGCTGCCGGCATCAGCCGTGCCGGAAGAGTTTCGGCGGCCGGTCACGCGGCTCTGGCTCGGACGCGACGCGCATCTGGTCCATTATCCGGTGCGCGGCGGCACGCTGATCAATATTGTCGCGATTGTCGCCGACCGATGGAAGTCGCCCGGCTGGACCGCGCCGGGCGCGCGCGATCAATTGTTGCGTCACTTCCCGCGCGGAAGCTGGACGAAGGCCGCGCGCGACCTCGTCGGCACGCCGGAAAACTGGGCGAAATGGGCGCTGTTCGATCGCAGCGACAACCGCTTCCCCGATCACGCTCCAGTCACGCTGATCGGCGACGCAGCGCATCCCATGCTGCCGTTCCTTGCTCAGGGCGCGGCGATGGCGATCGAGGACGCGGAAATTCTGGCCCGGTGTCTGGCCTCGCCCGCCGCCGATCCCGAGCCCGGCCTGCGGCGTTACGAAGGCTTGCGCCGCGCGCGGGTCGCGAGGGTTCAGCAGGAAGCCCGCGCCAACAGCCGCACCTACCACATGTCCGGTCCGGCGGCGCTCGCTCGTAACCTCGCGATGCGCCTGATGGGCGGAGAGCGGCTTCGCGCGCGCTACGACTGGCTCTACGATTGGCGGCCCGACTGATCCCGTCCTCGCCGCCGCGGAGAAACGCCATGTTCGAGACCACCATCGCAGGCAGTCTGCCGAAACCGTCATGGCTTGCAGAGCCTGAAAAGCTATGGGCCGGCTGGCGCCTCACCGGCGAAGCGCTCGACGAAGGCAAGCGCGACGCCACCATCCTGGTGGTCAAGCTCCAGGAGGATTGCGGCATCGACATCGTGACCGACGGCGAACAGGCGCGACAGCATTTCGTGCACGGCTTCCTGGAACGGATTGACGGCATAGACTTCGCCAACAAGGTCGAGATGGGAATCCGCAACGACCGCTACAAGGCGATGGTGCCGGTGGTCGTTGCGCCGCTCCGCCTGAAGGATCGCGTCCACGCGCTGGAAGCGCAAGCCGCTCGCGCGCATACGACGCGCAAACTGAAAATCACCCTGCCCGGCCCGATGACGATTGCCGACACCATCGCCGATCGTCATTACAACGACCGCGTGGCGATGGCCTTCGCCTTTGCCGATTGCCTGAATGCGGAAGCACGCGCGCTCGAAGCCGACGGCGTCGATGTGATCCAGTTCGACGAGCCGGCCTTCAATGTCTTCATGCGCGAGGTGACAGACTGGGGCATCGCGGCGCTGCATCGCGCGATTGCCGGTCTCTCCTGCAAGACCGCGGTGCACATCTGTTACGGCTATGGCATCAAGGCCAATGTCGACTGGAAGAACACGCTGGGCGCGGAATGGCGGCAATACGAGGAGATTTTCCCGGCGCTCGCGGCGAGCCGCATCGATCAGGTGTCGGTCGAATGCCGCAACTCGAAAGTGCCCTTGTCGCTGTTGTCGCTGCTCGAGGGCAAGGACGTTCTGGTCGGCGCAATTGATGTTGCGACCGACGATATTGAGACGCCGGAGGATGTCGCCGCCACCATCGAGGCGGCAATGCGATACGTGCCGAAGGAGCGGATTATTGCCTGTACCAATTGTGGCATGGCGCCGATGAAGCGGAGCATTGCGGAAGCAAAGCTGAAGGCGCTGGGTGACGGCGCGAGACTGGCGCGGCAGCGGTTCGCCTAAGCAACCACAATCTCCGTTCATTCCCGCGAAAGTCGGAATCCAGATTTACCTGACGCTGGGTCCCGCTTTCGCGGGAACGAGCGGAGAGTCTTTTTGCGACGACGCCTAACGATCGGAACGCCCCAGCACGTCCATCAATTCCGCGATCTTCTGCCGCTGATCGGCGCGGTTTCCGGAGGCGATGGCGCCTTCCACGCAATGAGCGACGTGGTCGCGCAGCACTTCTTCCTCGACGCGCCGCAAGGCCGCACGTACGGCCGAAATCTGCGTCACGATATCGATGCAATAGCGGTCCTCGTCGACCATGCGCGCAAGACCGCGCACCTGGCCTTCGATCCGCTTCAGTCTTTTCGACACCTGGGCCTTGGCTTCCGCATGCATGACCGCTATATACCCCCCTAGGGTATAAAACGCAAGGCCGGACCCATGGTGCAGGATTCCCACGCCAACCACTCGCACGCTGGGTGCTGCCATGGTGGCTCCCACAGCGGTTCCACGCCACACGAAGCCAAAAATCCTTCGAAGGCGATCGATCCGGTCTGCGGGATGACAGTCGATCCGCACTCTGCCAGGCACCGCCACGATCATCTCGGGCGCACCTACTATTTCTGCTCGGCCGGCTGCCGCACAAAATTCATCGCCGATCCGGACAAGTATCTCTGTCCCAGGGAACACCACGCCGATCCGGTCCCCGAGGGCACGATCTACACCTGCCCGATGCATCCGGAGATCCGGCAGGTCGGCCCCGGCGCCTGCCCGATCTGCGGCATGGCGCTCGAACCCGATCTGGTGACCGCGGACAGTGGCCCCAATCCCGAACTCGCCGACATGACGCGGCGCTTCTGGATCGGTCTTGCGCTGGCGATACCGGTCTTCGCGCTGGAGATGGGATCGCATCTGGTCGGCGGACACGGCCTCGTGCCGCAGCCATGGTCGAACCTGATCCAGTTCGCGCTTGCGACCCCTGTCGTGTTGTGGGCGGGCTGGCCGTTCTTCGAGCGCGGCTGGCAATCGATTCTCACCCGCAACCTCAACATGTTCACGCTGATCGCGCTCGGTACCGGCGTCGCCTGGTCCTACAGCGTGGCCGCGACTTTCGTGCCGTCGCTTTTCCCGGCGGCCTTCCGCGGCCATGACGGATCAGTCGCGGTCTATTTCGAATCCGCCGCCGTGATCACGGTGCTGGTGCTGCTCGGACAGGTGCTCGAGTTGCGGGCGCGCGAAGCGACCTCCGGCGCGATCAAGGCGCTGCTCAACCTCGCGCCGAAATCGGCGCACCGGATCGGCGACGACGGCAATGAGCACGAGATCGCGATCGATGAGATCGCAGTCGGCGATCGCATCCGGGTTCGGCCGGGCGAGAAAGTGCCGGTCGACGGCGAGATCGTTGAGGGACGCTCCACCATCGATGAATCGATGGTGACGGGCGAGTCGATGCCAATCAGCAGGGAGATCGGCGGAAAGGTGATCGCGGGGACGATCAACCGCAGCGGCTCATTCGTGTTCCGCGCCGAACAGGTCGGGCGCGATACGCTGCTCGCCCGCATCGTGCAGATGGTGGCGCAGGCGCAGCGCTCACGCGCACCGATCCAGCGGCTCGCCGATCAGGTCTCCGGCTGGTTCGTGCCTGCAGTGGTTGCGGTTGCGCTGATCGCTTTCGGCGCGTGGTCGGCTTTCGGACCCGAACCGCGCTTCGCCTATGGTCTCGTTGCTGCGGTATCGGTGCTGATCATCGCCTGCCCCTGCGCGCTCGGACTGGCGACGCCGATGTCGATCATGGTCGGTGTCGGCCGCGGCGCGCAGGCCGGCGTCCTGATCAGGAATGCCGAGGCGCTCGAGCGGATGGAAAAGGTCGATACGCTGGTCATCGACAAGACCGGAACGCTGACCGAAGGCCGGCCGGCGCTCACCGGTCTGGTCGCGGCGAGCGGTTTTGACCAGAATGAGGTGTTGCGCCTTGCCGCCAGCGTCGAGGCCGCGAGCGAGCACCCGATTGCAACAGCGATCGTCTCTGCGGCGAAAGACCGGGCGCTGCCAATGTCGCGGGTCGGAGCGTTCGACTCGCCGACCGGCAGAGGGGCAATCGGCAATGTTGACGGTCGGCAGGTCGCAATCGGCAGCGCGTCGTACCTCGCCGAACTCGGGATCGATAGCACGTCCATGCAAGCCGATGCAGAACGCCTGCGCGGCGATGGCGCGACCGTCGTGTTCGTCGCGGTGGGCGGCAAGACCGCGGGTCTGATCGCGATCTCCGACCCGGTCAAGGCCGAAACTCACGCTGCGCTTCAAGCGCTGCGCGCGGAAAACATCCGCGTGGTCATGCTGACCGGCGACAACCGGACGACTGCGCTGGCAGTCGGAAAAAAGCTCGGCATCACCGAGATCGAAGCCGAGGTTCTGCCCGACGGCAAGGCCGCCGTGGTGCAAAAGCTCCGAAACCAAGGACGAATCGTTGCGATGGCCGGCGACGGCGTCAACGATGCCCCGGCACTCGCAGCGGCCGATGTCGGCATAGCGATGGGTACCGGCACCGATGTGGCGATCGAAAGCGCCGGCGTGACGCTGCTGAAGGGCGATCTCACCGGCATCGTGCGCGCGCGACGCCTGTCGGAGACGGTGATGCGCAACATTCGCCAGAACCTATTTTTTGCCTTTGTCTACAACGCGGCGGGGGTCCCGGTCGCGGCCGGGCTGCTCTATCCCGCCTTTGGCATCCTGCTGTCGCCAATCGTGGCGGCAGCAGCAATGGCCTTGTCTTCGGTCAGTGTGGTCGGAAATGCGCTCAGGCTGCGCAGTATCCGGCTGTAAAGCTCGCTATCCTCAAAAAACGGCGAGATATTTCAGCAGCGACAACACGCCGATGATGATGACGATGATGCGCACGATCTGCTTCGCGCGGCCGTCGATCGGCAGCATGTTGACCAGATAAAGAACCAGAATGACAACAAGAAACGTGATCAGGATGCTGATCAAGGGGCCCATGGCTGGCCGATCCTTTCAATGATGGCGGGGATATGCTCGTGCGACGGACCGATAATACGCGGTCCGGAAAAAAGTTCCATCCGCTATTGGACGGCGCGCTCGCTCACGGTTCTGAACTTCAATGCGCAATTGCGCTCCGCCGCGGTGGACTCGAGCTCGCGAAGATCACCGAGCACTGTATTGTACTCATTCTGATACGCGATCGCGATTGCGATCTCACCGCCCGCCCCCTGCCGGGCCTTCTGCATCAACTGGTTGAGCTCCCGCTCGCGCTTGACCAGGTCGCCGCCGCGCTTGTCCATCTGATCGCAGCTGAAGACGCGGAATTTTCCGGGACGGCTCGCATTCATGGCCAGTTCGTGACTGGCGCAGCCGGTCACCGCGAGCAAGCCAGCAAGGGCAACAAAGAAGACGCGCGGATTGCCGTAGAGGATCATGAGGTTGGTTAGAGAACAATTGGGGCAAAAGCCGGATGCGGTGCCTGCGTTGCCTGCTGGTGCGGACGGAGGGACTCGAACCCTCACGAGGTTACCCTCAACGGATTTTAAGTCCGTTGCGTCTACCATTCCGCCACGTCCGCGGGGGCCCCGAAGGCGCGCCGCACCATGGCGCAGCGGATGCGTCGCGGCAAGCCGCTTACCCGCCTTCGCGGATCGGCGGCATGAAGGCAAGACCCGTATCCCACGGAAAGAAAATCCAGGTGTCCTGCGACACCTCGGTGACGAAGGTGTCCACCAGCGGCCGTCCCATCGGCTTGGCATAGACGGTGGCGAAATGCGCCTTCGGGATCAGATCGCGCACCACCCGCGCGGTCTTTCCGGTATCGACGAGATCGTCGACGATCAGAACGCCCTGCCCGCCGCCGTGAGCGCCGCTGGTGACAGCGTCGGCGATGCCCTTAAGAACCCGAAGCTCGCCCTGCCGGCCGACACCCGAACCGGCATAGCTCTCCACGCAGACCGTCTCGATCAGCCGCACATTGAGCTCTCGCGCCACGATCGCCGCCGGTACCAGGCCGCCGCGGGTCACGCATACGATGGCGCTGAACGGGCCGGCCGCGGCCAGCCGCCAGGCCAGCGCCCGCGCATCGCGGTGAAACTGGTCCCACGATACGGGAAAATGTTTCGGCGCATTTGGATGCTGTTCGGCCATCATCATCGCTTGTCCCCCGGCGGCAACGCTCCCGCCATGCCTTGGCAGAGGCAGGCTGCCAACGCCAGCACGGCCCGGTCCACAGGAAAATCAAGCGAGTTGCGTCAGGCCCGGTCGAGCACAAAATCGAAGCGGGCGTCGGACGCGCCGGTAAAGGTCATGTCCAGCTCCGGCCGGTAGATCGGGTCGCGGCGGTTTCCCGGGTCGCCCGGGAAATAGAGCTGGGTGGTGAGGACCGGCCCGTTCGCCGCCTGAACCTTCACATGATAATGCGGCGTGCGCCCGGTATAGCGCGCCGGCCGGATCGTCAGAAAGCGGTAGCGTCCCCGCGTGTCGGTGAACTGGTGGCCGCGGCCGCGGAAACCCCGGTTGTCATAGTCGCCATCGGCATCGGCGTGCCACAGATCGACCAGCGCATTGGCCACCGGGCGGCAGTCGCGCGTCAGCACGAGACCGGTCAGCGTCACCGGGGTCCCCTTGAGTTCGGCGCGCAGATCAGAGCGCAGCGGCGATCTCGGTTTGAAGAACGGCCCCTCGGTCTGCGGGCGGGTTGCCTGTGCGTCGGCACTGCATTGCGGGGTGAGCGGCAATTGCTGGCCAGACGCAAGCCTTGGCAAAGCCAGCGCCGCAATCGCGCCGGCGCCGAGCCCGATCATCCGGCGGCGCGGAAAGGTCTGCTGGCTCATTTCAACCTCCGGTTCTGCCCGTCGCATCGGCGGCTTTGATGCGGCCGACCACAATCAGCCGGTCCGGGTTTCCCGGATCACGGCGCACCGCCACGATTTCTCCCTGTGACGGCATGACACCCGCAAGAAGCTCGATATTGTCGCCATGCGTCACCACCACCAGGAGCCCCTCACCGTTCCAGCCGGAAAGGGTCTGACGGGCGGCAAGCGTCAAGTCGGCGCGCTGTCCGTACAGCACGTAGGCATTGTTGAAGGCCGATTGCCGCTCGACGGGTCCGAGTTGCATCAGGGTCGCAGTCTCGATCGTCCGGCACCATTCCGACGCCACGATCTTCTCGGGCGCGATTGCGTTGGCGCGGAAGGCGTCGCCCAGAGCACGCGCCTGTTGGCGCCCGCGCTCGCTCAGATTGCGCTGCGTGCTGCAATCGTCGAGCCGCCAGCCTTTCGGATCGCCGACACCCGGCGCATCGGCATGCCGGATCAGTGCGATCGTGCCGGGCGCCTTGAGGACGGACCAATCGGCCGCGCCTGCGATGGTCGCAGACGCCATAATGGCGATGCCGGCAACCGTCCGAACCAGAAGCATCCACATGCCAACGCAGGTAGCGCGGGCACGGCGCAAACGGGAATCACAAGAGCGTTGGAACTTCAGGACGCCTTGAGCTTGGCCTTGACGCTCGCCAGCATGTCCTCGACCGCAATCTTTGCCACCGCCAGCACGTCCGGGTCCCGCGAGCGGACCACCACATTGGTATTGGGTCCGGACGCATCATCAAAAAACGGATAGCTGCCGAAGCTGGCGTCCGGATGGGCCTTTGCAATCTCGCCGAGTTCGGTGCCGATATCGCCCTCCCGCGCATCGGCGCGGATCGATACCGACAGCATCTGCTTCCCAGTCCGGAGCTTCGGCCCGACCTCGTCGAGCATGGCCTGCATGATGCTCGGCACCCCCGCCATCACGATCACATTGCCGATCCAGAATCCGGGCGCCAGCGAGACCTTGTTGGTCACGAGGTCGGCGCCGTGCGGGATCCGGGTCATGCGCATGCGCGCCTCGTTCAGGTCCGGTCCCTTGAAGCGCTGCTGCAGCAGTGCGACCGCGCGTGGATCGTAGTCGATCGGCACATCGAAGGCCTTGGCGACGCTGTCGGCGGTGATGTCGTCGTGGGTCGGCCCGATGCCGCCGGTTGTGAACACGTAGGAATAGCGATGACGCAACGCATTGAGAGCGGCGACGATGTCCTCCTCGACATCGGCCACGACCCGCACCTCCCGCAGGTCCACGCCGATCGCGGTCAGATATTCGGCGATGTAGCCGATATTCTTGTCCTTGGTCCGCCCGGACAGGATTTCGTCGCCGATAACCAGAATCGCGGCGGTGACCGTCGCGTCATTGTCCGCTTCGCTCATCGGCATTAGACTCCTCTCCTGCTTTGGTACCGCGAGCGCCTCGCGGGCTCAAGCAGGTGAACGAAAAGGTGTCACCGGACAGGCCCCGCGCCCTTTCCATGGGCAAAAAGGCCGAACCGGTCCCCCTTCCATTCTGACGGAACTGGCGCGAAGCTTGCAGCGTTCACGGCTGCTGGGGAAGGACCTTTGGGGGACATGGCGGTTGCGTTCGACGAGATGAGCGGTGTGGACGGCCAGATCCGACCCGCCTATTCGCAATTGTCTGCCTGGCTATCGCATGTTCGCCCGGACGAACTGGATTTGCGGCGGCGCGAAGCGGAGGTGCTGTTCAGGAGGATCGGAATCACCTTTGCCGTCTATGGCGAGGCCGATGCGACCGAGCGGCTGATTCCCTTCGACGTGATCCCCCGCATTCTCTCGGGGACCGAGTGGCGCACGCTCCGGCTCGGCCTGGAGCAGCGGGTCAAGGCGATCAACGCCTATATCCGGGACATCTACGGCAAGCGGGAATGCCTGCGTGCCGGAATCATTCCCGACGATCTGGTGTTTCAGAATCCGGCGTTCCGGCCGGAAATGAATGGGCAGAGGGTGCCGCACGACATCTATGTGCATATCGCCGGCATCGATATCGTGCGGGTCGATGCCGACACCTTCTATGTGCTGGAAGACAACGCCCGCACCCCGTCCGGCGTCTCCTACATGCTGGAAAACCGGGAGATCATGCTGCGGCTGTTTCCCGAACTGTTCTCGCGCCACCGGGTCGCGCCGGTCGACAATTATCCCGACGATCTGCTGGCGACGCTGCAATCGGTCGCGCCGATCGGCTCGGCGGCCGAGCCGACGGTCGTGCTGATGACCCCGGGCGTTTTCAATTCGGCTTATTACGAGCACTCGTTCCTGGCGGACAAGCTCGGCGTCGAACTGGTCGAGGGCCGCGACCTCTTCGTCAAAGGCGAAGTGGTTTACATGCGCACCACCCAAGGGCCGAAGCGGGTGGACGTGATCTACCGGCGCATCGACGATGACTTCCTCGATCCCCTCGCCTTTCGGCCGGATTCCGCACTTGGCGTGCCCGGCCTGATGGCTGCCTACCAGTCGGGCAATGTGACGCTTGCCAATGCCGTCGGCACCGGGGTGGCCGACGACAAGGCCGTTTACAGCTACATGCCCGACATCGTGAAATTTTTCCTCGGCGAGGAGCCGATCCTGAAGAACGTGCCGACCTGGCGATGCCGCGAAGAGGAACATCTGTCCTACGTGCTCGACAATATCGAGCAACTGGTGGTGAAGGAGGTTCACGGCTCCGGCGGCTATGGCATGCTGATCGGACCCGCAGCCGACAAGGCAAGCATCGCTGCCTTCCGCGCCAAGCTGAAAGCCGCGCCCAAGAACTTCATCGCGCAGCCGACGCTCGCGCTCTCGACCTGCCCCACCTGCGTGGATTCCGGGGTGGCGCCGCGCCATGTCGATCTACGGCCATTCGTGCTGACTGGCCGCGACAAGATTAGGATCGTGCCCGGCGGGCTGACGCGGGTCGCGATGAAGGCCGGTTCGCTCGTGGTCAATTCCAGCCAGGGCGGCGGCACGAAGGACACCTGGGTACTGGACGGCTGATGCTTTCGAGAACCGCCGACAACCTCTACTGGCTGGCGCGCTATGTCGAGCGCGCGGAATATCTCGCGCGTATCCTGGAGGCGACCCAGCGCTTGACCTCGCTGCCGATCGCCTATATCGGCGAAAGCAACGAATGGGAATCCGCTTTGCAGACGGCGGGTTGCGCGCACGCTTTCTTCGAGGCCTATGAGGAGGCCAACGAGGAAAACGTCACCGACTTCCTCGCCTTCTCGACTGCGAACCCCTCCTCCATCCGCTCGTGTTTCGAGGTCGCCCGCACCAACGCGCGCGCGGTCCGTACTGCGCTCACCATGGAAATGTGGGACGCGATCAACGGGACCTGGCTCGAACTGCGCCGTTACGGCAACGGCCCGACCTCGCGCGAGGAATTGTCGCGCTTCCTGCGCTGGGTGCAGGAATCGTCGCTGCGGTTCGACGGCTCGGCCTACCGGACCATGCTGCGCAACGACGCTTACTGGTTCTCACGGCTCGGACTGTATCAGGAGCGCGCCGACAACACCGCGCGCATTCTAGACGTCAAGTATCACATGCTGCTGCCGGCGAACGAGCATGTCGGCGGGCCGCTGGATTATTTCCAATGGGCCGCGATCCTGCGTTCGGTCTCGGCGCTTACGTCCTATCACTGGGTCTATCGCGAGAATGTCAAACCGTGGCTGGTCGCCGACCTCCTGATCCTGAAGGAGGAAATGCCGCGCTCGCTGGCAAGCTGCTACGAGAATCTGGTGCGCTATCTCGATGCGATTGCGGTCGCCTATGGGCGGCAGGGTCCTTCGCAGCGGCTCGCGCGCGGCGTCCGCACCCGGCTGCAGAATGCGAGGATGGAGGCCATCTTCCAGAACGGCCTGCACGAATTCATCCAGGAATTCATCGCCGACAACAACCGCATCAGCACCACCATCACCCAGCAATATCTGGCCTAGCCCTCAGGCCTTGTAGCCAGTCGATCCAGGAAGCAATCGTGACAAGACTCAATCCAAAAGCGCTCCTCACGAACACATTGGCTGCCGCTGTGGTTCTTGCCAGCGTCGGTTTTGCGCATAGCCAGGCGTATCCTTCCAAGCCCATAACACTCATCATTCCGCAGGCGCCGGGGGGCGGATCCGATACCATCGGGCGTTACATCGCGGATAAACTGAAAGATCGGCTGGGGCAGCCCGTCGTCACCGAGAACCGGCCCGGAGCCGCCGGCATGCTTGGCGCGGCGGCCGTCAAGCGCGCGCCGGCCGATGGTTACACGCTGCTGCTGGGCGCAATCGACACGATCGTGACCCCGCTCGTCAGTCGCAATCCTCCGATCGACGGCATGAAAGACTTCGTGCCGATTACCCAGCTTGCGACGTCGCACAACGTCTGGCTGGTCGGACCCGGCTTCCAGGGCAATTCCTTGAAAGATCTGGTCGCGGCCGCCAAAGCCAACCCCGGTTCGATCGACTACGCCTCATCGGGCTTTGGCAGCATGCAGCATCTGGCCGGCGCAATGCTGAGCGCCCAGGCTGACATCAAGCTGGGACACGTGCCGTACAAGGGCGGACCGCCGGCCTTCGCGGATGTGATCGGTGGCCGCGTACCCGCAATGGTGTCCGGCTTCCAGGGCGCGCTGCCGCAGGTCAAGGCGGGCAAGGTGCGTGGCCTCGCCGTCACCGGAAAGCAGCGCTCGCCGGCTTTGCCGGATATTCCGACGGTGTCGGAAGCTCTGGGGCTGCCGAATTACGAAGCCCTGAACTGGCAAGGCTTGTTCTTCCCCGCCGGGACGCCCGAGCCCGTCGTCGAGCGCATCTCGAGCGAGGTGAGGAAGATCATCGCCGAGCCCGCGACGCGCGAATGGCTGGTGAACAATGGCTACGAGCCCTCCGGCAATACACCGGCCGAATTCGCCGCGCTGATTGCCGCAGACCACAAGCGATGGGCAGATATTATCAAGGCCTCCAATATCAGTTCCGACTGATCGAAGGCCCATCGCGGCAATAAATCGGGAGACAACGATGCCCATAAAGCGAGGCAATCCGCCCGGCATGAAAAATGTCCGGGCGACGGTTTACAACCATTTCGTACGCGTCGACCATCCAAAGTCGCTGGTCTTTATCTCCGGCCAGGTCTCGCGCGACGACGACGGCCAGCAGGTCGGTACCGGAAGCATGCTGGAGCAAACGCGCCAGTGCATCCGGAACATCGAGAAAAGCCTTACGGCGGCCGGGGCGACATTGTCCGATATTGTCTGGACCACGGTCTATACGACCGACATGCGCGAGTTCAGGCAAATCGTTGCTGCGCGCGAAGAGTTCTTCAAGGAGAACCTGCCGACCAGCACGATGGTGGAAGTCGTCCATCTCGCCGATCCGGGGTTGATGGTCGAGATCCAAGTCATCGCCGCGCTCTGAGCCACGCCAACAAAATGTCCCCTCGACGGGCTCCGGAGCGCGTACCGGTTCAGGGCCCGTTTGCTAAGCCCCCGAGCTGCGGCACTGGCGCAGTCACCCAGTCGCCGCGGTCCAGGCTTAACGTCCCCAAGGCTCTTGCCTTTGCGGCGGGCAGACGCCAGCATCCGCCCCACCCATGCGCATCCGAATTTGGCACGATACCATCTACCGCTATTCCTGGCCGGTGACCGGGGTGATCCAGACGCTGCGTCTGACCCCGCGCAACACCGACAGCCAGTACATCATGAATTGGCGCATCGACGTGTCGGCCGATTGCCCCCTCACCTGCCATGTCGATGCCTTCGGCAATAGAACGCACACGCTGACCGCCGAGGGTCCGCTCGACCATCTGATGGTGCATGTCGAGGGAGAGGCCGAAATCGAGGATGCGAACGGCGTCGTGAAGGGCACGGTCGAGCCGTTTCCACCATCGCTGTTCCTGCGGGAAACACCTCTGACGCAAGCCAACGAGGATATCTGCGCCTATGCCCGCGAGGTCGCCGGCAACGGCGCGCAGGACCCGCTGCCGAAGCTGCATGCGTTGCTCGACACGCTGCCGCAAACGATCGCCTTCGACACCGATCCAACCCACGCTCACACCACCGCGGCGGAGGCCTTCGCGTTGAAGCGCGGCGTCTGTCAGGACATCAGCCATATCTTCATCGCGGCTGCCCGCAGTCTCGGCATTCCGGCGCGTTATGTGTCGGGCTATTTTCACCGCTCCGACGGCATGAACGAGCAGCAGGCCGCGCATGCCTGGGCGGAGGCCTATGTGGATGGGCTCGGCTGGGTCGGCTTCGACGCCACCAACGGCATGTGCCCGACCGATGCATATCTGCGGGTCGCCGTCGGGCTTGATTATCTGAGCGCGGCACCGGTCCGCGGATCGCGGATCGGCGGCGATGGCGAAGGTCTGGATGTGCGGATTCGCATCCAGCAGGGGCCGGACCAAAGTCAGGAATAGGTCCGCCTACCCGCGTGCGGCAAATCGGCCGGTGATCGAGGCAAATGTCCGACATTGGGCTTTTGCTGTGCGGCGGAATAAGGATAATGCCGCCGCCGGGCCGATCGCGGCCGCAAGGATGGAATGCTGACACGATGACCTATTGCTGCGGAATTCTGGTTCGCGAAGGGCTTGTCATGATCGCGGACACGCGCACCAATGCGGGGCTCGACAATGTGTCGACCTTCCGCAAGCTGCATGTGTTCAAGCAGCCGGGTGAACGGATCATGGCGATCGCTTCCTCCGGTAACCTGTCGATGAGCCAGTCGGTCGTTTCCACCATGATCGAGGGAGTGGAGAATCCGGATACCGGCGAGGTCGAAACGCTGATGAATGCGCCGACGATGTTCCAGGCGGCGCAGCGCATTGGCCGCGTGGTGCGCTCGATTTCCGACACCGAAAGCCCCGCCCTCGCCGCAGCGGATGTGAAATTCGACGTGTCGTTTCTGTTCGGCGGTCAGATCAAGGGCGAGCGCATGCGCCTGTTCATGATCTATTCCGCCGGTAATTTCATCGAATGCACCACCGACACACCGTATCTGCAGATCGGCGAACACAAATACGGCAAGCCGGTGCTCGACCGCGCCATCACCTACGGTGTCGACCTCTATGATGCGCTGAAGATCGGGCTGATCTCGATGGATTCGACGATGCGCTCCAATCTCGGCGTCGGCATGCCGATCGACATTCTGGTGGCGCGGCGCGATGTCTGCGATGCGGAATTGTCGTACCGCATCGAGCCGGGCGAACCCTATTTCCACGACTTGCGCGAGCGCTGGTCGGCAGCGCTGCGCGCGGCCCACAACGCCATCCCGCGCCCGCCCTATGCCGGGACGGCATAGGGCGGCGCGATACCGGCGTCAGCGTCCCCAGACCTCTTCGCTGATCGCGACGACTTCGCGCATCTTCGCCCATTGCGCGTCTTCGGTCAGTTCGTTGCCTTCTTCGGTCGAGGCGAAGCCGCATTGCGGCGACAGGCAGAACTGCTCAATCGGCGCGAATTTCGCCGCTTCCTCGATGCGCCGCTTGATGTCGTCCCGGCGCTCGATCGTACCGCTTTTCGAGGTGATCAGGCCGAGCACCACCTGCTTGTCGCCTTTGGGCAGAAACCGCAGCGGCTCGAACCCGCCGGCGCGCTCGCTGTCATATTCGAGGAAATAGCCGTCGTAATTGCATCGGCCGAGCAGCGTCTCGGCGACCGGCTCGTAGCCGCCCTCGGAGACCCAGGTCGAGCGGAAATTACCGCGGCAGATATGGGTGGTGATGGTCATGTCGGCGGGCTTCGCCGCCAGCGCGATATTGATCATCTCCGCATATTTGTTCTGGAGGCCATCGGTATCGTCGCCGCGCTGCCTGGCTTTTTCGATCTCGACCGGCGAACAGAGATAAGCGAAGGCTGTATCGTCGAACTGCAGATAGCGGCAGCCGGCGTCGTAGAACGCGCGTACCGCTTTCGCATAACCCGCACCGGCATCGGCGAAAAACTGCTCCATCTCGGGATAGACCGTGTTGCTGATCGCCCGGCGTCCGCCCCGGAAATGCAGCACCGTCGGCGCCGGGATCGTCATCTTCGGCATGACTTTCGTCGTCGCCTTCAGAAAGCGGAAGTGGTCGAGAAAAGGATGATTGGCGGGAAAATCGACTTTGCCCGTCACCTTCAGCGTCAGCGGCTTGGTCTGAACGCCGGCAAACTGGATGCCCTGATCGGCCTCGACCACGTTGACTCCATCCAGCAAACCCAGAAAATCGAAATGCCACCACGCGCGTCGAAATTCGCCGTCCGTGGCGAGTTTCAGCCCGCAACTTTCCTGGTGACGAACAAGCGCTTCGATCTCCTCGTCTTCCACCGTCCGGAGTTGTTCGGCCGTGATGTCGCCGGCGCCGAACTGGACACGGGCAGCCTTGAGCCGCGCCCGACGCAGGAAACTCCCGACATGGTCGGCGCGGAAAGGAGGCTTCGTTCTCGTCGTCATCGCTTCTTATTCGCCCAATCTAAAGATTTTGCTTCGTCTGAGTTGTAAAGTTGGGCGATATCCCATCAAGCGCGGGATGACAAGTTCCGAAAGCCCACGATTTCCTACGGGCGATGCACCTCTGGTTAACCACCCGCCCGGAAAGGCGCCGGTGTTCCGCTCCGGCTGCACTTGGAGCGATGCGCGCAAGTTAATCGCAAGCTTTGTCTCCTAGGTTTTCCGCATCGTAATCCGGCACTTAGGGGTAATCGCGGTGGCCGAAACCAATGCGCGTTTCGCTGACAAAGGCGCGCAAGGAAACTGGGACCGCGCCCGGTTGAGCATCGTTATTCCGATCAGCGTGATCGTCGCGATTGCCATCCTTTGCGTTGTCGTCGCCGTCGTCACGTCTGCGCGCCGCGCCGACGAAGTCTCGCTCGATCATGAGAAGCGGCTGCTGTCGCGCGCCATCGCCAATCACGGCGAGCAACTCCTGCGCGAACTGGAAAGCGTCAGCGCCAACGAGGAAGCGGCTTCCCGCATCCGCGACCGGTTCGATCGCGAGTGGGTGCATAACCGTGTCGGGCTTTGGCTGAAGCACTATTTCGACCACGATTTCGTCTTCGTGGCCGACGGGTCCGACCAGCTGACCTATGCCATGCTCGGCCGCAACAGTGTCGAACCGCGCTGGTTCAATTCGATCGTTCCGGAGCTCGCGCCGACCATCGACTATCTTCGCGGCCGCACCGGAGACGAACCGAAGGGCGCGATCCGCATCTCCGAGCCGCGACGCAGCACCGACGTCGGAAAACCGACCCGCGTCACGCTGATCCAGCGCTTTCTCGGCCGCCCGGCGGCGATCGCCGCCTCCCTGATCGCACCGACCGAGCAGATCGCAGGCGAAGCCGCGCGGGAGACCATGCCGCTCGTGATCGCCGTCAAGTTCGTAGACGAAGGCCTGCTCGCGGAAATCGGGGGACGTCTGCAACTCAACGGGTTGCGCGTTACCGAAAAGGAGCTCGCCCCCGCCAATGAACACAGCCAAGACCTCAAGGACTATGACGGCCACACCGTAATGAGCCTGACCTGGCTGCCGAAGCGCCCGGGCTCCGAGATCGTAACCAGTGTAATTCCGTTTATCACGGTCGCCTTTGCGGGCTTCGCAATTCTGGCCGCGCTCATCCACGGTTACATGCGCAGGACGGCAGCGACGATCGCGCAGGGCGAGCAACGCCTGCGCTATCTGGCCCTGCACGATCCGCTTTGCGGCTTGCCGAACCGGAATTTTTTCGGCGAGCGTCTGGAACAAGTGCTCGTCGCGGTACAGAACGGCGCACCGTCGGCTGCGGTTTTCTACATTGACCTGGATCACTTCAAGGATGTGAACGACACGCTCGGCCATCCTGTCGGCGATGAGCTGATCCGCGAGGTCACGTCACGCCTGTCCGGATTGCTGCGCCCCGAGGATCTGGTCAGCAGGCTCGGCGGCGACGAATTCGCGGTGATCATCACCGGCGGCGCCGAGGTCACCGCCCTGCATCGCACGGCGGAGCGGATCATTTCCGCCATCTGTGCTCCCTATACAATCGGCGGGCACAACATCCTGATCGGTGCGAGTATCGGCATTGCGACGATCGACCGCCGGTCCGGGCTCGTCGCCGCCGACGTCATGCGCTATGCCGACATGGCGCTCTACCGCGCTAAAAACGAAGGCCGCAACCGTGCCTGCATCTATGATGCGGCGATGGATGCCGACCTTTCGGAACGCAAGCAGCTCGAAAGCGATCTGCGCGATGCGATCAATTCCGATCAGCTGCGCATTGTCTATCAGCCTATCGTCAACGGCAGCGGCGACACCATGCTCGCCGTTGAAGCGTTGTCGCGCTGGTCGCATCCGACGCGCGGCGATATCGAGCCGGCCCGCTTCATCCCGATCGCCGAGCATTCCGGGCTCATCATCGAACTCGGCGAGTGGGTGTTGCGCCGGGCCTGTATGGAAGGAAAGTCGTGGCCGGGTCTTATTGTGTCGGTGAACGTGTCCGCGCTGCAATTCCGCCGGCCTGACTTTGTAGACACGGTCGAGCGCATCCTGGCGGAAACCGAATTCGATCCGGCCTGCCTCGAGCTCGAACTGACCGAGAGCACGCTCCTCGGCAATGTCGAGAGTGCCGAGGTGGCGATGCACCGGCTCAAGGCTTTGGGACTTCGCCTCGCCCTCGATGACTTCGGCACCGGCTATTCGTCGCTCGCCTATCTGCGGCGCTTCCCGTTCGACAAGCTGAAAATCGACAAGAGCTTCGTCCGCTCGCTGGAGCGCTCGCCGGACGCCGCCGCCATCGTTCATGCCATTGTCGGCCTTGGCCGCGGTCTCGGCATGAAGGTGACGGCGGAAGGCGTCGAGACTGCCGAACAGCAATTGTTCCTGCGCGCCGCCGGTGTGCATTCCATGCAGGGATACCGGTTCGGCCGGCCCGGCTCGCCCAACCTGATCTCGACTCGGCTCGCCATGCCGGCGAGCCACCGCAGCATCGCGCGGGATGCCGCCGCCGCGCTCGCCAGCTGACGCGCGTCCATCATACCGCCACAGCCATTGCAGAGGCGCGGCCAATCCGTAGGATGGCCGCCCTTTCGCTCATATCCAGAAGGACATGAGCCGGATCAGAAGCAGGAGTGACGGGATGGCGGCCAAGGTTGCGCTGGTGACGGGAGCGGGTTCAGGGATCGGGCGCGCCAGCGCCATCGCCCTGATGAAGGACGGCTTCGACATGGTTCTGGCCGGCCGCCGCAAGGAGCCGCTCGAGGAAGTGGCGAAAGAAGGCCAGGCGCTGGGTCGCAAGACACTTGTGGTGCCGACCGACGTGTCCGACCCGGCCCAGATCAGGGCGCTGTTCGCAAAAGTGAAGGAGACCTTCGGCCGGCTCGACCTCCTCTTTAACAATGCCGGTATCGGCGCGCCTCCGGTGCCGCTGGAAGACCTGTCGCTGGACAAATGGATGTCGGTGGTCGCCACCAACATTACCGGGCCGTTCCTGTGCACGCAGGAGGCCTTCAAGATCATGAAAGACCAGACGCCGCGCGGCGGCCGCATCATCAACAATGGCTCGATTTCGGCGCATACGCCGCGCCCGCTGACGGTGGCCTATACCGCGACCAAGCACGCGGTGACCGGCCTGACCAAATCCACCGCACTGGACGGCCGCGCCTATGACATTGCCTGTGGCCAGATCGACATCGGCAACGCTGTGTCGGCGCTGACGGAACGGATGACCCAGGGCATGTTGCAGCCGGATGGCTCCACGCGCGCCGAAGACCGCATGGCGGTCGAGGATGTCGGCAAGGCCATCAGTTACATGGCAAGCCTGTCGCTGGAATCGAACGTCCTGTTCATGACGGTGAAGGCCACGAAGATGCCCTTCGAAGGCCGCGGCTGACGCCGCCACCGGGTCCCGTACGGTCATCTGGTGAGCGGGTCGCCCAAAAGATGTGCGCCCCTCCGATTGGAACACCGGATGGATTTCCGAACGGGAATCTTGCTATTGAGCGCGTGTGATACTCGACATCGCCACGCTGTTCGCCGTGACCACCTTCAGCATGGGGCTTAGCGGTCTGCTCCTGCTTTTTGCCTGGATGCAGGCTCGTAACACCCCGGCACTCGCCTGGTGGGGTACGGCGTTTCTTGTCATTGCCCCGGCGACCGCGCTGTTCGGGCTGCGCGGCATCGTGTCCGACGCCTGGTCGATTCAGGCCGCAAATGCCCTGATGATGCTGGGTTATGGGCTGTTATGGACCGGCGCGCGCGTGTTCGAAGGACGCCGCCCGGTGCCGCTCTCGCTCGTGGCCGGCTCCCTGATCTGGCTCGCAGCATGCCAATTCGACGCGTTCATGCACGCGACGGCCGCGCGCATCGCCCTCGCCTCCGTTCTGGTCGCCAGCTACAGCTTTGCTTTCATCTCGGAGCTGTGGCGCGGCCGGCACGAACGCCTGCTGTCTCGCTGGCCGGTCATCGGGATCGCGGCAATTCACGTAGTGCTTTTTCCCGTTCGCGCACCGTACCTCATGACGATGCCCTTCCCGCTGGAGACGCCCTCCTTCGGCGCCCAGACATCGTCACTGTTTATCTTTGCACCGCTGCTCTATTCGTTTGCACTGGTGTTCCTGTTGATGGCGCTCACCAAGGAGCGCGCCGAGTCGCAACAGCGCTATGTCGCGACCATCGATCCTCTGACCGGCATTCCGAACCGACGTGGCTTCACTGAGCGGGCCGGACGGCTGCTGGCGCGTTCCCAGAAGCAGAACGAAGCCCTTACCCTTCTCCTGTTCGACCTCGACCGCTTCAAGTCCATCAATGACCGGTTCGGACATCGCACCGGAGACGCGGTGCTGGCCCTGTTCACGCACTCGGCGATGCAGTCGTTGCGTCCGCTCGACCTGCTCGGCCGCATCGGCGGAGAGGAATTCCTGGCCTTACTGCCGGGCGTCAACACCGAAACCGCAATCACGGTAGCTGAGCGGGTGCGGAGCAATTTCGCGAGCGCGGCCGGCAGCGTTCACGGCCAGCCCGTTGCCGCGACCGTGAGCGTCGGTCTCGCCTCCAGCATACAGGCCGGTTACGATTTTGACGCGCTATACGCTGCCGCCGACGCTGCGCTCTATCGGGCAAAGCAGAGCGGGCGCAACCGGACCGAGACGGGGTGGCCGACGCCCGATCCAGCCGCCCCGCGACGGGATTTCATCCCGACCGTCGCAGCTCCAGACTTGATCACGCGCGCTTGACGGTCGCGGCCGTGCACTGGCGGAACCAGCCGGCTCCGCCTGCGTTCGTCCCGTATCCAGCATGGAGCGAAGCGATGTCAGCATTCGCCATACGCCCCGCCGTCCGATTGCGCGATGGACACGCGGTTGAGTCGTCCCTGGAGGCGGCAGAAATCGTTCGCCGTCACGCAATGAACCACTGCAGCCTCGCCGCATCCGTCCTGGTCAGGCGTCTTGAGGACGCCCAAAGCCCCGACGAAGCCCAACAGCTCGCACTGGAGTTTCGAGCCTGGGCGGCACGCGAGGGATTGTTGCTCACCCGCCCGCCTATCGCCGCTCGACCTGCGCTTCATCAATGACTTTTCGCCATTTGGCGACCTCTCCCGCCACCCAGGCGCGCATTTCCTCGGGCGTCGACCCGCGAACTTCGTTGCCGATCGCCTCGAGCTTGTCGCGGACCTGCGGCTGCTGAAGCGCATAAAGGATGTCCGCATTCAATCGCTTCACCTGTGACTCCGGCACGCCCTTGGTGGTGGCGACGCCCATCCACGAACGCACGTCGTAGTCTTTGACTGTGTCCGCGGCCGCCGGAATGCCGGGAAGGCTTGGCCACGGCGACAGGCTGGTCACCGCCAGCCCGCGAATTGTACCGGCATCGAGCTGCGGCCGGGTGACCGTGAGGGTGTCGATCATCACATCGATGCGGCCGCCAAGGAGGTCCGTCACTGGTGCCTGACCGCCCCGGTACGGGACATGGACGAGCTCTATGCCGGCAAGCGAGGCGAGCAACTCCCCGGCCAGGTGCTGGGTCGAACCGACACCAACCGAGGAGAACGTAACGGTCTTGGGTTTGGCCTTGGCCTCCGCGACCAGGTCGGCGAGCGACTGGAATCTGTGATCCTTGCGGACCGAAATCACGAACGGAAAATAGATCAGCGTCGACAACATCTGAAGATCATCGACCGGATCGAACGGCAGGGCCTTGTACAGGGCGCCGCCCACCGCATGCCCGCCGGTGAGCACGATCAGGTTGTAGCCATCGGGGTCGGCCTTGACGACCCGATCGGTTGCGAGATTGCCGCCGGCGCCGACCCGCGGCTCCACGATCACTTGCTGGCCCAGGCGCTCGGCCAGAGCCGGCGCGATGATGCGCGCGACAGTATCGGAATTGCCGCCCGCCCCGAACCCGTGCGACAGCGTCACCGGCCGCGACGAATAACTATCCTGCGCGGAAGCACTGGTGGCGGCCATCGCCAGAGCGCCGATCATAGCAGCGAAAGCGTTCAAACGCATTGCAATCTCCTCCCCGATTTTTTCTTGAGTTGAGCATTGAAGGTCTTCATTGAGAAGAGCGCTTGAACGCATGGCTCATAGCCGCGACAATCGCGACGCGGCGGGGCGGACTGACATGCTTGTCTTGCAATCGCTTCTTGGCGCCATCGTCATTCCGGCGATGGCCTTTGCCATGAGCGAGAATCATCGTGCGGTATCGTGGCGGCGGGTGTTTGCGGCGATGGCCCTCACCGTCATTCTTGCTGTCCTGCTTTTCAAAATCCCGGCGTTGCGCGTCGGCTTCGCCGCCGCCAATAGCGCGGTCGACGCCATCGCCGCCGCAACCCGTGCAGGCACCAGCTTCGTGTTCGGCTATCTCGGCGGCGGTCCTCTGCCGTTCGATCCAAAATTTCCCGGCAGCGAATTCATCCTCGCTTTCCAGGCGCTGCCGCTGGTTCTGGTGATGAGCGTGCTGACCACGCTGCTGTTCTACTGGCGCATCCTGCCGCCGATCGTGCGCGGCTTTTCGTGGGCGCTGGAGCGCACGCTGGGCGTCGGCGGCGCGGTCGGCCTGTCGACCGCCGCCAATATTTTTGTCGGCATGGTGGAAGCGCCACTGTTCATCCGGCCCTATCTCGACAAGCTGTCGCGGGCTGAATTGTTCATCGTCATGACCGGCGGCATGGCCGGGATCGCTGGCACCGTGCTCGTGGTCTATGCCACGATCCTGCGGCCGATCATTCCCGAGATCGCCGGGCACCTGCTGATTGCCTCAGTGCTCGGCGCGCCGGCCGCGATCCTGATCAGCGAATTGATGGTGCCGGAAGAACGGGACGAATCCACCGTCGGGGACTATGCCGATCCGCCGCCGGTCGCGACCTCGACGATGGATGCGATCGCGATCGGCACCGGTCAAGGCCTGACGCTCCTGCTCAATATCATCGCGATGCTGACAGTGCTGGTCGCGCTGGTGCATCTCGCTAACGCGATTCTGTCGGTGTTGCCCGAAATAGGCGGAGCGAACATCACCCTGCAGCGCATGCTTGGCCTGGTGATGGCTCCGGTCTGCTGGCTGATGGGGCTGCCCTGGAACGAAGCGCTGCGCGGCGGCGAACTGATGGGGATCAAGACGGTCCTCAACGAGTTCATCGCCTATGTCGAATTGTCCAAGCTCGGACCCGAGGCGCTGAGCGAGCGCTCCCGCCTCATCCTGGTCTATGCGCTTTGCGGCTTCGCCAATTTCGGCTCGCTCGGGATCATGATCGCGGGCCTGAGCGTGATGGCGCCGGAGCGGCGCGACGAAATCGTCGCGCTCGGCCCGAAGACCATTGTCTCCGGCACGCTTGCGACCTGCACCATCGGCGCAATCGTCGGCACCCTCCACTAGGAGGCTTGCGCGGCCTGTTCCTGCGCCATCGCGAGGCGCCGCACCTTGAGGAAGCGGATCACGCGCTGGGCGCCGGCAACATCGACGCTTTCGTAAGTCGCCTCGTCCACGGGCGGGCCGCAGAGTTGCTGGCCGAGTTTGTCGCTGCGCAGTCTCAGCACGCCCAAAGCGGCGGTCGAAGCCACATTCAGCGCCCGCAGCAGCACCATGACGTTATCGGTCCTGCCCTGGGTCACGAGATTGAACCCGTAGTCATGATCGAGATCGAGAGAACTGGCGATCACCGTTGCAACGTCGAGCAGGCGCCGCTCCATGACCAGCACCATCAGGGCATTGTCGAGCTTTTCGGAGCCGGCGCGGATCTGCTGGATGTAGCGGTGAACCTGACCGATATGTTTCTTGCGATAGGACACCCAATTGGTGACCTGCTCCTGCACGACCGCCGGACTGAAAGTCAGATCCGAGCTGCGCAGCTTTGATGCAAGTATCTGCGACACGATCGGGAGCAATTGGCCCACCGCTTCCAGCGACAGATCCGAACGATTGACCAGCAACTCCCGCAGCATTGCGTCGTGCTCGGACTTGTGGATCATCTTGCGCATGCCGAGACGCGAGAAGCGCGCGCCCTGGTTGGCTGCAAGCGTCCGGATAGTTTCGTCGTTGCCGCGTTCAGTGAGGATGTCGGTAATGTCCGGCGCGAGCGTGTGACGGCCGGCGATGGCCTCGAGATGCGCCTGGCTTCCCGTGGACGCGAGGTCGACCAGCACCTTGTCACGCAGCCCGCGGTAGTCGCGGATGATTGGCTGCGCGACCGCGAAGTCGGCGTCGTAAGCGAGAGCGTTCGCCGTTTCTTCCGGGAGACTTGGCATACGCGACAGGATCGATGCCGCGCTCGCGCGATCGCCCCGCTCGAAGTTTTCGAGCAGCTTGGAAACAATTTCTCCAAGCAGGTACTGGACCGTTGAGCTCTCGTTCTGAACGGAAAACGTATCGGAGATGCGCCTGAGCAATTCGAGCCGCTTCTCCGACGATCTCTCCGCCGCGAGAGCGAGCAAATTGTGGGTGGGCGAAATCTCGGTATGGGTCGTAGCAAGTGCGGTCATAGGCGCGTCCTTCTGACCACAACTAACGAGAGTGGCGCTAACAGACTGTGAATTGGAACAGCGAGAAGTCGCGCCATCGCGCTCTTTTCCTACGCCGCAATACGTGTGGCGATGACATGGTCAATCCGACATTAACGAACGGCACTTGCACTGACACGTCGGCGCTCGGACAATACAAACACCAGAAATGCCGTCCCGAAGCACGCGACGGATAAGAATCCGATGGTCCGGTACAATTCGTGCTGGAACAGAATGCCCGCCGCGCCTGAGCCGATTGCCTGCCCGACATACAGGAACGATGTATTGAGCGCGACGGTGGCGCTTGCCAGAACCGGCGCCGCCGTGACGAGCCGCGCCTGCTGCATCGAATTTCCGGCGGTGATACCAAGACCCAAAATGAAAACACCCGCAGCCATGAGCGCCAGGATCCCGGTCCCGAGCGCAAAGACCAGCGCCCCGGACATCATGACCAGGATGAAAAATCCGAGCGTACGCGGGACACCGGCGAATTGCACCATTCGGGTTGCGGCGAGGTTGCCGATCAAACCGGCTATGCCAAGCAGCGAGAACAACAGCCCCGCCGCGGCCGGACCTGCGTCCGCAACTTTCTGGACCAGTGCCGCCATATAGATCGTGATCGAGAATTGCCCCGACATCTGGAGCAGCGTGATCAGCAGGATCAGCAGCAGCGTGCGGTTGCGGGCAATGTCTGCAAAACTGCTCAGCGACAAGCGATGGCCCTGCAATCCGCCGGGCAGCGCTGCTGCGTTCAGGAGAGCACCCATCACCGCAAGAATGCCGATTGCAAGAAAAGTCTCGCGCCAGCCGAATTGCGTCGCGAACAGGGTGATCAGCGGCAAACCGATGGCAATGGCCAGCGACCAGCCGAGAAACACGTAAGCAAGCGCCGCAGCCCGTTCCTTTTCCGGGGCAATCAGAGCCATCGTGCTGGCTGCCTGGGGAGTATAGATCGCCCCGAAAGTCAGCATCGCCAGCCGCAGAGCCAGAATGGCTGCGTAACTGTCGGCCATGGCGGACAACAGATGGCCGGCGGCAATGACCGCGAGGGTGCCGCTCAGCAGCAGCCGGCGGCCAACCCGCGTGGTCAGCCAAGACACGATCGGCGAGCCGAAGCACACGACCACGGCCCCATAGGTCACGAGCAGGCCGATATCGCGCACGGTCACGCCGAGTTCGGCCGACAGTTCGGTCAGCATGCCGGCCGGTGCCAGAACGGACAGCCCGGTGATGAAATTCCCGCTCATGAGCGCAAGGCGGGATGACAGATGGGACATACTGGAGGATGCGGCTTTCGAAGGGCCGCAGACGCTATTGCAAATGCCGGGCGCTGACTATGCGCGCCGGGCGCACATCAGCCATATGTGCGCTGTAGCCATCTGTGCGCCGTTCGCCGGCCGGCCGGAATAACCGACCGACGTCCGCCGGACAGTTAAGCGCAAGCCGCTAGTGCAGCCGGAACACCCCGTCCACCGCCTTGATCTCCGACGGCCGGATCAGGCGCGAATGCGCGACCGTAACGGTATGCAGCACCCCCTCGATCGACTTTTCCCAGAACCGCAAGAACTGGTTCAACTCCGGAAAGTCCGGGCAGAGATCATAGTTCTGCCAGACATAGGTTTGCAGCAGCCAAGGGTGGTCGGGCCGCCGATAAAGGATTTCCGCGGTGGTCAGACCGTATCCATTCACCTGTTTTCTAAAGTCTTCCGATGGCATGTCAGTCCTCTAGGAAAGCGATTCCCACGAACCTTGAGACCGCAAGATTTCAATCCCCGATCGTTTCTGACAAGCCTAAAAATTGATATTCGTTCCTAAAATCAAGGCGTTAGCAGCATAGCCCAAGGGCTGCTGATAATTGTTTCCGAGCGTGGGAGCGGACCGCCAACGCGTGCTAGCAGTCCCCCTTGACGAGTGCCAATTTTTTGGGTCAAACCCCTTGCGCACGGACCAGCCGGCCCTAGATCGCCGGCAACCGGGTTCCAACCCGGGATTCCGTCTCAAAATTTTCGTTTTATCGAGCTGAAGGAGGATACCCATGAAGTTCCGCCCGCTTCACGACCGCGTCGTCGTCAAGCGCATCGAGTCCGAAGACAGAACTGCCGGCGGCATCATCATTCCGGACACCGCCAAGGAAAAACCCCAGACCGGCGAGGTCATCTCCGTGGGCCCCGGCGGCCGCGACGAGGCCGGCAAGCTCATTCCGATCGACGTGAAGGTCGGCGACACGGTTCTGTTCGGCAAGTGGTCCGGCACCGAGGTCAAGATCGACGGCACCGAATACCTGATCATGAAAGAGAGCGACATCATGGGCGTGATGGAAGAGACCGTCGCGCGCAAGAAGGCCGCCTGACATCTAGCCGCCTGAAATCAACAAGAACGAATTGAGGACATAGGACAATGGCTGCGAAGGAAGTAAAATTTTCCGTCGACGCGCGCGACAAGATGCTGCGCGGCGTTGACGTTCTCGCCAATGCGGTGAAGGTCACCCTCGGCCCCAAGGGCCGCAACGTCGTGCTCGACAAGTCTTTCGGCGCTCCGCGCATCACCAAGGACGGTGTGACGGTCGCCAAGGAAATCGAACTCGACGACAAGTTCGAGAACATGGGCGCCCAGATGGTGCGCGAAGTCGCCTCGAAGTCGTCCGACTTCGCCGGTGACGGCACCACCACCGCCACCGTTCTCGCCCAGGCCATCGTGAAGGAAGGCGCCAAGTCGGTCGCCGCCGGCATGAACCCGATGGATCTGAAGCGCGGTATCGATCTGGCGGTCGAAGCCGTTGTCGAGCACCTGAAGTCGAATTCCAAGAAGGTCACCTCGAACGACGAAATCGCCCAGGTCGGCACCATCTCCGCCAACGGCGACAAGGAAATCGGCGATTTCCTGGCGAAGGCCATGGCGAAGGTCGGCAACGAAGGCGTGATCACCGTCGAGGAAGCCAAGTCGCTTGAAACCGAACTCGACATCGTCGAGGGCATGCAGTTCGACCGCGGCTACATCTCCCCCTACTTCATCACCAACGCCGACAAGATGCGCACCGAATTCGACGATGCGTATATCCTCGTCTACGAGAAGAAGCTGTCGGGCCTGCAGGAATTGCTGCCGCTGCTCGAAGCCGTGGTTCAGACTTCCAAGCCCCTCGTCATCATTGCCGAAGAAGTCGAAGGCGAAGCGCTCGCGACCCTCGTGGTCAACAAGCTGCGCGGCGGCCTGAAGGTTGCGGCGGTGAAGGCTCCGGGCTTCGGCGATCGCCGCAAGGCCATGCTGCAGGACATCGCGATCCTGACCGGCGGCCAGGCGATCTCGGAAGACCTCGGCATCAAGCTCGAAAACGTCACGCTCAACATGCTCGGCCGCGCCAAGAAGGTGCTGATCGAGAAGGAAAACACCACGATCGTCAACGGCGCCGGCAAGAAGGCCGACATCGAGGCGCGCGTGTCGCAGATTAAGGCGCAGATCGAGGAGACCACCTCGGACTACGACCGTGAGAAGCTGCAGGAGCGTCTGGCCAAGCTCGCGGGCGGCGTCGCGGTGATCCGCGTCGGCGGCGCGACCGAGGTCGAGGTGAAGGAGCGCAAGGATCGCGTCGACGATGCGATGCATGCCACCCGCGCCGCGGTCGAGGAAGGCATCCTGCCGGGCGGCGGCGTCGCCCTGCTCCGTGCCAGCGAAGCCCTGAAGAAGATCCGCACCCAGAACGACGACCAGAAGACCGGCGTCGAGATCGTGCGCAAGGCGCTTCAGTCTCCGGCCCGTCAGATCGCCACCAATGCCGGCGAAGACGGCTCGGTGATCGTCGGCAAGATCCTGGAGAAGGACCAGTATTCCTTCGGCTTCGACGCGCAGAGCGCCGAATACGGCAACATGCTGTCGAAGGGCATCATCGATCCGACCAAGGTCGTGCGTGCCGCGATCCAGAATGCAGCCTCGGTTGCGGGCCTGCTGATCACCACCGAAGCCATGGTTGCGGAACTGCCCAAGAAGAACGCGGGCGGCGCCGGCGGCATGCCGGGTGGCGGCGGCATGGGCGGCATGGGCGGAATGGACTTCTAAGTCCAGACGCCTTAGTCGAGAAAAAATGCGAAGGGGCCGCGCAAGCGGCCCCTTTTGCTTTTCCGGCCGGGTCGCGGCGGCAGCGTGACTTGACTTCGCACGAAGCCGGTACACTCTCCGTCTCATGCAAGACGGCCTGACCCTCCTCACCCCGCACCACATCCCGGCCGAACGCTTCACAGATGCGAGGGCAGCGGTCGAGCGGCTCGACCATATCTACCGGCGCAACACCCAATTCCTGCGCGAGCATTTCGAGGCCTTTGCCGCCGGCGCACGACTCGATGCAAGGGTGCGCGCGACCTATCCGTTCGTGCGGATCACCACCGACACTTATGGCCGCGTGGATTCTCGCCTCTCCTACGGATTCGTGTCCGGGCCGGGCACGCACGAAACCAGCGTCACCCGTCCCGACCTGTTCCGCGATTATTTCACCGAGCAGATCGAACTGCTGCTCGCCAATCATCGGGTGCCCGTCGAAATCGGCGAGTCGCACGAGCCGATCCCGGTCCATTTTGCCTATGCGTCGGACATCGGCATTGCCGCGAGCCGCGCGTCCGGCGGTCAGGCGACGGAGCTGCCGCTGCGCGACCGCTTCGATACGCCCGACCTCGCGACCATGGACGACTCGATCGCCGACGGCACGCTACATCTGCCGCACGGCGCCCCTGCCCCGCTTGCGATGTTTCGCGCCGCGCGGGTCGATTACTCGCTGCACCGGCTTCTGCATTACACCGGCACCGATCCCGAGCATTTCCAGAACTTCGTGATCTTCACCAACTACCAGTTTTACGTCGACGCCTTCGTGCGGATGTGCCGCGAACGCGTCGCCGCTGGCGATCCGGTCTATGGGGCGTTTGTCGAGCCCGGCAACCTCGTCACCCGCAGGGGTGGCCTGGCGCAGTCTGTCGCGCCGCTCGCGCGCCTGCCGCAGATGCCGGCTTATCATCTGGTGGCGCCCAGGAGCCGCGGCATCACCATGATCAACATCGGCACTGGGCCGTCGAACGCGCGCAACATCACCGATCATGTCGCAGTGCTGCGCCCACATGCATGGCTGATGCTCGGGCATTGCGCGGGCCTTCGCAACTCACAGAAGCTCGGCGACTACGTGCTCGCCCATGGCTATGTGCGCGAGGATCATGTGCTCGACGAGGAATTGCCGCTGTGGGTACCGGTCCCGGCGCTGGCCGAGATCCAGGTCGCGCTCGAACAGGCGCTGGCCGAAGTGACCGGCCTGTCCGGCTACGAGCTCAAGCGCATTATGCGCACCGGCACGGTCGCAAGCGTCGACAACCGCAACTGGGAGCTCGGCAATCATGCAGCCGTCATCCATCGGCTGTCGCTGTCGCGTGCGGTGGGTCTCGATATGGAATCCGCGGCGATCGCAGCCAACGGATTCCGCTTTCGCGTGCCCTACGGTACGCTCCTGTGCGTCTCCGACAAGCCGCTGCATGGCGAGATCAAGCTGGCCGGAATGGCCGCCGAATTCTACCGGCAGCGGGTCGGTCAGCATCTCGATATCGGCTTGCGTGCGATCGAAAAGCTGAGATCGCAGGAATGGGAGCGGCTGCATTCCCGCAAGCTGCGAAGCTTCGCCGAGGTCGCGTTCCAGTAGGCGAAGGCCCGCATTGGCAGAGGCCTCCGGTTTTGCTTGGATCATCCGCCGCTGTTCAAAGCCTTACTGAAGGAGATCACAGCATGTCAGAGATCAAACTCGCGCCGGGGATCACGCCTGCCGGAAAGAGCACCGCGCCGGCGGTGTGGAACATTCTCGGCCACACCTATTATGAGAAATCGAACTGCGCGACCTCGTTTTCGTTCGAGACCCTGGACCCGCCCGGCACCTTCGTGCCGCCGCATATCCATCCGACCCAGGACGAGTTTATCTACATGCTGGAAGGCACGTTCGATCTGTATCTCGACGGTCAATGGGTGAAGGCCGGTCCGGGCGATCTGGTGCGCATGCCGATGGGCCTGCCGCACGGCTATTACAACAAGACCGACAAGCCCACCCGCGCATTATTCTGGGTCTCGCCCTCACGCAAGCTGAAAGAATTGTTCGAGCTGCTGCACAACATGACCGACCCGGAAGAAGTCGTGCGGGTCTCGGCCGCGCATGAGGTCGACTTCCTGCCGCCCGGCAGCGTGCCTGGCGCCTGATCGACCGACTTAAAGGAAGGAGCCGCTCGCGCGGCCCCTTCTTGCCGAACGAAATCCGATCCGCCTCAGCGCAGCGTCATGCTGGCGATCCCGACCGCCAGATTGACGCCGACCTGTCCCTGCAGCGCAGCGGCTGCAGCGAGATGGTCCGGTTGGAGCCGCCGACCAGGACGTTCGCGCCGCCGCCAAGGCCGAGCGAGGCGTCGCCGCTGGCGCCGACATAGGTGCCGGCAAGCGTGCGCGGCGGAAGCTTGGTGGTGCGCGCGAACACGCCCCAGATCATCCGTCCGCCCCCGGTTACACCGAGATCGAGGCCAAGCCGCCCGATATGACCGCTGTAATATTCAACGCGCCCACCCGTGCTGGGGGTGAACGTGCACTGGATCTGCTGGCGCGAGCCGATGATCAGGCCGACCGTGGGCGACAATTTGCAGGACAGCCCGCCGGCGCGGACCCTGCTCTGGGCGTCGGCTGAGGTCGAAGCGACCGACAGCGACACGGCTGCGATGAATGTGGCGATGATAGACAGACGCATGGATGTCCCCCGGCATTGAAAAATGTATCGTTGCCTTAAGCCACGTCTCAGGCTGCCGCACAATCCGCTTTGTACAGACGATAGCGGTAGAATGGTCAGGGTCAATATCCGAGGAATGCTGGAATGGCAGCCAAACAGGGGCGGATCTACACCGGAATCGGCGGCTGGACCTTTGCGCCCTGGCGGGGCGAGTTCTATCCGAAGGGCCTGCCCCACGCCCAGGAGTTGCGCTACGCCGCCAGCCACCTGACGTCGATCGAGATCAACGGCACCTTCTATCGCACGCAAAGCCCGGCGAGTTACCGCAAATGGGCCTCGGAGGTTCCGGACGGTTTCGTCTTCTCCCTCAAGGGCCCGCGCTTTGCGGTGAACCGGAGCGTGCTCGCGGACGCCGGCGATTCCATCAAACGGTTCCTGAATTCCGGCGTCAGCGAATTGGGGGATCGGCTGGGTCCGCTGCTGTGGCAGTTTGCACCCACCAAGAAATATGACGAGGCCGATTTCGGGCGATTTCTGGAGCTGCTCCCGGCCGAGTTTGACGGCCGCAAGCTCCGCCATGTGGTCGAGGTGCGTCACGACAGCTTCCGGGTCCCGGGCTTTGCCAAGCTGCTGCGCCGGTTCGGGGTCGCGGTCTGCTTTTCGGAGCACGCCACCTATCCGGCCATCGCCGATGTGACGTCGGATTTCGTCTATGCACGTCTGCAAAAGGGTCAGGACTCGATCAAGACCGGCTACCAGCCCAAGGCCATCGACGCCTGGGCCGCCCGCGCGAAACAATGGGCTCAGGGCGGCGCGCCCGAAGACCTGCCCTGCGTCGACACACCATCGCCGCCGAAGAAACAGGCCCGCGACGTCTTCTTGTACTTTATCCACGAAGGGAAGGTCCGGGCGCCGGCTGCGGCAATGGCGCTGATCGGGAAGTTGTCCGCCGGAGTTGATCGAAAGGGCGCCGAGCGGCGATAGTGCGCCGGGAGCCGGCAGAGGCAGCCGGCCTGGAGCACGATATGGAAATTCCGCTGATTGCCCAAGCTGCGGCGACCGCAGGCATCGTTCTGACGGTGGTGCAATACTGGATGAAGACCATGATCCCGCTCAGGGTCGTGGGCATCGTGACCAATGTGCTGTTTCTGATCTATGCCGGGCTGGCCGGTATCTGGCCGACGATCGTGCTCAATTGCATCGTGCTGCCCCTGAACCTGTATCGGGTGCACGAGATGCGCCAACTGATCCGGCGGACCCAGCGCGCCGCGCGGTCCGATCTCGACATGACATGGCTTCAGCCATTCATGACACGGCGCAAGACGAAAAAGGGACAGGTGATCTTCCGCAAGGGCGACATCGCAGAGGCCATGTATCTCGTGGTGAGCGGCCGCTACCAGCTGCAGGAGATCGGCATCATGCTCGAACCCGGAGCCGTGGTCGGCGAACTGGGGCTGCTCTCGCCGGACGGCGTGCGAACCGCGACACTGATATCGGTCGACGACGGCGAAGTGCTGTCGCTCGCCTACGAGAAATTCGAGGAGCTCTATTACCAGAACCCGGAATTCGGTCTCGGCTTCCTCAAGCTCACCAGCAAGCGGTTGTTCGACAATATCGCACGGTTGGAAGCGGAACTTGCGACACGGCCTCCCCGCATCGTTCCCGCACCATCACCGATGACGAAGCACTGATGCAATGCGCAGCAAAAAGCCACGAAATGAGCGGGTGCGCGTACATCCGGCGTCACCTGCAGCATTCGTGGCCCTCAGCAGCGGAGCTTTCACTCAACGCTGTTCGACGTCATATGGTGAGCCCGAACGGACATTCAAGGCCACCATGACTTTTCTGTAGCTGCCCGCCGCCAAAAGGTTCAAATGCCGTCCCCGCCGAGCGGCATCGCTCTGAAATAGGGCGTCAGCGCTTGGTCGCAACCGTTACGGCCTTTCCCTCCGGGACTCTGGCCTTGCCCCCCTGCCCACCACGACAAGATTTTGATTGAAGTCGCTACCGAAGGCCGCCAGTTTATCGCGCCTTTCTTGCACCCCGCCTCCCCGCCCTTTCCCCGTACTCCGGAGCTCACAGATGGCCGACCTTATCGGCTACCTCACCCATATGCGCTTTGCCGAAGTCATCGGCTATGTCGCCGCCGCGCTGGTTTTTGCCACCTTCTCGATGAAGACCATGGTGCCGCTGCGGATCGTCGGCATCTGCAGCAACGTCTTCTTCATTGCCTATGGCTACCTGAATCCAGCCTATCCCTTGCTGGTGCTGCATTGCCTGCTGCTGCCGCTGAACATCCTGCGGCTCCGGCAGATGCTGTCGCTGGTGACGGAGACCAAAGAGGCGTTCGAGGGCGACCTCGATATGAACTGGATCAAGCCGTTCACGACCACGCGCGCCATGGCACCGGGTGAAGTGCTGTTTCGCAAAGGCGACCCCGCCGACGAAATCATCTTCATCATGTCGGGCAGCCTGCGCATTCCGGAGTTGGGCATCGCCATCCCGCCCGGCGAAGTCGTCGGCGAACTCGGCATGCTGTCCCCCGACAAGGTCCGCACCCAATCGGCAATCTGCGTCGATGGCGGGCAAATCCTGGTCATAACCTATGATCAGGTGCGCCAGTTGTTCTTCCAGAATCCGAAATTCGGATATTACTTCATGCAGCTAAGCGCGCGCCGCCTGTTCGACAATCTGAAACGGACCCAGGCCGAAAACGAAGCCTTGCGTGCCGCGCGAGACGCAAACACATTCCAGCCCGCCGAGCCGTGACCCTGTAGCGCAGCCGGCAATTCACTGGGGCCGCCCGGATAGCCATCGCGCTATGCGACGGCCGGCTGGCGCAAATTCCCATTGAACGGCGCCCTGAAGGCGGTCAGGTTTGTCCGACCTTCAGGGGATTGCCATGACTCTTGCAGATATCGTCAGCCATTTCGGAGGGCTCCGACCCAGCGAATGGCTCGGTTATTTCGCAGCGGCTCTGGTCTTTGCCACCTTTTACACCAAGACCATGGTGCCGCTGCGCATCGTCGCCATCGCAAGCAACTTCCTGTTTATCGCCTACGGATACCTGCATCCGGCCTACCCGGTGCTGGTGCTCCACGTCGCATTGCTGCCGCTGAACATCTGGCGATTGCGGCAGATGCTCACGCTGGTCCGCGAGGTCGAGGCTTCGAACGATGGCGACCTCGACATGAACTGGATAAGGCCGTTCACGACGACGCGCGACATGAAGCCCGGCGAAGTGCTGTTCCGGAAAGGCGATGCCGCGAACGAGATCATCTTCATCATGTCCGGCAGCCTGCGTATTCCGGAGCTCTCGATTGAGATCCCGCCGGGCGAAGTCGTCGGCGAACTCGGCATGCTGTCGCCGGACAAGGTTCGCACGCAATCCGCCATCTGCGTCGATGGCGGGCAAATCCTTGCCATTTCCTACGACCAGGTGCGGCAGCTGTTTTTCCAGAATCCGAAATTCGGATACTACTTCATGCAGCTCAGCGCAAAGCGCCTGTTCGAGAACATGAAGCGCATGCAGGCCGAAATCGAGACCCTCCGCCGTGGCAGCGGCGCGGACGAATTCCGTCCGGCGGAGCCATGACTATTCCGCCGGCACCGCAGCCGGTTTGCGTATGCTCGCGCCCGACACCATGGCAGCGAGCCCGAGCGTCGCCAGGAAGAACACCAGGCAGACACCAGCGGTGAAAAGCAGCACCAGATCGAACCCGCCGCGCGCATGCAGGAATGCGATCGAAGCGACCGCGATCCCGGCGGTGACGAAGACCAGAAAATAGCGCACCGCGTAAACCCGCCCGCGCCAGGCATCGGCGGTATAACGGGCCAGCACGATGTCGTTGACCGTCACCTGAGCGTAGACCCCGGCCATCGCCAGCGCGAGCGCGACCAGCAGCATCGGTCCGGTCGCGACCACCGACCATGCAGCGCCGGTGAACAACATTAGCGTGACGAACACGAACAGGATATGCGGCTGAAACCATTCGACCAGTCGCCCAATGACAAGCTGCGCGATCCCGCCGACCACGAACACCGCGGTCGCAATGCCGCCGACCGCAACCAGCGACAGTCCCTGTCCCGCGCGCTCATCGATCACCTTCGGCAGCGCGACCGTGATGACGTTGAAGGCGAGGCCTGCACCGAGCGCGATGACAATAAACAGTCCGAAGACGATGAAGGTGGCGGTGCGACCGAGACGCACGTCCGGATTGGTCTTGCGCGCGCTCCTGCCGGTGATGTCGCCCCTCTCCGCCCACATATAGACGAACCCGGTGACGATGCAGACCGCGCCCGGAATGAAAAAGGCCATTCGCCAGCCGAGATAGCTCGCGATCAGCGCGGTGATCCCGGCCGCCAGCGCGACGCCCAGATTGCCGCAGACGCCGTTGAAGGCCAGCGTGCGGCCACGCGCCTTCGAAGCCTCGATCAGCATCGACATGCCGACCGGATGATAGATCGCCGCGAACATGCCAAGCGCGCCAAGCGCGATCGCGAGCGTGACCAGGTTCGGAGCCAGGCCCGCCGCAAACAGCGAGACGCCGCAACCGAACCAGAACAGCACCATCATGTTGCGGCGGCTCCAGTGATCCCCGAGCCAGCCGGCGGGCAGCGAGAACACCCCGAACGAGATGAAAGCCGCGGTCGACAGCGCGATCAGTTCGCCGTAGGTGCGCGCATAAACCGCCTCCAGCCCGATCACCACCGTCGGATAGATTAGCAGCACGTAGTGATCCATCGCATGCGCCCAGTTGATGAACCCGATCGACACCCGGGTCTCCCGGCTGAACGGCTGATGGGTTGCGGCGATGTCGGTCATGGGCGGCCCGGCGAGAAAGAATCTGACCCCGCATCAATACGCTTGCCCGATGGCGATGTTAGGCCGATTATCGTCGCGATCAGGCCAACCGGAACCAGCCATGCGCCCGGAATACCGAAACAATCGCGACGACGCCCCCCGCCCGATCGCGGCCATGGCCAAGACCTTTCCGGACGGCGATCGCATTCCGCTGCACCTTCACAAGCGCGGCCAGCTCATCCACGCGATCTCTGGCACCATGAAAGTAGAGACCGTCGACGCCGCCTGGATCGTGCCCCCCGCGCTCGCGCTCTGGATGCCGCCCGCCTTCCCGCACGGCATGGTCATGCGCGGCGAACTTGCCATGCGCACGATCTACATCGATCCGGAAGCGTGTCACGGCCTGCCGCAAAGTCCGACCCTAGTCGAAATCGGCGGGCTGATGCGGGAGCTGATCCTCGCCGCGCTGGAGGAGCCGCTCGCCTATGACGAGTCCGGTCGAGGCGGCATGATCGCCGCCCTGATCCTTGCCGAATTGAAGCGCATGCAGGAACGCAAGCTGGATCTCCCGATGCCGCGCGATCCGCGAGCCGCGCGCGTGGCGCGTACGTTGCTCGAGCATCCGGATGCGGACGGCGGCCTCGACGAATGGGCCGAGCGAGCCGGCGCCAGCCGGCGGACCCTGGCGCGGCTATTCCGAAGCGAAACCGGCTTCAGCTTCAATGAGTGGCGCTCACGTCTGCGCGCCATGGACGGCCTGGCACGCCTCTCCTCGGGAGAGCCGGTCGGCAGCGTCGCCGCGGCGGTGGGTTATGCGAGCCCGAGCGCATTTTCCGCGATGGTGCGCCGCAGCTTTGGCGAGTCCCCGCGACGGATGGTGCGGCGCTAGCCTGTTGCAACCTGAAATTGATCCTCGTAGCATGATAATACCGGGTAGTGGCTGCGTATCCTGCCGGCTCGCGTTGGTAGCGGGTTGCTTTCCATGTCATGCGTTCGCGTGGCCCTGCGGCTCGCTGCCGTGGCGGCAGTTGTATGGTCGTGCAATCTTGCCGCGCATGCCGATGGCTTAGCGCGCAGCGATGATACTTTTCTCTATTTCACGGGCACGGACATCTGGCGCCACGGCAGCTTCTCATATGGCGGCGCGCTGTGGTCACCCGATGGACTCGATCGCGGTGGCTTCACCTTCAAGGCGTTGATCGGTGCCGGTTCGTATCAATACCGCTCCGGCGCGCTCGACGATGCGCAGGTTACCGGTACGCAATTCGTAGGCTCAGCACTGGCGGGATGGCGCTTCGTCCGTGACAAGACCTTCGTGACTGTTTTTGCGGGACTGGATCTGCAGCATCACGGTACGACGCCGTACGATCCCGGCAGCGACCTCAACGGAAGTCACGTCGGCATCCGCGGCGCGGTCGAATTCTGGCATGAGCCCGATGCGATGACGATGATTGCGGCCGACGCAACCGTCTCATCGATCGGGCCGAGCTATGTCGCGCGCGCCGCCTATGGCTGGCGCGTGGCCGACGCCTTCTATTTCGGACCGGAGGTTGGCGGTTTCGCAACCGGCGACAGTTACAAGCAGTTTCGCGCCGGGCTGCATATCACCGGCTTCCGCTTCGCCTGGGTCGAATGGTCGGCGGCAGCGGGATGGGCAACCGACAGCGACGACCGCGACGGCTTTTACGCGCGGCTCGGATTGCATGTGAGGCGATAGTCAATCCAGTGTCCGACGGAAGCGCGTGACCGCAATCGTCATCGCGATCAGCATCAGCCCGAACAGCGCGATCGCGTCATAGCGCAGATCCTCGATGGTCGCGCCCTTCAGCATGATCGCGCGAACAATGCGGATGTAATGGGTGAGCGGCAACCCCTCGCCGATCCACTGCGCCCAGGCCGGCATGCCGGCGAACGGGAACATGAACCCCGACAACAGGATGTTCGGAAGGAAGAACATCATCGACATCTGCACCGCCTGCAGCTGGTTCTGTGCGACGGTGGAGAACGTATAGCCGATTGACAGGTTGGCGGCGATGAACAGCGTCGACAACCAAGCCAGTAGATAAAGGCTGCCGAAAATCGGGACATGAAACAGCAACACGCCCGTGCCGATGATCAGAGCAGCCTGGATGAAGCCGACCACCACATAGGGAATGATCTTGCCCAGCATGATCTCCACCGGAGTGATCGGCATCGCCAGCAGCGCTTCCATGGTTCCGCGCTCGATTTCTCGTGTCACCGACAACGCGGTGAAGATCAGCATGGTCATGGTCAGGATGGTGCCGACCAGGCCCGGCACAATGTTGAGCGCGGTTTCCGCCGCCGGGTTATAACGGGCATGCGCGCGAAATTCGAACAGCGGCTGACCGCTCTCCGGCAGCCCGCGGTCGTTCTGCAGCGCGATTCGCACGAGTTGTCCGAGCGCACCGAGCGCGGAGCCTGACGCCACCGGATCGGTCGCGTCCGCCGCGACCAGCAGCACCGGCCGTTCGCCCCGCCGAAGCGCACGCTCGAAGCCACGCGGGATTTCGACACCGAACAGCACGGTCCCGGAGGCGATCAGGCGGTCGAACTCCGCCTCGTCCTCGACCTGATGCGTGACCTTGAAATAGCGGGTGTTCTGCAGCGCCTTCAGCACCGAGCGGCCGAGATCGCTGTGCTCCTGCAGCAGCACCGCGGTCGGCAGGTTGCGCGGCGTGGTGTTGATCGCATAGCCGAACAGGACGAGTTGCATCAGCGGGATCATCACGATCATCGCGAACGACACACGGTCGCGGCGCAGCTGGATGAATTCCTTGATCAGCATCGCCACGGTGCGGCGCCGGAAGGCGGCCCATCGCGGGACCTTGACGCTCGCCGGCGTGCTCACGGGTGCGTTCGCGGGAGACTGCGCGCTCACTGGAAATTATCCTTCGCGCGGCTCATCAGATCGATGAACACGTCTTCCAGCGTCGGCTCCGAGCTTTTCCAGGTCAGCCCCGGCCGGTCGCGATACGGCTTGATTGCGGTTTCCAGGCCTTCGGCATTGCGGCCCGACACATGCAGGCTGTTGCCGAACGGCGCTACCATGTCGACGCCGGGTTTGTTCTGCAATTCGTGCAGCAGACCGTTCACGTCAGGCCCGCTGACGTCGTAGGTGGTGAGCCCCGCCTGCCGCACCACGGCATCGACGGAGCCGTGGGTGAGCAGTTCGCCATAGGCGATATAGGCGATCTCATGGCAACGCTCGGCCTCGTCCATGTAATGGGTCGAGACCAGCACGGTCAGCCCTTCCGCGGCGAGCGCATGAATCTCGTCCCAGAATTCGCGCCGGGCTTTCGGGTCGACGCCTGCTGTCGGTTCGTCGAGCAGAAGAAGCTGCGGGCTCGGCAGCGTGCAGGCGCCAAGCGCGAGCCGCTGCTTCCACCCGCCCGACAATTCGCCGGCCAATTGCTCTTCGCGGCCCTTCAGCCCAAGCCGCGAGATCATGTCGCGCGCCGCGCCGGCGGGATCCTTCATCAGATGGAGGCGCGCGACGAATTCCAGATTCTCGCGCACCGACAGATCCTGATACAGGCTGAATTTCTGCGTCATGTAGCCGACACGCAGCTTGATCTGGTCGGCCTGCTTCCGGATGTCGTAGCCCAGGCACGTGCCATCGCCCTTGTCTGGGGTGAGCAAGCCGGTGAGCATGCGGATGGTCGTGGTCTTGCCGGAGCCGTTCGGCCCGAGAAAGCCGAAGATCGTCCCCTTCTTTACCTGCATCGACAGATCGCGCACGACCACGCGGCTGCCAAACGACTTGGTCAGGCCGTGCACGTCGATGGCGATGTCCGAATTGACGGTCATGACTGCACGCGTCTATTTCGCTGCAACCCGGGGCGTCACCGTCACATCGACCGGCTGCCCTACCCGGAGCGCGGCCGGATCGTTCGGAATCGCCTCGACCAGATAGACCAGCTTGTGGCGCTCCTGCTGCGAGTAGATCACCGGCGGGGTATATTCGGCATATTGCGAAATGAAGCTGATCTTGCCGGTCATCCCAGCCGGACAGCCATCGCAGGAAAAGCTGATCGGCTCGTCGATCGCGATCCGCGCCAGCATCGGCTCGGCGACGTAGAAGCGGACCTTCACGTTGCCCGGCGGCAGCACCGAAACGATCGGACGGCTGGCGGGCACGGTTTCGCCGGCGCGGTAGTAAACCTGCTGCACCAACCCGTCGACCGGACTTAAGCCCCGCCTTCGGTTGAGCCGTGTCTGGGCCGAGGCCAGCCGCGCCTGCGCCTCGCGGAACAGCGCCTGCGTGACGTCAAAATCCTTCTGTGTGCCGGACTTGGTTTGCAGGAGCTGCTGTGCGCGATCGAACGCCTGCTTGGCATTGGCCAGCGTCGCCTCGGCCACGCCGAGATCGGCCTCCTGCAACTGCGTATCCAGAACGAACAGAAGCTGTCCCGTCTTTACCGCATCGCCCTGCCGCACCAGCATCTGCTCGATGCGGCCCTGTTCGTCGGGACTGACGAAAATGAAATCGCCTTCGATCCAGCCTTGCATGACGTTGTCGCTGCCATTGCTGCAAGCGGACAACAGCGTTCCGAGTGCGAGAGCAGCCGCACCGATCCATTGCCGGACGATCATGACCCGCCTCCATCGCGGTCCAGGAGAATATCGAGATGCGCGTTGAGCATCGCCCGGATGTCGAGCGGAGCGTGCTTCTGGAACAGACTCTGCCAGACCACGGCTACCAGCACCGGCGCGCCCAGCAGTTGCGGAAACGCAACGAGGCCGCGATGACGCAATTCGCCACGGTCGAGGGCGCGCTGGAGAATTTGCCGCAGCGCCGAGAACACCCGGCTGAGCACTTCGCGATAATAAAAGTCGGCAATCGCCGGAAAGCGCGTCCCCTCCGAGATGATCAGCCGAATGATGTCCTTGCGTCGCGAGCCGACCAGTTCGTCAGCCACGACAGCCACAAGCCGCTCCGCCAGCACCGGAAACGGCAGATCGACTGCCGCGAGCGTCTCGATATTCCCGATCAACGGCGTCAGCATCGAGCGCGCCAATTCCTGGAACAGCGTCTCCTTGTCCGCGAAGTAGAGATAGACCGTGCCTTTGGCGACGCCGGCCCGCTTTGCCACGTCGTCGAGCCGCGCCGCTTCGAAACCACGCAACGAGAACTCCTCCAGCGCGGCGCCCATGATGGATTGCCGCCTTGCGGCGCTGCGGATGTCGCGCGCGCTGCGCGGGGGTGATGCCGCCGCCTCTATGCTCGGGGCTGGCGGCTCAGCCGGACCTGGCGCGCGCGCGGATCGCGGCCGCGGCTTTCGGGGTGGTCCGGCAGGCATCAGGCGCTCCAATTATGACTGACCAGTCAGTCATAATTATCCGCCGGAGGAAACGCAAGCGGGGATCGGCGCACGATCACGTGACGCCGAAAACCATCATTGCTTCAGATAGATGGATCGTGCCGCAGGCGGCACGCGGTGGCGCTATTCAGCCGTTTTCGAGTTCGGCCCGCACGGCCGCGAGCGCGGCGGGGGTGTCGACATCGACCAACGCGCCCGGCCCCGTCATCGGCACGTCGACCACCGCCTCGCTGTACTTGGCGATCAGGTGCCGGGCGCCGACGTCGCCTGTCACCGCCATCAGTTCGGGGAAGAAGCGCCGCGACCACAGCACCGGATTGCCGCGCTTGCCGTCGGTCACCGGCACCGCAATCAGCGCGCCTTTTTCCGGATCGTAAGCCGCGATCAGCCGGTCGATCAGCGCAGCATCGACCTGCGGCATGTCGGCCAGCATCACCACCGCGCCATCGATATCCGCCGGCAGCGCGCCAAGTCCCGTCCGCAGCGAGGTCGACAGACCGTCCGCAAAATCCGGATTATGGGCGAATTGCAGCGGCAGGTCGGACAGAGCATCTGCAATGGTCTCGCTTTGGTGGCCGGTTACGACGACCACCGGCCGCGCCTTCGACGCCAGGGCCGCTTCCGCCGCGATCCGCGCCAACGGCTTGCCCGTCACCTGCGCCATCAGCTTGTTCGGTCCACCCATCCGGGTCGAGCGTCCGGCAGCGAGGACGACGGCAGCGAAGCGTCCGCCCTTGTCGATCTCCGGCTCCTCGCGCGGCTGCGGACGCGTCACGATTTCCATCAAGAGGCCACCGACCCCCATGCCAGTGATGTCGGCGCGCGTGACCGGCAGTCCCGCGAGCAATCGCATCAACACCCAGTCGAAGCCATTCTCCTTCGGCGAGCGCGCGCAGCCCGGCGCGCCAAGCACCGGGCGTCCGTTCGCCGATCCGATCAGCATCAGGTTGCCGGGATCCACCGGCATGCCGAAATGCTCGATCTTGCCACCCACCGCCTCGATCGCGGCCGGAATGACGTCGCGCCGGTCGGCGATGGCGGAGGCGCCGAACACGATGACAAGCTCCGCCCCTGCCCGCTGCACGTCCTTGATCGCGGTGGCGAGCGCGGCCTGATCGTGCGGCACGCGGCGCTCGGCGACGATGCGCGCGCCCGCGGGCGCCAGCCGCTCCTCGGTGATCTTCAGCGTCTTGTCGACCACCTTGGGCGACAGCCCGGGAAGCAGCGTCGATACGATGCCGACCTTCCGGATCGTATAGGGCGCGACCCGCACCAGCGGCCTTGCCGCCTCGACCGTGCGCATCGCCTGCATGTAGACATCACCCGCAACCGCGAACGGGATGATCTTCACGGTGGCGATCATCTCGCCCTCCACCACCGGCTTGTAGGCCGGCAGCGTCGCGATCGTCACCGCTTCGTCGATCCGGTTGAGTTCATCGATCCGCTCGCGATCGACGACCAGCACGCCCGCACTATCCGCAAACAGATTGCAGCGGCCGGTAAAGGCCTTGTCGGCCCGCACGGCCTCGCCTGATGCGCTTGCGGCGATGGCGGCTGCGGCATCGTCCTCCGACACATCGCCCGGATCAAGGCGGGCAACCACGACGCTGGCGATGCCGGCCTGCTTGAGCGCCGCCACGTGCGATGGCGTGATCACCGTGCCCTTCTTCAGTACCAGCGCGCCCTCGCGGATGGTATGCACGGCGGTGCCGCCCAAGGCGTCGTCGGGCGCGAAAGGGCCGAATTTCATGTGGCCTTCTCCGGCGATTGCCGCAGACGCGCGGTGATCTGGCCCATGATCGACACCGCGATTTCCGGCGGCGAGATGGCGCCGATATCGAGCCCGATCGGCGCATGGATGCGCGCGATCGCATCATCCGCGATGCCCTGCGCCTTCAGCCGTTCGACCCGGCGCGCATGCGTCTTCCGCGAACCCAGTGCGCCGATATAGAAGCAGTCCTTCGACAGCGCATGCAGCAGCGCCGGATCGTCGATCTTCGGATCGTGCGTCAGCGCGACGAAGGCGGTGTACTTGTCGACCTTCAGGCTGGGGAGCGCCTCGTCCGGCCATTGCGCGATCACCCTCACATCGGGGAAACGCTCCTGGGTCGCGAAGGCGGTGCGCGGATCGACGATGGTCACGTCGTAGCCGAGCAGCTTTGCGATCGGCGCCAGCGCCTGGCTGATATGGACGGCGCCGGTGATGACGAGCTTTGCCGGTGGCACATGCACGGTGATGAACACCTTCCCGTCCGGCGTTTCCTCCATGCCGCTCTTGCCGCTGCGGATATGCTTCTCGATCAGGTCCTTCAGCGGATCGTGGAAGACGTCGGCGCCTTTCACCAGCCGCTGCTCGCCGCTTGTGACATCGGTGACGACGACAGCGGCGCGGCGGTTGGCGCGTTCGGTGTTGAGCGCGGTGAGGATGGAGAGTTTCATTTTGTTTCCACGAACTCGGTGGTGTCCCCTCCCCCCTTGCGGGGGAGGGTTAGGGAGGGGGGTGATGCCTGCGCAAGTGTGTCTGAGATTGCCTGTAAAACCCCATCGATATTCGCATGCACATCGTTGTTCCAGAATCTCAGCACATGAAAGCCCTGACCCCGCAGCCAAGCTTCGCGCTTAGCATCGCTTTCCGTACCGTGCTGCCCACCATCAACTTCAATAATCAACCTAGCTTGCAAACACACGAAATCGGCGATGTAACTTCCAATCGGCACCTGCCGTCTGAATGAAGTGCCGTTCAAGCGGTGCGCACGCAGCCGATACCAAAGCCTACGCTCGGCATCCGTCATATCGCTGCGGAGCGCGCGGGCATTTGAGCGTTTCTGCTTCGGCACTTTCCGGTGCGGCATCTGCTTGCCCTCACCCCCCTCCCGGCGGCTCCGCCGCCGACCTCCCCCGCAAGGGGGGAGGTTGCACCGAGATTGCGGCACGACCACCGCGCCCAAAATCAATCAACCTTCTCCACATAGACCCGGATGGTGCCGCCGCAGGACAGCCCGACCCTCCAGGCGGTCTCGTCGGCGACGCCGAATTCCAGCGTCTTCGGCTTGCCGCTGCCGATCACATCGATCGCTTCGGTTACCACCGCGCCCTCGACACATCCGCCCGATACCGAGCCGAGAAAGTTGCCCTCCTCGTCGATCACGAGGTTGGAGCCGACCGGACGCGGCGCCGAGCCCCAGGTTTCGACCACGGTGGCGAGCGCGACGCCCTTGCCGGACTTCCGCCAGTCCTCGGCGGCTTTGAGAATGTCCTCGTCCGTCGCCAGCGATTGTTGAGTCATTTGAATCCTCTCCGCTGTGATCTTGAATCTGTCCCTGAGCCTGCGCGAAACAAATAGCCGCCCCGCGCGCCGCTCATGTTCTACGCGACCTTGTTCAACCAATACTTCGCCTCGGCCTTGCCGTCGCCGTCCGCCGAGAGCGCGCGGCACAGATCCTTCATCGCATTGAGATTGTGAATCGGTCGCAATTCGTCAACATGCGGCAGCATCACCCTGATGCCGCTGGCCTTGGCCTCGAAACCCTCGAACCGCAACAGCGGATTGAGCCAGATCAGCCGGCGGCAGGAGCGATGCAGCCGGTCCATCTCGAAACCGAGTTCGTTGCCGGGCTCGCGCTCCAGCCCGTCGGTGATCAGCAGCACCACCGCACCCTGCCCGAGCACCCGCCGGCTCCATTGCCGATTGAAGGCGGCAAGCGACGGCGCAATGCGCGTGCCGCCGGACCAGTCCAGCACCCCGCCGGAACAGGCCGCCAATGCCTCGTCCGGGTCCTTCTGTCTCAGCGCACGGGTCACATTGGTCAGCCGCGTGCCGAACAGAAACGTGGAGACGCGCTTCCTGTTGTCGGTCACCGCGTGCAGGAAATGCAGGAAGAGCCGCGTGTACTGGCTCATCGAGCCGGAAATATCGAGCAGCGCCACGATCGGCGGCTGACGGGTTTTCGGCCCAAGATATTTGAGGTCGATCACCGCGCCGCCCGCCTTCATGCTGGAGCGAAGGGTGCGCCGCAGGTCGATCATATGGCCGTGGCGCGAGGGCTTCAGCCGCCTGGTCTTCACTTCGTCGAGCGGCAGCACGAGTTTCGCAATCGCCTGCCTGGCCTCGGCAATCTCGGCGGCCGACATCTGCGCGAAGTCCTTCTTCTCCAGCACCTCGCGGTCGGAGACGGTCAGCCGCGCGTCGAGCTCGACCTCTTTCTTCTTCTCCTGCGGCGGCGCCTTGTCGTTCTTGAACATGGCGTCGAGCACGCGCTTGGCCGCGGGCGGCGGCGGCGCATTGTCCGGCTGCGGCACCGCCTGCGGCAGCATCATCGCCATCAGCTGGTCGAAATAGGCGCGCTTGCGGAAGAAGATGGTGAAGGCATGGTCGAACAGGATCGTATGCTCGTGCCGCTTCACGAACACCGCATGCAGCGTCCAGTAGAAATCCTCCCGGTTGCCGATGCCGGCAACGCGCAACGCTTCCAGCGCATCCATCACCGAGCCGGGCCCGACCGGAATGCCCGCCGCGCGGAGCGCACGCGCGAAATAGACGATGTTCTCGGCGAGGCGGCCGGATTGATCGGAATTTGCGACTGGGTCATTCATGTCCGGTCGTCCCCGCGAAAGCGGGGAACCACTTTCCAAAGCGGCGGTTACGTGCCCCCGCCTGCGCGGGGGCGACCATGCTTTGCTCCGGTACGCTCACAAAACTACTCCGCTGCCTTCATCTGCGCGCGCACGTCGTCCAGCAATTCCTTCACCTTGGTGCCGTCGAGCCGCGCGATGTCGTCCTGATACTTGAGCAGCACGCCGAGCGTGTCCGACACCGTCGACGGATCGAGCGCCACCACATCAAGTTCGGACAAGGCGGTGGCGAAATCCAGCGTCTCGGCGACGCCCGGCGCCTTGAACAATTCGAGTTTGCGCAGCCGCTGCACGAAATGCACGATCTCGGCCGACAGCGCCGCGGCGATGCCCGGCACCTTGGTGCGCACGATCGAGAGTTCGCGTTCGGCGTCCGGATAGCCGACCCAGTGATAGAGGCAGCGGCGTTTCAGGGCGTCGTGGATTTCACGGGTGCGGTTCGAGGTGATGATCACGATCGGCGGATGCAGCGCCTTCACCGTGCCGAGTTCGGGAATTGTGACCTGATAATCGGCCAGCACTTCGAGCAGGAAGGCTTCAAAGGCCTCGTCGGTGCGGTCGAGTTCGTCGATCAGCAGCACCGGCGCGCCGGCGGTGTCGGGCTCGAGCGCCTGTAAGAGCGGCCGCTTGATCAGGAAGCGCTCGGAGAACACGTCGTCCTCCAGCCGCCCGCGATCGGCATTCCCCTCGGCCTCGCCGAGCCGGATCGCGATCATCTGCGCGGCATAATTCCACTCATAGACCGCGGCCGAAACGTCGAGGCCCTCGTAGCATTGCAGCCGGATCAGCTTGCGGCCCAGCGTCTCGGCCAGCACCTTGGCGATCTCGGTCTTGCCGACGCCGGCCTCGCCTTCCAGAAACAGCGGCCGGCCCATCTTCAGCGCCAGGAACAGCACAGTGGCAAGCGAGCGGTCGCCGACATATTGCCCGGCGGTCAGCAGCTTCAGCGTGTCGTCGATGGAGGACGGAACGGCGCGTGGGGCGATGGTGGTCAAAGGGCAACCTCAAAACATGATGCGTCATTCCGGGGCGGACGGCGAGCGGAGCGATACGGACGAACCCGGAAGCCAGAGCCGCAAATACCGCGCCCGCAACCCTGGATTCCGAGCCCGCGCTGCGCGCGTCCCGGAATGACGGGATATGCCAGCTTGCCGGCAATGGCGTCCAGCCTACATATAGGCGCGGTTCCCCGCCGCGTGAACGCCACAGCCAAGGACGCAGCCATGTCGCAGACGCCCGCCCATCCGATCGATCCGGGCGTCCGGATCGGGCATGTTCACCTGAAGGTGGCCGATCTCGACCGCGCGGTGCCGTTCTATCGCGACGTGCTGGGCTTCGAGGAGACCTATCGCCGCCCCGGCGCGGTGTTCATGTCGGCCGGCGGCTATCACCACCATATCGCGCTCAATACCTGGGAAAGCCGCGGCGGTCAGCCGCCTGCCCCCGGCAGCACGGGGCTGTACCACATCGCGATCCTGTATCCGACGCGCAAGCTCCTCGCCGACGCGTTGCGCCGGCTGGTCGAGGCCGGGATCATGCTGGACGGGGCGAGCGACCACGGCGTCAGCGAGGCGCTCTATCTGCGCGATCTCGACGACAACGGGGTCGAGCTTTACTGGGACCGCCCGCGCGAGGACTGGCCCCGCGACGAGGATGGCGGGATCAAAATGAAGACCGAACCGCTGAATTTGCGAAATCTGCTGGCGGAGTTGGAGACGGAGGCAGCGGCCGAAACGGCGTAGCGCAGACAGTGCCGCATACTCTCTTCACCTCCCACCTTGCGGGGGAGGTCGACCGCCGTAGCTGAAAGCGAAGGCGGTCGGGAGGGGGGTAAACCACAACGCCAAACCTCGTGGCTTACCCCCCTCCCTAACCCTCCCCCGCAAGGGGGGAGGGAATGAACTGAATGCGCCGCGACTTTTCTCGCGCACAACAAAGCTGAAGAACTACTCCTCGTCGCCGCCGCGCTCGTTCGCCGCCGCCACCGCCCGGCGCGCCATCACGCCGACGATATGCGCGCGATATTCCGCCGAGCCGTGGATGTCGGAATTCATGCCGTCGGCCGACAACGTGATGCCCTCGAGCGACTTCGGCGCGAAGCGCTTCTTCAGCGCCTCCTCGAATTGCGGCACCCGAAACACGCCGTTCGAGCCGGCGCCGGTCGCCGCCACCCGGATTTCCGAGGAGCGCTTCGACACGAACACGCCGACCAGGGCAAAGCCCGAAGCCGGGTGCTTGAACTTCATATAGGCCGCCTTCTTGACGATCGGGAACGTGATCTCGGTAATGATCTCGTCCGGCTCAAGCGCGGTCTCGAACATGCCCTTGAAATAATCGTCGGCCGCGATCTTGCGCTTGTTGGTCACGATGGTCGCGCCGAGGCCCAACACCGCAGCCGGATAATCCGCATTCGGATCGTTGTTGGCGACCGAACCGCCGATGGTGCCGGCGCCGCGCACATGCGGATCGCCGATCGAGTCCGGCACGCTCGCAAGCGCGGGCATGACCTCGAGCAATTCCTTCGAGTTGGCCACGTCGCGATGTTTGGTCATCGCCTTGATGGTGACCGTCCGCGGCGTCACCTCGATGCCGGAGAGCCCATCGATCTTCGACAGATCGACCAGCACCTTCGGCGAAGCCAGCCGCTGCTTCATCACCGGGATCAGCGAATGGCCGCCGGCGAGCAGCTTTGCGTCCTCGTTGGCGAGCAGCGCCACCGCCTGCTTCACACTGGTCGGGCGCTCGATCTTGAATGCGTACATGGTTCCGGTCCTTTCGAAAATCAGGCTGCGCGCGCAGGCGCGGATTGCTTCAGCGCGCGCCAGACCGCAGCCGGCGTGGCCGGCATGTCGATCTGTTCGGTGCCGATGGCATTGGTGATGGCGTTCATGACCGCGGCGGGAGCGGCGATTGCGCCGGCCTCGCCGCAGCCCTTGATACCGAGCGGATTGGACGGGCACACCGTCGTGGTCATGCCGACCTGGAAGGCCGGGAAGTTTTCGGCGCGCGGCATTGCGTAATCCATGAACGAGCCGGACATCAGCTGGCCGTCCTTGTCGTAGACCGCGTGCTCGTAAAGCGCCTGCCCGACCCCCTGCGCGATGCCGCCATGGACCTGGCCTTCCACGATCATCGGATTGATCACGGTGCCAAAGTCGTCGACCGCGGTCCATTTGTCGATCGTCACCGCGCCGGTATCGGGATCGATCTCGACCTCGCAGATATGGCAGCCGGCCGGGAACGTGAAGTTGGTGGGATCGTAGAACGCCCCCTCCTTCAGCCCGGGCTCGATCTCGGATGTCGGGAATTTGTGCCCGATATAGGCCTGCAGAGCGAGATCGCCGAAGCCGATCGATTTGTCGGTGCCGGCGACGCTGAACTTGCCGTCCTTGAACTCGATGTCGCCTTCGGCCGCTTCGAGCAGGTGCGCGGCGATCTTCTTCGCCTTGGCCTCGACCTTGTCGAGCGCCTTGACGATCGCCGACATGCCGACCGCGCCGGAGCGCGAGCCATAGGTGCCCATGCCGAACTGCACCTTGTCGGTGTCGCCATGCACGATCGTCACATTGTCGATCGGGATGCCGAGCCGTTCGGAGACAAGCTGCGCGAAGGTCGTCTCGTGGCCCTGCCCGTGCGCGTGCGTGCCGGTCAGCACCTCGACCGACCCGGTCGGGTTCACCCGCACCTCCGCGGATTCCCACAGGCCGACGCCAGCGCCGAGCGAACCCACCACCGCCGACGGCGCAATCCCGCAGGCCTCGATATAGGTGGAATAACCGATGCCGCGCAGCTTGCCGCGCTTCGCACTCTCGCGCTTGCGCTGCTTGAAGCCCTTCGCGTCATGGATCTCCATCGCCTTCGACAGCGACGCCTCGTAGTCGCCGGCGTCGTAGAGCGAGGCGACCACGGTCTGGTACGGGAATGTCCGCACGAAATTCTTCTTGCGCAGATCGGCCGGATCGACGCCAAGCTCGCGCGCCGCGACTTCGATCAGCCGCTCGACCACGAAGGTCGCTTCGGGCCGCCCCGCCCCGCGATAGGCATCGACCGGCACGGTGTTGGTGTAGACCGAATCCACCTCGCAATAGATCGAGGGGATATCGTACTGCCCCGACAGCAGCGTCGCATAAAGATAGGTCGGCACCGCCGAGGAAAAGGTCGACATATAGGCGCCGAGATTGGCAATCGTCTTCACCGTCATGCCGACGATCTTGTTGTTCGCGTCGAAGCCAAGCTCTGCATGGGTGACGTGATCGCGGCCATGCGCGTCGGTCACGAAGGATTCCGAGCGGTCGGCGGTCCATTTCACTGGACGCGCCACTTTCTTCGCCGCCCACAGGCACACGACTTCTTCCGGATAGATGAAGATCTTCGAGCCGAAGCCGCCGCCGACATCGGGCGCGATCACCCGCAGCTTGTGCTCGGGCGCAACGCCGATAAAGGCCGAGATCACCAGACGCGCCACATGCGGATTCTGGCTGGTGGTCCAGAGGGTGAAATGCTCCCCGCCCGCGTCATATTCGGCGATCGCAGCACGCGGCTCGATCGCGTTCGGCACCAGGCGATTGTTGATGAAGTCGAGCCGCGTAATGTGCTTCGCCTTCGTCATCGCCGCGTCGTTCGCGGCCGGGTCGCCGATATGCCAGTTGTAGATGGTGTTGTTGGGCGCGACCTCGTGGATCTGCGCGGCCTTCTGCGCCTGCGCCGGATCAATCACCGCCGGCAGCACCTCGAAATCGGTGACGACCTTCTCGGCCGCGTCTTTCGCCTGCGCGAGCGATTCGGCGATCACCACCGCATAGGCATCACCGACATGGTTGACCTTGCCGACAGCGAGCGCCGGATGCGGCGCCATCTTCATCGGCGTGCCGTCCTTGGAATGGATCATCCAGCCGCAGATCAGCGGGCCCAGCTTGTCGGTCGCGAAATCCTCGCCAGTATAGACCGCGATCACGCCGGGCATCGACGCCGCCGCTGACGTGTCAATTGTCTTCAGTTTGGCATGGGCATGCGGCGAGCGGATGAAATGCGCGCAGACCTGACCCGGCCGCGCGTGATCGTCGGTATAGTGGCCTTTGCCGGTAATGAAACGCTGATCTTCCTTGCGGCGCACGGGAGCGCCAATTCCGGTGGCAGTCATGGCAGACTCCTTCCCGAATGGTCGAAGAGACGTGTCCTTATTTCGCCATCGCCCTATTTCGCCATCGCCTTGGCGCCGGCGGCGATCGCCTTGACGATATTATGGTAGCCGGTGCAGCGGCAGAGATTGCCGTCGAGCTCGTGACGGATGGTCTTGTCGTCGAGGTCGTTGCCCTTGCGATTGACCATGTCGATCGCCGACATGATCATGCCGGGCGTGCAGAAGCCGCATTGCAGGCCGTGATGCTCGCGGAAGGCTTCCTGCATCGGATGAAGCTGCGCGCCATTGGCGACGCCTTCGATGGTGGTGATCTTCGCGCCATCCACCTGCCAGGCGAAGGTGGTGCAGCTCTTGCGGGCGACCCCATCGACATGCACGACGCAGGCGCCGCATTGCGAGGTGTCGCAGCCCACATGGGTGCCGGTGAGCCTCAGATTCTCGCGCAGAAACTGGACCAGGAGCGTGCGCTCATCCACATCGGCGCTGGTCTGTTTGCCATTCACGGTCATCGTGACGGATGCCATGAGGTCCTCCCTCGGCTTGAAATCGCACTGTTTTTGGCACGAATTCGGCGCGATGGCTCCCCCCGGAGCCGAAATCTCGCCGTTTTCAGCATCTTGGAACAGGAACAAGTCTTAACAGGCCGCAAGCGCCGGTCAAGCGGCGGGTTGGAACCGAGGCGGGGACGGGCCGATTTTTCTAGCTGGACCAATTCCCTATCAGGATATCGCGAAAGCGCATGGCGGCCGGCGACAGCCGGCCGCGGTGACGTTCGACGATGCCAATGGTCCGCGATACCACGGGGTCCGTGATCGGGATCGTCACAATATTCGGATGGCCCTCCTGCGGAGTAGCAAGACGCGGAAGCACCGAAATCCCGATGCCCGCTTCAACGAGGCCGAGCGAGGTGGACAGATGATTGACCTCGTAGAACCAGTTGAGCCTGACCCCGAGATTGGACAACGCGCTGTCGAGAATGGTGCGATTGCCGGAATTCCGGCTCACGCCAATCAGGGGAAATTCGGCCAGATCGGTCCAGCGTAACGATCGTGCTTCAGCCAAAGGGTGGCTTCGATGGCAGGCCAGCACAAACGGATCGTTCATCAGCGGTGCAAAGGTGAGATCGGGATCGGACGATCCCAGCATGCTGATACCGAATTCACACTCTCCGTTCGCCACACTTTTCAGACCTTCGCCGGCCGACAGGTCGAGAATGCGAATACGAATGCGCGGATGGAGCTCCTGAAACTGACGAATGACCAAAGGCAGAAAATAGAACGCGGCGGTGGGTATACAGGCGATCGTGACCTGACCTTCCTGAAGCCTTCCGGTTTCGGCCATAGAGAGAACCGACGTTTCAAGCTCGTCGATCAAACGCAACAGCAAAGGCTTCAGGTCGCGTCCGACCGTCGTCGGAGCGACGCGTCGGGTGGTGCGCTCCAGCAACGGCGCGCCAATGGTTTCTTCCAGCGCCTTGATGCGCCGGCTGAGAGCGGGCTGCGACAGGTTCAAGTGTTCGGCGGCCTTGTGAAAGCTGCCGGTGTCGAGCACTGCCAGAAAAGCCCGCAAATCCAGCAGTTCGAAATTGATCCGCATATCACATCAATCCCAATAATTTTTGCATTTAACACATCAGATGGACTGATTTAACACTCCTCCAATCAGTGATCAAAAAGCCAGATTAATCCATAATTCGGATTAATCGATACTGGGAGGCCAGTCCATGGGGTTTGAGGCTTCGGGCGGTGCCGGACCGACCGTCCGGATCCCCTGCACTCTCATGCGAGCCGGCACATCGCGCGGTCCGTTCTTCCTGGCCGCGGACCTCCCGGAAGACACGGCCGCGCGGGATCAGATTCTGTTGTCCGCCATGGGCTCGGGTCACGACCTGCAGATCGACGGTCTGGGCGGCGGGCATCCGCTGACGAGCAAGGTTGCGATCGTATCCCGCTCGCAGCACTCCGGAGCGGACGTCGATTACCTCTTCGCTCAGGTCAACGTCTCGGCGCGGCGGGTCGATACATCGCCGAACTGCGGCAACATGCTTGCCGGCGTCGGCCCCTTCGCCATCGAGAAAGGGCTGGTCACGGCTCAAAACGGCTCGACCACCGTCAACATTTTCAACGTCAACACCGGCAAGATCATCGAGGCCGTGGTCCAGACACCGAATGGACGCGTGACCTTCGAAGGGAATTGTCGCGTTGACGGCGTTTCCGACCCGGCCGCGCCAATACAACTCAGCTTCGTCGATTCAGCGGGATCCAAGACCGGTTCGCTGTTTCCAACCGGCCGTCCGATCGACCGGATCGATGACGTCGATGTCACATGCATCGACATGGCGACACCCCTCGTCATCATGCGTGCGCACGATCTGGGCAAGTCCGCGACCGAGGAGCCCTCGGCACTCGACGCGGATCGCAGCTTCATGGAACGGCTCGAAGCCATCCGGGTCGAGGCCGGTCGCCGCATGGGGCTCGGCGACGTGCGCGCGCTTGTCATCCCCAAGCCCGTGATTGTCGGCTCGCCGCGCCACGGCGGCACGATCAGCGCCAGATATTTTATGCCGCACGCCGCACATCGGGCATTCGCGGTCACTGGCGCGGTCGGTCTGGCCACCGCAATCGCTACGCCAGGCACAATCCCGCACACCTACCTGCTGTCCGGCTCGGACCTCGACTCGATCTGCATCGAGCACCCCACCGGCACAATCGAACTGGCGCTCCGTCATCACGCGGACCGCGCACCGGTCGCTTCGGTACTGCGCACGGTCCGAAAGATATTCGACGGCGTGGTCTATGCCCGCACGAAGCAGGCAACGCTCGCGGCTAAGTCGCTCATGTCAGCCTGAAACGAAAAAATACCAACGGAGGAAACCAGCATGCGTGTCTCCCGGCGCGAGTTCGCACAACTCGTCTGCGCCCTGTCCATGGCCTTTGCCGCTTCGATTCAGCCGACGCTTGCCTCGGACGCCTTTCCGACGCGTCCGATCAAGCTTCTGGTCCCCTACGCAGCCGGCGGCGGCACCGACGCCATTGCACGCCTTGTCGCACAAGCAGTAGGCGAGACCATCGGTCAGACTATCGTGGTTGAAAACAACGGACAGGCAGGCGGCAATATCGTAACCCAACAAGCCGCCAATGCAGCTCCGGATGGCTATACGATCCTCATGGCGAACCAGGGACCGATGGTCGTCAATCCGCATTTGTTCAAGTCGGTCAAGGTCGACCCGCTCAAGGCTTTCGCGCCCATCACCCTGATCGCCTCGGCGCCATTGTTTGTCGTGGTGCCCAAGGGCTCCAGGTTCAAATCGATCAAGGACCTTGTGGAATTCAGCCGCGCCAATCCGAACAAATTGTCCTACGGCTCGGCTGGCAACGGGTCGGCGAGCCATCTCGCGACGGTTCTTTTCACCCAGAAGGCAAAATTCTCTGCAGTGCATGTGCCCTATCGCGGCGCGGGTCCGGCGATCAACGATCTGTTGGGCGGCCAGCTCGATTTCATGATCACAACGGTCCCGTCCGTGCTCGGGCAGATCGAAGGGAACCTCGTGAGCGTGCTGGGCGTGACGTCAGCCAAGCGCATGGTGCAATTCCCCGATGTGCCGACGGTCGCTGAAAATGGCTGGCCCGACTACACCGCCTCCGCATGGTACGGATTTGCCGCACCGACCGGGACGCCCTTGTCCCGGATCAAGGCCATCCGCGATGCAACGCTGAAAGCCCTCGGCAGCCCGCTGATCAAGAGCCGATTGGAAAAGGAAGGCGCGGAACCGATCGGCAATCTTCCCGAAGACTTTGCCGAGATGATGAAGAGAGAATCGGCGATGTGGGCCGACGTGATCAAGACCGAGGGCATCGCACTCAACTGAAGACGTCGTTCGCGGCGCCCACTCCTTGCGGCGCCGCGCGACACATCATGCGGCTGAAGTTAATGCGGCTACAGTCCTGCCGCGCCGGAAGCGCCGGCCTTCGATCTCCGATTAAGCAGGAAGCCGGAATCGCGGATGGTTAACCCGCGGTGTCCGCCGCGGGTTCGCCGCAATCTCTCCGTGAAAAGTTCCCGATCGGATCGCGCTGTCCCTCCGCCGGTATTGGCGGAGGGACAGCGCGTTAGGTCACTGTTAGCCAAAGCGCTGTAGGTAAGTTTTGGGTTTACGGCTTTGCCTTAAACCGACCGTATTGAGTAACGAGTAAGTGTACATGAAATTCGCTCTCGCCCTCGCTGCGGCGTTGATCGCGACGCCTGCCGCCGCCCAATCCCCCGTCAAGCCGACCGCGCTCCTGTTCAACGGGCTGGCGCAATACCAGCCGGGAATCCTGACACCGCTTGCGGCCCTGGCAAACGACCTTCGCCAGCAAGGCTGGCGCGTCGTGATCGACAGCCATCTCGGCCTGTTCACCAAGAGCGAAGAACCGGTGCTGATCGTCGGACATTCGGCAGGCGGCGCGCGCGCCTACATGTTCGGCAAGAAGATGGTCGAGGAAGCGAAATTCCATCCGGCCATCATCACGCTCGATGCGGCGACGGTATGGGGCGATGTCTATCGCTGCCCGGTCGAGAGCTGCATCAACATCCACACCCTGACCTATCCGAAGATTCCCGGCTCCTACAATCTGAGCGCCGGCAAGGTCACCAACTCGATCGTGACGCATGTCACGATCCCGATGAACGGAGACATCCGCAGGGCGATCCTGCAGCAGGCCGCGGACCTGATGCGCGGCAGTTCGAACCTCAGCACGCTGGTGTCGGCCTATAGCCCCGAGCCGCCGAATGCGGGGCGCTCGCTGGCAGAGATCTGGCGGCGCAGTGTCGGCCAGCCGCGCGACGAGTGATTAGCGCCTGACGACGCATCACACCGCCCGGGTCAGCCCGCCATCGACCCGAATATTCTGGCCGGTGATGTAACCACCACCCTCCGACACCAGGAACGCAACCGTCGCCGCAATTTCCGCCGACGTGCCGTACCGGCGCATCGGCACACTGTCGCGCCGCTCTTCCGTTGCCGGCAGCGAGTCGATCCAGCCCGGCAGCACGTTGTTCATGCGCACATTGTCGGCGGCATAGGTGTCGGCGAAAATCTTGGTATAGGCGGCAAGCCCCGCCCGCGCGACCGCGGAGGTCGGAAACATCGCGCTCGGCTCGAACGCCCAGGCGGTCGAGATATTGACGATCGTACCGGCCTTCTGCGCCACCATGATCGGGGCGACGAGGCGCGTCGGACGGATCACGTTCAGCAGGTAGACGTCGATGCCCTTGTGCCACTGCTCGTCGGTGATCTCGAGGATGGGCGCGCGCGGCCCGTGCCCGGCGCTGTTGACCAGCGCGTCGATACGGCCCCATTTCGCCATGGTGGCATCGACGAGCCGCTTGAGGTCGTCGTTCGACTGGTTGGAGCCGGTGATGCCGATGCCGCCCAACTCCTTCGCCAGCGCCTCGCCCTTGCCGGACGAGGACAGGATTGCGACCTTGAAGCCATCCTGCGCGAGCCGGCGCGCCGCTGCGGCGCCCATGCCGGAGCCGCCCGCGGTGACGATTGCAACCTTGTCGGCCATGTTCGCTCCCCTCAGATCGTGACGACCACGCTGCCGCGCTTGCGCCGGGTCTCGACCCGGGCATGCGCGTCGGCGATGCGCTCGAACGGAAACACCTGATCGATCGCCGGACGGTAGGCGCCCGCTTTGGCAAGTTCGCCGAGAATGATCAGATGCTCAAGCCGTTCCTTCGCCGGTCCGGCAAATGCGCGCTTGCCGTCGCGCTTGCGCCCGATCGCCCCCAGCATCTCGGGCAAACCCGCCGCAAGCAGGAGCAGCCGCCCGTTCGGCTTCAACAGATGTTCGTGCGTTTTCACCGACGCCTCGCCGACCGCATCGAAGATGACGTCATAAGCTTCGCCGCCATGGCGATAGTCCTGTGTCGTGTAATCGACCACCCGGTCTGCGCCAAGCGCGCGGACGAGGTCGACATTCGCAGCGCTGCACACGCCGGTGACGTTTGCGCCGAAATGCTTCGCCAGTTGCACGGCGGCGCTACCGAGCGCACCCGAGGCGCCGATCACCAGAACCGCCTCGCCCGCCTTAAGCTTCGCGCGGTCGCGCAGGAAATCGAGCGCAGTCGCGCCGCCGAAACACATCGCCGCGGCTTCTTCGAAGGACAGAGCGTCAGGCTTGCGGACGATCCGGTCGCTCGCCTTCATGGTCCGGTATTCGGCATGACATCCGTTCGGAAACGACGGATAGCCCACGACGGCGTCGCCGACCTTGAAATTCGTCACCGACGCGCCGACGGCCTCGATCTCACCCGCAAGCTCGGTGCCGAGAATCGGACTGCGTGGCCGCGCGAATCCGAACACCGCGCGCACCATCAGGCCCATGCCGCGCGGTACCGTCAGGCTGCGCACCCGCCAGTCGCCCGACGACACGGTGGTCGCGCGGATGCGGATCAGGACTTCATCGGTCTTCGGTACGGGCTTTTCGACCGTCTCGATCCGCACGTTTTCGGGCGGACCGTAGTCCCGGCAGATGGCCGCTCTCATCTTGGCCATGACGATGCACTCCGATCGTCACGCCGCGATGATTGCGATCAGCCGGCCTTCACCGCTTCGGCGAAGCGGGCGAAGAAATCGTCCGCCATCTTTTTCGCCGCGCCATTGATCAGGCGCTGCCCGAGCTGGGCGAGCTTGCCGCCGATCTGCGCCTCGACATCGTATTTCAGCAGCGTGCCGCCGCCTTCGTGATCGGAAAGCTGCACGCTCGCGCCGCCCTTGGCGAAACCGGCGATGCCGCCGTCGCCCTGCCCCGAAATCTTGTAGCCATTCGGCGGATCGATGTCGGTCAGCTGCACCTTGCCTTTGAACTTGGCCTTGACCGGCCCGATCTTGTTCACCGCCACCGCCTCGAATTCGTTCTCGCCGATGACGTTCAGCTCCTCGCAGCCCGGGATGCAGGCCTTCAGAACTTCGGGATCGTTGAGCTTCGCCCAGACCACATCGCGCTTCGCCTCAAGCGGAATCTCTCCGGTCATCGTCATCGCCATCGGCGGTTACTCCATATTTCGAAAAAAAATCAGGCTGCGGCCACGTAATCGTCGATCGGCCGAACGATCTTGCCGTCCACGATCGGCATGCAGTCGGGCGGAAAATCCTGACGGATGCGCCCGCCCGCTTCACCCACCTTATCAAGGAAGCGCGGCAGATGCGCCATAGCGCCGGTCGGCAAATCGTGCAGCACCATGAGAGTCCAATTTTGCTGCGTCGAAGCTTGCGCGCGGCAATGCGACAATGCGCGGTCGACCCAGCCCTCCGGATCGGCCCAATCCCGCGGGATCGAATTCCACAGCACGCAGGTATAGCCGCCGCGTTGCAGGTAATCGGCGACGGGCCCGGACATCAGCCGCCGGTCGAGATTGCCGCCGCCGCCGAACGGGCGGAAATACCGGTGCGGATGGACGAGCCCGGCCATCGCCTCCTGGGTGCGGCCGATTTCGCGCTCGGCGACGTCGCTGCCGGTCTGCTGACCGAGCGGGACCGAATGGGTCCAGGAATGGTTGCCGATCCAGTGGCCTTCGTCCTTCGCGCGCTGCACGAGCGCCCGGTTCTCCGGAACGACGAGCTTCTGGCCGATGACGAAAAACGCGGTCTTGATGTTCCGGCGCGACAATTCGTCCAACACCGTCGGGGTCACCGCAGGCTCCGGTCCATTGTCGAAGGAGAGCGTCAGATCGAACATGGCGGCGGTATCGCCGATTTTCATGTCCCGAAGCAAGCCTTCGCGACCCCCCGGTTGCTCTTGGCGGCTGTGCGCGCACCGCATAGTGTCCCGAATCCGAAGTTCGCTCAATTTGGAGCGACATCGGGATCGAACTTCGGATTCGAAGGACACTAGCAACTCTGTGATTCTAGTGCGGCTTTGGATTTGACATTCCTACCGCGGACTCGCGGCAAAAACTGGTAGGAACGTCAAATCCGCCGCACTAGTGTGCGGGCCGATCCGGGATCCTGCCGATGTCCACACCGCTTCTGCCATCCACATTGATGTCGCCGCTGTTTTCCAGTGCCGCGATGCGTGAAATCCTGTCCGACAACGCACGGCTCAACCGCATGCTGCGCGCGGAAGCAGCGCTGGCTGCGGCCGAAGCCTCTATCGGCGTGATCCCGAAGGGCGCGGCGAAGCCGATCGCGGATGCCTGTCAGGCCAAGTTCTACGACATCGGCGCGCTCGGGCTGGCCGCGGTGTCGGCCGGCAATCTTGCGATCCCGCTGGTCAAGGCGCTCACCGCCGAAGTCGCAAAGAACGATCCCGAGGCCGCGCGCTACGTGCATTGGGGCGCCACCAGCCAGGACATCATCGACACCGCGTTGGTGCTCGAATTGCGGGCGGTGATCGACGACCTCACCACCGAACTGGATCGCGCGATCCCCGCCTTCACCACACTCGCCGAAAAGCACCGGCATACGGCGACGGTCGGACGCACCTGGCTGCAGCAGGCTTTGCCAATGCCGTTCGGTTTGAAGGTGGCCGGCTATGCGGCGGCGCTGACTCGCTCGCGCGCACGGCTGAAGCGCGTGCGCAACGAGGCGCTGGTGCTGCAATTCGGCGGCGCCACCGGCACGCTCGCAGCGCTCGGCGACCGCGGGCTCGATGTCGCCATCGCCTTTGCCAAGGAACTCGACCTGCCGCTGCCGGACGGACCGTGGCATACGCATCGCGACCGGCTCGCCGAAGTCGCGTCAGCGTTCGCCATTCTCGCCGGTACCTGCGGCAAGATCGCGCGCGATGTCGCGTTGCTGATGCAGACCGAAATCGGCGAAGCGTTTGAGCCGGCCGGCGAGGGCCGCGGCGCATCAAGCACGATGCCGCACAAGCGCAACCCGGTGGCATCGGCGGCGGGCCTGGCCTGCGCCGCGATGGCGCCGCAGCTCTGCGCCACCATCCTTGCCGCGCAGGTGCAGGAACACGAACGCGCCGCCGGTGCCTGGGCGGCGGAATGGCCAACCTTCCCCGCACTCGCGCTTGTCACCTCGGGCGCACTCAATGCCGTGGTCGATATCGCCGGAGGGCTCGATGTCGATGCCGAGCGCATGCGCGACAATCTCGACATCACCGGCGGGCAGATCATGGCCGAGGCTGTTGCCTTCAAGCTTGCGGAAGCGATCGGCAAATCCGACGCCCACAAAATGGTGGAAGAGGCCAGCAAGCGCGCTCACCGCGACAAGACATCGTTGAAGGACGCGCTGGCTGCGGAGCCCAGGGTTACGGCGGTCGTCCCCGCGAACGAACTCTCGAAACTGTTCGATCCGATGAGCTATCAGGGCGTGGCGCAGGCCTTCATCGACCGGCTGGTCGCGACCGCGAAGGCGGGCCGCTAGTGCTGATCATGCTCATCCTTGCTCCGTTTGTCCGCGCGAAAGCGGGGACCCAGGGTCACAAAAACTGGATTCCCGCTTTCGCGGGAATGAACGGAGTTTGAGGCACTCGCGCTTAAAGAAACACCGGAGGAATACCCGAATGCCCGTCATCGAGTCTCACGGCTGCCCCATCGATGTGGAGATCACCGGCCCGGCCACCGCGCCGGTGCTGTTGCTGTCGTCCTCGCTTGGCACCACCAAGCATATGTGGGACCCGCAGATGCCGGCCTTCACCAAGGACTATCGCGTGGTGCGCTTCGACCGGCGCGGTCACGGCAGATCCGGCGTGCCGAAAGGCCCGTACTCCATGGAGATGCTGGGCCGCGACGTGCTCGCGATCATGGACAACCTGAAACTCGACAAGGTCAACTGGCTCGGCCTGTCGATGGGCGGCATGGAAGGCATGTGGCTCGGCGCCAATGCCGGACATCGCTTCAATAAGCTGATCCTTTCCAACACCTCGTCGCATTATGCCGACAAGACCATGTGGCATACCCGCATGGAGGCGGCCGGCAAGGCCGGTTCGGTCGCGGCGATTTCCGACATGGTGATCAACGCCTGGCTGACAAAGGATTTCCAGGCCGCGCATCCGGACACGACCGCGCGCATGAAAGAAATGATGATTGCGACCCCGATCGAGGGCTATCTGGGCTGCTGCGCAGCCGTGCGCGACATGGATCACCGCGAGCTGCTGAAGGATATCAAGGTGCCGACGCTGATCATCGCCGGGGCCAAGGACCCCGCCACCAATGTCGCGGCGGCCGAATTCATCCGCGACCGCATTCCGGGGTCAAAACTCGCGATCGTCGACGCGGCCCATATCGCCAATGTCGAAGTACCGGACGTCTATGCGAAGACTGTGCTCGACTTCCTCGGTTCGAAATAGAGAGCGCAGCCATGGACGAACAGGACCGCTACGACACGGGCATGGCGCGCCGGCGCGAGGTGCTGGGCAATGCCTGGGTCGACAACGCCAATGCCGGCAAGACGCCGTTCAATTCCGAATTTCAGGAGTTCATCACCCGCTACGCCTGGGGCGAGGTCTGGACGCGGCCGCACTACGACGAACGCACCCGCCGCGTGCTGGTAATCGGCACCATGCTTGCGCTCGACAAATGGGCGGAGTTTCGCATGCATGTGCGCGCCGCCCTGGTGGAGGGCGGATTTACGCCGGATGACATCAAGGAGATCATCATCCAGCAGGCAATCTATTGCGGGGTGCCGGCGGCGAACCACGCGTTCAAGGAAGCGGGCGAGGTGATCGCGGAGATTGCAAAGGGCTAATCGGCTCGCGCCGCGGGAGCATGCGCTCCCTTTAAGCCCTATGAGGCGTCGTCCCGCGCGATCGGCGAGACGGCCTGCGCGTCCGCCCGGCTCTGGCGCGCGTGAAGCCTTGAAGCCATCCGCTCGACAAAGGCCGGCAGTGGCGCATCGCCCTCCGGCAGCCGCTCGATCATCGACAACGTCGCCGCGAGTCCGACCAGCCAGAGCGGCAACCGCTCCTGAACCAGAATGTCGGTGGCGCCGCCGAGGATCGCGGGCGTCGCCGCAACGAGCGTCGACATCACCGCGAGGATGAGGCCCGCATCCAGCAGGTCGTGCGAAATCCGGCCGCTGCGCAGCGCGCCGATCCGGCTGCCGATATGCAGCACGAAAACAAGCGACGTCGTCAGATAGACCGCACCGAAAAATGCTGCGAGTTTGACCAGGCCCTGCCCGTTCATGTCGGCAAGCCGGCCGATGCCGTAGACCAGGCTGGCGAAGGCAGGCTTGTCCAGCCCGTAAACCGGGGACGTGAAAATCCGCCACGCCTCAAACCCGAACACCATCGCAAAATCAATTGCGATGACGGCGATCAATATCGGAATGGCTGTGGGAAGCCACCGCATCCGCATCTCCCGCCCCCTGTTCAAACGGGAGGCTTGTGACCTGACGAATGACGTCAGCCGTTTACGACGGCGTCTTCAATTGCAACCGTTTGTTTACCTTAATGCGGCGGCAGGCACCGAGCGTCAGCCCAATTGCTGGGCGCGGAAATCCTGCGGGCTCATGCCGGTCTGCTTGCGGAAGAAGCGGGCGAAATGCGACGGATCGGCGAAGCCGAGCTCGTAGGCGATTTCGTGGATCGGCCGGCCGGTAAAAACCAGCTCCCGCTTCGCCTCGGTCAGCACCCGCTGGCGGATCAGATGGCCGGCGGTGACGCCCGCGGCGCGCTTGACGTGATCGTTCAGGCGATCGGCGGTCATCGCCAGCGCCGATGCATAGAAGCCGATCTGGCGCTCTTTCCGGAAATTGTCCTCCACCAGCCGCTTCAGCGTATCCACGGTGGTATCGGCGGGCACCAGCGTAACCGCACCGGAACGCGCGCGGCTTGCCGATTGCCGTCCGATTTCGATCGCAATCAATGCCAGCAGCGCGCGCATCGCCAGCCGGTATCCGTCGCGCGCCAGAAAGCTTTCCTGATGCAGGTCTTCGCACAATTGCGACAGCCGGTTGTCGCGCGCGTTGCTGAGATTCACGATCGGCTCCGCCGCCAATGCCTTGAGCTGCGCGATCGTCTCGCCGGACCGTTGCCCGAGCATCGCGGCGACGTCCTCGCTGAAACTCATCACGAAGCCGTCGGTCACGTTCGCATGGAAACGAAAACCATGCGCAACGTTCGGCGCAACGATGATCGCGCAGGGCGCGGTGAACGGCTTGATCGAGGCTTCGAAGGTCATCTCGCCGCCGCCGCGTTCGACCAGCAGAATCTGGAACAGGTTGCGATGGCGATGCGCGCGGATCAGCCAGTCATGCAGCGACGATCGTGACACGATGGTTTCGACATGCATGAAGTCGAACGCCTGATCGTCAGGCGGATCGCCATACAGATGAAACAGGGGGAGCCCGGCGCTCATGGTTCAAGATTAGACCCGTTGAAGTTGAGGGCCAACCTCTTCCGGCGCGCCTGCTGCCAGGTCTTATGAACACACGACGAAAAGCCCCACCGAAGTGGGGCCTCTCGCTCGCAGAGTTTGTTGCGATGCAGCGAAACGGGGTTAGCGCTGCGGCTGCTGACCGGGCTTCTGCTGGCCGCCCTGCTGACCACCCTGGCCCGGATTCTGGGTCTGCTGACCGGGCTTGTGCTGCCCGCCCTGACCGCCCTGCTGGCCACCCTGATTCGGGTTGTTCTGCTGCTGCTGGCCCTGATTGCGTTCGTTGGACATTTTGTAAGCTCCTGGTTTGACCCCTGCCCTGTCACTCCAACGCCGCCCCGATCACGGACGTTCCGTGCCACCCCACACGAAGGTTTGACGACGAACCGCCGCAAATCCTGCGGTTCCGACACAATCGCATGGCAGCCGCGTCCCTCGCCCGCCCGGTTCGGCGCCCCTGCTCGGCGCGCGCCCGTGCGTCGCGTTGCCGCCCAGCAACCCCACTGCTAAGACTTTCAAAGTCATTCGGGTGTCTGGCAGGGACCCCGATCGACGGGCCGGGTGCGACACTCTGGGGGAAGGGCGCGTCGACATGGAAGTTTTCGTCCAGCAACTGATCAATGGCATCACGCTTGGATCAATCTACGGGCTGATCGCGATCGGCTACACGATGGTGTTCGGCATCATCGGCATGGTGAATTTCGCGCATGGCGACGTCTTCATGGTGTCGGCCTTCGTCGCGCTGATCACCGTGCTGGTGCTGTCCACCATCCTCGGCATCTCGTCGATCTTCCTCACGCTATTCATCGTCCTGATCGTGGCGATGCTGATCACCTCGCTCCTGAGCTGGGCGATCGAGCGCGTCGCCTACCGGCCGCTGCGCGGCTCGTTCCGGCTGGCGCCGCTGATCTCGGCGATCGGCATGTCGATCTTCCTGATGAATTTCGTGCAGGTCGCGCAGGGCCCGCGCAACAAGTCGATCCCGCCGATGGTGACCGACGTGTTCGTGCTGATGGATCGCGGCAATTACACCGTCACCCTCTCCTACCGGCAATTGATCATCTGGGGCGTGACCGCATTGCTGCTCACCGCGTTCTGGTATCTGGTGGCGAAGACCTCGCTCGGACGCGCGCAGCGCGCCACCGAGCAGGACCCGAAAATGGCGGCGTTGCTCGGCGTCGATGTCGACCGCACCATCTCGATCACCTTCGTGATCGGCGCCGCGCTCGCCGCGGTCGCGGGCACCATGTACCTGATGTATTACGGCGTGGTCAGCTTTGCCGACGGCTTCGTGCCCGGCATCAAGGCGTTCACCGCCGCGGTGCTGGGCGGCATCGGCTCGCTGCCGGGCGCGGTGATCGGCGGCCTCCTGATTGGGCTGATCGAGACCTTCTGGTCGGCCTATTTCTCGATCGACTACAAGGACGTCGCCGCCTTCTCGATCCTGGCCGTCGTGCTGATCTTCATGCCGCAGGGCCTGCTCGGCCGGCCCGAGGTCGAAAAGGTCTGACATGGCTGAACCGGTTCAAGCGCGCGTCGACGTCCCGCGCGCGCTCCGCGATGCGGCGATTGCCGGACTGATCGCGTTCGGCATCCTGTTGCCGCTGATCGGGCTGCAGACCACCGTCAACATCCGCAACGAGCTGGTCCTCAATCCGCGTCCGGTCCTGCTCGCAGCGATGGTCGCATTCGTGGTCGCGATCAGCCTGCTGATGTCGCTCGTGGTGCATCCGCTGGCCCTCCGGCGCGCGGCGATGCGCACCGACGCCGCGAGCCTGAAATCCGCCGAGCGCCGCGCGAAGTTTGAAAAAATCGCGATGCCCTTCGCGCTCGGCTTCGCCTTCCTGTTTCCGGTGATGGTGATCGTGCTCGGCGGCTGGCAGGGCTCGGTCAAGTGGATCGACAATTTCGGCATCCAGATCCTGATCTACATCATGCTCGGGCTTGGCCTGAACATCGTGGTCGGGCTGGCGGGACTGCTCGACCTCGGTTATGTCGCCTTCTATGCGGTCGGCGCCTATTCCTACGCGCTGCTGGCCAAGACCTTCGGCTTTTCGTTCTGGGTGCTGCTGCCGCTCGCCGGAATTCTCTCCGCCTTCTGGGGCATCCTGCTCGGGTTTCCGGTGCTGCGGCTGCGTGGCGATTATCTGGCGATCGTCACCCTCGCCTTCGGCGAAATCATCCGCCTCGTCCTGATCAACTGGGTCGATCTGACCTCGGGCTATGCCGGCATCTCCTCGATCCCGCGCCCGACCTTTTTCGGCATTCCGTTCAATGCCAATGACGACGGCTTTGCGGCGCGGTTCGGGCTCGAATTCACGCCGCTCTACCGCACCATCTTCCTGTATTACGTGGTGCTGTGCCTGGTGCTGCTGACCGCCTTCGTCACCATCCGGCTGCGGCGGTTGCCGATCGGCCGCGCCTGGGAGGCGCTGCGCGAGGACGAAATCGCCTGCCGCGCGCTCGGAATCGACACCACCAAGACCAAGCTGTCCGCATTTTCGATCGGCGCGATGTTCGGCGGTTTCGCCGGCTCGTTCTTTGCCGCGCGCCAGGGCTTCATCTCGCCGGAAAGCTTCACCTTCATGGAATCGGCGATGATCGTGGCGATCGTGGTCCTCGGCGGCATGGGCAGCCAGGTCGGCGTCGCCATCGCCGCCATAGTCATGATCGGCGGCACCGAATTGATGCGCGATCTCGATTTCCTGAAAGCGATCTTCGGCAATCAGTTCGATCCCACGCATTACCGCATGCTGCTGTTCGGCCTCGGCATGGTGCTGATCATGATCTGGAAGCCGCGCGGCCTGATCTCCACCCGCGAGCCCACAGCCTATCTGCACGAGAAGAAGACCATCGCCGCGAAATTCGTCAAGGAAGGCCGCGGATGAGCGCTGCGCACGACGTGCTTCGCGTCGAACACCTGACCATGCGTTTCGGCGGGCTGGTCGCCGTGCACGACCTGACCTTCAACGCGCGGCACGGCGAGATCACGGCGCTGATCGGCCCGAACGGCGCCGGCAAGACCACAGTCTTCAACTGCATCACCGGCTTCTACAAGCCGACCGAGGGCCGCATCGCGCTCCAATACGGCGAGCCGTCGGTCTGGCAGCACCTCGACGGATTGACGGCCAGTTCGGTGCCGAGTCGCGTCGGTCGCAACGGCGGACTGTTCCTGCTGGAGCGCATGGCCGATCATGCCGTGGCCCGGCACGCGCGGGTGGCGCGCACTTTCCAGAATATCCGGCTGTTCCGCGGCATGACCGTGCTGGAGAATCTGCTGGTCGCCCAGCACAACCCGCTGATGCGCGCTTCGGGCTATTCGATCTTCGGCATTTTCGGGTTGCCGCTGTTCCGCAAGGCGCAGCGCTCGGCCATCGAGAAGGCGACGCACTGGCTGGACACCATCGGCCTGATCGAGCGGGCCGACGATCCGGCCGGCGACCTGCCCTATGGCGACCAGCGCCGCCTCGAAATCGCGCGCGCGATGTGCACCGATCCGGTGCTGCTGTGCCTCGACGAGCCGGCCGCGGGCCTCAATCCGCGCGAGAGCGCGGAATTATCCGAACTGCTGATCTCGATCCGCGATCGCCACAAGACCGCCGTGCTGCTGATCGAGCACGACATGTCGGTGGTGATGCAGATTTCCGACCACGTGATCGTGCTGGATTACGGCGAGAAGATTTCCGACGGCACCTGCGAGGAGGTGAAGAACGATCCGAACGTGATCGCCGCCTATCTCGGCGTCGAACAGGAAGAGATGGAAGCGGTCGCCACGGAGGTGGGGCTGTGACTCTTGCCTCCACCAATCCATCCCCGTTCGTCCCCGCGAAAGCGGGGACCCAGGGTCACACACGCAGAACATGCCTCGCGGCTTTTCTGGATTCCCGCTTTCGCGGGAATGAGCGGAGGGTGTTGTGACCGCTTCCTCAACTCCCTCCTCCCCCCTGCTCGCGCTTCGTGGCGTCACCACGAAATACGGCAGCATCGTCGCGCTGCGCGGCGTCGATCTCGACGTACATGCCGGCGAAATCGTCACCCTGATCGGCGCCAACGGCGCCGGCAAGTCTACCCTGATGATGACGATTTTCGGCAATCCGCGTGCGAGTGAAGGCCGGATCCTGTTCGAGGGGCGCGACATCACGCAGATGCCGACGCACGAGATCGCGCGGCTCGACATCGCGCAATCGCCCGAAGGCCGGCGCATCTTCTCGCGCATGACGGTCATGGAAAATCTGCAAATGGGCGCCGCCGTCATCGGCAACGCCCATTTCGAGGAAGACCTCGAGCGTGTCTTTGCGATGTTCCCGCGCATCAAGGAGCGCATCGACCAGCGCGGCGGCACATTGTCCGGCGGCGAACAGCAGATGCTGGCGATCGCCCGCGCGCTGATGTCGCGGCCGCGGCTGCTCCTGCTCGACGAGCCGTCGCTTGGCCTCGCGCCGCTGGTGGTGAAGCAGATTTTCGATATCATCGCCGACCTGAACACACGCGCCGGCCTCACCGTGCTGCTGGTCGAGCAGAACGCATTCCATGCGCTGCGGCTGGCACATCGCGGCTATGTCATGGTCAACGGCCAGATCACGATGTCAGGGACCGGACGCGAACTCCTCGACCGGCCAGAAATCCGCGCTGCCTATCTCGAAGGCGGCCGCCGGGACGCGGGATAAGCGGCCATGCTCAACACCATCGCCCACCTCTTCTACGAAGAGGATTCCTTCTTCGTCTTCCTTCTGGTCACCATCATTTTGGGCGGCGGCGCCGCGTTTCTGAGCGGCCGGGCCATTGCGCTGACCTGGCGGCCGTGGTGGCAGGTGGCGGCCTATATGCTGGTGCTGGGCGGCGCGGTGCGGTTTTTCCACATGGCCCTGTTCGATGGCCACCTTCTGACCCTGCATTACTACGTCGTGGATACCGCATTCTGCATGATGTTCGGCTTCTGGGGCTACCGCATGACCCGGGCCGGGCAGATGGCCGAGCAATATGGCTGGCTGTACAGTCGCGCGGGAATGATCAACTGGGCAAAAAAAAGGCCCGCGCCAAACGCCGCAGCCGCGAAATCCGGCTGACCTTTTCCGCGCTTTGTCGTTAAATCGCCTCCGCGGCGGGCCGGACTCACACGTCCGGCAGAAATCCGCCAAATCCTTACCAGGGGAGTTTCGAATGAAACGGATCACCGCGCTCGGATCGGCGCTGACTTTGGCGCTCGGGATGTCCGTGGCGCTGACGGGCAATGCCTCGGCGCAGATCAAGTTCGGCGTTGCCGGCCCGCTCACCGGATCGAATGCCGCCTTCGGCGCGCAATTGAAAAACGGCTTCGAACAGGCAATCGAGGACATCAACGCCGCCGGCGGCATCCAGGGCCAGAAGATCACCGGCGCGGTCGGCGACGATGTCGGCGATCCGAAACAGGGCGTGTCGATCGCCAACAAGTTCTCGGCCGAAGGCGTGAAATTCGTGGTCGGACACTTCAATTCCGGCGTTACCATGCCCTCCTCTGAAGTCTACCAGGAAAACGGCATCCTCTCGATCACGCCGGCCTCCACCAATCCGCGCGTCACCGAGCGCGGCATGTGGAACGTGTTCCGCACCTGCGGCCGCGATGACCAGCAGGGCGCGGTGGCGGCGGCCTATATCCTCAAGCACATGAAGGACAAGAAGATCGCCATCGTGCATGACAAGACCACCTATGGTCAGGGCCTTGCCGACGAGACCCGCAAGGCGATGAACAAGGGCGGCGTCAAGGAGGTGCTCTACGAAGGCATCAATATCGGCGACAAGGACTTCGCCGCGCTGGTGTCCAAGATCAAGGCGTCGGGCGCCGACATGGTCTATTGGGGCGGCCTGCATACCGAAGGCGGCCTTTTGGTTCGCCAGATGCGCGACCAGGGCGTGAAAGCGGTGCTGTTCGGCGCCGACGGCATCACCTCGGATGAGTTCGCCTCGATCGGCGGCCCGGGCGTCGAAGGAACGCTGATGACCTTCGCGCCGGACCCGCGCAAGCGCGCCGAGGCCAAGGCCGTGATCGAAAAATTCCGCGCCAAGAAGTTCGAGCCGGAAGCCTACACGCTCTACAGCTATGCCGCGGTCGAAGTGATCAAGCAGGCGGCGGATGCCGCCAAGTCGCTCGATCCGAAAAAGGTCGCCGACCAGATCAAGTCCGGCCAGACCTTCAAGACCGTGATCGGCGATCTCACCTTCGACAAGAAGGGCGACATCACCCGCCCCGATTACGTGGTCTATGTCTGGAAGAAGGGCGCCGACGGCAAGATCACATACGAGGAACTGCCGGCGAACATGCAGGGTTCGTAAGACTCTCACCCAATTCAAGCCAGGAAAGCCCGCCCTCGCCGGCGGGCTTTTCGTTTTGATAGGGGGGCCAAATCACTCTACACCCTCCCCATGCCCGATTTCTCCCCGCAGCAGGATTCCGCGCTCCGCGCCGTCGCCGACTGGCTGAAGGCCAAGCCCGGAAAGGGCTCGACGCCGCAATTGTTTCGGCTGTTCGGCTATGCCGGCACCGGCAAGACCACGCTGGCGCGGCACCTGGCCGAGAGCGTCGATGGCCGGGTCTCCTATGCCGCCTTCACCGGCAAGGCGGCGCTGGTGATGCGCGCCAAGGGATGCGCCGGCGCCTCCACCATCCATTCGCTGATCTACAAGGCGCGCGAGAGCAGCGAGGAAATCCCCAGCTTCGAATTGTGGGACGATGCGCCCGCCTCCAAGGCCAAGCTGATCGTCATCGACGAATGCTCGATGGTGGATGCCGAACTCGGCCGCGACCTGCTCTCGTTCGGCATTCCGGTTCTGGTGCTGGGCGATCCGGCGCAACTGCCACCAATCCAGGGCGCCGGCTTTTTCACCGAAGCCGAGCCCGACGCGATGCTGACCGAAGTCCATCGCCAGGCGCAGGACGACCCGATCGTGCGGCTGTCGATGATGGTGCGCGAAGGCGAACGTCTCGAGCCCGGCCGCTATGGCGACACCGAGATCGTGCTGCGCTCCGATTTCGATCCCGACCGCGTGCTCGAAGCCGACCAGATCCTGGTCGGCCGCAACAACACCCGCCGCGCCTATAACACGCGGCTGCGCGAGCGGCTCGGCCGCGAGGAAGGTTTGCCGGTGTCGGGCGACAAGCTCGTCTGCCTGCGCAACAATCGCAAGAAGGGCCTGTTCAACGGCGGGCTGTGGCAGGTGAAGGAACGCGCCGCCGGCAAGTCCGGCGGCATCATCACCATGCGGATCGTGCCGGATGCGGACCTCTCGGGCGCAGCGCTCGGCATCAAGGGGCTGAAGGTCTCGGTGCGCCGCGAATGCTTCCTCGGCGGCATCGAGAATTACGACTGGCCGCAGCGCAAGAAATACGACGAATTCGATTACGGCTATGTGCTGACCGTGCATAAGGCGCAAGGCTCGCAATGGGACGACGTGGTGCTCTTCGACGAGAGCTTCGCCTTCCCCGACAGCCGCGCGCGCTGGCTCTATACCGGCATCACCCGCGCGGCGAAGAAGCTGACGCTGGTGGTGACGTGAGCGCATCTTCGCGGCAAACGCCATGACGAAGGATCCGACTTGAGCGCGCCAAAGGTCTCGCACAGTCCCGCGTCAGGTCGCGGCAGTGAAGCGGTCTTCTACCTGATCGCCGTTGCCGTCGGCGCTGCGGCGGGATTGATCGGGACGGCGTTTCATTTCGGCGTCGACCGGCTGCTGACATGGCCGCAAGCCCTGCGGGCTGGTCTTGGCATCGATGGCGGCGCATTCCTCCTGATCGCAGGCATGGTCGCGGCCGCGATGTGCGTCGCCTCGGTATGGCTGGTCCGCACCCTCGCGCCGGAGGCCGGCGGCTCCGGCGTCCAGGAGGTCGAGGGGGCGATGGAGGGGCTGCGCGAGGTGCGCTGGCGCCGGGTGCTGCCGGTGAAGTTCTTCGGCGGCCTGCTCTCGCTCAGCTCCGGGCTGGTGGTCGGCCGTGAGGGACCGACCATCCATATGGGCGCGGCGGTTTCGCAGGGCTTTTCCGAATGGTTGCGGCTTCCATCACGCGAAGCCCGCGGATTGCTGGCCGCCGGCGCCGCCGCGGGCTTGACGGCGGCCTTCAGCGCACCGCTCGCCTCGATCCTGTTCGTGATCGAGGAAACGCGCCGGCAATTTCCCTATTCGCTGAAGACCTATACCGGCGTGATGCTGGCGGCGGTCACAAGCGCCGTCGTCACCGAAGCGCTGGCCGGCCGCCGACCGTTCATGGCGCTGGCGGTGCCGGACACGCCGCTCCTATGGCTGCCCGCCTTTGTCGTTCTCGGGATCATGCTCGGCGTTCTCGGCGTCGTCTTCAACCGCGCGCTGATCTGGTCGATGGATGCAAGCCTCGCGATCGGCCGCCGCCTGTCCTTTTATATCGTGCCCGCCGTGGTCGGCTTCGCAGTCGGCGTGCTGCTGATCGTGCGGCCCGAGGCGACCATGGGCGGCGACAACCTCGCGGTCCGGATGGTCGGCGAAAACCTGCCGCTTACGGTGATGGCCATCGTCGTGGTCACCCGCTTCGTCATGACCATGGCGAGCTATTCGACCGGCGTGCCGGGCGGCATCTTCGCGCCGATCCTCGCACTCGCGACCGCGGTCGGGCTGCTCTACGGCATTCTCCTGTCGGCGCTGCTGCCGCTTCCGGCGGGGACGGAAGCCGCCTTCGCGGTCGCCGCGATGGGGGGTCTGTTCGCGGCCAGCGTGCGCGCGCCGCTGGTCGGGATCGTGCTGGTGGCGGAACTGACCGGCGCCTGGTCGATCCTGGTGCCGACGATCATTACCTGCCTGTTCGCCAATTTCATCGCCGACTGGCTGAGCGGACGCCCGATCTACGAGGTGCTGCTCGAGCGCACGCTTGCGCTCTCAGGCCAGGCGGATCCTGCGCGCGCCGCGTCAACGGCAGACGGCTCGCAACAGATCGGCGGCTGGGATCAGCGGTGATGTTGCCAGGACGCCTTGAGGCGTCTGTTCAGGCAGCCTGGCGCCACAGCAATTTCGAGGCGATCGCTGCGCCCTCCGCAAGTGCGCGCAGTTTGCCCCACTGGATCGACGGATGCACGCGGCGGCCGAACACGCCCTGGGCGAAGCCGCAATCCGTCGAGGCGATCACGCGCTCGCGTCCAACAAGGTTGGCAAGCCGGATGATGCGTTCAGCCACCAGTTCGGGATGCTCGATGACGTTCGTGCAATGGCTGACGATACCGGGCAGCAGGACCTTGCCATCGGGCAGCGTGACGTTTTCCCAAACGCGCCATTCGTGTTCGTGCCGCGGATTGGCCATCTCGAGCGAGTAACCGCCGGCATTCACGCGCAGCACAAGATCGACGATGTCCTTGAGCGGCACGTCATTCGAATGCGGACCGTTCCAGCTTCCCCAGCACACATGATACCGGATCTTGTCGGACGGCAGCCCCTTCAGGGCGTGGTTGAGCGCTTCGACGCGCAATTCCGCCCACTTGCGATAGGCTGCAAAGCCATCGCGTGGCGCAATCACATCGTAGTAACTGGCAAGGAAAGCATCGTCGATCTGAACGTCGAGCCCCGACTCGATAATCGCCCTGTATTCGTCGCGCAAGGCGTCGGCGACGGCGAACAAGAATTCCTCGTCACTCTTGTAGTATTCATCGACCCGCGACGGCGCGGCGCTTGCCGGCGCAACGACTGGCAGGAATCCGGTCACGCCCGGCGCGCGGGAGAGCGCCTGTTTCAGCCGCGCAATGTCTGACTTGACGCCCGCGTCCTTGTACGAGATCGGCCCGACGATCGCGATGATGCCGATATTCTCGAGGCTCTTGCCGAGGCCCGCGCGTCCGTATGACGCTTCGTATTCCTGGTAGAAGTCCTTGAAGTCCTGCCGGTCCTTGCCGACCGCGGCGCTGCGGCTGACGGAATCCGGCGCGGGCCGGCGCTCGAAGCCCGCGAGCCGCTCGACCACATAATGCGACCAGCTCGTCAGCTTCGGGAACTCTCCGTCGCTGACGATGTCCACGCCGGCGCGAGCCTGATCGCGCACGACGTCATCGACCGCAGATTGCAGCGCACCGGACAGATCGCCTTCGCGGATTTCTCCGTTCCGGAAACGCTCCACTTCGGACAGCAGCGCCTCCGGGCGCACCAAGCTGCCGACATGCGTGGTCAGGATCCGGTCTGCCGATCTCATGCTCGTTCCTCCGCTTGAACTTTTCAGCGAGAGTAGACGTCGGCAAAGAGGGACTCAACCCGATCGGGTTTCGCTGAACTCGTCGCGAAACGAAGCGCGAGGTTGTTGGGCAGAGCGTTCACACGCGGACCATCGCCCACTGTCGCGGGCGATGGCATGGCCGACGGATCGCAGGCGCGAGACTAGTGCTGTACTACTGCATGAACCAGCCGTGGCTGACCACCAGCGACTGTCCGGTCATCACGTTGCTCTTGGCACCGGCGAAGAACAGCACCGCGTCGGCGACGTCGTCGGTCGTGGTGAACTCGCCGTCGACGGTGTCCTTGAGCATGACGTTCTTGATCACCTGCTCTTCGGTGATGTTCAGTTCCTTGGCCTGTTCCGGGATCTGCTTCTCGACCAGCGGGGTGCGTACGAAACCTGGGCACACGACATTGGCGGTGACGTTGTGTTCGGCCCCCTCCTTCGCCAGCACCTTGGCAAGCCCGATCAGTCCGTGCTTGGCGGTGACATAGGGCGCCTTCAGCTTGGAGGCCTCCTTGGAATGCACCGAGCCCATATAGATCACGCGTCCGTAATTCGCGGCATACATGTATTTGAGGCAGGCCCTGGTGGTCAGGAACGCGCCGTCGAGATGGATCGCCAGGAGCTTCTTCCAGTCCGCATAGGGGAAATCGACCAGCGGCTTCACGATCTGGATGCCGGCATTGCTGACCAGGATATCGATCTTGCCGTATTTGGCGATGGTGTCGGCGACGCACTTGTCGACCTGCGCCTCGTCGGTGACGTTCATCGCGACCGCGAAAGCGTCGCCATGCTTCGCCTTGATCTCGTTCGCGGTCGCCTGCGCGGCATCGAGATTGAGGTCGGCGATGACGGGAATGCCGCCTTCGGCCGCAAAGCGGAAAGCGATCTCCTTGCCGATGCCGCTCGCCGCACCGGTCACCATCGCCACTTTTTTATCAAAACGGGCCATCGCAATCGTCCTCTTGTTTATTTAAGATAGTCGTACACGACCTCACCGAGGCCGAGCGTCAGGTCCGCGATGTAATGCGTGCCGGACACCACTTCGCGAACCGGCAGCCGGTTCACGTCGCACATCGCGTGATCGAACAATTGCAGCGCAGCCGGTCCCGACCACGCGCCCTTCAGCGTCACGTCCTCCATGTAATAGCGGACCAGTTCGCAGATGCGCGGCGTGCAATCGACATGCGGGATGATCTTGATCATGAAGGCCGGCTTCGCCATCGCCTTCTTCAGCGGATCGAGCGGCAATTCGCGATGCTTGTAGCCCATGGTCGCGGTCACGCAGAGCACCGAACCGTAATGCAGCGTGCCGACCAGCGTTTCCTGCTCGTGCGAAATCTTCGGCGTCGCCAGCTTCTTCGGGAAGCCCCAGATCTCGCGCCCGCCGGCGATCGGCGAATTGTCGTCGAGATACATGGCGTGGACGTAGCCGCCTTCCTGCACCTCGCCGGACGGCGTCTTGAAGCGCACCGGGATCACCTGCCCGGTCTCGGTATAGTCGCCGAAGCCGGTCGAATCCGGCATGCGGATGAATTCGTAGGCGACCGTGTCGCCGATCACTTCCAGCGGCTCGGGCACAACCTCGCGCAGCTTCTCTGGATCGGTCTTGTAATTGATGACAACGAATTCGCGGTTGTAGAATTTATACGGCGGCTTCGGATAGGCCGGATCGTTCAGCGGCATCGCAAAGGCGTTCGCCTTGACGTCGGCAATCTTCATGGAAACGCTCGCTGCTCAATGGTTGTCGGGATCGTGCGGGTCGCTCTTGTCAAATGTCGCGACACCGTATTTGTCGGACGGACGCTGCAGCACCTCGGAACTGCTCAGGCTTCGCGCGGTATCGCTGTAACCGGCAGCCCAGTGCTCCTCCATCATCGCGCGGGAGAACAGGTAGTCCTTGGACGTGCCTTCGTACTTCTTCGAGCGATAGATCAGGTGCACGATGTTGTAGACCGTCTCGTCGGCCTCGCTGCGCAGCAGCGCCAGGTCGGGATCGTTGTCCAGCACGCTCTGGTCGGGCACCATCTGCACCAGCCGTTGCGCCGCGCGCCGCAGCCGCTGCATCTTCCTGAACTGGTCGGTACTGGCGCGCGTGCGGCTCGAATAGCGTATTTCCTTCTGGCGGACATCGAGGCCGATAATGTCCTGGGGCAACTCGCCGGTCGCGCTCCAGAGATCGACCTGGAATGCCAGCGTATCCATGCGCGGCCGCGTGCTCAGCACCCATTCGAGCGGGGTGTTGGAGAGCAGCCCGCCGTCCCAGTAGAAGTCCTCGCCGATCCGGGTCGCCGGAAAGCCGGGCGGCAAGGATCCGCTCGCGATCACATGATCGGCGGTGATCGGCTCTTCCTCGGAATCGAAATAGCGCATGTTGCCGGTGCGGACATTGACCGCGCCGACGCAAAGTCGCATCGCCTTGGCGTTGATCCGGTCGAAATCCACCAGCGAATGAAGCGTCGCGCGCAACGGACTGACGTCGTAGAAGCTCTCGGTCTCGGGGCGCAGGCCCGACCACATGTAAAATGGCATGGTCCGCGGGACGAAGAAGCCGGGCGCGCCGCCCAGCATATTGCTCATGGCGTAGGTGCGATTGACGGCGAGATGCATCAGGTCGCCGCCATTCGCGAGCATGCTCAGCATCGGCGCCATCAGCGGCAGAGCCGTGGGCGGCGGCTCGGTGACGGTCTCCCAGAATGTCCGCAGCGCCGCGACACGCCGCTCAGGCGCATTGCCGACGATCAGCGCCGCATTGATCGCGCCGATCGAAATGCCGGCGACGCAATCCGGATGCAGATTGGCCTCGGCCAGCGCCTGATAGACCCCGGCCTGATACGAGCCCAGCGCGCCGCCGCCTTGCAGCAGGAGCGCGATCCGCTCGAATGGCGGCCTTTCCTTGACGGGCACGATTCGATGTTCAGTCATTGGCCGCGTTTCGGACGAATGTCAGGGCCGGCGTCGAACCCGTTCCGCGCCTGGCTGCGTTTATCGCTGGTCGCAGCGGCTGCGCGGACCTGGTCCCGCCGAAGTCCGGCACCATAGGTACTGGGGATCAACGATTGGTTTAAGCCCTGGCCGATTCCGGTGACGCGGCGATGTCGCCGCGGATGAATCGGCTCGATGTGCAGGGCGTGCCGGAAAGTGCACGAAAAACGTGCAGATCAGCGAGCGTCGCGCTTTGCCTGCGAGCGCGCAGCGGCCTTGCGCAGACGGCCGCGCTCCATCGGATCGATCAGCTGCTGCCGCTTCTGACTGCGAATGTTGCGCATCCCGGCATGGGCCTGCCGGCTGTTGAACGGCGCGCCGCCATTCCCGCTCTGGCTCGCCTGCTTCATCGCCAGCGCCTTCTTCGCGCTCCCGACCTGGTCCAGCGCCGCGCTCATCCGCCGGCGCCGCTCGATCTCGCTGTTGAGGCGGCGTACCGCCATCGCCAGCACCGCGAGTTTGGTCTTCGAGCCGGCATCGGACGTCGACGGCGACGCACCGCGTGGCGCGGCCTTGCCGCGAATCTCGCGCCGCCGCTGGTTCGCCTGCGTCTTCGCCTTGTCGCGTCGCTCGCGCACCAGCTTCACCAGATCGGCGAGGTCCTGATCCGACAATTCCTGAAGTGCGGGGTGGTGCGATTTCGCGACGAGGTCGCGCTCGTCGGCATCGAGTGCCCGGGCTTCCTCTTTCTGGGTAATTGCCATGACGTATCAGCCTTCCGGGTCGGAGCGCGTATTCCGGCGCGTCATCGCGTGCGTACCACGCGCGCTGACGTGGTCGCGCTCGGATTTATTCGATGATCGGGCGACGTCCGGATGGGAGGGCCTGTCGCCACCCATCCGGACAGCCTGAGGTGGGCTTAGTAATAATAGCGGCGCGGCGCGTAGTAACGCGGCGCGTAATAACGCGGCGCATAGTAATAGGGACGCGGCGCATAATAGCGCGGGGCGTAATAAGGCGCGTAATAGCGCGGCCGGCGATAGCCGTAGTAATACTGCGCCTGCTCGACATGCGGCACCGCCGCGGCGTTGGCGATAACATCCGCACCGAAACGTGCTTCGGCGCCGGTCGATGCGACGAGCGGCGCCGCGGTGATGCAGACGGCGGCTGCGACGATCATCATGATTTTGCGCATGGTGTTCTCCTGCTGGGGAGCGTTCTTGACGAGGTTCGCGACGAGTCTTTGGACACGTCTTGTGACGAGTCCGGGGACGAGTCTTGGGCGTTGCTCCGGATTTATCATAACAGATAACTGAGCTTTTTAGGGGCGACCATGTTTCACGGTTTAGCGAGTAACCTTTTCAACCGGTGAACAAAAAATCATGTTGGTGGTTCCGCGCCGTGGGCGCCGCAACCCAATGACGAGCCGCGCCGCCTCACCCGATCCGGCCCAGCGCGGGAAATGTTTCCAGCAGCCAGAAACTCATCGTGGTGATGCCTCCGGTGAGAAACATGATTCCCGTCAGCACCAGCAGGCCGCCCATCGCCATCTCGACCTTCTGCATGTGCGAACGAAACCGCGACAGAAACGCTGCGAACGGTTCCGCCGCAAACGCCGCCAGCACGAACGGGATGCCCAGTCCAAGCGAATAGATGGCGAGCAGCCCTGCGCCCTTGGCGACGGTCCCTTCCGACGCCGCGACCGCGAGGATAGCGGCGAGGATCGGCCCGATGCACGGCGTCCAGCCGAAGGCGAAGGCCAGCCCCATCACATAGGCGCCCCACAGCCCGATCGGCTTGGCCATGCCGACGCGCTTCTCGCGCAGCAGAAAGCTGATCCGGGTCAAGCCGAGGAAATGCAATCCCATGACGATGATCGCGACCCCTGCGATGGTCGCGAGCACATCGGAATAGGCCCGCAGCAGGCTCCCGATCAGGGTCGCGCTGGCGCCGAGCGCAATGAAGACGGTGGAGAAGCCGGCAACGAACAGACACGCGGCCAACACCGTCTCGCGCCGGACTCGCGGTTCCGGCTCAGCATCGGCCAGGCGTTCCAGCGAGGTGCCCGCGAGATACACGAGATAGGGCGGAACCAGCGGCAGCACGCAGGGCGACAGAAAGCTGATCAGACCCGCGAACAGGGCCGCGAAGATGGAGACGTCCGGCATGGCGCTGTCATGCCCGCCACGCTGCGGCGGCGCAAGCCGGATGGGTCCCCGCTCGCCATGATGTGACCGGTCCGCATGGTTTTGCTATCACGGTCATCGCCGGGCTTGACCGGCGATCCATCACGGGAAAGCGCTGCGGGTACGAGCCTGCGGGCGACCAGCGGAGCAAGCTTGCGCAACCTCATCACCGATGTCGCCGGGCTGAAGGTCGGCCATGCCGAGGATGCCGCCCTCGGGTCCGGCTCCACCGCGATTGTCTTCGATGAACCGGCAATAGCCTCCGTCGACATTCGCGGCGGCGGGCCGGGCTCGCGCGAAACCGAATTGCTGGCGGCGCATTCCACGGTCGAGCGCGTCGACGCGATCGCTCTGTCAGGCGGTTCGGCCTTTGGCCTGGACGCGACGTCCGGCGTGCAGGGATGGCTGCACGAACAGGGCCGCGGCTTTGCCATCGGTTCCGCCCGGGTGCCGATCGTGCCGGGGGCGATCATTTTCGACCTCCTGGCCGGCGGCGACAAGCAATGGGGCCGCTTCTCGCCCTATCGCGAGCTCGGATATCGGGCAGCGGCCGCAGCAGCCGCCGATGTCAAGCTCGGCAGCGCCGGCGCCGGCCTCGGCGCCACCACCGCAGCCCTGAAGGGCGGCATCGGCTCGGCCTCCGCCGTCACAGCGGATGGGGTGACTGTCGGCGCGCTGGTCGTGGTCAATGCCGTCGGCAACGTCACCGTCGGCGACGGCCCGCATTTCTGGGCGGCGCCGTTCGAGCAGAACGGTGAATTCGGCGGCCGCGGCTGGCCGGAGGTCTTTGGTCCCGACGCGCTTGCGATCCGCACCAAGGGCGGCCCGCGCGAAGCCACCACCATCGCGCTGGTTGCGACCGACGCCATCCTCTCGAAGGCGCAATGCCATCGTCTTGCGGTGATGGCGCAGACAGGATGTGCGCGCGCGATCTATCCGGTGCACACGCCGCTCGATGGCGACATCGTGTTCGCGGCGGCGACCGGACAGAAGCCCCTGCCCGATCCGCTCTTCGCGCTCACCGCGCTCGGTGTGCTTGCCGCCAATGTGCTGGCGCGCGCGATCGCCCGCGGCGTCTATGAGGCGACCGCTTTGCCGTTCGACGGCGCGGTGCCGGCCTGGCGCGACAAGTTCGCGTAAAATCCGACAGATAAACCATCCCGGCAATACAATCGAACCACCGTCTTTCGCCGCGCTTATTTACGGAGCAATAATGATTGCAAGGAAACGCAATCATGTCGGCGAACGTACGACGATTTCCGCCCGGACTCCTTTACCGGCAACAACCCGGCCTCGCGGGTATCCGAGACGCGGTGTATCTGCCCGACCGGCGCGAATTGCAGATCACCTTCAGATCAGGGCGCGCCTTCGCCTATGGCGACGTACCGCAATCGATGTATGACGCGTTCCGGGCGTCGCCGTCGAAGGGCGCGTTCTTCAACATCGCCATCCGCGGCCGCTTTCAGTTTCGCGAACTGACGCAGCCCAGGCGACCAACCCGGCATTAAAGCGTTCTCGAGCGAAGCGAGTACAGGTTCGCGCAACGAAAACGCATCAAGGCAAAACCTAGCGCGCAAATCGCGCGGCGCTGTACGGCGCCGGATCGGTGAACGGCACCTCGCCCGTAATCATTTCGGCAAGCAACCGCCCGCTGACCGGCCCGAGCGTCAGGCCCCAATGCGCATGCCCATAATCGAGCCACAAGCCGGGCTGGCCCGGCGCTGGTCCGATCACCGGTTTTGAATCCGGGAAGCACGGCCGCCGTCCCATCCAGGGCTCTGACTCCAGCGGCTTGCCGAGCGGAAACAGCGCGCGCGCCTTCGGCAGCACGCGATCGAACTGCACAGGCGTTGGCTTGGCATTGCGGGAGGCGAATTCGGCGCCGGTGGTGAGCCGCAGCCCTTGCTCCATCGGCACCACGGCGTAGCCAACCTCGGCATCGAGCACCGGCCGGTTCAGACCCTTGTTGCCCTCGGCGCCGAAATGCAGGTGATAACCGCGCTTAACTTCGAGCGGCAGGTTGATGTTCAAGGGTTCGAGTACGTCCTGCGCCCACGGGCCGAGCGCGACAACCGCGGTCGCAGCATCGACCGGCCCTTCCGAGGTGTCGACGCGCCAGCGCCCGTCCGAGCGGTGCAGCGTGCGCGCGTCGCCGGACAAGGAGACACCGCCGAGCGACTTGAACAGTTCGGCATAGGAGCGGGTGACGGCCAGAGGATTGCTCACACTCGCGGCCTGGGGCCAGAAAATGCTGCGCTCGAATACCGGCGACAGGCCGGGCTCCAGCGCTAGCGAGCCATTCACGTCGAGCGGTTCGAAGGCGAGACCGGCGGCCGCAATCGCGTCGAGATCGGGCTTGGCGGCGTCGAAGGCGGCCGTGGTGCGGTAGATTTTCAGCCAGCCATTGGTGCGCAGATAGCGTTCCGAGCCCGCTTCCCGCATCAGCGTCTCATGATCGGCGATCGAGGCCGCAAACAGCGGACGCATGGTCTGGGCAAAATCGAGCATTGCGTCGGCGGTCGAGTGGCGCAGATAGGCGAACAGCCACGGCGCCAGCTTCGGCAGATAGGACAGATGGTAATTCGCCTCCGGCGCCTGCTTGAACGCTATCTTCAGCAACGCGGAGACGGCGGTCGGAAACGGATACGGGAAATACGTGTTGCCCTCGATGATCCCGGCATTGCCGTAGGAGGTCTCCTCGCCCGGCGCGCGGCGGTCGACCAGCGCGACGGAGAGCCCGCGCTTCGCCAGATGTACGGCGGCGGACACGCCGACCATGCCGGCGCCAAGAACGATTGCATCGGTACGCGCCATGATGTCCCCAAATGAACGGCCATGCTGGCCCCGCGATTCGCGGGGTGAATGTCACAGATATATGGATTAGGCGACAGCCGTGCAGTATCACGCGGCATGCCCTTTTTTGACGCAGTGCTTGCGGCGCTGGCATGGCTCGGCCGGCAAGGCACCCGCGCCGTCGCAGCGGTGATCATCATCGGCGTGTCGGTGCCGCCGCTCGGCGTCCTCAAACCGCTTCTGCCCGCGTCGGTGTTCCTGCTGCTGGTGCTGACATTCCTGCGCGTCGATCCGGACGCCATCCGGGCACGGCTGGCCCGGCCCGGCCTCGTCCTTGGCGCGAGCCTGTGGGTCATGCTGGCGCAGCCCCTGCTGCTGATCGGGCTCTACTGGCTGGCCGGTTTCAAGGCCTATTCGCCGGAGCTGTTCGTGGCGCTGCTGCTGCAGGCCGTGAGCATCCCGATGATGTCCGCGCCGGCCATCGCCGCGATCATGGGGCTCGACGCGGCGCTGGTGCTGTCGGCGCTGGCCGGCTGCACGATCCTGATCCCGCTCACCGCGCCCCTGTTCGTGCGCGCCTTCGCGGACGGCGCCGTCAGCCTGTCGCCTGCGGGATTGGGCCTGACTCTGTTCGCGATGCTGGCCGGCGCGGCGCTGATCGCGACGATTGTCCGCCGCCTGACCGGCACGGAGGCCATCGTCAGGAGGCGCGCGGAACTCGACGGCATGAGCGTGCTGCTGCTGCTCGTCTTTTGCTGCGCGCTGATGCACGACGTGGCGGCGCGCAGCTATGCCGATCCGGTGAAGGCGATTGGCCTGTTCGCCCTCGCCTTCGGGGTCGGCATCGCGATGCTGGTCCTGACCCTGCTGGTCTTCTCGGCCGCCGGATGGCGCGACGCCTTTGCGCTCGGCTTGATGACGTCGCAGCGAAATACCGGGCTGATGCTGGCCGCGGCCGGCAGCGTCCTGCCGGATCAGGTCTGGTTCTATTTCGCGATGGCGCAGTTCCCGATTTATTTCGCGCCCTACCTGCTCGGCCCGGTGGCGCGCCGAATCAACAGCCGGATTTGAGCTTCATTGCCCGCCCGGAGGCGGGGTGGTAGGCATTCCGGATGACCCGACCGCTCCTCATTGCGCCTTCGATTCTCGCCTCCGATTTCGCCAGGCTGGGCGATGAAGTGCGCGCGGTCGACGAAGCTGGCGCCGACTGGATCCATCTCGACGTGATGGACGGACATTTCGTACCGAACATCACCTTCGGACCCGATGCGATCAAGGCGATGCGGCCGCATTCGAAGAAGGTTTTCGACGTGCATCTGATGATCGCGCCCGCCGATCCGCATCTCGAAGCGTTCGCGAAGGCCGGCTCCGACATCATCACCGTGCATGTCGAGGCCGGGCCTCATCTGCACCGCTCGCTGCAGACCATTCGCGCGCTGGGAAAGAAGGCCGGCGTTACCATGAATCCCGGCACCCATGAGAGCAGCATCGAGCATGTGCTCGACCTGGTCGATCTGGTGCTGGTGATGTCGGTCAATCCGGGATTCGGCGGCCAGGCCTTCATCCCCGCCGCGGTCGAGAAGATCGCCCGCATCAAGGCAATGGTCGGCGGCCGGCCGATCGATATCGAAGTCGATGGCGGGATCACGCCGGACACCGCCGCAGCGGTGGCCGCTGCGGGCGCCAATGTGCTGGTCGCAGGCTCCGCGATCTTCAAGGGCGGCGCAGAGGCCTATCGCAGCAATATCGCGGCCATTCGCCATGCCGGCGCTCTGGCACGCGGCGAAGCGGCGTGATTGCACCGGCCCATGCGCTGACCCTGCTCTCCGGCAAGCTCGAGCCCGGCGAGCGCGTTCTGTATGCAGTACGGCCGGATATCTGGGTCACGCTGCGCAACAAGATGTTCCTGTGGTGGATCGGCGTGCCCTGGAGCATCGGCGTGCTCGGGCTTTATTTTGCCGGCCGCGCGTCGCCAGTGATCGCCATTCCGCTGGCCATGGTCGGCATTGCCCTGCTGGCCGGCCCCGTCATCATGGCGATCGGCACGCGATACACCGTCTATGCCATCACCGACCGCCGCGCCCTGATCGTGCGCAACGGGATTCGGCCCGACTTCGTGAGCTGCGAGTTCGAGCGGATGGATGCCACGCCGGAAATCATGACCGCGGGCGGTCGGGGCGGCCATCTCTATTTCGCCTCCGGCATGTCCACGAAACTGCGGGACGTCGACTATACCGGCAAGCTCGCCTTCCGCGATCTCGCCGACGTGCAGACTGCGGCGCTGCGGCTGGAAGCCGCACGGAAAGGAGGGTGACGCCGATCGGGCAGACCCTGTACCGAGTTCAAGCCACGACTTATCTGGGAATACGGAATGAAGCAGATCGTATGGGCAGCATGCATCGCGCTGGTGTTCAACACCGCCGCAGACGCAAAAAGCAAACGGATCGACAACAGTCTCGAACATCTCGATCCGATGACACGGCTGGAGCAGCTCTGTGCGATCGAAGCCATGAACAGGGTCAGGAAAGACGACAAGACCTACCGGCCCGACCGCGCAATCACCTATGCCTTGGACAAGCCGACACTCGACGGCCACACGATGTCGGGCAAGGGCGGCGCATTCCGCAGCAAGGGCAAGTGGTACCAATATTCCTTCACCTGCAGCGCCACGCCCGACCACAAGACGGTCTCCACCTTCACCTACAAGATCGGCGATCCGATCCCGGAAGATCAGTGGGAAACCTACGGTCTGTTCCGCTGAGGCCACTGCGGCGCCTGTGAAAAGCCGCGGCTGAGGCCCCGGCAGGGTTTGCCGGCGGGCGGCGCCGTGTTAGGCGACGCCCCGGAACCCTGTCGCGAGTTGCCCATGATCCCGCGTTATTCCCGGCCCGAAATGGCGGCCATCTGGTCGCCCGAGACCAAATTCCGCATCTGGTTCGAGATCGAGTCGCATGCAGCCGATGCGATGGCGGAACTGGGCCTGATCCCGAAGGATGCCGCCAGGATCATCCGCGACAAGGGCAAGGCCACCACATTCGACGTGGCGCGGATCGACGCCATCGAGGCCGAGGTCAAGCACGATGTCATCGCCTTTCTGACCCATCTCGCCGAACTCGTGGGGCCCGAGGCGCGCTTCGTGCATCAGGGCATGACGTCTTCCGACGTGCTCGACACCTGCCTGAACGTGCAACTCGCACGCGCGACCGACATCCTGATCGCCGATACCGACAAGCTCCTCGCCGCGCTCAAAAAGCGTGCGTTCGAACACAAGCTGACCCCGACCATCGGCCGCTCGCACGGAATCCATGCCGAGCCGACCACGTTCGGGCTGAAACTCGCACAGGCCTATGCCGAGTTCGACCGCGCCAAAGCGCGGCTGGTTGCGGCGCGCAAGGAGATCGCGACCTGCGCGATTTCGGGTGCGGTCGGTACCTTCGCCCAGATCGACCCGCGGGTTGAGGCGCATGTCGCGAAGGCGATGGGCCTCACCGTGGAGCCGGTCTCGACCCAGGTGATCCCCCGCGACCGCCACGCGATGTATTTCGCCACCCTCGGCGTGGTCGCCTCCTCGATCGAACGGCTCGCCACCGAAATCCGCCATCTGCAGCGCACCGAGGTGCTGGAAGCCGAGGAATTCTTCTCGCAGGGCCAGAAGGGCTCGTCGGCCATGCCGCACAAGCGCAATCCGGTGCTGTCGGAGAACATCACCGGGCTCGCCCGCATGGTGCGCGCCTATGCATTGCCCGCGATGGAGAACGTGGCGCTCTGGCACGAGCGCGACATCTCGCATTCCTCGGTCGAGCGCATGATCGGCCCGGATGCGACGGTCACACTCGATTTCGCCCTCAACCGGCTGGCCGGCATTATCGACAAGCTGGTCGTGTATCCCGAAAACATGCAGAAGAATCTCGACCGGCTCGGCGGGCTGGTGCATTCGCAACGCCTGCTGATCGCACTCACCAACAAGGGCGTCTCGCGCGAAGACGCCTACAAGATCGTTCAGGACTCGGCGATGAAGGTCTGGCGCGGCGAAGGCGATTTTCTCGCCTTCCTGAAAGCCGATCCCCGCGTCACCGCGAAGATGAGCACAGCCGAGATCGAGGAAAACTTCGACCTCGGCTATCACTTCAAGCACGTCGATACGATCTTCAGCCGCGTGTTCGGCGAGGCGTAGCCGCCAAACTCCCTCACGCCGCGGTCATTCGCGTTCCATCGTGCGGATGTCGATTTCCGACGTCAGCGTGCGGTGAACCGGGCATTTATCCGCGATCTCCAGCAGCCGCTTGCGCTGCTCGGCGTCGAGATTGCCCGTCAGCGTCAGCACACGGTCGATGCGGTCGATCTTGCCTTCCTTGGTTTCGCAGGCTTCGCAATCGGCTGCGTGAATGCGCGAATGCTTCAACGCGACCGACACGCGCTCCAGCGGCAGCCCCTTGTGTTCGGCGTAAAGCCGCAACGTCATGGAGGTGCAGGCGCCAAGACCGGCCAGCAAAAGATCGTAAGGCGTTAGCCCGGTATCGAGACCGCCCTGCGCGACCGGTTCGTCCGCGGTCAGGGCATGACGCCCGGCCCGGACGATTTGCTGGAATTTGCCCTGTCCGGTTTCCGTCACCGTCACCCCGCCGGCGTCGGCTTCGAGATTCTCCGTCGGCATCGGCATATCGAGATAGCGCTCGGCCCAGGCGGCTATGACATTCGCGACATAGGCCGAGTCTTCTTTCCGGCTCAGCAGATGGTCGGCGCCGGCCAGCGAAACGAAACTCTTCGGATGCTTGGCCGCGACGAAAATGGCGGTGGCGTTGTCGATCCCCACGGTCTCGTCGGTCGGCGAATGAAAGATCAGCAACGCCTTGCGCAGATGCGCGATCCGCTCGGTCTGCCTGTGGCTCTCGATGTCGTCCAGGAATTCGCGCTTGATCGTGAACGGGCGCCCGCCGAGCGAGACTTCGAGTTTGCCCGCTTCGCGGATCGCATCGACATGATCGCTGAACAGATGCGTGACATGCGCGGGGTCGGCGGGCGCAGCGATGGTCACCACCGCCCGCGCCGACGCGATGTCACCAGCGGCAGCGAGGATCGCAGCGCCACCGAGACTGTGCCCGATCAGCAGCGCGGGGCCATGCCCCTGCCCTTCCATATGCTTGGCCGCGGCGATCAGGTCAGCGACGTTGGAGGAAAACGTAGTGTTGGCGAACTCGCCCTCGCTTGAGCCGAGGCCGGTGAAATCGAACCGCAAGACCGCGATGCCGAGCGCGGTCAGCCCTGCCGATATCCGCTTGGCCGCATGGATGTCCTTGCCGCACGTAAAGCAATGCGCGAACAGGGCGTAGGCACGCGGCTTTCCCGCCGGACGGTCGAGCAGAGCGGACAGTAATTCGCCGTGGTCGTTGCGAAAATCGAAGCGGTCCGCCGGCATACTGCCCTCCATCTTATCAAGCTGGTCCGGCATGGACCGGGATGATGCCCCGCCCGTCAAGCCACGGCTTTGCGAGGGGCGTGTGCCATGCCACAAACAACTGCCGCAATTGCAAAGCCGGAAAGCGAATAACGATGCGCAAGCCCGCCAAGATGCCCGCTCCCCGCCTGACGATCCCGTCGGAAGATGACCTGACACCCAAGCAGCGGGATCTGCTGGCCGACATCCAGAAGACCCGTGGCAAGGGTCCGCTCGGCGGGCCGTTCGCGGTGTTTCTGGAAGCGCCCGAATTCGGCGACCTCGCACAGAAGCTCGGCGCCTTTTGCCGCTACAAGACGTCTGTACCGCCAGCCCTGTCGGAATTCACCATCCTTGTGCTGGCACGCTTCTGGCGCTCGCAATACGAGTTCTGGGTGCATGCGCCGATCGCGGAAAAAGCCGGCGTCAAGGCTGCGACCATCGAAGCGCTGCGAAACGGACGCGAGCCGCGGCTGACCAAAGAACAGCGCGCGATCTACGATTTCATCGCCGAGTTGCACAAGACCAGGCGCGTCGCGGACAAGACCTATGCCCGCGTCCACGCCCTCTTCGGCGATGCCGGCATGGTCGAGTTCGTGGGCATCCTCGGCTATTACACGCTGGTCGCGATGACCCTCAATGTCTTTCGCGTGCCGCTGCCGGACGGTGAGGCTTACCCGTTCAGGGAGCCGGCCTAGCCAAAAAACGCGCGGACAGCCGCGCGAGCCGAATCTTCCCCCGTTTCCGGTATTGGGCTGCCTCACGTCGCCCAGCCAGGCGGTCAGGTATTCGCAAATTGGCTTTGCAAGGAATCATGGAACCGGCAAAGTTCCATCGGTCATTGCAGTCAGCCGCCGGGGGGCACGCCACCATGAAGAAGCCATTCGCCGAATTCATCGGCACGTTCACACTAGTCTTTTTTGGGTGCGGCGCGGCCGTGATCGCCGGAATGGGGACCGGACCCACGGCGATCGACGTGCTCGGCATCGCCTTCGCATTCGGCCTTGCCATCGTGGCGATGGCTTACGGCATCGGGCCGATCTCCGGCTGCCACGTGAATCCGGCCGTCAGCTTCGGTGTGCTGATCGCAGGCCGGATGTCGGCCGGCGAATTTGTCGCCTACGTGATCGCGCAGGTGCTGGGCGCCATTGCCGGCGCTGCGGTGCTCTATCTCATCCTGTCGGGCAAGTCGGCCGGCTGGAATGGCGGTCTCGGCCAGAACGGCTGGGGCGCAGGCTATCTCGGCCAGTACAATGTCACATCGGCCTTTGTATTCGAGGCGGTGGCAACGTTCCTGTTCCTCGTCTGCATTCTGGGCGCGACCCATGGCCGGGCGCCGGTGCATTTCGCCGGCCTCGCCATCGGGCTGACGCTCACCGCCATACATATCGTCGGCATCAACGTGACCGGCGTCTCGGTAAACCCGGCCCGCTCGATCGGCCCTGCCCTGATCGGCGCCGGCAGCAACCCGGCCGCGATCGGACAACTCTGGCTTTTCATCATCGCTCCGCTGATTGGCGCAGGCGTGGCGGGCATGTTGTTCAAGTCCGGCATGCTGGAGCCGGACAACAGCTAAGCGACCGGTTCCCGAAAGTCTGAAACCTGTTGCTCTCGCGGGCGTTCTTCCGCAAGAGCGCTTCTCGCAGGTTCCCGCTTTTCATCGCGAGATTGCAGGACAGGATTGCGAGGCGCGATAGTCCGGCGGTGTCGGATCGTGCTAAGTCAGTCCCGTACAATGGCAATGGACCTGCGATGCCGCCCAACCGGTCATCCGCAACAGACGACAGGGTTGTTGATTTCCGGACCCGCCGCGCGTTTCAACCCGCCGGCGGCCGATCGGAAAGCCAGCCCGCCGACGACATCGATCGATATGCGCGGGATGCAGCGCCGGATGACTTCCGCCACCGCATGGTGGTGAATGCCATCGCTTTCCTGTTCGTCGCGGCCCTGGTGCTCGCTGGGTTCTGGCTCGCCGACACCATTGCGACCCTGCGCAAGACACAGGATTGCGTTCTGACCGGCAATCGCGGTTGCGCTCCGGTGGAGGCAACGTCGCCCACGCGGTAGACTGGTTCCCCGCTACGCGGTTTCGGACACGCAACATCTGCCCGCGCGCTGCAGGCCGGTGCGATCAATCCTGACGAGGTATCAGAAGCGCAAAGCGGGTTTGGCACCGGCCTCGGAACCGGCCGGGCGACGCTTCGCGTCACTCGTCACCGAGGCCGGACGCGACACCGCAGGCGGGGTCGAAACCGCGCGCGCACCCTCGGTATTGGCCGATGCATTGGTGCTCGCGGTGGTCGCCGGAACGGGCTTGGCAGCCGGCTGAACCGATGCGGCGGCTTCGGCGGACGGCTTGGACGACGTAACGGCACCCTCGCTCGCCCGCGTTGCGGCAGTAACCTGGGCCGATCCAGAAGCTGTCGGCGCCGCCGTGGAGTCGGCACCAGACGGCTTCGACTGCGAACTTTCGGGCTGTGCCGCGGCCGGGCGGACCCGCGGGGCCGGAGAGCCGTCGTCGACGGTGCGCGGAGCCCCGCGCGTCCGAATCACGGACTGAATACGGCCAAGCACCATCGCATGCAGTTTCGGCGACTTGTCGATGTCGATATGGCCGTAACCCTGACCGCTCACGTCGACATTCTGGAGCTGCCCGCGAAAGCCTGCGCCTTTGCGCATATAGGCATAATCGCGCTGGGTGACGTTATAGACCTGACTGACATTGCTCGAGGCAGCGAACGAGCCAGTGCCGTCGAACGGCACAACCAGCGCAACCGGGACGCCCTTCTTGCCGAGATATTCGGCCATGAACATCACTGCATCGGCGCCGAGCGAATGCCCCACCAGCACCACGGGACCATGCTGCTTGGCCTTGTACTGGACCGCGATGTTGTCTGCGAGCCCCTGCCATTCGGAGTGGTTGTGAACGCTCGCGCTGATTCCTCTCGCCTGAATCTTGGCACCAAGATCGTCCATGCCGAGCGAGAAAATGTTCAGCAATCCGCGCAGGAGATAGACGTGACCGTTCTTCTGCGCAGCAGACGCGTTGGAGCGCGAGGAGCGTCCGTCGGTGGAGGCTGTCGGCTTGGTCGAGGCTGTCGTCTGAGCAAATGAGGGCGCCGCCAGCGACACGGCTGCCGCGACGATGGGCAAGAGCAACAAGTTTCGCCTGATCCCCATCATTGGACCCCGATGCTCCGTCTCTTGTTCTGATTCGGGCCCGTCACCGAACCGCCCGCCAATGCCGAACCGGTCTACAACGCCTCGCCAGCGAAACGCCACATTGCTAGAAATTTTTAAACGTGAACATTCGGGTGTGTTGCCGGGATGTCACGCACCTGTGCGTACCCGGGTCCGGAAACCCTTCGCGGCTCGCAGCCGCTAATAGACCCCCGGGATGAGGCGCGCCGTCCGCTTCATGTAGGCGCGGTAATCGTCCCCGAAATTTTCCAGCATCATCTCCTCCTCACGACCCACCCGGAACAGGAACAAGGTCCCGAAACCGACGAGTCCGGCAGGCCCCGCGATCCAGTTCGGCAGCAGCAAAGCCTGCGCCACCGCCCACATGAAAAAGGCGGTGTACATGGGATGGCGCACGTAGCGGTAGAGGCCATCGGTCACGAGCGCATGCTGCTCACGCACCTCCAGCGAATCGGACCAGTTTCGGCCGAGTTCCCGGTGCACGCGGTAGAACAGCCATAACGCCGCCGCGAACATGGCGGCACCGAGCCAGGCCATGATCGGCTGGAACGGATAATCGGCGAAGCGCGGTACGCCCGAAAAAACATACAGGAAGGGAATGATCCCAAGCCCGGTGAAGGAGCAGGTCAGCAAAATCTTTTCGCGGGTGGTGCGCCGGTCGAGACGGGTCTTGGTCTTCCACGACCGCTTTTGATGCGGCAGGCGGATGATGAACCAGGCCACCGCCCCGATGATCAGAATGGCTTTGGCAATGTCGGGGGTCACGATGTGGTTTTCCTTTCCGCAAGAGCGGCGGCGTCCGGCTGCGCGACGAGTGAGCCATCCTGGGCGAAGCTCGGGACCACCGTCTCAGGCCGCAATACACGCGTTTCCAGGCGCAGCGGCCCGCAGCAGATCATATAATAATCGTAGAAGTACCGCTTCTCGTTGCCCATAACCAGTTGGCGATGCAGGCGAAAGAAGTTCGCCTTGAACCGCCGGTAGGTCGCCGCCTCCAGCATATCGCGGATATGCACCCGACGGATCATCGGCCGGCCGGTGTCCGGCAGCTTCAGCACCTTCAGCATGTCGACGTTATAGAAGCTGATCGGGTCAGCCATGGTCTGGTAGTCGATCCAGAAAATCGCCGGATGCGCCGATACCCGCGCAATCGATTCGCGCAGCCAGCCTCCTTTTGGATGAAACGCGATTTTCAGGATCGAGGAACCGGTGGACAAAAGCGACAGCCGTTCGCCGTTCTTGCCGAAATCCGGCACCAGCTGGAGCGCGCGGTCGACCACCGCCACCTTCAACGCACATCCGAGGCTGTGGGCCGCGAAAACCACCTCGTCGTTGTCATTTCGCCGCAACACCTCGGCCAATTCCTGCGCAAATCCTTCCAGCCGGCGGTCGAAACCGGCGCGCGAGCGGTGGACCAGCTCGTGCCCGAAAATCCAGTCATCCATCATATAGGCCAGCAGCAGGAATCGCCCCGGCCAGACCATCAGGAGCGCAAACACCGCAACCGCCGCCAACGGTACCAGCAGATAGGGAAACGGCAGCCCAAGCCCCGGCAGGAACGAGGCCGCATAGATCGACAGCGCCGCGAAGGCCAGGAGCAGCATCACCGGATAGGCAAAGAACAGCCCGTAGCGCCAGTTGACCCTGAAATACCGGAAGGCCGTGCCGGTCAGGATGAAATCGCCGAAAGCCACCACAGCGCGGATCACGCGCTGCCAGGCCGGACGCGCGAAATCCTCGAGCACGATGTCGTGCCACAGGAGCGAGCGATAAGCGGCATCGGTCGACCAGTTCGGCCCACTGGCGGCGATCCGCCAGGTCCCCACCATGCGCTCGGGCGCCATTTCGAGCGGACCGACCTCTGTTTTGGCCTCCCAGACCCTCCCGGAACGGGCAAGTTCACGAATATACCGCTCGCGCTGCCGCTCCGGCGGAATCGGCTCATAGCCCCCCAGAAAGAAAACACAGCGTTTTTTGACCGCAGGGTCGCTCATCATCCACCGGTATCGGGCTTGCGGATTGCTGGTTAGGGAATTGACGCCCGCCGCACAAGGCCGAAGGGTGTCTGCACGCCGTTGAACTTGCTGCCCGCCTTCGCTATACGGCTTCGAAACCCCGCAAGCGGCAGATTTTAGCCGTCCCTCCCTGGGCGTCCGCCGCCTGCCCGTGATCTGAGAGCACCGATGTCCACCACTTTTGACAAAGTCGCCGATATCATTGCCGAAACCTGCGACATTCCCCGCGACAAGATCACGCCGGAGAGCCACGCGATCGATGACCTCAAGATCGACAGTCTCGATTTCCTGGATATCGCATTCGCGATCGACAAGGCCTTCGGAATCAAGTTGCCGCTGGAGCAATGGACCCAGCAGATCAACGATGGCCAGGCGACCACCGAACAGTATTTTGTGTTGAAAAATCTGTGCGCCCGCATCGATGAATTGATCGCGGCCAAGAGCACAGCCTGAGACGCCACCGGATGACGCTACCGGATCGCTTCCAGAGGCCGTTCCGAGCAGGGGCGGACGCCCATGCGGCTTGAATATTTCCAGATGCTCGACCGCTTTGTCGAGGTGAAGGCGGACGAGCGCTGGATCCGGGCGGAGAGCAAGGTTCCAATGGAAAGTCCGGTTTTCGAGGGGCATTTCCCGGGCTATCCGCTTATGCCCGGCGTGCTCCTGATCGAAAACATGGCGCAGACCTGCGGCTGGCTGGTCAGCGCGATTACCGGCTTTACCGGACTACCTGTCCTTGCCGGCGTGAAGGAAGCCAAGGTGCGCGGCGCTGTCTTTCCCGGCATGGAGCTTTCGACCGAGGGCAAGATCGTCCATGACGGGTCTGGATTCGCGATCGCGGACGGAAAGATCCGGTCGGGCGAGACGGCGATTGCGGATGCGCGCCTGACCTACCGGATCATCCCCTATCCCAGCCCCGAATTCCAGAACACGATGGTGACCTGGGCGAAGCAACTGGACTTCCCGCTGGAGAAGTTCCGCAAAGTCGACGCCCAGGGATAGAGAGAGTTTTTGTGAACGAGCGCCAGGAAGTCTGGATTACCGGGACCGGTGTGGTCTCCGCGCTTGGCGAGGGGCTCGATCAGCATTGGGACAGGCTGATGGCCGGCGTCGAGCCGCCCTATGACGACAAGACGTTCGCGCCCTACATCACCTTCCCGACGCCACCGATCAATTTCGACAGCCAGATTCCGAAAAAGGGCGATCAGCGCCAGATGGAAGCCTGGCAGCGCATCGGCGTCTATGCCGCCGGCCTTGCCCTGACCGATGCCGGAATCGCCAAGAACACCGATATTCTCGACAAGACCGATATGATCGTGGCCGCGGGCGGCGGCGAGCGCGACGTCGCAGTCGACACTGCGATCCTGACCGACGTCCGCAACGTCGAGAAGCGAGACGCCTTCGTCAACGAACGGCTGATGAGCGATCTGCGCCCCACTCTGTTCCTGGCGCAACTGCCGAACCTGCTGGCCGGCAATATCTCGCTGGTCCACGGCGTTGTCGGTTCCTCGCGCACCTTCATGGGCGAGGAAGCCTCGGGGGCCGACGCGCTGCGTGTCGCTCATGCCCGTATCGCCGCGGGACAAAGCGACATCACGCTGGTCGGCGGCGCCTATAACGGCACGCGCTGGGATCTCGTTCTGCTGTTCCGGCTCGGCACCCCGCTTCTGGAAGCGCCATTCCGGCCGGTCTGGGACCGGGGACCCGCGGGCGCTCTGGCGCTTGCGGCCATGGGCGCCTTTGTCGTGCTCGAAAGCCGGGCGCATGCGGAGAAGCGCGGCGCCAGGCCGGTGGCCCGGCTGGCGAGCGTGCAATCGAACCGCAATCCGCGTCATCCCGGGGATACCTCCGCCACCCTTCTCGACGAGTGGAAGGCGATCGAGGCTGGCGTCGATCGCGCGGGCGCCGTGGTGATTTCCGGCGCATCCGGTGTCGAACCGGCGACGTCGGAAGAACGCGAGACGCTGAGGCAGATCGGCCTCCCGGTCCGCGCCACGACCACCTATATCGGCAACGGGATGGAGGCGCAGTTTCTCGCCAATATCGCGATCGGCTGTCAGGCGGTGCGCAAGGGAACGCTGTTTCCGCCCTCCGGCAGCGGCGACACGGGCGAGGCGCCCGCAACCGGCATCCGCCAAGCGGTCGTCACCAATGTCGGTCACTGGCGCGGCGAAGGACTGGCGCTCATCGAGCGCGTCGATTGAGGAGAATTCCGATGGCACTGCACGACAAGAAGGGCCGCCCCGTTGTCGTCATCACCGGAATGGGCATCGTCTCCCCGCTCGGCTCTGGCAAGGACGACAACTGGAATCGCCTGACGGCGGGCGAATCCGGCATCCGTTCGATCACCCGGTTTTCCACCGAAGGGCTTCGCACCACGATCTCCGGCGCGGTCGACCACGCTTTCGAACCGGGCATGGTTTCGTCCGAGTTGTCGGAGAAGCTTGCACGGCTCGCTGGCAATGAAGCGATCGAACAATCCGGTCTCGCCAAGGGCGATTTCCCCGGCCCGTTCTTTCTCGCCTTCCCGCCGATCGAGATCGAATGGACGCAGCGCTATGCGCTGGCCGACGCCTCCGGCGCCAACGACAAGATCGAATATGCCGATCTGGTGCGGGTGGCCGCCAACCCGCAATTCGCGCCGTTTTATGAGGAATCGAAATACGGCGTGGTGCCGGAACGCCTCGCCGAGCATTTCGGCACCAAGGGCTCGCCGATCTCGCTGACCACCGCCTGCGCCTCCGGTGCGACCGCGATCCAGCTCGGGGTCGAGGCGATCCAGCGCGGCGAATGCGACGCGGCGCTTGCGATCGGCGCCGACGGCTCGATCACGGCGGAATCGGTGGTGCGGTTTTCGCTGCTCTCGGCTCTGTCCACCAACAACGCCGCGCCGGCCGGTGCCTCGCGTCCGTTTTCGAAAAACCGCGACGGATTCGTGCTGGCCGAAGGTGCTGGCGCCGTCGTGCTGGAAAGCTACGATCATGCGGTGGCGCGCGGCGCGAAAATCCTCGCCGTGGTCGAGGGCTGCGGCGAGAAGGCCGACAATTTCCACCGCACCCGCTCGAGCCCGGACGGCAAGCCGGTGATTTCATGCATGCGCAATGCGCTGGCCGATGCCGGCGTGACGCCCGCCGATGTCGACTACATCAACGCGCACGGCACCTCCACGCCGGAAAATGACAAGATGGAATATCTCGGCGTCTCGACCGTATTCGGCGAGCGGCTGAAGGACATCCCGATCTCGTCCAACAAATCGATGATCGGACATACGCTCACGGCGGCCGGCGCGATCGAGGCGGTGGTGTCGGCGCTCACCATCATCAATCAGCGCATTCCGCCCACCATCAATTATGCGATACCGGATCCCGCGATTCCGCTGGACGTGGTGCCCAACGTCGCGCGCGATGCGAAGGTGCGGCGCGTGATCTCGAATTCCTTCGGCTTCGGCGGGCAGAACACCTGCCTCGTCATCACCGGCGAGCCGGTGTGAGAATCTGACGCTGCAGCAATTCGTCCCGGCGCGGTTGCCATACCGCGTGAGCCATCGTACCGCCCTGTTCGGGGCGCGTATCCGCGCCAGAATCGCACGCGCCAATATCTGAATTGACACGATCGGCGCCGAGCTCATCTCCACCCCCTTTGACGCCGGGAGAAAGCGATGCCGCCCGCTCCATCGGTCAAGGCGCAAATCGGCACGCTCATCATCGCCACCAGCGGGGTCCAGCTCGCGATCGGATTTTTCGGAACCTTCTTTGCCCTGCGCGTCGCGCTCGCCGATTTCAGCCCGATCAGGTCCGGTCTGGTGCTCGCCAGCTATTTCGCCGGCTTCACGGTGGGCGCCTATTTCGGCAAGAACATCATCGAGCGGTTCGGGCATATCCGGGTTTATGCCGCGTTTGCCGGCATCGTCATTGCGGCGACCGCGGTCATGACCCTGACCGAGGCGCCGCCCTCGTGGATCATCCTGCGTGCGACTATCGGCTTCGGCTGCGCCGGATTGTTCGTCACAACGGAAAGCTGGCTGAACGCCAAAGCCGGCGCCGAAGAGCGCGGCAGTGTGTTCTCGATCTACATGGTGGGATGTTTCACGGCGCTCGCGCTCGGTCAGCTTCTGATCGGCTGGGTCCCGCTCGAAGGCGCTGCGCCCTTCAACCTCGTGATCGTCCTGTTTGCCATTGCGCTGGTTCTGGTCACCACAACCCGCGCCGAGGCCCCGCAAATCGTTCCGGCCGAATACCTTCCCTTCGGCGTGCTGTCGCGCGAAGCGCCGGTAGCGGTTGCGGGAGCGCTACTGAGCGGCTTCATCACCGGCGCATTCTATGCGCTCGTTCCAGTCTGGATGCAGGACGAGAATATCGATCCTCAGACGATTGGCTTCTTCATGCTGTCCGCGGTGCTGGGCGGTCTCGCATTCCAGATTCCGGTCGGCCGAATTTCCGACCGTTTCGACCGTCGCATCGTGATCACGATACTTGGCGGCTGCCTGACCGCGACCGCGATCGCGCTGCTGAAACTGCCGCAAACCCTCGTGGTGATTCTGCCGGCCGCGGCGCTGTTCGGCGGGCTGATGTCGACGATTTATCCGGTCAGCGTAGCGCATGCGCATGACCGCATGCCGGCCGACAACGTTGTTGCCGTCAGCGGGCGCCTGATCCTTGCCAGCGGCTTCGGTTCGGTGCTCGGGCCGCTGATCGGGGCCAATCTCGTCGCCTGGTACAGCATCGACGGCGTCTTCTACATGATGGCCGCGGCGGCGCTGCTGCTGGTCGCCATCGCCGCCGCCCGGATCCTGATTGTGGCGCCGCCGGAGCGGCAGGAGCGGACCTTCGACATCCTGGCGCCGCAGGCCCCATGAGGCTGCCGGAAACGCCGAAACCCGGCCCTAGCAGGGGAGTTCAGAGTGAGGTTGACGGCGGCGGCAGGCGGGCGATAGGCAGTCCCCTCATCTCTCCCCGTCCCCAGCATGGAGACCAGCGCCGATGCGTGCGCTCGCCCTGATTGCCGACCGCAAGCTCGACCTGGTCGATCTGCCCAGCCCCCCGCCGCCCGGTCCGGGCGAGGTCCAGATCCGGGTCAAGGCGGTCGGCCTCAATCATCTCGACCTCTGGGGCTATCGCGGCATGGCCTTCGCAAAGCGTGCATTCCCCGTCGTGGTCGGCGTGGAGGCGGCCGGCGAAGTAGTATCGGCGGGCGAAGGGGTGACAAAATTCAAGGCCGGCGATCCGGTGGTGATGTACGGCGCGTTGACCTGCGGCAAGTGCAAGGCCTGCCTCGAGGGCCGTGACAACCTGTGTGAGAATGTCGGCGGCGTGATGGGCTTTCATGTCGACGGCTTCGCCCGCGAACTGCTCAACATGCCGGAACGGCTGGTGATCCCGGTGCCGAAAGGCATTTCGATGCGCGACGCCGCCTGCGCGCCGGTTGCATTTTCGACCGTCCAGCACATGCTGTTCGATAACGCCAAGCTACAGCCGGGCGAGACCATCCTGGTTCACGCCGCGGGATCGGGCATCGGCTCGACCGCGATCCTGATGGCCAAGGCGATCGGCTGCACCGTGATCACCACGGTCGGCGACGACAACAAGATGGAAAAGGCGAAGGCGCTCGGCGCCGATCACGTCATCAATTATCGCAAGGACCGGTTCGAAACCATCACCCGCAAGCTGACGCAGAAGAAGGGCGTCGACGTGGTGTTCGAGCATGTCGGCGGCGAAGGCTTCAACGGCTCGCTGCTGGTGCTCAAGCGCGGCGGCCGGCTCGTGACCTGCGGCTCGACCGCCGGTCCGACCGTGCAGTTCAACCTGATGCAGCTGTTCCAGCAGCAATACAAGATCTTCGGCTCGTTCGGCGCCACCATGAAGAACATCGCCGAAAGCCTGGACAAGATGGCCGGTGGCATGCACCCGGTGATCGACATGGAAGTCCCGCTCGATCAGTTCGAGAAGGGGCTGGAGCGGCTGGAGACGCGGCAGGTGTTTGGCAAGGTGATCGTGACGCTGTGATGCGCCCCACTCTGTCAGGGTCGGTTCTTGTGTAATGCGCATCCGGATTCCGAACGCCGTCCGCGATGCCGTGCTCGGCAATGCCGCAGTCGGCCTGATCAAGATGCTGCGCTGGACCGACCCGAACCGCATGTCGGATTTCGCGGCGAGTGTCATGCGCAAGGTCGGCCCCAAACTCCGCGAGCACAGGATCGGCCGGACCAACCTGCGGATGGCCTTCCCGGAAAAATCCGATGCGGAAATCGAAGAGATCCTGCTCGGCGTCTGGGACAATCTCGGCCGGCTGGCGATCGAATTCGCCCATCTCGACCGCATCTGGGACCACGACCCGGACAACCGCACCGCAAGCCATATCGATTTCGATCCTGCGTCGGAGGAGCGCTTCATCCAGCTCCGCGACGACGGCAAGCCGGCACTGATCTTCGCTGCGCATCTGGCAAACTGGGAGATGCCGGCCCTCCCCGGCCCCGCCCATAACCTGCCGAGCGCCGTGGTCTATCGCGCGCCCAATATCGGGGCAGTTGCCGACATGGTGATGGCGACCCGCGGGGTGCATATGGGCCGGTTGATCAAGACCGGCATGGACGGCGCAATCAAGGCCGCCGAGGCGCTGCAGGACGGCCTGCATGTCGGCATGCTGGTCGATCAGTATTATGTGCGCGGCGTACCGGTGACGTTCTTCGGACGCGAGACCAACGCCAATCCCCTCATCGCGCGACTGGCCCGGCAAGTCGAATGCCCGATCCATGGCGTGCGGGTGGTGCGCAAACCGGGCCGCCGCTACTTCGTCGAACTGACGCCGGAGGTGCCGCCGGTCAGGAGCGCAGACGGCAATATCGACGTCCAAGGCACGATGCAGGCGATCACCACCGTCGTCGAGGGCTGGATCCGCGAACATCCCGAACAATGGCTGTGGCTGCACCGCAGGTGGCGGTGACCGCGCTCGCGTGTTTTACGCGCGACCGGACGCAAAACCGGTTCCCGCTTTTGCTGGTCGCGCTTATTTCCCGGTCTTCACCCGCGTCCACAGCCGGTTGATGACGCGCTGGGTCTTGGCGTCGCGTGCGGTGACGATGTAGAGGCGCTTCATCGTCGCCTCGTCCGGGTAGATGGTCTTGTCTTTCAGGATCGCCGGGTCGATGAGCTTCTGGCTCGCCAGATTGCCGTTCGGATAAGCGACCAGATTGGTGTTCTTCGCTGCCACGTCCGGCCGCAGCATGTAGTTGATGAATTCATGCGCTTCGGCGACGTTCTTTGCGTCTTTCGGGATCGCAAAATTGTCGAAGAACATCTGCGCGCCCGATGCCGGAATGGCGTAACCGACTTCGACGTCGCCCTTCGCCTCGGCGGCGCGCTTCTGCGCCTGCTTGATGTCGCCGGACCAGCCGACCACAAGGCAGATTTCGCCGGTCGCAAGCGCCGTCAGATATTCCGACGAATGAAACTTGCGCACCGACGAACGCACCGAGGCAATCAATGCGGCCGCCTTGTCCAGATCGCCCTGCGCGGTCGAGTTCGGATCGAGCCCGAGATAATGCAACGCCGCCGGCATGATGTCGTCGGACGAATCCAGCATCATCACGCCGCAATCCTTGAACTTGGCAAGGTTCTCCGGCTTGAACACGATGTCCCAGGAATCCGGCACCGCGCCGCCGAGAATCTCCTTCGCCTTCTTCACGTTGTAGCCGATGCCGGTCGTGCCCCACATGTAGTTGACGGCAAAGGCGTTGCCGGGATCGTAGGTTGCAAGCCGTTGCGCGATCTCCGGCCACACGTTGGTCAGGTTCGGCAGATTCGACTTGTCGAGCTTCTGGAACAGTCCGGCCTTGATCTGGCGCTCGAGAAAATAGGCCGTCGGCACGACGATGTCGTAGCCGGATTTGCCCGCCAGCAGCTTCGCTTCAAGCGTGTCATTGGAATCGAAGGTGTCGTAGCGCAGCTTGATGCCGGTCTCTTTGGTGAAGTCCTGCAGCACCTGCGGGTCGACATAATCCGACCAGTTATAGACGTTGAGGACGCGCGATTTCTGCGCGGCGCTAGGCGCAGCCGACAGGCAGATCGCAACGGCAGCCAGCACCGCGACGGCGGGAAATTTGGGCAATCGAAGCATGAATCCGGACCTATCCGGTTTTGGTCGGCAGTCCCGCCTGTTTCCAGGCGATGATGCCACCTTCAAGGTGAGAATCGTGCGGCAGGCCGGCCTCCTGCGCGGCGAGAGAAGCGGTGACCGAGCGCTTTCCGGAGCGGCAGGCAAACACCACCTGCTTGAAGCCGGGATCGGGAATCTGCGCCACATCGAAAGTGGACAGCGGCACCACCGCGGCGTCGGGATAGGCTTCGGCTGCGACCTCGTTCGGCTCGCGCACATCGACGAGCAGGATGCGACCCTCGGCAATCCCGCGTGCCACGTCCTCCGGCTTCAAATCGTGTACCACCGGCGGCTTTCGGCTGAACCAGCTCATGCGTCTGCCTCTTCCCGTTCAACGGCAGAGAGGAACCATCGTACTGCTCCGCCGTCAACCTTCCAAAAACCTATGTGATATAGTCCTGAATCGAAGCGGCCGTTTGCAGCCTTGCACCGGGCCGCTGGGGCTTGGGATGGATTTTGGCTGGCGTTTCCCTGATGGCGCCCCTGATGCGAAGCCGCAACCCCTGCTCCTTATTTTGAGGGGCATGAGGCCGCTCCCCTTGCGCCGGAACCTTGCCCGGCTAGTGTTGTTCTGAAAGCGATGAGGCGGGATACAGCAATGCGGCAGGTCGTTACACTCGGCGTCATTTCGGCCCTCTCGGTCGGTACCGCTACTCTGTCACCGCTTCCAGTACACGCCACCTCGGACACGACAAGTCCTGCTTCGACAAGTCCTGCTTCGACAAATCCCGCTTCGACGGGTCCCGCGGCGGAAACTCCGTCTGCCGCGAGCCCAACGGTGGACGAACCGGTTACTGCTCGCCCGACAGTCGATGAACCGGTCGCCGAAGCCCCCGCTCCCGTCAGTCCCGCACCTGCAGTCGAACCTGTTGCCACCGCCCCCGCCGCCGAGGAGCCAATCACCGCGAGCCCGGCCCCCAGCGCAGACCAGATTTTGGCGGAGGCCATGCGTGCAACGGTCAGCGGTCCGCTCAAGGGCATGGTTGACGATGCCAAGGATGCGGAAGCGTTGCGCGCATTCTATGCAGCGCGGAACAATGCACCGGTTTTCGTCCGCCCTGACGGCGCAACCGAAAAAATGCACGCGGCTATCGCGCGAATCAAGGCTGCCGACCAGGATGGCCTGGACCCTAGCGATTATCCGATGCCCGCAAGTGATGGCAATTCGCCTGACAAGCTGGTTCGCGCCGAGCTTTCGCTGATGGCGTCGGCCCTGAAATATGCGCGGCACGCACAGGCCGGCCGAACCGATCCCTCCCGCATCAGCGTCAACATCGCTTTCACGCCGCCAGTCCCGGACTCGCTGCAGGTGCTCAACACGATCTCGGATACAGCCGATGTCGCGGCTGCACTCGACAGTTTCAACCCGCCACATGCCGGGTTCAAGGAACTCCGGACCAAGCTGCGTGAACTGCGAGCGAGGGGTGCCAGCGCGCATCTCGATCGCGCCAAGCCTGGCAGCACCAAGCCCGTCAGCGCCAAGCCTGATCGCCAAAAACCTGGCAGCCAAAAGGTCGAGCGCACGGAGCCCGGTAGTGTGATCGAAACCGTCATCGCCAATATGGAACGCTGGCGCTGGCTGCCGCGCGATCTTGGCGAGAACCACGTCATCGTCAACATCCCGGACTATACGCTGAGCGTCATGCGCGGCGGAAAGCGGACGTTTCACACGCGCATTGTCGTCGGCAAGAAGGACACGCCCTCGCCGGTTTTTTCCGACGAGATCGAATCCGTTCAGGTCAATCCCACATGGCATGTGCCGCCGGCCATTCTGGCCCGTAATCCGGGGCTGGTCAGCCGCGGCGATTTTGTGGTCTCGCGAAGAGCCGACGGCTCGGTCGGTGCGCGTCAGCGTCCGGGACCTCAGAATGCACTCGGGCAAATCAAGGTCAATTTCCCGAATCCGTTCCTCGTCTATCTGCACGACACGCCGGACAAGCATCTGTTCAAGCTCGACAAGCGTGCCTACAGCTCCGGATGCATGCGGGTCGAAAATCCCGACCAGTTCGCTGCACAGGTGCTGTCGATTGGCGCAGCACAAGGCAACAACTACACGCCGGCCCAATTGACGGGCATGTACAACAAGAGCGAGCGCGTCATGTGGCTCGCAACCCGCGTTCCGATCCATCTGGTGTACATGAACGCCTATGTCGCGGACGGACAATTGGTGGTGAAGCCGGATCTTTATGATTACGACGCGCGCGTGCGGTCGGCCTTGAAGGGCCGCTACATCGTCGTCCAGGAACGCAGTCAGCGCGGCAGCTCGGTCAGCCGCGCAGCTCGCCCAGTGTCGCCGCCTCAGCAGTACCAGATGGGACAAGGGCCGGGCTCCAACGGCCAGAGACGAGTCTTTTTCGGACTTTTCTGAGAGAAGGCTCGAAAGACAACCTCGTTCGGCTCGTACCTCATCGATGAGGCGCGGCTGTCACATGCCGCGCGCCGGGCTCCGGACTTCACATCGTGAACGGCCGGCTGTTTGCAGTTAGACCAGTCCGATGTCCTATTCCGGTAACGGCGAATCAGGACCACCGTCCGCTCCGCCGTCGATCTTGTAACCCATCACACCGTAACCTGCGTTCCGACCTCGACCACGCGGCCAGTCGGGATCTGGAAATAGTCGGTCGCGTCGCTCGCGCTTCGCGCGAGGCCGATGAACAGGAGGTCCTGCCAGCGCGGCAGTTTCGAATTGGCCGCCGGTCGCAAGGTCCGGCGCGACAGGAAGAACGAGGTCGACATGACGTCGAAGGTCCACCCCAGCCTGCGTGCGATGGCGAGCGCCTTCGGCACGTTCGGCCGCTCCATGAACCCGAAGCGAAGGACCACCCGCCGGAAGCTATCGCCGAGCGGTTCCATCCGCACACGTTCGCTCTCATCCACGCGCGGCGTCTCGGCATATTCGACCGTCAGGATCACATTCTGCTCGTGCAAAGCCTTGTAGTGCTTGAGGCTGTGCATCAGCGCCGTAGGCGCGCTGTCCGGATCTCCAGTCAAGAACACGGCCGTCCCCGGCACGCGCACCGGCGGCTTGCGCTCCAGCATCCGGACCAGATCGCGTAGCGGCGTTTCGAGCTTTCGGGTCTTGCGGAACAATTCGCGGCTACCATTTCGCCACGTATACATGATCAGCATAAGTGCCGCCCCGAGTACCAGCGGGATCCATCCGCCATCGACGATTTTCAGCAGGTTGCCGGACAGGAAGACGAGATCGATCAGCAGAAATGGCAGCATGATCGCGAGCGCTGCGGCGAGGCCCCATTTCCAGACCTTCCAGATGACTACGAACGCCATCAGCGCAGTGACCACCATCGTCCCGGTAACGGCGATGCCGTAAGCGGAAGCCAGAGCGCTGGAAGAGCGGAAGAACAGCACGAGCACGAGCACGCCGATCAGCAGCAGCATGTTGACGCGCGGCATGTAGATCTGCCCGAACTGCGACTCCGAGGTGTGACGTATTTCAAGCCGCGGCAGCAGGCCGAGCTGGATCGCCTGACTGGTGATCGAATAGGCGCCGGTGATGACGGCCTGGCTCGCAATCACCGTCGCCGCGGTAGCGAGCGCGACCATCGGCAGGATCGCCCATTCCGGATAGAGCAGGAAGAACGGATTTTCGATCGCTTTCGGGTTGGCGAGAACGAGTGCGCCCTGCCCGAGATAATTGATGATCAGCGCCGGAAGAACGATCGTCAGCCAGGCCATGCGGATCGGCTTTTTTCCAAAATGCCCAAGGTCGGCGTAAAGCGCCTCGGCGCCGGTCACGACCAGAAACACCGCACCGAGTGTGAGCAGCCCGATCATGCCATGGCTCGCAACGAAGCTCACGCCATGAACCGGATTGAAGGCGCGCAACACTGATGGGTTGTCGCCGATATGGTACAGGCCGGCCGCGGCAAGCGCGATGAACCAGACCAGAGTGATCGGTCCGAAAAAACGCGCGACTTTCTCGGTGCCGTGCGACTGTACCGCAAACAGCGCGAACATAATCAGCACTGCCAGCGGCACGACATAGGGTTCGAACGCTGGCGTAACGATCTTCAACCCCTCGACCGCCGATAGCACCGACAGCGCCGGCGTAATCAGTGCGTCTCCGTAGAACAGCGCGGCGCTGACGATGCCGAGCAAGATGATGGTACCGCCCCCGCGGCGAACGGCGCGATGTGCCAGCGCCATCAGAGCAAGCGTGCCACCCTCGCCCTTGTTGTCGGCGCGCAGGAGAATGATGACGTATTTGACGGTAACGACAAGAAAGAGCGCCCAGATGATCAGCGAGAGGATGCCGAGGACCGCTTCCTCGGTTGCCGGGTTGCCGTGGCCAACGGCAGCGGTCACCGATTCTCGAACGGCATAAAGCGGACTGGTGCCGATGTCGCCGTAGACGACGCCGATGCTGCCGAGCATCAGCGCAAAGAAGCCTGCACGCGGCGTTTCGGCCGAATGCAGATTGCCGCCGGACTCGCCGGCGGCGACTGATGAAACCATGGTCGAAATCTCCTTCGGGAAGCTGCTCCGCTGAATGCGGGCGCGGCGCTATAACGCCGTTCAGGGCGCGTTGTCGCGGGCTGACCCACGGCAATCCGGATCGGACAGCCATGCGCGAACCGCCGGACAGGACCGACCAACTATTCGCTATCCCAATGATTCAAAAAGATATTTCTGGCAAGGCCTCACGCCGGCGTGAACCTGCGCGCGGAGCCTTGTCACAGGAAATGTGCGGCAGACCTCAGCGCGCCGTCTCGACCTTACCTGTCGTCAGCTATTTCGCGAGCGGATCAGGCCGCACCTGGATCTGCACGGCCATCGGACGTGCGCCCTTGCCGCGTTCGTTCAGCCACGGCGTGCGGTCGCCGCTCGAACTCCAAAGGCCACGGCCCTTCCAGCCCGCATTGGGGTCGTCGATGCGCGCGTCGAGGCCCTTTGCGTAGAAGCCCATCGGATACGGCACCCGCATCAGGATCATTCTGCCGTCCTTCAGGCCGACGAAACCATCCTGCAGATTGGCGGTCGAGATCGGTACATTCTCGCCAAGCCCGACCGCATTATGCTGGTCGACCCAGGTGTAATAGCTCGCCTCCGCGCTGTATTGCTCAAAGCCATCGAAGCCCGGACCGGGATAGCGATGCAAGGCGAACCCTTCCGGGCAATGATCGCCGGTGGCGTTCGGTCCGTTGAGCGGCGCCTTGCACTTGCGGCGATCGAACGAAATCAGATGGCCGCTCGATCCCGATCCCCAGAGCACGCCGTTCCTGTCGATGTCGCCGCCACGCAGACCGATGGCCTCTTTCGGAACGGCATAGAACTCGCTCAGATTTGTCGCGGGATCGAAGCGCATGAAGCCCGGCCGTCCCGCAAACACGCCGACCGTATACCAGACCGAACCATCGGTCGGATGTGGCATCACCGCATAGGGACCGGATCCCGGATTGAGGCGCATGTCCTTTCCGGGCTCGGATGGCTTGCCGGCATCCGACCATTCATCGAGCTTGCCGTTGCCATTGCTGTCGATCACGAAGGGCGCCCAACCTTGCGCCTTCTGCACGTCGCCAGTCTCGTCCCAGATTTTGGTGTTGACCCAGCCTGCCACCTGTCCGGTGCCGGAGAACCACAGTGTGTTATCGGCGTCGTAGCCGAATTGCGGGTGATGCGTGCCGAAGCAGGTGTCGATGAAATGATATTTCATCGTATCGGGCTCCAGCATCGCGGCCTGGCGGCTGGAACGGTCCAGCGGGAAGACCTTGGCCGAGGGATGGTCCGAGCCTTTCTTGCAGAAATCCGGATTGTCCAATCCGCGCACGCTCGCCGCAAGCCAGAGCCGGCCCTTGCCGTCGAACATCGAGTTATGATTGTTCGCGCGCGTATCCCACAGCACCTCATCGCCCCAATAAGCCGACGGCGTGGTCGGCTCGATCGCCCCGGCATGGCCGGGTCCGAGCGACACCGGCATGTTTGGATCGGCCACCGGCAGTTTGAACGTGCTCACACTGTGCGTTTTCGGATCGAGGATCGGCATCATGTCGGTCGAATATTCCGGAGCGCCATAAAGCTTGCCGTTGGCATTGACCGTGGGGTTGCGCCGATCCGACGAGATCAGGTCGTGCAGATATTTGTTCGGTTGCGACCAGTCCCACGTCGTGACGACGACGTTGCGTTCTTCACCCTGAGGACGCTGCGGCTTGTGTCTGGGCAGTTCGCCCTGCGCGATGCGATCGGTCCAGTCGCCGAAATACTTGTAAGGAACGCCGCCAAGCTGACCGGCGATGCGGTTCGTCATCGACTCGCCGGACTGACCGGCGGCGATGCGGCGCATCCAGGCTTCCTCGCCGGTCTCGAAACTCCCGAACTGCGCAGGCACCGTGCGCGTCGCTTCCTGGCCGAGCTGGTGGCATCCGACGCAATCGACATTGCCCATGCGCTGGCGCCAGATATCCTGCGTGATGTTCTTCGGGATGTCGGTCGATCCGCCGAAATCCGCGGCCGGCGGAATCTTCATCATCGTGTACCAGTAGATCGCCGGATAATAATGCGCGGCCGCCCGCTCGCTCGGCGCCGGCACCGCGGTATGGTTCAGCACCTGGCCGGGCTTCGCACGCACGCGCGGCGAGTCAATCAGCCCATAGCCGCGCACGAACACCTGGTAATTGGCGACCGGGAGATCGGGGATGACATAACGCCCCTGATCGTCGGTCACGACGCTTTTGGTGTAGCGGGTGGGAAGGTCGGTGGTCTCGGCAATCACCCAGACCCCGGGCTCGGGACCGTTCGGGCCTGTAACGATGCCGCCAATGTCGTCAGTGTCGATCGACACGGATTGCGGCTGCTGCGCTTGCGTGCCGGGCGCGAGTGCCGCCTCGCCTGCCATGAACCCGAAAATCGTGACGCCTGAGAGAAGAACGCTGCGCAGGCCCATCGACGAGTTCCTCCATTTTCAGATTGCTTGACTGATAAACAATCGAAATGGCGCCATAGTCATGGAGCCGGAGAAATTTTTGCCGCGCGGGCGCGCAAGGCGCCCGTCTAGACGGTGACCTGGGTTCCGATCTCCACCACACGGCCGGTCGGGATCTGGAAGAAGTCCGTGGCGTCGCTTGCACTCCGCGCGAGGCGGATGAACAGCCGGTCCTGCCAGCCGGGCATTCCCGATTGCGGCGATGGCTTGAGAGAGCGGCGCGACAGGAAAAAGGATGTCGACATGATGTCGAAGGTCCAGCCCAGCCGCCGTGCGATCGCGAGCGCCTTCGGTACGTTCGGCTGTTCCATGAAGCCGAAATTCATCGTGACCGTACTGAAATGCTCGCTTACCTGGGTCATCGTCACCCGATCCTCCTCCGGCACGCGCGGCGTATCGGCGCTGACGATGGTGAGAATGACATTGTGCTCGTGCAGCACCTTGTTGTGCTTGAGATTGTGCATCAGCGCAGTCGGAGCAAAGGCTGGATCGCTGGTGAGGAAGACCGCGGTTCCCTGGACCACATGCGGCGGCTTTCGCTCCAGCGATTTGACCAGCGTCTCGAGCGGTATTTCCAGCTTGCGTGTCTTCTGAGCCAGCAACTGGGTGCCGCGACGCCATGTGAGCATGATGAGGACAACCGCAATACCGAACAGCACCGGCACCCAGGCACCCTCGATAAGTTTGAGGAGCGAAGCAAACAGGAAGGCCGTATCGACAACGATAAAGGGAGTCATCAAAAGCGTGACCGTCCACAGGCGCCAACGCCACAATTTCCAGATCACCACGAAGCCGAGCAACGTCGCCATCAGGCTGGTCGCGGCAACGGCAAGCACATAAGCGTGGGCGAGTTCGCTGGAGGATCGGAACATGAATACCAGCAGCAGCACACCGATCAGCAGCGTCGTGTTGACGCGCGGCATATAGATCTGGCCGTAATGGGTTGCCGATGTGTGACGGATTTCAAAGCGCGGCAGGAGGCCGAGTTGGATGGCTTGCTGAGTGATCGAATAGGCTCCGGTAATCACCGCCTGACTGGCGATGGCGGTGGCCACCGTGGCCAGAACGACCATCGGCACCAGCATGGAATCCGGAATCAATCGGTAGAACGGATCGGCAATCGCGGTCGGATCGGCGAGCACAAGGGCACCCTGCCCGAAATAGTTCAGGAGTAGCGCCGGCAGAACGAGAAATACCCATGCGGTCTGGATCGGTTTGCGTCCGAAATGACCGAGATCGGCGTACAGGGCCTCGCTGCCGGTCACGACCAGAAAGACGGCTCCAAGCGTGATCAATCCGATCATGCCGTTACTGGCGAGGAAAATCGCAGCATAATATGGATTCAGGGCATGAAGCACGCCCGGATAATCCATGATGTGCATTCCGCCGGCGATTGCGATCACGATAAACCAGATTGCGGTGATCGGTCCGAACAGCGCTGCGACACGCCCAGTGCCGCGAGACTGCACGGCGAAGAGGCAGACGAGGATAAGCACCGTCAGCGGCAGCACGAAAGGCGCGAAGGCTGGATTCCGGGTCTTCAACCCTTCGATCGCCGACATCACCGAAAGCGCCGGCGTGATCAGCGACGAACCGTAAAACATCGCCGCCCCGACGATGCCGAGCAGGAGAACCAGGGTCGTGCGGTGACCCAGCGCGCGAAATGCGAGCGCTGTCAGCGACAGCGTTCCGCCCTCTCCGTTATTGTCGGCGCGCAACAGGATTATGATGTATTTTAGCGTGACCACGACGATCAGCGACCAGACGATCATCGACAGGACACCGAGCACCAGGGTCTGCGAGGCAATGGCCTCGCCGCTGGCGGCCGTGACCGCCTCCCGAAACGCGTAAAGCGGGCTGGTTCCAATGTCGCCATAGACGACACCGACACTGCCGAGGGTCAGTTTCCAGAAATGCGATCGGCCATGCCCGTCGGAACCGCTCTCGGTCCCGGCCTCGGCCGTGACTTTCGGAGCTGACGAAGCATCAGGCGTGGTGCTCATGACCTGGCTTGGCCCCGACGGGCCACCCTGCGGCAAGGCGCGGGGCTTATCCTACAGCGCGGGCGCCTGCAATAGGGCAGCCCTCTGTACCCCGGCTCACGGCTTGAGGTTCACCGGCACAGGGGGGGCCTCGCGCATCATGGTGATGGTCACGCGGCGGTTTGCCGCCATATAGGGGTCATCCGGGAATAATGGCTGCGTGTCGGCGCGCCCAGCGACCATGAATATGTGCGATGAGGGTACGCCGGCTTCTTCCAGGATCTGGCGAATGGCGTTGGCTCGGTCGGCTGACAGGTCCCAGGGACCGTAACCCGGCCGTGCGGGCGTGCGAACCGCGGCGCTGTGGCCGGAAATCGACAGCCGATACGGCATCGCCTTGAACTGCTTGCCAAGCGTCTGGACCAGGCGCCGCGTGCGCTCATAGGGGTTCTTCGACCCCTCCGGAAACATCGAGCGGCCGTCCTGATCGACGATCTCGATATTGAGGCCGTCCTCGGTCTCCTCCATCATGATGTTCTTGGAGATTTCCGCAATCTCCGGCATGTCCTGCAATGCTTGGCGAAGCGACGCGGAGGCGAGCGCGAAGGCCGAATCCTTTTTCAGCCGGGTCTCGAAGACCTTGTCGTGATCCTTCTCGTCCGGCCCGGGCGTTGCGGATGAGTCCGCCGGATTGATCTTGGCGGCATTCTTGACCTTGGGGCGGGTCGGAAGCCCGTCGACCTCGATGATCCCCGAATAGCGGACATTCTGCTGGACGCCGAAGGCGTCGCGCATAGAGCCCGCCACAATCTGCATCTTGGCGCTGTCCTGGGTCGAGAACGCAATCAGCATGACGTAGAAGGCGACAAGAAGCGCCATCAGATCGGCAAAGGTCACGAACCAGCCGTGACCGCCATGCACTTCTCGTTTCTTTTTCGCCATGCCAGCGACCCCGGTCTAGGCCGCAGCCAGTTCTTCGCCATGATCCCGATGCTTCTCGGGCAGATAGGTCAGAAGCATTTCGCGCACCAGCGCGGGACTCTTGGAATCGCGCATCATCAGCACGCCATCAATGATCAGCGTACGATTGGTTTCCTCGTCGACGAGCTTCACATGCAGCTTGTCGGCAATCGGCAGGCAAAACAGGTTGGCGACGGTCGCGCCGTAAAAGGTCGCGAGCAGCGCCACCGCCATATACGGACCGAGCTTGGACGGATCGGTCATGTTGGCGAACATCTGCACCATGCCGATCAGAGTACCGACCATCCCGAAGGCCGGGGCGCAATCGCCGATCGAGCGGTAAACCTTGGACCCCTCGTCCAGGTGGGTCAGGAAATTGTCGCGGTCACGCTCGAGATTGTCGCGAATGAAGTCTGAATCATAGCCGTCGGCGACGTAGCGCACGCCCTTGGCCAGAAACGAGTCCGAAATCTCGACCTTTTCGAGACCCATCGGCCCCTGCTTGCGCATGATCTCCGCGAGGCCGGCAATCTCGTCGACCAGATCACGGGGGCCGACACGTCGCACGGTGAAGGCGTATTTCATCCCCATCGGCAGGCCATGGAAGATCGAAGACAGCGGAAACCGGATCAGGGTCGCAGCGAACACGCCGCCGCCGATCACGATAAAGGCGTGCATGTCCAGAAACATGCCGATCGAGCCGCCCATCAGGATGAGCGAGACAAGCACGATTGCGCCGGCGATCAATCCAAGGCCGGTTGCGATATCCATTGCGTTACCCCACGACGCATTCTGCGCCCCAAACCCGAAATGCAGGGCGAGACTAGACGCGTCGCCATTAAGGTTGGGTAAAGCCTAACGACCGGTGCCGGCCTGATTTTCAGGCACTTTGCACCGGCCTGCCCACTGCGCTATCTGAACGGCCAAGCGGCGGCCAATCCTGCCCGCCTGGCTTGGGCCGGACAAAAAACCCAAGCATTTCAATGCGGAGAACACTATGCGCGAGATCGGCCATTTCATCGGCGGGAAAACCGTCGCCGGCACGTCTGGCCGCTTTGGTGACGTCTACAATCCCAATACCGGCGAAGTACAGGCCAGGGTTGCGCTGGCCAGCCGCAGCGAGGTCGAGGCCGCGATCGCCAATGCGCAGGCCGCACAGCCAGCCTGGGCCGCGACCAACCCGCAGCGCCGCGCGCGGGTGATGTTCAAGTTTCTGGAGCTGATCGGGAAGGAGATGGATTCGCTGGCCGCGCTCCTCTCCTCCGAACACGGCAAGACGCTTCCCGATTCCAAGGGCGATATTCAGCGCGGGGTCGAGGTGGTCGAATTTGCCTGCGGCGTGCCGCATCTGCTGAAGGGCGAGTATACCGAAGGCGCCGGCCCCGGCATCGACCTCTATTCGATGCGCCAGCCGCTCGGCGTCGTCGCCGGCATCACGCCGTTCAATTTTCCGGCGATGATCCCGCTCTGGAAATGTGCGCCCGCCATCGCCTGCGGCAATGCCTTCATCCTGAAGCCGTCCGAGCGCGACCCATCCGTGCCGATGCGCATCGCCGAATTGTTCATGGAGGCCGGATTGCCGGCAGGCATCCTCAATGTCGTCAACGGCGACAAGGAAGCGGTCGACACCGTCCTGACCGATCCGCGCATCATGGCGGTCGGCTTCGTCGGCTCGACCCCGATCGCTCAATACATCTATTCAACCGGCTGCGCGCATGGAAAGCGCGTGCAATGTTTCGGCGGTGCCAAGAACCACATGGTGGTGATGCCGGACGCGGACCTCGACCAGGCGGTCGATGCGCTGATCGGTGCGGGCTACGGCTCCGCCGGCGAGCGCTGCATGGCGATTTCGGTCGCGGTGCCGGTCGGCGAAAAGACCGCCGACGCGCTGGTGAAAAAGCTGATCCCGCGGGTGGAGAGCCTGAAGGTCGGCCCGTCAAACGATCCGCAGGCCGATTACGGACCGCTGGTGACCAGGCAGGCGCTCGACCGCGTGAAGGGATATGTCGACACCGGCGTCAAGGAAGGCGCAAAGCTCCTGGTCGATGGACGCGACTTCAAGATGCAGGGCTACGAGAACGGTTATTTCATGGGCGGCTGCTTGTTCGATAACGTGACGCCGGACATGACGATCTACAAGGAGGAGATCTTCGGTCCGGTCCTGTCGATCGTGCGTGCGAAGGATTATCAGGAAGCCGTCCGGCTTCCCTCGGATCACGAATACGGAAACGGCGTCTCGATCTTCACCCGCGACGGCGACACCGCGCGCGATTTCACCGACCGGGTAAATGTGGGCATGGTCGGCGTGAATTTCGCGATTCCGGTGCCGCTCGCCTATCACACCTTTGGCGGCTGGAAGAAATCAGGCTTCGGCGATCTCAACCAGCATGGACCGGATTCGATCCGGTTCTACACCAAGACCAAGACCGTCACCTCGCGCTGGCCCTCGGGCACCAAAGAAGGCGCGGAATTCGTCATTCCGACGATGCGGTAGCCTGAACGTCAATGCTGGTGCGCGTCGCCGCACCAGCGCTGCACGTGGTAGGGCTGGCTCGCCAGTCCCACGCAATAGTCGATCACGACGGGCTCCAGCGCCCCGACGAAATCGCGCGCGCCGCGGTTGACCTCGTCGAGATGGGCGATCGCGTCCCTGGCGGTGGATGCCAGTTTTGGCATATCGACACCGATCACTTTGCCGCCGTCCACCACCATGGCAGCTCCAATCATCACCCGGTCGATGCCGGTGCCGTCCTCGCAGAACACGACGTTGAGCAGCGGGTCGTTCATCGGAATGTAGTTGATGCTGGTGAGATCGAGGAACACGATGTCGGCCTTGTAGCCAGCCTCTAACCGCCCGATCGTCTTCTCCATTCCGAGCGCCTTGGCACCGCCGATAGTTGCCGCCTCGAAAGCATCCGCGGCCGTCAGCCATTGACGCAGATCCGGGCCTTGCACGCGAGAGACGCAGGCTGCCAGCCGCATGGCCTCGAACATGTTGAGGTTGTCGGACGACAGGCAGCCATCGGTTCCGACCCCGAACGCGATACCCAGGTCTCGCATCTTGCGGGTGGCGGCAATCCCGGAGCCGAGCTTCAGGTTACTGCCGGGATTGTGCGCGACCGTGCAGCCATGGTCCGCCAGCCGGGCAAGATCGTCGTCGTCGAGCCAGATCGCGTGTGCGGCGGTGAAGTTCGGGCCGAGCAGCCCGACCTCGGCGAGGTGGCCGACCAGCGTGGTGCCGTAGCGCTTCAGGCCGACCACGGCCTGTGCCTTGGACTCGGCGACATGCATCTGCACGCCGATACCGTGGTCGCGCGCGAGGTCGCGGCAGGCCCGGATGAAGTCGTCGCTACAGTGATGCGGGATGGTCGGGCCAAGCGCGGGCCGAATCTGGTCGCGGTTCCATTTCCAGCCGTCGATGATGGTCTTGCAGGTGTCGACGCTGACGTCATAGGGCTGCATCCGCACGGCTTCGGCGCGCTCGCGCAGGTGCGGCGGGAACGCGTCCAGCAGGCCAGGAATGGCGCGATAAAAACTGGTGTCCGCCATCATCGGCGCGATCACCGCGCGCATGCCGATATCGTGATAGGCACGCGCCACTGCATCGATGCCCTCGACCGTCGGCGCCGGAATTTCCGCGGTCAGGTCGTAACAGGCGGTGCAACCCTTCCGCACCATTTCGACCGCACCGATATAGGCCGAGAGATACTTCGTATCGATCGTACGGCCGCCGCCGGTCCAGGGATAGGCATTGAGAAGGAGTTCAAGCGACCAGCGATCTGCGAGCCCCTTGCCGAGCTGTCCGGTGGCATGCGTATGCGTGTTGATCAGACCCGGCATCAGCAGCCGGTCCGACGCATCGATACGGCGGGCGTCCTCGGTCACCGGCTCTCCCGGCTTCAGCACCGCCGCAATGGTGTCGCCGTCAAGGAGAAGATCGGCATAGGCGCCGTCGAGACGGCCTGCCGTGAGCAGGCGTCCACCTGTGATCAGTTGCTTCACGCTGCGTCCGCCGTCTCGAAAATTGCCGCATCCTCGATGCGGAGCATCGATGCGGTCCCGCCTACAATCCGTAAACCGAAATCCAGCCGCCCGACGACGCGGACCGGCCGCGCCCCTTCGCGTGGCGTCATGGCGATGCCCGGCAACGCGATCACCGCAACCGGCACACCGGCGCAATCGGGGCAAAGGCCCGGTTGCTGGACCAGCGAGATGCTGCGATCGAAACCGTGCGAATGCGACAGGAAGCCCTCGACCGCAACCCGGGAGCCGCTCAGGTTCTTCGCGCCGGCCCCGTAGCCAAGCGCGTCAGTGCCAAGAGCGTCGAACAGCTCCGCAAAGGTCACCTCACGGGCATGAGGCTTGTCCGCGACGCGCTCACGCGGCATCGGTCAAGCCTCCCACCTCTTCGTTCGCGTAGGCCCGCATCACCTCATCCTCCAGCAACAGCGTCAGCCGGGTGCGGTAGTCGTTGAATGTCGCGTCGGTGATCTTGCGCGGGCGCGGCAGGTCGATCCGCACATCGTCGATAATGCGGCCGGGTCCGGCGCTCATCACCACGACACGGTCTGCGAGCAGCACGGCCTCGTCGATGTGATGGGTCACGAAAATAATGGTGGGTTTGAACTCGAGCCAGATCTCCAGCAGAAAATGCTGCATCAGCACGCGGGTCTGAAAATCCAGCGCCGCGAACGGCTCGTCCATCATGATGAAGTCGGCCTTTTCGACGAGCGCGCGTGCGATTGCCACCCGCTGCTTCATCCCGCCGGACAGCTGGAACGGCCGATGCTGCGCGAAACGCGAAAGCCGCACCCGCTCCAGCACCTGAGCGACCCGGCGCTGGCGCTCCGCCTTGGGCACATGCTTCACGGTGAGGCCGAAGCCGACATTATCCTCGACCGACAGCCATGGAAACAGCGAATGATCCTGGAACACCATCACCACGCCCGGCTCCGGTCCGGTCACGGTCTTGCCGTCGAGGGTGATGCGGCCCGACGAAAGCGGCTCAAGACCGGCTGCGAGTTCGAGTAGCGTGCTCTTGCCGCATCCGCTCGGACCGAGGATGGCGATGAATTCGCCCTGCTGGACGGTCAGGTTGATATCGCTCAGCGCGGTGACGGACAGCCCGCCCGGAGACGCCCAGACCTTGCCGACGTGATGGCAGGCGAGCGTCTTCATCGCACCGGCTCCCACCACAGGATGCGGCGCTGAATCTGCACTAGCAGCACATCGACCAGATAGCCGGTCACGCCCACCATGCACATGCCGAGCAGGATCAGGTTTGTGTTGAACATCTCCCGGCCGAGAATGATCATCATGCCGAGTCCGTTCTTCAAGCCGACCATTTCCGCCGCCAGCACCGCCATCCAGGCCGCGAAGAAGTTGATCCGCAACATGGTGAAGACCTGCGGCAGGACCGCCGGAAAAATGACCCGAGTCCAGACCTGGAATTTGGTGGCGCCGAAGCTCTTCGCGGTCTTGATCAGCTTCTGGTCGACGCTTCCGACCGCCGCCACGGTCGAGATCGTCAGGATGAAGAAGACGCCCATGAACACCACGAAGATCGCGGTCGGGTTACCGATGCCGAACAGCACGATGCCGAGCGGGATCCACGCGATCGGCGCGATGGGGGCGAGGCCGCGCACGATCGGCATCAGCATGTCGGACACCGTGCGCGAGGCCGAGATCAGAATGCCAGCACCGATCGCCGCCACGAAACCGAGGGCAAGACCGGCCAGCACCCGCAGCGCACTCGCGACAATGGCGAACGGGATGGTCATCGCCTCACGGCCGAACCCGACCTGAAAGTCGCTTTCGACCGCATAACTGAGGAAGGCGGATGGCGGCGGGAACAGCACCGCGCCGCTCCAGCCCCGTGCCGACGCCAGCTCCCAGATTGCGACCACAACGATCCACGGGGCCAGCGCCTTGGCGACGCTGATGCACCAGGGCGGCAGGATACGCGGAGCGCTGACCGGCTCCGCCGCGGACACTGCCTTGAGCGCGTCGGCGCCGCTCATGACCTCAGACCACCTTCTGAAGCAGTGTAGTATCGATGATCTTCGGCGCGGTCTTCAGGTAACCGAGCGTAACCATGTCGGCGACTGCGATTTCCATCCCCTTGTCGCCACCCTTGGTGATGTCGACCTGCGGCTTCTGCCGAGGCAAGGCCTGGGTCAGCACCTCCTTGTTGACGCGATAATATTTCCCGGCGTCGAGAATTTCGACCGCCTTCGGCATATCTGCCTTGATCGCGGCATCGGCACGCATAATTGCCTTGAGGTACTTCTGCAGCATCTCCGGCTGGCTCTGGATCACACGCGTCGTGGTATTCGTCACACAATCCGGGCCGTGCTCGCCCCACACATCGAGATTGCTGGCGAGCGCCACGCCGCCCATCTGATCGACGAGCCTGGTCGAGAACGGTTCGACATGCGTCACCGCATCGATTGCTTTTGCCTCGAAGGCCGACGCCATCGACAGCACGTCGTTGAACCAGACGATGTTGTAGTCGTCGTAGGACAGCCCGTTCTTGACAAGATTGCGGTACAGCGTGAGCTCGAAGGTGTTGAAGCGCATGGTGCCGATCTTCAGGCCCTTGCCCTTGCGGGCGGCGAGATCGGCCATGCTCGTGATGCCGGAGTCTTTCTGGGCGATCAGGAACAGTCCACCCGCCCCGCTACCGGCGATGATGCGGATCGGAGCGCCCTGCCCCGCCGCCACATAGGCATTTGTGAAGGGGTTATGGATGATGTCCATCGCGTTGCTGACGAGCGCGGTGATGGCGTCACCCGGATTCGGCATGAATTTGAGCTGGACGTTCAGGCCTTCGTCTTTGAAATAGCCTTGGGCATGCGCATAGAACAGCGGCGACATGCAGATGCCGACCAGATGCCCGACATTGACGACCGGAGCCTGTGCGCGCGCGATCAGCGGCGCACCGACGAGAGCAGAGCCCGCGACTGCGGCGGTGGTTTTCAGAAAGTCTCGGCGCTTCATGACAATCTCCCAGACCGGCAACGGCGAAAGTGCATACGAAATTGCATGCAATCCGTATGCCACGCGGCGGCAGGGAGTTTTTCGATACTACACAAACACGCACTTGCACCCTTGCCTATTCGGCAAGCAAATGCTGCCGTCCCAGCGAGCCCCTGCTAGAATGTCGCAGGTCTGCGCAATCCATCCATGGCGCGTGACTCCCGCCAGTCCCGAGCCGCCGCCGCGTCCGTCTGTCTGCCCCAACGAAGGCATGCCATGTCCGATTTCACGCTTCACTGCTTTGCCCAGTCCGGTAACGCCTACCGCGTCGCGCTGATGCTGAATTTGATTGGCGCCGACTGGAAGCCGGAATTCGTCGATTTTTTCGCGAAGGGGCTGCCACGCACACCGGAATGGCGCGCCGACGTGAACGAAATGGGCGAAGTGCCGGTACTGGATCATAACGGCAAACGGCTGACGCAATCGGGCGTAATCCTTACCTATCTCGCGGACCTGACCGGCAAGTTCAAGCCGCAGACCGAGGACGAGCGGCTCGAGGCATTGCGCTGGATCATCTTCGACAACCAGAAGCTCAACGGCTATCTCGGCCCGTATCGTTTCCTGCGCAATTTCGCCAAGCCCGCCGGAGATCCGGCAGCGATGGCCTTCCTGAAAGGGCGGATCGACAACTCGCTGCGCATTCTTGACGGAAGGCTTGCGCGCGCACCATTCGTGATCGGCGACCACCCGACCATCGCGGACATTTCACTGGTCGGATATCTTTATTACCCCGCCGAGGAATTCGGTTTCGACATCGCGGCGACCTATCCGAACATCGCTGCCTGGCTGGAGCGCATGAAGGCCCTGCCCGGCTGGGCGCATCCCTACGACCTGATGCCGGGGCACCCGATCGCGGCGTAATCAGGCCCCGCCATATTTCGCGAGCAGCGCCTTGGCGTCGGCCAGCAGTTTCTCGCCACCGATTTTTTTCGATGCCTTCAGCCAGGCGTCGGTGACCGGTTGCGTCGCCTTCTGCCAGCGCTCGGCCTCCGCCTTGTCGATCTGGGTAACGGTGTTGCCGCGCTCCCTGACCGCGTCCGCCACCACCAATGCCTGATCGTCCCACATTCTTCCGGCGGCTCGCGCGGCGGTCTGGCCGGAATTCCTGTCGATGACCGCCTTCAGATCGGCCGGCAGCGTGTCGTATCGCTGCCTGTTCATCGCCAGAATGAACGTTGCGGTGTAGAGCGCGGGCGGAGCCGAAAACTCGGCGTGAAACTTCGCGTAATCTCCGACCTTGATCGCAGGCAACACCTCCCACGGCACGATGCAGCCGTCGATCGCCTTCAGTGACAGCGCGTCCGGCACCTGCGAGACCGGCATCGCAATGCCGTTCGCGCCAAGCGCCTTCAGCGCATCGGCCGAAAGTCGCGTCGGCGCGCGCAGCCGCAGGCCCTTCATGTCCGGTAGCGTGCCGACCGGCTTAACGGTGTGGATCACACCCTGGTCGTGCGCCCATACGCAGATCGGATGCACCTCCCTGAACTCGTCGCGAAGCTGCGCCTCATACAGCGCCTGCACAGCCTGAGCATTTGCGACTGCTGACTTGTTCGCAACGAAGGGCAGTTCGAACACCTCGATCTTCGGAAACCGCGCCGGCGTTAAGCCCGGCAGCGTCCAGACGATATCGGCGACGCCGTCGCGGGCCTGATCGTAGAGCTGGGCCGCGGTGCCACCGAGATGCATGTTGGGATAGAGGTCGATCCGGATGCGGCCGCCGGAGTCCTTTTCCACCCTGCGCGCCCATGGCGTCAGGAACCGGACCTGCGCATTCGACGTCGGCGGAAGAAAATGGTGCAGCTTGAGCACGACCTGCGGCGTCTGGGCGCCGGCGAAGCGGGTCAGCGCCGGTGCGGCCAGCGCGGCACCGGCTGCGGTCAGAAATGTGCGACGGCCATAGCGAATCATGAACTCTCAGCCCATCTCAGGCGTACCGACGTCAGGCGCCGGATGCCTCGTGATGATGATCATTCGCATGGTGATCATAGGCGCCACCTTCAGGCTCGAACGGCGCTTCGATGCGCCGCATGGTCACATCCAGACTACGCAGCAAGCCTTCCGCCGAATCCGTCCGCAGAAGACGCAAATACCGCGCGTGAATTTCGACCGTAATATGGTGGTCTCCGAGCAGCCAGGCCGCGCGCGAGAGCGTCGCAAGGTCGCCGGCACGGACCTCCAGCAGCGGTTCCGTACGAGCCACGATTTCGACCGCACCGCCATCGTCTAGCAGCAGGCAATCGTCGTGACGCAAGTGAGTCCCTGCCGGAAGCGCGAGTTCGACCGCAATCCCCCGCAATCCGGTGACCGGGCCGCGCGGCGTGCGGCGCTGTTCGTGGTTCAGCAACAACGTATCGCGAATCCGCATGTCGCCGCGGGTGCCGACCGATACCGCGCGCGCCATCACGACCGCCCCATTCGAAAGCGAATGTTCAGTTCAGGCGGCTCGGCCGGTCTTCGCCATCCGATTGCGCTGCAACAGGATGAACCGGCGGGGTCGCTCCCGACGTCGTATGGGCGGCAGCATGTGCTGCCTTGGCGGCCGCCGCTTCAGCGTCCTTGCGCATGTACTGACGATAGGACATCCAGCCGAAAGGCAGCGACGCGATGTATGCAAGCGATCCGATCGTCAGCACGTACCAAGGGTAGCTGAGCAGCAAAGCCACGAACAACACCACCACCAGGAAGACCGGCAGAACCATGTTCGGCGCGACCCGGGTGCCGAGTTTCTTGCCCGACAAAACCGGAAGCGTCGATACCAGCAGGAACGCAATAGCCAGCGTGTAGATACAGGCCAGCGTGGTCAGCCGCGGCATGCCGAGAAGCGTCACGTAGATCGGCAGCAGTACAATGATGGCACCGGCCGGCGCCGGAACGCCAGTGAAGAAATTGCCGGCCCAGACCGGGCGGTTCGGATCGTCGGCCATCACGTTGAAACGCGCCAGTCGCAGGCTCATGCAGATGGCGAAGACCAACGCCGCTATCCAGCCAATGGCGCCGAGTTCGTTCAACCCCCAGAAATACAGGATGAGGCCCGGCACGACGCCGAAATTGACGAAATCGGCAAGGCTGTCGAGTTCGGCCCCGAACCGGGACTGCCCCTTGAGAAGCCGGGCCACCCGGCCGTCGACGCCGTCCAGCACCGCCGCGAAAACGATAGCGCCCAGCGCCCATTCGATCCGCCCCTCGAGCGCCAGACGGATCGCCGTGAGCCCCGCGCAGAGCGACAGGAGCGTGATCATGTTCGGCAGGAGCAGGCGGATCGGAATGGCGCGGAAGCGCCGCCGGCGCGGCTCTCGGCCCTGGGGATCGACGGGTGTGAAGACCATGAGCGGCACCCTACCAGACTATCCGGCACCCTGTCATCGCGGTGCCGCTAACGACGACCTCAGCCCACCTTGAAGTTGCGCGGGCCTTCCGAGCCCTTCAGATCGGCGAGCACGGTTTCCCCCGCAATCGCGGTCTGCCCCTCCGCCACCAGCGGACGCGCCCCCTCGGGGAGATAAACGTCAAGCCGCGACCCGAACCGGATCATGCCGAAGCGGTCGCCGACACCGATCGGCTCGCCTTCGCGCACGAAACAAAGGATACGCCGCGCCACCAGACCGGCGATCTGAACCACGCCTACCCGCCCGGAGGCGGTTGCGATGACCACCGAGTTGCGCTCGTTATCCTCGCTGGCCTTGTCGAGATCGGCATTCAGAAAGCTGCCGGCACGATACACGATCCGCTCGACGCGTCCTGCCACCGGTGCGCGGTTCACATGGCAGTCGAAGACGCTCATGAACACCGATATCCGCAGCAACGGCCGATCGCCGAGATCGAGTTCGGGCGGCGGCACGGAATTCACGACAAGGCTCACGCGCCCATCGGCCGGCGACACCACGATGCCCTCACGCACCGGCGTGACGCGCGGCGGATCACGGAAGAAATAGGCGCACCAGACCGTCAGAATGGTGCCGATCCAGCCAAGCGGCGACCACAGCCAGAACAGGATCAGACTGACCAGCGCGAAGGCGCCGATAAATGGCATCCCCTGCGGATGGATCGGCACAAGCTGCGAAGAGATCGATCGAACGACCGACATTATCTACTCCAGTGCATCCACGGGTGCGCGCGACAGCGACCCGTTGGCGGTTGCGGAAATCTCATCGTTTATCGGCGGCGGGTTACGGTTCGGCGCCACATCCTCGCCAACGGCTGCAAGCTTTTCACGCGCGGCATCGGCCTCGCGCTGACGATTCCACATGCTGGCGTAAAGACCACCATGCGCCAGCAAATGATGATGCGTGCCCCGCTCGACGATACGGCCGGCATCAAGCACGATGATTTCGTCCGAATTCACGATCGTCGAAAGCCGGTGCGCGATGACGAGCGTGCTGCGGTTCTTCGACACCCGCTCGAGCGCATCCTGAATTTCCTTCTCGGTATGGCTGTCCAGTGCCGACGTCGCCTCGTCCAGTACGAGGATGGGAGGGGCTTTCAGGATCGTCCGCGCGATGGCGACGCGTTGCTTCTCGCCGCCCGACAGTTTCAGCCCGCGCTCACCGACCTCGGTCTCATAACCCTTCGTGCTCAGACGGATGAAACCGTCAATCTGCGCAAGCCGCGCCGCTTCCTCGACCTCCGCATCGGTCGCCTCCCAGCGGCCGTAGCGGATATTGTAGCGCAGCGTGTCGTTGAACAGGACCGTATCCTGCGGGACCATGCCGATGGCAGCGCGGACCGACACCTGCGTCACGTCGCGGATATCTTGCCCGTCGATCAGGATGCGGCCACCGGTCACGTCATAGAAGCGGAACAGGAGCCGCGAAATCGTTGACTTGCCGGCACCGGACGGCCCTACGATCGCAACCGTGCGGCCTGCCGGCACGTCGAAGCTGATACCCTTCAGGATCGGCCGCGACGCCTCATAGGCGAAGCTGACATTGTCGAAGCGGATCGCGCCCTCGCGGACATGCAGCGCAGGCGCGCCGGGCTTGTCCTTGATCTCGGGATCGCGCGACAGGATGTGGAACATGGTCTCGATGTCGGTGACCGCCTGCTTGATCTCGCGATAGACCATGCCCATGAAGTTCAGCGGCTGATAGAGCTGAATCATCATGGCGTTGACCATGACGAAGTCGCCGACGGTATTGGTGCCGGCCTGGATGCCGCGTGCGCACATCACCATCACGGCGCCAAGACCCACGGTGAAGATCGCGGCTTGCCCGGCATTGAGTACGGCGAGCGATGTGTAGGTCTGAACGCTCGCCTTCTCGTAGCGCTCCATCGAGCGGTCGTAGCGCTGCGCCTCCCGCTCCTCGGCGGTGAAATATTTGACGGTCTCGTAATTCAGGAGCGAGTCGATCGCCTTGGTATTGGCTTCGGTATCGCTCTCGTTCATCCGCTTGCGGATCGCGATCCGCCACTCCGTCGCATAATAGGTGTAGACCATGTAGGCGACGACGGTCACGAGGATCACGGCGACGTATCGCCAGTCGAACTGCCAGAACAGCACGCCGACGATCAGCGCCACTTCGAGGATGGTCGGGATCAGTTGCAGGATGACCATCCGCACGATGGTCTCGATGCCGTTCCGTCCCCGCTCCAGCACCCGGGTCAGGCCGCCGGTCTTGCGCTCCAGATGGAAGCGCAAGGACAACTGGTGCATGTGCTGGAAGGTCAGGTCGGCGAGCCGTCGCACCGCATGCATCGCGACCTTGGCGAACACGCCGTCGCGCATCTGGGTCAGCACCGCCATCAGGATCCGCATGCCGCCATAGGCGACGGTCATCGCGATCGGAGCAGCCAGCACCCAGGTGAGCCAGGATGACGACGCGACCGGAGCGCTCGGACTGCCGGCCAGCGCATCGGTCGCCCATTTGAAGGTGAAGGGCACGGTAACGGTGGCCAGCTTGGCGACCAGCAAAAGCACCATCGCCCAGCCGACCCGGATTTTCAGGTCGGTCCGGTCGCCCGGCCAGATATAGGGCCAGAGTGCCAGAAGCGTCCGGAGCAGCCCCCTTTGCGCAGTGACTTGCGGCCTCGGGGCCTCGCCGGTGGGGGCGGAGATGTCGGTCATCAGCGAAAGGGGAAGCGCCTGATCGTGAGCGGGTTTACCCCACGGATATAGGGTCTTGCGGCCCGTTTGTTAGCATCCTTGGAATAGGCGCATTGGACCTGTACATCAACCGCGATATACCCACCCCAACAGCCCTTTCCGCCCTATGCCACAAGGGAATGCATGAGCACGATTCGTAATATCTGCGTCTATTGCGGCTCCGGCCCCGGCACCGATCCGCATTTCGTCAAGGCGGCACACGCCTTCGGGGCCATCCTGGCCGAGAACGACATCGGCCTCGTCTATGGCGGCGGGTCGGTCGGACTGATGGGCGCGGTCGCGGCCTCCACGCTCGCCCGCGGCGGCCGGGTCACCGGAATCATCCCGGAGTTCCTGTCCAGCAAGGAGCGGCCTTTCACGGACGCGCAGGAGCTCATCGTCACCCGCGACATGCACGAGCGCAAGCGCATCATGTTCGAGCGGTCGGACGCGTTTGTCGCCCTTCCCGGCGGCATCGGCACGCTGGAGGAACTGGTCGAACAGCTCACCTGGGCACAACTCGGCCGCCACAAGAAGCCGATCCTGGCCGCCAATATCGGCGGCTTTTGGGATCCGCTCTGCGCGCTGCTCGACCATATGCGCGCTTTGGCGTTCATCCGCAGCGGCCTGTCGGTCAGTCTGCTGGTCGCCGATCGCGTGGAGGATATTCTCCCCAAGCTTCAGGAGGCTGCGCGCCCGATCGCAGAGGCCGAGAAGCTGATGGAATCGGGCGCGGCCGAACGGATGTAGCCGCTAGCGCCGGGGGCTTACCAGAACGCGATAGGTGCCGTCTGTCGCGGGCTGCCCCTGCCGGACAGGCCCCGCAAGATCGCCCGCAATGCGGTGCGCGATCGGAAGCCGGTAATGCAGATTGTCCCAATAATTTCTGTCCTCGGTCGTAATCGACGAGGGAATGCGCCAGTCGACCACGGTCGCGTTATGTGACGCTCCGATCGCGGCGATGCGGGCCTTGCATTCCGCCTCGTTCGCAGCGGCACGTGTTCCCGGCGCGGGCTGGGCGGCAACATGGACCGGCATGAACGCGAGCACCACCTCGGTGTCGCGCGGAAGCGAGGCCAGCATGGTTTCGAGATAGTCCAGGGCCGGAAAGCGCAACTCCTCCCGTTCCGCGTCCGAAAGCACGACGGGAGGCTGCCGCGGCACTTTCGCGTGCCGCCCCCTCGACCAGATGTGGCCCTGCGCGCGCTCGAAGTCGTATTCGTCCTCCGGCGGCACGAATACGCCAAAACCGTCACTTCGCAGACGTTCGCGATACAGCCCGAGTTTGTTGCCAGCAAGCCTGAAAGCGATTTCGAGCGTCGCAGAATTGAGAATATAGAGCAGGTCGTTCCAACGATTGGCGTCGTAGAGCCAATCCGGAAACCCAGCCGGCGTGATACGTCTGCGATCTGCATTTGGGTCGCACCAGACGCCGTCGAGGCCGACAATCAGGGCCTTCGGTGCGCCAACCTCGCGCAGAAACAGCGACACCAATTGCTGCTGCTCCCAAGCCGTCATCGAATCCATGGAGAGATTGGCGAAGCTCCGCCCGAATCCCGGATTGAGTATCTCCGGATCGATGAGGCGTGCGGTCGAACTCCCAACCACGACGCCGTCGAAGCGGCCGCTGCGCACGATTTGCGGATACATGTAGCGCTGGCTGATGCTGACGATCGGCCGCTCCATCGGGAGCGAAAATGGGACCGCGTGATAGGGATCGAGCAGCGCGATGAATAAATAAATAGCGCCGAGACCACCGGCGAAGACGCCCACATATGTCATGGCGAAACGACGCCATGACCGCGCCTGTTGTGCTTGTTCCAGTTCCTGTTCCTGCCGACTTGTTTCCTGCATATGCGGTCTCAGAACTGGAAATATATGAAATTGACCGGCGCGCCGCGACCGACTTCCAGAATGCAGTAAATTGAGAGGCTCGCAGCCGCAGCGGCGAACCAGGGCCGCGGAGCCATGGCCTCCAGTCGATCTTTGATCTCATACGCCGACGGAACAAGCGCGGATACGAGCGCCGAGGCCACGATCAGTGCTCCACCTGCAAAGCTCCCGCCGATTGCAGTCGGGCTGGCCATCGCCGTCAGCACATTGCGGGCGGTGTCAAAATCAAGTGCCCGGAAGATCACCCAGCCGACGACCACGAACATCATCGTGACGGCCCAGCCGAGCAAAGCCGGCATCGGCCGCCCGAGCTTCTGCCACGTGTGACACGTGATCAATCCGACCCCGTGCCACAAGCCCCAGATGACGAAATTCCATCCGGCGCCGTGCCACAGGCCACAAAGAAACATGGTGACCAAAGTCGCGAGCAGAAAGCGGGCCTCTCCCGAGCGGCTGCCGCCGAGCGGAATGTAGAGATAATCGCGCAGGAAATTAGACAGCGAGATGTGCCAGCGACGCCAGAAATCGCGAATGCTGGTTGCCAGATACGGCCCCCGGAAATTTTCAGGCAGGATCAACCCGAACATCAGCGCGATGCCAATTGCCATTTCGGTATAGGCTGAAAAATCGAGAAAAAGCTGGAAGGTGAAGGCTAGCGCCGCGTTCCATCCTTCCACGAATGTCAAAGGCTTCTGACCGGCGCGCACGAACAATGGATCGACAATCGGCGCCAGCTTGTCGGCGAGAAGCACCTTCTTGGCGAAGCCCACAGTAAAGATTACAAAGCCGATGCCGAAGCGTTGCGCCAGGCCGGCGCGGCGCGGATCGAGCGCGAATTGCGGGATCAGCTCGTTGTGGCGCACGATCGGACCCGCGATCAAATGCGGGAACACCATGACGAACAGTGCAAACGGCCGGTAGGGATAGATCGGCGCATCGCCGCGCATGCGGTCGACAAGATACGAGACGAGCTGGAAAGAAAAAAAGCTGATGCCGATCGGCAGCACGATTTCCGTTCGCGACAGCGTGAGACCCGTTACCGCCTCGAAATTCAGAACCAGGAATTCGGCATACTTGAACGTCGCCAGCGATGCGAGGTTGATCACCACGCCGAGCACCAGCGGCCAGCGCGCAGCAACACGTTCGTGGAGCAGCGCGAGCAACCAGGTTACGGTGACCTGACCGACGAGGAGCGGAACGAAACGCGCGTCCCACCATCCATAAAAGATCAGCGACGCACCGATCAGCACCCATTGTCGGGCCGCGGCCGATCCCGAGACCGCGTAATAGAGGGCAAGCGCGGCCGGCAGGAAGATCAGGATGAAGACTTGGGACTGGAAAAGCATCTGACTCGCGGCGGCGCCGCGCCAAATGCGGCCATTGTAGCTACATCCTCGAATAATTCCGACGCAAGGGGTACTGGCAACGTCGCCCGTCCCGCGCGCGACCTACAGCCGGAAGCTACCTCAGGAACGTCACCGCTTCCACCCGGTTTCCATCCGGATCCCGGATATAGGCCGCATAATAGCCGTCGCCGTGTTGCGGACGAGGACCGGGTACACCGTCGGAGGCGCCGCCGGCGGCAAGCGCCGCGGCGTGAAACGCATCGACCATCTCGCGGCTCGCTGCGCGGAGCGCGACATGCACGCCATTATTGTCGGGTCGGGACTGCATGTTGGCCCGGTGATTGATCCAGAATTCGGAATAGCGCTTGCCGAAGGCGACGGTTGCCGGTCGTGTCTCGAGCCTTGCATAGCCGAGCGTGGCCAAGACGGTTTCATAGAACCGGGCAGCGGCTGCAAGATTGGAAACCGGAATGGAGACATGATCGATCATGGCGACTCGGAGGCTCCCCGATCCGTCATCCTGACGTCCAAGTGGCGCGAGTCTCGAAGGAGACCGGCCAATGCCGGCCCGTCGTCCTGCAAGACCGTCGCTACGATGGCACCTGAGTGCGAGCGATTCCACTCACGCTTTCGCGCCCGAACGCACCAGCTTGTAGACGATCGAATCCATCAGCGCCTGGAACGAAGCATCGATGATGTTCGGCGACACCCCGACCGTGGTCCAGCGCTCGCCCGCCTCGTCTTCGCTTTCGATCAACACGCGGGTCACGGCTTCGGTACCGGCATTGAGGATGCGGACGCGATAGTCGATGAGCTTCAGCCCGTCGATATGCTTCTGATACTTGCCGAGGTCCTTCCGCAAAGCAACGTCCAGCGCGTTAACCGGTCCGTTGCCCTCACCCGCCGAAATCAGCGTCTGGCCGTCGATCTTCACTTTCACCACCGCCATGGCCACGGTGACGCGCTTGCCGACCGCGTTGTAGCGCTGCTCGACATTCACATCGAACTGCTCAACGTCGAAATAATCCGGCACCGTGCCGAGCACACGCCGTGCCAGCAATTCGAAGGAGGCATCGGCGCCCTCATACGCATAGCCATGCGCCTCGCGCTCCTTGACCTCGTCAAGGAGGCGCGCAATGCGCGGGTCGTTCCGGTCGACGACCATCCCGATCCGCTCCAGCTCGGCCAGCAGGTTGGAGCGTCCGCCCTGGTCGGAAACGAGCACACGGCGACGGTTGCCGACCGATTCTGGCGGCACATGCTCGTAGGTCTGAGGCTCCTTCAGAAGCGCAGAGGCATGAATGCCGGCTTTGGTCGCAAACGCGGAGTCGCCGACATAGGGCGCATGGCGGTTCGGCGGACGGTTCAGCATCTCGTCGAGCTTGCGCGAGGCCGGTGCCAGCGCCTTCAGCTGATCGTCCGAAACATTGATATCGAACTTCTCGGCGAAGTCCTTCTTGAGCTTCAGCGTCGGGATGATCGAGACCAGATTGGCGTTGCCGCAGCGCTCGCCGATGCCGTTCAGCGTCCCCTGGATCTGGCGCGCACCGGCACGCACCGCTGCGAGCGAATTGGCCACCGCATGTTCGGTGTCGTTATGCGCATGGATGCCGACATGGTCGCCGGGAATAACTTTGACCACCGCGCCGACGATCTCTTCCACTTCATGCGGCAGCGTGCCGCCATTGGTGTCGCACAACACCACCCATCGTGCACCTGCATCGTAGGCGGCTTTGGCGCAGGACAGGGCGTAATCGGGATTGGCCTTGTAGCCGTCGAAAAAATGCTCGCAATCGACCAGGACTTCGCGGCCCCTGGCTTTCGCTGCCGTCACGCTGTCACGGATGGAGGCGAGGTTCTCCTCATTGGTGGTCTCGAGGGCCACCCGGACGTGATAGTCCCACGACTTTGCAACGAAGCAGATCGCGTCGGCCTTCGCATCGAGCAGCGCCGCGACGCCCGGATCGTTGGACGCCGAACGGCCCGGGCGGCGCGTCATGCCGAACGCCGTGAAAGTGGTGTTGAGGCCGCGATCGGTCGCGAACAGCTCGGTGTCGGTCGGATTGGCGCCGGGATAGCCACCTTCGACATAGTCGAGACCCAGCCCGTCGATCATCTGCGCGATCGCAACCTTGTCGTCGAGCGTGAAGTCGACGCCGTTGGTCTGCGCGCCATCACGCAGCGTGGTGTCGAAGAGATAGAGGCGTTCGCGCGCCATGGTGTGATCCTTGATCCAGCCCGGCGTTACCAGAGACCGTACAGCTTCAGCGCAAGCGCCACCGCAGCCACGATCAGCACGATCTTGAGCGCAATGTAATAGAGCCAGTGACGCGGAAACGGAGTGTCGGGACGCCTCATCGCCTCACCACAGGTAGTAGTTCGAGGCGAGCGCTATGGCGACCAGGACTGCGATGATGCCGACGACGAAATGATGCTTCTGAAGGTTCATTGCAATGTCTCCGCGGCGGCATGATCGCCGCCAAGCGATTTTTCCATGGTGGTGTTGGCGAGCCATTCGTCGCCGCGCAACACGGTGTTGCGGCTTTTCGCGGCATAGCCGCGCCGGCTGAAGAAATCATGCGCGGTGTCGCTGGCTTCCACCGTCAGCTTTTTCGCACCGCGGGCAGCTGCGAGCTTCTCGAGCGCCTGGACCAGCATCGTCGCGGCACCCTGCCCCGCCGCAGCCGGATGCACGTAGAGCATGTCGATGACGTCGGCACCCTTGAGTGACGCAAAGCCAACCGGCGCGCCATCCATCGTTGCCAGCAGCGTGAGCTGGTCCGTCAGTCGCTTGCCAAACGCGGCCTCATCGTCGGCGGCTTCGAGCCAGGCCTCGATCTGCGAATCCGAATAATCCTCGACCGCGATCTCCTCAACACTGGCGCGAAAAATCTCGGCCAGCAGCGGGATATCCGCCGGCAGCATGGGACGCAGCGCGAGATTCTGATCGGCCGGTGCCATCAGCGCGCGACCTCCCAGGTGGTGCCCTCTTTGGAATCTGTGAGCTTGATGCCCTTAGCGGCAAGCTCGTCGCGGATCCGGTCGGACTCCGCCCAGTTCTTCGCAGCGCGGGCGGCATTGCGAGCCGATATATAGCGCTCGATATCCGCAGAGGCGATGGCAGGCGCAGGCGCGTGCTCACGCTGCCATGCCTTCAACTCCGTCTCGCGGAAGCCGAAAAATGCGAGCGTCCCGGCCAGCGCCTTGCGACCGCCGGCGTGCTTCAGCGCATGCATTTCGGCGATAGCCTTCGGTGTGTTGAGATCGTCGAGCAAAGCGTCAAGGACGCCCGGAGCCGGCCGCGCATCGGCCTCGCTGGTCGCGGCATCGAAGAAGCCCGACAAAGCTTTTTCGGCCTCCTGAAGTCCCTTCACCGTCCAATTGATCGGCTGGCGATACTGCGTGGCAAGCATCGCCAATCGCACCACATCGCCAGGCCAGTCCTGCAGCACCTCGCGAATGGTGACGAAATTGCCGAGGCTCTTCGACATTTTCTCGCCTTCGACCTGCAGGAAGCCGTTATGCATCCACACGTTCGCCATCACGCCGGTATGAAACGCGCAGCGCGACTGGGCGATCTCGTTCTCGTGGTGCGGGAACACCAGGTCGATGCCGCCGCCATGGATGTCGAAAGTCTCGCCGAGATGCTTCCACGACATCGCCGAGCATTCGATATGCCAGCCAGGGCGGCCCGGCGTTGATATCCCGCAAGGCGACGGCCATCCCGGCTCACTCTCCTTCGAGGGCTTCCACAACACGAAGTCCTGATCGTGCCGTTTGTACGGGGCGACATCGACACGGGCGCCCGCGATCATCTCATCGAGCGGACGCTTCGAGAGCTTGCCGTAATCGGGCATCGACGGCACCGAGAACAGCACATGCTCCTCGGCTACATAGGCATGACCCGACGCAACCAGCCGCTCGATCAGCGTCTTCATCTCGGCGATATGTTCGGTCGCGCGCGGCTCGATATCGGGCGGCAGGCAGCCAAGCGCGGCCACATCGGCCTTGAAATTGGCGTAGGTGGTTTCGGTGAGATCGCGGATCGAGATGCCCTGCTCGGCCGCCCGCGCGTTGATCTTGTCGTCGACGTCGGTGATGTTGCGGACGTATTTGACGTGACCGGCGCCATAGATGTGCCGCAGCAACCGGTACAGCACGTCGAAAACGATTACCGGCCGCGCATTGCCGATATGGGCGAAGTCATAGACCGTCGGCCCGCACACATACATGCGGACATTGCTCGGATCGAGCGGCCGAAACTCCCGCTTCTCGCGCGACAGCGTATCGTAGAGCTTGAGCTCCATCGTCAATAAGTCCTCAGGCCCTGCTGGCCCGGGCGTTCTGTTCATCGCGATGGATAAAAGACAGCCGCAGCCAGCGTTCAGGCGCTAGCGAATAATCTCCCGGCAAATGCCGAAAATTGCGTTGCGGGCGGTCATGGCCGGAAAATGTGGGAAAATCACCGTCCCGTCAAGAGGATAGCAGGAAACAAATCACGGTTAACAGAACCTTAGGAATTAAGGCGCAATTTGCAACAAACTGCGGACGGTACGAGCGATTCAATGCGATTCCTGCTGGCACTTTCCCTTGCCGCTGTAATCCTGCCGGCACACCTTGGTCAGGCATCGGCGGAGAAGCGGACCTTCATCATCGCCAACAGTCCCGATGGTTACGGAGTGGATCGTTGCCTGGCGCAGGGCGCACCCTGCGGCGCGGCGGCGGCGGCGGCGTATTGCCAGTCGAAGCGGTTTTCCGGCGCGGCCTCCTTTCGGAGGATCGAGCGCGAGGAGATCACCGGCGCTGTGCGCGCCAGCGGCTCTTGCGGACGCAACGGGTGCGACGACTTCGTCGCAATCGTATGCAGGCGCTGAACGCACGACCTGCAAAAAGTTCCCGAAGCATAGATAGATCGAGACGCGGCGCCGTTGCGCTTGGAAACAACGTGTACCGGCGATAGGATCGGCGTTACCCCGCCCTCCTTTTCCGGTTCCGATGATCGAAGTTCCACAGTCAAAAGCAAGCGCCGCGCGGGAACATCAGACAGCGAAGAAAGACCTGGCTTCGACGCTCCGGCCGCTGCGGCTTCTGGTGGCCGCCTCGATCATCCTGCCGGTCGCCATCTTCCTGTTCGCGGCCTGGATTTCCTATCATCAACATCTCGCGGAAGCCCGCGATCGCGTTCAGCGTAACCTCAACACGATCTACGAGCACGCCCTGAAGGTGTTCGACACCTTCGAACTCAGCGCCCGCTATCTTGACGAACTGACCGCTGGGACGACCGAGGCGGACATTCGGTCACGCGAGCCCGAGTTCAACGCGCGCCTGAAATCGATCACCGACGCCCTGCCGCAATTGCGCGACCTGTGGATCATTTCAGCGTCCGGCGCGCCGCTGGTCTCGGGCACGATCTACCCGATGCCCAAGATCGACCTGTCCGATCGGGATTATTTCCGGATCCACAAGGACAATGCGAAAGCCGGCGTTTTCGTCAGCGAGGTGCTGAAGGCCCGCGCAGCCGACACCACATTCTTCACCCTGAGCCGCCCGGTCAGCGGACCGAACGGCAGTTTCGGCGGCGTGACGACGGTCTCGATCGCTCCCGAATATTTCATCAACTTCTATGCCAAGCTGCCGCCGCCCGGCGTGTTCGCTCTCATCCGCGATGACGGCGCGATCCTGGCGCGCTACCCGGACCTGTCGCAGCGACTTGAAAAGCTTTCACCGGACTCGACGGTGATGAGGAGCATCAGGGAGCATCCCGACGAGGGCTTCGTCACCGGCACGTCGTCTTTCGACGGCCATACGCGGCTGTTCGCGTATCGCAAGATGCCGCGTTACAACATTTACGTCGTGTCAGGAATCGAAAGCGACGTGGTGATTCGCGAATGGCTCACCAACATGGGCAGCCACCTGATCTTCGGGTTGCCCGCCACGATTGCCATGATCGGTCTCGGCTTCGTCGCCCTGAAACGCACGCGGCGCGAAGCAATCGCGCATGCACAACTTCAACAGGAGGTCGCGCGGCGCGAACGCACCGAACTCGCGCTCCAGCAGGCGCTGAAGATGGAGGCCGTCGGCCGCCTCACCGGCGGCGTCGCGCACGACTTCAACAACCTGCTCACCGCGATCCTGGGGAATGTCGACCTCGCCCTGCGCCGGGTGCCGGAGGGTGACGACCGGCTGCGGCGCTCGCTGCATTCGGCCCGTCAGGCCTCGGAACGCGCCGCGAGTCTCGTGCAGCGCCTGCTCGCCTTTTCGCGCCAGCATCCGCTGGAGGAAAAACTGGTCGACGTGAACCGCCTCGTCCAGGGCATGTCGGAATTGCTGCGGCGAACCATCGGCGAGACCATCACGGTCGAGACCGTGCTTGCCGGTGGCCTGTGGAAGACCGCGGTCGATCCGAACCAGCTCGAAAACGCGCTCCTGAACCTCGCCGTGAATGCCCGCGACGCCATGCCGGAGGGCGGACGCCTCACCATCGAGACCGCCAACACCTATCTCGACGACGCCTATGTCGCCGCCAACGCTGCGGATATGTCGTCGGGCCAATATGTGCTGGTCGCGGTCAGCGACACCGGAGCCGGCATGACCAAGGACGTGGTAGACCGCGCCTTCGAGCCATTCTTCACGACCAAGCCGATGGGCGCCGGGACCGGTCTTGGACTGAGCATGGTCTATGGCTTCGTGAAGCAATCCCGCGGACATATCAAGATTTACAGCGAGACCGGCGAAGGCACGTCGATCAAGATCTATCTGCCGCGGCTCGCGGACGAAGCCGGAATCGAACCGTGGGAGCCGAGCGAGCCCGCGCGCGATAGCTCGGCTTCAGTACAGCGTCCGGAACAGATCCTGCTCGTCGAGGATGACGAAGAGGTCAACCGTTTCTCGAGCGAAGTGCTGCGTGACGAAGGCTATCACGTCATCGCGGCCCATGAAGGGGCAAGCGGCCTGCGGCTGCTCGATGCCAATCCCGACGTGAAACTGCTGTTTACGGACGTGGTGCTGCCCGGCGGCATGAACGGACGGCAACTTGCCGATGAAGCGCGACGCAGGCGACCGGACCTCAAGGTGCTGTTCACCACCGGCTATACCCGCAATGCCATCATCCATCACGGCCGGCTCGATGCCGATGTCGAGCTCCTGACCAAGCCCTTCACCTCCGAAGCGCTCGCCGAAAAAGTGCGTCAGATCCTCGATATGAATTCATCCGACCCGGTTGCGCGGGTGAGCGCGGTACTCGACAACATCAAAAACAAATCGCAGGATTGACGGCTGAGTGCGCGACCGGTCATGCCGCGGGCATGGTCTGCTTCGCAAACGCAATCGCCTCACGCAGAATGTCGATATCGCCAATGTGATTGGCGAGTATGAGAACGAGCTTCGCATCCAGTTCCGACGCCTCGGATTCGGACAGGCCGCGCCTCGCTTCGACCAGGGTAACGAAGGCCTGATCCGAATCCTTGAATCGCGATTGGGTCATAAGTGGCATCGCAGAAACTCCGTGGGTCGGCCAGACTACTGGTTGCGACCAGTGTTGAGCGGAACCAATTTATTCAGAGCGACGAACGTCGGAACTTTGCCTGCGGCGGAACATAGTCCGGTAATGCGGGTTGTATGGCACGCGCGCTCAAAAGGAAGGTTCCCATGTCCGCCGTTGCCGTCAGATCGATGTTCCGCTCGCATCCTGAGCAACCGAGCCATGCCGATGCCCTCAGCACATGCATAGACGCATGTTTCGATTGCGTGGAGACCTCCACGGCCTGCGCAGATGCGTGCCTTGCCGAGAGGCATGTCGAGCGGCTCATCACATGCATCCGGCTCAACCAGGACTGCGCCGCCGTTTGCGCCGCGACCGGCAGCATCCTGTCCCGCGCCAACAAGGTCGGCCACCGGCAACTTCTCGAAGCGCAGCTCACCACCTGCATTGCCTTCGCTCGCGCCTGCGCGACCGAGTGCCAGCGCCACGCTGATATGCACAAGCATTGTGAGGTCTGCGCCAAGGTCTGTCAGCATTGCGTGAACGCCTGCACCGAGATGCTGTCGTCGATGCGCATGCCGACCTGATCCCAAAAAACCGGGGACAGGTGTCGGGAAAAGATCACGCGAAGCCTGCCTAAAGAGCGAGCGCGCGTTCGCGCGCGGCCGCAACCTTTTCCGTCGTCGGCGCGCGCCAGCGCGCGCAGATGTGCTGGTCCGGCCGCAGCAGATAACCAGAGCCCGGCTGCGCGTCGAAGCGATTGGCAAAATCGCCGCGCGCGTCGATCAGGTCGCGGCCGATCACCGTAAGCTTGATGCCGTCCGGAATGACCGGGGCAGTCCCGTTCGCGACATAGAGCAATTCAAAACCATCGGATAGTTTCTCCACCAGGTGACAAGCGGACTTGTCCGCCGCCATCATCGGCGCGTCGACAGCCGGGCCGCCGAGTTGGGCTGCTCCCATGAAGGTGTCCTCATCGGGAGTCGACAGCGGCGTGTCGTAGATGCTCGCCACCGACAGCCGCCCGGAATTGACCATGCGCCGGGCGAAGTCTGCATGCGGCGCAAGCGACAGCACGGCATTGCGCAGCGTTCGCTCGGCCGGTGAACGCGGCGCGATGAAGTCGGTCGACCGCGTGGAGTGACCGATATTCTCGTCGGCCGCCTGCATGCGCTCGTGGTCGTAGCTCGCGATCAGCGCCTCGCCGGCGTCACCGCGGAGCACGGCGACAAGCTTCCACGCGAGATTTTCCGCGTCCTCCACACCCGAATTGGCGCCCCTCGCCCCGAATGGCGAGACCTGATGCGCAGCGTCGCCGACAAACACCACGCGTCCATGCACGAAGCGATCGATTCGGCGGCAGTTGAAGCGGTAGATCGACACCCAGTCGACATGAAAATCGCGATCGCCCAGCATCTTGCGGATGCGAGGCGTATAGTTCTCCGGCTTCAGTTCGTGTTCGATATCGGCATCGGGCCCAAGTTGCAGGTCCACCCGCCACGATTCATCGGGTTGCCGGTGCATCAGCGCCGACTGGCCGGTATGAAACGGCGGATCGAACCAGAAACGCCGCTCGGTGGGGATATCGTCCGCCGGCATGCGTAGATCGGCGATCAGGAATTTCTCCTCAAAGGTATGCCCCTTGAATTCCAGGCCCATGAGATCGCGCATGGTCGAGCGCGCGCCATCGGCGGCGATCACCCAGGCTGCGTCGAGCCGATATGGACCGTCCGGAGTCTCGATCGTGACCGTGACGCCATCGTTGCGCTTCTCGATCCCGGTGACGCGGTTGCGCCATCGCAGATCGATCTGCGGCAAGTCCTGCACGCGGTCGACCAGCGCCTTCTCGAGATAGAATTGCTGAAGGTTGATGAAGGCCGGCATCTTGTGGCCGTCCTCGGGCAGCAGGTCGAAGGCATAGACCGGCCGGTCGCCAAGATAGACCCGGCCGAGCTTCCAGGTCACGCCCATCTCGACCAGCTTCTCGCCGACGCCCAAGCGATCCAGTATTTCCAGCGTGCGCTTCGAATAGCAGAGCCCGCGCGACCCCTCGCCGATCCGGTCGGCGTCGTCGAGCAGCACCGAAGGCACGCCGCGCTGCGCCAGATCGATCGCCATCGACAGGCCGACCGGGCCGGCGCCGACGATGACGACCGTGTGGCGCGCGGGCTTCGCCGCATCCTGATCCGGCGACCGCCGGTAACCGAAGTGAAACAGCGACTTCCGTTCGTTTGCCACGGCACGTGCTCCTGTCTTCACTTGCCCGTCACGTTCTGAATGGCAGGCTGGACTCGATATGGCGACGCTCCCCGTCGGAACACGGACCGCGCTTGAGGAGAGCTTTTTCGATCTGGCCTTGCGTGATGCCATGCAACAACGAGATCAATGTCAACTTCCGCTCTGGCGATTTGAGCGTCGTGCGCCAGTACGCCATCATCGGAAGATAATTGAGACGCCGCCAATCCAGCCCACAGCGCTCGGCCATCGCACTGACAACGCCACGTCCGACGATCGCCTTAGCCTCATTAATCGTCAGCGGGGGATTGGCACGCTCATCTGCGGTCGCTGGCGAACAGGCTTGGCCATTCGCGCAAACACCTTTTTGGATATTGTCCAGCGCGAGGGAGAGCAATTGCCGAACCGTTTCGTCCTGATTCGATGGTCGGGCCTGCGACGATGCGGCGCAAAACAGCAACGCAACGAATAGGCCGCACCAGAAACCGCGCATCGGTCACCCCTGCAGCGCCGACCACATCTCGCGATCGCGTTCGGCAGTCCAGATCACCGGATGTCCGATGCCCTTCGCCTCATCGTAAGCGCGCGCCACATTGAACGGCATGCAATGCTCGTAGATCGCATAGCTCGAGAATTTCGGATCCATGGCTTCGCGCGCAGCCGCAAACGCGTCTTTCAGCGACAGCCCCTTCGCGACGCTGTTCTGCGCCGAGCCGTAGAGTGTCGCGAGGAAATCGCGCGTGCCTTCGATCCCGGCCTGCACCTTCTCCGGCGTCGCAAGCGCCGCTCCACGGCCGGGCACGAGCGCATTGGCCTTGAAGGCGCTGAGCCGGTCGAGCGTGTTCGGCCAGTCGGCCAGATGTGCGTCGCCGCAATAACAGGCCGAATGATATTCGACGAGATCGCCGGAGAACACGACATTGGCGTCCGGCACCCAGGCGATGACATCGCCTGCCGTGTGCCCGCGCCCGATATGCATGATCCGCACTTCGCGCTTGCCGAGCCACACCGACATCTGCTGCGGGAAAGTGACGGTCGGCCAGGTCAGGCCTTCGATGGATTCCACCGCGCGAAACAGCCGCGGGAAACGGCCGATCTCGGAATCCTTGTCCTGCTGTCCGCGTTCGACGATCAGTTCACGCGTCGCGTCGGATGCCAAAATCTCCGCATCCACATACGCCGACGCGCCAAGCACGCGCACCGCATGATAGTGGCTGAGCAACACGTATTTGATCGGCTTGTCGGTGACCCTGCGCACCCGCTCGATCACCTCCAGCGCCATCACCGGCGTCGCCTGCGCGTCAACCACCATGACGCTGTCGTCGCCGACGATGATCCCGGAATTCGGATCGCCTTCCGCGGTGAAGGCATAGAGATCGCGCCCAATCTCATCGAACGAAATCGTCTTTTCCGCCGTATCGGCGGTCGAAGCAAAGCCCTTGGCCATGGTCCACCCTGTCCGCCGCTCGGATCGCGGCCTGTCGTTATTTCGGAGGCGTGTAGCGCACCACTTCCTGCTCGATAGCGCCGAAGATCGAGCGACCGTCCTTGTCGTTCATTTCGATACGCGCGGTGTCGCCGAACTTGAGGAATGGCGTCGACGGCTTGCCGTGCAGGATCGTCTCGACGGTGCGGATTTCCGCAATGCAGGAATAGCCGAGGCCGCCTTCGGAGATCGGCTTGCCCGGTCCACCCGACGCATCGCGGTTGGACACCGTACCGGCGCCGAGGATCGTGCCGGCGCCGAGCGGCCTTGTCCTTGCCGCGTGCGCGATCAGCGTCGGAAAATCGAACGTCATGTCGACCGAGCACATCGGCTTGCCGAACGGCTTGCCGTTGATGAAACTCAACAGTGGCAGATCGACCTTGGCACCGTCCCAGGCCTTGCCCAGTTCGTCCGGCGTGACTGCGACCGGCGTAAAGGCCGACGGCGGCTTCGATTGCAGGAAGCCGAAGCCCTTGGGCAGTTCCTGCGGCACGATGTTGCGCAGCGTCACGTCGTTGACCAGCATGATCAGCCGGATGGCCTTGGCCGCTTGTTCGCGGGTTGCGCCCATCGGCACGTCGCCCAGAATGACGACAACCTCCGCCTCGATATCCGCACCATAGGCCTCATCCGCCAGTTGGATCGGATCGCGCGGCGCCATCACCACGTCGGAAATGCCCTGATACATCAGCGGATCGGTCCAGAACGATTCCGGCACCTCTGCGCCGCGTGCCTGGCGCACCAGTGCCACATGGTTCACATAGGCGGAGCCGTCCAGCCACTGATAGGCGCGCGGCAATGGCGATGCCACTTTCGCCGGGTCGAACGGCATATGTGCGATCCGGTTCGCCTCAAGCGAGTCCGCCATTTCGGTCAGACGCGGAACCACGGAATCCCAGTCATCGAGCGCGGCCTGCAGCGTCGGCGCAATGGCAGACGCATCGGCACAGCGCGACAGATCGCGCGACACAACGACCAGGCGGCCATCGCGGCCGCTCTTCAAGGATGCAAGTTTCATTAAGCCTTTCCGTCCCGCGTCAGGCGAATGTCGATCTCGCGATCGACGTAACGCCATTCTTCCGTTGCTCGCAGCTTCTCGACCAATTCGTCGAAAGCTGCTTCATCGCTCACACTATATTCAAACCATGTCAGGAAATCGAACGCTTCGCCAAGGTCGCGACAATGATGTAATTGTCGCGCGATCGTCGGCAGATATTGATTCCCGATCTCGATATGGTGCGAAGTCTCCTCGAAAATCCTGCGACGCTCGTCCTGCGCGAGCTGCCACCAGCGCGCAGTCTTGTTGATCGGGATCAGCGCGGCGCATAGCGCCTCGCTTCGCCCCAGACCAGCCTGCCGGCTTACCAAGCTCCTGCGCTCTGCATCCGTCGTATAGCGCAGATTGGAGGTCACGCCGCGCAACACCCAAGCCGTCCCCTCATCTGCGTCCACGTGACCACGAAGCATTGACAAGTTTCGCGCGGGTGGAAGGCCGTCACCGCAAATCACGTCCATGCGTTCGATGCGCCAATCGCCAATATTTCCGGCAACAAAACTAAACATGTTCTGAGCCGGCATGCCTTGACCAAATCCTATTTCGGCTCTCGGCGATTCGGATCGAAGTGCTTCTTTAGCCCCTTCCAGCAGTCGATGTAATTGTCCTGCCGCGTTTCATGCTCGGCCGCGTATTTGGTGACGCGTTGCCGGAAGCGGGTCTCGAACATGAAAGCGAGGGTATTGGCAAGCTTCACCGGCTTGAGTTCGACATTGCTGGCATGTTCAAAAGCATCGACGTCGGGTCCGTGCGGCAGCATGGTGTTGTGCAGCGAGAACCCGCCCGGCACGAAACCTTCCGGCTTCGCGTCATAGACGCCGTAAACCAGGCCCATAAATTCCGACATGATGTTGCGATGATACCAGGGCGGCCGGAACGTGTTTTCGGCCACGCCCCAGCGCTCCGGAAAAATCACGAAGTCGATATTGGCGGTGCCGGGCGTCTCCGACGGCGAGGTCATCACCGTGAAGATCGACGGATCGGGATGATCGAACAGCACCGCGCCCACCGGCGAGAAGTATCGCAGATTGTATTTGTAAGGCGCGTAATTGCCGTGCCACGCCACTACGTCGAGCGGCGAATGCGGCAGTTTGGTTTCGAACAGCTCACCGCCCCACTTCACGTAAAGCGTGCACGGCTCCTCGACATCCTCGTAGGCGGCGACCGGCGTCAGGAAGTCGCGCGGATTGGCAAGGCAATTGGCCCCGATCGGACCGCGATCCGGTAAGGTGAACGCGCCGCCGTAATTCTCGCAGACATAGGCGCGCGCCGGACCGTCGACCAGTTCGACGCGGAAAATCACACCGCGCGGGATGACGCAGATTTCGCCCGGCGCGATCTCGATCAAACCGAACTCGGTGCGGAAGCGGAGATTGCCCTGCTCCGCCACGATCAGGAATTCGCCGTCGGCGTTGAAGAAATGCTCGCGCAGCATCGACTCGGTCACGACCAGCACATGGGCCGCCATGCCGCTCATCGCCTCACTATCGCCGGCCACGGTGATGGTGCGCAGCCCGGTGACGAAATTGAGCTTGGCCTCGGGAATGGGCGTCGGACTCCAGCGCAATTGCCCGATGGTCAGATCGGTGTCGTCGCGCTCCGGCGCGGTGCGCATAAGACCGCGGTCGATCTTCTTGAAGCGGCCGGTATGGCGCACGGTCGGGCGGATGCGATAGAGCCAGGAGCGCTGGTTGGTCGCCTGCGGCGCGGTGAAGGGCGAACCGGACAATTGCTCGGCATAGAGCCCGTAATTGATCTTTTGTGGCGAGTTTCGCCCGACCGGCAAAGCGCCGGGCAGCGCCTCGGTCTCGAAGGAATTACCGAAGCCGGACATGTACTCCGCGGCATCGACCAACGGTTCGGTGCGGATCCGGTCGGTAACCGCTGCGGGGGACGCTTGCCGCCGGACGCGCGGCGCGGTGTCGATATCGGCCATCACGTATTCTCCCTGATGCGAACGCCGTCCGGCTGTGGACGGTTCTTGATTTTGGGCAATTACTGCTCTTGTTTAGGCGCCATACGATAGTTTCATTCGTAACTAACGTCAATGGCGTGTTCACTATTCGCGCTATTTGCCTTGAATCCGCCGCGCAGACAGTCCATATGAACGCCCATCGAGGCCGACTCAGTCCTTTGAGTCGCTAGCGGGCCGCGTGAACGAAAATCAGATTGCACCTCGTGCAGCGACTTTCGGCCCGCCAACACTTTCCTCATATCCGGCAGCCCTGAACACGCGGGATGTCCTCCGAACCCCGCGCGAAGCGTCCGCGTCCTATTCCGGGACCCGGCGTTCGAGCTGCACGAAAGATTGTATTTTGACCGCTTTTCTTGAACTCGGGCTCGCTGAGCCGATCACCCGTGCCCTGATCGAAGAGGGCTACGAGACCCCCACTCCCATCCAGTCGCAGACCATTCCGCACGTGCTCGCCGGACGCGACGTCGTCGGCATTGCGCAGACCGGTACCGGCAAGACCGCGGCTTTCGCGCTGCCGATCCTCAATCATCTGGCTAAGAATCGCATCCGCGCAGAGCGAAAAAGCTGCCGCGTGCTGGTTCTGAGCCCGACGCGCGAGCTCTCCGGCCAGATCATGGAGAGCTTCCGGACCTATGGCCGATACATGAAAGTTTCGGTGACGCTCGCCATCGGCGGCGTTCCGATCGGCAAGCAAATGCGGGCGATGGCGAACGGCGTCGATGTGCTGGTTGCGACCCCGGGCCGCCTGCTGGACCTGATGCAGGAGCGCGCCGTAACGCTCGATAAAGTCGAGATCCTCGTGCTCGACGAAGCCGATCGCATGCTCGATATGGGCTTCATCCACGATATTCGCCGCATCGTCGCCAAATGCCCGGCGCAGCGGCAGACGCTGTTCTTCTCGGCCACGATGCCGCCGCCGATCGAAGAGCTCGGCCGCCTGATGCTGCGTGACCCCGCCCGGGTGGCGGTGACGCCGCAGGCCTCGACCGTCGAGCGGATCGCCCAGCGCGTCGTGCATATCGACAAGGCCGGCAAGGCCAACCTGCTCGCCGACCTCCTGAAGAGCGAGCCAATCGACCGCGCCATCGTCTTCACCCGCACCAAGCACGGCGCCGACCGCGTGGTCCGCCAGCTCAGCCAGGCTGGTCTCGCGGCGGAAGCGATCCACGGCAACAAGTCGCAGGGCCAGCGCGAGCGGGCGCTCGCCGCCTTCCGCAACGGCAAGGTCAAGACCCTGATCGCCACCGACATCGCCGCGCGTGGCATCGATGTCGACGGCATCACCCATGTCTTCAATTACGACCTGCCCAACGTGGCGGAGAGCTACGTGCACCGCATCGGCCGCACGGCGCGAGCCGGCGCCGACGGCATAGCGATCTCGTTCTGCGACAACGAGGAGCGCGCCTATCTGCGCGATATCGAAAAGCTGATCCGCATGGCCCTGCCCGCGACCGATGGCCGGACCGGCCAGCCGGTCGAGGCACGAGCCCCGTCCGCCGGCCGAGGGCACGCCCCCGGTCAGCCGGCCAAGAACCGGTCACGCAACCGTCCCGGACAGCGCGGTCGCCGGCGCGACCAGGAGGCCAAGGCGGGTGGCAAGACCGGTGCTGGCGGCCAGAACGGACGTCCGCAGGAGCACCGGGCCGAGCAAAGGGCTCCCGCGCAGGCGTTCTCAACCCCGCAGGGACAGAATGGCGGAACCGGCGATGGTGCGTTATCATCAATGGGATTCATGCGGGACCGTAAGCCTGAGCGCCGCGAAAAGCGGCCGCACGCGCAATCCCCGCGCTGATCGCATTCGCTCAAGGGACCAAGGATGTCGAAAGAAGAGATGCTCGAATTCGACGGCACCGTCACTGAGGTGCTGCCGGACGGAAATTTCCGCGTGAAACTCGACAACGACCACGAAATCCTCGCCTACACCGCCGGCAAGATGCGGAAATTCCGCATCCGCACCGGCGTCGGCGACCGCGTGATCGTGGAGATGTCGCCCTACGACCTCTCGCGCGGCCGCATCAGCTTCCGCCATCGCGGCAACGCGATGCCGGCGCCGCCCACAAGGCGGCAGACCTTCGTGCGGAAGCGTTGACTTTCGTCGCCGCGTAGGCGCGGCGGCACCGCACCTCACGAGCGTCCTGTTCTCTGCACGTCATGGCCGGGCTATGCCCGGCCATTCTATTTGGGGCGGGCGTCAATGGCTCTCCGGGTCATTCGAACCGCAAAAGCAGAGACATCCGATGAAAATTCGTGTCGGCTACGAGCTGATCTACGACTTCCCGCAGCCCACGCCGATGATCATGGTTCTGGGTACCCATTTCACCCGGGCGTCGGACGTGATCGTGCCGGATTATCTGACAATCGATCCTGCCGTACCGATCTCACCCTACCGGGACGTGTTCGGAAACTGGTGCAGCCGCCTCGTCGCTCCTGCCGGCCGCGTGACCCTTTCGGCCGATGGCCTGGTCAAGGACAGCGGACAGCCGGACGTTGTTGCTCCAACCGCCCCGCAGCACGCGGTCGAGGATTTGCCGGCCGACACGCTGATCTATCTCCTCGGCAGCCGCTATTGCGAGACCGATCGCCTGTCGGACATCGCCTGGAAGCTGTTTGCGAACTCGCCGCCGGGCTGGGCCCGGGTGCAGACGATCTGCGATTACGTCCACAATCACATCGCGTTCGGATACGAGCACGCCCGCGCGACGAAAACCGCCTTCGACGTCTATCACGAAGGCAAGGGTGTGTGCCGCGACTACGCGCATCTGGCCATCACCTTCTGCCGCTGCATGAACATTCCGGCGCGCTATTGCAGCGGATACCTCAGCGACATCGGGACGCCACTGCCCTACGGCACACCGGATTTCGCGGGCTGGTTCGAGGCCTATCTCGGCGGCCGCTGGTATACCTTCGACCCGCGCAACAACGAGCCGCGGATCGGCCGCGTGCTGATGGCAATCGGCCGCGACGCGTCGGACGTGCCGATCACCCACACCTTCGGCCCCAATACGCTGGTGAGTTTCAAGGTCTGGACCGACGAGGTCGTCTAGGCGCAGATCGCTCTGTGCATCAGTCGCGCCTTCGCACCATGACGGCAAGCGTCAGATCGTCGAACGGATAATCGTTCGGACGCGTGGTCAGCGCCTTCTCCATCGCCGCATAGAACCGGTCGGCCAAGTCATCCGCGCTGGCCTGTCCAGATCGAAACAATCCATCTCTCAGACTGCTCTCGCTGAAGGCCCGCGTGAACGCGGTATAGCTCTTCGCAAACGCGGCGACATCGCCGGTTTTCTCCAGCACCGCCTGATATGGCGATGCGACCGGCGTCAGCCCGCAATGCAGCAGTTCGAGCTTTTCGGCCAAAGCACCCGTCACCGGCGCTGTCGCCTCCTCGATGGTGCGCGGCACCACCGGAAAGCAGTAACGCCTATAGACATCCCGCGGCACTTCACCCGCATCGACGAGTTGTAGCGCGCACTCGTTCATAAGCTTCAGCAATCCGGCTGCGCTGACCCGCGCCGGCTCGGCGCTGCCGTCCGTACCCAGCATCTGCACCAGCAGTACCCCACCCGGCTGCAATTCCTCCGCGCGCGCGGCGAGGAAGCTCTGCCAGTCGTCGGCGGACTGCTTCAGGATTTTCCTAAGCTCCGGGGGCGGCGCATCTGAACGATAGAGCGAGCGCGGCATGTCGAGGTCCGGCGGTTGCCGCGACAGCCAGTGCGCAGCAGAGCCGGACGTACCAAGCGTGATGCTCGCGGGCGTGGTGACCTTTTCGAAAAAGCCGCGCGGCGCAAACAAGGCGTGGGCCTGCGGGAATTTCGCGAGATAGGAATCCGGCGACGACAGATTGCGCGCCAGCGTATTCCAGTCATTGGTCGGCAGGTCGTTGTGCACGACACCGAAGCCCTTCGCGCCGCGGGCCGAAAGCAGATCGAGCGCCGTCGTCACGGTCGCCATCGAATTCCTGCCCTCGGAGCAACCGTAATCGGCGACGATGACCTGCCCATCGACCGGCATGGTCAGGGCCGCCACCGCCTGCTGAAGGAGCGCCGCGACGCTTGCCGCCGTCTCGGCCTGGAAGACGAATGAGCGTCGTAATAGCCGCCGCCGACCATGCCTTCCGTTGCATTGGTCATTGGCGCCCTCCCGCGGTCAGCCCACCTTCGCCGGCAATGACACGAACCCACGAAACCGTGCGCGCGGCGAACGCACCGGCTCACCCGTAAGCCGATAGTCCGGAAAGCGTGCCAGGAACCGCTCCAGCGCGATACGGCCTTCCAGCCGTGCCACATTCATTCCGGCGCAGACGTGGATCCCGCTGGCAAAGGCCAGATGCCGGTTGGGATTTCGGCCGACATCGAAGCGGTCGGGATCGGGAAAGTATTTCGGATCGCGATTGGCGGCGGCGATGGCAATGGTGATGAGATCGCCCTCTTTCATCGGCACGCCGCCGAGCACGGTACTCGCAACGACGCGCCGGTTGCCGAGCTGGTTCGAGCTCTCGAAGCGCAACACCTCCTCGACCGCAGAGCGCATCAGCGAGGGATCGGCCATCAGCCGCGCCTTCTCCTCGGGCCATAGCAGCAGCGTATACAGCGCGTTGCCGATCAGGTTGGTTGTGGTTTCGTGTCCGGCATTGAGAATGAAGATGCAGTTCTGCAGGAGTTCGGTTTCGGTCAGCTTGCGGCCGTCATGCTCGCCGTTGATCAGGCGGGTCAGCACATCCTTGTTGGGATCGCCGGGATTACGGCGGCGGTCGTCGGTCAGGATTTTCAGATAAGCGAGAAATTCGGTGACCGCATCGTTGCCGGTCTTCAGCTGCTGGTCGGTGAGAACCGGTTCGAGTGCGCCAAGGATTGCGAGCGACCAGGCACGCAAGGGACCACGCTCGTCATGCGGAACGCCGAGCAGATTGCCGATGATCTCGACCGGGATGGCAGAGGCGAAATCCTCGATCAGGTCCACCTGACCCGTCTCTCGCCCCTTGCGCTCGAGTTCGTTCAGCAGACGGTCGACCAGTTCGACCAGGCCGATTTCCATTTCGGCGATCGCACGCGGCGACAGCGCACCGGCTATGGCGCGCCGCACCTGCGTGTGCAACGGCGGATCGTTGAAGACGAGGCTCGTGGTGTGGTGCTCGAACAGAGGCGAGTCGCCGAATTTCGGGCGAAACTCGATCTTCTTGTCGGAGGAATAGGTCTTCGCGTCCTTGTAGAGCGTCTCGCAGTCGTCGTAGCGAGTGATGATATAGCTGCCGTCCGGCATACGGTGGACCGGATCGTGCTCGCGCAAGGCATGAAAATACGGATATGGATCGTCGATGAAATCGGCGGGCAGCCGCTTCAGGTCGAAAGCGCGGGCCGCCGTTTCGGCCGCCTCAACGGTTTTGAATGTCGCCATCTGGTGTCCCGGCAGTCACCCTGCCCCCCTTGCACACCGGGCGCAGTCCGCCTGTCAACTGCCTCCGCCGCCGTTGCGCCGCAGCGCGAGTTACGCCATGGTCCGGCTGCTCGCTCCGCAGACGGGTGACGACGAAATTCGGTCATGACGACGCAGATGAAAGGGTCAACCGCTGCCGGCGAAAGGCGGTCCAGCCAGGACGCCCCGCTGCGGCTCGACGATTTCCTGCCCTATCAGCTCAATGTGGTGGCGAGCCTGGTATCGCAGGCGCTGTCCCGCCTGTATGCGGAACGCTACGGCATCGGCGTGCCGGAATGGCGGGTGCTGGTCACGCTCGGCGAATTCGAGACCATGACCGGCAAGGCCATCGGCGAACACAGCCATATGCACAAGACCAAGGTGTCGCGCGCGGTGGCCCTGCTCGAGAAACGGAAGTTTCTGGTGCGGCGCGTCAACCGGTCGGACCTGCGGGAATCCTTCCTGTCACTCACACCGGAGGGACGCGCCATCTACAACGATCTCGCTCCGGGTGCGACGGACCTCGCCCGCCACCTGACCGACGCCATCGATCCCGCCGACCGCGAACCGTTCGCGCGCGCATTATCGCGCCTGATCGAGCGTGCGAAACCGCTCGCCGAAGAAGCGACCGAGGACCCCGATCGGTAGCGCATGCCGGGCATGGCGCCGCGGGGCTGGACAAGCCTTTCGCCTTGGCGTTTGGTCGCGAAAACAACAGCCGCCCGGGGACAGACCTGTGAAACTCTATACCTATTTCCGCTCGTCGGCCGCATATCGGGTGCGCATCGCGCTGAACCTGAAGGATCAGCCTTATGAGATGGTGTCGATCCATCTGACCAAGGATGGCGGCAAGCAGCACACCCCCGAATATCGCGCGATCAATCCGCAGATGCGGGTTCCGGCGCTGACGTTGTCGAGCGGCGACACCATCATCCAGTCGCTGGCGATCATCGAATATCTGGAAGAGGTGTATCCGGAACCGGCGCTGCTGCCGGTCGACGCCCTCGATCGCGCGCATGTCCGTGCGGTGTGCGAAATCATCGCCTGCGACATTCATCCGATCAACAACCTGATCGTGCTCAACACACTGAAGAAGCTCGGGCATGATCAGGCGACCGTCGACGACTGGTACCGCTCCTGGGTAATCGCCGGGTTCGAGGCGATCGAACCGCTGCTCAAGCCCGGCCCCTATGCATTCGGATCGCGGGTCACGATGGCGGATGTCTGCCTGGTGCCGCAGGTCTTCAATGCCCGGCGTTTCAAGGTGCAGGTCGAGGCGTTCCCGAAGATTGCAGCCGTCGAGGCCGCCTGCGCCAAGCTGCCCGCCTTCGACAAGGCGCGTCCCGAAAACCAGCCCGACGCCGAGTAGCATCCAGACTGCGGACAACGAAAAGCGAGCGCGGCGTGCAAAGACAGAACATCGGACGTGTCGTCCTGTGGATGACGGGCACGCTGCTGTCGTTCTCGATCATGGCGGTTTCAATCCGCCTGCTCGCAGGTTCGCTGTCGGTGTTCGAGATTTTGACGATACGCTGCGTTGGCGCCCTGACCATCCTGTTCTCGTTGCTGGCGGTGAATCCGGCGCTCAGGCCGCAATTGCGCACCAAGCGCATTCCGATGCACTTCTTCCGCTCGGCGGTGCATTTCGGCGGGCAATATTGCTGGGCGACCGCGCTGACGCTGCTGCCCTTCGCGACCGTGTTCGCGCTCGAATTCACGTTGCCGGTCTGGGTGCTGATCCTCGCCGTGGCCGTGCTGGGCGAGAAGCTCACATCCGGCCGCATCGTGGTGATTGTGCTTGGCTTCATCGGCTGTCTGGTGATCCTGCGGCCGGGACTAATCGCGTTCCAGCCGGCCTCCCTCCTCGTTTTGCTGTGCTCGTTTCTCTATGCCGTCTTCAATGTCGCCACCAAGCAGATGACCTCCACGGAAACGACGTTCGCGATCGTCTTCTGGATGAACCTGCTGCAATTCCCGCTGGCGCTGTCGGGCAGCGATCCGCTGTTCGTCCTGCGGCTGGAACCCTGGCAAACCGCTCCGATCATCGGGGTTGGCGTCGCCGGCCTCGCCGCGCATTACTGCATGGCCCGGGCGTTCCGCTACGGCGACGCAAGTGTGGTGATACCGCTCGATTTCCTGCGGGTGCCGCTGATCGCGCTGGTGGGCTACTTTTTCTTCGCCGAATCCGTCGATGCACTGGTGTTCGTGGGCGCGGCGATCATTCTGTCCGGCATTCTGTGGAATTTGCGGCTGGAAGCACGGGATTCGCGGAATGTGGCGCTGCCCGAAGACGAAGGCACCCCGGAGCGGCCCTAGGGGGTTTTGTCGTTTTCCCGCTTTGCCGTTTTCTCGCTTTACTGGGGCTTTTTCCATTTGATAACCATCGCGCCGCCGCATTCCCAGTCCACTGGGCGTGGGGGTTCGCGGGGAATTTCATGGCAGCATTCGCACGATTGACCGGTCTGGCGGCATTGACATGGGCCGGCACCGTATCGGCGGCACTCGCCCAGCAGCCGCTTCCGCCTCCGGCCTATCCGCCGTCGGGGGCGACGATCAGCGCCCGCGAGCAGACCTGCCAGCGGCTGGAAGCCCAGCTCGCCGCAATCGGCTCCGGTGGCGATGCTGCGCGCGCCGACCAGATCCGGCGGCTCGAAGATCAGATGGGCCGCCAGCAGGCCGAACTCGACCGCGCGCAGACCCAGGCGCGGCGTCAGGGCTGTGATCAGCCCAATTTCTTCCAGCTTTTCGGCGGCGGCGGCCGGTCTGAGCAATGCGCCCCGCTGAACACCCGCATCCAGCAGATGCGCACCAATCTCGCGCGCGTGCAGGGTGATTTGCAGCAGCTTCAGAGTTCCAACAGCCCCGGTTTCGAACGCGAGGGACAGCGCCGCAGCGTGCTGAACGCGCTGGCCCAGAACGATTGCGGCCCGCAATACCGCGCGCAGGCCGCACGCGGCACGCCGGGCAATTTCTTCGAGCAATTGTTCGGCGGGCCGGGTTCGACCTCAGGGCCCGAACAGGATACCGGCGTGGGCGGGTACCGCACGGTTTGCGTGCGCACCTGCGACGGCTATTTCTTCCCGATCTCGTTCTCGACCTCGCAGGATCGCTTTGTCGACGACGAGGCGACCTGCCAGCGGATGTGCCCGGCCGCCGAAGTGATGCTGTTCTCGCATCGTACCTCAGGCGAGGACATGCAGCAGGCGGTATCGACCAGTGGACAGCTCTACACGCAGATCCCGAACGCATTCAAATACAAGACCGAGTGGAGCAAGACCTGCACCTGCAAGGCGGCGGATGAAAGCTGGGCCAATGCGGTGAAGGAGGATCCCAACGCGCCACAATCGGCGCAAGGCGATATTGTAGTGACCGAGGAGCGCGCCAAGGTCATGAATGCGCCGCGCGACGCCAAGGGCCGGCCGATCCTGCCGCCTGGACAGAAGAAGGGCGCGACCGCGACCGCACCGGTCCAGACTGCCGCTCCCCCGCCCGAGCCGGTCGATCCGAACGCGCCGAAAAAGCCGATCCGCACCGTCGGGCCAAAATTCATCGAGCAATGATTCGGGCTGCTGTCACTCCGGCGTGCGGATTGCACGCACGCCGCAAGTGACACCACTCAAAAATCGAACGCGTCCGATCTCGGCGTTGCGCTGACGATGGTCGTATCCGGCTTCGGCAATGGCGTGCCCGGATCGCGGAATTTGTTGGTGATCGGATAGCGCCGGTCCCGTCCGAAGCCGCGCAACGTCACCTTCACGCCCGGCGCCGCCTGCCGCCGCTTGTATTCCGCCAGATTCAGCATCCGGTCGACGCGCATGACGATTGCGGCGTCGTAGCCCTCCGCCACGATATCCGCGATCGGCTGCTCGCGCTCGACCAGCCGCTCGAGAATGCCGTCCAGAATGTCGTAGGGCGGCAGCGAATCCTGATCCTTCTGGTTCTCGCGCAACTCCGCCGTCGGCGGCTTCTCGATCACGTTTCGCGGGATCACCACGCCATCCGGACCGAGCGCATTATCGGGCTTCCAGCCATTGCGCAAGGCGCTGAGACGGAACACCTCGGTCTTGTAGAGATCCTTGATCGGATTGAAGCCGCCATTCATGTCGCCATACAGCGTCGCGTAACCGGTCGACATTTCGGACTTGTTGCCGGTAGTCATCACCATCGAACCGAACTTGTTGGACAGCGCCATCACGATGGTGCCGCGCGCGCGCGCCTGCAGATTTTCTTCGGTCACATCACGCGGGAGACCTTCGAATAGCGGCGACAGACTTTGCTCCAGGCCCAGCACCGCGGTCTCGATCGGCAGCACGTCATAACGGATGCCGAGCGCATTCGCGACCGCGGCGGCATCGTCGAGCGATTCCTGCGAGGTGAATTTGTACGGCAACATCACCGCGCGGACCCGATCGGGTCCCAGCGCATCGACGCCGATCGCCGCGACCAGAGCGGAATCGATGCCGCCCGACAGCCCGAGCACGACGCCCGGAAACCCGTTCTTGCCGACATAGTCGCGCAGCCCCAGCATGCAGGCCGTGTAATCGGACTTGTCCTGCGGCATCATCGGGACGATCTCGCCTGCTTCGCAATGCCAGCCCTCCGTGCCGCGCTGCCAACGCGTTGTCACCACCGCCTCGGCGAAGGCCGGAAGCTGCACCGCGAGCGAAGCATCCGCGTTCAGCACGAAGGAGCCGCCCTCGAACACGAGTTCATCCTGCCCGCCGACCTGATTCACATAGATCAGCGGCAGCCCGGTTTCCTTGACTCGCGCGACCGCGACGCTGAGCCGCTGGTCCACCACCCCGCGCCGATAGGGCGAGCCGTTCGGCACCAACAGGATTTCGCCACCGGTTTCGGCGATGCATTCGGACGGCTCTGGTCCCCAGATATCCTCGCAGATCGGAACCCCGATCCGCACCCCCCGGAACGCCATCGGGCCCGGCATCGGCCCGACCGCGAACACCCGCTTTTCGTCGAACACGCCGTAATTCGGCAGATCGACCTTGAAGCGCAATCCGGCGATCCGTCCGCCCTCCAGCAGCGCCGCGGCGTTATAGAGCTTGCCGTCTTCGACCCAAGGCGTGCCGACGATCAACGCCGGCCCGCCCTGCGCCGTTTCGCGCGCAAGCTCCTCGATCGCCGCGCGGCAGGCCGCCTGAAAGGCCGGCTTCAATACCAGGTCTTCCGGCGGGTAACCGGCTATAAACAGCTCGGGAAACAGGATCAGGTCGGCATCGCGAGCGCGCTCGCGCACGGCGCGCACCTTAGCGGCGTTGCCGGCCACAGCCCCGACTACGGGATTAACCTGCGCCAGGGCGATCGTAAGGGTGTCGGCGGGGCGAGCGTTCATGGGGTTGATCTAGCGCGGGCCATGGCCGGACCGCAATTGCGCGGTCAGCGCATCAGCTCCGACAGCCGCTCCCAGATCGCCACCAGCCAAACCGCGCCGGCGAGCAGCAGGGTCAGGCCGACCGCGGCCGAGCCCATATCCTTGACCTTGCCGATGATTGGATCGTGCTCCAGCGTCACCCGGTCGGCCAGCTTCTCGATCGCGGTGTTGAGCAATTCCACGATCATCACCGCAACCACGACCCCGATCAGGGCCAGCGCGGACGAAGCGGTGGTGGCGATGATGAGGGCTAGCGGCGCGGCAATCGCCAGCGCGATCAATTCCTGCCGGAACGCCGCCTCGCTGGACGCAGCAGCGCGCAGGCCGTTCATGGTATTGAGCGTCGCCCGCCACATTCGCTGCATATCGGCCCCCTGCCCGCGGCGGACTAAATCAGAAAATGCCGCTCGTGGGATAGGGCCCGAATTTGAACGACCCCTGCACAAAGACGCCGTAGCTCTCGACCTTCCAGTCGACCGGCTGCGGAAAGGCATTTGCCCCGACCACATTGCCCTCGAAATGGGTGAGACCGTTGCTGTCCATGCGCCAGTAGCGGCCACCCACAGCGACACTGACATCGCGGTTCACGGCATAAGTCAGGGCGGCCTCAAGCTGGTAGCCATTCCCCTGCCCGTCTTCCGGGATTTCGCCTGTAAAGCTGCCGGGCGACGTGCCGATGCGCAGCCAGTGCGAATCGCCGCCATTCAGCTTCACATAGGGAAGCCACGCGGCGTCGAGCGTCAGACTGAACGGCCCGCCCAACCTGATTGTCGCGTCGAGCCCGACGCGCAACGAATTCCAGTGATTGCTCTGGGTGATGACGAGGACATCGTTCGGGACCGGATTGCCGCAGATCGCATTGTTCGCGGCGATCTGTCCGCAGCCATAGGCACTCACGCTCTGATCGAGATAGTGATAGCCGGCGTACGCGCCAAGCCGAAAATCCGGGCGGCGGATCAGATTGTATCCGAGGTCGATGCTGGCATAGGCCAAGGTGCCCTCGCGCTGCTCGCTGTTGGTGGACGAATACGGCGTGATGAAAGGCGGGAAATCCTCGTCGTTGAGATTGCCGCGGTTGACGATGCCAATGCCGGCATAGCCTTTCAGATAGAATCCGGAGGTGTGATCGACGCGGCCATAGGCTTCGATCGCATGCCCCTGCAGCCCGTCATAGGTCAGCCGCGAGACCATCGCATTTCCCGCGATGTTGTAGAGGTTCTTCGCGGTCTCGCCGAAATTCATCCAGTAGCGCAGCCCGAACTCGCCCTGGAAGGCCGGCACCACGATCACGGGCGCAGCCTTGAAATCGTGCCAGCGTTTCGCCACCGGCGACGGCGCCGAACCCGTCACCATCGTCTCCGGCGCTGACAGCACCGGCGCCGCCGGGACGCTTGCCGGTTTTTCAACTGCCGTGACGCCCGCGGGCTTTTGCTGATCGCCACCAGTGGACACCGATACGTTCGGCCATTGCGGTTCGTAAATGTTCGGCCAGCGCGCAGCGTCATCCTGTGCGGCGTTGGCGATCGCGGCCATGCCGAGCACGGCCGCGATCGCAACAAGTAGCGTGGCCGGATAGATCCGAAGCGCCACGTTGAGCCCCCTGTTTTGCCGTGCGCTTTTGCAGCGCATCTGGGGACCAGAATTGATTCAAATTGTCTGCAATTCCTTTCCACGATGGCAGGCATAAGAGGGTCAACGGTCGCAGCGTTAACGGCCGGCAAATTTCGCGGCACGCAACCGTGCCGGCTATGAAAAAAGGCCCGGTAAACCGGGCCTTTTCAGCATCAAGACTTCCTTCATTATGCTGCGCTGGACCGCGCCGCGGCTAGAGCCCCGCCACCTGCGGCAACGGTTGGGCGTGCACCGCGCGCTCCTTTTTCAGCAATTCGGCGACCAGAAACGCCATGTCGATCGACTGTTCGGCGTTCAGCCGCGGATCGCAGAAGGTGTGATAGCGATCGTTCAGCTCGGCGTCGGAGATCGCGCGCGCGCCGCCGGTGCATTCGGTGACGTTCTGCCCGGTCATCTCCAGATGCACGCCGCCGGCATAGGTGCCTTCGGCCGCATGCACGGCGAAGAACGCCTTCACCTCGTCGAGAATGCGGTCGAACGGCCGGGTCTTGTAGCCCGACACCGAGCTGATGGTGTTGCCGTGCATCGGATCGCAGGACCACACCACGACCTTGCCTTCGCGCTTCACCGCGCGGATGAGAGCCGGCAGATGCTCACCCACTTTCTCGTTGCCGAAACGGCCGATCAGGGTCAGCCGCCCCGGCTCGTTATCGGGATTGAGGATGTCGATCAGCCGGATCAAATCATCGGGCTTGAGCGACGGACCGCATTTCAGCCCGATGGGATTTTTGATGCCGCGGCAGAACTCGACATGGGCGTGATCGGGCTGGCGGGTCCGGTCGCCGATCCAGACCATATGACCCGAGGTGCAGTACCAGTCGCCGCTCGTGGAATCGACGCGCGTCATAGCTTCCTCGAAGCCGAGCAGCAGCGCTTCGTGGCTGGTATAGATATCGGTGGTGCGTAACTCGGTCTGGCTTTCGAGATCGAGTCCGCAGGCGCGCATGAAGCCGAGCGCCTCGGAAATCCGGTCGGCCAGCTCCTGATAGCGGCGGGCCTGCGGCGAGTCCTTCACGAAGCCCAGCATCCATTGATGCACGGTGGCAAGATTGGCGTAGCCGCCATGAGCAAAGGCGCGCAACAGATTCAGGGTCGCGGCAGACTGGCGATAGGCCTCGATCTGGCGTCGCGGATCGGGAATGCGCGCCTCGGGGGTGAACTCGTTGCCGTTTACGATGTCGCCGCGATAGCTCGGCAATTCCACATCGCCCTTCTTCTCGGTCGGCGAAGAACGCGGCTTGGCGAATTGGCCTGCGATGCGACCGACCTTCACCACCGGCGATCCGCCGGCAAAGGTCAGCACCACCGCCATCTGCAGGAAGACGCGGAAGAAGTCGCGGATATTGTTCGGCCCGTGCTCGGCGAAGCTTTCGGCGCAGTCGCCGCCCTGGAGCAGGAACGCCTCGCCGGCGCTCACCCGCGCCAGCTGCTTCTTCAGATTGCGGGCCTCGCCTGCAAAAACCAGCGGCGGAAAGCTGGCGAGCTGCTTCTCCACGGCGGCGAGCGCCGCCTGGTCCGGGTATTCCGGCACCTGCACGATGGGCTTCTTGCGCCAGCTTTCGGGCGTCCAACGCTCCGGCATAATCGGTACTCCTGCGGCCGCGGCGATCTCCCCGGCCCGTCTGTCTTGGCGGCGTTATACCCGCACTTGGTTCAAGCCGCCACGCCCGCGTTCCGCGCGAATTTCGGGCCGGAAGCCGGGTCCGCTACTGCCCTTTCGAGCCGAGATAGCGGTACAGCGTCTCGCCCCACCACGGGCTTCGCACTTCTGTCAGCAATGTCACGCTGACCGGCTTACGCAGCGGGCTGCCGGCCGGCAGCGCGAAGGCATAATGCTGCTGGTCGAAGACCACGTCGAGCAACTCGATGCTGCGGCGAAAATCCTGGTTGATGGTCCAGGCCAGCAGCGGCCGGTCATAGACGAACGCATCGAGGTCGCCGTCACGGATCGCCTTCAGGCCGTCCCTGGCGGTCGGAAAACTGTCGAACGCAATCCGCAATTTCTTGAGCGTCTCCTCGGTTGAGGAGCCGGCGACCGCACCGACCCGCACCTTTGACAGGTCGGTCACGCCCTGGACCGCGCCCTGCAAATGCCGGACGGTCAGGGCCGAGGTAATGGCCGCCGTGAAGACCGCAATGGTAATGATCGAGCCCACCATCCAGAGCATCGCCACGAAGCGGCCCGGCATGGTGCGCGGGCCCTGCTGGCCGATGCCACGCTGGGTCATGGCAACCGTGGTCCACCAGACGCTCGAACTGAGCCCCTTGGCGACGCCGCCACCGAATTCCTCGTTGTGGCGCCGCTCCAGCAGCCAGACGACGAAGCCGACCACGAGTGCGAGACCGATCAGCGCCAGCACCGCCCGCAGAAAGTTGAAGGACGTGAGCGTCCGCATCACCGGCGCGAAGCTTGCGGTTTCACCGGACGCGACCGCGATGCCGAGCCCGGTGCCATAGAAGGCGGACGTGAAGTCGAGAATTTCCTCGCGCGCGGAGGTCACCGTCAATGCCGCCACCGCAATATCGATTTTCCCCTGAGCCGTTGCGTCGATCAGCCCGGGTACGGTTTCCTCTTCATGGAAACGGAATTTGAGGTTCTGCTTCTCCGCGATCCGCCGCCAGAGCTCGATGCTGATACCGGTCCACTGCCCGTCCGGGCCCTTCATCGCGAATGGGGCCGCTTCCTTGGTGCCGACGACGATCTCGCGCTGGAGCAACGACTCGAGGTCCGACGGCTTCGCGGATTGTGCAAAAGCCGGCGCCGCTGCGACCATGATGGCGGCTGTAAGCACCGTGACAAACCGGCACATTCGCCGGAGGTATCTGCGCGAAGGAGAGCTCATTCCCGGATGCTGCGGTTTCGACCCGATCCGGTTCCATATCACAGAAGCACAGGATTCAGGATTCCTGCGGGCGAAGAGTTAACGGCAGCGATGGCCCGGTCCGTGAACCGTGGCATAGCCTCAACGCGGCGGGATCGACGCGGATGTCGGAGATTTCCGCAGGTTTATTCCGCTGCCTCGCGTTGCGGCAGCGGCGGAAAGAAACTGCCGTACAATTCGGGGCGCTGCCATTGTGGGCCAAGGACGCCCTGCTTCGCGCCAAACGACTTTGACGCGCTGACACTGTCGAGACCTGTGCGCATCTGCCTGATGCGGGAGATGTCAGCGTCCACGAAGAACAATCCGGGCGCTTCGCTTTCGAACAGGACCTGCTCGGGAGCGGCTACGATCGCGAGGCCGCGGTCGGTCTCGCTCAGCATATTCTGGGTCGATACCACAATGGCGAGGTTCTCGATCGCGCGCGCATACAGGAGCGTTCGCCAGCCCTCGTGCAACCGCCCCTTTGGCGTTCCTGCCGGCATGAAAATGATCTCCGCGCCGCGCAAGGCCAGCGCGCGTGTCACCTCCGGCATGTAGACCTCCGAGCACATCGAAAGGCCGACCTTGCCGTGCACGGTGTCAAAGACCGGGTAATCGTCCCCCGGCACATACTGGAATTCCCACGCCGTTCCGCCGGTATAAATCCATGGTCCATTGGGATGGGTGCGCCGATAGCTGACGACTGTGCCGTCGGGATAGGCCATGCATGTCAGATTGTAGGCCGTCGCTTTCGCCGGATCGATCGGCTCCAGCGTTCCGAACACGACATGAATCTTGTTCTCGACCGCGGCGCGCGATATCGCGGGTGCAGGATCGAACGTCGCCGGCATTCGCCACGGACCGGGATAGCTCTCCGGCAGGCAGACGAAGTCAGCGCCGCCGGCGGCGGCGCGTTGGATGAAACGGATCGCGTCGGCGACGTTCTTCTCAGCCTCCGCGGGATCATGAGCCAAGGGCTGGGCCAAGCCGATACGAAACGCAGTCATGGGTCACTCCAGGGCCGGGATTTAGAACGCAGTGCCGCGCTCGGCGAATTCGGCTGCGCGGCTATTCCGCAGCCTCGCGTACATAGGTCGCGGCCTTGGTGCGCATGGTGACCAGCTCCTCCGCGGCCGTCGGATGAACCGCCATCACGCGGTCGAAATCCGCCTTGGTCGCATTCATCTTGATCGCGATCCCGACCAGCTGGATCATTTCGCCCGCGTCCGGACCGACGATATGACAGCCCAGCACCCGGTCGCTCTCGCCATCGACCACAAGCTTGAAGAAGCATCGGGTGTCGCGCGCCGCGAGCGTCATCTTTAGGGTGCGAAAGCTCGACTTGTAAATGTCGACGCGCGCATAGGCGTGCCGCGCTTCCATTTCGGTCAATCCGATCACCCCGACTTCCGGCTCCGAAAACACGGCGGTCGGGATATCGGTGTGGTCGACGATGACTTCCTTGCCACCGAACACGGTATCGGCGAAGGCATGACCCTCGCGGATCGCAACCGGCGTGAGATTGATCCGGTCGGTGACGTCGCCGACGGCGTAGATATGCGGCACCGATGTGCGCGAAAACTTATCGACCTTGATCGCGCCCTTTTCGTTCAGTTGCACGCCGGCCCGCTCAAGCCCAAGCCCGGATACATTCGGGCGGCGGCCGGTCGCGAACATGACCTGGTCGACCACCACGGCTTCATGATTCGACAGCGAAACGCAGAGGCCGTGGTCGACCTTCTCCACCCCCTCGACAAGTTTGCGGGTCAGGATGCGGATGCCGCGCTTCTCCATCTCGCTGCGCAAATGCTCGCGGATATCGTCATCGAATCCGCGCAGGATGTTGTCGCCGCGATAAACCAGAGTGACCTCCGACCCCAGTCCGCGGAAGATGCCTGCGAACTCGACCGCGATATAGCCGCCGCCCTGGATCAGGATGCGCTTCGGAAGCGCCTTCAGATCGAGCGCTTCGTTCGACGAGATCACGTGCTCCAGTCCCGCGATATCGGCACCGTGCGAAGGCCAGCCGCCGGTCGCGATCAGGATATGTCTGGCGCGCACGATCTCGCCGGTCGCGACCAGACGCACACGATGGGCATCCTCGAGCACCGCGCGGCTGCGCACGATGTTGACCTTCGAGCGTTCGAGATTGGAGACATACGCTCGCTCCAGCCGGTCGATCTCCAGATCCTTGTTGGCGATTAGCGTCGGCCAGTCGAAAACCGGCTCGCCTACGGTCCAGCCATAGCCGGCGGCGTCATGAAACTCGTCGGCGAAGCGGGACGCATAGACGAGGAGTTTTTTCGGAACGCAGCCCCGGATCACGCACGTGCCGCCGACGCGGAATTCCTCTGCGATCGTCACTCGCGCGCCGTGGCCTGCGGCGATCCGCGCCGCACGCACGCCGCCGGAGCCGGCACCTATGACGAAAAGATCGACGTCGAAATCGGTCATGATGCGGGCGCGACCGGACTCAGAACGGATGGCCGCGCTTCTTCATTTCGGCGCGGAAGCGCTGAAGAATTTCATCGTTCAGCTTGATCGCCCATTCCTGGGCGGCCGTCATCGAGCGATCGACGAAAGCCGGCTCTTCGGTCAGGATCTTCTTTCCGAGCGGCGATTTGTAGAACGCAATCGTGTCCTTCATTTCCTGCTCGGTGAAGCGCGAGGCGTAAATTCTGGCAACGTCGGCACGCAGTGTGTCCAAACGCGGCGCAAATTCCTTGCGCAGGTTGTTGGCCACGTCGTTCAGATCCTTGAACAGGTTCGGATTCATCTGCATCAGCGAGGATTTCGACTTCTCGATCACGCCCGGAATCACCGCGTCGAAAATCGACATCGACCCCTTGATCTCGAGGATTTCGTTGGCCAGCGCCAGCGAAGCCTTCGATGGCTGCTGCGCAAGCGTCGGCGTTGCTGAAAGCAGAAATGCTGCAAGACCGGCGGCGGCCAAACGAACCAGCGGTTGAACACTCATTGAGACAACTCCTTTGAGTCTGAAAGATATCATGATCCGGTTTGCCGCTCGATCACTCGAATTCCCGAGGGACCGGCAACGATCGCGGTACCAGCGAGCTCCAGAAAAAGTCCATGCTCCACCACTCCCGGTATCGCGACAAGCGCGTCGGCGAGTTTATCGGGATCGGGAATACGGCCCAGCGACGCGTCGATGATGCGGTGCCCCCCATCGGTGACAAATGCGTGACCGTCCGCTCCCATCCGCAGTCTCAGATTGGCGGGTAGGCCCAGCCATTCCAGCGCGTGACCGATCGCCATCACGGTCGCAGCCATGCCGAACGGCACGATCTCGATCGGCAACGGAAAGGCGCCCAGCGCCGGCACCAGTTTCGATTCGTCCGCGATCACGATCATATGGGCGGAGGCCGCCGCCACGATCTTCTCACGCAGCAGCGCGCCGCCGCCACCTTTGATCAGCGCGAGGCCCGGTCCGATTTCGTCGGCGCCGTCGACCGTCAGGTCGAGGCGGGGTGTTTCTTCGAGGGTCGTCAGCGGTACGCCGACCCGTCTGGCGTCGGCTTCGGTCGCCTCCGACGTCGGGACGCCAATCACATCGAGGCCCGCCGCCACGCGCTCACCCAGCAATTCGACGAAATGGCGCGCCGTCGACCCGGTGCCGAGGCCGAGCCGCATCCCGGGGCGCACGAAATCGAGTGCGCGGGCGGCAGCCTGCCGTTTCATTGCATCGGACGTCATGGAGACCGTCTGTCCTCAAGAATAACCGGCCGGTTGTCTAGCCCCGATCCGCCCAGGAACCTAGCCCCTCGGCAAGACTTGATTTCGCCGCCGCAGCGGCTTAGCCCGGCGCCATGCCCGATCGCCCGCCCCCGCCCATCGTGGTCTTCGACCTTGACGGAACGCTCGTCGACACCGCGCCCGACCTGATCCACGCTCTGAATGCGATCCTCGGGGACGAAAGCATACCGGCGATCCCCTTTGACATCGCGCGGCCGATGATCGGCGCCGGGGTGCGACCGCTGCTGGAACAGGCGCTCGCTGAACGCGGACAATTCCCGGGCGAAGCGGCAATGGATGAGCTGTTTGCGCGCTATATCAGGCGCTACCAGGACCATATCGCCGACCGCTCCCGCCCCTATCCCGGGCTGGAGAATGCGCTGGACCGGCTCGGCGCAGACGGTTTCACCTTCGCGGTCTGCACCAACAAATACGAGGCGCTGTCGCTGCGGCTGCTGGATGCGCTTGGGCTGACCTCGCGTTTCGCCGCGATCTGCGGGCAGGACACGTTCGCGATGAAAAAGCCGGACCCCGATTCGTTGCGGCTCACCATCGCGCGCGCCGGCGGAGATGCGACCCGCGCCGTCATGGTCGGCGATTCCGAAACCGATGTGAGTGTTGCTCGCGCGGCGGGAATTCCAGTGATCGGGGTCGATTTCGGCTACACCCGGACCCCCATGGCCGAACTCCGGCCGGATCGTCTGATCGGACATTTCGATGCTCTGCCTGCTGCCGTGTTCGATCTCGTTGTAGTTGCAGGCCAGAGCCCGGCGGGCGGTAGGAATTAACCATAATGGAACCAAAACAGCCGTAAAATTGACGCTGTTTGCGGCTTTTTCATTCACACGCGTGTCATCTTGTAAGGCGCGATAGAGGACCTTTCGGTGGTTGCACAGGGGGCTCGGCTCTTATGGTCCCGGCCAGAGGGTCGTGGCGCCGAAATCGGCCCAGCGATGGACAAGACCCATGGTTAAATACCTGACGATTTTTGCGTGTGGCATCGCCCTCGCCGGCTGTTCCAGCTCGGGCGACTTGATGCGGACCGCAACGCCGACCGTCCCGCTGCAATTCGAATCCACCCCTCCGGGCGCGGAAATCAAGACGTCGGGCGGGCAGACCTGCCGCACCCCCTGCGCGCTGGCGGTTCCGGCGGCCGATTTCCAGGTGACCTACAGCCTGAACGGCTATCAACCGCAGACCATCCCGGTGAAACTGATCCCGCCCGAAGACATTCGCGGCAACGAGGAAATGGGTCTGACCGGCGCGCCGCCCCGCTTCGACCAAAATCCGGTGGTCGCCGAGCTGACGAAAGTGGCGCCGCGCCGTGCGCCCGCCAAGCGGCCGCGGGTCGCCAATCAGCCGCCCGCAGAGCAGCCCGCGGCAGCGCCGCGGCAGCGTGCCCAGCAGCCGTCAGCCGACGGCGGGTTCGCGCCGCCGCCCTCGACCAGCGGCTTCAATCCGCCCCCGGCCCAGAGCGGCGGATTCGGACAAACTCAGCAGCAAAATCCGGCCGGCGCCTGGCCGGCACCGTCGCAGACGCGCTGATCGCGCATCGCTTGACAGGTATCGGCGGCAACACTTAAGTGCCGGGCCTTTCGGGCGCGTAGCTCAGCGGGAGAGCACTCCCTTCACACGGGAGGGGTCACAGGTTCAATCCCTGTCGCGCCCACCATCATTGCCATGAAAAGTCACGATGCGGTTGTGGTAGCCGCCGTGTGCTTCCGATCCCATCAAACTCGTCTTCTCTGTTCGCACGACCACCGGTGCGCCGCGCACGCGACCTGTCGCCATGCACCGTGGAATGCGCTTGCGGCACGTGCGTCCGAATGATTTTACTATGCCCTGTGCCGGTTCGCCGGCCTCGTCATTTCCGCTTGGGGAGCCGTGAAATGCTGGTGCGTCTCCTGACCGCGGGCTTCGTTGCCGCGATCGCGGTGTCGTCGGCTTCGGTCGCGAGTCCGGTTATCACCGATCCCGATGGCCGGCTCGATGGCGGCGCCGCGCAGGGCGCCAAGTCGAGGGGGCTGTTCGAGATCTTCGCGCTCCGGCGCCAGGAGGTCGGGTTCGAGACCAAGGAAAAGCCCGGCACCGTTATCGTCTTCACCAAGGACCGCAAACTCTATTACGTGCTCGGCAACAACCGCGCGATCCGCTACGGGGTTGGCGTCGGCCGCGACGGCTTTACGTGGAACGGCATCCACACTGTCTCAAACAAGCGCGAATGGCCCGACTGGCGGCCGCCGCCGGAAATGCGGAAGCGCCAGCCCGGCCTTCCGGTTCACATGAAGGGCGGCCCTGGCAATCCGCTCGGCGCGCGGGCGCTCTATATCGGCTCGACGATCTATCGCATCCACGGCACGCACGATCCCGATTCCGTCGGCGAGGCCGACTCGTCGGGCTGCATCCGGCTGACCAATGACGACATCGTCCATCTCTACGAGCGCGTGAAGGTCGGCGCCAAGGTCATCGTCGTGAAGTGAGCCCTGTGTCGGACGGGATGCGGCTCATGGGCGCATCCGGAAGACTCTAGGCCGGCCGCGCGGCCGGCTCGCGTGTCAGCCCCTTCACCGCAAGCTCGTCGAGATAATCCTGCCAGTAGCGCGCGTGATTGCGGCCCAGCTCGGCGAAATAGTCCCACGCATAGATGCCGGTGGAATGCATGTCGTCGAAGATCAGACGCACCGCGTAATTGCCGATCGGCTGGATCTCCAGGATCATCACGTCGCGCTTGCCCGGCACGGTCTTGCGCTCGTCCGGGGAGTGCCCCTGCACTTCCGCGCTCGGACTCTTCACGCGAAGATATTCAGCCGGAAGCTCGAACCGCTCGCCACTGTCGAATGCGACGATCAGGGTCCTGCGGTCCTTGCTCAGGCGAAGTTCGGTCGGCCAGGCTTGCGCGGTGCTCATGCCTCCTGATAGCGCCCAAATCGCGCCTGTTCCAAGGGTTTTGCCGCAGCCCCGAAACCCCTATATGAAGGGTCGAGGCCTACTCATGAATGCTGCACCGCAACCGATTGAACTGAACCGCTCCGCGTCGCGCCCGCCGCTGGTGGATCCGTTCGCGCGTGCGATCTCCTACCTGCGGATCTCGGTCACGGACCGCTGCGACTTCCGCTGCGTCTATTGCATGTCCGAAGACATGGCGTTCCTGCCCAAAGCCGATCTGTTGACGCTGGAGGAACTCGACCGGCTCTGCTCCGCCTTTGTGTCGCGCGGGGTGCGCAAGCTGCGCCTGACCGGCGGCGAACCGCTGGTTCGGCGCGGCATCATGACGCTGTTTGCCTCGCTGTCGCGCCACCTGCGCAACGGTGCGCTCGATGAACTGACCCTCACCACCAATGGCTCGCAGCTCGCGAAATACGCCAGCGAACTGAAAGACCATGGCGTTGAGCGGATCAACGTATCGCTCGACACCCTCGATCCGGACAAATTCCGCGCCATCACACGCTGGGGCGATCTGTCTCGCGTGATCGCCGGCATCGACGCCGCGCAGGCTGCCGGCCTCAAGGTCAAGATCAATGCGGTTGCGCTCAAGGGCGTGAACGAGGACGAGATCGCGGACCTGGTTGCGTGGTCGCATGGCCGCGGCATGGACCTGACGCTGATCGAGGTCATGCCGCTCGGCGACGTCGGCGAAGCGCGGCTCGATCAGTATCTGCCGCTGTCGATGGTCCGTGGCAGACTGGCGGAACGCTTCACGCTGGACGAGATCGATTATCGCACCGGCGGACCCGCCCGTTATGTCCGCGTCGCCGAGACCGGCGGCCGGCTCGGCTTCATCACGCCGATGACGCATAATTTCTGCGAATCCTGCAACCGCGTCAGGCTGACCTGCACCGGCACCCTGTTCATGTGTCTCGGGCAGGAGGACGCGGCCGACCTGCGCGCACCTCTGCGTGCTTCGGAATCCGACGAACTGCTGCATGCCGCGATCGAAGCCGCGGTGGCACGCAAGCCGAAGGGCCATGACTTCGTCATCGACCGCCGCCACACCCGCCCCGCTCTCCCCCGCCACATGAGCGTCACCGGCGGCTGACGGCGGACTTTTCGGAACATCCCGGTGAGCCAATCCGCTGCCAACCGTCGCGGCATGATCGCGCTGACGTTCGGCATGGCCGCGTACAGCGTCAACGATGCCTTCGTGAAGCTGGTGGCGGCCGAACTGCCCTTCGGCCAGGTCCTGTTCCTGCGCGGGGCGCTGTCCGCGGTCATCTTCGTTGTGGTGATTGCGGCAACCGGCGGGTTCCGGCACATCCTCACCGCCGGCAAGCCGATCGTAATGTGGCGCGCGCTGTTCGACGCGCTCGGCACGATCTTTTTCATTGCCGCGCTCGTCAACATGAAGATCGCCGACCTCTCGGCCGTGGTCATGACCTCGCCGCTAATCCTGACCGCGCTTGCCGCGCTCACACTCGGCGACCGCGTCGGCTGGCGGCGCTGGGCCGCGATCGGCATCGGACTGGCGGGCACGCTGTTCATCGTCAAGCCGACGGCCGCGACCTTTGACGTCTGGGCGCTCGCCGGCCTGGCTGCGGCCTTTTTCTCGGCCGGGCGCGACCTTGCAACCCGGCGTATCGACCACACCGTGCCGTCACTCGTGGTTGGGCTCTACGGCACCATCGCGGTGACGCTAGCGGGCGCTGCAATCGGTCTTGGCGAGCGATGGACGATGCCAACCTCCGGGCAATGGGCGTTCATCTCAATCGCAGCGGCCTTTCTGGGTATCGGCACGTATCTGGTGGTGCATGCCTTCCGCGGCGTCGAGATCGCGGCAGTCGCGCCGTTCCGCTACACGCTCCTGCTCTGGATGGGGATCGCGGGCTATGTCGGTTTTGGCGAAGTGCCGGATCGATGGGCAATCGTCGGCGCGGGACTCATCGCGCTGAGCGGACTTTATGCACTTCACCGCGAGGCAGTGGCGCGGCGTGAGCTTGCGGCCAAGGCCCTTCCGCCGGCCTAGCCAAACTTTCCATTGACGGGCGCGGCAAGGTTCGGATTAGCTGTGGTCACGATGGCCGGGGCGGCCGTCCGTGAGCGCTTTCCAGCGCCGGGATCGAGGGGATTCCGTTACCGTGCAAGCTTTGCTCGCAGTGAGCCGCGTTATCGATTCGATCAATTTGCGTCTCGGTAAATGGGTTTCATGGCTCATCGTTGTCGTCGTCATCGTTTCGACCGCGAACGCTATCAGCCGCAAGCTTTTCGGGCTGTCCTCAAATGCCTGGCTCGAGCTGCAGTGGATCATGTTCAGCGTGATCTTCATGGCCTGCTCGCCATGGACGCTGATGTCCAACGAACATATCCGCATCGACATCGTGAACAGCATGTTCCCCAAAAGAGTTCGCGACTCGATCGATATATTCGGTCACGTTGCGTTCCTGCTGCCCTTCACCGTCGTCATGATCGTGACCGGCTGGCCGTTCTTCCTCGCGTCCTTCCGGCTCAATGAGCAGTCCTTCAATGCCGGCGGACTACCGCAATGGCCGGCCAAGTCGCTCGTGGTGATCGGATTCGCGCTGCTGTTCTTTCAGGGCATATCCGAACTGATCAAGCGCATTGCCGTGATGCGCGGCCTCATCCCCGACCCGTTCGAACAGACGCTGCATCCCGCGGAAGCCGAGGCCGAACGCCTTCTCGCCGACATCAAGCCCGATAAATGACAGCCGAGCGTATCGCCCAGCCATGACCCAGATCCTGATTCACTACATGGCGCCGATTATGTTTGGCTCCCTGGTGGTGTTTTTGCTGCTGGGCTATCCTGTTGCGTTCGCGCTGGCGGCAAACGGCCTGTTCTTCGGATTGATCGGCATCGAGCTCGGGCTGTTCCGTCCCGATTTTCTCGGCGCGCTTCCGGAGCGCGTCTATGGTGTCATGAACAACGACACCCTGCTGGCGATCCCCTTCTTCACCTTCATGGGATTGATCCTCGAACGCTCCGGCATGGCGGAGGATTTGCTCGACACCATCGGGCAATTGTTCGGCACCATTCGTGGCGGCCTCGCCTATGCGGTCATTTTCGTCGGCGCCCTGCTTGCCGCAACAACCGGCGTGGTCGCGGCGTCGGTCATTTCGATGGGACTGATCGCACTGCCAATCATGCTGCGATACGGCTACGATCGCAGGGTCGCGACCGGTATCATCGCGGCGTCCGGCACACTGGCCCAGATCATTCCGCCGTCGCTGGTCCTGATCGTGATGGCCGATCAGCTCGGCCGTTCAGTCGGCGACATGTACGAAGGCGCCTTCATTCCCGGCCTCGTGCTGTCGGCGATCTATGCAGGCTACGTCTTCCTGGTCGCGAGCCTGAAGCCTGCAGCCGCCCCTGGCCTGCCGCTTGAGGCGCTGACATACAAGGAGCCGGACGGCAGCCGCGGCTTGCCGTCACTCTTCATCGTGGTCGTGTTCTCCGGCGTTGCTGCCTATCTTTACATGCGCACCACGAATGTCACCGCAGGCTCCGACTTCGTCGTCCTGACCATGTCGCTTGGGGTCGCGATCGCATTTTCGATCGCGATCATAAACCGCATCACACGGCTAAAGCTGCTTTCGGTGATGGCCGAGCAGGTCATCTTCGTGATGGTGCCGCCGCTGGCGCTGATCTTCCTGGTGCTCGGCACCATCTTCATCGGCGTCGCAACGCCGACGGAAGGCGGCGCCATGGGCGCGGTCGGGGCGATGTTGCTCGCCATTTCCAAGGGCCGTCTGACTTTCGATCTGACGCGGCAGGCCGCGCAATCCACAGCCAAGCTGGCGTCGTTCGTGATTTTCATCCTGATCGGCGCGCGGGTGTTTTCGCTGACCTTCTACGGCGTCGACGGTCACCACTGGGTTGAGCAATTGCTGGTCGGACTTCCCGGCGGACAGACTGGCTTTCTGATTGTCGTGAACGTGTTCGTGTTCCTGCTGGCCTTCTTCCTCGATTTCTTCGAGATCGCCTTTATCGTCATCCCCCTGCTCGCTCCCGCGGCCACCAAACTCGACATCGACCTGATCTGGTTTGGCGTGATCCTTGCGGTCAACATGCAGACGTCCTTCATGCACCCACCGTTCGGTTTCGCGCTGTTCTATCTGCGATCGGTGGCGCCGCGAACATCCTATGTCGACCGGGTCACCGGCAAGACCATGCCACCGGTTACGACCGGGGAGATTTACTGGGGCGCTGTGCCGTTCGTATTCATCCAGTGCATCATGGTGGCGCTAGTCATCGCCTTCCCGAGCATGGTCATGCACTACAAATCCGGACGAGTGGCGGCCGACCCCTCGAAGGTCGAGGAACAGCTCAGAAATCTGCCGGGCATCGAAATGCCGCCGCCGATTCAGTTCGACATGCCGCCGGTCATCAAGTGACAGCGTTGACGGACTGAGCGGGCGCGGTTGGACGACGCGTAAAGTCTCGGGCCATCAGGCCTTGCGGCCATGCCGCAACGAACTTGCACCAGCCGGATTGCGGTCCCGCTCAGCCGCGGGCGCGGGCGCGGATCATGAAACTGTCGTAGCCATATTCGGCGACCTGCCACCACAGATATTGCTCGTTGCGGAACGCCATCACGCTGTCGAGAACTTTCTTGAAGCCCGGATTCTTGGCCGAGGTCTCGGTGTAAAGCTCATTCGCGGCGGCATAGCAGGCATCCATCACCGACGGCGGAAACGAACGCAGTTGTGCACCGCCGCCGACCAGGCGACGCAGCGCCGCCGGATTGGCCGCATCGTAGCGGGTCATCATGATGGTGTTGGCGACATGCGACGCGGAACTGACGATGGACTGATAGCTTTTCGGCAACTGGTTCCATTTGCCGATATTGATGAAGTTATGCAGCATCGGGCCACCTTCCCACCAGCCGGGATAATAATAATAGGGCGCGACCTTGTTGAAACCGAGTTTCTCGTCGTCATAGGGACCGACCCATTCCGCGGCATCGATCGTTCCCTTCTCGAGAGCCGGATAGATGTCACCGCCGGCAATCTGCTGGGGCACCACACCAAGCTTCGCCAACACGCGGCCGGCAAATCCGCCAATCCGCATCTTCAGTCCCTTCAGATCGGCGGTACTTTTGATCTCCTTGCGGAACCATCCGCCCATCTGTGCGCCGGTATTTCCCGCGGGAAACGCAATGATGTTGTACTTCTTGTAGAAGTCGTTCATCAGCTCGATGCCGTTGCTGTTGAACATCCAGGCGTCGATCATGCGCTGGTTGAAGCCGAACGGAATCGCCGTACCGAAGGCGAAGGTCGGGTCCTTGCCGACATAATAATACGAAGCGGTATGACACATCTCGACCGTACCGCTGGTGACCGCATCGGCGGCTTGCAGACCGGGGACGATTTCGCCGGCGGCGAACACCTGAATCTGAAACCGGTTGTCGGTGGCTTCGGCCACAGCTTTGGAAAAGACCTCGGCGGCCCCGAAGATGGTGTCGAGCGACTTCGGATAGCTGGACGTCAGGCGCCATTTGATGTCAGGGCTCGATTGCGCAATGGCGGGTGCTGCAATTGTACTGGCCGCAAATCCCGCGGCCGTCGCCTGCAAGAACGATCTGCGTTTCATGGGGTCCCTCTCCAAAAAATGGGCGAGGCCTGTTGCGTGCCGTGGTTGCGCTTGCGGTCGTTCTGCTCGCCCCCGCAATCATGCGCACACCGAAACGCAATATCCACAAAGATTAAGAGCCGGCCCGTTGGGGCCGGCTCCTAAGATAGCACCTGACGCCGCGGGATCAGGAGCGGGTTCGCGCCCTGATCATGTAACTGTCAAAGGCGTATTCCGCGACCTGCCACCAGAGATATTCGTCACTGCGGAACGCAATCAGATTGTCGTAGATCTTCTTGAAACTCGGATTGCTCGCGGTAATCTCGGCATAGATGTCGTTCGACGCCTTGAAGCAGGCATCGAGGATCGGTTGCGAGAACGGCCGCAACTGCGCGCCGCCGGCCACCAGACGTTTGATCGCGAGTGGGTTTTCCGCGTCGTACTTCGCCGTCATCGTGATGTTGGCAGTATCGGACGCGGAACGAACGACCTGCTGATAGCCCTTCGGCAGCTCGTTCCATTTATCGATATTGATGAAGTTATGGATCGACGTGCTGCCTTCCCACCAGCCGGGGTAATAATAGTACGGCGCGACCTTCTGGAAGCCGAGCTTCTCGTCGTCGTACGGCCCGACCCATTCGGCAGCGTCGATGGTGCCCTTTTCGAGCGCAGGATAGATTTCGCCACCGGCGATCTGTTGCGGCACCACGCCGAGTTTCGACATGACTTGGCCGGCCAGACCGGCGATCCGCATCTTGAGACCCTTCAGGTCGGCAACCTCCTTGATCTCCTTGCGGAACCAGCCGCCCATCTGACCGGTGGTGTTGCCAGCCGGAAGCGCGATGAATTTGAACTTGGCGTAGAACTCATCCATCAGCTTGCTGCCGCCATGCTGATAGAGCCAGGAATTCTGCATGCGCGTATTCAGACCGAACGGAATGGCGCTGGCGAGTGCGAAAGTCGGATCCTTGCCGACATAGTAATAAGACGCGGTCTGGCACATCTCGACGGTACCGTTGGTGACGGCATCGGCCGCGGCAAGACCGGGTACGATTTCGCCGGCGGCGAATGGCTGGATCTGGAATTTGTTGTCGGTTGCTTCCGCAACCGCCTTGCAGAACGTTTCGGCGCCGCCCCACAATGTGTCGAGCGACTTCGGGAAACTCGAGGTCAGGCGCCATTTGACGTTGGGGCTTGATTGCGCGATGGCGGGTTTGGCAATCGCGGCCGCAGCCGCGCCCGCTCCAATCGTCGCGATGAATTGACGGCGTTTCATATCCTTCTCCCGTAGAGGCTTTTGATTGCGGTTCCCGGCCCGGCGAGCGGCCAGCATGGCCGGCGGCGACGATGACGCTCCTGCCGGACCCAGGCAAGGGGCTCGGCTTTCACAAATCACCGGCGCAGCGTCAATGCACAATTCGGTTGGGGACGCGCTCTAGGGGGCAGAAAACCGGCTACCGCAGGCCGGATACCGCCAATTTGGCCGCCGACGCTGCGGATTGCAGGTCCGCCGCGCTGACCTTCGGCTTTTCGGGACGTTTGATGCCGGGAAAAGCCTGCTCACCCAGCGTCACTGCCCGTCGCAAAGCGGCTTCCTTACCGGGATCGATCTTTTTCAGGTAAGGCAGCGCATCCCGGGCCTCGGCGCGCGCCGCCATCGCGAAACCAAGGCCGTCCAGATAGGCCTCCAGGCCATCGTCTTTCTGCACCACCACGTATTGTGCTGCAGCGCGATCGGCGAGTTCGGCCGCGATTTGCGCGCGTACGGCCTGGGCGGGAAGCTTCGATTTGGGCGCCTTCCTGTTCGCTTCGGCAAGGGCCGCGAATACCGCATTTGCTTTTCGCGTGACCTCAGCCAGGGGCTTCTTCTCGGCCGCGGCGGCAACGGCAGCTTCCAGCTTGGCGCCAAGGCCGGTGACGCCGAGCGTCTTGAACACCTCTTCCATCGCGACGTAGATCTCGGACAGGCCGTGCGCGAACATCTGCGCGCCGGCCTCCTGCTCCTGGCCCTGATAGGCCGCGAGCCCGGCATAATAATGCGCGGCGATCACCTGGAGCGCGACGCCATATTCCACCGGGTCCTTGGCGGCGGCTTCGACGTTGATGCCGCCTTCGCCGCCCTCCCCGCCTTCGCCACCTTCTCCGCCCTGGCCGACCGTGAGCGCCTGCGCGAGAATTTGCCGCCGCAGGTCGGCACTCATGCCATCATGCGTTGACGATTGCGCCGGCCGGACCAGTTGATCATTCCCATCCGCTGCAGGCACCGGTGACGATCCAGCGTGACCGGCGACAATGAAAGCGCCGACGCCGATCCAGATCTTGCGGCTCTTGTTCATCACGTTGTCTCACCAAGGCTATGCAGCGATACCTAATGTGAATCCATAGTCCCGCGGACGGACGAGGCCAACAGCGATGTATTTGAATTTTTCCAATTCAAATCCGGTGCATTTGCGAAACCGCGTATTTTCGTGGCAAGGCGTCAGGCCATGCAGATCGCGATTGCAGATATTCTGAAACCCGACGACCTCACCACGGTCCACGCCGCGCTGGCGAAGGCTCGCTTCATCGACGGTCGCGAGACCGCAGGTTTCGCCGCGCGCCAGGTCAAGGACAATCGTCAGGCCGATTCCGGGGACAAAAGTCTTGACGCGGCTCGCGGCCTGGTCGCGGCGCGGATCATGGACAACGATCTGTTCCGGATCGCAGCGCGACCGAAAGCGCTGAGCCCGCTGCTTTTCTCGCGCACCGAAACCGGCATGCAATATGGCGTGCATGTCGACGATGCGATCATGGGCGGCATGCGCACCGACATCGCCTTCACGCTGTTTCTCGATCCACCCGACGCCTATGACGGCGGCGAGCTCGTGATCGAGAGCGCCGCCGACGACAGCGCGATCAAGCTATCGGCCGGTTCGATGATCGTCTATCCGGCCACGACCTTGCACCGAGTCGCGATGGTGACGCGCGGACAGCGGCATGTGGTTGCGGGCTGGGCGAGAAGCCTGGTGCGCGACGCAGCGCAACGCGAACTCCTGTTCGATCTCGATACCGCGCGCCGCACGATTTTCGCGCGCGATGGCAAGACCGCGGAATTCGACCTTATTTCGAAATCGCTCGCAAACCTGCTGCGGATGTGGGCCGACGACTAGGTCAATCGGACGCGTGCGAACGCACAGCCGTCATTTTTTTTCCGGGGGCTTCACATTGACGTTGATCTTGATCGGCTTCCACTCGCCATCGGACATCACGTAGCCGAGGTCATAGAAAACGTGGCTGGGCGTGGTGTCGAAATGTCCGTTGAGCGACAGCACGCCGCGGTCATCGACCTCGGCCGGCTTGTCCGCCACCGGCGTTTTTGCCGCAATCAGATCGATATCGATCTTCTGTTCGACGAATGGCTTGAACACCTCTTTCAGCCGCTCGGGCGAAAACTGGTCGCGGAACGGCTTCGACAATTTGGAATGCAGCACCGTGTAATTCTGCGTCAGATTCGCATCATTGAAGGTCAGAAGCGTGGTCTTGATCAGGATCTCCTGCTGGGCCGGTTCCGGCGGCTTCTGGGCATGTGCCGGAACAGCCCAGACCGCGCCAGCCGCTGCCGCAACGGCCACGCAAAAAACCTGAAGCGATCCATTCTGCCGAGCACGCATTCGGCCCCTCCATTCCCCTGAATTCCGGATATCGTCCGCCAACAATGCCGTCAGCGGGGCGAGAGGACAAGATGGTGCGCCATTAGGCCTCGATCACGATCTTCGGTGCCGCACGCCCCGCCCCCGGTCCCGCCAGGGAGTCCCGGAGCTTCTGCGCGATGTCGCGATAGACCTTGGCATGCGGTCCATCCGGCTGGGTTGCAACCACCGGCAGCCCGGAATCGGACGTCTCGCGGATGGTCATGTCGAGGGGAACGGCACCGAGGAACGGCACATTCAGCCGTTCCGCCTCGTGCTTGGCGCCGCCGTGACCGAAGATGTCGGAGCGCGTGCCGCAGCTGGGACATACGAAATAGCTCATATTCTCGATCACGCCGAGAATCGGCACATTCACCCGCTTGAACATGGCGACCCCGCGCCGCGCGTCGATCAGTGCCAGATCCTGCGGCGTCGACACGATCACGGCGCCGGCCAGCGGCACCTGCTGCGCCATGGTGAGCTGCGCATCTCCGGTGCCGGGCGGCATGTCGACCACCATGATGTCGAGTTGGCCCCACTCCACCTCGCGCAGCATCTGGGTCAGCGCCGACATCACCATCGGGCCGCGCCAGATCATCGGCGTTTCTTCCTCGATCAGGAACCCGATCGACATCACCTGGAGATCGTAACGGCTGATCGGCTTCAGGCGCGTGCCGCCCACGGTCTGCGGCTTTTCGCGGATCGCCAGCAGCTTCGGCATCGACGGGCCATAGATATCGGCGTCGAGCACGCCGACTTTCAGGCCGAGATCGCGCAGCGCCAGCGCCAGATTGATCGAAGTGGTGGATTTGCCGACGCCACCCTTGCCGGAGGCGACCGCGATGATCGCCTTGACGCCGGGAACTCCGGACGGTCCGGACGGCGCGCCTTTAGCCTGCCCCTTCGCTGGCGAAGCCGCCTGCGGCGGCGGCGCGCTTTTCGCACCGCCCGCGCGCTCGGCGGTGAGCGCCACCATGGCGGAGACGACACCCGGCATCGCCTTGACCGTGTCCTCGACCTGCTTGCGCACCGGCTCCCAGGCCTTCACCTCGGCCGCATCGACGCTGAGCGAGAAGAAAACCTTCCCCTCCGTCACCACGATGTCGGACAGGACGCCGCGATCGACGAGCGTCCCTCCGCCCGGCGCTGCGATGGCCGCAAGCCGCTCACGGATCTGATCGTTTGTGGGTGCCACGTCGGTCTCCTCGCCGATTTTCAGGCCCTAGATAGGGCGGGTTGACGGGGGCGCACAAGGCGTCACATTGGCCGCCGATCGAAGGACCGGGCGGCGGATCGGTAGCAGACGAGCGCCCCAATGCATCGACGGGAGGACTTCAATGGCGAAGGTGGCGTTTCTGGGTCTCGGTGTCATGGGCTATCCGATGGCGGGGCATCTGAAGACCAAGGGCGGTCACGAGGTCACCGTATACAACCGCACCGGCGCCAAAGCTGCGAAATGGGTCGCCGAATTCGGCGGAAATAGCGCGCCGACGCCGAAACAGGCGGCCGAGGGTCAGGATTTCGTCATGTGCTGCGTCGGCAATGACGACGATCTTCGGCAGGTGACGCTCGGGCCGGACGGAGCCTTCGCCGCGATGAAAAAGGGATCGGTCTTCGTCGATCACACCACCGCGTCGGCCGAGATTGCGCGCGAATTGTACCAGGCGGGGAAGGAACGCGGCTTCGAGGTGATCGATGCGCCGGTCTCGGGCGGGCAAGCCGGCGCCGAGAACGGAGTTTTGACCGTGATGTGCGGCGGCGATGCCGGCCCGTTCGGACGCGCAGAGACGGTAATCGCGGCCTACGCGCGCGCCTGCAACCTGATGGGCGCCGCGGGCGCAGGCCAACTCGCCAAGATGGTCAATCAGATCTGCATCGCGGGGCTGGTGCAGGGCCTCTCGGAGGGCCTGCATTTCGCGAAGAAGGCCGGGCTCGACATCGAGAAGCTGATCGCCACCATTTCTAAAGGCGCGGCGCAATCGTGGCAGATGGAGAACCGCTACAAGACCATGGCCGAAGGCAAATTCGAGTTCGGCTTCGCGGTCGACTGGATGCGCAAGGATCTAGGCATCTGCCTCGCCGAAGCCCGCAGGAACGGCGCGCATCTTCCGGTCAGCGCGCTAGTCGACCAGTTTTATTCCGAGGTCCAGGCGATGGGCGGAAAGCGCTGGGACACATCGAGCCTGATCGCGCGCCTGGACCGCTTCTAGCGGCTTTGCGTGGTCGCCTGCGCTTATTCGCAAAAGAAGAAGGCCGGCATTGCGCCGGCCTTCTCTGTATTTCGGGCTCTCTGACTAGCGGCGTCCTCCGCCGCCGCCGCGACCGCCACCGAAGCCGCCGCCACCACCGAAGCGATTGCCACCACCGCCGCCGCCGCTTGCGAACCGGTTGCCACCGCCGCCGCCGCCGTTGAAAGCCCGCGGCTGGAAGTTCTGGCGCGGCGCCTGAACGTTCTGGCGCTGGATCTGCGGGGCGCGCTGCTGGAATTGCTCGTTACGGATCACCTGAGGCTGGAAGTCCCGGCGACCCTGATTGACCGCCACGTTGGCCGGGTTCGGCCGGCCGCGGCCGGTGATCCCGGTATTGCCGTTCTGGAAGGGAATGACGCGACCGTTGTTCTGACCGTTCTGGTTGATGACCGGACGGCCACCGTTGTTGCCGTTCTGGTCGATCACCGGACGGCCGTTGCCATTGTTGCCGTTACCGTTGTTGCCGTTGCCATTCTGGCCCGGACGGCCGTTGTTGTTGCCGTTGTTGCCATTCTGGCCGAGGACGGGACGGCCGCCGTTGTTATTGCCGTTCTGGCCATTCTGGTTGATGACGGGACGACCACCATTGTTGTTGCCGTTCTGACCGTTCTGGTTGATCACCGGCCGGCCATTGCCGTTGTTGCCATTGCCGATATTGCCATTCTGACCCGGGCGGCCGCTGTTGCCGTTATTGCCATTCTGGTTGAACGGACGACCGTTATTGTTGCCGCCATTCTGGTTGAAGCCCGGACGACCATTGTTGTTGCCGACATTGGCGAAATTGATGACCTGCCGCCCGCCATTGCCGAAGCCTTCGCGGCCACCAAGCTTGATCAGACGACGACCGTCGTTGCCGATATTGATGCGCACGTTGCCGAACCGGCCGTCACCGAACCGGCCTTCGCCACGGCGGGGGAACGCGATGTTGATCTGGCGCGGACGCTCCTGCAGACGCTGAGCCCGGAACCCGAGACCGGTGTTGCGGAAACGGCGTGCGAAATCGGCGTAATCTTCGGGACGATTGCGGTGGGTGACGTTCTGCCACGCGACCATCTGCTTGCGCCGGTTGAGAACGCGGCGAACGTGATCGGCGAGCGGATCGGCGCCGTAGACGCGGACGAATTCCTCGTAATAGTCCTCGGAGTCTTCCGCGATCGCGATCTCGTAGGCCTGACGCACGGGACGTGATCCAAGCTCGGCCACCGCGACCCTGACCGGCACGACCGCCGGAGCCGCGGCGTCCGCACTGGCAAAGAACACGAATTCGGTGTTGAGCCGCGCGCTGTCCCACGGGGTCTGCTTCTTGTCGGTGGAGTCGTTGACCAGCAGGCGCACCTTCTTGAACACCTGCTCGACCGGCAGGTTGGGGGTGCGCGCGGTGCGCATGAAGGCCGCCGCATACGGGCTGTGCTTGCCCAGACCGTCGAAAGCCACCGTACCGGGCGCCGTCGAATAGGCGATCAGGGCGCCTTCCGGGGCGTCGACGAGAGCGAGGCCGCCATTGTCGTCGTTGGCGGAGCCACCGAAGGGGTTGTTGCGGCAGGCATCGACCACGACGATCCGCGCCTTGGTCTGGGTTGCCTCGAGCGCGGCGACGACATCGGCGAGCTTCACGCCCTGCTCCGGCAGGTCGTCCTCGTCGGAAAACTTGGCGTCGATCGGGATCAGGTAGTTTTCGCCGTCGGCCTGGATGCCGTGGCCGGCGTAATAGACCATCGCGACGGTGTTGCTACCCTTTTCGAGAACGCGGGCGGCGAACTCTTCGACGGTCTGCTTCATGATATCGCGGGTCAGATCGAACGCCATAACGACCTCGAACCCGGCCTGGTTCAGCATCTGCGACACCGCCTGGGCGTCGTTCACCGGATTATTCAGCGGCTTGTTCACCTGATAGGCGGAATTGCCAATGACCAGCGCGACCCGGCTCTCAGCCTGGGCTGCCTGGGCGAGTTGAAAGCCGGTCGACTGCAGCGCAGCGGTCCGGACCTGGGCGGTCACGGAGGTCGACAGGGCCGCCGTGGCGGCGGCGGCGATCAGGAACGACGCGAACCCCTTCCGAAACATGACGTCCTCCATGAGCAAAATGTAATGACTTGGAGGTTCGTCGCAGGCGCTAGGGGCCGGGTTCACCGGCGGGATGACGATGGAGGCTTGGGAGCGTCCGCGCGCGGTCACACCTTCGTGCGTAGGTCTGCAGCGCTGGAGCGCCCTGCCGCAAGATCAACAAAAAGACAAATGCAATCAGAGGCTTAATGAAAGTCGCCGATCAGGCTTTGGCGCTGGGTCGGGCCGCGAGTTCTGCATGCCAGCGCCCGACGTGGGTGAACTCCGCAGGCACCGACAGCTTGGCCGCCCGCATGAAATCCAGGGCGATCAGCCCGGTAATGTCCGCGACCGAAAAGCGGTCTCCTGCGGCAAAGCGGCGATGGGCCAGCTCCTGGTCCAGCAGGGCGAGGAATTCGAGCACCCGCGGCTTGTTGGCCTCGCCCCAAGCCGCCACCTGCGGGACCTCGTGATCTTTCATGCCGGGATGGAGATGCCGGAACACCTGCTGAACGCCGGCCAGAAGGTGCAGTTCGATCCGGCGCTGCCACATCTCGACCAGCGCGATTTCGACCGGACCGGTTCCGAAGAGCGCTGGCTCAGGCTGAAGCGCCTCGAAATACCGGCAGATCGCAATCGACTCGGTGATAACGGTCCCGTCATCGAGCTGCAGGGCCGGCACCAGCCGCAGCGGATTGACCGCGGCATATTGGTCCGACTTGTGCTCCATCGCACCCATGTCGACAGGCGCGATCGGGACCGAAATCCCCTTCTCCTTTAGGAACACCCGGACGCGCCGCGGATTGGGCGCTCGGCCGCCGTCATAGAGCCGCACGTGTAACCCTCGGTTAGTCCGGTTTCCGGAGCTGGTTAAGGTTGCCCTTAAGGTTTTTCAGCGAGCTTGACCAGTGTGATGGTTCAGAAATCCCCGCTCGCGCCTCCGCCTCGGCGCCGGGGGCTTTTCCTGGCCCAACCCACATCGGAATCAATGAGTTGCTAGCCTTCCCTCGAATCCGGCTTTCGCGCCTTGTCTGCCACGCATCAGGGCGAATTGCGGTTTCGAGGCGACGGTCTGTCTGGGAAGTCTTTCAGGTCCGCGTATGACCACAAGTAACGCGAGCGACGCACGGGAAGAAGCTGCCGCCAAGCGGCGGCGTGCGGCGTCGCAGCGGGTCCGGGACGCGCGCGACCGGCTGACCTCGACCAGCGGTACGAGCCCGGCCTTCGACTACGAATTGTTGCGGATGTTCGCCCAGAACCGGCTGTCCGCCTCCCTGGTCGTCCTGCTTCTGGTCGCAACCGTCGGCTTTTTGTCCAGCCTGTGGACCGGTGCGGCCGCCGCCGGCATCTGGACCGCATCGGTGCTGCTGATCCATGCGGTCATGGTGACGAAGTGCCGTCAGTTCCTTGCGACACCGCCGGTTGACGTGAGCGTCAAGGCGTGGCGCATCCGCTTCGTGCTGCTCGACCTTTTCTTCGGCCTCGCCTGGATGTTCATTCTGGTACAGCCGGTCGGGGTATCGGACAACACCGGCACATTCATGCTGTTCGTGATGCTGCTGGTTGTTGCGGTGGCCAGCATGCTGGCTTTCTCGCTGCCGATTGCCGTGTTCGCCGCAACGGTACCGGTGACCGGCGCGGTCGCGGTCAACTTCGCCCTGAAAGGCAATCTGCACGATTACATTCTGGCGACCATGGCGGTGACGGCGCAAGGCTATTTCCTGCTGCTGGCGCACCGCCTCTATTCGTCCGCGCTGCAGACGCTGCAGGCCCGCGCCGAAAAGGACATGCTGATCGGCGAACTGGAACAGGCCAAGACCATTTCCGACGAGGCGCGCCATCGCGCCGAGGCGGCCAATATCTCAAAGTCGCGCTTCCTGGCGCAGATGAGCCACGAGTTGCGCACCCCGCTGAACGCCATTCTCGGTTTCTCCGAGGTGATGAAGAACGAGATTTTCGGACCGCATACGGTCGCCGCCTACAAGGACTATTCGAACGACATCCACGATTCCGGCCAGCACCTGCTCGGCCTCATCAACGAAATTCTCGACCTGTCGCGCATCGAGGCCGGCCGTTACGAGCTGAACGAGGAAGCGATCTCGCTCGGCACCGTCGTGCAGGACTGCCATCACCTGATGAAGCTGCGCGCCAAGAACCGGAAGATCACCATCCACGAGGTGTTCGAACCGGATCTGCCGCGGGTATGGGCGGACGAACGCGCGATCCGCCAGATCGCGCTGAACCTTCTGTCCAACGCTGTGAAGTTCACCCCGCAGGGCGGCGACATCTGGATCAAGATCGGCTGGACCGCGTCCGGCGGTCAATATATCAGCGTGAAGGACAGCGGCCCCGGCATTCCCGAAGACGAAATCCCGGTGGTGCTGGCATCGTTCGGGCAGGGATCGAACGCGATCAAGTCCGCCGAACAGGGCGCGGGCCTCGGCCTTCCGATCGCCAAGAGCCTGGTCGACCTGCATGGCGGCAGCTTCACGCTGAAATCGAAATTGCGCGTCGGAACCGAGGTGATCATTGCGTTGCCGCCGGAACGAATCATGGCGGCGCTGGCGCCGCTGTCGGAGCCCTCGCCCGCGTTGCAGCCCAAGGACTCACCTCTGCCCCACCTGGCGATCGAGCGGGGTGGCGGCGCGAGCAGGACCGCGACCGGCAAAGCGGCCGCGGGCAAGACCGGCGAATAACCGCCGCATTGCCTTTCGCTGTCCCGGCCATATGTTGCAGCCCATTATCCTCCCCATGCCAGCGACAAACCCGCTTGATCGAAACGCCCTGTCTGAAGGTCTGCGCGCTCGAGCCCGGTTCCGGGCTGTGTCGTGGCTGTGGCCGCACCATCGATGAAATCGCCGGCTGGGGCGCCATGTCCGAGGGCGAGCGCCGCCGCGTCATGGCATTGTTGCCGGATCGAATCGCGGCCATCGGGTCGCGCGCGGCATTGTCCATGACCAAGCGCGCCGGCCCGGGCCTGAAGGAATAATCCATTGCGCAGCCCGATATTCTGGCTCCTGCTGGTCGGCCTTGGCTTGGCGGCCATCGTGCTGATCGCACGGCACGACGCCGGCACCGTCGGACCGTTGACGACCGACGACTTCGCCTCGCTCGCGCTCAAGATCGCGCTGCTGGTATTTCTCGGCAGCAGCGCGCTCGTGGTGTTCCGCGAAAGCATCGGCAAGGCGTTGCAGATCGCGCTGGTCTGGGTCGTGATCGGCCTCGCGCTGGCGCTCGGCTACACCTACCGGTTCGAGTTGCGCGGGGTCTACGACCGGGTGATGGCGGAGATGGTGCCAGGACGCGCGGCATCGCGGGGCCGCGTGGTCGAATTCGCACGCGGCCGCGGCGGATCCTTCGACGTCTCGACCAGCGTCAACGGCGGACCCGTTACCATGGTGCTCGATACCGGCGCGAGCGCCGTGGTGCTGACGCAAGAAGCCGCCAAGGCCGCCGGTCTGCCGCTCGAAGTGCTGAGCTACAGCGTCGTCGTCGATACCGCGAACGGCAAGACCCGCGCCGCCGCCGTTACCCTCGACAGTGTCAGCGTCGGCGGTCTGGTCGAACGGTCGGTGCCGGCACTGATCGCGCAGCCCGGACAATTACGCACCAGCCTTCTCGGCATGAGCTTCCTGAACCGGCTCGAAAGCTGGGAGGTTCGCGGCGACAAGCTGATCATGCGCGGCTACCCCTAAAGGGCCCGCCTCAACGCTTTCGCTTCCGTGGCGCCGGCGCGGCGTTCCGCCAGGCGATTTCAAGAGCCTGCCGCAGCTCGGCGAGGTTCAGTTCCGACAGCGTGGCCGTGGTCCATCCCTGTCGTCCCCACCCGCCGGCGACAGGCTGGAATGCATGCGGCGCCAGCATGCATTTGAATTCCTGCTCTTCGGGCGTGAACTTGAAGTTGGCGCTTCGTTCATCCGCCGCAAGCGTCGCGTAAATCCGCTTGACCTTGAAGGCCGCGCGATCGACATGCGGCGCCTCGATCGTACCGTCCAGCGATAGCGCGATGCGCCGCAGATCGGTTGCGCGCACCGTCATGCAGGTCGGGCCCACGGATCGTAGGTGCCCACATTCCACAGATGCCCTTCCGGATCGCGGCACGAGAACGCCCTGCCGCCATAGGGCTTGTCCTCGATCGCAATCACGATCTCGCCGCCCATCGCTGCGACCCGCCTGTGCACGTCGTCCGCGTCCGCCACCACAAGATAGGGACTCTGCGTCGTGCCCTTGAGTTTCGCTGGTGTCGATTGAACCATGGCAAAGGCGCCCTCTTCTCGCTCCGATCCCAGCATGATCATGCCGTTGCCCAGCGTCAGTTCCGCATGGCTGATCCCGCCCGCGCCGTCCTCGTAGACCGCGTGGCGTCTGAACCCGAACGCCTCGCACAGCCAGTCGATCATCCGCGATGCGTTGCGATAAGTCAGACACGGGACGACGGTACTGCCATTTTCCGGTGACATGATTTTCTCCTTCGGTTCGGCGAAGGAGTAAGTCAGGGACACCGTCCGGTCTTGAACGTTTGTTACCGTCCATCCGCCATCACGCCGGTTCCGTCGGCGAGGATATGCCCCTTGAGGACGCGCGGCGTCTCGCCGGCGAACCTGGCAAAGTCGCGGTTGAAATGCGCCTGATCCGCATAGCCGCAATCCGACGCGAGATCCGCGAGGCTCCGAAAGCGGCCGGCGGCAAGACGCTGCATCGCCCGCTCGAAGCGAAAGATGCGCGCCATGGTTTTGGGCGGCAAGCCGACATGACGCCGGAACAGCATCGCGAGATGCTTTCGGCTGCAATCGAGATCGCGTGCCAGATGTTCAATCGCCAGCCCGCCATGCGACGCTGCGAGACGGCTCCACGCCTGCGCCGCAAGAGGCTCGTCATCACGTTCTCCGATACGCTGCATGATCGCGCGTTCGACCAGATCGAAGCGCGCCTCCCAGCTTTCGGTCTCAGCCAGCCGCTCCTCCAGCCGGTCAGCGAATGCTCCGGTCAGTTCGTTGAGGTCGACCACCCTGTCGGCAAGCTCGGCCATGTCAGTGCGCAGGAATCGGCGCGCGCCCCATGGGGTGAAATCGACCTGCATGCACAACGCGCGGCCTGCTGATCCGACCAGCGAGTGGTGACGGTGTAGCCCGGCGATGAAACTGCGGTCGAGGCGGCGCCATCGCGGAGCCTCCCGATCCCACAACGTGAAGCCGGGACCGAACACGATAATGAGCGGGACCACACCGGACGGCACCTCGCGCCGCACGATGGCATCGCCTCCCTCTTCGAAATAGCCCTGAATTTCATGCACGTAAGGTGCAAGCACATGACGGGGCCTGCGCCGGAACAGGGTCCAGCGCCCGTATTCCGACACATGATCGGTTTGCGCGAGGGTCGGCGTATCCGTCATCGCTCAAGCTCAGCCTAAGGCAGCAGGCTCACGATAAACCGGATTGCGATGATCCATAGGAAAATCCCGAACGCGAGTTCCAGTTTGCGCCGGGATAATGCATGCGCAATGCGGGCGCCGTAAGGCGCGACCAGCGCGCTGACCGGCGCCATCAGCGCCACGCCGAGCAGCGATACATAGCCGATCGACAATGGCGGCATCAGCGCCTGATAGGGCAGCCCGGCGATGACGAAGCCCACAGTGCCGATCAGCGAAATGATCACGCCGACCCCCGCCGACAGGCCCACCGCGGTATGGATCGGTTGGCCATAAAGGCTGAGGATCAGGGTCGACACCGCGCCGCCGCCGACGCCCATCATCGCCGAATAGAAGCCGATGAAGAGACCGTAGACCCACATCATCGCCCGGCCCGGAAGCGTATCGGAGATCCGCCAGCTATCCTTCGCGAACAGGAATTTCAGACCGAGCAGAAACGCCATGACGGCGAAAAAGCTCTTGAACACGGGCGCCGGCGCCACCGCCGCAATGACGCTGCCGACGATCACGCCCGCCGTGATCGGCACGATCCAGGTTTTCAGCACGCCCGTCGGAAGCGTGCCCCGCGCGCGATGCGCCAGATAAGAGCGGATCGAGGTCGGGATGATGATCGCAAGCGAGGTGCCCACGCAAAGCTGCACCCGGATGTCTTCGGAAACGCCGAGAATGCGGAAAATCTCGTACAGCACCGGCACGATAATGGCGCCGCCCCCGACCCCGAACAGGCCGGCCAGGAGTCCGGTCAGGACGCCGCCGATGACGATCGCGAGCGCAAGCAAGGCAAGCTCGCCGGCGGGAATACCGAACATATCCTCTACTCCGGGGAAACGCCGGGCAACGAGCTCCGACCGGCGTCAGGCCGCAGCGGTGTGCGGCATCGGCGCGCCGGTGTCCATCACGAGCGCGAGCGCATCGCGCAGGACTGCTATGCCGGCATCGGGCTTCACGGCATGAACGGCGATGTGGCGGCGGAAGGCGCGCGCACCGGGCACGGCATGGAACAGCCCGAGGACATGCCGCGTCATCGCATGCAGGCGGGTGCCCTGCGCGAGTTCGCGTTCGACATAGGGGAAAAACGCTTCCAGCGCCTGTTTCGGGTTGGCGAAGGTTGCATCCCCGCCGAACAGGATGGGATCGGCCGCGAGCAGCCGCCACGGCTCATGATAGGCGGCGCGGCCCATCATGACGCCGTCGACGTGCAAGAGGTGATCGCGTGCGGCTTCGATCGAGCCGACCCCGCCATTGATCGAGATATGCAGATCGGGATAAGCGGCCTTCAGCCGGTAGACACGGCCGTAATCGAGCGGCGGGATATCGCGATTTTCGCGCGGCGACAGACCCTTGAGCCATGCCTTGCGGGCATGGACGGTCAACGCATCGACGCCTGCCGAGGTGACCGCTGCCGTGAGCGCATCGAGCGCAGCTTCGGGATCCTGCTCGTCGATGCCGATGCGGCATTTGACGGTAACCGGCATGCGGACAGCCTGCTTCATCGCGGCGACGCATTCACCAACGAGTTGCGGCTCCGCCATCAGGCAGGCGCCGAAGCGGCCGTCCTGCACGCGATCGGACGGGCAGCCGACATTGAGATTGACCTCGTCGTAGCCGAAATCCTCGACGATGCGGGCGCTCTCAGCGAGATCGCGCGGATTGGACCCGCCGAGTTGCAGCGCCACCGGATGCTCTGCCGCATCGAAGCGCAGCAGCCGCTGCCGGTCGCCATGCAGGATCGCGCCGGTGGTGACCATCTCGGTATAGAGCAGCGCATGGCGCGTCAGCAGACGGTGGAAGGACCGACAATGACGATCGGTCCAGTCCATCATGGGTGCAACGGAAAAACGCCGCGCCTGCAGCGTGCTGTCCGCGGGAACCTGAGGTGCCGGGCTGTTCATTACAAGTCGAGCGGTTTGCCGAACGGTCTTTGTACCTGAGGGCTTTATGGTGCCCCCACCCTCCTTTCGCAACCCGGAAAGTTCCCGCTCGCCAGGGCGATCACCAGAGCCAGAGCACGCCGGACAAAAATCCGCTGTTGCGGATCGCTGGCTCGAGCGCCGAACGACGGCGCGGCTATATCCTGTCGCCGCAAGGCGTCCATATCGGGTTGACGCCGGCCAACACGCAGGGCGATTTCCGCTATATCAAGCTCTCGCGCGCTGCCGACCGCCCGGACTGGGCGCCTCTGCCGGCCTGCATTTCGATCAACGGACAGACCCCGCCCGCCTGCGGCACGATGCTGATGGATACCGGCGTGTCGGCGATGTTCATCACGCTGCCGCAGTCGCAGACTCAAGGGCAAGCCGGATCGCTCGCGCCCGGCACCGAGGTGTCGATCGGCGTCGGCGGACCGGAAGCCGGATTTCATCTGTATCGCTTCACGGTCGACGACGGCTCTCTGCTCGCGCCATCGACGACGCATCTGCGCGTCGCTGACGACCGCACCTTCGTCAATACCAGCTTCCACCTGCTCAATGGCTTCGACATGCTGTACGATGCCGACGGCGGCTATATCGGTTTCAGGCGGCGCTGAACCTCCACCCTCAACGCATAGTCGATCCCGCATGGGCCGCCTTCGCGCGCAATCCGTCATCGAACGAAGGGTCCGCCCGCATCTGGATGCCGGGCCGCCCCGTTGAAGAGCCAAACACGAAAAACGCCGGACCGCACAAGCGGCCCGGCGTCCAGGATCCTATAGTGGTGCGCGGGCTTACTTCGCCGCGAGGCCGGCGTCCTGGAAGATCTTGGTATAACGCTCGGTATCCGATTTGATGGTCTCGTCGAACTGCTTGGGTGTCGAGGTCACCACCACCACGCCGCCCTGCTTTGCCATGCGCTCCTGCAAGGCCCTGTCCTGCAGCATCTCGACCGTATCCTTGTTGATCTTTTCGATGACCCCCGCCGGCGTACCGGCCGGCGCCAACAGCCCGAACCAGGATTCATAGACGAAGCCCGGAAGTCCGGCCTCCTTCAGGGTCGGCAGATCCGGCATCGATTCGACCCGCTTGTCTGTCGCGACGCCGAGCGCACGAACCTTTCCCGACTGCACAAGCTCCAGGGCCGTGCTGGCCGGGGTGAAATACATGTGGGAGTCGCCGCGCACCACGCTCATGTTGGATTCCGGCGCGCCTTTGTAGGGCACATGCACCAGGTCGAGCTTCGCCGCATCCTTAAACAACGCGCCCGCGATAAAGGTGGTCGAGCCGAGGCCGGGAGATGCGAAATTCAGCGTACCGGGTTTTGACTTGGCGAGATCGATGAGTTCCTTCAACGTCTTTGCAGGCAGTTCCGGATTGACGATCAGCACCAGCGGCACAGAGGCGACCGGTGTGATGCCGGCAAAATCTTTTACCGGATCGAATGGCAGGCTCTTGTTCAGGACGCCTGCAACCGTATGCCCGTTCGAGGTCAGCATCAGGGTGTAGCCGTCCGCCGCACTTTTCGCGACGGACGCAGTTCCGGCGATCCCCGGGCGGTTCTCGACGATCACCTGCTGCTTCCACTTCTCGCCGAGCTTGTCGGCCACCGCGCGGGCCAGCAGATCGGTGGCGCTGCCGGCCGAGAACGGCACCACAATCCGCACCAGTTGATTCGGATAGCCCTGCTGCGCGGACGCGACGGACGACACAAACAAAACGGCGGCCGCTGCAAACAGCGCCGACCAGAACTTCCGCATGAACTCCTCCCGTTTTTTGTCTCCGGCTCCCGCCGGCTGGGGCCCTTCTATCAGGTCACACAAAATCCGGATATGCAGGTCACAACCTGATACAAAATCGACTGCAATTTTCACCTTATCGAAAGAAGTGCCCCCTCCATGCGCACCGAGCAGGCCCGCCCCGTTCGTCTTCAGGATTATCGCGCTCCCGACTGGCTAGTCGACGAGGTTCGGCTCGACGTCTCACTGCATCCGACCGCAAGCCGGGTCCGCTCGGAACTTCGCCTGCGGCCCAATCCGGACACGGCGCCCGCCCCCATCGTCTTCGATGGCGACGGCCTGACGCTGGACTCTATCCTCGTCGATGGCCAGCCGCTGCCGGCGGCTTCGTTCGTCGCGACCCCGGATCGCCTCACCATCGCGCAGCCGCCGCAGCGTCCGTTCACGCTGACCATCGAGACCACCGTCGATCCGTCCGCCAACACGCAGTTGATGGGCCTTTACCGGTCGAGCAACACCTATTGCACGCAATGCGAGGCGGAAGGCTTCCGCCGCATCACCTACTTCCCCGACCGCCCCGATGTCATGGCGGTCTACACCACCCGGATCGAGGCCGACAAAGCGCAGGCACCGGTGCTGCTGGCCAACGGCAACCTGATCGAAAGCGGTGAGTTGCCGGCAGGCCGGCACTATGCCGTGTGGCACGATCCGTTTCCGAAGCCGTCCTACCTTTTTGCGCTGGTCGGCGGCACACTCGGCTGTGTCGAAGACGAATTCATTACCATGTCCGGCCGCAAGGTGACGCTGCGGATCTATGTCGAGCCGGGCAAGGAAGACCGCTGCGACTATGCAATGGACGCACTCAAGCGCTCGATGCGCTGGGATGAGGAAGCCTTCGGCCGCGAATACGATCTCGATATCTTCATGATCGTCGCGGTGTCCGACTTCAATATGGGGGCGATGGAGAACAAGGGGCTGAACGTCTTCAACGATCGCTATGTGCTGGCCTCGCCCGAAACCGCGGTGGATGGCGACTTCGCCGCAATCGAGGCGATCATCGCTCACGAATATTTCCACAACTGGACCGGCAATCGCATCACCTGCCGCGACTGGTTCCAGCTCTGCCTGAAGGAAGGCCTTACGGTCTATCGCGACCAGGAATTTTCTGCCGACATGCGCTCGCGCGCGGTGGAGCGGATCGGCGATGTGCGCAATCTCCGTTCACACCAGTTTGTCGAGGATGCGGGTCCGCTCGCGCATCCGGTGCGGCCCGAGCTTTATCACGAGATCAACAACTTCTACACCACCACGATCTACGAGAAGGGCGCGGAAGTCATTCGCATGTTGCGCGTGCTGCTCGGCGGCGACGCGTTCCGCAAGGGGATGGACCTTTATTTCGATCGGCATGACGGCGAAGCCGCCACCATCGAGCAGTTCGTGCGCTGTTTCGCCGATGCCTCGGGCCGCGACCTGTCGCAATTCATGCGCTGGTACTCGCAGGCCGGTACTCCGGACGTGATCGCCGACGGACAATACGATCAGGCCGCCAGGACTTATACGCTGCAATTGTCGCAATCGCTGGCGCCGACACCGGGCAAGCCGGTGAAGGAGCCGGTGGTGATCCCGCTGAAACTGGGGCTGGTCGGCGCCGATGGCGCGGACCTGCCGCTCCAGGTCGGCGGCAAACCGACCGGCGACGTCATCACCCTGACCGGGCCGTCGCAAACCATCGTCTATGAGGGCGTGTCCGAGCGTCCGGTTCTCTCGATCAACCGCGAATTCTCCGCCCCGGTGAAACTCACCACCAATCTGTCGGCCGAGGATCTGTACCGGCTCGCCGCGCGTGACTCCGACGCGTTCAATCGCTGGCAGGCTTTGCAGACCCTGGCGACGCGGTTGCTGCTCAAGAACGTCGGCCTGCTCCGAGCCGGCAAGCCGGCGGAAACCGACGACGGTCTGACGGCCGCCCTCGCCGCCATCCTGGACGACAAAAAGCTCGAGCCGGCCTTCGTGTCGCTGGCGCTGACGATGCCAACCGAATCCGACATCGCCCGCGACCTCGGCCGCGACGTCGATCCGCAGGCGAATTTCGCCGCGCGGGCGCACTTGCGGTCCGTTATCGGCAGCGCGCTGGGTGAGGCTCTGGCCGCCACGTATGAAAAGCTCGCCAGCAGCGCGCCCTACAGCCCTGATGCCGCCAGTGCGGGCCGGCGTTCGCTCAAGAATGCTGCGCTCGATCTGATGGCGGCAACCGGCCAACCCGCGGCCATCGCGCGTGCGATGACGCAATACCGTCAGGCCAACAACATGACCGACCGGATGACCGCGCTGGCGACGCTCGCATTCCATGATTGTCCGGAACGGACCGAGGCCCTGCGCGACTTCTATCAGCGCTACCAGAGCGACCCGCTCATCATCGACAAGTGGCTCGGCTTGCAGGCGATGATTCCGGAAGCCGGTACGCTCGATCGCGTCCGTGAGCTGACGGCCCATCCGGCTTTTTCCATGAACAATCCGAACCGCGTCCGCGCGCTGATCGGCTCTTTTGCGCATGGCAACGCAACGCAATTCAACCGCGCCGACGGTGCGGGCTACGAGTTCGTCGCAGACTTGGTGCTTGCGCTCGACAGCAAGAATCCTCAGGTGGCCGCACGCCTCGCGACAGCCTTCCGGTCATGGCGTGCGCTTGAGAGTGTGCGGCGCGGCAAGGCCGAAGCGGCATTGCGGCGGATCGCCACCGCGTCAACGCTGTCGGCCGATGTCAGCGACATCGTCAATCGCGCACTGGCACCGAATTGAAGTTGCCTGCTCGCGGCCGGACTCGCTTTGCGCGAAGTCCGGCGCGAGCGCGGGAATGTTAGTAAATTATTTACGTTCTTGACTCCGCGGACTCTCGACAAATCACCCAGCATCGATTCTTATGATTCTCGATTCGGGACGCGATGCGGCACACATCCTCCCGGTCATGGGTTGTTTTAGGGGCAGCAATCCGACATGGGGGCAATATTCATGGCGCGCGCCGATACCGCGCACGCGTCTGCGCGTTCCGATTCCATCAAGGGATTGGCGCAGTCGATCGCAAAGCCCGCTTACAGACGACTGCTGACTGCTGAGCCGGCTCTGCGGCGCGCAGTCCCCGCCCTCATCATCGCCTTCCTGATCACGATCGCGATCGGTGCGTTCGTGCAGGTGCTGGATCATCGCCGCAGCGCGCTGGCCGATGCATCCAAGGACATCGAGACCATCGCGGAAGTGCTGGCACAGCGTCTCGAGCGCCCGCTCAAGGGCGACCGCGCCAATGTCTGGCGCCGGGTGCAGACCGAACTCGACATGGCCCGCACACCGCGCACCACCGCAGCCGGCCGCCAGATCCTGGTGACCAGCCCCGAAGGCATGATAATCGCCGCCGCCCCGCATGGCGCCGGCTTTACCGGACGGCCACTGACCGACATTCTCGGGGATACGCCTCTCACCATCCTCGGTGCCGGCGCCGGCGTCATGGATATCCGGCTGCCGGACGGCAAGCGCGCACTGGCTGCAGCCCGCGCCATGCAGGAACCGCTCGGCCAGATCGCGATCTATCAGCGTCGCAACGACGCGCTCGCGTCCTGGCGTTCCGACACCGCGCTGACCGTTACCCTGTCGGCAACCACCGGCTTTGTCCTGCTGATCCTCGGCTTCGCCTTCCACTGGCAGGCCACCCGCGCCCGCGAAGCCGACATCATCTACGACACCGTCCGCAGCCGCATCGATACTGCGCTCAATCGCGGACGCTGCGGGCTGTGGGACTGGGATCTCGCACGAGGCCGGATCTTCTGGTCACACTCGATGTTCGCAATCCTCGGGCTGGACGCCCGCGACGACCTGATGACCTTCGGCGAGATCAACAAATACGTCCATCCGGACGACATCGACCTCTACGAATTGGCCACCCAGGTCGCGGATGCGAAGCTGAATGCGATCGATCACGACTTCCGCATGCTGCACGCCAACGGCCGCTGGGTGTGGCTGCGCGTGCGCTGCGAGGTGGTCCGCCAGCCGGGCGAACCCGGCCTGCATCTGATCGGGATCGCGGTCGACGTCACGGAGCAGAAGACCCTGGTCGAGCGCACCACCGCAGCCGACATGCGATTGCGCGACGCGATCGAAACCATTCCGGAGGCCTTCGTGCTGTGGGATTCCGACAACCGGCTGGTGCTGTGCAATTCGAATTTCCAGGAACTGCACAAGCTGCCCGACGAGCTCGTAACCCCTGGCGCCACCTACGAGAGCGTGCTCGCTGCCGGCCGCGAAAATCTTCAGCTCGGCAATGTGTCGCTGGTCAGCCCCGATCTTCCCGGCGCCCGGTCATTCGAGGCGCAACTGGATGACGGCCACTGGCTGTTCAGTGAACGGCGCACCAAGGACGGCGGCTATGTTTCGGTCGGCACCAACGTCACCCGGTTGAAGCAGCACGAACGCAAGCTGAAGAACAGCGAAACCCGCCTGCTGGCGACGGTCGAGGATCTGCGTCAATCGAAGCAACAGCTTCAGGATCTCGCCGAAAAATATGCGGCGGAAAAAACCCGGGCAGAAGACGCCAATCAGGCCAAGTCGAAATTCCTGGCCAACATGAGCCACGAACTACGGACGCCGCTCAATGCGATCATCGGCTTCTCCGAAATCATGGAGAAGGGAATGTTCGGCAAGCTCGGTGTCGACAAATACCATGAATATTGTCGGGACATCCATCAGAGCGGGCAGTACCTTCTCGACGTGATCAACGACGTCCTCGATATGTCGAAAATCGAGGCCGGGCGGATGAAGCTCGAGCTTGAAGACGTTGTGATCGAGGATATTCTCTCCGATTCATTGCGGGTGGTATCCACGCGAGCGGAAGAAAAAGGGCTGACGCTGTCTTCGCGCATTGCACCAGATATCATCGCCCTCGCGGACCGGCGCGCGCTCAAACAGATCGCGCTGAACCTCCTGTCGAACGCCGTCAAGTTCACCGGTCCCGGCGGCCATGTGTCCGTACGCGGACGTCGCGCCGGCGGCTGCGTGTCGATCGCGATCAGCGATTCGGGAATCGGTATTGCGCCGGACGCGTTGCAAAAGCTTGGCGTTCCCTTCGAACAGGTCGAAAGTCAGCTGACCAAAACCCAGCACGGCTCGGGACTCGGCCTTGCCATTGCCAAGTCCCTGATCGCCTTGCATGGCGGCATGATGCGCATCCGCTCGGTGCCCGGACGCGGCACGACGGTGCTCGTGCGCCTTCCTGCTGGCCGGCGGGTCTTCGACGAAACCGAGGCTCAACAGCTTCTGCCGCTCTGAGCTTATGGCTGGGTCGCCAGGGAGCGAACCTAATCCCCGGGGCCGAGCAGCACCTCGAAGCGCTTTCGCACCCGCGCCTGTGTCTCGATCACATAGGCATCGAGCGTTGCGAAATCCGGAACGTCGGCTGCGCGCGCCAGCAGCCTCAACAAACCGGGATCGGTCTTTTTCGGATCGAATGCGCCCGACAGGCAGAGCCGCAGGATCTGGCTGAGATTTTGATAGAGCTGAACCGCCGGACGCAGCACCTCGGAATCTTCCGCCGACAGCAATCCGATCCGGGCTGCGCGTTCGAGCACACGCGCCGTCGAGGGATCGAGAATCTCCGGATGTTGCGCGGCGTGCACGAGTTGCAGATATTGCGCGATGAACTCGATGTCGGTGAGGCCGCCGGCGGCATATTTGAGGTCCCAGCGATCGGCCTCGCCCTTTTCGGTCGCGATCGCCATCCGCATCTCGTAGGCGTCGCCGGCGATCGTTCGCGCGTCCCGCTCCTGTGCGATCACGGAGTGGATCAGCGCCTCGACCGCTTCGCCGAATTCCGGTGCAGCGGACACAACGCGCGCGCGCGTCAGCGCCATGTGCTCCCAGGTCCAGGCATCGGTCATTTGATAGTCGCGGAAGGAATCGAGCTTGGTCGCAACCGGCCCCGAACGGCCGGACGGCCGCAACCGCATGTCGACATGGTAGAGCGCGCCGTAATTCGTCCGCGACGTCAGCGCCGAGACCAGCCGCTTGGTCAGGCGCGCGAAGTATTGCGCACCGTATAGCGGGCGCACGCCGTCCGATTCAGGATGCTCGTCGTCGAAATCGTAGACCAGGATGAGATCGAGATCGGAGCTGGCGGTCATCTCGCGCCCGCCGAGCTTGCCGAGCGCCAGCAGCGCGGTCTTCTGGCCGGCGATCCGGCCATGCGTCTTGGCAAAAAGATCTTCGACCTGACGATGCAACGCCCTGATGATCACATCGGCAAGCCGCGCGAAAGCCTCTCCCGCCTGCTCCGCCGAAACCGTGCCCGAAAGAATGCGCACGCCGATCAGGAACATGTGCTCCTGCCCGAACAGGCGTAGCCGGTCCAGCATGTCCTCATACGAAACGGACTGGTCGAGCGAGCGGGCCAACTCGTTGCCGAGCGTATCCGTATCGGGCAACGCGCCGAAAAATGCCGGATCGATCAGCGCATCCATGACCTGCGGTTGATGGGCGAGGATATCGGCAAGCCGCGGCGCGGTGCCGAGCATCAAGGCAACCAGCGCCAGCAGATCGGGGTTTTGCAGGAGCAGTGAGATCAGCCGCGCGCCGCCCGTCGCATGCAGTCCGGCCAGGAATTTGTCGAAGGAGAGAACCGCCTGCTCGCGGTTTTCGCTGCGCGCCAAGTGCTCGATCAGGGAGGGCACCAACAAGCGCAGTTGAGCGCGGGCAAACTCGCTGCGCAGCGCAAGATATTTCCCGCCCAGCCAGCCCCGCACTAGTTCCGAGATTTCCAGCGGATTGCGAAATCCCATCGCCGAAAGGCGATCCAGTGTATCGCGACTATCCTGATCGGGAAGAAATTGCAGCGTCGTTTCGGGAGCCTGAACCACCGGCTCGAACAGCCGCGAATAGTGCTGCTGTACATTGCGCAGGTGGAGCAGCAGCACATCCGAGAACGATGGCGTATCGTCGTAGCCGAGGAAACGCACGAATCTCTGAAGCTCGGAATCGCCGGCCGGCAAGGTATGGGTCTGCTCATCCGCGACCATCTGCAGCCGGTGTTCGACGCGCCGCAGGAACAGATAGGCCGCTTCGAGTTCGCGCTCGGCCAGGCCGCTGACCCATTGCCCATCGGCGAGTGCAGCAAGCGTGGTGAGTGTACGCAGATCGCGCAGCTCGGGATGGCGGCCGCCGGCGATCAATTGCTGAGTCTGGACGAAGAACTCGATCTCGCGGATGCCGCCGCGACCGAGCTTGATGTTGTGACCGGCGACGGCGATTTCGCCATGACCGCGATAGGCGTGGATCTGCCGCTTCATCGCGTGGATGTCCGCCAGCGCGGCGAAATCCATATATTTGCGCCAGACGAACGGCGACAGCGCCTTGAGCAGCGTTTCGCCCGCGGCGATGTCGCCGGCGCAGGGACGCGCCTTGATCATCGCCGAGCGTTCCCAGTTCTGGCCGCGATGTTCGTAGTAATCCAGCGCCGCGGGAACCGAGATCGCCACCTGGGTGGAGGCGGGATCCGGGCGCAGCCGCAGGTCGACGCGAAACACGTAGCCGTCGGCGGTTCGCTCCTGCAGCAGCTTCACCAGCCCGCGAGTCACCCGGATGTAGAGCGCGGATGCCTCGGTCTCATCCGGGATTGCGGGCGCCTCCGGATCGTAGAAGACGATGAGATCGATATCGCTCGAGTAATTCAGCTCGAACGCACCCATCTTGCCCATGGCAAGCACAATATAGCCGGAGCCACGCTCGGGCTCGGCCGGGTCGGCGGGCGTAAGCCGGCCTCGCCGCACCGCATCGTTGAGAAGGAAGCGCACCGCGCCCTGCACCATGCGGTCCGCGAGCTCGGTCAGTCCGCGCGTGACCTGCAGCACTGGCCAGACGCCTCCGATATCGGCGATCGAGAGCAGTAGTGCGGCTTCCGACTTGGTTCGCCGGAGCAACCCCATGGCCTCGCTCTCGTCGGACATTGCGGACAGCGCACCGACGACATTTGCGAGCAAGCCCTGCAGATGGCTTTCGGGATTGACGCCGAGAAGCCGGACCAGCCGGCCGGCATCGGCGCGGACGAGATCGGTGAGATGGGGCGAATATTCGAACAGGCCGGCGATCAGATCGCGCGCCCTTGGCGACGCTTCGAAAATCGCGCGCAGCGCCTCTGCTTCAGGCGCTCCGCCGAGCCCGGACCGCCAGTCCTCCAGCCTCGCGAGGCTCTGTTCCGGCTCGGGCAGAAATGGAACATCGACAATCCGCGCAGCCAGGGTGCCGGCGGACGAAAAGTCTTCGGTGATTTGCTGCCCGGCAGCCGCGCCTTGAATCATCGGCTTGGGCATAGACCAGCTTGCGGCAAATTGGGAGAGGCGACGGCTACGCGGCGACATCTCGCACAGCAGCCTCACTCATTATCCGCTTTTGGTGCACCGCCGCAAACTCGCAGCAGGCATGCTCGCGGTGATTATGCTCTGTTCGGATCGTCCGCGGCGCCGGGAACCGGCGCGGTTGCGGCGGCTTGCGGCCCACCACGCGGCAGCACCAGAACGGCAAGCAAACCCGGTGCATGGTCTTCGAGCCGCAATTCGCCGCCATGCAGCCGCGCGACCGCGGCAGCAAGACTGAGTCCCAATCCGGATCCAGGAATTGTGCGGCTCTTTTCCAGCCGGACGAAACGCTCGACTGCGCGGCTGCGGTCGCCCTCCGCTATCCCCGGGCCACGATCGCCGACACTGAGCAACACCCGGTCGCCCTCGTTGCGGGCCGATACCGTTACGCTCGACGGCGTGCCGCTGGCCCTTGCGGCAGGCCCGGCATATTTGATCGCGTTGTCGACGAGATTGGCGAGAGCCTGGCTGATCAGTTCGCGGTTGCCCCGTAGCGGCACCGCGCCCGGCGCATCGACATCGAGCGTCAAGCCCTGCTCTTCTGCGAGCGGCTCGTAGAGCTCGCCGACGCCATGGGCTGCTTCCGCTGCATCGAAGTCGAGCATGTTGTCGCGCGCCTGGCCGGATTCGGCGCGTGCGATCATCAGCAGCGCGTTGAAGGTCTTGATCAGCGAATCCGACTCTTCGATCGTCCCTTCGAGCGCCGCGCGGTAATCCTTCTCGCTGCTGGCCGTTCGCAATGCCTCTTCTGCACGGTTGCGCAGCCTGGTGAGCGGCGTCTTCAGGTCATGCGCGATATTGTCGGAGACTTCCTTCAGCCCCCGCATCAGCGCCTCAATCCGGTCGAGCATCTCGTTGAGATTATGCGCGAGACGGTCGATCTCATCGCCGCTGCCGGCGATCGGCAAACGGCCCGAAAGATTTCCGCCCATGATCGTGCGCGTCGTCTCGGTCATTGCGTCGACACGGGCGAGCACGCGCCGTGCGACGAAGAAACCGCCGATCAACCCAAGCACGATGACCACGGCGGCCGACCATTTGCCGGCATCGAGAACCACCTGGAACAGCCGGTCCCGCTCGTCGAGGTCGCGCCCCACCAGAAGCTTGAACCCACCGGGAAGATGGTAGACTCGCGCCAGCGCCCGATGAAGATCCGAACTATCGCCCTCCTCGATCCGCCGGTAGATGGTTTCCGTCCAGCCCTGTTTGTCCATTGCGCCGGTCGGCAACGAGCCGACATTGCCGGCAAGTCCGTCAGCCGCGGGCGTAGTGACGAGGTAGAGACTTGAACCGGGACGGCGGGACCGCGCTTCGACGACCAGCGTCAGTCGCCGGATTCCGCCCGCGTTGAAGTGGTCGACGAGCCCGGTGATCTCGGCATTGACCACCTCGGTCACCTGCTCGGTGAACAGCCGCTTGGTGTTGAGAGCGAAATAGCCGAGCAGAAACACCGCGAACAAAGCGAACACGGTGAGATAGACGAGCGTCAGTTTGAACGCCGTCGTTCGAAACAGCTTGCCCAGCGCCGTCATCATCAACCGCGCGCCCGCTCTGCCGCGCCTCAAAAGCACCCCGCGCCCTCGACGAGCGTCAGGTCCGCGACCCGTCGCGGATCATGTAACCGGCACCGCGGATCGTATGCAGGAGCGGTTGCGCGAAGCCCTTGTCGATCTTGGAGCGCAGGCGGGAGATATGCACGTCGATGACGTTGGTCTGCGGATCGAAGTGATAGTCCCAGACATTCTCCAGCAACATGGTCCGTGTCACCACCTGACCGGCATGCTTCATCAGATATTCGAGCAGCCTGAATTCGCGGGGCTGCAGCACCACCTCGTCCTTGCCGCGCGTGACCCTGTGCGAAAGCCGGTCGAGTTCGAGATCGCCGACGCGATAGACCGTCTCCTCGTTGCGGCCACCTCTCCGGCGCGCCAGCACCTCGATGCGCGCGAGCAGTTCCGAGAACGAATATGGCTTGGGGAGATAATCGTCGCCGCCGGCGCGCAAGCCCTTGACCCGGTCGTCGACCTGGCCGAGTGCCGACAGGATCAGAACCGGCGTCTCGACCTTCTTCGTGCGCAACTCGCCGATAACGGAAAGTCCGTCACGCTTCGGCAGCATGCGGTCGACGATCAGGACGTCGTAATCGCCGTCGAGTGCCATCGCCAGACCCTCCTCGCCGTCGGCAGCGTGGTCGGCGACGTGGCCGGTCTCGCGAAAGGCGCGGACGAGGTAGTCCGCGGCGTCGCGGTCGTCCTCGATTATCAGCAGGCGCATGATGTCATGTTGCCCCGTGGCGGCATCCAGGACGGAATCGCCTGTTACGAGGGAATTTGCAAGCTCGGCGGGATTTGAATGAATGGGCATGAGGGGGCGGCGACTCTTAACGCTACTCCGCCACCCCCTCAGCTGACCCCGATCCGGCAGGGGCGACGGTAGCCGGGTTTCGAGGGTTAGGTTCACGAGATCGGATTTCGAGGCCCGTCTCGTGCTTGGCTTGGACAGGCTTGCGCCGGTCCCGTGTCTGGTGGGGACGGGTTTGCGCCCGTCCCTCTTTTATTGGTGGGGACGGGCTTTCGCCCGTCCCCAGGGTTTCGTGGCACCGGCGGGGGCGACGGTAGCCGGAGACACGTCCCTTTCGCGTTGCCCGCGACGGCAAGCGCCGCGGGCGATTTCGTTAGGCGCGGCCGGCAGGCAGCGCGACGAAGCGGGTGCCCTCACCCGACTTCACGCGCATCAGCACGGTGCGCTTGTTATCGCCGCGCGCGCTCTCGAGAGCCTTGCGGACCTCGGCCGGGTTGGACACCGCCTTGCCCGCGACTTCGAGGATCACGTCGCCGGTCTTGAAGCCACGCTCACCGGCGGGGCTGTTCGGCAGCACGCGGGTGACAACAACACCCTCGTCACCGGAACCAGCAACCGACGCGGCCGGCGCAAGCTGCAGACCGAGCGTCATTTCTTCCTGAGCCGGACCACCGCGCTCTTCGCCACCGCGGCGGTCGAGACCGGCCTGAGCCGGCAATTCACCGAGCGTCAGGTTGACGGTCCGTTCCGAACCACCCTTCAGCAGCGTCAGCTTGACGGAGTTGCCAGGCGACATCGAACCGATGCGACGCGAGAGCTCGCGGGCATTGGCGATACGCTCGCCGTTGACCGCAACGATCACGTCACCGGACTGGATGCCGGCCTTCACCGCCGGGCTGTTCGGCGCCGGTTCGGCGACAAGCGCACCATCCGTGTTCTTCAGGCCCATGCTGTCGGCGATATCCTTGGTCACCGGCTGGATCTGGACGCCGATCCACCCGCGGGTCACCGAGCCCTTGTCGCGCAGCTGTGTCACCACCGAGTCCACGGTCGATGCCGGGATCGCGAAGGCAATGCCGACGTTGCCGCCCGACGGCGAGAAGATCGCCGTGTTGACGCCGACGACGTTGCCGTCGATGTCGAAGGTCGGGCCGCCCGAGTTACCCTTGTTCACCGGGGCGTCGATCTGCAGGAAGTCGTCATACGGGCCCGCGCCGATGTCACGGCCGCGTGCCGACACGATGCCCGCCGTCACGGTCGAGGACAGGCCGAACGGATTGCCGACAGCCAGCACCCAGTCACCGATGCGCGGCGCGTGGCCGGCAAGCTTGGCAAACGGGAAGTTTTTGCCGTCGACCTTGATCAGCGCCAGATCGGTACGCGGATCGGTGCCGATGACCTTCGCCGAATAGGTCTTGCCGTCGTCGGTCTGGACCTCGACCTCTTCAGCGCGATCGACCACGTGGTTATTGGTCACCGCATAGCCGTCGGCCGAGATGAAGAAGCCGGAGCCCTGGCCGGAGGTGCGCTGACGCGGACCGCGCTGCTGCATGTCCGGCATGCCGCGGTTCGGCATATCCGGGTTCATGTCTTCGCCGAAGCGGCGAAAGAAGCGCTCGAAGCCCTGCGGCAACTGGCCTTGCGCGCCTTCGAACGAGGAATTCTGCGTGCCTGCGTTCACCTTGACGCGGACGGAGATAACAGCCGGCTTCACCTTCTCGACGATGTCGGCAAAACCGACGGGGCGCTGCACGGTCTGCGCCTGCTGAGTCACGTTCTGCGCAACGGCCGCATGGCGCGCCGCATCGGGCGCAACAAACAGGGCCGCCGCACCGAGGCTCGCAATCGTCGTGCCGAGCAACAAGGCCCGGCGTCCACGCAAGAAGCCGCCCGGGCTGGGAGGCGTTGTTGAGGTCATAGGGTTCACTCCATCTTCCTAATTTCGCGACGTGCCGGGGGGCCTCGACTGGACGAATCCCGGCGCCGTTCGTGAGTGAAGATGGGGGTTCGCGCCTTACAGCCACCTGTCGGGCGGATTAAACTTTGGTAATGGCGCGTGAGGCCATAAACTCATAAACTTCATATACTTAGATCATATTTCGGCTGTTTTTTGATCAACCTTCACGACATACGATTGCGTGAAAAATGTCTGATGCTTTCCGAAAAGGTCCTCCACGCGCCGATTCGCATCATTGTCTGCTGGTTAACATCGGCCGCCTTAGGTTGCTCGGCACAGGACTCGGGCCGTCAAATGTCCAGAAGCACCGTCGTGGTCACCATAGCGGCTGTGATCTGCTTTCCCGCGATGCTTTTGTACAATGGCTTTGGAGTGTGCGCGAAACCGCGCGACGGCGGCATTCCCCATTACAAGATCGGCTTTCTATCCGATGAGGAAGCAATCGACGTTGCGATCGATGAAGCAATAAAGATGCCTGTCCACGTTTCGGAAACGCCGACCGGCGGATACGCGCAATTCGCACCCAAGAACCAGATCCGGTACCGTGACAAGGAAGAATTCCGCCGGCTGAACCCAGATTGCTGCAAGATCGTGCCGCATGATCGCTCGTCAACGATGTTGAGCTGGTGGCACGAGGTCTTTGGCCGTGCCGCGAAAAGCGTCCGGGTCACCTACAGCGTGCGCTACATCGACGACGACGGAAAGCGATCACAAGGAACTGCTGTTATGCAGGCCATTATCAGTAATTGCGGCAATGTGCTGAACTAAAGTTTGGTCCGAGGATCGCTCTCCAGCAGCGAGGCGACCTTGCGTTCTTCCTCGGCCGTCAGCGCCGCCGACGCACCTGCCGCAACCTCGCTGCGCCGGCGCATCGCCAGCACCATCACGATTCCACCGAGGACCAGCAAACCGGAGGGCAACGCCCATAACAGGAAGGTCTTGGCATTCATCGGCGGGTTGAGCAGCACGAAATCGCCGTATCGCGTGGTGAGGAAGTCCATCACCTGCTTGTCGCTGTCGCCGGCGGTCAGGCGTTCGCGCACCAGCAGCCGCAGATCGCGCGCCAGCGGCGCATCGGAATCGTCGATCGACTGGTTCTGGCACACCATGCAGCGCAATTCGCGCGACAGGTTGCGGGCGCGCTCTTCGAGTTTCGGATCGGGCAAGACTTCATCGGGCTGCACCGCATGAACCGGCGCCGCCAGCAGCGCCACGCTTATTGCGACGGCAAAACCGAAAGCCCGCGCATATGCACGCATGGTCACTCCGCGGGCTGCAGTTTCGGTCGACGCGCCGCACGCGGCGCACCGACCCGCAATCGACGGTCGGACAGCGAGAACGCGCCGCCGATCACCATCACCACCGTGCCGAGCCAGATCAGCAGCACCAGCGGCTTGTGATAGAGCCGCACGGCAATCGAACCGTCCTCGCCGGCATCGCCGAGCGAGAGATAGAGCTGGCTGAAGCCGCGTGTCAGAAGCGCCGCCTCCGTGGTCGAGGATTTGCGAGCGGCGAAGGTGCGCTTCGATGGCTCCATCACGCCGATGGTGTCCCCACCGGACTTCACGGTGAACTTTGCCACCAGTTCGCTGTAGTTCGGGCCCGGCCGCGAGACGAGGTTGTCGAAGGTGAGATCGTAGCCGCGAACCGCGACGGTTTGTCCGGGCCTCATCGAGAGAATGCGCTCGGCGCCGTAATAGGCCTCGGACGCAATCCCGAGAAGACACACGCCGAGTCCAAAATGCGCGATGGCGGTCCCGATCGCCGAACGCGGCAGCCCGGCAAGCCTTCGCATCGATACGCCGAAGGACTGGCGGAACAGCTGGATGCGTTCACCGAGATCGATGAGCGCGCCGGTCATCGAGAAGAACGCGACTCCGATCAGGAACGGCGCCAGCACCGGCCCGCCCTGCGTGATCGCGAAGGTCGCGCCCATTGCGACCAGCGCGACGGCGAAAGCCAGGGTCAGCCGCTGCGCGGCGCCGTAAAGATCGCCCCGCTTCCAGGCCAGCAGCGGTCCGAACGGCATCGCGATCATCAGCGGCAGGAACAGCGGACCGAAGGTGGCATTGAAGAACGGCGCCCCCACTGAAATCTTGTCGCCGGTCAGCGCCTCCAGCGCCAGCGGATAAAGCGTGCCGACGAATACGGTGGCGCAGGCGGTGGTCAGCAGCAGATTGTTGAGCACTAGCGCACCCTCGCGCGAGATCGGCGCGAATAGTCCGCCCTGTTTCAACGCGGAAGCCCGCCATGCATAAAGCGCAAGCGAGCCGCCGATGAAGAAGATCAGGATCATCAGGATGAAAGTGCCGCGCGACGGATCGGTGGCGAAGGTATGCACCGATGTCAGCACGCCGGAGCGGACCAGGAAAGTGCCGAGCAGCGATAACGAAAACGTCAGGATCGCCAGCAGGATGGTCCAGACCTTCAGCGCGTTGCGCTTCTCCATCACCACCGCCGAATGCAGCAGCGCCGTGCCGGAGATCCATGGCATCAGTGACGCGTTTTCGACCGGGTCCCAGAACCACCAGCCACCCCAGCCGAGTTCGTAATAGGCCCAGTAGGAGCCCATCGAAATTCCAAGCGTGAGAAAACACCAGGCCGCCAGTGTCCAGGGCCGCACCCAGCGCGCCCAGGCGGCATCGATCCGGCCTTCGATCAACGCCGCGACCGCAAACGAGAACGAGATCGAGAACCCGACATAACCGAGATAGAGCAGCGGCGGATGCACCGCGAGCCCGATATCCTGCAGCACCGGGTTGAGGTCGCGGCCCTCGAACGGCGCACGGGCGATGCGCGCGAACGGATTCGACGTCGCCAGGATGAAAAGGAAGAAGGCCGAAGCGATCCAGGCCTGCACGCCCAGCACATTGGCGCGCAGCGTCTGCGGCAGGTTGCGGCTGAACAGCGCCACCAGCGCGCCGAACAGCGCCAGGATCAGCACCCACAGCAGCATGGAGCCTTCATGGTTGCCCCACACGCCGGTGATTTTATAGAGCATCGGCTTGGCCGAATGCGAGTTCTCATAGACATTGATGACCGAGAAATCGGACGTCACGTAGAGTGCCGTCAGCGCCGCGAACGACACCGCGACGAACAGGAACTGCACCAGCGCCACCGGCTCGGCAATTCCCATCAGCAGACGATCGTTCAGCCGCGCGCCGACGATCGGCAGCGTGCCCTGGATGAGCGAGAGCGCCAGCGCGAGGACCAGCGCGTAATGCCCGATCTCTGCGATCATTTCTTCGCCCCTCCCGGCGTCTTGCCGTAATCGTCCTTCCAGTGGCCCTGCTTCTTCAGCGCGTCGGCCACCTCCTTGGGCATGTAATTCTCGTCGTGCTTGGCGAGCACGCTATCGGCGCGGAAAGACGTCGCGTCGATCAGCGTGCCTTCCGTCACCACGCCCTGCCCTTCCCGGAACAGGTCGGGAAGGATGCCGCGATAGCTGACGCGCACCACGTTCTTGCCGTCGCTGATGTCGAAGGTCGCATCGACGTCCTTGCGGATGACCGTGCCGGGCTGAACCAGTCCGCCGAGCCTGATGCGGGTGCCGGCCTGCACCTTCTTCTCGACCACGTCGGTGGGCGAATTGAAGAACACGATGGAATCGCGCATCGCCGTGAGCACCAGCCCAACGGCGAATGCGAGCACCACGAGGCTCGATCCGATCAGAACCAGACGCCGCTGCTTGCGGGTCATGTCACGTTACCCTTCAATGCCGAGCCCCTTTGCAAGATCGTCCAGCCGCTTACGCTTGTCCGCGTCATCGCCGATGGTGTTGCGCGCGGAGACAAAGGCTTCGCGCGCCTTGTCCCTGTCACCCATCACGGCATAGGCGCGCACCAGCCGCAACCAGCCTTCGAAATCCGACGAATCCGTCTTCAGCCGCTCGGCCAGCCGGTCGACCATCCCGCGGATCATCTCCTGCCGCTGTTCCGGCGTCATTTGCTGGGCCGCCGCCATGTCTTCCTGACTTGGTCCCGGCGGCGCGGCGTTCGGTTCGATCGCCGCGGCGGACTTGGAGTCGCCGGGCTTCGTTTCGGCAGATTTTTGTTCGGCAGCTTTGGGGTCCACCCGCGCCAGCGACTGCTGGATGAGTGTGCGGAACGGCGCATTGGGCGGCGCCCGCTCGAGCATAACGCGCCAGATCCGCGCCGCGTCCTCCGGCCGACCGTCCTGCTCGGCGGCAAGTGCCGTGAAGTACTGCGCCTTGAGATTTCCGGCATCCGCGTTGAGCGCGCGCTCGAACGTCGCCTTGGCGTCCGCCGTCACAACGCCGTTCGCAGCGGCGACCTGCGCCTCGCCGAGATCGGCCTCCCGATCGGCGTTCGAGCCCAGCAGGCGGATGGTCTGTGCTCGTGCCCGGACCGCGTCGCTGAAACGGCCCATCCGCATGTAGACTGGCGCCACGACCTGCCACCCCTGACCGTCGTTCGGATTTTTCTCCAGATGCGCCTCGACCTGCGCCACCATGCTCTCGATCGAACGGTTTTCCAGCGGAGCGTTGAGCCGGCCCGCCAGCGGAGCGCCCGGCAATTGTGGGGAACCGTGCGTGATATAAAGGGCTGCGGACAAGGCCGGCAGCACCAGCAGCGCGATCAGAGCCGCGGCGCGCCTGCGCCAGACCGGGGACGACGACGGCGACGAGCCCGGCTTGCCGGACGAGTCGGCAGCGGCGAGCAGCCGTCTTGAGATTTCGACTCGCGCCGCTTCCGCGTCGCTGTCTCCAATCAGCCCGGCCTTGCGGTCGCGCTCGATCTCCTCGAGCTGGTCGCGATAGACCTCGACTTCCTGACCGCCGGCGCCAGCCGTTTGCTGCTCGCGCGACAGCGGCCACAGCACCGCGAAAATGGCGACCGCCGTCATCAGGGCGAGGATCAGATAGAGGCTCATGCCGGTGGGTTTACATCACCCACGGGCGGCGTACAAAATACCGATCCGGTGATCGGAGCCGCAGGCTACCGCCCGGACGATCCGCGGACTTGCCCACTGGTCCTGGGGAACCGGCGTTCGAGCCGCGGCCCGGAACCTCCCGAAGCGGCGGAGACTGGCGGGTTCAGCCTTTCGCGGCCTTGCGCTCGGCCGCAGCCGCCACGTCGCGCGCCGCCACATCCCGCGCCTTGAGCAGAAGTGCGGCATATTCGTCGCCGAACACCTTGCGGCAGAAGCGCACAGCGGCATCGAGCTGCGATTGCCGGAACAGACGGTCGGATTCCCCCGCCGCACGCAGATTCTCGACCAGAGAGGCGGTCGCGGGATCGAGATAATGTTCGAGGTCGGACCATGTCCGCGTGGTCAACTCGCTGAGCGCGAGCTCGCCGGCATAGGCCCTGCAAGTGTTGACGAACTCGATCTGCGCTTCGGTCTCGGTAACGTCGTTCTGATCGAGCGTGGAATTCGGCGCGATTTCCTTGATCGGCCGGGGGCGCAGGAGCCTGCGCACGCGGCCCGGAAGGGTTTCGATCTCGCCTTTTAGCAGGTCGGACACCTGCGCCCGCAAGGCCGCCAGGCCGCGGCCCCATGGCGATTCATGGGCGAAATTGATCTCGGACCGCAATCCGCGGGAGGCGTCGTGAATGCTCTTCAGCAGCGCACCCACCGCAAGCCCGCGTCCGGAACGAAGCTCGGCCTTGAGTTCCCGGATCATGCGCTGAACTTCGGCGAGCACAATGTCGACGGTCACGGCGTAGGGCGTTTCGGCGATCCGGGTCGCATTGTCGCTGCCCGCTGCCCGGACGGCGAGCCGGATCAACTGCCACGGCGACGCCAGCCGGCTCATGGTCATCACCAGCACATAGACGAACAGCGTCGGGCCGCCGGCGGTCGGGGCATCGATCATCGCCTTCACGGTGGTGACGGTGTTCTCGTCGAAATTCTTGATGTGATTCGGCAATTGCGAGCCGAAGGCCGCAAGCGTGTCGCGGGCCATGATGACATTCAGGATCGCGGTCGCGTCCTCGATCGGACGCGGCGTGCCGATCTGACCGGAAAGCTTCCGCCGCACCTTGTCGTCGGAGCGCGCAGCGGTCAGCACCTCCTGGATCCGGATGGCGACACGATCCTGGAACGCACGCGCAATGTCTTCGGCGCGCTCGGACTCGCCATCCTCGAACGCCAACGCGACCTGATCGGTCACCGCCTTGGCTTCGCCGGGCATCAGGTCGCGACAGATCCAGTCCCAGACTGGATCGAGCACCACCCGCGCCACCCGGCCGGGATGATTATGGGTTGCGGAATCGTCGACCAGGATCGGCTCGAGCGGCTGAAAGAACAGGCGCGCCAGCGTGCCGGGACGTTTCGGGCGGACAACGTCCCGGGCGTTGCGCCGCAATTCCTGCAGGACCAGTTCTGCGCCCGGCATATCTTCGCCGCGCAGCAGACCGCGCTCAAGCTCGGTCATCAACAGCGTGCGCGCCTCAGGACTGAGATCCTTGAGATATTGTCGCAAACGCTCGACGAGAAGCCCGTCGGCCATACGCACCACTCACCGCTTGTACCCGGAACACAAGCTCTAGCGCGGCGGCGTTAAGAACCGGTTAGACACGATCGAACGCGGCGAATTAAACCAGCTGCCAGGTTCCGTCCGGGTTGCGGCAGGCATCGCCGCGCGCAACCTGAGGCCGTCCGTCGATATAGATGGTGTGGGTGAAGCTGCGGCATTGCGCGCCGCGACGGTCATATTGCGGACCCGGCACGATGGTTCCGCGGCGTCCCGAATCCGGATTTTCCCACGCGACCGGCGCCCCGGATGCACCGCGGTCCAGCGCCTCGACCTGCGCGTAATAGGCGCGCCGCTTGTCCTCGTCGTCCATGCCGGCGCCAATGCGGTTGCCGATCAGGCCGCCGATGGCCGCACCCGCGACGCCGGCTGCGATCCGCTCCCCGGTGCCGCCGCCGATCTGAGAGCCGATCGCCGCACCTGCAAGCGCACCGACCAGCGTGCCGGTATTTTCGCGCGGACCGGCGCCGGTATTCGGATCGCCGGCGCAGCCAGCCACGAACGCCGCTGCCGCGATTGCCACTCCGATCGAACGCATGCCCCCTCCGGTGATACTTCCCCGACGTCGCGACAGGTCGCTACGGGCATTTACTAAACAACACGGAATGCGGCATTTCATTGGCCGCGACCATGGCTTCGCCGACCGCGTACTATTGACACCGAAATGTAAAAATTTGCTGCCGCTTTCGAGCGACCGCCGGAGCGGCTTAAGCATTTGGGGGACAAGGCAGGCCAGAGGCGCTACGGCCGTATGCCGGCTCACGCCGCTGGCAGCACCAGTTCCGCGCGCAGGCCGCCGAGCGGGGCGCTGCCGAGTGTGAACGTCCCGCCATAGAGCGCGGCGAGCTCCACCACGATCGACAGACCCAGGCCCGAGCCGGGCTTGGTTTCATCGAGCCGCCGGCCGCGGCGCGCAACCTGCTCGCGTTCGGCCGGCGTCAGCCCGGGTCCGTCGTCGTCGACGATGATGCGAATGACCTGACGATCGTCGTCGGCCCGCTCCTTCAGCACCTCGATCGCCACCCGCGACTGCGCCCACTTGCAGGCATTGTCGACCAGGTTGCCGACCATCTCCTCCAGATCCTGCTGCTCGCCGCGGAATTGTGCATCCTCCGGCGTGTCGACCTTCAGCCGAAGGTCCTTGTCGCGGTTGGTCTTTTCCATCGTGCGGGCAATGGCATAAACCACCGGCGACACATTGGTCACTGTCCCCACCACCGTGAGCCGCGCCGCCATGCGCGCGCGTTCGAGATGGCGGGTGATCTGGTCGCGCATCACCTCGGCCTGCTCGCGGACCTTCTGCGCGAGCGGATCGTCGGCGCGCGCGGCGGCCTCGTTCATCACCACCGATAGCGGCGTCTTCAGCGCATGCGCGAGATTGCCGACATGGGTGCGCGCGCGTTCGACGATTTCGCGATTGGCATCGAGCAGCGCATTGGCTTCGCGGGCGAGCGGCGCGATCTCGACCGGAAACCTGCCTTCCAGCCGCTCGGCCTGACCTGACCGGATCGCCGCGAGCTGCTGGGAGATACGCTTGAGCGGCGCCAGGCCGAACTGCACCTGGAACGCAGTGGTCAGCAGAAGCACCAGTGCCAACGCGCAAAAGGTCACGAACAGCGCCCGATTGAAGCTTCTGATGTCGTCTTCGATTTCGGCGGCATCGCCGGCGACGGCAACCAGATAACTCCCCTCTTCGCCGAGATCGACATTGCGTTCGACCAGCCGCAGCCGCTGATCCTCTGGTCCGTTGACATAGCCGGTGCGCACGCCGAACGCCGCCGCCGCTGTAGGAACCGGCAATCGCGCCAGGCCGCCGTCCCAAAGCGAGCGCGAGGCGTGGATTTCCGGCTTGGCGCTGTCCAGCCTGGTGACCTGCCAGTACCAGCCCGACAGCGGCAATTCGAACAACGGTTCGCTGACACCCTGTGCGAGCTTGTCGTCGGGAATTTCCGGCGCCGCCAGATCGGCCACCAGCGTACGCAGATAGACCTGCAGCCGCCCGTCAAACGCCCGTTCCACCGCGTCGCGGTAGAGCGACGACAGCACGATGCCGGTGACCAGCACGATGGCGATCGTCCAGCCCGCGGCCCACAGAAACAGCCGCAGCGCCAGCGAGTTCGCGCGCATCACTTGTCTATTGGGCATGGCCGGGTTTGTCCCCGCCAATCCCGCCTGTCGTCTGGCGACAATTCAAGGCGCGGAGATTCGCAATACAAGCGAGCGAAGCGATGCCGTGTCCCGAAAGCCCCGGCGCGAACGAGACAAGCGCAATCGGAACGCTAGCGCACATCGGGCGGCGTCAGCAGATAGCCGAGCCCGCGCACGGTCTGGATCACGTCGACCCCGAGTTTCTTGCGGATGCGGCCGACAAACACCTCGATGGTGTTCGAATCGCGGTCGAAGTCCTGATCGTAAAGATGCTCCACCAGTTCGGTGCGCGAAACCACGCGGCCAGTGTGGTGCATGAGGTAGGACAGCAGCCGGTATTCGTGGCTGGTCAGCTTGACCGGATTGCCGTCAACCGCCACGCGGCCGGTGCGGGTGTCGAGCCGGACCGGGCCGCAATTGAACTCGCTTTTGGCGTGGCCGACCGAACGGCGCAGCAGCGCGCGCACGCGGGCCAGCACTTCCTCCATATGGAAAGGCTTGGGCACATAATCGTCGGCGCCGGCATCGAAGCCCTGGACCTTGTCGCTCCAGCGATCGCGCGCGGTCAGCATCAGCACCGGCATCGCCCGCCCGGATCGCCGCCACGCCTCCAGCACCGAGAGCCCGTCCATCTTTGGCAGCCCGATATCCAGGATGACCGCGTCATAGGGTTCGGATTCGCCGAGATAATGCCCCTCCTCGCCGTCGAACGCGCGATCCACCACATAACCGGCTTCGGTCAGTGCGGTCGCGAGCTGGCGGTTCAGGTCGGGATCATCCTCGATGACGAGGAGGCGCAAGACTGAAAACCCTCCGGATCAGCCGCCGTCCGTAAGCAACCCGCTCGCGGCATCGACGGTAGCGCGGGTGACTTTGCCATCCTGCGCGAGCAGAGTCAGCAGGTAGACCAGCCCTTTTGGCCCCTTGCAGAGCTTGGCGTCAACCACATCCGTCTTGCGGGCACGCGCGGCGCGGATCGCCCGCGACAGGGGCACCACCTTGCCGCTGGCGGCGACACTGCGGCGTTGGGCCGGGGTCAGGCATTGCGCTTTGGCCTGGGCGATGGTGGTCAGTTCCGCAGCGGCCACCGGGCGGGCGCCAAGCGGCGCGCCCGGAAGCGAAACGAGCGCTGCGGTCAGCACAGCCACAGGAAGAATCGGCGATCGGGGATACATCGGCAGCGTGTAGGGGTTGGCCCGTGAATATCGGGTGAATATCAGGCGTAGGAATTGAGAGACCGGAACCGGCCCGGACACTAAGCCGTGAAGCCGACGAAAGTTGCAGACGCGCCGGCGGGATCCGGCGCTCGGGTCAACCGTCGCAAGGGACCGCCGGAGCCATCGCTCGCGAGCGGTCCCTCGCCGTTTCTCTCAAACCGGCATCTCTCAAACGATATGCCAGTCGGTGGAAACCGAGCCGACCGTCTGGTTGGCCAGGATCTTGTTTGCGTCCATCTGCCATTCCGCAATCACGCCGGCGGCATTCTGGAACAGGATGTCGGCGCGGCCATCGTGGTTGAAGTCCCCGACCTTGGCGATATCCCACCCCTTCGCCGTTCCGACTGTCGTGTTGCTCAGGATCGCGGTGCCGTCCATTTGCCACATCACGATCTGGCCATTGCTGTCGTTCTGCCAGAGGATGTCCGATTTGCCATCGCCATTGAAGTCGCCGGTCGCGGCGAATTGGAACGCATCGCCCATGTTGCCGAATGTGGTGGTCTTGGCGACCTGGCCGCCGTCCATCTGCCACATCGCGAGATTTTTGCCGTTACGCAGCAGGATGTCGGCCTTGCCGTCACCATTGAAGTCGGCGGTGTCCTGGATGGTCCAGCCGGCGGCAACGGTGCCGACATTGGTGGTGGTGTGAGCCGCACCATTCATGTTCCACATCTGCAGCTGGCCCTTTTCGTTGGTCCAGAGCACCTCGGCCTTGCCGTCGCCGTTGAAGTCGTTCACGTCGGCGACTTTCCAGTTGGTCGCCATCGATCCGAGATCGAGCTTCTGGGCGACTTTCGCGCCATCCATCTGCCAGAGCTGCACCGCGCCGCTGTCGTTGTGCCACAGGATGTCGGCCTTGCCGTCGCCGTTGAAGTCGAACGCATCCTTGGCGTGCCAGCTTGAGGCTTGGCTGCCGACGCCGACATTGGCGAGGACCTTGGTCCCGTCCATCTGCCACATCGCCACCGAGCCGTTATTGTTGTGGAACAGGATGTCGGTGTTGCCGTCCCTGTTGAAGTCCTCCGGCGCGCGCTGCAGCGTGGTCACCACAGCCGACTTGTTGACCGACCAGGCGTTCCCATCGAAAGCGGTCGCCCACAGATTTTCCACCCCGCCATTGACACCGCCGACATAGCGCACGTTGCCAAGATTGGCAGCGTCGACATGGATCCACTGGCCCGAGGCCTGCGCGACACCGTTGACCGTGAAAAATCCGCCGCCGTTGCCGGCGTCCCAGAAGGCGTATTTCGTGATCGTGGAATTGCCGTCGAGATCCTGAGCGGTGAAGATCGATGTCACGGCCACCGAACTTCCGGCAGCTACCTTCACATTGCTGCTGGTAATGGTCGGTGCGCGGTTGGCATCGTCGTTGGTGATGGTGCCGACACCGATCGCATCGGCAATCGTCGCCCCGTTGGTGGCGTTCGAGAGATTGACGGTAAAGGTCTCGTTGGCCTCGAACTTGGTATCGCCGAGGATTGTGACCGAAACGGTTTTCTTGGTCTCGCCGGCGGCGAAGCGCACGACGCCTGAGGCCGCGGCATAGTCTTCGCCCGCAATCGCCGTAGCGTTGCCGGTCGCGAAGTTGACGTCGAAGGCAGCGGTGCCGCCGGCGCGCGTCAGCGTGAAGGTCACGACCTTGCTGCCGGAATTCCCCTCGGCGATCGCCATGTCGTTGATCGACACCGAACCGGCAACGGCCTGGATGTCGTCGTTCTGGATCGTGCCGACACCGATCGCATCGGCAATCGTCGCCCCGTTGGTGGCATTCGAGAGATTGACGTTGAAGGATTCGTTGGCCTCGAACTTGGTATCGCCATTGATGGTGACGGAAACCGTCTTCGTGGTCTCGCCGGCCGCGAAGCGCACGACGCCTGAAGTCGCGGCAAAGTCTTCGCCTGCAATCGCCGTTCCGTTGCTGGTTGCGAAGTTCACGTCGAAGGCTGCGGTGCCGCCAGCGCGCGTCAGGGTGAAGGTCAGGACCTTGGTGCCGGCGTTGCCCTCGGCGATCGCCATGTCGTTGATCGACACCGAACCGGCGACGGCCGCAGCAGGCGTCTGGTTCTTCAGCGCGCTATAGGCAACCGTGGCATCGGCGAACTTCGCAAACTCGATATTGGTGATGGTATCCATACCATCCGGCGATCCGCCACGCATGTCCTGCAAGGTGGCGGTGTTGCCGTTGATGACGATCTTGTAGTCCGACTGCTTGCCCGAGAACACCACCGTATCGATGCCGCCGAGGCCGTCGATGGTGTCGTTGCCGCCCATCCCGGTGAGGATGTTGTTGCCCTTGTTGCCGGTGATCACGTTGGCGAGCGCGTTGCCGGTGCCGTTGATGTTCTGGATGCCGATCAGACGCAGACCGATGGCGCCCTCGTTGAGCGTGGTGTTGGCGTTCGCATAGATCTCGTTGCCGTTGACCAGGTCCATCTTGGCATTGAGCGAGCCGGCTTCGATGGTCGCCGCGACGTCGCCCTTGCCGGCGCCCGAGAACGTTACCTTGTAGGTGCCGCCCGGCTGGCCGACCGACCATCCACCGCCGTCGCCGGTGGTGTCGCTGCCGATCACCGCACCGGTGGAGGCATTGCGAACCGTGGCGGTGACGCCCTTTACGGCTTCACCGAGGCTGTAAAAATTGTCCTTGTCGATGTCGTTGTAGACCGCGCCGGTCAGGAACGAATTGGTACCGGCATTGCCGAAATTCTGGGTCTGGTAGAATTTGGCATCGATGCCAGACACGCCGTTCGAGGTGGGATAGGTTGTAACCATCGTGACGCCGATACCGGCTTCCTTGTAGCTCGGATCGAGCATGGTAAGGCGATGGCCGCCGTCTTCGCCATCCATTTTGGCCGGATCATCGAAGAAGAGGTCGAAGTGTGATTGCTCGGAGAACTGCTTGGCCCACTGGTCGCGCGTCGGAAGGTCGGCGGGAGTCGAGGCAAACGCGCTTTGATTCTTAAACGCGATGTTTTCTTCACGCCGGACATTGTTTCCAGTGTAGCCCGCATTGATGATGCGCGTCACGGGGGTGCCATCCCCGTTTCCGGTGTGCGAGATAAACCCATCCAGCGCGGCCTCGTTGCTGTGTCCGACAGCCGCGGCGGTCAGCTGATTGTTGCCGGCAAGGACCTGTTTGGGGTCGGCCGTGATGGGAAAGCCGGAGGACGAGGCCTGAATGAACTGATTCAAAGAGGTCATACCGTAGCGCGCCGCCTCGGCGGCCGGGTCCATACGGGCACGGTTGATGAGTTCGAGCTGCAACTGGGCGAGTTGCGAAAGCGTGGTCATCGTCTCTCTCCGAGCAATCCGGTTTTCAGATATCAGGAGAGCGCTGAAAGTCCCCCCGAAGCCCCGCGCCGGGGCATTCAGGGTGTTGGTAGCGGCAACATTACTTCCGGTTCACGGGACATGCGCCAGACGGCCGCAATGGCGGTCCTTCAGGCATTAAATCGTCCGCATGAACCTGATGGGGCTCGGCGGCGACAAACGTGGTTCCCGATTCGAGCCGGCCATGGGCCTTCTCTGTCACCCCCAGGGCGTCACTCAAAGCCACTGAATGTCGCGAATTCATCCAGCGCCGCCCGCGGCGAGCGCCAGGAATTGATCGGGGCGCTCTCGTCGGCATGGCCGAGCGCCATCCCGGAATAGAGCATCATGTGTGGGGGGAGTTCGAGGAAGGCCGGCACCGTGATGTGCCAGGAGGCCCAGGTCTGCTGCGCGCAGGTATGCAGCCCATAGCAGCGTGCGAGAAGCATCACGGTCTGGATCAGGCCGCCGAGGTCGGAATGCTGGGCGACGCCGAGATCGCGGTCGATGGAAAAGAAGATGCCGACCGGCGCGCCGAAGAATTCGAAGTTCCTGCCATATTGCCGGTAGCGCGCCGGCTTGTCCTCGCGCGGCACTCCGATCGACTGGTAGAGCAGTTCGCCGACCTCGAAGCGCCGCTTGCGGTAGGTGGCGTTCATCTCCGGCGGGTAGATCGTGTATTCCGTGCCCTCGGCGCGCGGCAATTCGTTCATGCGCGGTGCGAGCAGGTCTTTGAGCGCTTCGACCCGCGCGCCCGCGATCACGTCGATCCACCACGGCTGCATGTTGCCGGCCGACGGCGCGCGCGCGGCGCGTTCGATGATCTCGCGAACGGTCTGTTCGGGGATCGGCGTCGGCAGGAAGGCGCGGCAGGAATAGCGGGAGGCGACGGCGTCGCGGACGTGCATGGGTGGGCTCTCGTGTTCGAACCCGCCCATAAAGACGGGCGACGCGTCAGAGATCAAGCCGTCCATGCATCGAGCGAGAGCACCTCTACGCACCGTAGTTGCGGTCGTTTCCAATCAATTGATCGCGAATGCTTGCAGGCACTGGAAATCCGTAGCCTTGCCCCGGCTCATCGAACATAAGCCTGCCGGACTTGTGATAGCTGCTAGTGTATATGTCTGCGCCGATCATTTGAAAAGCAAGCAGGATAGCCTGAACTGCGTCCACGCCGAAAGCCTGCATGACTTGAATTCCTTCCGGCCAGTCGATCTCGTATCGACACGACCACGCGCGGCCGCTGCCCTCCGGTGCAAAAATCCGGATCGCGATGTCGAACACACCGTTCTCACGCTGCAATTTTTGCGTCCTGGTCGCAATCATTTGACGGCCTCAATAGTTCAGCGGTGTAACATGAAGGTAATCCGACCATCCGGCACTGGAATATGTCTCTGCGATATTGAAGATCACATTGCGCTTCAAGACCAGGAGAGACCCTGCGCGCAGCGGAAAAAGTGGCTTCTCCTCCGTGGCCGCCCGTCCACTGGCCGCCGTCCGAATTGCCGGCCGGAACACGGGGCTGATCCGGGTCGTATTTCACGCTGCGCAATGCCCAAAAATGTCGAAGCATGGCGTGCTCAAAACGCAGCGCCGTTAGATGCCAACGCAAACGTGCGATCTCTGTACGTGTGACCTCATCCATCGCTACCCCCGCCCCATCACGAACACCCGCGCCACTTTCTCGAACGGTCGCGCGATGAAGAATGACAGGATGATCGCCTGCTCGTAGCCGTCATAGGGCGGCGGTAGCTTGGCGATGCCCCAGCCGAGGCGAAAGGTGGAATCGATCACGATCGCCCCAAAATGCAGAACGCACGGATAGACGATCAGCGGGCGGATCCATGCCGTCACCCACCAGCCCCGATCGGCCTCCATCAGCTTTGCCTGCTCCTTGCGCGCCTCGATCTGCGCATTAACCTGCGCAATCGCGATCTGGGTGTCGGCCGCAACGCCGGTCTGGTAGCGCGCGAGATCGTCGCTCGCCTTGCGTTGGAGCAGGTCGGCGACCCGGCCGAGCAGCGCGTCGAATGCACCGCCGCCAAGCAGGGACACAAGCTTCAGCAGGATCGCGGTCATCATCTCAGCAATCCTTGCTGCCGACCCGGCCGGTGGTGACGAGGCGCAGCGCCACCGTGACGACACCGATGACGGCAATGATCTTGAGCGCATGCTCGGGCGGCAGCAGCGGCGAGATATCGACCAGTTGGAACGCGCCGAGAATGTCGAGTGCGGCGCCGGCCAGCGTGACGGCGCCGCCAAAGATCAGGGTGCGCCAGCCCTTCAGACGCTCGCGCAACGATGTCACCGCTTCCCTCAGCACGCCGGTTCCGGCAGCAGCCATGGCCGGCGCGTTCTGCCTGTGCTTGTGCCACAGCGTCCAGCCGACCCAGCCGGCGACGGCAAGCATAACGCCCGCAACAAGCACAACCGCGATCATCGTCCATGACGCTCCGGACGATGCCGCGGCCTGCGCGGCTGCGCCGCCCGCAACAACAGCGCCCGCCGTAGTCGCGGTCCGCGCGGCCTTTGGCTGAGGCACCTGTGCCTTGCCGTTGGCGGGGGGAGCCACCGGCGGCGCGACCGCCGCACCCCTGGCCATCGCCAGCGCATCGCGTCGTACCTCGGCGACGCGCCGGCTCCAGCCGGCACCGAAGACCGGCCAGGTGCGCAGGCTTTTCAGAAACGCCATTCGCTCGTCGCACAGCTTTTCGATCAACGCCGCCGCGCTTGTCTTGCGCACGGCCGCGATCACCGCATCGGTCATGCTCTTGCCTTGCCCGATATTCAGCAGGCGCTGCATCACCCTGGCCGCACGCCCGATGCCGGAATTCACGCCGTAATCGAACACGGCGTAATCGAGCCCGGCCGGCAATTCGTCGCAACGCAGCGCATGCCAATAGCGGGCGCGATAGATTTGCGCGGCATCGGCGAGCTGCATGTTGCGCACATCGGCGGCCGTGCCGTCCGCTTTGATGTATCGCCGATAGTCGTGGATCGTGATGCCGAAATTGGTCGGCCCGCCGGGGTCGGACGGATGGTTGGTGTAACCGCCCTCATGCTTCAGCACGCGCGCGAGCGAGGCGTCGTAATTCGAAGCCGCCATGGAGGTCTCCTGGAAAATGAAAAGGACGCGCTCGGATGCGCGGCGTTGAATGAGCAGCTCAGGCCGATCAGGCGGCCGGCTGGCGCAACGACCTCACCTCGGCAAGCACACGCGCATGAAGTGCGGGATCGTCATCGACCACGCTGTGGATGGTCGCCACCTGCTCCTGGATCAGTGCGCCCTTGAAGCCCGGCGCCGCCTTAAGCAAGCCGCGGCCGAGCGGGCTGACCTTCTGATAGAAGCACAGCGCCCGCGCGACATTCGCCGGCACCGGCGGCGGTCCGAACAGAAGCCGGAAACTGGTCGGGTCGAAACACACCACAAGCGGCACCGCGATCCGCGCAGCATCGAGTTGAGCCGCGACCTTCAGCGCCGCATCCGCTCCCATCGAATGCCCGATCAGCACCGGCCGCGCGCCTGTCCCGGCAGCGGCGCGCGCTGCAGTCGCGATCAATCCCACCTCGCCGTAAGGACGCAGGAACGAACCTTGCGCATGCACGCTGGCCGACACGCCTTGCGCGTTGAGCTTGCGGGCAAGCACATCGAGCCCGCCGGAAAAGTGAAAGGGCCGGCCACCGGCCAGCCCATGAATGAGAAAGGCGCGCAACGGCGCGCCGTGTGGACGGTCTGTCATGCGATGACCTGTGAGTCCTTGTGACGGTTTAATGAAGACGCCGACAGATTGAGTCGGCGCAGCGAACTTCGTCTAACTTTCACCCCGCTGTTACAAACCTGAGATAATTCGCACGCATGTCGCGGACGGGAGGCTGATCATGCAGCTTCCTTCCGGAGGCTCTCCATGCGCATTGCGATGATCGGCTCGGGCTACGTGGGCCTCGTCTCCGGCGCCTGCTTTGCCGATTTCGGCCATCAGGTGATTTGCGTCGACAAGGATCCCTGCAAGATCGACGCGCTAAAGCGGGGCGAGATGCCAATCTACGAGCCCGGCCTGGCCGAACTGGTCGGCAACAATGCGCGTCAGGGCCGCCTGTCATTCACGACCGAAGTCACCGAACCTGTCGCGCAGGCCGATGCGGTTTTCATCGCCGTCGGTACGCCCTCGCGGCGCGGTGACGGTCACGCCGATCTCACCTATGTGTTCGACGCCGCGCGTGATGTCGTGCGCGCGATCGACGGCTTCACCGCGGTCATTACCAAGTCAACGGTGCCGGTCGGCACCGGCGACGAGGTCGAGCGTGTGATGCGCCAGACCCGAGCCGACGCGGATTTCACCGTGGTCTCGAATCCGGAATTCCTGCGCGAGGGCGCTGCGATCCGCGACTTCAAGCATCCCGATCGCATCGTGATCGGCGCGCAGGACGAGCGGGCGAAAGCGGTGATGGCCGAAATCTACCGTCCGCTTTATCTCAACCGTTCGCCGATCATGTATACCGAGCGCCGCACCGCCGAGCTCATCAAATACGCCGCCAACGCTTTTCTCGCGACCAAGATCACCTTCATCAACGAGATGGCCGACCTCGCCGAAAAGGTTGGCGCCAATGTTCAGGAAATCGCGCGCGGCATCGGGCTCGACAACCGGATCGGCAGCAAGTTCCTGCATGCCGGACCGGGCTTCGGCGGCTCCTGCTTTCCGAAGGATACGGTCGCACTCATCAAGACCGGACATGATTACGAGGCGCCGCTGCGCATCATCGAAACCGTGGTGGCGGTCAATGACCAGAGAAAGCGCGCGATGGCGCGAAAGGTGCTCGCCGCCGCCGGCGGAAAACTGCGGGACAAGACGGTGGCGGTGCTCGGCCTCACCTTCAAGCCCAATACCGACGACATGCGCGACTCGCCGTCGATCCCGCTGATCACGGCGCTGCAGGACATGGGCGCATTGGTGCGCGCCTATGATCCCGAAGGCATGGAGCAGGCGCGCGATGTCCTGACCGGCGTCACGTATACCGAAAGTGCCTATGACTGCGCCCGGGGCGCGGATGTCATCGTCATCGTCACCGAATGGGAGCAATTCCGCGCGCTCGATCTCGACGCAATCAAGGCCGCCATGAATAAGCCGGCGATGGTGGATCTGCGCAACGTCTACCCGCCAGAAGAAGTCACCCGATACGGCTTTGCCTATACCGGGGTCGGCCGGTAGGCGACGGCATGTGATCGACGCGGCGCATCAGCGCCCGCATCAGATATAGACACCCGGCGACGTCACCGAGCCCGCGGCATTGCCCGGAAAATAGCTTGCGCCTCCGCCATTGGTGAAGATGACGCCGCCGCTCGCGACCGCATATCGCGGTCCGGTCGCGGCGCCGGAAAACGTCTTGCTGGAGATCATCGCCACCCCGTTGGTATAGGCCTCGATGAAGCCGCGGGTGAAAGCGGGGCTGCCGGTCAGCGTAACCGCGTAGGCGCCGCGAGCCTCGATGATGCCGGCCATTTCGACCCGAAGCGCAATGTCCGCGCTGGCCGCGATCTCGAACGCGTATTGCAGGGTGGCCAGTCCGCCCGCGACATAGATCCAGCCGAATGACGGGCTCCCGGTCATCCGGCAATTGGCGCCGAGTGTGAACGCGCCGCCGCGGCGGACATTGACCGCGCAGAACCCGCCCGGCGTCAGCGTCACGCCGGTCATCTCGATCGCCGCGCCGCCGGACAGGCCGAGCCCGTTGCCGGTACTGGACAGGATCACGCTGGACGGATTCGCCGGGTCGCCACGAATCAGCAGCGATTGCATCGACAGGAAGGCTGCAACGCATTCCTGCGTGAGCGGGAACGTCCCTGCTCCGAGCTGGATCGTGACGCGGTAGCCGGACCAGTCGAGCGCATAGGCGAGGCTGATCGCCTTCGCGATGGTGGCGAGCGCGCCGCCGCTCGTGTTCGTCAACCCGTCATTGCCATCGGAACCGTCGGTGCGGACATAATAGGTGCGGTTCGCGGTCAGGACCGGACGGCTTGCGGTATTCGGAAATGAAACCTTGCCGCTCGTGCGCTCCACCCGCATGGCATCATGCCACGCCGACCCGTCGGAACTGACCTTGAACGCGAGATCGTCGTCGCCAATCAGACCGATTTCGGCGCGCCCGGAATAGCCGGTCTGCAACAGGATCGACAGGACATCGGCGGCGGTTTCCTTGTTCAGCTTGGTGCGCAGATTGCCGTCGCCGCCTTCACTGTCGTAGCGGGCCGTCCAGAGCGCGTTGTTGAGCTTGGCCGTAAGCGGATTTGTCGCATCGGCGGTGGTGCCGAGCCCGAGCCGCGTGACGTTCTGGAATTCATCGCTCGCGCCGGGCAGCGGTTGCCAGTCCGTGCCGTCGAACACAAGCGCTGCGGCTTCGTCCTCGACATAGCAGAGCCAGCCGCTCTGCGGCGCGTAGAACGCCCAGGTGCCGTCGCGGAAATGCGCGATCTGGTTGTCCTTGCCGGCGAAACCGTCACTGCCCGGCGGGTGCACGAGATAGCGGTCGCCATCCGCCGGTGTCCCTGGCGGGGCCGACAGGTCGCGATCCTTGACGCTGAGCATCACCAGCGCATCGAGGATGCGCAGCGCCTCGTTGTGGGTCACGTGTTTCTGCGCCTGCGCTGCGGCGATCACGGGCAAGCCGAGATGGACGGTTTCGCTCATGGGGATTTTCCGTTATGGCGGTGCCGCGGCGAGATGGCCGCGACGGAACAGGTCGAAGCGATGAATGACGGTGTTGCAGCGTTGCTGATGCAGAAGGAATTGCTGCCGGGCGAAAAGCTGCTGCGCAGTTACGGCGCCAATGCGCTTCTGCCGCTTCATCCGAATGCGGGCGGCGCAGATGCGAGGCCGTATGTCCTCGGCGCGTCAGCACCGAAGAAGGTGCTCGGCATGCTGCACCTCACCAATTACCGGCTGAAATTCAAACCGACCGATCCGCGCGAGCCGGACTTCTCGATCATGCTGCCCGCTATCACCCGCATCCAGGATGTGTCGTTTCTGCTCGTGCGAAAGTTCCGGCTGACCATGCAGGACGGCAGCGTCATCGAATTCCTGAAATGGGGCATTCCCGCCTTCATCTACGCGGTGAATGCGGTGGGCGGCGCGGCGCGCGAACTGGACTGGAACGCGATCGCGCGCGACATCGCAGAGGCGCCGCCGGAGGCGCTCGGCGCATGGGCGGTGCTGCCGCGCGAGCTTCAGTCGACCGATACGACCGCTTCCGCCGGATAGCCGCGCCCGACCAGCGCCGACATCTGCGCCACCCGCAATGCGATCGCGGAAAGCGGCGCGCCGAAATCGGCGATCTCGTCGGCGGATGGATAGAGCACGTGCGTCGTATCCGACATCAGCACTCGCTTCACATTCGTACCGTCAAGGATATCGATCTCGTAGCGCTCGAACGCTTCGCCGAGCGGCACCTCCTCGGCCTCCCAGGAATCGCCGTCGCGCCGCGTGCGTCTGATCCAGGAGAGCAGGATCCCGTCCTCCCCGCGCACCGCGCGCAGATGCACAGGCGCATAAGGTCGCAAGCTCACGTCTTGCGGCGTGGCATCGACCGAGACCGCCGCCGTGTCGCCATGGTCGCGCTCGGCAGCGATAACGCGCAAGGACAGCGGCCGCCCGAGCATGTCGAGGCCGCGCGCCACCGGCACCACATGCTCGTCCAGCATCACAAAGCCTGCGCCCTGCGGCAGCGGATCGGCCATCGCCCATTCGGTGCCACCCTGCCCGCGCAGGAGACGTGACAGCTCGTAGACGCCGTCGCCGACCAGTTCGGCATTCGCGAACTGGATGATCTCGCACGCGCCGTCCGGCCGCTGCAGGGCTGCCAGATTGGCGCCGCCGAGCAAGGCCAGCTCAGAAACCGACGCAAGCTCGCCGCCATAAAGCTCCACGCGAACAACATTGGCGTCGTCGATGAATCCGGCCGGTCCCTTCGGCAGCGGGTCCAGTGTCTCGCCCACGATCGCCGGTGCAAAGGCAATGGCCGCGCGCTCATAGGACGCCCCGTCGCTTGATCGCCAGATCGCAACCGGTCCCGGCCAGGGATCGGCGAACACCGCTGCGCGAGTCAGCACCACCGGTTCGCCCGCGTCGAAGGCCGGAAGATGCAGGAGCCGCACTTCGACCGGACCGACCGGCAACGGCAGCGGCGGCGCTGCCGTCACCTCCGGCTCCAGCGGAAGACTGAAGATATCCGGATCGATCGAGCGCGCCTTCACCGCGCGCGAACCGGTATCGACAACATCGCGGATTTCGATCACGCGCCGGCGGCCGTCGGCGGTCAGCGCGATCACGTCACCCGGCGTCAGCGCCATCAGGCTCGGTGGCAGGGAAAAATCGGCGCTCTCGCGTCCTGCCCACAGATCCTGCAGCCAGATATCCGCGCGCCGCGCGGCGGCCTTGCCGCCGGTGACCATTGCGATATCGCTCTGCACCAGCCTCGTTGACGAGCCGATCAGGCGGCGCGAGCACGCAGCGCCGCGCCGATAGTCGCTGCGGCCATCGACAAAGCCGATCGACACCTCGCGCGGCAATTCGGTTTCCTGCGCGCGCGTCAGCCGCAACGGTCCTCCCCGATCCGGCAGCACGCAGTCCGCATCGGTGAGGTCGAGCACCGGCGCACCGCCGCGCGGCCGGAACGCAAGTTGTCCGGCGACCTCCGATGCCTCGAACGCGAAGGCCTGCGCCAGCGGTTCGATGGCGGCCCGCGCGCTCATCGGCCGGTCGATGCTGTAGCCGTCCGGCCCTTCCCCGAGCGCGGACATGTCGCAGGTCGGCGCACCGGCGTCGGCCAGGATCGTCGCCAGCAGCCCGTCCATCGGCGTCGCGCCAAGCCGCCCGGTCAACCAATGGCCGGTCTCCCAATTGGCGCCATCGCTCCAGACCTCGGTCGCCTGCGGAAACACCGGATAAGGGCGCGCGTCCCAGGTCCAAGATGGATGCCGGACGGATCGACCATGCGCCCGTCATAGAGTGACGATTGCGGATTGAGATCGCTGTCCGCACCGAACACGGTCAGCACCGCTTCGAGATAGCGGCGCTGCATCAGGTCGTCGCGCCGGCCGTTGGAAAAATGCGGATAGCCGCCGCTTGCCGATTTCGCATCGGGGAACACACTCGGCTGGTTAGCGCCCTTGTCGACCGCCGGACATCCGGTCTCGGTCAGCCAGACCGGCTTCGATTGCGGCACCCACCCGGTGGGCGATGACAACTCGACACCGCCGACGCGCTCATGATGCGGCTGCGACCAGAAGCTCCACAGATCCTTCTGCCGGAACATCCATGGCTTGCCGAGCCCATCGGTGATCGGCGTGCGCGTCTGCGCCTCGCGCGCGGTTTGATCCGCGTAATAGAAATCGAAGGCTTCACCGCCGCCCAGATTGGCTTCGAGATAGTCGCGCCGATGGATTGAATCCGATTGAGCGCGGTCGGCATGGTCCGGCGTGTCGCGCCAGTCCGCCAGCGGCGGGTAATAGTCGATGCCGATCGCATCGATATGCTCGGATGCCCAGAGCGGGTCGAGCGGGAAACGCACCTCCTGCGCCGCGGCATCGACGACATGGGTGCCGTATTCGGTCCAGTCGGCGGCATAGGTGATGATCGTGTCGTCGCCGAGGATCGCGCGCGCGTCGGCGGCAAGCGTGACGAGCTGGCTCACCGCCGGATAGACGCCGGAGGCGGAGCGCACGCGCGTCAGGCTTTTAAGCTCCGAGCCGATGACAAACGCATCGACGCCGCCCGCATCCGCAGCCAGCTGCGCATAATGCAGGACCAGCCGGCGCAAATTCCAGCCGTCATCGCCACCATCCTCAAACAACGCATCGACCTGTTCACCCGCGCCACTCGTGCCATCGGGCGATCCATCGACACCCGGCGCCGGATCGCAGGTGATCTCGCCACGCCAGGGAAAGGCCGGCTGCGGCGCCTCGCCGGTGTAAGGGTTCGACAATTCATTGTCCGCTGGCACATCCATCATCAGGAACGGATAAAGCGTGATCTTGAGCCCGCGATCCTTCAGCTCGCCGATCAAATGACGCACGCTGTTATCGGACGGCGTGCCGCCATAGGCCGCCCGCCCGTCCACGCGCGAGACCACGTAGGCGTCGTCCCGACTGACGCCGGCCACCGACCAGGTTGCGCCGTCGGTGTCCTTGTTGGCGCGGTCGACACCCGGCCTGATCCGGCACGCACCCGCACGCAGATCGTCGCCGAACCAAGACACCACGATCGCGACGCGCTCGAGATTGGGGCACAGCGCTTGCAACTCATCGAGCGCGGCGACCACGTCCGAGGGCGCATGCGCGACATGCCGGTTCTCGGGCATGTGCTTGCCCGGCCCGAGCTTGCGCGTGACGGTGGCAGGCTCGTAGCCGAATTCGGTCGCGCCCGGGATCAGCGTCACGGCGCGGACGGCATTCTCCAAAGCGCCGACCGGGCGCACGATCTCGAACGACAATTGCGGGATGCGATTGCCGAACGGACCCACCGGCAACCGCTCGAATACCACATAGCAAAGCCCGCGATAGGCCGGCGCGTTCGAAGCGCCTTCCTTCGCGACGATCAGCGGATCGGCGCTCTGATCCTCACGGCCGGAATAGAAGCGCACATTGAGCCGCGACAGGTCGAGCGGCTTGCCGTCGGCCCAGACCCGCGCCAGATGCGCCACCGGCCCCTCGGCCAGCGCCACGGCGATATTGGCGAAATACGAGAAGGTCCGCGTCGTCGTGGTCTCAGGCGGCGGTGCGGCGCCCTTGCCGCCAGCAGCCGCGCCACCCCCCGTCGTTTCGGTGCGGGTCTTGACCTTCTCCTCGAGCGCGGTCGCCCAGATCACCTGGCCCGGCACCCGGACGCGTCCGTACACGCGCGGAATCGGCGCGCCTTCGGTCGACACCATGACGTCGAGATCGCGCAGCCGCGGACCGTTATGCGTGCGCGCCGGGGTCGAGGCCGGTGCGAACAGGCTCTGATCGATCAGGCTGCCGCCGATCGCGCCGGCGAGCCGGCCGGCCAGTGCGCCGACCGGACCGAACAGCGCGCCGCCGATGGCGCCGCCCGCAGTGGAAAGGACCAGCGACGCCATCACTTCACTCCGGGAAATCGAAAGGCATAGGCGAGACGCCGCCGCCACCACGCCGCGAATGCCACTTCCGCCACCGCGGCGCCGTCATGCGCATGAATCATGGTGCCGTCACCGGTCAGGATCGCGGCGTGCTTGGCGACAAGTCCGGTGCGCCAGCGAAACAGCAGCACGTCGCCGCCCTGCATCGCGTCGCGCGCAACCGGCACCAGATGACGGCTGCCCGCTTCGGCCAGCGTTTCGCGTGCCGCGGCTTCCGCCCAGTCGCGCGAATAGGCCGGCATGGGTTCGGGCTCCTCGCCATGCAGCGCACGCCACACGCCCCGCACCAGCCCGAGGCAATCGCAGCCGACGCCCTTGAGCGATGCCTGATGCCGATACGGCGTGCCGATCCAGCTGCGCGCCTCGGCGATGATGACGTCGGGTGTCATGGGCATGTGAAGGCCTCGTGTCCCGGGCGCGGCGCGGCACGCAGTGACGCGCTGCAGAACCGGGACCCATTTTGGTCTTTGTCTCGATGGGTCCCGGATCAGCGACGCACCACTTCGCATTCGCTCGCGCTGCATCGCGTCCGGGGCGCGAGACCTACGTCTTCTTCAAGCTCTTCCCGTCATGTCCGGCTTCGCCATCGAGCGCGTATCGCATCAGGAAATCGTTGCCGGGGATATGCGGGAAGCCGCGGAAATTGAGCACGTTGTCGAAGCGATCGCGGCAGGTGGCGAAGCGCTTGTCGCAGCCTGCGGTGACGACGAAGGTGTCGCCTGGCGCGACGGCCATGGCCATCGCCTGCCACAGTTCGACAATGACGGTGCCACCGTCAACACGATGTCGCTTCACCTCCATCGCGTCGCCCGCATTGGCGCCACCGGTGAACGTCAGCCGTCCGCCGGTGAACCAGCCATCGGCAAAGCCGGACAGACCGCTTGCCGCGAATGTCGACACACCGTTCAGCAGCGTGACCGCGCCCTCCCCGCGATACAGCGGATCGCCGAGATCGATGCCACAGCGGGCATCCCCCAGGTCGGCCGTGCAGGTCGGGGTATAGAGCCGTCCGGTCTCCGCATTCAGCGCATCGGCCAGTCCGCGCAGCTCGGCCGTGAAGGCAATTCCCTCGCGCCGCACCTCGCCGATATGCCCGCGCGAGATCAGCACATGGAGCGACGGCTCGCTCCAGTCGACAAGATACATGTCGACCTGCGCCGCATCGTAGCGCCCGGCGGCGAGCGCATCCTCGTTCAGGCTGTCGTCCGACAAAGCACCCGACACCTCGATGCCGTCGACACTGAGGCCGAGCCGCGCCACCGCTTCCGATCCGGCAAAGCCGGTATCGGCACGGCAGACGACATCGTTCAGCATCACGTCGCGATCGTGATCGGTGAAGCCCTGGATCACGCCGTCACGGCGCGTGAGAATCCAGCAGCGGCACAGCGTGGTGGCGCCGGAATCCAGCTTCACCTGCAGGGCGGATGGGATGTTGCGCATCGGCTTACACCCTGATTTCCACCAGCGGGATTTTCGGGATCGCACCCGCGGCGAAGGCCGACAGGTCGACTTCCAGATAATCGGTGTCGAAACGCACAGGCACGTCGAACAGGAAGCCCGCGGTCACCGCCTCGCCGGGACCAGGCGGCTCGCTGAGCGTCACCACACCGGTGGTCACATCGATGGCGACGCCGCCATCCAGCTCCACGCCATCGACGGCAATCCGCACGCTTCCGGCCACCGGCTTCGTAACCGGTCGCGCATATGGCGCGAACGCGCCGCCATACATCTTCGCCAGTTGAAACGTAGCGGTATCACCATCCCCAAAACCAAGCGTCTGGTCGAACGGCGTCACCGCAACACCGGGAGCAGCGGACGAGTGATCCAGCCGGTCGCGCCAGCGAAAGCCATGCAGCATGCCGCGCCGCTCCTCGAAGAACGCGATCACCTGCGACAACGCATCGAAGGTCTTGGTGCCGTAGCCGGCGTCATAGCGCCGCCGCGAATGCGCCCAGCGCGCATTGCGCTCCTCGCGACCGGACGCAAGCGCAACGATCTCGGTGCGCCGTTCCGGACCGCCGGCGCTGCCGAGCGCGATATCGAGCGGAAACAGGATTTCGTGGAATGCCGACATGTTGCCTCACATTCCGCGCTGGCCGCGCGCCACCGCGCGCGCGATCTGGCCGGTGACATAAAGTTCGGAGCGCCGGAACGAGTCCGCGTCGGGCGTTGCGATATTCACAATGATGCTCGAGCCGCGCCCGCCGCCGGATGCGGCAACGCCGAGCCGTCCGTCCGGACCACGCGCCAGCGGCATGATCGCTTCCGGTCCGGCCTCGCCGGCCAGTCCCGTCCCGCCGGAGCGGAGCGGAAAGTACGTGGGCGTGCCGATGATGCCGCCGGACGCGAAAGCCTGCACCGGCCCGGCCCCGCCGCCCGCATACAGACCGGCAAACCCCGCGGTCAACGCATTCTCCACCGGCTTGAAGGCCAGCCGCAGCGCGATGTCGGAGATCCGCAGGTAGAGCGACTTCAGCACATCGTCGAGACCGCGGCTGCCGGTCACGCCCTGCGCGAACGCATCCGACAGCGCCCGGCCGAATTGTCCGGCACTGCGGTTGATGTCGCGCATCGAGCGATCGATGGTGCGCATGCCGCGGTCGAGCGTGTCCACGCGTTCGGTCAGGGCAAAATCGTCGAAGTCATCGGCCATCTGGATATCTCGTCATCAGGTCATGCAGGTCGGTGCGACGCAGCGGCGTGGCCGCGCCGGTCACCGCGGCGATCGCGAGCGCGAGTTCGCGCGGTGTCATCGCCCAGAACGCCGCAGGCGACAACCGCAGCACGCCGAGCCCGAAGCCGATCGCCTCGTCCCAGGGGAATGGCTTCATGTTTCCGCCCGTCCGAAGGTCGCTTCGATCAGGGACGCGGCGATGCGGACATAGCCCTCCGCGCCATCCGGCGAGGCCATGCGCGCCACCTCATTGTCGGTCACGCTCTCGCCCGCTCCGCGCAAGCCCGCGCCGATGATGCGGATCAGGTCGCGCGCACTCATGCGGCCCTGCGCGAAGCGTTCGGCCAGTGCGACCAGGTCGCCATCGCCGAAGGCAGCTTCGAGTTCGGCCAGCGCCCCGAGCGTCAGCACCAGAATGCGCTTGCGCCCGCCGATCTCGGCTTCGATCTCGCCTCGGTGACGATTGGGCATGAGAAATCCTCTTCTCTCGTGTCCCGGACGCGGTGCAGCACGGAGTGATGCACCGCTGAGCCGGGACCCAAACTGATTGTTGGTGGGTTTATGGGTCCCGGTTCTGCGCAGCGTCATTTCATGCCGCAGCGCGCCCGGGACACGAGATACGGCGAGACCTAGGCCGCCGCGAATGCCAGCTCGCCCGCGGATTCCAGCGCGATGTCGTAGGTGACCTCGCCGTCATGCTCGCCGGCAAATTCGAGACTGGTGATCTGGAACGCGCCCTGCACCACGCCGAAATCCGGGATCACCACCTGGCAGTTCTTCACCGCGCCGTCGAAGAAGGTCTGACGCATCAGCACGTCGGTCGCGGCGTCCTTGAACAAGCCGCGGCCCGACACCCCGGCCCGTTTGATGCCGGCGCCGTCGAGCAGTTCGCGCCAGCGCCCGGCACTCTCCGCATGCGTGATATCGACGGTCTCCGCGTTGAACGCGATACGGCGCGAACGCAGCCCCGCGACCGTCACGTAATCACTGCCGTCATGCATCTTGACCAGCAGGTCCTTGCCTTTTTGTGCTGTCATGTTGCCTTGTCCTGTCAGATTGTTGTCATCGCCCGTGAAGGCGGGCGATCCAGCGCTGGATGCCCCCGCCTTCGCGGGGCATGACGTCGAGTGCGTCACACTGCTTCCGTCACTGCGCGGAACCGCACCAGCGCGTGATAGGTGCGCCCATCCGACTCGCGGCGGATATCGGCGAGCGAGAAGCGCAGGTTCACGAGTTGATGGCCGTCGGGCGCGAGCGGCGCATCGTCGAGCGCCTGCAGCAGCGCGCCGGCGATCAGATGCGCCTCCTTGTGTCCGCCCTGCCGCGACCAGGCATGCAGCGTGAGCTGATGCTCCTGCAGCGACTCGTCGCCGGCGGAAAAATCGGACACCCGCGCTTCACCGAGCGTCACATACGGAAACACCGCATGGGCCGGCGGCTCGTCATAGATCTTCGCGCCGCCGAGAATGCCGGTGAGCGCACTGTCTGCATGCAACGCGTCATGGATCGCCGCCCGCAGGGCTGCGGTTGCTGTCGACATGGATATCTCCCGTGATTACGGAACGATCTCTTCCGCCTCGATGGCCAGAAACCGCTTGCGGCCGTCGCGATCGCGCAGCGACACGATGCGGAACACACGCTCTCCATCGCGGAAGCGATGCCGCGTGGTAATGTCATCGGCAAAGCGCATGCCGATCCGATGGGTGATCCGCGCGCCGGCGCGCTCCGCCTCGATGGCACGCGCGGCCGCAAGCGGAGTCACGTCCGCCCACAGCGTCGCGACCGTTTCAAAGCTGCGCACCACCCCACCGGCCCCATCCGCGCCTTCCACCGGCGCTTCCAGCGTGAGCCTTCGGTTCAACGATCCTGGATTGCTCATAGCGACAGCACCCGGAACGGCGCGATCAGCGAAGCGACCGAATGCGGCATCATCGCCACCTCGCCGCTGGCCGCGATCACGCCGCGGTTCTCGTACCAATGCGCCACCAGCATGCGGATCGCCTGGCGCAGCGGTGCGGGCACCGCATCCGGCTCATCGCCGTAGCCGGCAACGATGTCGATCTCGATGCCGGCAGCAAGCTTGCCCGGTGCCGGAGGCGTGCCGCGCGCAAAGGCCAACACGGCCGGCGCCGACACCCTGTCGATCGCGAAAGTCCCGACGTCGAGCAGATGCGGCATGCCGTCGGCATCGAACACACGGATCGCCGTGACCTCCTGCAGCGGCACCGGCAGGACCGGCAGCCGCCCGGATGCGGGCCAGACATCGCGCACCAGTCGCCAGGTCTGGTCGATCAGCGCCCGGCGGGTCTGCGCTTCGACATGGACCCGCGCGGCAGCGATCAGCGCGGCGATCACGTCATCGTCGTCGTCGTGTTCGACGCGCAGATAGTGTTTGGCATCGGCAAGCGAAACCGGCTCGAGCGCCGGCGGCGTCAAGAGAAGTGCGGACATGACTATTGACCTGGTTGTTGTCGTTACCTCTCCCCGCTCTCTTGCGGGGAGAAGTAGACATGTGAGCGCAGCGAGCATGTCGGGTGAGGGGCCGGCGCAGAGCGAACGGCACACTCGCCCCTCACCCGGCTCGCATCTTTGATGCTCGCCATCCTCTCCCCGTTTCACGGGGAGAGGAAAAAGAAAAAGCTTACATCCCGCCGGTCAGCATGATGGCGATCGGCATGACGGCCACCATCGCGAACGAGGTCAGCACCAGCGTGGACGCCGCCTCGGTTTCATAAAGGCCGTAGCGCGGCGCCAGCAGCACGGGAAAAACCGCACTCGGAATCGCGCAGATCAGGATCAACTCGCGCCCCAGCGGTTCCCGCACCGCGAAGATCGTGACCAGCAGCAAGGCGAATAACGGCTGCACCATCATCTTGGCCACGACATTGGCGACGGTCTCGAAACTCACCGTCACCTTGTAAGCGGCGATGATCAGGCCGGCGGCAAACAGCGACACGCCCGATGTCGTCGATCCGATCAGCGTCAGCATGTTGTCGATCGCTTCCGGCACCGGAATGCCGGCCAGCACGATCGCAACCGCGGTGAGCGGCGCCCAGACCAGCGGCTTGACGATGCTGCCTTTGAACGCTGCGACCATCTGTTCGCCAAGCCCGTCCCGTCGCCGGCCACTCTCCGCTTGCCGGGCGCGTGCCGCATGGATTTCCAGCAGCAACACGGTCAGCGGCGCGACCGTCAGGTTCGCGATTGCAGTCGCCGACGTCACCGACAACAGCCCGGAACCGCCGAACAGCCCCTTGAAGATCGGGAAGCCCATGAAGGCGATCGACGGGAAGCTCAGAAGGCAGGCCTGCAGCGCAGCCATCCCGAGCGAGCGGCGCAGCACAGAGAGGCTGAACAGCACGACACACGCATAGAACGCAACGAGTGCGAGGGTGGTCGCGATCAGAAATATTGTCTCGCCGCGCGGCGGATGCGCCGCGGTCTTGACGATGCCGACGAACATGATCGCCGGCAGCGCGTAATCGATCGCCAGCTCGTTGATGCCCTTGACCTGGTTGGCATCGAATTTCTTGCTGCGTCCGGCGAAATAGCCGAGCGCAAGTACGAACAAAACCGGCAACAGGACCGAGAATGAATTGACCAGCATGCGGAAATGTCGGGGCGCGAAAGCGAGGGCCTCCGACACTCGCATCATCGCCGCGGCATGCCAAGGGCGTCGATGGTGCAGACCGGCGGGGCAGCCGGTATTGCTCCGGGGCACGGGTTGACACCGCGCGCGAACATCGTTCCTAGATCGGCATCATGCGCCGCCTCATCCTTGTTGCCCCGCTCCTGTTTGCATGCCTCTCGCCCGCCACCGCCCTGGTCGGCGGCGCGCCGGCTGTGCAGGGCCCGCAGGCGGCGGTGATGATCGTCGGCTCGCGCGGCAATTCCTGTACCGGGATCGCGGTCGCGCGCGACTTGGTGCTGACCGCGGCGCATTGCGTGCCGCCCGGGGCCGATTACAAGCTGGTCGCCTTCGATGCACAGCGGCAGCCGCAATTGCGCGATACGCAAAGCATCGCGCGCCACCCGCAATTCAGCCAGAAGACCTTCGACGCCCACCGCGCCACCGCCGACGTGGCGCTGATCAAGGTCGCGAATGCGACATCCGCGGCCCCCGCCTCCATCCATGGCGAGCGGCTCAAGATCGCGCCCGGCGACCGCCTCACCGTTCATGGCTATGGCCTCACCCGCATGGGCGACGGCAAGAGCGGCGGTACGCTACGCAGCGCCACGCTGACCGTGACCGGACAGCCCGGCAATCTTCAGATCCGACTGATGGACGGCAGCACCCGCAACGAGCGCCCCGGTCTCGGCGCCTGCACGGGCGATTCCGGCGCACCGGTCTTCCGCGACATCGGCGGGCGCATGATGGTGGTCGGCGTCGTCAGCTGGTCGACCGCCGCCGGCAACGAAGCGGGCTGCGGCGGACTGACCGGCGTCACGCCGCTGTCATTATACTATCCTTGGATCGTCGAGACCGCGCGCAAGCTGGGAAGCCTGCTGGCGCCGTAACGCGTCCGCCATTGACAAGTCACACGCGCCTGCGAACCTGCCGCTCCTGTCCAACACAGAGGCGGTCGCATGTTCCCGGTTCCTACCAGTTTCTTCCTCACGCGCGGCGTCGGCGTGCATCGCGACCAGCTCACCGCCTTCGAGCTGGCCTTGCGCGAGGCCGATATCGAACAGCAGAACCTCGTCACCGTCTCCTCGATCCTGCCGCCGGAATGCGTCGAGGTCACGCGCGAGGCCGGCGTCGCCACGTTGCGTCCCGGTGAAATCACCTTCTGCGTGATGGCGCGCACCGAAACCAACGAGCCCGGCCGCCGGATTCATTCCAGCATCGGCCTGGCGCGTCCGACCGACACCAAAATGTACGGCTATATCTCCGAGCAGCACGGCTACGGCATGACCGCCGACCAGAGCGGCGACTATGCCGAGGATCTGGCGGCCTCGATGCTCGCCTCCACCCTCGGCATCGAGTTCGATCCCGATGCCGCCTGGGACGAGCGCAAGAAGGTTTATCAGACCAGCCATCTCATTTTCGGGTCGACGTCGATCACCGCGGCCGCGATCGGCGACGACGCCGGCCGCTGGACCTGTGCGATCGCGGCGGCCGTGTTCCGTTTCGCGGAGCAGAAATAATGGCCGGCGTCCCGACCTTCGCAACGCCCTCGACCTTTCTCGGCATCCTGCGTCTGCAGGCCGAGGCCGAGATCCACATTGCCGGCATTCCGCTCGACATCGGCACCACCAACCGCAGCGGTGCGCGCTTCGGCCCGGCGGCGATCCGCACCGCAAGCCGCATGCTGGTCGATGGCGACCACCCGCATTGGTGGATCGATCCGGCTGCCCTCTCCGTCGCCGATATCGGCGATTTCGACATCGCGCTCGGCGACATCGAGAACAGTCTGGCGCTGATCCAGGAGCAGGCCGCGGCCTCTCCGCATCTAATTGCGCTCGGCGGCGAACACACGATTTCGCTGCCGCTGTTGCGCGCGCTGGCCGAGGGCCAGGGCGCGCCGCTGGCGCTCGTTCATTTCGATGCGCATGTCGATACCTGGCCCGATAATTTCGGACAGGTCTATGCGCACGGCTCGGTGTTCTTCCACGCCATCGAGGAAGGCCTGATCGATCCGAAGCGAACCGTACAGATCGGCATTCGCTCGCCGATGCAGCGCGAGGTCTATGACTGGACGCGCGACAAGGGCGTGACCATCATCAGCGCGCAGGACGTGCATGAATTCGGACCGCAGCCGGTGGCGCAGCGCGTGACCGAAATCGTCGGCGACGCACCGGCCTATCTCTCCTTCGATATCGATTGCCTCGACCCCGCCTTCGCCCCCGGCACCGGCACGCCGGAAATCGGCGGGCTGACCAGCTGGCAGGCGCAGGCGATCCTGCGCCGCCTCGACGCGGTCGGCTTCACCGGCATGGACCTGGTCGAAGTCGCGCCCGCCTACGACACGGCGGAGATCACCGCGCTCGCGGCGGCGACCATGGTGTGGGAATATCTGGCGATGGTCGGGAGGCCGAAGGCGTGACGGCGCCAGGGCGGGCGCTCAGGAGTTCAAGCGCTCAGGATTTAAGGTCCGGCGCCGGCTCCGATTGCAACCCGTAATGGTGAATCAGCCGGTCGAGAACCACGAACACCACCCCTGCGAATGCAAACACGAAGACGAATTCGACAATGTGGGTCAGCACGCTGTCATAACCGATCTTCGCCACGTTGACGAACGGATAAGGATAGAAGCCTGAGAAGGCTCCGTGCAGCAGCGTCCAGCCGCCATAGGTCAGCGGCGGCACCATGATCGCCGGCACGTTATGCAGGTGCAGCGATCCCTTCGGTATGTAGAGCAGCCAGAACAGAACATACGCCGGCGGCATCACGTAGTGCAGCAGATGGTCGTAGCGCGCCTCCCATCCGTGGATCACATAGAGGCCTGAAAGCAGAAAGAAGAACACCAGGCCGGTGATCGAGATATAGACCGCCGTCGCCATGGCAACCGGCGGCGACAGCAGAAACCGTCCCGCGCGCGTCTCTGGCAACAGCGCCGCCGCGGTGAAGGTCGTCGCCACCAGCGTGTTCGAGAGCATGGTGAAGTAGCTGAAATAATCGACGGTGCCGGCCAGTGAGTGAAAGTCCTGCCTGGCGATGTAGTGCCCTATGACCGAGAACCATCCGACCAGCATGAAGACGAACGCATAGATCCGCGCCATTCCGCTCCCCCAGGCGAAGCGGGCTACGCGATGCTCGCTGGCGCGTACCGCTTCGCACCAGGCACACCGGTGCCGCACCCGGCAAAGGGAGCACGAAGTCCTCAAAATTCAGTCAATACCGGACTGCATAAGGGACAGGACGCGCAAGCCAGCTGTGTCGTCCGGTGTCGCGCCGGGAGGGCAATGTGGCGGCTATTCGTCGAAGCCGGCATTGACCCGGTCGGACCAGTCGATGCGGTCGGCACGCGCGGCCGCACCGGTGGTGTGGGCCGTATAGGTGCCTGCCGCTTCCGGGTTCTTGACCGAGCGGGCAACCGAATAGGCGCCGCCGGCCAGCACTGCCAGCGTCAGCACCGATGCAACAAGTATCTTCAGATTCAAAACGCGCATATCCAATCTCCAATCTTCTTCTTGTTGCAGCGCATATAAGTGCGCCGCGCGCGTTTCGCATGCTCACGACCGCGTGACGGCAAGGCAGCAATGCCAGGCTTGCATGAGTCGGCCGGCCGCGGATGTCAGGCGCCGCGGTGGAGTCTTATCGGCCGCGAGGCAACCGTTAAGACTTGTCAGCACCCTTCGGCGGCGGCGCCTGGAAGCCATAGAAATTGGACTGCTCCTGCCAGTCGAGCCGGGCCGAACCGGTGGTGAAGGCATCGGCGGTGGATTCCTGGATCCGGCTCAGCCCGGCATAGCCCGCACCGGCGAGGATCACGACGGCAAGGACCGAAAGAGCATAGACGCGCATGGCAACCTCCATCTCGATGGCCGGGATGTAGCGACACCACGCGCGCCGCGCTTTCACGTGGTTGTGACGGGTTGTGCGATCTTGCCGGAATCCATTCTCCGCTCGTCCCCGCGAAAGCGGGGACCCAGACTTTCTGGATTCCCGCTTGCGCGGGAATGAACGGATGATGGGTCGGCACGGACGCTACGCTCCGCTGAACTTCAGCAGCTTGATCGCGTCGAAATCCTGCACGCCGCCGCCGACGCGCTTGGTCGTATAGAACAGCACGTACGGCTTGGCGGAATACGGATCGCGCAGCACCCGCACGCCCTGGCGGTCGACCACGAGATAGCCGCGCGCGAAATCGCCGAATGCGATCGAATAGCTGTCGGCCGCGATGTCCGGCATCTCCTCGGCCTCGACCACCGGAAACGTGAGCAGCCCGGCCCGCCCGCCAACCTGCGCCGGCGGCTGCCACAGGTAATTGTCGTCGGCGTCCTTCAGCTTGCGGATCGCAGACTGGGTTTTGCGGTTCATGACGAAATGCGCGTTCTGGCGGTAGCCGGCCTTCAGCGCATAGACCAGATCGATCAGCGGATCAGCCGGCCCGTCGGTCGGGAAGCCCGCATCGAGCCCGGTCTCGATGAAGCCGATATTGCCCCAGGACCAGGACGCGTCCGCGACCTTGGTATATTGCATGAATCCCTTCGGCTTGTTGGTGCCGTCGCCGTTGACGAAGGCTGCCCCCTCCTGCACCGCGAACACCTGCTCGACTTCGCTGGCGATCCACTCGTCGAGATTGACGGCGCTATCCTCCAGCAGCACCGGCGTCGCCGCCGGCATGGCGTAGAGTTCGGCTGCCGGAAACGACAATTCGTCCAGCACCGACGAATTGGTGGTCGGCCGCGACGCCGTCTCCGCCACCCAGCCCGTCGCCGGCCCCGTGGTCATGAACGGCTTCTTGTAGACATTGCCGGAAATCTCGCGCACCGACGCGATCGCGCGGATCGGCGAGATCGCGGCCAGCCGCTTGCCGATCTCGCGCTCGACCTCGTCGGGCACCAAATAGCCGCCATCGGCGGGCGTGCCGGCCGACATGGCTTTCACCTCCAGCGCGCGCAAACCGGCGCTTTCGCCGGAGCGGATATAGGCCTCGAACGCGGTCTTGTGTTCGCGCGCCGACGCGCTTCTGGCGCCGGTCTCGATACCGAGCTGCGGCCGCACCGACTTGAGCGACAATTCGTCGAGGCGGCGGGTCTGCGCGTCGAGCGCGGCATCGATGCGCGCCACCTTCTCCTCGTGCAGCACATCCGCAGAGCGCCGCTCGATCGAGGCGATGCGCTCGTCATTCGCCGCCTTGAAGGCGTCGAAGGTGCGCATCAGCTCGGCATGGGTCACATGCGATTCCTGACGGGCGTCCGGGGCGAAACCGGCCTTGGTTTCGAGGTCGTGATGGGCAAGGTCCATTGCAGTCTCCTGGTGAATGCGAAAAAAAAGCGCGCGAGGCGAAGGCCTCGCGCGCCGCAACGGCGTGGCCGGCCCGCGACGCACGACACTCCGCGCGACCAGGACCGGGGCTGTTCAGAAACCGCACACCTTATTGTGATGAACGGTGTGCGCGTAAGATTGGCGCTACCAAGTGTTGGTAACGGTATCGCCCGGGCGCTCGGCCCGGCTCGGAATCAGGGACGTCAGATGCATAAGATTGTAACCTTCGCCGTAACCGCCGCAGCCCTTGGAGCCATCGCGATAGCGGCACCGGGCAGCGCGCAGGCCCAGTATTACGGTAGCTATATGAATCAGCCGCGTGCCTATGCGCCGCCGGCCTATGCACCGCCCCCGGTATACGCCGCGCCGCCGGTCTACCGGCCGCGCGTGGTGGTGACGCCGCCGAGCTACGGCTACGGCAGCAACGCCTATACCGACTACCGCCATTTCGGCGATCCCTCGTCGCGAGATGCGCTCGACACCTGCGCCTATTGCTAGGCGCGGATCCTCAGACAGCGGGAATGCGACGTTTCATGCGAACCACAACAGCGCTCGCCGCCGCTTCGATCGTCCTGGGTGCCGCTGCCTTGGCGGCGCCGGACGCGGCGATGGCGCAGCCCGTCGCCGGCATGATCGCGGATAGGTCTGACTGGGTGGCGCAGCCGGCGCAGGATGTCAGCGCCCAGCAACGCAGACCCCGGACCTATACGCCGCGCACCTATACCCCGCGATACACACCGCCGCGCAGCAACACCGCGCCGCGTTACATCTATCCGGGCTCGCGCGACGCGCTGGATACGTGTGCGTTCTGTTGAGCTGGAGTCGGAAGGTCGAAACGTAACGCGCCCAGAGACGCGGCAGCGTCCACCTACTTCGGCTTGTAAACGCCGTCATCCAGGAACCCGAGAGACATTCCCGCCTCGAGCGCCTGCGGTTGCCAGCCCGATGCCCTGATCGCTTCAAGCTGCGCCCGCGCAGCAGCGGGCGCAAACGCCAGTGTCGCCATTGCAGCCTTGACGCGAACCTGCATATTCTTGTGATTGAACAGAGGCAACAGCGCCGAGCGCTGATCGCCGGGACGGGATTTCAATTCGCTCTCGATGGCTTCCAGCTTGTCGTAGATCTTGTTAACTGTGGATATGGTTCTCAAAAGAAGAGCCCTGTCTTGCTCCACGGCAAGCTCTGCAAACAACTGCACTAGCGTTTCAGTCGTGTTCTTGGAGAGAGCCGCACCTCTCATGGCTTGAGTACTCCAACATCTCTCAAAGCTTTGAGCCCGATATATCGCCTCTATTCCCAGCTCTTGTTTTGCAAATATTGCCGCGGGGTCAGCCCACCCAGGTTCTTATTGCTGGTTTGGAACCACGAGTTGATCTCCCAGTGCTTGTAGCGCGGGATGAGCACGAGATTGTCCGCCCTGTTGATCACGCTATCGGGATAATTATCATTGCGCGCCTGAGTCTGTTCGACAATGTGGTGCACATCATAGCCCCGCTTGTCCGCCTGGAATATCCCATCGTGTAATTCTCCGAGGCTTTTCGGTGCATCCTGGAAGGACCTGATCTCCCAGTATTTTTCATTGAGCCAGCGGCTTGCGGACGTAACGACCTCGGCCAGATAATCGCTCGCCAATCGCGCGTTCCGCGCCACCTGTTGGGCAATATAGTTGCGGCCCTGCTGCGTATTGGGCTGAGTAGATGGAATATTGCTCAGCGTTTCGATCGGTGGCAGGCCAGGTCCGCGGCGACGGACATCCGAGAAGTCGGTCAGGTCGAGATCGCCCAGATCGTCATCCGACGCGCCGCCGTCCTCCTCCTCGCCACCCGCGTCCGTCCACTGCCCCAGTTCATCCCGCGGCTGGTCGGGATCGAACCCGGCCTTCAGCGCCATCGCATGCTTGCGGAGCGCGATCTCAAAGCGCATCGCGGCGACATGCCATTTCAGCCGGAGCAGCTCCGACTGCACCCCATCGAGCGCATTCATCGTTTCACACGGCGCGCTGATACAGCACGCGCCGCCGCGCCTTCGGGTCGACCACCAAAGGCTTGCGCGCCCGCGCGGGCGGAGCCAACGGGGGCTTCGCCTCCTTCACCGCGCGGGCGCGCGCTTCCGGCACCGCACTGACGCGCGCACCTGGAAGCAGCGGAAACGTCACGATCGAGATTTCCCAGAGGTCGATCTGATCGAGCTTGCGCACGCGCGATTTCGGATCGACATGTGCCCTCACCGTCTTGAAGCCGATCGACAGGCCGTCGGCGGCGCCTTCGCGCAGCAGCGCCAGCAATTCGCGCGCCCGCGTCACGTCGGGAATGAGCCGCCCGCGCACGCGCAGCCCGCGCCAGTCTTCGGCTATCTCGTGCCAGATCCCGATCGGCTCGGCCGGATCGTGCTGGAACAGCATCGGAATGCGGCGCACGCCGCGCAGTCGCAGCGTCTGTGCGAACGCGCCCGGCATGACCATGTCGCGCGCCTGGTCGATCTCGCCGAACAGACTGGCGTAACCCTCGACGCTGCCGTCGGGGAGAATCGCCGCGCGCGGATGGAACGGGGTGTTGTTGGTGTTGGGTGCGAGCATGGATGCGCTCCTTCACCGCTTGCAAGGCAAGCAATGCACTCGTGCCCCGGACGCGGCGCAGCAGCGAGTGTTGCGCCGCAGAGCCGGGGCCCATGAATGGCGAACGGAAATGGGTCCCGGGTCTGCAGCGCGTCATTTCATGCCGCGCAGCGCCCGGGACACGAGACAGAGCTAGCCCTTCGGCGTCTTCCGTCCCCGCGCCTTCCGCACCGCCTTCACGTCGCGCGCGGCGTTTTGCTTCGACACCCGGTCGAGATGCGACAGAAATTCGCGAAACACCGTGAGATGGTCGCGCTTGCGATCGGTCTTGCGCTTGGGCGCGGGACTGAGCGAGCGCATCACGGAATGCAAACTATCCATCAACGGCCTCCGAATTTTCTGTTGAAGCGCGACAGCTCGCGCACGAAATCGTCGAAGCGCCGCATCGCCGCGGCGTATTCGCGCAACACGAAGATCAGCAGCGCGCTCGCGCCCGCCGCCCACAGGAACAGCGCCAGATGCGCGAGATCGCCGCGCTCGGCGAAGATGCGGGTCAGGTCGGGCATGGACACAATCTCCGTTCGTCCCCGCGCAAGCGGGGACCCAGGAGTCACGAGCGAGGCGGTTCTGGATTCCCGCTTGCGCGGGAATGAACGGAGCTGAGAATCCCCCTCACCCGGATCGCTTGGTTCGCTTCCGTTTCACGGGGCAAGCGAGTCCCCGCCCTCCACCGGCCCGTAACCCACCGCGATCCGCTTCTCGTTCAGCGTGAGAAACGGCGCCGCCGTCACCCGCGCCCATAAGGCCGAGCGATCGGTCGACAGTGCGTCGATCCGGTCGGTATCGACCGCAAGCCGCACGTTGCCGCCATAGGCGGGCGCGAGCCATTGCGACAGCGCGGCGCCGATGCGGCTCGCCAGCGGCAGCACCGTGCCGCGGTAGAAGGCGCGGTTCGCCTCCTGGTAATTCGCATAGGTGTTGTCGCCGGGAATCCCGAGCAGCATCGGCGGCACTCCGAAGCACAGCGCGATCTCGCGCGCGGCATTGTGCTTGGCGTCGAGAAAATCCATGTCCTTCGGCGACAGCGACATCGCCTTCCAGTCGAGCCCGCCTTCGAGCAGCAGCGGCCGCCCGGCATTCTTCGCGCCCTGATATTCGCGCTCGAGTTCGTGCTTCAGCCGCTCGTATTGTCCGTCCGCCAGCACCGACGCCTCGGGCCCGGAATAGACCAGCGCGCCGGAGGGCCGCGCGGCGTTGTCGAGCAGCGACTTATTCCAGGCCGCCGCCGCATTATGCGTGTCGACGGCGATGCCGGCCGCTTCCAGCGGCGCGAAGCCGTAATGATCGTCGAGCGGATGGAAATGCGTGAGATGCAGGATCGGCGGCAGCGCCTGCGCCTGTTCGAATCGCAGGCTGCGACCGGCGACGTGATACTCGTAGGCCTCCGGCCATCCGTCGCTGCCGGGCACGACGCGCATGCGGTCGGGCCGCAGCGCGTAGAGCTCGCGTGGCCGGCCATCCAGCGTCACCGCTTCGAGATAGGCGTTGCCGGCGAGTTGCAGATGCGCGACCGCGCTTTCCAGAAGCGCCGCGCCGTCCTGCCGCGGATTGGGCCGCGCGATCAGGTCGAGCAGCGGATGCGTCTCGTGTTCGGCACTCTCCTCATAGACGAGCCAGGCGACCGAGGCGACCGTCTCCGCCACCAGCCGCACCGCGCGATGCACGATCGCATTCTTCATGTAGCCTTCGCGGGTCAGCGTCGCGATGTCGCGCGGCGTCCAGCGCGCACGGCCCTGCGACTGCAACGCGATCAGTTGTGCGGTGCGCGAGGATTTTTCTTCCGGCGCGCGGAACCATTTGGTGAGATCGAGCATGGATATCTTTCGCGGATGACGGGGGCGATCGCTCTGGATCGCGGACAACAAAAAAGGCCCGCATCGCTGCGGGCCTTTCGTTTCTGACGTTGAATCTAAAGTTGAAGACGTATGCGCGCTAGAACACGCCCAGCAGCGCAAGAACGATAATCAGACTGAGCGGCACGCCCAGCAACCAGAGAATGATCGGCATTGTCGCCCTCCTATGTGTATCCGTTTGATGCGGCGACAACGCAGAAGGGCCGGTGTGGTTCCGGCGCTTTTCGATCCCCGCCTGCAGGGGGGCGACGTTACTTCGCCGGCAGCGGCCAGGTACGGATCTGCTCGGCCACGTCCGGATATCTCATCGCCAGCGCATCGGCATTGCCGAGCTCTACATCCTGCGGCTCGACGCCCGGCCATTCGGTCGATGCGCCAAGAAACCATTGCCGCGTGCCGATCACCCGCGCGGTGTGAAAGGTGTTGCCCGGAATATAGAGCTGCGGCGTCTGCCCGGCGCGCAGATCGGGCCCGACGACATGATGCTGCGTCGAACCGTCGGTCAGCATCATCAGCACCTCGATCGGATCGCCGAGATAATAATGGTAGAGCTGGTCGTTCCGGATGCGATGCAGCTTCACCGGCTCCTGCGGCGTCAGCATGAAATACAATGCCGATCCCATCGGCCGCCCGGCGCCGAACGGCACCGGCAATCCGCCGGGCGCAATCCGCTCCTGGCTCATGAAGGTCACGCGCACATAGCCGCAGGTGGCATTGGGTTTGAGATCGAGCAGCCGCTCGACGTCCTGGTACGTCAGGCCCTGATGCATCGCTCCCCCTTGTGCGGCTGCGCCGCTCGAAGCCAGCGCCGCCGCGCCGGCCAAAGCCGCGCTTGTGATGAATTCGCGCCGGTCCGGCATGGTGCGGCTCCTTCACTATGGTGCGCGACTGTCGTCACCCTGAATAGCACCGTCAATCGCAGCGCGGCGTCACGGTTTCGAATGTGTGACCCGATGCACCCCTACAACGCCCTTATCCTCGGTCCCGGACTTGCCGCGAAGGTCAGATGCGCCACCGCCCACACCATCGCATCCAGCCGGTCGGGCGAATGGCCGGACGACAGGCCGTTCAGCCCGAAGTCGCACATCTCGTCTTCCAGCGCCGGAAACACCCCGGCATGCTTCACCCTGCCCTGTTCGTACAAATGCGATACCGGCTCGGCGCGCAGCCATTTCGCCCGCGTCGCCCGCACCGCGATCACCGGCACGCTCGCATCGGCCTCGCGGATCACCGCGCGCACCATGTCGCCGCCCTGGTTGACCTCGACCACCAGCGCATCGGCCTGCAGCCTGCGCCACAGCGCGATCGCCTTCGCCGCCCAGCCCGCGGGCGAGAGCCCCGCCACCGTGTCGTCGGCGATCACGTAGCACACGCCGTTCTCCGCCCGCCCCGCCGCAACGAGGCCGCAGGCATCCGCGCCCTTGCTCGCCGAGGCCGGCGGATCGACCGCGACCACGATGCGCCGCAAGTTCGGCGCAGCCGCCACGCGGCAGCCTTCGATCATCGCGCGCGACCACAACGCATCCGGCCGGTCGTCGACGATCTCGCCATCCAGTTCCTGGCGGCCGAGCCGCGTGCCGTCATAGCGCTTTACCACATTGTCGATGAAGGCGGGCGACAGGTGATACGCATTCGCCTTCGTCGGCGCATGCGTCACCGCGCTTTGCGGGTCGGCGATCAGCCGCTTCAGAAGAGCGATCGGCCGCGGCGTGGTGGTGATCACCTGCCGCGGCCGCGCGCCAAGGCGCAGTCCGAACTGCAGCATATCGAAGGTTGCTTCGGCATGACGCCACTTGGCGAGCTCGTCCGCCCAGGCGGCGGAAAATTGCGGACCGCGCAGGCTCTCGGGATCCTCCGCCGAGAAGGCCTGCGCGATCGCGCCATTTGAAAATTCGACGCGCCGCCGCGACGGCACCCAGACCGGCCGCGCATCGCGCGCATGCACCGAGAGCAGCCCGGACACGCCCTCGATCATCACCTCGCGGGTCTCGTGTTCCGTTTCACCGATGAGCGCGATCCGCCGCTCGCTCTCGCCGTCCTGCTTCGGCGCATTGGCGATGCTCTTCACCCATTCGGCGCCGGCGCGCGTCTTGCCCGCGCCGCGCCCGCCGATCAGCAGCCATGTGCTCCAGGGTTCGCCGTTATTGGCGAGCGCCGGCGGCAGCTGGTGGTCATGACAGGAGATACCGAACAGCGAGAGCAGTTCCTGGAGCTCCTCACTCGTCAGCCTTGCCAGAAATTCGTCCTGGATCTCGTCCGGCCATGCCCGCCAGTCGTCGCGAAAGCTCCTGACGAAGTGCATCAATGTCGGCTGGGACTCTGTCTCGGTCATGTTCGTTGCCTGGGGTCTTGGATTTCGGTCGCCCCACTTTCGGCTCATGCAATGCATCGAGTGCGGTCAGCGATTGCAGCGTCTTCGCCAGCAGCGCCAGCGTGCGCGCATCGCGCTCGCGCTCGCCGAGCGCCTGCCCGCTGCCGGCCAGCCGCTGTTCGATCTCGCCGACCTGGCGCTCGGCCGCACGCATCATGCGATTGACCAGCGTCAGCCGGTCTTCTTTCAGGATCTTCCGACGCACCACCATCCGCCGCTTCGGCACTTCCGGCAGCAGCCGCTCGCCATTCTTCTGCATCGGCCCGCCCGCGAGCCAGTGATAGAGCCCCCAATGGCTCAATTCGGTTTCGGCCAGGATGTCGCGTGTGGTCGCGCCTTCAGAGTACATCTGCCGCGCGCGCGATGCGTTTTCGGGAATGTCGGTCATGATGATGAATGTGCGAGTTTGCCGCCGCAGCTGCGGTGCGCTCCCTCTCCCCGTCCTTGCGGGGAGAGGGTTGGGGTGAGGGGCATAATTGTTGGGGCACAGCGCGTGGAGACGGCCCCTCACCCGGCCGCCTGCGCTACGCTTCGGCGCCCGACCTCTCCCCGCACGCGGGGAGAGGTAAGACGCTGCAGCCGCATGTGTGGAGAATGACGAAACCCTACCCCACCAGCGTCACGGTGTCAAGGACTATTTTCCTGTTTTCTTCCGCGCGCTGTTTGGCCCTCCGTCAGGCCGTTGCGCTCGTCACGATTTGCCGTCCATTCCGCCCTCCTCCGCGGTTTGAATCCACGCTTGCTCTTTGGCAGTGTGACGCGCGCGAGCCGCGATAGGCGGCGTTACGCGATTGCCGGGATCACAACGCCGTTGCGCCCCATCAATGCTGTCCTCGCGATCGGCGTCGCCGCCCTGCCCTGGCCGGCTCTCGCCGCGCTCGATCATCTCAATCGCGGCTGCGGCGACGGCCTGTGCTCGTTCTTCTCCGGGCTGCTGATACTGGGAGCGCTTGCCATCGCGACACTCGCTTTCGTGCGCCGAAGCGCCCGCCGCGGCGAGACGCCCGCCTGGTTGCGTTGGCTGCCCGCGGTGTTGTGGATCGCGCTGTTGATCCCGCTGGTGTATTGACTCGAGAGTGGGTCCTCCCTCGCGACGCTACTTCGGCGCTCATCACCTGGCGTCGCTGAGAAGACAGGTTTGCTGCACCCGCATTTCTGGAGAATGTCCAAACCCTACCCCACCAGCGTCACGCTGTCAATGATTATTTTCCTATTATATCGTCGCGCCTGATCGCCGTGTTCGCGCTTCCATCATCCTCACAGCACCATCCGCTTACACAATCGCGCAACCGTGACTGGCTTTCCCTCGACATCAGGCGCACGAGGCGCTCTCTCGCAATCGGAGGACGTCATGTCCCTTTCCAAATCTGCATTCATCGCTGCATCTTTCGCACTCGGCGTCAGCGCGCTCGCCTTCACCGGCGGCGCCGGCCAGGCCGCGACCAAGGCCGAACGCAGCGCGATCTCGAAGGAATGCTCCACCAAGGCCGACGCCCAGAAGCTGCATGGCAAGGAACGCCGCGCGTTCCGCTCCAAGTGCAAGCGCGAAGGCGCCAACGCGGCCAAGAAGAGCTGACAGCGTCAGGGCAAGCCGACCGGTCGGGCGATGCGCCGGGCCGGGCCGGACACCTAGCACGATCCCCTGCCTCGGCCCGCCGGATCCGGCGCAGCCCGCCGTCGTTGCAAAAGGATGAAGCGGGGCGCGCGGATTTCACGGCGCGCCCTTTGCGTCTCGATAACTTTTGCGGCGTAGGCTTTTGCCCTGTAAGGCCTATGGAACCGGAACACCGGCCTGCGGGTTGTCGGCAGGCCAAAGGCCGCAAGGCACGGCCGCATTCTTGCGACGGAGAAGCCGTCAATGACCAGCCCGCGTTCAGACGATCGGCCGAGCGATCGCCCCAACCCTGCATCTGCCAGCCCGTCAGCTGAAAGCGCAGCATCCGGCACAGCGCCGATGCCCGTCATCGACACCGCGCCGCCGCTGGCGCCCGCCGAGCACTCGCCATGGTGGAGCGCGCCGTCCGGCAAGCCTTTCAGCATTCCCGATTTCGCGCATGAATTCGTAGCGCGCGGTGCCGCGTTCGCGGTTGCGTCGCTGGCGTCGATCTGGGCCGACGTGCTGGCCTGGCTGTTTCCCGGCTCAGCACCCGTGCCGGTGCCGGTGAAGACGCGCCGCCGGCGCTAGCTACTTGCCTTCCCGCGGATCCTGCACCGGGGCCGATGGCGCGTCGGTGGGCGGCGGCGCGTCTTTCGCCGGACCACGCAGCGGCTTCTGCTCCATGCCGATCAGGAAGGCGAGCCCGAAGCACAGGATCAGCATCGCCGCCAGGAAGACGAAGCGGAACGCATAGGCCAGCGCCGGCTCGGACGCGGTTCGCGCCAGCGCCTCGACCGAAACGCCGCCGCTGGCGCCGATGCCGCCGAGCACAATCGCGCCCAGCAGCGCCACCGTCAGCGCCGAGGTCAGCGAGCGGAAGAAATTGAGCGAGCCGGTGGCGATGCCCATGTGGCGGTCGGTGACCGCATTCTGCATCGACACGGTGGTGACCGGAAACACCGCGCCGGTGCCGAAGCCGATCACCGCGAGAATGGCGAGGATGCCGGGGATCGGCAGCCCCACCGGCCAGATCGACAGGGCGCCGAGCCCCAGGATCGCCACCACGAAGCCGGCAAAGGCCATGCGCTTGTAATGCTCGACCTGCGCCATCGCGCGGCCGGTCAGCGTCGCGGAAATCACCGAGGCGCCCATCAGCGGGATCAGCGCCAGGCCCGACTGGCTGGCGGAGAGATGGATCACGGTCTCGAAATAGAGCGGGACGAAGATCGTCAGCCCCACCAGCACGCCCATGCAGCAGGCGCCGGACAGCGTCGCGGTGCGCACGATCGGATTGGCCAGCACCGTCAACGGCAGGAACGGTTCGGCCGCGGTGGCGAGCCGCCACGCGAAGGATGCCCATAACAGCGCGGACGCGGCGAACAATCCGAGCACCGGCAGGCTCAGCCAGGGGAAGCGGACGCCGCCCCAGGTCAGCGCCAGCATCAGCGCGATCGCGGCCGACACCATCAGGGCCGCGCCCGGCAGGTCGAGCGCATGCTTGCGCTGGGTGAGCGGCAGCCGCCGCAGCACGCTCGAGGTCAGCGCCAGCGCGACCAGCCCGAGCGGCAGGTTGATCCAGAAGATCAGCGACCAGTGCAGATGCTCGGTCAGGACGCCGCCCAGCACCGGGCCGCCGATCGAGGACGAGGCGAATACCGCGCCGATATAGCCCTGGTAGCGGCCGCGTTCCTTCGGCGTGACGATATCGGCGACGATGGTTTGCGTCAGCGACATCAACCCGCCGCCGCCGAGGCCCTGCAGCGCGCGCGCGAGGATGAGCGCGGTCATCGACGGCGCCATCGCGCAAGCCACCGAGCCGGCGATGAAAATCACCAGCGCCGTCAGCATGATGGCGCGCCGGCCGTAGATGTCGGAGAGCTTGCCGTATAACGGCGTCGATGCGGTGGCCGTCAACAGATAGGCGGTCACCACCCAGGACAGATTCTCGATGTCGTTGAAGGCGCGGCCCATGGTGGGCAGCGCGGTCGCGACGATCGTTTGATCGAGCGCGCCCAGAAACATCGTCAGCATCAGGCCGATGACGACAGTGCGCGCTTCGGCATGGCTCAGCGCGCGCGCCGGCGCCGCCGCCGGAACCTTTGCGTCGCGGCGCTCCTTTGGCTTGCCCTTCGGGTGCTTGGGCGCTTTCGGCAATTTTCCCGGCTTGTCGTCCATAACGTGTCTCTTGGCGCGAAGCGGAAAGCCGCGCAAGGCCCGTGTGTCGCAGGTCAATCATGTCGCGTCGTCTGGCGGCGTGTCGCGCGCGCCGGCCGCCATCGCCTCCATCTTGTGCGACAGTTCGCGAGCGATCGCGTCGATATCGGCCGGCAGCATGTCCTCATCCTCGTCGTCGGCGGCAGCGGGAGCGGAACCGCGAGCGGCCTCGCTCTGCTTGCGCAGCGCCTGGAGGTCGCGCAGCGCCCGCGTCAGGCCAACCAGCATGCGCACGTCACGCTCGCGTTCGACCGGGGCTGCGTCGCGCGCTGACAGCCGGGTCTCGATATCGCGCACCTGGCGCTCGGCGGTGCGGATGAGCCGGTTGACCAGCGACACCTCGTCGGCCGGCAGCACGGGCCGCCGCTTGCCCATCACGTCGCGTCGGCGCGGCACCGGGTCCATGCGCTCGCCTTGCGCGCCAAACGGCACGCCGTCGAGACAGGCATAGAGCGTACCGTATGACATCCGGCAATGCGCCAGGATGCGCGAGACCGTGAAGCCCTCCGCATACATCTCGCGCGCCCGCATCACGCGGGCGCGGTCGAGCGGCGGATTGGACTCGGGGCGAATGTGGGATGACAGCGGCATGGGCCGACCTCACGACAGGTTCGTGCCGCAACAGCAGCTTGTCGACGCAAATGTGGAGGATGCGCGAACCTTATCCGACCAGCGTCACGCTGTCAAGGACTATTTTCCTAACGTCGTCGTTTCAAGGATCGCACGCATGTCGACGGTTGCCAGCTATGCCGCGTCCTTGCGGCGCCGCGTGCCGGTCGCGCCATCCTCCGGCTCCGTCTTCACGAAACTGACCTCGCCGTTGCCCTCGAGGCAGGCCGATTTCACCTGCGCGAGGTCGCCAATCCCCTGCTGGCGCGCCTGGCTCATCAATTCGTCCGGCGTGATCAGTTCCTGGCGCATGTTCCGCCGCAGCATCCGGCCGTCCTTCACCAGCGGCAGCGGCGGCGGATTGGCGAGCCAGGCAAAGAACGCGCTGCGATAGGCCAGCCAGTCGAGCGCGAAATTCCAGAAGATGATGGTGAGCACCAGCGTCACGCCTTCCGGGATCGATTTGTACTCCTTGGCAAACGCATTCTGCGCGGCGTCGGCGATGATGACGATGACTAGGAGGTCGGCGATGCCGATCGACGACGCCTGCCGCCCGACAATGAAGCGGAAGATCAGGAAGATGCCGAGATACATCAGCGTGCCGCGGATCACCATTTCCGCAAGCGAATGCGTGGGAATGAACATCTCGGCCCAGTCCACGCGGGCAATGGCGTCGAGCATGGCGGGCGTTCCTGCGCAGCGGCTGGCCGTAACAAACGCGCGGGCGGGGAATGGGTTCCGGGGAAAATCGCACGGGGCGCGTCTCGTGCCGCTCTTGATAATCTTTGCCCGCTCAAGTGCCAAAAGGTCGCTTCAGCCGCGCGGGAGAACTCTTATTCGGTACTAACCCTTAAAGACATTTTGTCGGTGGAATTCTAATTAGAAAGTATGCGGATGATGGGAGTTATCACTCGGCAGAATTAGCTTTCCAGTCTTGTTAACGGATCTACGATCCGGCCAGATAGCTGGCTCGACATTCTTGGAATTGGATTTTGGTTTCGGCGTCCGGATGGCGTCAGCGAATACCAGCGGCCAGCGTGTGATAACATTGCCGATTAAACCACAGCCTCAACATCCGTCGCACCGAAATCCGTGCCTTTGAACAGCAGCGGCTCTGCTTCAGACATGGCCAACGCGTAGACCGCGCAATCGCCGAAATTCAGCGCGGCCACGTGGCGGCCCTTCCCGTATTTTGCGAACGCATTGCGCGCGATATCCGCCTGATGATCGTCAAACGGAATGACGGCCGGCCCAATCGCAGCTATCAATGCATCGAGGTCCGCCGCAGCAGCGGGGCCGAACCGGCCGAGCGCGACCATGCGCGCTTCCAGCTTTGTCACCGCTGAGACGAGACGACGCGGATCGTCTTCGATCGCTTGGGCGAACGCTTCCGCCTCCGGCTCAAGCCGCAACAACGCGATCAGCGCCGACGTATCGATCACCATCAGCGCCGCTCACGTCCCGTGGGCTCACCTTGAAGTCGACCTTCGGTCGAGTTGAGCATGTCGTCATAACCAAGAAGTTCGTCTTCGCTGCGGGCCTCAATCACCGGGTGTTTGCTGCCCCGTTCGCCGATTTCCCGCAGGGTACGAAGAAAGGCCTCACGACCCTCTCTCCGAGGTCGCTTGCGCTCGCGCTCGACTTCCTTGCGCAGCGCATCGGTCACCACTTCTGTGATGCCCTGCTTGCGTCTTCGCGCGAGTTCGCGAGCCAAGCGCTCGGTCTCTGTATTCTTGATGTTAAGGGCCATCGTGACGCACCGATTAAAGAGACGAAGAAAACAGAATTCTTCCTTCTTCCTATAATTCTTCCTCGCGGCAGAAACAAGATTCTGCCTGTGTTTAGTGCCCTGCTGATCGGCCTATCTGGAACCTCGCCTCGTACCAGCGGGGTGCGGCTTCCCCGTTGGCTGCTTCGCACCGGCCACCACCGGGTTCGCCTTCGCCCCCGCCCTCTTCTTCACCCCATCCGCCACCGCTGGCTTCCCCGCGCCTCGCGGCACCTTCCCCGGCCAGCTCACCACCCAGTTGTCGAGTTGGTCGTCCGGCACCTGGCTTTCGCAGGCGCCGACCCGGCCGCGCACCGAGATGCCGGCGATGTGGACCGTCTCCGGGTCGCCCGAGACCAGCGGATGCCACCAATACAGGTCCTTGCCCTTGGCCAGCCGGTCATAGGCGCAGGTCGGCGGCAGCCAGTCGAGTTCACGCACCTCGGCCGGCGTCAGGCCGACGCAGTCGGGCACCTTCTTCAGCCGGTTGCGGTAATCCTTGCAACGGCAGGTGTCGTGGTCGAGCAGCTTGCAGGCCACGTCGGTGAAGAAGATCCTGCCGGTGTCCTCCTCCTCCAGCTTGTTGAGGCAGCAGCGGCCGCAGCCGTCGCACAGGCTTTCCCACTCCCGGGCGGTCATCTGCTCGAGGGTCTTGCGCTTCCAGAAGGGGGTGTCGTCTTTCACGGCAAATCCTGTACGGCAAAGCCCTGATCGGCAAAGCGATTATGCGGTTCCGGGTCCGGGCAAGCCGGCGCGGGCCTGACACCCCGGCGGGGCCTGGCACGTCATCTTAAGCCGCTTCCGACAGGGTGGGACCGGCGACATCGCAAGGGTCGGCGAAATCCGGCTCCCCCGTCCCTGCCGGGGACCGGGCGGACCTTCGGCAACCCGCGGTAGAGCTTGAAGAATCAGCAGGCGCACGCATCTTATCCTTATCCGCAATTTCGACATGCTGTGTGGCTCTGGTGGCATGGAACAGCAAGGCGGGATCGGCTAGATATAGCGGTCTTTCGGACATTTCCCCGAACCGCCCGTGCCTGAGCACAAGGACGCCCGCGTGGCTGAACGACAGAAACCCGGATTTGGCGAGGCGGTGCGCCGGTTTTTCCTCGATCTGGACGCCCGGATCGATTCCGGGCTGTTCGATGCGGCGCGCTGGTCGCGCGAATTGTACGAGCGCTTCGTCACCTTCATGGACCGGTTCCATGTCGCCGGCTGGAAGCGCTGGGCGCTGGTGGAGCCGGCCTCGGAAGCGGCGACCATGGGCACGGTCGGCCTGGTGCTGGCGCTCGCGCTGGCGCTGCCGGCCTTCTACGAGACCTCCGACGAGGACTGGCTGAAGAAGAGCGAACTCGCGGTGCAGTTCCTCGATCGCTATGGCAACGAGGTCGGCGCGCGCGGGATCAAGCATAACGACTCGATCCCGGTGGAGGAGTTTCCGGATCATCTGGTCAAGGCGACGCTCGCCACCGAGGACCGGCGCTTCTACGAGCATTTTGGCATCGATGTTCCGGGCACATTGCGCGCGCTCGTCGTCAATGCGCAGGCCGGCGGCGTGGTCCAGGGCGGCTCCTCCCTCACGCAGCAGCTCGCCAAGAACCTGTTCCTGAGCAACGAGCGCACGCTCGAACGCAAGGTCAAGGAGGCCTTTCTTGCGATCTGGCTGGAGACCCGGCTGACCAAGAACCAGATCCTCAAGCTCTATCTCGACCGCGCCTATCTCGGCGGCGGGGCATTCGGCGTCGACGCGGCCGCGCAATATTACTTCAACAAGTCGGCGCGCGACGTGACCCTCGCCGAATCCGCGATGCTCGCAGGTCTGTTCAAGGCACCGACGCGATATGCCCCGCACATCAATCTGCCGGCCGCCCGCGCCCGTGCCAACACCGTACTCGACAACCTGATCGAGGCGGGGATGATGACGGAGGGCCAGGTCTTCGGCGCGCGTCGCAATCCCGCCAGTGCAGTCGACCGTCGCGACGAACGTCAGCCGAATTACTATCTCGACTATGCCTTCGACGAAATGAAGAAGCTCGTCGACAAACTGCCGAAGTCCGTGCAGGAGCGCGTCTTCATCGTCCGCACCGGCCTCGACGTCAATCTGCAGCGCCAGTCCGAGCAGGCGGTCGAGGAGACGCTCCGCGATTACGGGCGCCAATATGGTGCCAGGCAGGCGGCCACCGCGGTGTTCGAGAATGACGGCACGCTGCGCGCACTCGTCGGCGGCCGTGACTACAGCGAGAGCCAGTTCAACCGCGCCACCGATGCGCTGCGCCAGCCCGGCTCGTCGTTCAAACCCTACGTCTATGCGGCAGCCTTCATTCACGGGCTGAAGCCAAGCACCGTGGTGGTGGACGGCCCGATCTGCATCGGCAACTGGTGCCCGGGAAACTATTCCGGTGGCTATTCGGGATCGCAAACCCTGACAACGGCGCTCGTTCGCTCGGTCAACACCATTCCTGTCAGGCTCTCGATCACGATCGGTAATGGCAGTCCGCGCACCGGCCGCAACAAGATCGTCGCGCTGGCCAAAAGCATGGGACTGCGCACACCACTTGCTGACACGCCATCGCTGCCGATCGGCGCGGGCGAGGTCACGGTGTTCGACCACGCCGCCGCGTTTGCAACCTTCCCGAATGGCGGCATGGCCGTCACCCCCCACGCCATTCTTGAAGTCCGCAGTGCCACCGGTGAACTGATCTGGCGCTTCGATCGCGACGGCCCGAAGCCGCGCCGCGTGATGCCGGCGCAGGTCGCCGCAGACATCAACATGATCCTCACGCAGGCGGTCGAGGCCGGAACCGGGCGGCGCGCCATTCTCGACGGCGTCAAGGCAGCCGGCAAGACCGGTACGACCAACGCGTATCGCGACGCCTGGTTTGCGGGCTATACCGGCAACATGGTCGCGGCTGTCTGGTTCGGTAACGACGATTATGCGCCAACCAATCGGATGACCGGGGGATCGCTTCCCGCCATGACCTGGAAAAAGATCATGGCCTATGCCCATCAGGGCATCGAATTGAAGACCATGCCGGGCGTAGATCCTTCGCCTGCTCCGATCGGCCCCGCTGTGGCAGCCGTGCCCGGCGCCAGGCCCGGCGACGAAATTCCGCGGCCAATTCTGCTGACGAAGAAAGGTGCCGAAATCCTCGTCCGTATCGAGCGCGCGCTGGAAGAAGCCACGCGGTCGCTTGCGCCCCCGGCAACCGCAGACCGCACGGTCGAGGCTCCGACGCCGCCCGTCGGGGACCGGAGCGACGGCGTCGTCGCCGCGACCGACGGCCGTGGACGGGTCGTGAGCGGCAATTGACAAGCCGCCCCCGCAATTTCATATCGCTGACCTGTATTCATCCCTAGCCTGGATTACCCGTGCGGTTGCTCATCGGATTGCTTCTGGCATTCGCAGTCGCTGCATCCGTCGGCCTCGGCACAGCCTTGTTCGCCCTGCACGAGGGAACGCCGTTCGGCGCATTCAAGGTCGGCGCCTGGACAGCATGGCCGCGAACAGGAACGCCTGACATCGATCCCTATGCGCGCGCACTGGTGGCGCGCAGCGGTGAACTGCCGATGGGAGCCGGCGACGGCGTTGCGTTCGTCGCGACCAAGGACGACGATGGCGTCGCGCTGGACGGCCGGTGCGATGTGCTGGTCTCGGGGGTCACGCCGCAGGCGCGCTTCTGGACTTTGACGGTTTACGATCCTGAGGGTCAACTGATCGGCAACTCGCTAAAGCGACACGGCTTTTCGAGCCAGGAGGTGGTCCGCAAATCGGATGGCGCGATCGAAATTTCGGTCGCGCCGCGCGCACGCGCCGGAAACTGGCTGCCGACCGGTGGCGCCGAGCGCTATATGCTTGTGATGCGCTTCTACGACTCGCCGATCGGGGTTGCATCGCGTACCGGACGCGAGACACCGATGCCGTCCGTGAAGGTGCAGTCATGCACGTGAGGCAGCCGTCATGACGCGCTGGTTGTTGTGGCTCGCAAGCGGCCTCCTGCTCGGCGGCATCGTGCATTTCGCAACGATCCTGTATCTGCCAAGCACCGCAACCCAGAATGCCTATGCGAGAATCTCCGCCATGGCGCCGGTCAACAGCGTGGTGCCCCTCCCCGCTCCGAGCGCGGGAAAATCCGTGATCCCGCTGATGGACCCGGCGTTCGCGGCAGCGGTCTGCCGCTACGATCTGAACGAAGCGCCACTCAAGCTGACGGTGCCGGTCAGCCCGGCCTATACCTCGGTGACCTTCTATACCGACAAGGATGTCGCCTATTACGCGATCAACGATCGCGCCGCCGGACGCCGTTCGATCGAGCTCGACCTAATGACGGCCGCGCAGAAGGCCCAGCTTCCAGACGACGAGGACGTCGCCGCCGCGGACCGTCTGATCGTCGAATCCCCAAGCCGGGCGGGGTTGATCGTCCTGCGCGCACTCGCGTCCGAAATCGGCATGATGCCGGCCGCGCTCAACGCGCTGGCCGGAGCGAAATGCGAGCCGCAGCCGGTTGATTGAAAGCGCTATTTCGTAACCAGCGGCCCGCTCGCCTGCGTGACCCACGGCCCGGATGAGCCGCGCGGAACCAGTGCGGCTTCGGTGATCATCGCGCGCATGTGGTTGAGCTGCCGCTCCACCTCCGCTGCCTGCGGCGACGGCGCGACGATCACGAGCTTCTCCAGCGCGAAATTGTACGCGTAGGTGCGCTCCATCAGCGACTGATGCACCCACCGCGCGATCAGCGAATTCTCCGCCATGCGGGCGACAGCATTGCCATGTTCGCGCGGGCTCAGATTGGTCACATAGCGCAGCCCCTTGTCGCGCTTGACATCCATGTCCGAAACCTGCCGCGCCATCGTCGCGAACGGCCCAATGCGAACAATGTCGTTGCGGATGTCCTGCAACAGCCGCGCATAATATGTCTCGGTCGAGCGTGCGGGATCGGCGAACATCGCAGCCGAATACGCGGTCTGGTCATAGTACCACCACGCGTCCAGGAACATGCCGGAAAAGCCATACTCGTTGAGCACGCTGTACCAGCGCTGCCGTTCGTAGGGCGGCTCGATCAGCGGATAGGCCTGGTCGCGCAAGCTGCGCTCTTCGTCGGTAAGGGGGAAAGCCGACTGCGCCTCGCCATAGCGCTGGGTCACGGCCGGCCCCATCCAGCGGTGGATATCGTCCGCCCGCAGCGACGGCCGCACGCGACCGAGATCGGTGTTGAAGCAACCGATCAGCGGAAGACACAACATGATGCGGGTCTTGTGCAGCTTCACGACCGCGATGCCCGCTTGCGCCGCTTGCTGCCCTGCATTCCGCCCCTGGCGGGCCTCAGCACCGGCATGTCTTCATACCGGTCGATACGGATGACCGGAAGAATCACCACTTCGCACACTTGCTCCGGCGAGCCTGCGCCACGCGCCCGGAGAGCCGCCTTGTCGGCCGGAAAGACGATCACAACGCCCATGAGCTTGCCCCACCCCCACCGGCAGCGACGCGCCGGTCTCGTCGCGATTAAGAGACGGTCATGGTTAACGCTCTGCTAACGAGCACGTGACTAGAGTGAAGCCGTATCAGTATCGGATGGCATCACGTGCAACGTCTCACACTCAATAATCTCGACGGCATGACCGGCCTTGCCGGACTGGCGGACCGGACCGGCGTCGATATCCGCCCGACCCTGTTGCGGGTCCTGACCGACCTCTACATTCAGAAATCAACTCACACGCCCCACGAAGACCAGCACTTCTCGGAACTGGCGCTGAGACTGATCGATGTGGTGGACGATTCGACGCGCGCCGCGGTTGCGTCACGGCTGAGAAAACATCCGCGCACGCCAGCGGCCGTGCTCGCGCGGCTCGCCGAGCTTGGACACGGCGGTGGCGAAGTGGCGGCGCCTGGCAGCATTGAATTGTTCGGCGCCGGAACGGCTCTGGATGACGATCTCGGAATTTTCGAGCCCGTGGCGCAGAGCCAGCACCCGTCCCGGTCGATGCCGGCGACGGCTCCCGCGATTCCGGCCGCGACCGACTTCATCGGCCAGAGAGAGGCATTCTTCTCCGCCAACTCGGAGGAGCGCGCGTTGATCCTTATGAATCTGGTGCATGTCGCCGAACAGGACGTCGCGCTGGCGCAGGAAACCAACATCATCCGCTACCTCGAGCAAGCCGCGCTTGCCGGGCGCGCGCAGGAATTCACCACGCTGCTGCAGCAGGGACTGGGCGTATCGCGCGCGCTGTCGCGCCGGATTGTGACCGATCCGCTTGGCCAGCCTTTCGTCGTCTCAGCCAAGGCGCTGGCGATGCCGACGGACGTGTTCCAGCGAATCCTGATGTCGCTCAATCCGGCGATTGGCCAGTCGGTCGAGCGGGTGTTCGAACTCTCCGATCTGTTCCTCGATCTGCCGCTGTCATCGGCGCTGCATCTCGTGGCGATCTGGCGGGCGGCCGACCGGCTGGAGGCAAGAAGCCTTCTGCATCGCCGCGCGCATTGGGATGATGCGGCGCCGGCAACGCGCCGGAGCGGGACACAGGAGCCACGCCGGATCCTGGACTATCCGGCCGCTCAGGAGCCATCCCGCCGCGAAAACTCGGGCGGATAGCGAAGTCAGAACCTTGGACTGACCCTCAGACGACCACGCGGTCGAGGAAATTCCGGCCCTGCCGGTCCTCGACCTCGACGATCCAGATGTCCGGATCGAAATCGACCTGACGCAAGACGTATTTTTCGATCTCGTCGTAAGGACGCGGCTGGGCCTTCAGGCATGCGATGAAAGCGCGGTCACCCGGACGCGCCTCGTCGAATTCGCTCTGCGGTGCAGGGCCATACAGGTCCGCGGTCCCGTCAAGCCGGTCGATCTTCACGAAGATCGCACCCGCCTCCTCCGCGCCGCGCCGCCGGACCACGGCGTAGGCACCCTCGACCATACAGCGCCGGATATAGGCCGATACCCAGATCGCCGATTTCAGCCGCATGGGAGCAAATGCCGTATCTCGAGGTGCCTCTCGCGGCGATCCGCGCGCGGCACCCGTGAGCTAATCAAGCTCGCGGCCGGTGACAACCGACAATTCGCGCATCAGCTTCGGCGAAATCTGACCGGTCACCGGCAGCTTGCGTGCGCGCTCGAACTGCTCGATCGCCGCTTTGGTTTCAGGCCCGTAGGTGCCATTCGGCTTGAACTGGCCGTAACCGTAATCCGTCAGCGCCCGCTGGACCGCAAAAATGCGCTTCGACGACGGCGCGATCAGTTCGGCGATCGGATCGGTGGCGACCGGCTGCGCCGCAGCCGTGCGCTGCGGCGGCCCGGCCTTGGCCTGCGACCGGCTGACCGCCCGCAGAAACACCTCGTTCGGTTCGCCGCCGGGCCGCAAGCCCGACGCCTGCTCGAAGTCGCGCATGGCTGCATTGGTCTTTGGACCGAACACACCGTCAGGTGCACCGTCGTAAAATCCACGGCGGCTGAGTTCACGCTGGATGTCGGCAACCACCTCGTTGCGCGGCCTTGGCGCCGATGGCTGTTCGGCTGCCCTCTCCGCCTCGATCCTCGCCATGTCGGCCTTCGGCGCGTCGGTCTTCGACGGTTCGGTCTTTGCCGGCTCGCTTCCCGCTGGCCGGCTCTTCGGGAGAACCGCCTGAGGCGGCGGACCGGTCAGCTCCTGCCCGACGACGCGTATCGACTTTGGAGCGGAGGCTGCCGCAGTGGGCTTGTCCGCAAACAATGGTGCCGGATGCCGTCCGGTCTGCAGGAAAGCCGCATTCGCAATCACGACCGACAGCGCCAGCGCCGCAAGTACGGCCGCGATCGCATCCTTGCGCCAGCCATGCACCGTGGGCTGTTGCGCCGGTTCGAGCGCCATTGAAGCGCCTTTTCGTGACGCCTTACGCACTTTTGCGCACCTGCAGGTCTTCGATCTCTTCGTTCTGCTTGCGGGGCTGAACCAGCGGTGTCGGAACGCCTGCTTTCCTGCGCGGCGCTGCCGTCGTCTCGCAATCGAGCGGAAGATGTATCGATATGGCCGTTCCCTTTCCGAGTTCGCTTCGCACCCGCATGTCGCCACCGTGAAGCGACACCAGTCCCTTCACGATCGAGAGCCCAAGTCCGGTGCCGTCGTGACGCCGGTCATAGGCCGACCGCGCCTGGAAGAACGGATTGCCGATGCTCGGAAGATCGGCTGCGCCTATTCCCACGCCGTTATCCTCGACCGACACGACGAGCTGGCCATTCTCGACCCGCGACGCGATGACCACGCGGCCGCCGCGATCTGTGAACTTGATCGCATTGGACAAGAGATTGAGCATGATCTGCTTGAACGCGCGCTTGTCGGCCACGATGTCCTGGAATTCGCTACCATGGCGCATCACCAGATCGATACCGGCTTCGCGCGCGCGCAGCGCGAGGATGTCGCAACAATTGCCGACAACCCTGGCCGGCGCGAACGGCTCGGGCGTGATCTCGAAGTCACCCGTTTCCATCTTCGACATGTCGAGAATGCCGTTCACGACAGCCAGGAGGTGGCTTCCGGAATCGTTGATCAGCCGCGCATAGTCCTGCCGCTTCGCCGCATCGAGGCGCATCTGCTCCTCGTTCGCCAGCATGTCGGAGAATCCGATGATCGCATTCAACGGCGTGCGCAACTCGTGGCTCATGGTCGCGAGGAAACGCGTCTTCGCCGCATTCGCACGCTCCAGTTCTACCCGCGCGGCGTCGAGTTCCTGCTCCTGGGTCTTGCGCTCGGAAATGTCGCGCATCACTGCGACGACCTCGCGCTCGACCGCCGCGCCTGCGGTCTGCTCGAACGGCCGGCAGCGCATCTCTACCCATACGAACGCGATCCCGGTCTCGTCGCTTCCCTGCGACCGCTTCACCCGGAATTCGACCGATTGCTGCTCGCCCTGTGCGGCATCGGCAAGTGCCGTCAGATAGGCCGGACGATCGGCGACATGGACGCGATCGAACAACCCGTGTCCCATCAGATCCTCGTCACGCACGCCGAACAGCGCCTGTGCCGCCGGCGACACGAACAGCACCGCGCCATTGCGGCCATGCCGGGTGATCACATCGGTCATGTTGCGCGCGAGCAGGCTGTAGCGGTCCTCCTCCGCATCGAGGAGGCGGTAGCTGGTTCGCGCAAGCGTTTCCGCGCCGAGCGCCAATCCCGTCGCATAGAGCGCGGCGGAAACGATCGCGAGTGTGGCCAGGCCGGCGTGATCCGGGATCGTGGAGGCGGGTGTCAGGCCGAATTCCTGCATCGTCAGCAACGCACCGGCGGCAACCAGTGCGAAGGTGGATGCCAGCGCCACGACCCGGCGGGAGGCCGACAACGCCGCTTCCATCGGCACGACCACCAGCCAAATCGCTGCGAAGGAAGACATGCCGCCGGTTTGATACGCCACGGCAAAGACGAGACCGGTCAGCGAGAACGACGAGGCAATATGAGCGGCCTCATAACGTCCGGTCCGGGACAGGTAAAAGGCAATCAGAAGCGGAACCACGAGCCATGCGAACACGGCGATTTCCAGCGCACTCGGCACGCCGCGCATGGCCAGATAAACCGGGAATGCAGCAAGCGCGATCAGCGAGCCCAGCACACGCGATGCGATGAAGGCACGATGCCGGGTCGCGGTCAGCGGTTCCTGCTGAACGGACGGATGTACCAGGCTGTCGATATACGCACGAAGCGGCTGGACGAAACTCAACACACTCAAACTACGTCAGCTCGTTGCCGGCCGACGCACTCCCCATTTGCAGGAGATCGTGTCAGACGCCGCTTAAGCGAACGCTAAGGGAACGGACTTTGGCGGTGGCAAGCGTGCCGCACCGTCGCGCAAATGGGTCGCTCGCGCGGCATCGTCGCGGCATGGTGAATGCTTGGTTTCCACGAAAGGTATCGCAATCCTTTACGGCGTTCCGGAAAAGCCGGTGTCGCGGGCCTTCACGCAGCCTTCGCGCGGATTCGATTCAAATTGTAATCAAAATCGATTCTTATTCGCTTCGAATAAGGCCCAAATCTCCAACCGGCTTTTCAGCCGCCCTTGCTAGACCTTGCGCATAAACGGCCGATCGAGCCGTGGGGAGCGTAAGGGCCATGTTCTTTCTGTTGCGGGTGGCATTCTGGCTGAGCATCGTGCTCGTGCTGCTGCCGAGCGGCGACTACCGGCCGAAGGATCAGGAAGCGCGAATCGGCGCCGCCGACGCGGTAAACGCCGCCACCGCTGCCGTGTCCGATCTCGGCGGCTTCTGCGGCCGCCAACCGTCTGCGTGCGAGGTCGGCGGTCAGGCCGCGATTGCATTCGGGCAGCGGGCCCAGGCCGGGGCGCGCTATCTGTTCGACCTCCTGCATGACAGCATGTCCCCGGCCTCGACCGGTTCGGTTCCGCGCGCGCAGACAGGTCCTATGCCGCCATCGCAAAGCACCCTCACCCCGGCCGATCTGCAGCCGGAATGGCGGCCTCCGCTGCCGCAGCGGGATCCGCGCCGTCCCGCCTGACGCCCGAGAGAATTGCGGCGCTTTCCCCGACGCGTGCGGCTGCCTATATCTGGCCGCATGAGACGGGACACGTGCCGATGACGATCGACGAGATCACCGACAATTTCGAGCTGCTGGATGAGTGGGACGACCGTTACCGCTACATCATCGAGCTCGGCCGGTCGCTGCCCGCCTTGCCGGACGAGGCGCGGAGCGAAGCCAACAAGGTTCGCGGTTGCGCGAGCCAGGTCTGGGTGACAACCAGGACCCGGCCCAACGGCGCGGACGGACCGGTTCTCGAATTCGAGGGCGATAGCGACGCTCATATCGTCCGCGGGCTGATCGCGATCCTGTTCGCGCTCTATTCGGGGCAGCCGGCCCGCTCGATACTGGAGACAGACGCGCAGGCATTGTTCGAGAAACTCGGGCTTCGCGAGCATCTCACGCCGCAGCGCTCGAACGGCTTCCGCGCCATGGTCGATCGCATTCAGTCCGACGCACGTGCCGCACTCGCAGCCTGACCGTCTTGGGCTGCCGGATCCGGCTCCGCTTCGGCGGCCCATGTCCTGATCGTTGCCGAAGTCCTGCCCCGCATTTCGGATGCATAACCGTAATGCCGGGCGAGCCGCTCCAGCGCGAGTTGCAGGACGACCTTGGCCGAGCGCACCGGCCATTGCCGCTCCCGCTCGACCAGATCGAGCTTTTTCAGAAAACAGCAGACATCCAGCAGAAGACCGGAGAATTCCGGCCCGACCGCATCCAGAGCATGCCGAATTCGCTGACGCGCGGCGACCACCCACTCGGCAACATGGCCGTTGGTCTGGTCGGATTTGCGCCCGGACAGCGGCGTTTGCCAGTTTGTGGTGGTCTGCGGCATCATCAGCGCCCGCGTAAAATCGGCCCGCAAGCGCTCTCCGGCCTGGAATTGATGCGGTTCGATCAACGGTCGGCCGTCGGTGCCCTTGCGGCGCGCCAGCCAGATCAGCGGGCTTTCCGATTCATCGATCTTCGCGCCAATGCCAATGTCGGGCCCGCGGCCGTCTACGAGCGACATGTGCTGCGCGCGAAAGCGATCGATCGCAGCGGCGGCTTCGAGTGACGATCGCGCGTTCCCGGATCGAAGATTTTTCATTGGCGCGCTCTCCCGGTCGGAGACTCCGGATGCACCACGAATGCCTCCATCTTCTGCAGCAGTGCGTCGAAACGAGGATCGTCGCGCCGATCCTCGATCACGCGGCAGGCATGGGAGGCGGTGGTGCGGTCGCGGCCGAACAACAGGCCAGCATTCGCCAGCGTCATTCCGAGCGCGACGCGGGCGAGATACATTCCGGTCTGACGAGCGACCGCAACATTATGGCGTCCGCGCGTCGCCGCGCGCAGTTCGTCACGGCGAATGCCGAAGCCGTTCTCAACCGCCTGAAACAGCCGTGTCTGAGACGGCGTCCAGTTCCGGACGGGACCGCTCCGGAAAGGCGACAGACCACCCGCACTGCTTATCCCGTCGATTGCTTGCTGGTCCATGGCACCCCTCTGTAGGACTTAATACCTACAGCATGCAACAGCCTTGCAGGCAGGGGGATAACTTTTTTGGCGCTGGCGCGCTGGCCCTGGCCGGTTGCTCTGTTCCCGGTGACGGGGCGCCGGACGGTGGACTTTTAGCTGCTTTTTTCCAGGTGGTTGCGCAGCTCTTCGATCGATCCGAACCGCACAACGCCTTGGGCCAATTCGGCTTCGATCGAGCCGTCCGTATACAGCGTATAGGCCATGCCATCCACCACGCCGGATTTCAGCACGGTCGCGGCTTCCGCCCGGCCCGCTGTTTCGGCAGGGGATTCAAGGGTGGGTTCGCGGCGCGGTGCCACCGGCACCGGGTCCGGCGAAGCCGGGCGCCGCGGCTCAGGCGCTTTTGCCGGACGTTCGGCAGACGGACGCGGCGGCCGCCAACCGCTCGGACGAGAGGGCGGCGGGACCGGAGCCGCTTCTTCCGTTGCCGGAATCGGCGCCCGCGGCGGCGGCGGACGCACCGGTTCGACCATCTCCGGAAGGTCGAATTCATCGTTGTGCTGGGCGCGCTGTTGCGATGCACGCGGCGGTGCCGGCGGCGCAACAGGAGCGGCAGGCGGCGGTGCAGCCACAGCCGCCGCCGCGACAGGCCGTGTCGCGAGCAGATCGGCAATTCGCGAGAGTTGGGCGACCGCACGGCTGATCGCGAAGGTGACGAGCCCCCCCGCGGCCGTGACCGTTCCCGCGAGGATCAATGTATTGCCGAGACTGAACTCATTGATCGGAATGCCAAATCCGATCAGGATCGCCCCCAGCGCGATCGCCAGGAAACCGACCATCATCAAGACAAAAGACATTCCGCCAGTCCTCGCGCCCCACGTCACAATTCTAAGCGAATTGTGACGACCTTCCTAGTGACAGGCAAGCGGCGCCGTTGAAAAGCCCCGACAAATTTCGGTCCTGTTCAATCGTGCAGTCGCCGTCCCAAAGCCTGATCCAAGCCTCAACCACAAGAAACGCCAAAAGAAAAGCTTCGTTCCTTGCGCAAGGCCGGAATTGCTGTCGGCCGACGCACCCTTCATATTGCTTCCTTGCTGATCAGAGCCTAACTCAATAAAGGTCGGCGCCGTATCCGCCGTCCGGACGCCTTTAACGTCACCCGAAACGCGAGCAAGCCCCCATGTCATTTACGTTGCCCGATCTGCCCTATTCTTACGACGCCCTCGCCCCCTACATGTCGCGCGAGACGCTCGAATATCATCACGACAAGCATCACAAGGCATATGTCGACAACGGCAACAAGCTGCTCGCCGGCACCGAATGGGAAGGCAAATCTCTCGAAGAGATCGTCAAGGGATCGTTCGGGAAGAATCCCGGCCTCTTCAACAATGCCGGTCAGCACTACAACCATATCCATTTCTGGAAATGGATGAGGGCCGGCGGCGGCGGCGACAAGATTCCTGGCGCGCTGGAGAAGAAGATCGTGTCCGATCTCGGCTCGGTCGCAAAGATGAAGGAAGACTTCGCACAGGCCGGCGTCACCCAGTTCGGCTCCGGCTGGTGCTGGCTGGCGGTCAAGGATGGCAAGATCGTCATCATGAAGACTGCCAATGGCGAGAGCCCGCTGGTCCAGGGCGCCTCCCCGATTCTCGGCTGCGACGTGTGGGAGCATTCCTACTACATCGATTATCGGAACCGCCGTCCCGACTACCTGAAGGCTTTCGTCGATCACCTAGTGAACTGGGATTACGTGGCCGAAATGTACGAGAAGGCCGCCAAGTAGGCCTTTCCACGAAGCTTTGCGACAGCCACAACAATATGACATGCGGCCGCCCGACCCGGCGGCCGCAATGCTGTTTGGAGGTCCTGACGCGACCTTGCAGCAGCCATCGGTTCACGTCTCCGTTGCGCGGTTCTGCGACGCGCTGGCCTGGATCGCGATCGCGTCGCTTGCCGGCATCGCCTGTCTGACCTTCGCCGATTACGGGCTCGGATGGGACGATTACACCCATTCGCAATACGGGCAGTTGCTGATCGACTTTTACGCGTCGGGATTCTCGGACCGCCGCGCCCTCTCCTTCGTGAATCTGTACATGTATGGCGGCGGGTTCGACATGCTCGCGGCGCTGGTAGCGAAAGTGCTGCCCTTCGACCTGTTCGAGACACGGCGGCTGGTTGGCTCCGCGGTCGGAATCCTCTGCATGATCGTCGTCTGGCGGCTGGCGCGCAGACTGGGCGGGCCACTGGCGGGCCTGATCGCACTCCTGCTGATCGCCGCCACCCCGATGTTCTACGGGCATATGTTCATCAACGCGAAGGACGCGCCGTTCGCGTTGGCGATGACGCTCCTGCTATTCGGGCTGGTGCGGGCGCTGGAAGAGTATCCCCGGCCAGGCGCCGCCACGATTGCAATCTTCGGTCTGGGGCTGGGGCTTGCCCTCGGCACGCGCATCATGGGCGGAATGACGGCGCTTTACGTGATCCTGCCAATGGCAGTGGTCGTGGCCCACGATATGCGCGAGGCCGGAATCAAGCCGGCCGCGGGCGCATTCGGGAGCTTTGTCCTGCGCCTGGTGCCGGGTCTCATACTCGCCTACGCCGTGATGGCGCTACTCTGGCCATGGTCGGTGATCGAGCCGCTGAATCCGATCCGCGCGATCGAGTATTTCTCGCACTTCTTCGAGAAGCCGTGGAAGGAAATGTTCGCCGGTCAGGTTATTCCGGTGCCGGACATGCCACGCGCTTACTTGCCGACCTATCTTCTGGTGAAGCTGCCGGAAATCCTCACTCTGCTTGGCCTTGCCGGGCTCTGCGGCGCAATCGCCGCGCAATTCCGACGTCACATCCCCGCCTCTCATCGCGCCGCGCTTCTGCTGGTTGCGATGGCGGTCGTCATCCCGATCGCGATCGCAATCGCGACGCGACCCGCCATGTATAACGGCATCCGGCACTTTGTTTTCCTGCTGCCGCCGGTCTGCGTGCTGGGCGGCCTCGCCGGCGGTGCGCTGTTGACCTGGCTGGCGAACCGCTCACGCGTGGCCGCCATCGCCGCCGGAATAGCAATCATGGTCGGGCTTGCACTTCCGGTATCGGCGATGATTGCGCTGCACCCTTACCAATATACGTATTTCAATATGTCGGCCGGCGGCGTGAGAGCTGCCGACAAAAGCTATATGCTTGATTATTGGGGATTGTCCTTCAAGCAGGCGACCGACGAACTGCTCGGTATTCTCGACGAGCAAGGAATCCAGACCCCGGAGGGCCGCCACTGGATCGTCGCCGTATGCGGACCGCATCCTCCCGCCGAGGTGCGGCTCGGCGACGATTTCATTACGACTTGGAACACCAAGGGGGCCGACTTCGCATTGATGCTCGGCGAATTCTATTGCGCCGAACTCAAGGCCCCTGAACTCGTGCGTATCGAGCGCGAGGGAGTGGTCTACGCACGGGTCTACGATCTGCGCGGACGCAATATTCCGGACCTGTTCACGCTCCCGCCGGTTCAGTGACTCATCGGTGTGATGTTACGCGGAATGCAGATCGACGCGTCGCCGCGACGGGGTCGCGTGGACGGCGTCACGACACGCTTCGTTCGCGCCTACTCGGCAGCCTGCGACAGCGGCTCATCGAGAAAGGCATCAGTCGCCTTGATCTGATGCGACGTTCCGCAATGCGTGCACCAGACCGAAAGCTTCATGTTCCGCATTTCGAGAAGCGTCACCGTGTCGGTCTTGATACTTGTCGTGATGACACGCCCGCTTCGCGGGCATTTGTATTTCAACATGACGGGCGCGGCCTCCACCTGAGATGGACTCTACGCTGCGTGCGGCCGTAATCCTCGCGTGATGGTAGTTGTCCACCGTTTATCCACAATTTCTTCACGCTTTCGTCACCGTACCGTCGCAACGCAAAAAAGCCCGGGTATGTCCCGGGCTTTACAGCGAAATCTGAGTCGCTAGCTCAGTAGAACCGGCACTGACGCATGCCTGCCCGGTCGTACCAGCATTCCTGATGCTGCCCGGGACGGCCCCAGTTGGGGAGCGGCGGGCCGCCGACCGCGACGCCGACGATGGTTCCGACCACCGCACCGGCAGGTCCACCGATCACGGCACCCACTCCTGCGCCGATCGCTGCACCGGTGACCACGCCGCGCCCTTCGAACTGGGCATTGGCAGCGCCCGATGTTGCAGCGAGCGCGACGGCCGCAACCGCGGCCAGCATGATGCTCCGCATCGCAATCTCCATTGCAGGGACACGCGCCCCGTCGGAGCATCACTAGACTTTGTTAAGGTTAAAATTCCGTGAGCGCCCTCTCCCGTCACGCCTGCCGAGGGCGCGACGACAGGCTCACCAGCACCACCAATATCGCAGCGAGCGAACACACCGCGGTGCCGACCAACACGCCGCCCGGCATGCCCACATCCATCATGTAACCGAAGGCCGGCGGCGCCAGCACGCCGGCGATATTGAAACCGGTGGTGACGAAGCCGAACACCCGCCCGAACGCGCCCGGTGGGGTCATCGCGCGTACGATCATGTCGCGCGAGGGCTGCAGCACGCCGTTGAAGAAGCCCGACACCGCCATCAGTAGGATCAGCAACGTGGCGCCGAGATCGATGAAGGCGATCGGGACCAGCGCCACGCCGCTCACCAGCAGTCCGATCAGCGCGACGATCTCGAGCCGGTTGGTGCGCGACGTGAGCCAGCCGCCGACCAGCACCGCCAGCGCGCTGAGCATCAGATAGACCGTGATCGCTGTGGTCGCGCTCGACAGCGATGTGCCCCACAGCGCCTGCAGCGAGACGATGCCGTAATTCTGAACGCCGACAGACACCGCCGCGATCAGCGTGAAGAACAGCAGATTAAGCATCACCGGCCAGGTTGCGAGCACGCGCCAGTCGCCCGCCGAAGGCGCCGACGCATCCGCGGCCCTGGCGCGCGCGGCTTCGCGCCCGGCGAGCGGTGCGCCGAAAGCGAGGATCGCGCCCGCCACCACAATGCCGAGGCCGGCCGCGATCAGAAACGCTGTGCGCCAGCCAAGCGTGCTGGCCAGGATCACCATCGCCGCCGGCGTGATCGCGGTGCCGATGAAGCCCGCGAAGATATGGATCGAAAACGCCTGACCGACGCGGCCGGGCGAGACCCGGTTCGAGAGCAGCGCATAATCGGCGGGGTGATAGACCGTGTTGGCGAGCCCCAGAAAAGCGAACGCTACGCCAAGCAGCAGGAAAACCGGGGCCACCGCCGCGGCAATGAGCGACACCGATCCGAGCAGCAGCCCGCCGATCAGCACCGCGCGGCCGGATGTACGATCGACCAGAAAGCCGGCCGGGGTCTGCAGCAACCCGGACACGATGTTGAACACCGCGATCACGAATCCGAGCTCGGTGTAGCTGACGCCGAACTCCGCGCGCACGAACGGGAACACCGGCGGCAGCGTGAGCATAAACACATGGCTGATGAAATGCGCCGATCCGACCAGGCCGATCACACGCAGATCGGCCACGCGCGGCGGACTGGCGTCGATGGTAATCGGCGTCATCAAGGAAATCCCGGCTGGCGAGATGGCTTAACACGCAAGTTGTGAGGCAGGCCATGCACTCTTCGAAGATGACGTGGCGGTTCCATGCATGCGCCGTTCGAATCTGCAAACGTTCGTGGGCCGCGCACTCATGACAATCCGCGCGGCGCGAATGCGCCCGACGGGCGTTTGCAAAGCGCGTATCGGAAACATCCGACATGCGCTGGTGGGACGACGCACCGACGCGCATCGCGATCTCGATGCGGCAGTCGCCGCGGCCTATGGCGGGCCCGATACTTCGGAAGACGAGGCGCTGACGAAGCTGCTGGAACTGAAGCTGTCGCGGGCCGGCGCCAGTACCGCGGAAAGCCAACAGCGCGGAAGGCTAGCCCCTCAGCGAGAAAAGCCAGACCGGTGTCGTGTCAAGCGTCCCGGCCACATTCTCACCGGTGAACCGGTAGCGGCTCACAAAAAAAACCCTCCCTCCGCAAGGCGGGGAGAGGGTTTTCGATTATAAAGGAAGGGTCACCGGCGGGCCAAGTTTAGCGGCCGCCGCCCATCCCGCCTCCACCGCCGCCGCGGCCTCCACCGCCGCCGCCGCCGCCCATGCCGCCGCCGCCCATGCCGCCGCGGTTACCGCCGCCGCCCATCATGCTGCGGTTTCCGCCACGCTGGCCCTGCATCTGCCGGCCGCCACCACGCTGGCCCTGCATCTGCTGGCGACGCTCCTGCCGGAATTGCTGCCGGTCGCCGCGCCGCTCCTGACGGAATTGCTGACGTCCACGACGCTGCTCCTGCCGGAATTCCTGGCGACCCTGGCGGATATCGCGGCGCTGCTGGCGTTGATTCTGGCGGAACTGCTGACGGCCCTGACGCATATCGCGGCGCCGGTCCCAGCCACGGCCGTGATAGAAGCGCGTGTGGTAGCGCGGCAGATACCAGCGATTCCATCCATAGGCGCCGCCGAAGCCGAAGCCACTGCGCCACGCATAGCCGCAGCGATACCAGCCGGGTCCGTTCCAACCATTGATGTAGAAGCAATAGCGGCGGCCGCTATAGACCATGACCTGCGCGTCATCGACGATGTTAACCGCCGCGCCGGCACCGCTCAGGCCACCGCCACCCGGAACCGTGAACGCGTGGGCCGGCGCCGCCGCTCCCATCGCCGTCGCGGCTGCCGCGGTCGCCGCCGCTATCAGAAATCTTCGCATTGTTTCGCTCTCCGTTGGGTACTCCCGGAGATCGAACGCAAAGCGGGATGCATCGTTCAATGCGCGGTGATCGGCCGCAACCTGGATACCGCAACCACCGATGCGCGTTTGAGCGGAGCGAAAAAGCGTCATTTGACACAACAAACACCTCAATTTTTGCGAATTCCAGACCGGCGGACACACCATCGGCCTGTTTGCAAGTGGTCAGGATTGGTGCGGAACGGTATGCTTGCAGCTACAGGCACGACATGAACCAGATTGCTACGCAACACGTTGACCCCATTCCCGCAGCGATCGCGGAGGTGGTCATCACCGACCGGCTGGCCAGCCGTCCGGAGGCGCGCCCCGATTATCTGCGCGAGAAGCTCGCCATCCAGGATCTCGCCAACGAAATGGCGGAGCATCCCACCCAGCTGCTGCCGCGTCTGGTGAAGCTTGCGATGGACATATGCGAGGCGGAGTCCGCGGGCGTCAGCGTCCTGGATAGCAACGCCGAGGTGTTTCGATGGCTGGGCCTGCAGGGCACGCTATCGGTATTCGAGGGCACCACCACGCCGCGCAATCATTCGCCCTGCGGCATCTGTCTCGATTGCGACGGCGCCATTCTGATGGAGCGGCCGGAACGGGTCTACGCATGGATTGCGGACACGAACATCGCTGTGCCCGAAGTCCTGCTGGTGCCGCTGCTCGTCAAGGGCGGCGAACATCTCGGTACGTTGTGGGTCGTGGCGCGCGATGGCCAGCAATTTGACCGCGGGCACCTCCGCGTGCTCACCGAACTCGCCGCCTTTGCCGGCATCGCGCTGCGCATGATCCAGAGCGAGGAGAAACTGAAAACCGCACTGGAAGAACAGGCGACCCTGACCAAGGAGATGAGCCACCGGGTCAAGAACGTTTTCGCTATTGCCAATGGACTCATTCGCGTGAGTGCGCGCAATGCGGAGAACAAGGATCAATTGGCCGAGAGTCTGACCGGCCGGCTGCAGGCGCTGGCGGAAGCGCATGCGCTGGTCCGGCGTTCGTTCAGCGAAAACGGCGATGGGCAGCACATATCACTCGGCGAGATCATCGCCCGCATCCTGCGTCCGTATCATGGCGACAACGATATCGACGGACCGGACGTGCGGCTCGGCGAGCACGCTACCAACAATATCGCGCTGGTGTTTCATGAGCTTGCCACCAATGCCGCCAAGCATGGCGCCCTGAGCCACAACGACGGCACGGTGCGCGTGCGCTGGACACTGGGCAACGACGCTGTGGTGGTGGACTGGCAGGAGCGCGGCGGTCCCGCGGTCGCCCAGCCGGCGAAGAAGGGCTTTGGCTCGACGCTGGTGCGCTCGACGCTGACCAGTCTCGGCGCCGAGATCGTGCACCATTGGGACGCCGATGGCCTGCGCGTCGTCATCACCGCGCCACTGGCGAAGCTTCAGCAGTGATATCGACGCGACCGCGCAGCCGGCGTTCGCCAAATCACATCGCGGTCGCGGCTAACCGGCCAGCGCCGCAAGGATGCGCGCCCAGCTGCGTGTGCCCTTGTGAAATGAGCTGAGGTCATACTTCTCGTTCGGCGAATGCACGCGGTCGTCATCGAGCGCGAAACCGACCATGATCGCATCCATGCCGAGCACGCGCTTGAAATCGCCGACGATCGGGATCGAACCGCCGGCGCCGACCGTCACCGCCTTGTGGCCCCATTCCTCCTGCAGCGCCTTGCGGGCCTTCACCAGCGCCGGGCTGTCGAAGGGCAATTGCAAGGCCGGCGCGCAGCCGTGGTTCTCGAACTCCACCTTGCAGTCGGCCGGCACCCGCGCCCGGATGAAGGCACGGAACGCATCGCGAATCTTTTCCGGATTCTGATCGCCCACCAGGCGGAACGACACTTTCGCCTTCGCCTCGGACGGGATCACGGTCTTCGCGCCCTCCCCGGTATAGCCGCCAATGATGCCGTTGACGTCGCAGGCCGGTCGCGTCGAGATCATCTCGATCAGCATGCGATCCTTCTCGCCGACCGGAATTTTCAGACCGATCTGGCCGAGAAATTCTTCGGCGGTGAGATCGAGCGCCTTCAGATCGGCCTTGATGTCGGCGGGCAGCTCCGGCACGCCGTCATAGAAGCCGGGGATGGTGATGCGACCGTTGTCGTCGTGGATCGCCGCCAGCGCTTTGGTGAGCACGCGGATCGGATTTTGCGCAGCGCCGCCGAACGAGCCGGAATGCAGGTCGCGGTCGGCTGCGGTCACTTTCACGTCCTCATAGACAAGGCCGCGCAACGAAGTCGTGACCGAGGGCGTGGTCGGGCTCCACATCGCCGTGTCGCAAACCAGCGCCATGTCGAGCTTGAACTCATCGGCATTGTCCTTGACGAAGGCGAACAGGGACTTCGATCCGCATTCCTCCTCGCCCTCGATCATCATGGTGATGTCGAGCGGCAGCGTGCCGGTCACCGCTTTCCAGGCGCGGCAGGCCTCGACAAACGTCATGAGCTGACCCTTGTCGTCGCAGGCGCCGCGCGCGACGATGATCTTGCGGCCGTTGCCGAGGTCCTCGATGCGCGGATCGAACGGCGGAGTGGTCCACAGCTCGAGCGGGTCGACCGGCTGCACATCGTAATGGCCGTAGAACAGGACGCGCGGTCCGCCATTCTGCTTCTCGGCCTTTGCGATCACCACGGGATGGCCAGAGGTCGGACGCACTTCGGCGTTCAGCCCGAGCGTGTCGAGGTCCTTGGCGACAAAGCTGGCTGCCGCCTTGCACTGATCGGCATAGGCCGGGTCGGTCGAGATCGACTGAATTTTCAGGAAATCGAATAGCCGCGAGAGCGACTTGTCGAGATCGGCGTCGATACGGTCAAGGACTTTTGGCAGGGCTTCGGTGGGGGTCATGCTTGCTCCGCGCTCCTGTCCCGGGCGCAGCGCAGCGTGAAACGGTGCGCTGCAGAACCGGGACCTATCGAGTATGGGTCCCGGCTCTGCAATGCATCACTCCGCTTTTCGCTGCGTGCTGCATCGCGTCCGGGACACGAGACACTTATCGCCGCAATATTCCGCCCAGCGTGCCGCGCACGATCGAGCGTCCGACCGATGCGCCGGCACGGCCGCCGATCTGCTTGCCGATCGCGGCCGCCACGCCGCCGACGACGGTGGTGGTCACCGTGCGGGCGACACTGCGCGCGACCTGCTGGCTCGTGGTCAGGGTTTCGCCGCGCTTGCGGTTGGTGCCGAAGATCGAGCCGATCCAGCCGGTGATGCCACCGCCATCCTCGGATTGCCCGGCCTCCGCCACCTCTTTGGCGACCCGCGCGGTGAGCTTTTCATAAGCGGACTCGGTGTCGATCGTGGTGTCGTATTTTCCCTTGACCGGGCTCTTCGCCATGATCGCGGCGCGCTCCTCCGGCGTGATCGGCCCCATCCGGCCGGACGGCGGACGGATCATCGTCCGCTCCACCATGGAGGGCGTGCCCTTCTCTTCCAGGAATGAGACCAGCGCCTCGCCCTTGCCGAGTTCCATGATCACCTGCCCGGTATCGAGCTTCGGGTTCGGACGGAATGTGTTGGCCGCGGTTTGCACGGCCTTCTGGTCGCGCGGGGTGAAGGCGCGCAATGCGTGCTGCACGCGATTGCCGAGCTGCGCCAGCACCTTGTCCGGCACATCGAGGGGGTTTTGCGTCACGAAATAGACGCCGACGCCCTTGGAGCGCACCAGCCGCACCACCTGCTCGATTTTGTCGAGCAGCGCCTTGGGCGCTTCGTCGAACAGAAGGTGCGCCTCGTCGAAGAAGAACACGAGCTTCGGCTTGTCGGGGTCGCCCACTTCGGGGAGTTCCTCGAACAATTCCGACAACAGCCAAAGCAGGAAGGTCGCGTAAAGCCGCGGATTGCCCATCAGCTTTTCGGCCGCGAGAATGCTGACATAACCACGGCCGTCGCGGTCGACCTTCATGAAGTCCTTCAGTTCAAGCGCGGGCTCGCCAAAGAATTTCTCGCCGCCCTGGTTCTCCAGGACCAGCAATGCACGCTGGATGGTGCCGACGGTCTGCTTGGTGACGTTGCCGTAGCTCGCGACCGCGCGCTTGATCTCGTCGAGCTGCGGGTTGCCGGTGCCCTCTTCCGCCTCCTTCTTGGTGCCGAACGGCGCGATCGCCTCGAGGATCGCCCGCAGATCCTTGAAATCGAGCAGCGCGAGCCCCTGATCGTCGGCGATCCGGAACGCAATGTTGAGCGCGCCTTCCTGCACGTCGTTCAGATTGAGCAGCCGCGCCAGCAGCAGCGGTCCCATCTCGGAGACGGTGGCGCGGATTGGATGGCCCTGTTCGCCGAACAGATCCCAGAAAATGGTGGGGCAATCGTCCGGCTGGAATTCGAGCCCCATGCTCTGCGCACGTTCGACCAGGAACGGCTTCGCCTCGCCGATCATCGAAATTCCGGACAGGTCGCCCTTGATGTCGGCGGCGAAGACCGGAACGCCCATGCGTGAAAAGCCTTCGGCCAGCACCTGCAGGGTCACGGTCTTGCCGGTGCCGGTCGCACCGGTGGCGAGGCCGTGACGGTTGGCCATGCGCAGCAGAATGCGCTCGGGCTTGACGCTCTGCCCGACGAAGATCGTGCCTTCGGGCTCGATTTGCTCCGCAGATTTTACCGGTGGCGCTACAGAAGCCGTCGCACCAGGCTTTGCCTTGGCCGCCTTCGCGCCGTTTTTCGGTTCGACCGAGGCGTCTGCGGTCGCATCGGCTTCGACCGACACCGATGCCGATTTTTTCTTCGCCGACTTGCTGGCTCGCTTTGCCATCGCCCCGCATCCTTTCGAAATCAAACGCATTTTTGATGCGTCGCCAGCGCCGGGTCAACGTCTGCGGTGCCGAAGTGAACCCAACATCTATGTGTGTGCCGTTATCGCATAGTGGCCAGCGTGTCACACAGTTGCATATTTGTCAGGCAGTCACTTTCCTTTGTGGATGTTTCCATTATCAATGTCCGTTCATTACCCGCCGTCAGTGCGGGAGGGGGCAGCAAACACATGGACGAGCTCGTCGGGCGACTCGTCGCCGAACTCGGCATCGACCGTCAGGTCGCTGAGCAGGCGGTCGGAATCATTCTGGCGTTTCTGATCAAGGAAGCGCCGGCGGACAAAATCAAACCGTTGATCGACGCGATGCCGGGTGCGGCCGAGGCTGCGGCTGCAGCTCCCTCGGGAGGCGCCTTCGGCATGGGTGGCATCATGGGCGTCGGGACCCAGTTGATGGGACTCGGTCTGGGCATGGGCGAGGTGCAGGGCGTCGCCCGTACCCTGCTGGCCTTCGCGCGCGAAAAGATGGGGGCAGACCAGGTCGACGAAATGGTCGGTGCAATCCCGGGTCTCTCGCAATTCGCCTGACCGGAAAACTGTCGGACTGTTTCGGGGACAGCCTTGTGTCGAAATCGCTTAAAAATCTTGATTGTCTTGATCCGGAGGTGATCGATTGCCTGCGTTCCGCGGGCATTCGGACCTCCGACAAGCTGCTGGAAGCCACCAAGAGCGCAAAAGATCGTGAAGCGCTGTCGCTGAAGACCGGAATCGAGCCGCGCGAGCTGCTGCGCTTCGCCAACCTGGCCGACAAGCTCAGGGTCAAGGGTCTCGGCACGGGTTACGCCGAGCTTCTGTGCCGGGTCGGCGTCGATACCGTGCGCGAACTGAAGTACCGCAACCCGGCCAAGCTCGCGGCCGCGATGCGGGAGGAAAACGACAAGCGCAAGCTGGTCCGGCTGGTGCCGACGGAAAAGGCGGTCGGCCGCTGGGTCGCAGCCGCAAAGACCCTGCCGCCGAAAATCACCTATCGCTAGGCCTGGTCCATAAGCCGGGCCGACAGCCCGCCGAAAGCCGTGGACCCACAAAGCGACCGGTTCACACTCTCCGGTTGACAGGCGGCCGCTCCTGCGCCCCAAAGCGCAGACCATGACCGCGTCCGGACCCAAGCCCGCGAGCCGCCTTGCGCTCACTGACCTGATCTCCCCCCACCGCGCCACGGTGATGGGGGTTCTCAATCTCACACCGGATTCCTTTTCCGACGGCGGCCGCTTCGTCGATCCGGAGGTCGCCATCGCGCACGCCACGGAGATGGTGGCGGAAGGCGCAGACATTATCGATGTCGGCGCGGAATCGACCCGGCCCTATGGCGGCATGCGGCCGGTCACGGCCGAGATCGAACAGGCCCGGCTCGAACCGGTGCTGTCCGCCGTCGCTGGCCTCGGTCGGCCGGTCTCAATCGATACGATGAAAGCGGTGGTCCTCGACTGGGCGATCCGCAACGGCGCTGCCATCGCCAATGATGTGTGGGGGCTGCAGCGCGATCCCGACATGGCGCGCGTGGTGGCCGACCATGGCGTGCCGGTGATCGTGATGCACAACCGCGACGAAGCCGATCCCGCGATCGACATCGTCGACGACATGCTCCGCTATTTCGAGCGCTCGCTGGCGATTGCCGACGCCGCCGGTGTCGGCCGCGCTCAGATCGTGATCGATCCCGGCATCGGGTTCGGCAAGACGCCGGAACAGAGCGTCATCGCGGTTGCGAAACTCGCGCAGCTTTCCTGTTTCGGTCTTCCGATCCTGATCGGGCTGTCGCGCAAGCGCTTTATCTCGTCCATCGTGCCGTCGGAGCCGGGCGAGCGGCTGGGGGGCTCGATTGCCGGCCACCTCATGGCCGTGCAGGAAGGCGCCACGATCGTGCGCACCCATGACGTGTTCGAAACCGTGCAGGCGCTTCGGGTCGCGGAAGCGATCGGGAGAGCCAAATGACTGAAGCACGAAGTGACTGCAGCACGAAGTGACGGGGAGCCCGACGTGACAGAGACCGATACCATCTTCATCTCCGGGCTCGCCCTGCACGCCCATCACGGCGTGATGCCGCACGAGGGCAAGGTCGGCCAGAGTTTCAAGCTCGACATCAAGCTCGATATCGATCTCGACGAGGCGGCGCGCTCGGACCGGCTGCGGCACACCGTTTCCTACGGCCAGGTTGCGACCATTGCGTCCGAGGCGTTCTGCGCCAAACGCTACAAGCTGATCGAGGCCGCCGCGGGCGCGGTAATCGATGCATTGCTGCAGACATTTCCGCGGGTTACGCGCGTCAGCATCACCGTGCACAAGCCGCATGCGCCGATTGCCGCGACGTTCGACGATGTCGGCGTGATCATCACCCGCAGCCGGGGGACATAGCGGTCGATGCCGCACGCTTTCGTCGCATTCGGCGGCAATGTCGGCGATGCGCGCGACACCATCGCCCGCGCCATCGCCGCATTGTGCGATGGCGACAACGTCACGCTGCGCGCGCGGTCGTCGGAATATCGCACGCCGCCCTGGGGCGTGACCGACCAGCCGCCATTCGTGAATGCCTGTATCGCGGTCGAGACCAGCCTGTCGCCGCATGCCCTGCTCGAGCGTGCGCACGAGGTGGAGCGCGCCTTCGGCCGCGACCGGAAGAACGAAACCCGTTGGGGTCCGCGCACGCTCGATATCGACATCATCGATTACGACGGCATCGTGCTCGACGATCCGATGCTGACCTTGCCGCATCCACGGCTGTTCCAGCGCGCGTTCGTCTTGGTTCCGCTTCTGGAAATCGCGCCGGACGCGACAATTTCGAATGTGCCGCTTCGTGATGCATGCGGGCGCATGGATTGCGAAGGGGTTACGCGCCTGCCTCCATCACGATGACGCGAGCGCTTCGCGTCAAACGTGCCGCAGCCACTTTGCCGCAGCGATCTGCATACGCTTGATCAGAACGATCGCCACCGCAATGCATTGGCAACACAAGGGCACGGCGAATTTGACGGAGACTATTCATGAAACCTTACCTGCTCGCAACCGCCGCAACACTGATCCTCTCGGCTCCCGCAATGGCCGGCGGTCAAAGCAGCGCCGCAGGCCAGCCAGCCGCCGGCTCGGCGCAGCAGACTTATCAGAGCGGGCAGCAGCAGCCCGGGATGCAGCAGGGCGCGCAGCGCGTCTCGCCAGACGACCTGAGCCAGTCCGAAATCCGGCAGATCCAGCAGGCGCTGAGCGATCAGGGATTCAACCCCGGTGATGTGGACGGCCAGTGGGGTCCTCAGACCGAGCAGGCACTGACCGAATTCCAGACCCAGCAGAACCTGTCGACCACAGCCGACCTGGATCAGGAAACGCTGTCGGCTCTCGGCGTGCAGGTCGCGTCCATGGATGACGCCAGCGATATCGAATCCGGCACCACCGGTTCTGGTACCACCGGTGCGGGATCGCCGGGCATGGATGAGCCCGCGCTGGATGCGGGTCCTGCTCCGGCCGAGCAGCCGGACGTAACCGGCACCCAGCAGTAACCGGGACAGGAGGGGCCGCGACGCCTCGGGGCATCGCGGCCCCTCTTTCCGGCCTGCTACGCGAGGATGATGGCGCGGAGCGTTGGCTCGTGGCATTTTGCTGTCATGACCGACCTCCGCCTCGCCGCCGAATTTCCCCCCGCGACCCGTGAGCAATGGCTGAAGCTCGTCGACGGCGTGCTCAAAGGCGCACCATTCGACAAGAAGCTGGTCAGCCAGACCTATGACGGCCTCAGGATCGAGCCGCTCTATGCTCGCAGGGACGATGCAAACGTCCTGACCGGGCGCGCGCCGGCCATGCCGTGGCAGATCATGGCGCGGGTCGATCACCCCGCTCCGAAAGAGGCCAACCGGCAGGCGCTGGAGGATCTCGAAAACGGCGCCAACGGCCTCGTGCTGGTCTGCCCCGGTGCGATCGGATCGCAGGACTTCGGCATCGACGTCTCGGCGGACGGGATCGCGACGCTGCTCGATGGCGTCTATCTCGATGCCGGCGCGCCGATCGAATTCATGCTGACGCGCGAAGCGAAAGATGTGCCGGCGCATGTCGCCGCGATCATCAAGGCGCGCAAGCTCGATCCCACGGCGTGCGATCTGCGTATCGGTTTCGATCCGATCGGGCTGATGGCGGCGGGCTCGTCGGCACCGATGCCGTGGAGCGAGATCGCGCCGCTATTCACCCGCATGACCCGAGCGCTGGCCGACGAAGGCTTCCGCGGTCCGTTCGCTGCGGCCGATGCGCGCGTCATCCACAACGCCGGCGGGTCGGAGGCGCAGGAGCTGGCTTATGCTTTGAGTGTCGCGGTCGCCTATTCGCGCGCGCTGGAAGCGGGCGGCGTGCCGTTCGAAGACGCGCGGCGGATGATCTTCTTCCGCATGAGCGCCGACGCCGACCAGTTCATGACCATGGCGAAATTCCGCGCGCTTCGGAAGCTCTGGGCGCGCGCGGAGGAAGCGAGCGGATTGGCGCCGCAGGCCATCTTCATCGGCGCAGAGACGGCGTGGCGGATGATGACGCAGCGCGATCCTTACGTGAACATGCTGCGGGTGACGATTGCGACCTTTGCGGCGGGGCTCGGCGGCGCCAATGCGGTGACGGTGCTGCCGTTCACATCGGCGCTCGGTCTGCCTGACGCTTTTGCGCGGCGGGTGGCGCGCAATACGCAGCTTGTTCTGCTGGAGGAGTCGAACCTCGCCAAGGTGGCGGACCCGGCGGCTGGTTCGGGCGGCATCGAGGCGCTGACCGATGAGTTGTGTCGCAGCGCATGGTCGCTGTTCCAGGGGACCGAGAAAGCCGGAGGTGTTGCAGCAGCACTTGCATCCGGCTTAATTCAAAAACAGGTCGCAGAGACTCGTATCGCGCGCGAAAAGGCGGTCGCGACCCGAAAGGACCCGCTTACCGGGACCAGCGAATTTCCATCCTTGAACGAAGCTGCGGTGCAAGTGCTGATGCCCAACCCTCGCCTTCAAGCAAGGACGGAGTCGGGCGAGTCCGCGGCGCTGCCGAATATCCGCCTCGCCGAACCCTATGAGGCCCTGCGTGATGCATCGGACGCCATTCTGAAAGAGACCGGCGCGCGGCCGAAAGTCTTCCTCGCCACGCTCGGCAAGCCCGCCGACAACATCGCGCGCGCGACCTTCGCGAAGAATTTCTTCGAGGCCGGCGGGATTGAAGCGGTGGAGTTCTCAGGCGGCGATCTGGCCGCGGCGTTCAAGGCGTCAGGCTCAGCGCTCGTCTGCCTGTGCTCGTCGGACGAGGTGTATGCCAGCGAGGCGGCAGCAGCGGCGCGCGCCCTCGTCGCGGCCGGTGCGAGGCATGTCTACCTCGCCGGCCGGCCGGGCGATCTCGCCGAAGCGCTTAAACAAGCCGGCGTGCAGACCTTCATTTTTGCCGGGTGCGACGTCCTCGCGACGCTTCGGGATGCCCATCGCTCTCTCAGCAAAGCCGCGTGATGCAATGCACAAAATGTGCTATCGTTGCGGCGATTGAGGCGTTGAAGACCCATGAGCCGGCTGCCTGATTTCGCATCCATCGACTGGCAGACCCCGCAGATCGCGGCTGCGGACAGCGCGTCCGCGCCTGACTGGATCACGCCCGAAGGCATTCCGGTGAAGCCCGCCTTTGGCGAAGGCGACCTCGCCGGGCTCGATTTCCTCGACACCTGGCCCGGCATCGCGCCCTATTTGCGCGGGCCCTACCCGACCATGTACGTCAACCAGCCCTGGACCATCCGGCAATACGCCGGCTTCTCCACGGCCGAGGATTCCAACGCCTTTTACCGGCGCAACCTCGCCGCCGGACAGAAGGGCCTCTCCGTCGCCTTCGATCTCGCTACCCATCGCGGCTATGACAGCGATCATCCGCGCGTGTCGGGCGACGTCGGCATGGCGGGTGTCGCGATCGACTCGATCTACGACATGCGCACGCTGTTCTCCGGCATCCCGCTCGACCAGATGACGGTGTCGATGACCATGAACGGCGCGGTGCTGCCGGTGCTCGCGCTCTATATCGTCGCGGCGGAAGAACAGGGCGTGGCGCCGGCGAAGCTCGCAGGCACCATCCAGAACGACATCCTCAAAGAGTTCATGGTGCGGAACACCTATATCTATCCGCCCGCGCCGTCGCTTCGCATCATCTCGGACATCTTCGCGTTCACCTCGCAGAACATGCCGAAATTCAATTCGATCTCGATCTCCGGCTATCACATGCAGGAGGCCGGCGCGACGCAGGATCTCGAACTCGCTTACACGCTCGCCGACGGCATCGAATATGCGCGCGCCGGCATTGCCGCCAGCATTCCGATCGACAAGTTCGCCCCCCGGCTGTCCTTCTTCTGGGCGATCGGCATGAATTTCTTCATGGAGGTCGCCAAGATGCGGGCCGCGCGCCTGCTCTGGGCCAAGCTGATGAAGGAGTTCGACCCGAAGGATGCGCGTTCGCTGTCGCTGCGCACGCATTGTCAGACCTCGGGCTGGTCGCTGGCGGCGCAGGACGTGTTCAACAACGTGCCGCGCACCATGATCGAAGCGATGGCGGCAACGCAGGGACACACCCAGTCGCTGCACACCAATGCGCTGGACGAGGCGCTGGCGCTGCCGACCGATTTCTCCGCGCGCATCGCACGCAATACCCAGATTGTGCTGCAGCAGGAAAGCGGCACCACGCGCATCATCGATCCGTGGGGCGGTTCGTTCTATGTCGAGAAACTGACCTACGAACTTGCGAAAAAGGCCTGGGACCACATCCAGGAGGTCGAAGCGCTCGGCGGCATGGCCAAGGCGATCGAGGCAAGCATTCCAAAGCTTCGCATCGAAGAGGCCGCCGCCAAGACCCAAGCCCGCATCGATGCTGGCGTGCAATCGGTCATCGGCGTCAACAAATACAAGCCGAAGAGCGAAGCGCAGATCGACGTGTTGAAGGTCGACAATTCAACCGTGCGCACGCTGCAGCTCGACAAGCTCGCGCGGCTGCGCAAGGAACGCGATCCGAAGGCGGTCGAGGCTGCGCTGACCGCGCTGACCAATGGCGCGAACCAGGGCGGCAACCTGCTGGCCCTTGCGGTCGATGCGGCGCGTGCCAAGGCCACGGTCGGCGAGATTTCATCGGCGCTCGAACAGGTGTTCGGGCGTCACCGCGCGGAGATCAAGGCGATTTCCGGCGTCTACAAACGGGAGGTCGGCGGAATGTCCGACGCCGTCGAGCGTGTACAGAAGCTCGTCACGCAATTCGAAACGGATGAGGGCCGCAGGCCGCGCATCCTGGTGGCCAAGGTCGGCCAGGACGGCCACGACCGCGGCCAGAAGGTGATCGCGTCGGCTTTCGCCGATCTCGGCTTCGACGTCGATATCGGTCCGCTGTTCGCCACCTCGGCCGAAGCCGCGCGCCAGGCGGTCGAAAACGACGTGCATATCGTCGGACTTTCCTCGCTCGCTGCCGCCCATTTGACCGCCGTTCCTGAACTTAAGGCAGAACTTGAGAAGCAGGGCCGCGGCGACATCATGATCGTGGTCGGCGGCGTGGTGCCGCCGCAGGACTGGGATGCGGTGAAAGCAGCTGGCGCCGAAGCCATCTTCCCGCCCGGCACCGTGATCGCGGAAGCGGCAGAAGACCTGATCCGCAAGCTTAACAAGCGGCTCGGCTACGGCCAAAAGGCGGCGGAGTAATCCGGCGCGGCGCACCGCCGCTCCCGGCCTCCCCCCTCCCGCCGCTCAAGAGTCTTTGATCGATATTCGAACCTGATCAGGTTGAGCGCGCGTCCAATCGAAGTGACACTCGTCCGGCATTGGGGGAGATGTTCGTGACAGACGTTGCAGAGATTGCGCCTGCTTATTCCATCCTCCCCGACGCACCCGACACCTTCTGTAGTTATCTCGCCAGGCAATTCATCGCCAAGCGCGGCTTCGCGCCGTGCGATATCCCGGAAGCCGCCCCCCTCGCTGCCCATTGCGATCACCTGCTGTCCTACGCAGACGGAAACTCCCTCACCATCCTGGCGATGGTCGATCGTGAAACGCATCCGGGCAAGACATTCGACATGTCGCCCGAGGCAACGGCCGAGATCGGCAGGGCTTGTCTGAAACGAACCGGCTCAAGCTATTTCAGTCAGGACCTCGTCGCCCTCATGATCATGGAGGCCGGACCACAGGACGAGGATCAGCGCGCACGGCTCTCCCAAATCAAGGCGTCCGGCCTGTTCTCGAAGATGCAGCCATCCGGCTGGATCGTCGATCCGCAGCAGAAATCGGTCTGGACCAATGCGCGGTTCGGCAGCCTGTCGCCCTACAGGCGCTTCATCCACAAAATGATGACATCGCCACGCGAGCAGATCGCCCCACCGCAGACGGTCGCCGTCGATCTCACGCCCCGCTTTCCCTATCTCACCGTGGCAATCATCGGCGTGCTGTGCGGGATTTTTGCCGCCGAGATCGTATTCAGTGTCGGCCCATGGACGGGCATGTTGCAGCCCTCGATCGCGACGTTGCTGGCCTTCGGCGGCATCTATCGCCCGCTGGTGATGCAGGGCGAATGGTTCCGGTTGTTTTCGGGTCCGCTGCTGCATGCCGATGCGATGCATCTCGCGCTCAATTGCATCGCACTCTACATCTCGGCTCGCATTCTGGAGGGATTGGTCGGGCGTGCCTGGCTCGCCGCCCTCTTCGTCATCGGCGCGATCTCCGGCGCGCTGTTTTCGCTCGTCTTCAATCTCGACAATCTGGTGTCGGTCGGCGCCTCCGGCGCGGTGATGGCGCTGTTCGCCGCATTGCTGGTGCTCGCCTTCCATTTTCCGAAGGGGGCAGATCGCACCGTCCTCCTCACCAATTCGATTTACGTCCTGGTGGCGTCGATGGTGCCGGTCACGTCGTCCGGCGGCAAGGTCGACATAGCGGCTCACGCCGGTGGCGCGCTCGGCGGCCTTGTGGTCGGCGCCTTGCTGCTGGCAATCTGGCGTAAGGACGAGCCGCATCCGCGCTTCGCAGGTGCAGGCGCTGCGATCGGTCTCGCGGGGCTGGCGGCGTTCATCTTCGCTTTCACGCCGCTACCGCAAAACTATCGCGAAGGCCTCATCAGCGCGGCGATGATCCCCGACAGCGAAACACCGAAGAACGCAACCGAATGGCGGGAGCGCGCGCCCGACCTGATGGCCAGATATCCGCGCGATCCACGGCCGCGCTATTTCCGCGCGATCGATCTGATCGACGCCCGGGACATAACCACGGCGGAGCACGAGTTGCGCGCCGGCCTGGCCGAGGTCGACTTGTGGCGCAAAGTAATCAACCCCGAATTTGCGATGCATATGCAGGTCGCGCTGGCGATCACCCTGGCGGGGGACCGTCTGCAGGAGGCGCGCGAAGTGGCCAAGCCGACCTGCGACTGGGCCACCGGACCGACGCGCCAATTGCTGGACGAGAACAAGCTGTGTCCGGACTAGGATCGCTGCGCGCTAGCCCACACTTGTGCTATGGCTTGCGCCGGAAGCGAATCCGCGTTTGCCGCTGACGCGACGAAGCGTTACGCACGAAGCCCTGAGCGTTCCTGACCATCGTGAACTCGAAGACGAGCGACACCCAAACACTGGCGGACGCCATCCGCTCCGGCGATCGCGCCACACTGGCGCGCGCCATTACGCTGATCGAGAGCCGGCGCGAGGATCACCGCAAGCAGGCGCATCAGCTGGTGCAGGACCTGCTGCCGCAAACCGGCAAGGCGATCCGCATAGGCATCACCGGCTCGCCGGGCGTCGGCAAGTCGACCACGATCGACGCGCTTGGCTCTTTCCTGACCCGCGGCGGGCACAAGGTCGCGGTGCTCGCGGTCGACCCCTCCTCCACCCGCACCGGCGGCTCGATCTTAGGCGACAAGACCCGGATGGAGCGTTTGTCCGCTGATGACAATGCCTTTATCCGTCCATCGCCGTCCTCCGGCACGCTCGGCGGCGTGGCGGCGAAAACCCGCGAAACCATGCTGCTGTGCGAGGCCGCCGGCTACGACGTGATCCTGGTCGAGACGGTGGGAATCGGCCAGTCCGAAACCACCGTCGCCGGCATGACCGATTTCTTCCTGGTGCTGATGCTGCCCGGCGCAGGCGATGAATTGCAGGGAATCAAGAAGGGCGTGGTGGAACTCGCCGACATGATCGCGGTCAACAAGGCCGACGGCGACAATATCCGGCGCGCGCAGCAAGCCGCGGCTGAATATCGCGCGGCGCTGCATATATTGAAGCCCGCGAGCGACGGCTGGACGCCGCCGGTGATCACCTATTCCGCATTAACGGGCGACGGGCTGCCCGCGATCTGGCAGACCATCTGCAATTATCGGCAATCTTCTGACGCGTCGGGCGCGCTGGCCAAGAAACGCCGCGATCAGCAGGTCACATGGATGTGGTCGATGCTCGAAGAGCGGCTGTTCGCGAAACTGCGGGCGGATCCCGAACTCAAGGGCAGGTTGCCGCAACTCGAAAAAGCGGTGGCGGCCGGACAGCTGTCGCCAATGCTCGCGGTCGAGGAGATCGCAAGCGCCATGGGATTATGAATGCGAATGAATGACGTGAAAGCGAACGACGCGAGACCCACTGACCCGGACACCGACGACCCGAAAGCGAACGACACGCAAAAAGTCAATCTGCAGCACCGCTTCGCCACCCGCGACGATCTCCCGGCCCTGACCGCGCTGATGGAACTCGCGATCGGCGAATTGCAGAAGCCGTTCCTCAATCCGGCGCAGATCGCCTCCAGCCGCACGATCATGGGCATCGACACCCAGCTGATCGACGACGGCACCTATTTCATCGTCGAGCAGGACGGCCAGTTGGCCGGCTGCGGCGGCTGGAGCCGGCGCGCCACGCTCTATGGCAGCGATGCTTCGCCCGGACGCGACCCGGCGCTGCTCAATCCGGCGAAGGATCCCGCGCGCGTGCGCGCGATGTACACGCATCCTGACTTCACCCGCCGCGGCGTCGGCCGCCTGATCCTGGACTTGTGCGAATCTGCTGCGCGCGCCGAGAACTTCATCCATGCGGAACTGATGGCGACGATGGCCGGCGTGCCGCTGTATCGCGCCTGCGGTTACCTAGCCGTCGCCGATGTGAGCGATGCCAGTGGCGGCACGCCGGTGCCGCTGATGCGGATGCGTAAGCGGCTGTAACGGCGCGCGTCACCGCTCACGTTACGCCGGGATAATTGTTTCCCTTCAGCAGCCGCGCCAGATGCGCAGCGTTGGCGGCGGCCATCGCCGTCGCCACCGCGACCTTGTCCGGGGCGGACCGGAATTCGTTGTAATTCTTCGATTGCATCGCTTCGCCGACCCAGTAGGTCATGCCGTTCGCGGGAATCGTGAACCCGCAATCGGAGAGCGCCTGATAGAGTTCGGCCGAGACGTGATGTGCGCCGTCCTCGTTGCCGACCACCGCGACAAGCGCGATCCGGTTGTAGGTCTTCATGCGCTTGCGGTCGTCCATGTCATGGATCATGGCATCGAGGCGCTCCAGCACCCGCTTGCAGATGCTGGATTGCTGGCCGAGCCAGATCGGGGTGCCGATGACGAGGATGTCGGCGGCCAGGATCCCTCTGAGCAGGCCGGGCCACGCGTCCCCCTCCCCTTCGTCGCTCTCGACCCCGGGTTTGATATCGTGATCGGCGGCGCGCACGATTGCACCGCCGGACACGCCGTGACCGGCCAATGCGTCCAGTAATTGCCGGATCAGCACGTCGGTTGACGATTTCTCCTCGTTCTCTATCCCTTTCAGGGAGCAGTTGATCGCGAACGCAGTCAGGGCCATGACGAAAAAGTCCCGGTTGAAACGCAAGGTCCGGAAGTCAATCCCCGCCGCTCACGCACGTTCCCGCAGCCGGCCGCTTCGGATTCTGGTCACCGGTTTCGGCCCGTTTCCCGGCGCGCCCGACAACCCGACCGGTCCGCTCGTTCGCGCACTCGGGCGCAAGCGCTGGTCGGGGGCCACGGTCAAGTCGCATGTGTTTGCGACCCGCTACAATACGGTGGACCGCGCACTGCCGCGGTTGCTGAAGACTTTCGAGCCGAACGCGATCGTCATGTTCGGGCTGGCCACGCGCTCGCGCGCGATCCGGGTCGAGACGCTCGCACGCAATCGCATCTCGCATTATCCCGATGCAGGCGGTTTCACACACGGCCCATGTGCAATCGAGGCGGCCGCTGCTCGCACCCTCGCCGTACGTGCACCGACTGCGGGCTTGCTGCGCGCTATAAAGCGCGCCGGATTGCCGGCGCGGCTGTCGCGCAATGCCGGTGATTATCTGTGCAATTACATTCTCTGGCATGCGACGCGCGCGAGCGAAACACACGGCGTGGAACTTTCAGCTTTCATTCATGTGCCGGAGCCTTCACTGCGCATCACGCCGGATGCGTTGCTGGCGGCAGGCGAAGCGATCATCGAGACCATGATCGCAACGCTGCGCCGGAAGCGCCGTCAGCCGGTTCACCAATAACGGCGATTCCGCTTCAGGACGTGTTGTCCAATGCTCCGGGCCGCTGGCATGGGTGCGTCAGACGGGTTTTGCGGGGGCGTAATTTCAGAACCAAGGGCGATTTCATTAGCTGTCTCAACGGCCGGTCGGTGACCGGCTGCCGATTGCGCTGACTGAAACTCCTCAGCCGGCCTCAACCCACAACGAGCCATTCGTACGCTTGCAAAGCAAAGCGACGTGCTTCCGCACGTCCGCATGGATGCGCGAGCGAGCAACAAAGGAAAGTGTCAATGACTGCGTCCTGGTTGGACAAAACCGTCAAGGCGCGGAACGTGGCGGCGACTGCCGCATCCGCTGCTGCAATTCTAGTACTGGCTGCATCGTTCGGCGCCCCGGCCTTCGGGCAGCGGGACGTGGCACCCACGAATGTGCAGACCTACGCCACGCTCGGCGACTGGATCGTCGAGTTCGTGCCGGCCGAGCGCCAGCGTCAGATCCCCGCCTTCTGCCAGGTGACGCGGGTTTATGACCAGGGCGTCCAGCTTCGCGTCGTGTCGGGCGCAAACCTGTATGCCATCGACTTCCAGGGTCAGAACATGCTTGCCGACAACCGCAAGAGTTTCGACCTCGAATACATATTCGATGTGCCCAATTCGTCGGCGCAGCGCACCGTCGGAAACATGATCACCGACGGTGAAGGCTTCGAATGGATCCGGATCGTGGAGCCCACCGACCAGCCCGGCTCCGCCGACGAAATGATGAATGCGCGGCAGTTGCTCATCAAATCCCTGACGGACCGGCGCCAGTGGCCGTATCAGATCAATGGCAGCAACCGCGCGCTCAATGCCCTGTTCGATTGCCGCGACGAGAAAGTGCTCGGCCAGCCGCGCCGCCGGGCGCCGGCTCCGGTCGCGCAGCCGGCGCCGCAATTCCAGCAGGCACCGCCGCCGCCTCCCGTGGCGCAATTCCGGCAGGCACCGCCGCCTCCCGCACGCGGCGACAACTTCGACTTCTGCAACGAGTATGCAGCCAAAATGGTCTCCGCCACCGAGCGTGCGCTGCAGGCGAAATGCGCCGGCTGGCCCGCCGGACATCGCAATCATGTCGGGCATTTCGACTGGTGCCGGACCAAGCCGCGCGCCGATGTCGACAGGGCGCTCGCAAGCTGGGGCGGCCGGTTGCAGGGATGTCTCGCCAACCAGGGCGGCGGCGGCCGGCCGCAGGGCAACGTTTATCAGGCCCGCTGGGACTGGAAGGGCGCGCTCAAGTCGAAGCGCGATCCGAACAACACCAGTTCGTTCGAGCTCAAGTCATCGACGAGCGCGGTCTATTGCTACAAGCAGGATTGCCGCAACGTGACGGTGGCGAAGGGCCCCGACGGCAGCCTGAGCTTTTCAACCAACGGCAAGAACTATTTCGAGCTCAACCCCAGAAACAATCAGATGCATGCGCGGTTCTGGGAAGACTTCGCGCCGCCTGCGCGTGCTCCGGACGCCACAGCAGTCTTCGCGAAGAGATAGTATCGAATATCAGGCCCCAGCCAGCTGCGGCGACGATCCGACTGTGATCATCGCCGCAACAACAACACCGCATACGAAAGAAACCCAACATGAAGTCAGCCACGCTCGCTGTTGTCGCAGCAATCGTGACAGCAACGCTATTCGCCTTCCACACGCCGGCATTTGCGCAGACCTCGGTCGAATGGGTGCAGGTGGGCGGCCCGTTCCGGGTCAAGGCAGCCACCGCCGGCACGGCGAGCAATCCGCTCTGCGTTCACGGCTTGCGCTGCACCTGCCCGGGCGCCGGCAGCTATTGCGGTCAGCATCGCAACGGAACCGAGGTCGAGTTCTGGAAGGACGGCTGCAACCGGCCAGCGATCACCATCAAATGCGTGATCAGGACCGCGGGCGCAACGCCGCCCGGTCCAGTCGCCGGACCGGGCTGCCCTGCCCCCGGTACAGTCCGCTCCGACAATAGTGCGCAGAAATCGGCACTGGAATTCCAGAACCTGTCGGGCCGCAGGGTGGACATCTTCTGGCTGGACTACAAGGGCGGGCGCAAGCACTACAAGACCCTGAACCCGGGTCAGAACTACACGCAAAGCACCTTCGCCACGCATCCCTGGATCGCAGTCGACCCGTCCGGCCGCTGCATCGGCGGCGTGTTCCGCGCCAATCCGGGACGCAACACGTTCCAGATCATGTAGCGGCAGGTGGCAGCAGGGCGTCGTCACTCCCGGCTTGATTGCGTCGCGCAGTTAAGCGAGACACATTCGATCCGTGAGGTTGATCGATGACGCTCCTGCCCCTGCGTTCTGTGCTGCGCATATTGGCCGTTTTCAGCGGATGCACCATCCTGCTCGCCGGCACACAGGCCTTAGCGCAGACGCCGGATCAATTCGACAAGCCCGCGGCGGTCCGCAGCATCAACCCGAAGCCCGACGACTCGACGGAAATCCGCTGCACCTATTTTTCCGACCTGATGGTGCGGGAGACCCAGGACGGTCCCGAATCCGAAAATGCGGCGATCGTGCGAAATCCGAAGGCGGCCTGCAAAGCCGGTGCGGTTCCGGGCGAGACCCTGCTCGACACCGCCGGCATGACTCTCGACGGACGGAAGGGATCGTATCTCCTGTTCTCCGATCTCGATCCCCATGGCGCGACCGGGTTCGTGATCATCGATACGAAGACCGGACACATCCTCCTGCGCGACACCGCCATGAGCCATCCGGTATTGCAGACCCTCAGCCTCGAGAATGGCAACCTTCGCCTGCGCTACAGGCGCGGCGTCAATGCGCCCTGCTCGCTGATGCAGGACGCGAAAAAATGCTGGGCGCAGCTTGTGACGGAGAAGCTGGTGCCGGCCGATCTGCCGGCACCGCCGGCGCAGATCTGCAACGAGGCGTATGGCCGCGACAACGCTCCGCGCAACAATCCGAGCATCGTGGTCTATGCGACCGAGGTCATCGTCGAGACCGGCGGAAAGACAAGGGTGGTGTCGCGCGGCGCGGTCGGATGCGAGTCGATGCCCTGACCGCCTGCATGGCGGCGAGTTCCGGCCCTTAACCCTGCCGCGCGATTGTGCGCGCCAGGCCGATCCACGACGGCGGCCAAGGGCTTATGTTGATGCCCCACCCGATCACGCCGGGAGCATCGCCATGCCGGTCAACCGCCGCACCATCATCGCCGCCAGCGCCTTCGGGGCTGCGGGCGCGGCTGCCCCGGCGGCAGCAGCGCCCGTTCTTGGCCTCGATGCCAGCCAACTGGGGCTGAAACCCGATTCCGCGCAGGACCAGTCGCAAGCCTTGCAGCGTGCGATCGATCGCGCGGCGCAGGCGCGCACCACGCTGATCCTTCCGGCCGGCACTTATCGTGTCGCGGAGTTACGGTTGCCGCCGCATGCCAGGATCTCCGGCACGCGCGGCGCGACACGGCTGTCGCTCGCGCATGCGCGCTCGCTGTTCGTCGGCGAGCGGGCGGAAAACATCGACCTGACCGGACTGGTCATCGACGGGCTGAAGGCGAAGCCGGCGGAAGGCCGCGCGCTGGTGCATCTGGTGGATGCGCAGGATGTCCGTCTGACCGATTGCGCCATCGTCGATGCGGGACGCAATGCGATCACACTGGAACGCTGCTCGGGTGCGGTGACCGGCTGCGTGATCGAGGATGCCGGCGACGGCGCGCTGTTCGCGATCGACTCCACCGGACTTCGCATCGCCGGCAACGTGATCCGCCGCTCCGGCAATAACGGGATTCAGGTCTGGCGCACGGCATTCGGCAATGACGGCACCATCGTCACCGATAACCGCATCGAAGACACCCGCGCCGATGCCGGCGGCGACGGGCCCTACGGCAATGGCATCAGCGTCTACCGCGCCGCCAACGTGCTGGTGCGCGGCAACCGCATCGACGGCTGCGCCTTCTCGGCGGTGCGCGGGAATTCGGCGTCGAACATCCAGATCGCCGGCAATATCTGCACCGGCCTCGGCGAAGTCGCGATCTATTCGGAATTCTCGTTCGAGGGCGCGGTGATCACCGGCAACACCGTGGACGGCGCAACGCTCGGTATCTCGGTGACGAATTTCGATGTCGGCGGCCGGCTCGCGGTGGTTCAGGGCAATCTGATCCGCAATATCACCGCCGGCGTGAGCGAAGATCGCGGCGCCGGCATCGCCATCGCGGCCGACAGCGTGGTCACCGGCAATGTGATCGAGAACACCGCCGTGATCGGCATCGCGGCCGGCTATGGCCCTTATCTGCGCGACGTGATCGTCAGCGACAACGTGATGCGCGGGACCAATATCGGAGTCGCGGTCAGCGTGGTGAAAGGATCGGGCACGGCGCTGATCGCCAACAACCTGATCGCCGACGCCAAGGGCGGCGCGGTGGTCGGCCTGGAATGGGAAAAGCGGGTCACCGGCGACATGACCCGGGATGGCGTCGGCAAGCACGCACACGTGACGTTGAGCGGGAACCGGGTGCGGTGAGGATCACCGCCCTTGTGGTGCCGCAAATCGATTCCTAATTTACCGCCATGGAGTCACCGCTCGCGCGCCGCCGATCCTGGCGCAAGATCATCATGCTCACCATTCTCGCCCTGTTTCTCTTGCCGGTCGCGGCACGCGCTGCCCTGTTCGCGTTCGAAGACCGCCCGAGCGGCTGGCGCAATGCCGACTGGTCCAGCATCGGCGCCCTGCCCGCGGCTGCCGCGCATCCGGAGGCCCGCGTCCTGTTTCTGTCAGGCCGCACTGGCGGGCTGAAGGGGGCGGTCGCGGTGCATAGCTGGGTGGTGTTCAAGCGGCCCGGCGCGAAAAGCTGGACCCGCTACGACGTGGTCGGCTGGGGCAATCCGGTACGGCTGAATGGCTGGGCGCCGGACGGGCGCTGGTACGGCTCGCCGCCGACCGTCGTTGCCGACATCAAGGGCGAGCAGGCGGAAGCCGTCATCCCGGCCATCGAAAAGGCCGTGAAGGATTACCGCTACGCCAATTACGGCGATTACCGTCTGTGGCCCGGGCCGAACAGCAATTCCTTCGTCGCGGCGATCCTGCGTGACGTGCCGCAGATCCAGGCGACGCTGCCGCCGAACGCGATCGGCCGCGATTTCCGTCCCGGCCCTTATCTCGGCTTGACCGATTCCGGCACCGGCATCGAGGCCAGCCTTTACGGGCTGCTCGGCGTGAAAGCCGGCTGGATCGAGGGGCTGGAGTTCAATCTCGGCGGGCTTGTCGCCGGGCTCGATATCCGCAATCCGGCGCTGAAACTGCCGGGCTTCGGACGGATCGGCCTGCCCTATTCCTCCGCCAATGCCGCGCTGGCGCCGTCAAGGTAAGGTCTGCTCCTGCATGTTGAGTCTGTAGCCCGGATAAGCGACAGCGAAATCCGGGACCGCAAGACCCCGCATGTCGCTTCGCTCATGCAGGCTACGGATGCTACGGGGGAGCCATGACCACCGCGCGCAAATCGCCACCCGTACTGTCGATCATCGTCCCGGTGCACAATCACGCGCGCCGCATCGGTCCGGTGCTGCAAGCACTGCGACCGTTCAGCGACCGCAATGTCGAGATCATCGTGGTCGATGGCGGCTCGACCGACGACACTGCGATGCTGGCGCGGCCGCTCGCCGACCAAGTGATCCGCGCGCCGCACGGCCTCGGCCGCCAGATGAACGAGGGCGCCAAGGTCGCGAACGGTTTCATCTTCCTGTTCCTGCGCCCCGATACCACGCTGCCGGCGGACGCCGATACCCAAGTGATGGTCGGCCGTTCGCGCGACACGTCGGTGTGGGGGCGGTTCGACCTGCGCATCGCCGGACGGCACATGCTGCTGCCGCTGGTGTCGCGTTGGCTGAACTGGCGCTCGCGGGTGTCGGGCATTGCCACCGGCGATCAGGCGATCTTCGTTCAGCGCGAGACCTTTTTCCGGATCGGCGGCTTCAGCCATCTGCCGGTGCTGGAAGACATCGAATTGTGCCAGCGGCTGAACGCCATCTCGCCGCCGATCTGCGTGGCCTCGCGGGTCACCGTGCCGGGCGAGCGCTACGATCGCGGGGGATTGTGGCGGACATTGCGCGACCGATGGATGATGCGGCTGCGCTATCGCATGGGCGCGAAGCCGGAAGACCTTGCTAAGCGATATGGAATTGACGGCGGCCCCACGCCCGCCGGCGCTAGCTCATCCGGATCAGCACCAGTCCGCAAACGATCATCAGCGCCGCGCTGATGCGCGCCGGGCGCAGCGGCTCCTTGAGGAACACGACCGCGATCAATGCGCCGAACAGCACGCTGGTCTCGCGTAGCGCGGCCACCAGTGCGATCGGCGCCAGCGTCATCGCCCAGATCACGATGCCGTAGGACAGAAGCTGCAGGCCGCCGCCGACCAGGCCGACCGGCCATGTTTTCAGCATCGGCGCTATGGCGGACGGACCGCGGCGGATCAGGAAATAAACGATCATCGCCAGCGCGTTGCCGATGAACATCGCCAGCGTATAGGCATGCGGATTGCCCGCAGTCCGTCCGCCGATGCCGTCCACCACCGAATAGAGGCAAATCGTCAGCGCGGTGAACAATGCAAAGCCGACCGCGCGCCGGTCCGGCGGCTGCATCAAGCGGCCGCCCCGCAGCGACAGCAGCAGCACGCCGGATGCAAGGATGACGATGCCGCTCCAGCCGGCCGCTCCGACCCGCTCGCCAAGCAACGAGGCGGTGACGCCCGCGGTCATGAGCGGCGCCGAACCGCGCGCCAGCGGATAGACCTGCCCGAGATCGCCGGTGCGATAGGCTTCGCTCAGACCGATGAAGTAGAACAAGTGGATGACGACCGACGCGATCACCCATGGCCACGCGACCGCCGTAGGCAATCCTGCGAATGGCAGCAGCGCGAGCGAAACCAGCCCGGCGCCGGTGGTGATGAGCACGGTCGAGGTGAGCGGATCGAGCCCGGTCTTGATCGCAGCATTCCAGCCGGCATGACAGGCGGCGGCGAACAGCACGGCGGCGAAGACAGTGGAGTCCAATTACGTCTCGCTGCCCTTTCCCTCTCCCCTCCGGGGGAGAGGGTGGTCGAGGCTCGCGTAGCGGGCCGAGACCGGGTGAGGGGGAGCCGTCAGTTTCGATACGAGATCGCTCAGCACACCGTCCGGATTGCTCAGGATGTCATTATTCGCGTAGCGGACAACAACATAGCCTTGTTCCATCAGCCACCGGTCTCGATTCGCATCCCTGTCCGACACATAATGTTGCCCGCCATCAGCCTCAACGATCAGCTTGCTTCCGAGGCAAACAAAGTCCGCGATGAAAGGACCGACCGGCGCCTGGCGTCGGAATTTGGCGCCACCGAGCCTGCGGCTTCGCAGCAAAAACCATAACTTTCTCTCGGCATCGGTCATGTCGCGGCGCATGGATCGTGCGCGCGATGTAGCAAGTGGCGGGCGTTCGTATTTAACCACCGTCCGCAAAGCCCCCTCACCCGGTCCGGCCTTCGGCCGGACCACCCTCTCCCCCAAAGGGGAGAGGGAAAGCAAGACCTCACCTACAGCCTGATCCGCAGCAGGCCCGCCAGCTCACCCACGATGCCGCGGCGGAACAGCAGCACGCAGACGACGAAGATCGCGCCTTGGATGATGGTCACCCATTGACCGAATTCGGCCAGTGCATTCTGCATGTAGATGATGACGAAGGCGCCGACGACCGGGCCGAAGATGGTGCCGAGCCCGCCGACCAGCGTCATCAGCACGACTTCACCCGACATCGACCAATGCACATCGGTGAGCGATGCGAGCTGCACCACCAGCGCCTTGGTGGCGCCCGCGGTGCCCGACAATGCCGCCGACAGGACGAAAGCGAGCAGCTTGTAACGCTCGGTTTTGTAGCCGAGCGATATCGCCCTCGCCTCGTTCTCACGGATCGCCTTCAGCACTTCGCCGAACGGCGAATTGATGATGCGGTAGATCACCAGGAAGCCGCCGAGGAAGACCACCGCAACCAGCGTATACATCCCGACCGGATTGTTGATGTCGATCAGCCCGAACAAGCGGTTGCGCGGCACCGCCTGGATGCCGTCTTCGCCGCCGGTGAACGGCGCCTGCAGCGCGAAGAAATACATCATCTGCGCCAGCGCCAGGGTGATCATCGCGAAATAGATGCCCTGACGGCGGATCGCGAGCGCCCCGGCGAACAGCCCCAGCACCGCGCCGACCAGCGTGCCGGCAATGATCGCGAGTTCCGGCGTGAAGCCCCAGGACTTGGCGACATAGGCAGCGACATAACTCGCCCAGCCGAAATACAGCGCATGCCCGAACGACAGCAGGCCCACATAGCCGATCAGCAGATTGAAGGCGCAGGCGAACAGCGCGAAGCACAGGATCTTCATCATCAGCACCGGATAGATGAAGGCCGGCGCCGCGATCACAAACGCGGTGAGGATCAGGAAGCCGATCACCTCGCTGCGCGAGGTTTGCGCGGACGCGGCGGTCACCTGGGCGTTGATGGCATGTTCGGTCATGTCACGCCGTCCGTCCAAACAGGCCCGCCGGCCGGATCAGCAACACGATCGCCATGATGACGAAAATCACGGTGTTGGAGGCTTCCGGGAAAAACACCTTGGTCAGTCCTTCGACGATGCCGAGCCCGAATCCTGTGACGATCGCGCCCATGATCGAGCCCATGCCGCCGATCACCACCACCGCGAACACCACGATGATGATGTCGGCGCCCATCAGCGGGTTAACGCTGTAGATCGGCGCCGCCATCACGCCCGCCAGCGCGGCGAGGCCGACGCCGAAGCCGTAGGTCAGCATGATCATCAGCGGCACGTTGATGCCGAAGGCGCGCACCAAAGTCGGATTTTCGGTTGCCGCGCGCAGATAGGCGCCGAGCCGCGTGCGCTCGATCACGAACCATGTGGTGAGGCAGACGAACAGCGAGAACACCACCACCCAGGCGCGGTAGTTCGGCAGGAACATGAAGCCGAGATTGCGGCCGCCCTGCAGGATATCCGGGACCTGATACGGCAGGCCGGAGGAGCCGTATTGCTGGCGGAACAACCCCTGGATGATCAGCGCCAGGCCGAAGGTCAGCAGCAGGCCGTAGAGATGATCGAGGTGATAGAGCCATCGCAACAGGAAGCGCTCGATGATGATGCCGGTGATCGCGACCATGATCGGCGCGATCAGCAGCGCCGCGAAATAATTGACGCCGAAAAACTGCAACAGGAAATAGGCCGCAAAGGCGCCCATCATGTACTGGGCGCCGTGGGTGAAATTGATGATGTTGAGCAGGCCGAAAATCACCGCCAGCCCAAGACTGAGCAGCGCGTAGAACGAGCCGTTGATCAGGCCGAGCAGGAGCTGGCCGAACAACGCCTGCGAGGGGATGCAGCGGCCGCCAAGGATTTCAGGAACACAGAGTTCGAACATTATGTGGTCTCGCGTCCCGGGCGCGGCGCAGCACGCAAGTGTTGCGCCGCAGACCCGGGACCCATGGGTCCCCGGTCAACTGCGCCCCGGATCAGCGGCGCACCGTTTCACGCGGCGCCGCGTCCGGGGCACGAGGTCTTCAGCCCTTCACCAGCGGGCAGCCACCCTCGCTCATCGGGCGGAACGCCTGATCGGCGGGGATCGTGGCGCGCACCTTGTAATAGTCCCACGGCCCCTTCGACTCGGCCGGCTTCTTCACTTCGAACAGATACATCGGGTGAATCTTGCGGCCGTCCTGACGCACCTCGCCCTTGCCGAACAGCTTGTCGTCGGTCGGCATCTCTTTCATCTTCGCCACCACCGCGGCCCCGTCGGCATCGCTCTTCAGCGCTTCCAGCGCCTTGAGATAGTGCGTCACCGCCGAATACACGCCGGCATGCACCATGGTCGGATAGGAGCCCTTGTTCTGGGCGATGAACTTCTTGGTGAATTCACGATTGTTGTCGTTCAGATCCCAGTACCAGGCCTCGGTCATGACAAGGCCCTGAGCGGTCTTGAGGCCCAGCGCATTCACGTCGGTGATGAAGGCGAGCAGCGCGGCGAGGTTCTGGCCGCCCTGCACGATACCGAATTCGGCTGCCTGCTTGATCGCGTTGGTGGTGTCGGCGCCGGCATTGGCGAGGCCGATGATCTTGGCCTTGGATGACTGCGCCTGCAGCAGGAACGAGGAGAAATCCTGCCCGGGGAACGGATGGCGGACCTTGCCGACCACCTTGCCGCCATTCTTCTCGACCACCGCGGAGGTGTCGCGCTCCAGCGCATGGCCGAAAGCGTAATCGGCAGTGAGGAAGAACCAGGTGTCGCCACCGGTCTTGACGATGGCATTGCCGGTGCCGTTCGCCAATGCCCAGGTGTCATAGGTCCAGTGGATGGTGTTCGGCGTGCAGGCCTTGCCGGTCAAATCGGACGCGGCCGCGCCCGACACCAGGAACACCTTGTTCTTGTCCTTGACGATCTGATTGACCGCGAGCGCGACCGAGGAGGTCGGCACGTCGACGATGGCATCGACCTTGTCGACATCGATCCAGGTGCGCACCACGTTGGAGCCGACGTCCGGCTTGTTCTGATGATCGGCGCCGACGATTTCGACCTTCATGCCCTTGGCGGCCGCGCCGAAATCCTCGACCGCCATGCGCGCGGCGATCACCGAGCCCTGCCCCGACAGATCGGAATAGGTGCCGGACATGTCGTTCATGACGCCGATCTTGATGACGCCGTCGCTGAATTGCGCATGCGCGGTACCAGCGCACAAAGCGGCTGCGAATGCGGCAACTCCCAGAGCGTGCCTTGCTGAAAGACGTGACATTCCTTCCTCCTTTTGTGACGCTTTTGTTGCGCCGTTTATACGCCCAGATAGTCGTGCAGCTTATCCAGACTTTGTTCGAGTTCGGAACTGAGCAGTTTGTCTACTACCCGTCCGTGTTCCATCACATAATAGCGGTCCGCCACGGTGGCCGCGAAGCGGAAGTTCTGCTCAACCAGCAAAATCGTGAATCCCTGAGCCTTGAGCGTGCGGATGGTATTGCCGATCTGCTGGATGATGACCGGCGCAAGACCTTCGGTCGGCTCGTCGAGCAGCAGCAGGCGCGCACCGGTGCGCAAAATTCGGGCAATGGCCAGCATCTGCTGCTCGCCGCCCGACAGCTTGGTGCCCTGGCTCGAACCGAGCCGCTCCTTCAGGTTCGGGAACAGGTCGAAGATGCGCTCGAGCGACAGGCCGCCCGGCTTGACCACCGGCGGCAACATCAGGTTTTCCTCGACCGACAGGCTGGCGAAGATGCCGCGCTCCTCCGGGCAGAGCGCGATGCCGGCCCGCGCGATCCGGTTCGACGGCAGGCCGATCAGTTCGAGGCCCTCGAAGCGGACATGGCCGGTGCGTTTGGCGACGATGCCCATGATCGATTTCAGCGTCGTGGTCTTGCCGGCGCCGTTGCGCCCGAGCAGCGTCACCACCTCGCCCGGATAAACCTCGAAATTGACGCCGTGCAGGATGTGCGACTCGCCGTACCAGGCCTGCAAATTCTCGACCGAGAGCAGTGCCGTGCGCGGATCAAGCATGGCCGGTCCCCATATAGGCTTCGCGGACCTCCGGATTGTCCGAGACCGTCGCGTAATCGCCCTCGGCAAGGATGCGCCCGCGCGTCAGCACCGTGATCTTGTCCGACAGATTGGAGACGACGGAGAGATTATGCTCGACCATCAGCGTGGTGCGATCGGCCGACACGGTCTTGATCAGGGTGGCGATGCGGTCGATGTCTTCGTGACCCATGCCGGCGGTCGGCTCGTCCAGCAGCAGCATGTCCGGATCGAGCGCGAGCGTGGTGGCGATTTCGAGCGCGCGCTTGCGCCCATAGGGCAATTCCACCGCCGGCACATTGGCGAAACCGGATAGCCCGACATCGTTTATGAGCGATAATGCGCGGTCATTGAATTCGGTCAGCACGCTGCGCGAGCGCCAGAAATCGAACGAGCCACCGCGTTTGCGCTGCAGTGCAACGCGGACATTTTCCAGCACCGTGAGGTGCGGAAACACCGCCGAAATCTGAAACGAGCGCACCACGCCAAGCCGCGCGACATCGGCCGGCTGCATCGCGGTGATGTCCTGCCCCTTGTATAAAATCTGGCCGCGCGTCGGATTGAGAAATTTGGTCAGGAGATTGAAGCAGGTGGTCTTGCCGGCCCCGTTCGGACCGATCAGGGCGTGGATGGTGCCCCGCTCCACCTTCAGGTTGACGCCATTGACCGCGACGAAACCGGCGAATTCCTTCGTCAGATCCCGCGTTTCGAGGATGATCTCCGCACTCATGTTCGCTGCCAACAAACGCCTGCCCAACGCCCGTCCCAAGCGCCATGACTGCACGTCCTGCGGAAATGGTAAAGCCCGCCCGCGAGGAATCGCGGGCGGGCTCCTGATCATTTCGGCGCCACCGCGAGGCGGCGCCGGTCTTTGCGTCAGCGGACGTCGATCTTGATCGCGGTTCGCTTGATGTCGCTGCCCGACGCCTTAGGCGCCTCGGCCACCTTTTCCGGCGCCGACGAGCCGCCGCCGGCCGGCAGGATCGTGATCTTGCGGGTCGGACCCTGCTTGTAGATCCGCTCGCCGATCGTACGGGTGCTGTTCTTGACCTCGGTCAGCGGCGCCTTGTTGAAGTCGTGCTTGATGCCGTCGACTTCAGGCTTGTCGCTGCACACGGCCATGACGGTTTCCTTGCCCTTGTCGCCGAGCTTGTAGATGAACGGCGCCTTCGGACCGGGGAAGCTGACCGGAACACCCGCCTTGATCCGGTTATCCTGCTGGAACTTGTTCGGCAGGAGCACCGTCAGGGTATCCTTCTCGTCGATATTGGTCAGCGTCAGGAAGCAGTCCTTCGACGAAACCACCGTGAAGACCGGCGTATCGCCGAGCTTGTAGGTGTCCTTGTCCGAGGTCAGCGAGAAATCGACATCGGTCTTGACCTTGGCGATGCCATTCTTCTGGTCGTTCGAAGCGGACTGCACGCCCTCGTCGATCGGTTCCTCGTCGCCCAGTTCGGCCAGGTCGCGATACTTCACTTCGAACTGGTCGCGCGGGATCGAGTTCTGCTGCAGGCGGCGGATGGTCGGGATCAGGTCCGGCTTGAAGCCGCCGCTGGTGGCCTGCAGGAACTCATCCTTGGTCATGCCGAGTTCGGCCGCCGCCATGGTCAGGTCGACGTCCTGCTCGTAACGCTGCGACAGCGCGGTGATCATCTCGATGCCGTTATAGTTCAGGTTCGGATCGAGACCGGCACGGTACATGGCATCCTGGAAGCGCTTGGCGTCGCCGTCGAGAATCTTGTCCATGCGCTCGTTTTCTGGATAGAGCCCGTCGATCTCCCGCAGTTCGGCGCGCGAGAACGCCTTGCCGCCCGGGCCGCCGAGCGCGATCTTGCGGATCTCGTCCTTGGCCTTGATCATTCCGAACTCATGGCAGCCCATGCAGGAGATGCCGTTGGTGACCGCGAGGTCCTTGGCGCGCTTGTCCTGCACGATGTTGGTCGGGCCGGTGTTGAGGGCCTTTCCGTCAGCCGTGTTCAGGTAATAGGCCTGGAAGCCGTTCGGCAGGCTGAAGATGGTTTCGCCACCGTCATGCTCGAACGCATTCTTGCCCTTCGGGCCGAGCGGATGCTCGTACAGGCTCTGCCGGCCCTTGTTGCCGGCGAAGTCATACGAGGTCCAGAAGTAACCGTTGCGCGAAGGATGCCGCTCGATCAGCCGGTTGTTGCGGCTGACGCCCGACACCTGGAAGCCGGCGCGCTGGGCGATGAACTTGCGGATATTCTCCTCAAGGTCGACACCTTCGTCCTTCGCCAGCTTGTTGAAGTCCGGCGCAAGCTTCAGGAGCTTCTCGTACATGCCCGGGCGCGACGCCGTGAAGGCGAACCAGTCGGCGCGCACATACGGCATCTTGCTGTCGGTCGCCGAGACCAGCAGGTTCTTGAAGCTGGTGTCGGGCTGCATCTTGTACGGATAGGACTTCAGGACGGTTTCCCAGTCGTCGGAGGTCCAATTCAGCTCGTCGAGATTGACGCGGATGATGGTCTCGCCCGGATCGATCGCCTGGAAGCGAACGACATCGGGAGAGCGGCTCAAACTGTTGAGCAGCTTGATCACCGCCTGGCGATAGACCTTCATCGCCTTCTCGTCAGTGCAGGCATTCGCCAGATGGGTCAGCGTCAGGTAGCGGATGCCCTTGCGCCGCTGCGGAAGGCGCTCGCGTTCGATATCGGCCGCGATCATACCGATCATGTCGCTATGGCTGACATAGGCCTTGGGATCGCAGCTCAGTTTCAGGCCGTTGATCCAGGCCTCAAGTGCTGCAAGTTCGTCGGGGGACACCGGATCGAACTTGCCCTGACCGTTGGCCCAGTCGTAGGGCATTTTCTCGTTGATGATTTCGGTGAAGAGACGCGACGCCTTGGCATTGCCCGGCAGAACGTAATGCGGGTTGGACGCGATCTCCTCGAGATTCATGACGTTGCCGAAATTGCTCGCGGCGTTTTCGCGCTTGTGCTCGACGCCATCGAGATCCTTCTGGCTCAACTGGCCGGTCTGGTGGCAGCGGGCACAGTGTTTCTCGAGAACACCATAGGCCGCCTTGGCGACAGGATCGCTCGGCGGAGCAGCATTGGCGGCACCGGCGAAGGTCAGGCTGAGGCCGAAAGCGGCCGCGACAGCCAAACCCTGAACCGGGCCATTCACTCGTTGACGACCGCTCATTGTGGTCTCCCATTGCAAATCGTTGCGACGTGCGGCGTGACACGCCGTGTCGGTTGTTGGTGTCGGCGTCTGCAAATCGCGTTCAAAGGGTCAAAGCAACGTGAAGCGCGGCCAGTGTCTTGGCCGCCGATCGGCCGGAATTCTATCGCAGTTGCGGCAATTTACAGAATATCAAAATACATGCGAAGACGCCCGCCGCTCACTTTTCAGTTGGCGGTTAAGGGCAAACGGTCGGATTCCGAAACGAAAAGACCCGCCCGGCGGGGACATGCCGGACGGGTCAAGCGGACCGGTACAAGGGTGGAAGGGGCGCGTGCACCGGTCACACGATGGGCGGTGCCGCGAGGCGGCGCCGCAATCTGTGTATCCATTGGTCGTTCGGTGGCGGCGCAAGGTTCAATGGCCGGGCGGCCAAAACTTTGCCGGCGGCATCAGCCTGCGAAGAACGGGCGCAGCCAGTCCATCAGCGCTTGCCAGAGTTCGGCGGCTTTGTTCGCCAGCCAGTCGCGCGGCGACGGCGACGGCGGAGCGGCGTCGTCACCGCTCCGCGGATTGGAGCGCCGCCAGTCGCCCGGCGTCTCGAAACTTCCCGCCCATATCCCGCGCTTGTCGGCGCGGGCTTCGGCCTGGGCGCTGCGATAGGGACTGGAACCGCGTCTCTCGAGAACGGTCGCGAACCCCGCGCGAACCATCTCCTCGGCAAGGTCGCGGCCACCCGCCTCACAAACCGCGATGTTGCGGCCGTAGCGATCGGTCGACACCACCCGGCACTGGACGGGGTCGGTCCCGATGATGCGGCGGAGCTCCGAGCGTGCGCGAATTCCGCAGGGCCAGGGTCGGCCGGACGTGTCCTTGCATTCCTGATGCAATTCCGGCGCGTCGATGCCCTGAAGCCGGTAGCGCTCGCGGCCGAGCGAGAAGGAATCGCCGTCCGAAAGGTGCACCGGTTGCGGACCGCGCTGACCGGTAGCCGGCATGATCAATGCCAGCATCACACTGACGGCCAATACGCTCCGCCGCTTTATCCGCGTTCCCGATCGATGCAAGATTAACGGCCGCCGCCTTGCGTGGTGCCGCCGGCAACGGCATCCGACCGACCGCCGATCGATCGCAAAGCCTCGAAGGCATCCGCAAGTCCCGCGCCGAAATCCTTGTCGCGGCCGGCGGGCCCCAAGTCGCGGGCGGTCGACAGCAGCACCCGGCGAACCGCATCCGGCTTCAACTCGGGCTCAAGTTCGAGAAGCAACGCGGCGATGCCGCTGACATGTGCCGCCGCGAACGACGTCCCCGTCGTCATGCCATAGCCACCACCCGGAACGGGCAGAAGCACGTTCACGCCGGGTGCCGCGACCGCAACGTGATGCCCGCGGTTGGAGCCCTGAAACAGCTTGTCGTTCAGATCGGTCGCAGTCACCGCGATCACATTGGGATCGGAGGCAGGGAATAGCGGCGGCGATTTTGGGCCGGCATTACCCGCCGCCGCGATCAGCACAATCCCGCGCTTGCCCGCAGCCGCAAGCATGCGCGCCATGATCGGATCCTTCGGCCCGGCAAAGCTCATGTTGATCACGCGCGCACCCTTCCCGGCCGCCCATTCCAGCCCCTTCAGGATGCTGAACGTGGTGCCCTCGGCACTGCCGGACACCGGATCGAAGGCGCGAACCGCGAGGATCCTGGCGTTGGGGGCAACGCCGGTGAGTTTCGAATGCGCGACGATGGCGCCGGCGATGCTGGTGCCATGCGCATGCGGCGCACCGTCTCCACCGGCCGGATCGAATGAGTCTTCCACGGTCCCGCTCAATTCGGGATGATCGGCGTCGATGCCGGAATCGATCACCGCGATCAGAATGCGATTACCCCGCGCGATCTCGTGCGCCCGCGGCAGGCGCAGTTTGTCGACCGCATATTGGATGCCGTCTGCGTTCTTGGTCTGCTGCAGCATGTAACGGTAATTCGGCTGCACCGAGAGAATGGTCCGGTCCGCCTCCAGGCTGCGGATCACGGACGCGACGTTGCGGCCGTCGGGAATATTCCAGCGGAACATGGTGGTGCCGCTGAGTTCAAAACTCTGCGACTCCTGGCGGTTCAGGCTGTGCCGACGCGCCAGCGCCTCGACCTCCTGCTGGCTGGGACGGCCCGCAACCTCGATCACGACTTCGTTGGTCACGAAGCGGCGTTCGTCAGCCGGCGGCAATCCGCTGGATTGGCGCGACCCTGTCGGCGGCTGAGCCGGCTCATCCACACCGGGCACCGGACGGTTGGCGGATCGGGTCGGTTGCGACTTCGGGCTTGCCTGAGCCTCGCGCGGCGCGCGCGGCTTCACTGTCCGACGCGGCTGCGGATTGGCGGGTGCGCTCTGCACGGTGTAGCGGCCGCCGCCGGAATAGCCGCCGCCATAATAGCCTTGGGCGGATACAGGAGACAGCGGCGTCGCAGCCAGTCCGCATACGGCCAGCGCCGTGAACGCGATGGCGATCTGTTTACGCTCGAACTGCATGGGCGAAACCTCCGCGAGGTCGATACCGAAACGTGCCCCGGCAATCCGGGGCACGTTCGCCGCGTCGTTAGTTGGTCGCGGGAACGACGAAGCTTACCACCTTGCTGTCGCCGAACTTTTTCACGATTTCGGCAGTCTGCTCCTTCTTCGCCGGAACCCGGACCCGGAAGAAGCCGTCGGCGGGACCGCCGACGATCGTGGCCTTGTTGGCGCTCAGAAATTCGGCGATCTCAGCCGCATTCGCCTGCGGCGAAAACCGGATGAGCGTCTCGACGCCTTGGCTGGCCGTCACCGTGGCCGGGGCCGAGGCGAGATTGGGCGCGGTGCCGGTGCGCTCGCCGATCAGCGTGCCGATGACACCGGCCTGCAGCATGAGGGCGATCGCGGCGACGCCGCCGGCATAGGCGAGCGTCTTCGGCGACAGGCTCGACATGAATTCGGAGATGCGGCCCATCAGATTGAACGAGGCCGCGGCCGGCGCACGCGCAGGCTCGGCGTCGATCTTCTCGAACAGGGACTTCATCGCGCGCGCCGACGGCGCGCCGAGCGATTCATTGACGCCGATGGTTTCGCCGAGCTCCTCGCGTACCAGTTCGAACTGGCGCGCAAGCTCGTTGTCGTTGGCGAGCGCCCTTTCGACGCGCGCGGCGTCACGGCGGCTCAGCGTTCCCGCGGCATACCAGGGCAGCAGGGTTTCGATCTCTTCGCGCTCCGGCGCGTTATTCATTGCCGTGTTCATGGCCAACCTCTTTCGATTCCCGCCGCCTTCAGGGATTCCGCCAATTTTTTCCGCGCGTAGAACATGCGCGTCTTGACGGTATTCTCCGGGATACCGACGATCTCGGCGACTTCTTCCACGGACTTCTCGTGGTAGTAGACGAGATCGATGATCTCCCGATGATCCGGCGTCAGTGTTTCGATGCACTTTCGCAGGATCACGCTCGTATCCTTCTTCTGCATGGCGGCTTCGGGGGTGTCGGAGACATCCTCGATCGCCTCTGCAACCTCATCGTCCAGTGCCGACTCCTTGCGTCCCCGCAGGGCCGAAAGAGCCTTGAACCGGGCGATTGCGAGCAGCCAGGTCGAAACCGCAGAGCGGCCCTCGAAGCGCCCGGCTTGACGCCAGACATCGAGGAAGACCTCGCTGATCAGATCCTCCGCCGTGGACTCGTTACGAACCAGGCGCAGGACGAACCGGTAGACCCGTACATGGTGCCGCGCGAACAGCACCTGCATGGCGAGCCGGTCACCGCCTGCGATCCGCTGGATCAGGACTTCGTCTGATGTTTGCTGCATCGGGACGGCCGGCTCATGGTTTGGTCGCGGGAGATCCGGACCCGGTTCAAATGGATGTGAGCGATTTTTTGGGCGGGGCCGAAAGTTACCCCCGTTCTTTACTAATGCAGCGGGGGAATATTCCCAATAGCGGAATTTCGTCATTGTTATCAATGACGTTTCTGGTCTCATCGGCTATTGTCGTGGACCATGACCAAGTTGTTCACCCTGGAATCGCTGAATTCGCTTCCCTTTCCCGCCTTTTCGGGCGCGATTGGCGATGTGTTCGAGCACGCCTCCTGGGTGGCCGACGCGGTGTTCGGCTACAGGCCGTTCCCGACGGTCGCCGCCTTGCACGAGGCGATGATGGGGGTGGTCCGGGCGAGCCCGGCCGAACGCCAGCTTGGCTTCATCCGCGCCCATCCGGAACTCGGCTCCAAGGTGAAGCGCCTCGACATCACGGCGGATTCCCAAGCGGAACAGGGCTCGCTCGGACTCGACCGCCTGAGCGATGCGGAATTCAAGACATTCACCGTCATGAATGCGGCCTATGCGAAGAAATTCGGATTCCCGTTCATCATCTGCGTACGGCGGCACACCCGTGACTCGATCCTGAGGGAGTTCGAGCGGCGGCTGTCGAACGATCCGGAAACCGAACGCAAGGCAGCGCTCGACGAGATCGGACTGATCACGCGGCTGCGCCTGGTCGCCCGTGTCGACGGTCCGGGCAAACCGAAGACCGAAGGGCGGCTGTCGACGCATGTGCTCGACAATGTCAGCGGCAAGCCGGCACAGGGCGTGAAGGTGTCACTCTATGAAGTCGGCGCCAGCGCGCGGGCGCTCGTGGCGGAGGCGCTGACCAATGCCGACGGCCGCACCGACCGGCCGCTGATGGCAGACGGCCCGCTGCGAATCGGTTCATATGAACTGAACTTCGCCGTATCGGACTATTTCGCCGGCAACGCGACCGCGCAGTCGGACCCGCCGTTCCTCGATGTGGTGCCGATCCGGTTTTCGATTGCCGAGCCGGAAGGCCATTATCATGTGCCGCTTCTTGTCACGCCATGGAGCTACGCGACCTATCGCGGCAGCTGACGCACCGGACACATTGCAGCGCATGCGCGGGCTCGCCGCTGCGTTGCTTGCGTTGTTCGCACTCGGCCATCCCGCGTCGGCGCAGGATCTGTCTTCGCCCGCGGACCCTGCCTGGTCGGTGCCGCAGATCGGCGCCCTGCCCTACGACGCCGCCGGCATGCTGATCCGCCGCGGCCGCGATCTGGTCACCGCGACCTATGCGCACATCGGCCCCGCGGTCCCGGACGAGGCCAAGCGCTATGCCGGCAACAACCTCGCCTGCTCGAATTGTCATCTGAATGCCGGCACCAAGAAATTCGGCATCCCGCTCTGGGGCCTGGAGGGTCTGTTTCCGCAATATTCGTTCGAGGCCGGCAAGGAGATTTCGATTCAGGACCGCATCAATTCCTGCATGACGCGGTCGATGAACGGCAAGCCCCTGCCGGTCGATTCCGAGGAGATGCAGGCATTCGTCGCCTATATCAATTTCCTGTCCACCGGCGCCAAGCGCGGCGAGAAGCTGTCCGGTCTCGGTGCGGGCAAGATGCCGGAATTGAAGCGCGCCGCCGATCCGGTGCGCGGCAAGACGGTTTACGAAAAAAGCTGCGCGCCCTGCCATCAGGCCGACGGACGCGGCGTGCTGCGCAATCGCAATCTGCCGAATTTCGGCTACCTCAATCCACCGCTCTGGGGACCGGATTCCTTCAACGACGGCGCCGGCATGGCGACGCTGATCACGATCGCCAATTTCGTGCATTTCAACATGCCGAACGGCACCAGCTATACCCTGCCGCGGGTCTCGCAGCAGGACGCCTGGGACGTCGGCGCCTATGTGATCTCGCAGCCGCGCCCCAAACGCGCCGACCTCGACAAGGATTTTCCGGACCGCCTGAACAAGCCGGTCGATATTCCCTACGGTCCCTATGCCGACGGCTTCAGCCAGAAGCAGCATATGTACGGACCGTTCGGCCCGATCCGGGCCGCGATCGCAAAGCTGAAGGCGCAGCAGAAGAAAAACTGACGCCGAAATCCGCGCGAAATTCCGGGCCTGTCCGCGCGCGCTCCCGTGCGATACCGTCTGTCAAAGACGCCGGGAGAACAACGTGACGCATCTGCTAACCCGCCTGTTCTGCATCGCCGTGCTGGGCGCAGTGTCCAGCGTGCCCGCAAGCGCGCAAACACTGTTCAACAATGTCCGCATCTTTGACGGCAAGAGCGCAGCGCTGTCGGCGCTGTCGAATGTTCTTGTCAGAGGCAATGCGATCGAACGCATTTCCACAGAGCGTATCGTAACCGATGCCGCAACGACCGTGATCGACGGCGGCGGCCGCACGTTGATGCCTGGCCTGATCGATGCGCACTGGCACACGATCCTGGTGCGTCCCACCGCACAACAGGCGATCACGGGCGATGTCGGCTACGTCAATATTCTCGCCGCGCTGGAAGCCACGGACACGCTGATGCGTGGCTTTACCACCGTTCGCGATCTCGGCGGGCCAGCCTTCGGATTGAAGCAGGCCATCGATCAGGGACTGGTGGCCGGCCCGCGCATCTATCCGTCGGGCGCCATGATCACCGTAACCAGCGGACACGGCGACTTCCGCCAGACGTTTGAAATCCCGCGCGCGCTTGGCGCACCGCTCAGCCGGATGGAAATCATCGGCGGCGCCATGGTTGCCGACAGCCCGGACATGGTGCGCATGCGGGTGCGCGAGCAACTCATGCTGGGCGCATCGCAGATCAAGCTGACCGCTGGCGGCGGCGTTTCCTCGCCGCACTCGCCGATCGATGTCTCGACCTTCACCGAGGCCGAGTTGCGAGCGGCGGTCGAGGCGGCGGAGAACTGGGGCACCTATGTCACGGTGCATGCCTACACCTCCGCTGCGATGCAGCGCGCGATCGCGGCCGGCGTCAAAGTCATCGACCATGGCCATCTGATGGATGAAGCCACCGCGAAGATGATGGCGGACAAGGGCATCTGGCTCAGCATCCAGCCGTTCCTCGATGACGAGGATGCGGTACCGTTCCCGCCGGGCTCGATCCAGCATTACAAGAAAGCGCAAGTCGTGGCCGGCACCGATCGCGCCTATGGCTTTGCGAAACAATACGGCGTCAAGACTGCCTTCGGCACCGACATTCTGTTCTCGCCGCAACTGGCCCATCGCCAGGGCGCGATGCTCGCCAAGATGACCCGCTGGTACACCCCCGCAGAGCTGTTGAAGATGGCGACCTCGACCAACGCAGAAATGCTGGCATTGTCCGGGTTGCGCAGCCCTTATCCCGGCAAGCTCGGCGTGGTCGAGCAAGGCGCGCTTGCCGACCTGATCCTGATGGACGGCAATCCGCTGGAGAATATCGGGCTCATCGCCGACCCAGCGAAAAACTTTTTCGTCATCATGAAAGATGGCAGAGTCGCGAAAAATACGCTGCCGCGCTAGTCATGATGCTGCTACTGCAGTGTCCCCGGGCTACCGAAAATAAACTGAGGAAACGATGATTGATCTTTACACATGGACGACGCCGAACGGACGCAAGGCCTCGATCGCGCTCGAGGAAATGGGATTGCCCTACAAGGCACACGCCATCGACATCTCCAAGGATGAACAATTCGCACCGGCCTTCCTGAAGATTTCGCCGAACAATCGCATCCCCGCCATCGTCGACAACGACACCGGCATGTCGCTGTTCGAGTCCGGCGCGATCCTGATTTATCTCGCCGACAAGACCGGCAAGCTGCTGCCGAAGCAGGGCGAAGACCGTTACCGCGTGATCGAGTGGCTGATGTGGCAGATGGGCGGCCCCGGCCCCATGCTCGGCCAGGTCCACCATTTCGTGAAGTACAACAAGGGCAAGTCGGCCTATGCCGAGGAGCGCTATTCGAAGGAAGCGCAACGGCTCTATGGGGTGCTCGACCGCAGGCTGGAAGGCCGCGACTTCGTCGCCGGCGACTATTCGATTGCCGACATCGCCATTTGGCCGTGGATCTCGCGCTTCGAATGGCAGGAAGTCGACCTGAACAAATTCCCCAACGTGAAGCGCTGGTACACCACGATCGCGGCACGCCCCGCAGTGCAGCGCGGCTACAAGGTGCCGAAGGACGTGGGCGAAATCCCGATGCCCTGAGATGTTCAGGTCCGGCGCCGCGCGTTGGTTAACGAAGTCCGACCGCGGCGCCGCAAACACTTGGTGCGTTTCCAGTAAGCATTGATTCAGAACAATCTTGAATTGCACGATGCTTTTCACGTTTCAAAAAAGCGCGCCCGCTATGACGGAGGCAACGACAAAAAGTCCGGGGAGCGCGGACCTTGTTCTCCTTCTTGCCTCGTCTTTCGTTTCGCGGATTGTTGCTGCTGGCGCTCGGCCTGATCGGGGTCGCGGTGGTCGCCATCGCGGCCACGCTCGCCGCTTTGCGGAACGACGCGATCAACGATGCCATCAACGACACCAACAACCTCGCGATCGTGCTGGCGGAACAGACCGCGCGAGCGGTGCAGGCAATCGACATCGCGATGTCGGAGATCGCCGAACGGGTCAGTGAGAAGAGCGAACTCCCAGGCGGGGACTACAACGCGTCGATCCGCAGCAAACTCACCCACGAATATCTGGCGGAAAGGCTGACGCGGCTGCCGCAGACCGAAGTCATTGCGCTGCTCGACAAGGACGGTCAATTTGTCAATGCGTCGCGGGGCTGGCCGGTGGTGTCGAGCAATTTTTCCGACCGCGACTATTTCATCCATACGCGCGACCATCAGGATTCGAAGCTCTACGTCAGCAGCGTTCTGCAAAACCGCGTCAGCGGACAGCCCAATATCTTCTTTGCGAAGCGCATCAATGGGCCGGAAGGGGACTTCCTCGGTCTCGTCCTTGCTGCCGTCAACCCCTCCTATTTCCAGCACATCTATCGCTCGATTAACGCGTCACGACAGCAGGCTTTCGCATTGCTGCGTGACGACGGCTTGGCTCTCGTTCGTTATCCCGACATCGACGGGATCACCGGCCGCCGGCTACCCGCCACCTCACAATGGTATCGCGTGGTGCGGGACGGCGGCGGGCATTTCGAATCGACAGGAGGATTTGACGGTATCCCGCGTCTGATGTCGGTCAGGCCGCTGAAGCACTTGCCGCTTGTCGTGAATGTCGGGGTCCCGAAAAGCGCTGCTCTGGCCAGCTGGAAATACCGTGCAACGGCGATCGGACTCGGCGCGGCGCTGGCCCTGATATGCGCACTGCTGCTGATTTACGCGCTGTACCACCAATTCGCGCAACTTGCCGCCTCCAAGGCCTCGCTGCTCGAGCGCGAAGCCCGGCTTGCAGAAAAAACGACGGAGCTTGAACAGGCCAACGCGCGGCTCGACACCGCGGTCAGTCACATGATCCAGGGCCTGGTCATGTATAATTCGGCGGGCGAGCTTGTCGTGTGCAACGACCGCTTCGTCGACCTCTACAGCCTCCCGGCCGATCAGATCAAACCCGGAATTTCGATCCGGCGCGTGCTTGAACTGCGCACCGCTGCCGGAACCTTCTTCGACGACATCGACACGTACCTGGACGAACTGCGCCGGAAAATGAACGCCGGCGAAACGATGACCAGGATGTCCGACCTGGGCGACGCCCGGACCTATTGCGTCACCAACCGGCCGACCGGTGACGGCGGCTGGGTCGCCACCCACGAGGACATTACCGAGCGCCGACGCGACGAAAAGGAACTGCAACAGACGCGCAACATGCTGCGCGCCATGGTCGAGCACATTCCGGAGACGCTGATCGTCAAGGATGCAACCACCCGGGAATATGTTTTCGTCAACCGCGCCGGCGAAAAGCTGTTCGGTGTCCAAAAAAGGCATTTCGTCGGCAAGACCTGCGAGGACATTTTCCCGGAATCCGAAGCCGTCCACGTCCGCGCGCGCGACGATGAAGCTATTCGCAGTGGCCAATTCACGATTGAAAGCCGCTCGGTGGTCACGCTCGACGGGCGGGCGCGCGATGTTCGGTCCAAGCGGATTGTGATCTTCGCAAAGGACGGGACGCCCGAATATATCCTGAACGTCATCGAGGATGTGACCGAGCAAAACCGCAGCGAGCGCGAACTCGAGCGCGCGCGCAAAATGTTGCACGCCGTGATCGAAAACATTCCGGAAATGCTGGTGGTGAAGGACGCCAAGACTGGCGTCTACACCTTCGTGAACCGCGCCGGCGAGGGACTTCTGGGGGCCCCGCGAAATGAACTGATCGGCAAGACCACCGAAGAGATTTTCGACAGGGAGCAGGCCGCCGTAATTGTCGCGCGGGACAAAGAAGCCCTGCGCACCGGCCAGATGACAGTCGACTTCCACGTTACGCGTACTCTGGATGGACGTCTCCGCGACGTCGCATCCAAGCGCGTCGCAATCGGCGGCAAGCGTGGCGAGCCGGAATATCTCCTGACGGTCATCGAGGACGTAACCGAACGCAAGCGCAACGAAACCCGCATCGCGCATCTCGCCCATCACGACCCGCTCACCGATCTCGCAAATCGCGCCTCTCTGAACATGAAGCTCGCGGAGACCGTTGAGCAGGCCGCGGCGTCCGACACACAATTCGCGCTGCTGTGCATCGATCTGGACCGCTTCAAGGAGGTCAACGATCTCTACGGTCACGCAGCCGGAGACAATGTCCTGCTCGAAATCGCAAGACGAATGCGGGGCGCGGCCGGCGACGCCTTCCTCGCGCGGCTTGGCGGCGACGAATTCATGGCGATCTGCGTGGACGGGACGATGCCCGAGGCTGCGACCGCCATGGCGGAACGGCTGGTGGACGCTGTCAGCGAGGACATCGACTGCGACGGACGGAAGGTCCGGCTCGGGATGTGCGTCGGAATAGCGATTTATCCCGCCGACGGCACTGATGCGGTCGCGTTGCTGCGCAATGCGGACGCGGCGCTCTACCGCGCCAAGGCCGAAGGCCGCAGCGCTGTCCGCTTCTTCGAGGCCGACATGGACCGCATGCTGCACGACAGGCGCGCCTTGCAGGCCGACCTCGCACTCGCGGTGTCGCGCAACGAATTGCAGATCTATTACCAGCCGCAGGCGCGCGTCACCGGACAGATCATCGGTTTCGAAGCGCTCCTGCGCTGGGATCACTTGCGCCGCGGCTTCGTGCCGCCCGACACCTTCGTTCCGCTGGCGGAAGAAAGCGGCCTGATCGACCAGATTGGCCAATGGGTGCTGCGCGAGGCCTGCCGCGAAGCGGCATCATGGCGCAAGCCATTGCAGATCGCGATCAACCTGTCGCCGGTACAGCTGCGTCGTCCGGAGCTTGTGACGATCGTCCATTCGGTCTTGCTGGAGACCGGCCTTGCGCCCGAGCGGCTCGTTCTCGAAATCACCGAGGGCGCGCTGATGGACGATTACTCGCGCGCGGTGTCGATCCTGCGCAGGCTCAAGGCCCTCGGCGTGCGCATCGCGATGGACGATTTCGGTACCGGCTATTCGTCGCTCTCCTATCTGCAGTCTTTCCCGTTCGACAAGATCAAGATCGATCAGACCTTCATCGCGAATCTGGAGCGGAATGCGCAATCCTTGGCTATCGTTCGCGCAGTGCTCGGGCTAGGGCGCAGCCTCGACCTCACCACGGTTGCGGAGGGCGTCGAGACCCAGGCGCAGCTGTCGATGCTGCGCAGCGAAGGCTGCGACGAGATGCAGGGCTATCTGATCGGCCGGCCGCAGCCGATCGCGGAATATGCCGAGATCGCGGGACGCCCGGCGCACGAGCGCCGCGCGGCGGGCTAGAATTGCGGCGAAAAAGCAGCCGCGATTTGGTTCCGGCTTCGCGATAAGACCTTCTCAGGAACGCATCATTTTCACAAAAGTGTCCGCTTTCCCCAGCATCACCGAAACTTCATCGAGGGGACACCTCAGACGACAATCAGGTGAGCTGCGCGACGGGCCTTCGGCCTTCCTCGCGGCCGGGGGAGATTTTGCGCGCATGAAACTTGCGCTCACGATCGTCAGCGCCGCACTGGTCGCCGGAACGACACATATCGGCTCGGAAGCCATTCCCGTTCAAAACTGGCGCATCGGTGCCGAACCGAGCTTCAGGCAAACCCGAATTTTCGACATGCCGGCTCCGACCGAGGTGGATTTCCGGGTGCAGCTTAACCCGGTACCAGGCGAATTGATCGAGGCCGAGCTGGCCGCCTTGCGCGAGCCGGAAGGCCCTCCGGTGGCGCCGCCCGATGTTCCGCTGGAATCGCTTTGCCATACCCTCGCCTCTGCCGCCCAGGCCCATGGCATCCCGGCTGGATTTTTTGCCCGGTTGATCTGGCAGGAAAGCAAGTTCAAGCAGCGCGCGGTCAGCCATGCCGGAGCGCAGGGCGTTGCGCAATTCATGCCGGCGGTTGCGGCCGAGCGGGGCTTGCGCGATCCGTTCGATGCGCTCGATGCGCTGCCGCATTCGGCGCGCTTCCTGAAGGAGCATGTCGAGACGTTCGGCAATCTCGGCCTCGCGGCCGCTGCCTATAATGGCGGGGCGCGCCGGGTGATGGACTGGCTGGCCCGCCGGGGCAACCTCCCGCAGGAGACGCGGCAATACGTGAAGTCCATTACCGGGCACGAACCGGAGAAATGGACCGAGGAAAACCAGATCGAACTGGCGGTGAACCTGCCGTCGCGCGCGCCTTGTGACGGCGTCGCGGATCTGTCCCGGGAAGCCGAGCCCGCGAAGCTCGCGGTCCAGCTGGAGCCGCCGGTCGCAAAGGTGATCGTGGCGGCCCGCGTCGCCGCCGCCAAGGCCGCCGCTGAAAAGGCTGCCGCCGAAAAGGCCCGGCTGGCCGCCGCCGCCAAGGCCAAGCGCGGCAAGCTGCTGGCCAAGGGCCGAGGCGGCAAGAGCAAGCCGGCGATCGCAAAAGTCGCCGACAAGCCCGCGGCCAAAACCCGGCAGCCCGCCAAGATCGCCGATCGCGCGCCCACCGACAGGGGCAAGGCCGGAAGGACGCGGCTTGCCGAGACCAGCGCCGCCAAGCGCTAGACGGTCCGCGCGTTCAGCCGCGACCGCATGATCCCTGCCCCCGATCCGCTCCGGGGCCGCGCATGACGTGGTCCGAAAACCGCTTCGCACTTCTCCGCGTCATGCTCTAGAACGGGTGCAATCGGGATTGCACCATGACGTTCGACACCATCATCCGCGGCGGGACCATCGCGACCGCCTCCGACACCTTCGCCTGCGACATCGGCATCAAGGACGGCCGGATCGCGGCGCTCGGCGCCGACCTCGGTACGGCGAACGAGATCGTCGATGCGACCGGCAAGCTGGTGCTGCCCGGCGGCATCGACAGCCACGTCCATATCTCGCAGCCCTCCGGCCCCGACATCGTGATGGCGGATGATTTCGCCTCGGCGACGCGTTCGGCTGCATTTGGCGGCAACACCATGGTGCTGCCCTTTGCCATGCAGCAGAAGGGCCAGTCGCTGCGCGAGGTCGTCACCGAGTATCACAAGAAGGCCGACGGCCAGTGCTACATCGACGTGTCGTTCCATCTCATCATTGCCGATGCCACCGACGCCGTACTCGGCCAGGAGCTGCCGGCGCTGGTGCATGACGGCTACACCTCCTTCAAGGTGTTCATGACCTACGAAGGCCTCGCGCTGTCCGACATGGAAATGCTCAACGTCATGAGCGTGGCGCGCGACACCGGCGCGCTGGTTATGATCCATGCCGAGAATTACGACGCCATCCGCTTCCTGACCGATCGCCTCGAGCGCGCCGGCAAGACCGAGCCGCATCACCACGCAACGTCACGGCCGATTCCGGTCGAGCGCGAAGCAACGCACCGTGCGATCTCGCTCGCTGAACTGATCGACGTGCCGATCATGATCGTGCATGTCTCGAACGGCGAGGCGATGGAAGAAATCCGACGGGCGCAGCAGCGCGGTCTGAAGGTCTATGGCGAGACCTGCCCGCAATATCTGGTGCTGACCGCCAAGGACCTGGAAGGCCTCAACATGGAGGGGACGAAATATGTCTGCTCGCCTCCGCCGCGCGACGAGGCCAGCCAGAAAGCGTGCTGGCAGGGCATGCAGCAGGGCATCTTCTCGCTGTTCTCGTCCGACCATTGTCCGTTCCGCTACGACGACCCGAAGGGCAAGCTGACGCCGAAAGGCCGCACAAGTTTCCGCTGGGTGCCGAACGGCATTCCGGGTGTCGAGACGCGACTGCCGATCCTGTTTTCAGAGGGCGTCGGCAAGGGCCGCATCTCGCTGAACGAATTCGTGGCGTTGACCGCAACCAATCACGCCAAGACCTATGGGCTCTATCCGAAGAAGGGCACGATCGCGGTCGGCGCCGACGCCGATATCGCGATCTGGGACCCGGACCGCGAGGAAACGATCTCGCAGTCCTTGATGCATGGCGGCTCGGACTACACGCCCTACGAAGGGATCAAGGTGAAGGGCTGGCCGGTCTCGACCATGGTGCGAGGCAGGTTCGTGGTGCGCGACGGCAAGCTGGTTGGCACGCTCGGTGCAGGGGATTACGTGCCGCGCGCGAAGTCGGATCTGGCCAAGCCGCGCGGTGCGGCGGTTTAACTTTGAGCGATCATCAAAAGACCACCCTCTTCTCCGACCTCAATCCGCCGCCCCGCCTGCTGATGGGTCCGGGCCCCGTCGGCGTCGATCCGCGCGTCCTGCGCGCCATGTCGATGCCGATGCTCGGGCAATTCGACCCGGCCTTCACGGCCTACATGAACGAGACGATGGAGCTGATCCGCCAGCTCTATCGGACGAAAAACAAATGGTCGCTGCTGATCGACGGCACCGCGCGCGCCGGCGTCGAGGCGATTCTCGTGTCGATCATCTCGCCGGGCGACAAGGTGCTGGTGCCGTCGTTCGGGCGATTCGGCTTTCTACTCGCGGAGATATCGAAGCGCTGCGGCGGCGAGGTCGCCACCATCGAGCGCGACTGGGGAACGGTGTTCACGCCGGACGAGATCGAAGCGGCGATCAAGCAGCACAAGCCGCGCGTGCTCGCGGTGGTGCACGGCGACACCTCGACCACGATGGCGCAGCCGCTCGATCAGATCGGCGCGATTTGCCGCAAGCACGATGTGCTGCTCTACACCGATGCCACCGCCTCGCTCGGCGGGATGAATGTCGCGATCGATGCCTGGCACGTCGATGCTGCGTCGTCCGGTCTGCAGAAATGCCTGTCGGGACCGCCCGGCTCCTCGCCGGTCACCGTCAATGAGCGCATCGTCGAGGTGGTGAAGCGCAGGCGGCATGTGGAGGGCGGCATTCGCCCGGCCAATTTCGTCGATGGCGATGGCCCGGTGATCCAGTCGAACTATTTCGATCTCGGCATGATCATGGATTACTGGAGCGAAATGCGGCTCAACCATCACACCGAGGCGACATCGATGCTCTATGCCGCGCGCGAGGCGATCCGCATCGTGCTCGCGGAAGGCCTCGACGAATGCTTTGCCCGGCACCGGCTTGCCAGCGACGCGATCACCGCAGGTCTCACCGAGATGGGGCTGAAACTGTTCGGCGATCAGGCCAACAAGATGCCGAACGTCACCGGCGTCTATATTCCCGACGGCGTCAATGGCGACGCGGTGCGCTCCATGATGCTGAACGATTTCGGCATCGAGATCGGAACGTCGTTCGGGCCGCTGCACGGCAAGATCTGGCGCATCGGCACCATGGGCTATGTCTGCCGCAAGGAGAGCGTGCTGATGTGTCTTGCCGCGCTCGAGGTTTGCCTGCGGCAGGCTGGCTTCCGTGCCGGATCCGGCACCGATGCGGCGCTCGCCGTCTATCGCGCCGCGGAGGCGCCGGAAAAAAGGGCGAAAGTGTCATAGCCAAAAAAAACGGTCCGGATCGCATTGCGATCAGGACCGTTGAGGGGACTTGACGAACGGGGCCGAACCAATTTGGACCGGCGCAAGGCTCGTCTAGGGGTTGCCTGTTACAGGACCGTGACCCCGATACCGCGGTTGTGGATAACCCCGACCTGCTGGCCAGAACAATTGGATTTACCGCCTCAGCTTTTCCAGCTCCGGAAATGGCTGCCAGTTCGCCTTCTCGCATTGCTCCTTGCGCGCGGGGACCAGCGTATCGAGCCGCCCGGCCAGAAACGCCACCATCAGGTCGCGGCTGCCTTCGTACTTTCCGGTCGAGTCCTTGGCGTTGAACCGCAGGCAGACCATGTAGCGCTGCGCAGGCGTACCCGGAATGTTGCGCAATTCCGGCTCGGCGATGAATGCGCCGCGGACGCCGGTCGGGTCGTTCAGATAGGTGCGCAGATAGGCGATGATTTCGGCCTTGTAGTTGACCGGCGGCGTGTTCGGCTCGGTCGTGATCACCGCCGGCTGCTCACGCGAACAGGCGCAGGCGAGCGCCGCCAGCGGCAGCGCCAGCAGCGCCGCTCTCAGCCCGCGGCCTTCGCGTCGTTGATCGTTCGCCATATCCGCTCCGGCGTTGCGGGCATATCGATATGCTCGATGCCATAGGGCGACAGCGCGTCGACGATGGCGTTGATCACCGCCGCCAATGCTCCGACCGTACCCGCCTCCCCCGCGCCCTTGACGCCGAGCGGATTCATCGGGGTCAGAACCTCGTTTGCCTTGCAGATGAATGGCGGGAAATGCGCGGCGCGCGGCATCGCATAGTCCATGAACGAGCCGGACAGAAGCTGGCCGCCCTCGTCATAGGCGATGTTCTCGAACAGGATCTGTCCGACCCCCTGCACCACACCGCCATGAACCTGGCCCTTGACCAGCATCGGATTGACGACACGTCCGACATCGTCGACCACGACATAATTCAGGACCTGGCAGATCCCGGTATCAGGATCGATCTCGACCTCGCAGACATGGCAGCCGTTCGGAAACGTCGCGGCCTTCGGCGCGGCGATGGTTTTCTCCGAGAAGCCGAACGCGCCGCCGAGTGACGGATCGCGCAGCGTATAGGACAGCTTCGCCACGTCCTTGATGCCGATGCGACGGTCGGTGCCTGCAATCGCGAATTGTCCGGCCTCGAACACGATGTCGCCGGCATCGGCCTCGAAATGTACGGCGGCGATGGCCTTGCCGCGTTCGATCAACCGGTCGGCGGAAATGCGCAGCGAGTTCGATCCGGTGATCACCGAACGGCTGCCGAAGGTGCCGGTGCCGAATTCGATCACGTCGGTGTCGCCATAGCGCACCCGCACGTCGTCGGTGTCGATGCCGAGGAAATCCGCAACGATCTGCGCAAAGGTGATCTCGTGCCCCTGCCCGTGCGAATGCGTGCCCATCGACACGGTCACGGCGCCGGTCTGGTCGAACTTGATCTCGGCGCTTTCCGGCATCGGCGCGGGCGCAGGCCCGGCTGAAATCTCGATCGCATTGGCGATGCCGATGCCGCGCAGCTTGCCGCGCGTCTTCGCCTCCTTGCGGCGATCGGCGAAGCCGGTCCATTCGGCAAGCTCGAGCGCGTCATCCATGTTGCGCTCGAATTCGCCGGAATCGTAGGTGAATACGAACTTCGTATTCCACGGCATCTGGTCGGGAGCGATCAGGTTCTTCCGACGCAGGTCCACCGGATCGAAGCCGCATTGCTTGGCGGCGAGGTCGATCACCCGCTCGATCGCATAGGTCGCTTCCGGCCGGCCGGCCCCACGATAGGGTGCGGTCGGCGGCGTGTTGGAAAAGACGCCGGTGACGCGGGAATGGATGTGCGGGGTGCGATACACGCCCGCAAGCCCGCCGAGATTGTTGGTCGGGACATGCAGACCCATCGGCGAGATGTAGGCGCCGATATTGGCGGTGGTTTCCACTTTCAGCGCGAGGAAATGACCCTTCTCGTCGAGGCCCAGCGTCGTGGTGGCATGCGCGTCGCGAGCGTGGAAGTCGGACAGGAAGCTTTCGCCACGATCGGCGGCCCACAGCACCGGCCGGCCGGTCAGTTTCGCGCCGACCAGCGTCAGGACATATTCCGGGAACGCAGCCTCCTTCAGTCCGAAGCCGCCGCCGACATCGGGTGACACCACGCGCACGCGATTGCCGGCGATCCGGAAAATATCGTTGGCGAGACTCTCCCGCACCGCATGCGGATTCTGCAATCCGCAATGCAGCGTATAGGCCTCTGCGACCGAATCGTACTGGCCCAGCGCAGTGCGCGGCTCCATCGTCACCGCGGTGATGCGGTTGATCGGATAGGTCACGCTGACCGTGTGCTTCGCGCCCGCAAGGGCCTGCTCGACCGCATCGCGGTTGCCGGCATCGAACACAAAGCAGACATTGCGCGGCGATTGCGGCCACAGCTCGGCCACGCCCTCATTCGCCGCAACGCGGGTTTCGGTGACGGCCGGCAGCGCGTCCCATTCGATTGCGATCGCTTCGGCTGCATCCCTCGCCTGGTCCAACGTCTCGGCGAACACCGCAGCGACCGGATCGCCGACATAAAGCGCCCGCTCGCGTGACAGGATGCGATACGGCGGCTCGAAATTCGGCGCGCCACCCGGGGCCTGGCGCTTGACCTTGGACTGGATCGAGCCGAGCGCGGCGATATCGGGATGCTCGCCGGTCAGGACCAGATGCACGCCGGGCATCCGTTCGGCATCGGCGGTGTCGATTTTCACAATGCGGGCGGCCGCGTGCGGCGAGCGCACCACGAACAGGCGCAACGCGTCGCGCGAGGCGAGATCGGCGGTGTAGCGGCCGAGGCCGCGGACGAGCCGCAGGTCTTCGGTGCGCGGCAGCGATTTTCCAATGAAGCGGTAGGTCATGCGGGATCGGGGAACCTTGTGGACTTTCACCCCCTCTTATCCGCTTCGCGCGATCAAGTCATCGCGCGATGTATCGCGGCGGCTCATGCATTCATGCCGCCGTCGGCCATAGACACGCTGCCCGTGCAGAAACTCGCAGCGTCCGAGGCCGGGATCAGGGCGGCCCGCCCGATCGCCCCGCTCATGCCGGCATTCATCCGCCGAGCCGCAGCAGGATTGAACGCATACGAAGCGACACCGCTCCCGGATGTCGCTCCGCTCCGTCCGGGCTAAGCTATTTCATCATTCCCAGCAGCACATCCCGCAAGGCCTCCGGGCAGGTGATGTGCGGATTGTGACTCGCGTCCATTTCGGCATAGGGCCAGCCCTCGGCCCTGGCGCGATCCGCGAATTGCCGAAACACGTCGCCCGGCGCGAGCCGTGTGCAATAGATGTAGCCTGCGACCGGAAGCGGCCGGCCGGACAATGAAAGTCTCTGCTCGAAACATTTCATCGGATGTGGAATCCGCCGTGACGCGGCCCAAGCCGCATAATCCGCCGGCGTATCCGGCGGCATCGGGTTGGACGGCACGCGCCACCCGTCGCCGGCCGCAGCGCCTGCCCGCATCTTCGCTTCGGTCTCGGCGCCGACGAGTTGGAACAGACTTTGCCCATCCTTCGGCGCAAACGCATCGAGATAGATAAGCTTCGCGACGCGGCCTTCCGCACGATCGGTCACACCAGTCGCAACCATGCCGCCATAGCTGTGCCCGATCAGCACCACATCGCGCAGATCCTCGCATTGCAGCACGCCGAGCACATCGGCGATATGCGTGTCGAGATCGATCGCGGACGATGCAAGGTGAGCGCGCTCGCCAAGTCCGGTATAGCTCGGGGTGAAAATGTCATGGCCCGCGGCGCGCAGCAGTGGCCGCATTTTCTGCCAGGCCCAGGCCGACGACCAGGCGCCATGCGTAACAACGATTGTGGCCACGTATCCCCCTCTTCACGTCTTGCTCATGCCGCTCAGCGGAATTTTGCAACGATTGTCATCAAGTCAAACGCAAAGGCAAAATAAGCACATCTGACATGTGTGGGACATGCCGGTTGCCACCTGCCGGTCGCCACGCTAACGAAAAAGAAAACGATAAGGAAACGCCCGCAATGCCCCCCCGAACGCGCCCGCCCTTCCGCGCCGATCATGTCGGCAGCCTGCTGCGTCCGCCATCGCTGCTGAAGGCGCGCGAGGAGCGCGCACGCGACGCGATCTCCACCGAGGAACTGCGCCGTATCGAGGACGAGGCCGTCCGCGAGGTTGTCCGGCGGCAGGAAGACATCGGACTGCAGGCGGTGACGGATGGCGAGTTCCGCCGCGTCGACTGGTTCATGGATTTCAAATACGCGATCGGCGGGATCGAGAAGCTCACGGAAAAGGTCAAGGTGCCATTCCGGTCGGCAACCGGCGGCACCGATTTCGAATTCGTGGCCTATCGGGTCGGCGAACGCATGTATCTCGACGATACGGTTTTCGCCGAGGATTTCGCGTTCCTCCGGTCGGTCGCCTCGAAAGCGATCCCGAAGCTGACGATCCCCTCGCCGTCGATGATGCATTATCCCGCCGGCCGCGGCGTCGACCGCAACGTCTATCCCGAATGGGAGATGTTCTACGACGATCTCGCCAAGATCTACCGGCAGCAGATCGAAGGCCTGGCCGCGCTCGGCTGCACCTATCTGCAGCTCGACGACACCTCGCTGTCTTTCCTGAACGATCCGGCGCGCCGCGCCATGCTGGGCGACGGCGCCGAGACCCAGCATCTGCGCTACATCAAGCTGTTCAACGACTGCGTCGCCGACCGGCCGTCGGACATGACCATCTGCACCCATACCTGCCGCGGCAATTACAAGTCGGCCTGGATGGCGGAAGGCAGCTACGAGCATGTCGCGGAGGCATTGTTCAGCGACCTCGACGTCGAGGGTTTCTTCCTCGAATATGACGACGAGCGCTCCGGCGGATTCGAACCGCTGCGCTTCCTGCCCAAGGGCAAGATGGCGGTGCTTGGCCTCGTCACCACCAAGTCGGGCAAGCTCGAGACCAAGGACGCTTTGAAGCGGCGCATCGATGAGGCCGCGAAATACGCGCCGCTCGAACAGCTCTGCCTGTCGCCGCAATGCGGATTCGCCTCCACCGCGGAAGGCAATATTCTCACCATCGACGAGCAATTCGCCAAGTTCGCCCTGATTGTCGAGACCGCCCGCGACGTCTGGGGGACGGCATGAGCGAGCGCTTTGACGGTGTCGTCGTTGCCGGCGCCGGCCCGGTCGGACTGGTCGCCGCACTGAAGATCGCGCGCGCCGGAATTCCGGTGCTGGTGCTGGACTGCGAGCCTGACATCATCCAGTGGCCCCGCGCGGTGGTCTATCACGCGCCGACAGTGGAGATGCTGGACCGGCTCGGGCTGCTCGACGAACTGAAGGCCGCGGGCATCCTGAAGCAGGATTACCAGTTCCGGACCGTCGACGGCGGCATTCTGGCGGCGCCGAACATGTCGGTGCTGACGCCGGAAGACACCGCCTATCCGTTCAACCTGCACATGCCGCAGCATGAACTCGCAAGCGCGATCCTGCGCAATTTCCTGACCATTCCCGGCGCCACCGTGCGCTGGAATTCACGTGTTATGGACGTGAAGCAGGACGCCGACGGCGTGACACTGGCAATCGACACCGGCGGCGAGACACGGGAGCTGCGCTGCGACTGGCTGATCGGCGCCGATGGCGGCAGCAGCACGGTGCGCCGCGCGAGCGGCCTCTCGTTCGAGGGCTACACCCATCCGGAGCGGCTAGTCTCCACCAACGTGGTCTACGATTTCGAGGCGCGCGGCTATGCGCGTGCGAATTTCATCATCGATCCTGTGCATTGGGCGGTGATCGTCAAGGTCGACCGGCATGGCCTGTGGCGCGTGACCTATGGCGAAGATGCCAGCCTTCCCGAGGACGGCGTCAAGTCGCGAATCGCCGATCACTACCGTGCCCTGCTGCCTGACGACGGCACCTATCGGCTGGAAGCGTTCGCGCCGTTCCGGGTTCATGAGCGCAGTGCGGCAAGTTTTCGAGTCGGCCGGGTGCTGCTGGCGGGCGACGCCGCCCATGTCTGCAATCCCTTTGGCGGCCTGGGTCTGACCTCCGGTCTGCTGGACGCCGACTTGTTAGGCGACGCGTTGCCCGCGGTCATCAAACGGGCAGCGCCGGATGACCTGCTTGATCGCTACGCGGAGGAGCGCCAGCGGGTCTTCCGGGAAGTGACCGGGCCCACCGCCGCGGAAAACAAGCGGCGGCTCAAGGAAACCGATCCGGAGAAGAAGCGCGCCGACAATGAGCGCTTCAATAAATTGCGCGACGACCCGCAATTCCAGCGCGAAGCCCTGACCTTCACCTACAAGCTGGTGGGCCGGCCGATCGGCGTTCCGCAGCAATTCGCGCAGTGACGTCAGCGCGCAGCACGAGCGCCGACACGTCGATCGAACGACGGCACCGGGCCCGGCACATGGCGCAGGCGACGCCGGCCCAAAGCCCGGCCTCACGCCCGAATTGGGCGGGCGGTTAACGGCAAGACTTTGTGCAGGAAGGCGATTGAATTGTTGGACCTCAAACTATAGCCTGCGTCTCAAGACCGAAAACGAAATCGGCTTACACAGGGAGGATTCGATGGTTTCACATCGCTCGATGTTGTTGTCCGCCGCTGCGCTGGCCGGCGGCCTGATCGCGGCGCAGCCCGCACCCGCTCAAGAACTCATCTACGGCAGCTGGACGCCTGCCCGCGAATACCAGAACGCCAAGGTCATGCCTGGCATGTTCAAGGCGATCGAGGAAAAGACCGGCGGAAAGGTGAAATGGAAGCTGATCCCTGGCGGCCAGCTGGTCGACGGCAAGACCACCTTCACCGGCGTGAAGGACGGCCTCGTCCAGGCCGGTCTTGCGATCCCGCAATATGTGCCGAACACCGTGCCGGCCATGTTCATGCTCTACTCGACCATCGTGCTCGGCCACAATGACGTCGTCGCATCGACCGGCGCAGCGCTCGAGACGGTTTATTTCAACTGTCCGGAATGCCTCGATGAGGTCAAGAAGCTGAACGCGGTCTCGCTCGGCGGCTGGACCTCGTCGGCTTATCTCCTGGCCTGCACGACGCCGGTGAAGTCGCTCGCCGACCTGAAGGGCAAGCGCGTTCGCGCCGCCGGCGGCAATGCCGACATGCTCAAGATGGCGGGGGCCGTCCCGGTCGGCGCGACGCTGGTCGAGGCCGTGAGCCTGCTGCAGCGCGGCGGTCTCGATTGCCAGCACGGCATTGCCGACTGGCTGCGTACCTTCGGTTATGCCGACTTCGCCAAATACGTCGTCGACATGCCGCTCGGCCTCAGCGGACCCGCGCTCGGCTTCTTCATGAACCGCGATGCGTGGAACAAGCTCACGCCGGAACAGAAGAAGGTCCATCTCGAAGAAGCGGTGAAGCTCAGCGCCGAGATGGCGATCGGCAACTTCATTGTGGCAAACGAGGAAGGCCTGCAGGCGGTCATCAAGGACAAGGGCGTGCAGATGATCAAGCCCGATGCCGATTTCGAGACGATCGCCACCGAGTATCAGAAGGTGCAGAAGGCCCGGAACGTCGAGACCGGCAAGAGCTTCGGCCTGAAGGATCCCGGCGCGATCATCGATGCGTATGAAAAGAACCTGGAAAAGTGGCGCAAGCTCTCGCCGGCGATCGGCCGCGACGTCAACAAGTTCGTCGACGCGCTGAACACCGAGATCTTCTCGAAGGTCGACGTCAACAAGCTCTGACAATCATTGCCGGGCCGTGACGTCACTCGCGTCGCGGCCCACCTTCCTTTCGCTTCCAGCACCCGTTGCCGGCATGGACCGCCTTCTGAAATGGCTTGAATGGCCGATCCAGTTCTTCCTCTGGATCGCTCTCATTGCCGGCTTCCTGATGATGCTGCACGTCTCGGCCGACGTGACCGGCCGTTATTTCTTCGGCAAGCCGGTCGAGGGCACGACCGAAATCGTGTCCGCCTACTACATGGTGATCGTCGCCTATCTGCCATGGGCCTATCTGGCGAAGAACGACACTCACATCTCGGTCGACATCTTCACGCGTCTGATGCCACTCGGCTTCGCGCACTGGCTCGATATCGCGGTGAAAGTCGTAGTGCTGTTGTATCTCAGCATCTTCATCTACCAGACCGGCTCGCAGGCCATAAACCAGACCCGCATCCATGAAGTCTGGCAGGCTGGCACATCCTTCATTCCGGTCTGGCCGAGCCGCTGGCTGCCGCCGGTCGCATCCGGGCTCATGGCGCTGTACCTGATCGTCAAGACCATCGACGACATCATCAAGGGTCCGCGGCCGCCCGCGCCTCATCCGGTGGAGGAAGGCGCGTGACCACACTCCAGGTCGCCGGCAGCAGCATCGTCATGATGCTGATCCTGATCGGGCTACGGGTCCCGATCGGCGTCGCCATGGGCGGCGTGGCCTTTCTGGGCTTGTGGTATCTGCGCAATTTCAATGTCGCGCTCAGCGTGCTGCGCGACACGCCGTTCGTGTTCGCGGCGAACTGGGATCTGTCCGCGATCCCGATGTTCCTGTTGATGGGCGCGATCGCATCCAATTCGGGCATCGGCGCGGCGCTGTTCCGCGCCGCCTATGCCTGGTTCGGCGGATTGCCCGGGGGGCTCGCGGTCGCGACCAACTGGGCCTGCGCGGGATTCGGCGCCGCGTCCGGCTCGAGCATCGCCGCCGCCGCGGTGATGGCGCGTCTCGCCGTGCCGGAAATGCTCAAGAACAAATATGACAAGGCGCTCGCGACCGGCGTCTGCGCCTCCGGCGGCACGCTTGATGCACTGATCCCGCCTTCCATCTTGTTCGTGGTCTATGGCGTATTCGCGGAAGTCTCGATCGCGAAACTGCTGCTCGCCGGCATTCTGCCCGGCCTGCTGACCGCCGGCGTCTACATGATCATGATTGTCGTGCGCTGCTGGCTCAATCCGAAGCTCGGCCCTCCGGTCGAATTCGCAAGCAACGACGAGAAATGGAAAGAGCGCTGGGCGTCGCTTCGCGAAATCTGGCCGATCCTCGTTCTCATCGTCGCGGTGATGGGCGGGCTCTATTGGGGGGTGGTGTCGCCGACCGAATCCGGCGCGGCCGGCGCGCTGATCGCCATCGTGATCGGCGTCGCGCAGCGCAAGCTGTCGTGGCACGGCTTCGTCGACAGCTTCAAGGATGCGATCGGCACCACTTCGCAACTGTTCTTTATCGGCATCGGCGCGGTGATCTACACCAAGTTCCTGGCGCTGTCCGGCAGCGGCGTGCTGTTTACCGAACTGGTTGGAAGCTGGGCGGTCGATCCGTTGCTGCTGGTGATTGCGGTATCGGCGATCTATCTTGTGCTCGGGATGTTCCTCGATCCGCTGGGCATGATCCTGCTGACCATCCCGGTTTTCGTGCCGATGTTTGCGGCCCTCGAACTCGATCTGGTCTGGTTCGGCGTCCTGGTGGTGAAATATATCGGCATCGGGCTGCTGACGCCGCCGGTCGGCTTTAACATTTATGTGGTGTCCGGCGCGCTCAACAACCAGATCCCGCTCACCACCATCTTCCGCGGCTGCTACTGGTTCCTGGCCTGCGAAGCGGTGATCATGACGCTGCTGATCGCCTTCCCGCAGATCTCGCTCTGGCTGCCGAGCCACATGAACTGACCAGGCGCTTTGTCGGGAGGGAACCCGGCGCGGGGTGCGGCGTTGCCTGTCGCCCGCACCGGACCCCTGAATGACAACACCACAGATCCTCGCCTTCGCCATCCTCGCCGGCATGATGGCGTTGTTCGTCTGGGGACGGCTGCGCTATGACATGGTCGCCGTCATGTCGCTGCTGGCCGGCGTCGCCGCCGGCATCGTGCCGACCGACAAGGCATTTTCCGGTTTTGCCGACGACATCGTCATCATCGTCGCCAGTGCCCTGATCGTCAGCGCTGCTGTGGCGCGCTCGGGCGTGATCGAGACACTGCTGCGTCCGCTGGCGCCCTACCTGACCACGCCCGCAATTCAGGTCTTCATGCTGACCGCGGTCGTCGCAGCGCTTTCCGGCTTCGTCAAGAATATCGGCGCACTCGCGATGATGATGCCGGTCGCCTTCCAGCTCGCGCGCAAGACCGGCACACCCGCTTCCGCCATGCTGATGCCGATGGCTTTCGGATCGCTGCTCGGCGGCATCGTCACGCTGGTCGGTACCTCGCCGAACATCATCGTGTCTCGCGTCCGCGAGGAAGTGCTCGGCACGCCCTTCAGCATGTTCGACTTCGCGCCGGTCGGTGCCCTGCTCGCGATCGGCGGCGTGGCGTTCCTCGCTTTCGGCTGGCGGCTGCTGCCCGAGCGCAAGGGCGCGGCCTCGATGGACGCGGCTTTCAATCTCGAAGGCTACACCACCGAAGTGTCGGTGCCGGAGGAGTCCGAATTTGCCGGCAAGACCGTCAAGGACCTCGAGGCGCTCGCCGACAACGAGGTCGAGGTGCTGGCGATCCTCCGCCGCCGGCAACGCAATTCTTCGCCATCGGGCGCGATGAAATTGCGGGCGGGCGACGTCATCATCCTGCAAGGCGAACCGGCGGCGCTCGAACGTGCGGTCGGCGCCGCCAAGCTGACCCTGGTGCGCGATGAGGTGACAAAGGAGACCGACACGCCGTCCGACGATATCGGTGTGATGGAGGCGATCGTGACGCCGGAATCGCTGCTGGTCGGCAACACCCCGGCACGGATGCGCCTCTACGATACCTATCAGGTCAACCTGCTCGCGGTCAGTCGCGCCGGAAAGCGGATCGCGCATCAATTGCGGTCGGTCCGGCTGAAGGAAGGCGACGTGGTGCTTTTGCAGGGCGATCTGAACACGATGCCGGAAGCCCTGGGCGCGTTGCGCGTGCTGCCATTGGCCGAGCGCGGACTGGCGCTGGGCCGCGGCCGCCGCGGCTTCATTCCGGTGATCGTGCTGGCCGTCGCAATGCTTCTGGTGGCGCTGCATCTGGTGCCGGTCGCCATCGCGTTCTTTGCCTCGGCCGCAATCATCATTCTGCTCAAGGCCATTTCGCTGCGCGAAGCCTATGACGCGGTCGAGTGGCCAATCCTGGTCATGCTGGGAGCGCTGATCCCGCTTTCGGACTCGCTGCGCACCACCGGCGGAACCGATGTTATCGCGGGCTGGCTGTCGGCCGCGGCCGGCGCGCTGCCGCCGCTCGGGATGCTGGCGCTGATCATGGTCGCGGCAATGGCTGTCACGCCGTTTCTCAACAATGCGGCGACCGTGCTGGTGATGGGGCCGATCGCGGCTGCATTTGCGGCAAATCTCGGCCTGTCACCCGATCCGTTCCTGATGGCGGTCGCCATCGGTGCCGCCTGCGACTTCCTCACCCCGATCGGGCATCAATCCAACACGCTGGTGATGGGCGCCGGCGGTTATCGCTTCACCGATTACTGGAAGCTCGGGCTGCCGCTCTCGGTCTATGTCGTACTCGCAGGCGTGCCGCTAATCGCGCTGTTCTGGCCGCTAGCGGCACGCTGACCGGCCGACACGCGGCCATGTGGAATCTGCAGCCGGCATTCCAGGCCCTCGGCGGGAAACGCGGCATCAACCTTGCCGCCGAGACTTTTCACGCAGCCGGCGACCAGACGCGAGCCGAAGCCGCGCTGCTCGGGGGGCGACGTACGCGGACCGCCCCGCTCGACCCAGTCGATGGTGAGATGCGTATCGTCGGTGCTCCAGGATATCTCGATACGCCCCTCCGGACGCGAGAGCGCACCGTGCTTGATCGCATTGGTGACGAGTTCGTGGAATACCAGTGACAGGTTGCGCGCCGCATCCGCCGGCAGCTTGATATCCGCGCCTCTGAGATTGGCGCGAAACTCTCCGAACGGTTCGAATTTCGCCCGGATCAGGGTGTGCAGATCGGGCTGCAGATCGGCGGCGTGGCTGATGATGTCGTTCGTCGACGATACCGCCCGGATGCGGCCGGTAATGACCTTGGCCGTATCCGGATCGTGAGCAAGCGTCTGCAGCACGATCGACTCTACCACCGAGAAGGTATTCTTGCCGCGATGCTCGAGCTCGCGCAGCATCAGGTTCTTCTGTTTTTCCTGAAGCCGGTAGTGGTCGACCAGTTGCCGGTAGGCCTCCGCCAACACGACGATGATCGCGCAGGCAAGCGTGAACAGACCGGCATTCAATACCTCAAGGCGCGTGAGAGAGCCCGGCGGCCCGAACAGCCACCCGACGGCCAGGATCGACACCAGAACCGTTGCAATCGCGGCGGGCGCCCCCGCAAACAATGCGACCGCCAGCACCGCCGGGAAATAGGCCGCGTAGGGCACCAGGTCGGGATTGACGTAACCCAGCCCGTAGCGGAGTGCGGTCGCTGCCGCGACGCAAGCACCTGCAAACACGAAGGCGCCGATCGACATGGGTGCAAACGCACGGTCGGTCATTCGGCGCAGCCAGTCGCCCAGCATCCACGACTCCCCCTGCGGAACCTTAACAGCCGCAGCAGCCGCGCTGCATTATCAAAAAGGCAGAAGGTCGCGGCACCGACATGTCAAAAGACGCAAATATCCACCTCGGAGCGACCTGATCGCGCCGCGCAACTAACCCGGCGCGAGCTTCATCTGCTCAAGCGCCGCGCGGCCGAGCTGGCCGTAGGGATTGGCCATCGTTTCGATGAACTCGAAATGGTTGTAGCCATCGCCTTTGATCAGCTCGGCGCTCTTGCCGGCCTTCTTTACCGCCTCGACGAAATCGCGGCTCTGGCGCTGGAATTCCGGCGTCTCCAGCGCACCATAGCCCACGATAACCGGCGCATTCAGCTTGTCGAGATGGCGCTGCGACGACAGCGCCTGCTCCGACGCATCGGTGAACTTCACGTAGCTGGAGCGGGCCGACAGCCGCACCGGTTTCAGGTCGTACATGCCCGAGACCAGCAGACCGCCCTTGATGATGTCCTTCGGCAGGCCGAAGTCGTTCTCCCAGTCGGTCACCATCACCACGCCACCGAGATGGCCGCCCGACGAATGCCCGGAGAGATAGATGCGGTTCGGGTCGCCGCCGAAGCTCGCCGCATTCTTGTAGATCCATGCAACAGCGCGGCGGCATTGGTCCGCCATCGGCATGATGTCGCCGTCGGTCTCGGTGACATTGCTGAAATCGACAGAGATGTAGTGGGCACCGGCATTGACGAACATTTCGGCGGGGAACGCGTAATACTGCGCAAGCTCCGCGCGCCAGGCGCCGCCATGCAGGAACACATTGATCGGCGCATTCGGCGCCTTGGTCGCGAACAGATCGAAAGCCTCGATCGGGGTCGCGCCGTAGCTCAGCCGCTTCGGCGCGCCAAGCCGCTTGCGCGTCAGGTCGCTGTTGGTGCGGTAGCGCCCGACGACCTGAAGCCTGTTGGGGGCGTATTTGGCCTGGTCGTAGGCGTCGTCCAGCGCTTTCTGATCGAGATCCAGCCAGACCGGCGGGCCTTTTGGCGCGGCCGCCGGCGGCGAAGCCGTCTGGGCCTGGGCTTGCTCGGTCGGGACTTGCGATGCGGCGACGAGACCTGCGGCGGTTCCGGTCATGAAGTTACGGCGGCTCAGTGAGTGGGTAGGTTCGGTTCGGCGCAACATGATGACCTCGCTGTGGCATGTCCAGCGACATTATTAGCGGGCTTGCATGCGCTGGCCAGCGCAACATGGCCGCATCCCCCGCCGCCCGATGCACGCAATAATCGACGCATTCGCACGTGTTTTCCCGCTGCCTTCGCCAAATCTTTTCGTCGAATTTGAGCGCGGCGCTGAGCGGTTTCGAAAGACGGGGACGCGGACATTGCACGCGGCGAACGAGGCCGCCACGTGGATGCAACCGACATTGAAGGAGCAGACATGCCAGCCGACCATGAATCGGGACGCTTTGCGCTTCTCATGAACGCCTGGTCCCGCCGGACCTTCCCGCTCGGAACTACCGCCGCCCTCAGCCTGCTGATTTCAACCGCCGCGCATGCGGAGCAGTGTTTCGACACCAGAAACAACCGCCCCATGGTCGTGGCTCAGGCAACGACGGTGTCGCCCGCAAGCGCCTGCATCCTCGACGAGAGCACAATGCGCAGGCCGTCCGGCGTTTGCCGCGCATCGGTCAGGCAGGATGCGTCCGGCGCGCGCGCCTTACCAGCGCAGCAATCGGCGGCCCGCTAGCGCGCCGATCCCGGTCGCGATCGCAATCGCGAGCGTGAACCACGCGGCGACGAAGAGCGGCGAATCGTCCGGGCAATGCGCAATGTAAAGGCTTGCCGCCAGCGCGCCTGCGAGAAGTCCGGCACCAGCGCCGGCGAGCACCGGCCGCGTCGGGGCGCCGTATCGCAATCCGAACAGAAGCGCCGCCAGGATCGGTAGCGACAGCAGCACCATGTTGAGCACGCACATGTACCAGTGAACGCCCGCAAGCTTCACCAGCCATTCCGAACGCGGCACCTGCATCAGTTCGACGGCAACCCCGGCCACCATGATCGCCGGCACGACAGCTGCCGCGAGTAGCGTCCAGCCGAGCGGCGCACCGGGCCTGGCCAGTCGCAGTACCGCAATCGCCGAGACCACGACCAGAATACCCATCTCGATCGGCTTCAGCGCGAACGGAAAGGACATCACTGCCTCCCCGAGATTGGGCCGAAGCGGCACCAGCCACAGGAAGAGCAGCACCGAGAGTACGATGCCGAGCGCAGCGGCAAGCGTAAGCGCTCTGCCCGGCGCAGGTCCGGAAGGTTCGCGATCGGCGGCGAGCGCACGAATGAGATCGTCGGTCTTCATGTCTCGTCGCGATGGCGTTTCGCCAGGGCTCCCAGTCCGCGATGCAGCGCCACCCGGACGGCGCCCTCGCTCATGTTCAATGTCTGCGCCGTGACCGCAATCGATGAGCCCTCGATTGCAATCGCCCGCACCACCTTGCGCTGCCCCTCCGGTAACGCTTCGAGCGAGCGGCTGACGTCGCGGTCGTTCACGGATTCAGGCTCTGCCTGAGCGGGGAGCACGTCTTCGAAATCCTCGATCGGCAGATCGATGCGGCCGCCGCGGCGGCGCGCGGCATCGATGATCTTGTAGCGCGCAATGCCTGAGATCCACGGTCCGATCGAACGGGTTGCGTCCCATGTCTGCCGCTTCAGATGCACCGCGATCAGGATATCCTGCACCACATCCTCCATCTCGGCCGGATTGGCACCGACGCGATAGAGCCCGCGGCGCACCAGCGGACGCAAGGCCTGCGCCATCTCGCGCAGACAGCGTTCATAGGCCGCGCCGTCACCGGCGAGCGCCGCCCGCATCAGGTCCGCCCATTGCGCCTCGCGATCCTTCAAGCCGCCTCTTCCCGTCTCTTCGGTCCCGCCAGGCACATTGTTACATGCCGGTGACAGCATTGCCGAACCGGTAGCCTCCGTTCCGGCGAACACGAGCCCGTGAGCGCGTAACATAGGCCGGCCCCATCGCGAAACATCCGACAAGGCCGGGTTGTCCGGCCCGCGCCGCTGCACCGTGCAGGGCGACCAGCTTTCCTTCTGGAGGATAACGGGATGAACACCAAATTTGCAGCCGCCGCGCTCGCGGGCTCCTTTGCCGCGGCTCTCGCGATCACCGCAACGCCGGCCACCGCGCAGAAGGCCGATCAGGAGAAGTGCTACGGCGTCTCGCTCGCCGGGAAGAATGACTGCGCCGCCGGCCCCGGCACCACCTGCGCCGGCACGTCCAAGGTCGACTACCAGGGTAACGCCTGGAAGCTCGTGCCCAAGGGCACCTGCGCGGCCATGAAGACCCCGAAGGGCATGGGATCGCTGCAGCCGATCAAGAGCTAAGGCCCGTCGGTCTTTCTCCCTCCCGATTTTCGGGAGGGAGAAGGCCAACTCGTGCACGAACGACAGACGGCTTTTGCCGGAGCCTATCTCATGCACCGCACATGTCTTCCCGATAGACCGGGCGTCGGCTTCAAGCCGCAGCATTTCGATGCGATCGTCGCCGGCGAACAGCCGATCGGCTTTGTCGAGGTGCATGCCGAGAACTACATGGGCGCGGGCGGACCGCCGCATGCAATGCTGCGGCAATTGCGTGAACATTACGCGCTGTCGATCCATGGCGTCGGATTGTCGATCGGTTCTGCCGCACCGCTCGATACCGATCACCTGTCGCGTCTGAAGGCGTTATGCGAGCGCTACGAGCCGGCGAGCTTTTCCGAACATCTCGCCTGGTCGTCGCATGACGAGGTCTATCTCAACGACCTCTTGCCCCTGCCCTACACGCCCGAAACGCTCGACCGCATCGTCACGCATATCGATCAGGTGCAGCACACGCTACGCCGCGAGATGCTGCTGGAAAATCCTTCGACCTATCTGCAATTCGCGGGCTCGACGACTCCCGAAACCGAATTCCTGTCGGAGATCGCGCGTCGCACCGGCTGCGGGCTCCTGCTCGACGTCAACAACGTGTTTGTGCAAGCAACAAACCACGGCACCTCCGCGGAGGATTATCTCGCGGCGTTCCCGCTGTCGCGGGTGAAAGAAATCCATCTCGGCGGACACGACGCGCAAACCGACGAGACCGGCGCACCGCTGCTGATTGACGCGCATGGCGCGCCGGTCGCCGATCCGGTCTGGGCCCTGTACGAGAGCGTCATCGCCCGCACCGGGCCGCTGCCAACCCTGATCGAATGGGATAATGACGTGCCGGACTGGCCGGTTCTGGCCGCGGAGGCGCGTGCCGCCGGCGCGATCCTCGCCAATGCCACGAAGCGCCGGGCCGCCTGACATGTTCGCCGAACTCCAGACCGATTTCGCGCAGGCATTGCTCGATCCCGACCGGCCGGTGCCGGCGGAACTGACATCGCACAGCGTGCGGCATCCACAGAAGCGCTTCGCGGTCTATCGCAACAATGTGGTCGTCAGCCTCGTCAACGCGCTGCGCGCGAAGTTTCCCGCCACCGAGCGCATCGTCGGCGACGAATTCTTTGCCGCCATGGCGCGCCTGTTCGTGTCGGCGTATTTGCCGCGCTCGAAAATCCTGCACACCTATGGCGACGATTTTGGCGACTTCATCGCCGCCTTCGAGCCGGCGGCGGAATTGCCGTATCTGGCCGATGTGGCACGCCTCGAAGCCGCGCGCACACGCGCTTATCACGCGGCGGATGCGGAGCCGCTCACGGCGTCGGAATTCTCCGATCTCGACCCGCAATCCATCGGCACGCTGCGCCTGACGCTGCATCCGTCGCTGCAGGTGCTTCGATCGCCTTATCCGGTGGTGACGATCTGGGCGATGAATGCAGGCGAGATCGAACTCGGGCCGGCCGACCCGGACGCAGCAGAAGACGCATTGATATTGCGGCCTACGCTCGGTGTGACCGTGCGCTCGCTGCCGCCGGGCGGCGCCGCGTTCCTGCGCGCGCTGGCCGACGGTGCGACGCTCGCCGAAGCCGCCGCAAACGCCGCATCAGACGATGCCCGCTTCGACCTTACCGCAAATCTGGCAGGTCTCGTCGGTTCGGGCGCCGTATCCGCATTCACTGCCGCCGCTTCGCCGCAAGAAGGTTGAACATCATGACCGACACCCCGCTCACCATGCGTTCGCAACCCGGCCTGGCCGGACTGATCCTCCGCGCCAATGCGCTGATGGCGGCGATGCCCTACTGGCTGATCGCGCTGGTCGCCCGGGTGTCGATCGCCGCGGTGTTCTGGCGCTCGGGACAGACCAAGGTCGAAGGCTGGCACATCACCGATGCCACGCTGTTCCTGTTCAAGGACGAATACAAACTGCCGCTTGTCGACCCGACTCTCGCCGCCTATCTGGCGACATTCGCCGAGCATTTCTTTCCGGTGCTGCTGGTGCTCGGATTTGCGACCCGGTTCGCCGCACTCGCGCTCCTGATCATGACGCTGGTGATCGAGATCTTCGTCTATCCCGAAGCGTGGCCGACGCACGGCACCTGGGCCGCCTGTTTCCTGATCCTGATGGCGCAGGGTCCGGGCAAGCTGTCGCTCGACCATCTGATCGCGCAGCGGTATCGGTGAGCCGAAAAAAAGAATGCCCCGCGGCAGCCACAGCGGGGCATCCTCCCGGCACGACCGGGGTCTCTTTCTGAGGCCCCGATTGTCCCAATCCTCGGGCCCGGCGTCAGGCGCCGGTCTTCAACGAGCCGGTCTGCGCGGGCTCTTCCGGCTCGATGGTGACGCCTGACATCGGATCGATCCAGACCAGGTCGTCGCGCACGGACCTCACGCCCGGCACATTCTCGACCAGCACCTTGATCGCCGCGCGCTGCTGTTCGTCGAGCACAAAGCCGGAGAGCGTGACCACACCCTGACGCACGATCGCATCGACGGTCGCGACCGGCGCCCATCGTTCGTTGTTCAATTCGCGCAGGATTGCCTCGCGGATCGTAGCGTCGCCGTTCGCCGGCGCGCTGGCAGGATGCAGGTAGCTGACCAGCGCACGCAACAGATTGGCCCGGCTCACGATGCCGACCAGCTTCTTGCCGCGCAGTACCGGCACGCGCTTGATGTGATTGCGTTCCATCAGCGCAACCACATCGTTGAGCTGGGTGTCCTCGTCCACGGTCTTGGCGTCGCGGGTCATCACCTCCGACACCTTGCGGCCATGCGCCTTGACGTAATCCCGCGCCAGCGGCCCCGGCCCCATCAGAAATTCCAGCCAGCGCGGTGGCGCAAATTGGGTACCGGTCTCGGCGCGACGGAGGAAATCGCCCTCGGTCACAACGCCGACGAGATTGCCGGCCGCATCGACGACCGGAAGTCCGCTGATCTTCTTCTGCAGCATCAGCCGGATCGCGAGGCTGATCGGCGCCTCGGCATCGATCGAGACGACCGGCTTCGTCATGACGTCGCGCACCTTCATGCCGCATCCTCCATGCCGGAGGATCGCGTCTGCGGGTCACTGTCTCATTGCGCTAGATCAAACGGGGGCGAGCGCACCTGGCGTGGGGCGGCCCGGACTATCCGCTCTTCGCGAGTTTCTGCGGCGCCACGTCGGCCACCTCAATATCCGCGGCCATGGTGTGATACATGCGCCGCAAGGTTTCCCGCGTCACCGCGAGATCCGCGTCCGGAATGCCGGCGGTCGCCGCGGCCTCGAGTTCGCGAGCGCGCGGAATCAGCCGGTTGACCAGCGCACGGCCTTTCGGACTCAGTTCCACATTCACTTCACGGTTATTGGTGTCGGATCGCGTGCGTGTGACGAGCCCGAGATTCACCAGCCGCGTGATCAGACGCGAGATGGTCGACACATCGATCGAGGTAATCTCTGCCACATCGATCTGGCGATGCTTGTCGCCGGTCGACAATCCGGCCAGCACCCGCCACATCGCGATAGTGACGCCGTGCTGCGCCAGCTCACGCTCGTAGCCGGCGACGAAGCCAGCGCCCACGCGGTTGACCAGATACGGCAGATACTCGGAGAGATCGAGATGCGGACTTCCAGCCATTCGGCGCTCCAGTCAGGGCTTCGTGCAGTCTCTTGCAAGGCAAAAGCCGCCTGTCAAAAGGTCAGCAATCCTGTCCAAATATTGCATTTACAACTGTTGCACGTGCAAGTATGATCGCTGCCAATGAGAACAACAAGAGCCGGTCATCGGCCATCACGGGAGCGCAGCCATGGATCATTATCCACACGACCTCGGCGGCAATTTTCGCAAGGCGATGCGCCGGCTCACCAGCGCAGTCAGCGTGATCTCGACCCAGCACGACGATATCCGCCACGGCATCACCGTGACGTCGGTGACATCGGTATCGATGAGCCCGCCTTCGCTTCTGTTCTGCGTCAACCGCACCTCGCGGTTTCATGACCCGGTGATCCGCGCCGGGCGGTTCTGCGTGAACATGCTGCATGCTCACCAGATCGATATCGCCGATGCGTTCAGCGGCCGCACACCCGGCCCGGACCGCTTCCTGTGCGGCGAATGGGCAAGCGACGACGACGAGATGCCCTATCTGATCCCGGCTCAGGCCAACATCTTCTGCGAAACCGACGCCATCTCGAGTTACGGCACGCATTCGATCGTGATCGGGAAAGTCCATCACGTGGCGGTGCGCGGCCAGGTCGCGCCGCTGCTATACCAGGACGGCCAATATACGGTTGGGCTCGGAGAAGGCGTCGACTGGGTTGTGCCGGTCGGCTGAACCGCATCGCGCACGGCTGTTTCAAGAACAACGCTCTAAAGGGAGAACCAGGATGGAATTCGGCTATTTCACGCTGTCGGACAATCACTACGAAGGCAACACGCGCGATGCCAACACGTTCGTGAAGGATCTCACCGCCGAGGCGCTTTATGCCGATCAGCTCGGCATGCATTCGGCCTGGATCGGCGAGCATCACTTCAACTCGCTCGGCGTGAATTCCTCGCCCGAGATGGTGCTGGCCTACATCGCCGCGATCACCAAGCATATCCGGCTCGCGCCGGCCGTGACCGTGCTGCCGCTGCACAATCCGATCCGCGTCGCCGAACAATGGGCGACGCTCGACCTTCTGTCCGGCGGACGCGTCGATTTCGCCGCCGGCCGCGGCTATGACCGGCGCGAATATCTGCCGTTCGGCATTTCTTTCGAGGACAACCAGTCGATCTTCGACGAAGGCATGGAGGTTCTTCGCAACCTCTGGAATTCCGGTGGCGAGCGCATCGACCACAAGGGCAAGCATTACCAGTTCGAGGACGTGCGGATCACCCCGCAGCCGTTGCAGAAGCCGATGCCGATGTATGTGGCGTCGTTCTCCAAGCCCTCGATCGAACTTGCCGCACGGCTGAACTGCGGCCTGATCGTCGCGCCGTTCGCCGCCGCGATGAGCTTCGGCGGACTGAAGCAGGTGGCCGATCTCTACCACGAGAGCTGCGCCAAATACGGCGCCAAGCCGCAGCGCCTGATGTGCAGCTACTTCACCCATTTCGCCGACGACGCCGCGAGCGAACAGGCGCAGCGCGCGCGCCAGATCCGCTACTACAAGGAATGCGTGATCCCCTCCTTCCCGGGCGATCCGCGCACCGCGCCGCCGAGCTACCGCTATTTCATCGACATGGTGGAGCGGCTGCACAAGGTGAGGCCGGAGGACCTGACCGAGAATTCGGTGCTGATCGGCAATTCGGCGCGCATCACCGAAATCCTGAAGAAGGTGGAGGCCGCCGGCTTCGACGAAGTCATCCTCTATTTCAACGTCGGCATGAAGCCGCACCAGCAGACCAAGGAAGAGATGCACCGCTTCATGAGCGAAGTGGCGCCGCACTTCCAGGGCAAGCATATCGAGCGGCGCGCGGCCTAGAGTTACGTTTCGGCTTGTCCTCCCAAGCGACAAGGAAACCTCATGCCGCAACCTCCGGGTTGCGGCATTTTTTTTAACGCCGTCCGGTCGAGGACTCTGCGACGATGCGCAGATTGCGCTACTCCTGCGGCTGGGATTTGCTACCAAGGCGATCGATTATCACCGGTCACAGGAAGCATGTCTCCAAACGCATCGACACACGCTCTCTCCGTTCGCGAAGCAGGCACGAGCCGCATTCCGCTGGCGGGCGGTATCCGCGCCGGCAACTGGGTTTTTGTCTCCGGGCTTCTGCCCGACGAACTGGGCGATCCCGGGCGGCCGCTGTCGGGAGAGCCTGCGGCCCTGACCCAGTCCAGGGCCATCTGGCGTAAGGCGGCCGCGATCCTCGCCGAAGGCGAGTCCGACGTCTCGCGGATCGTGCGATGCGACCAGTTTTTCGAGGACTGGCGCGCCGTGCCGTTTTTCCATCAGGCCCGGCGGGACGCCTGCGGCAGCTATATCGCGCCCAGCACATCGGTCCTGCAGCCGCAGACGCTCGTCCCCGGCGCCACGATGATGACCGACATGATCGCGGTCGCGCGCGGCGGTCCGGACGTCGAGCCGATTTTTCCCAAGGGGCTCGACGTGCCTTCGACCTCGTCGTTCGTACCGGTGGTGAAGGCCGGCAATCTGGTCTTCGTCGCCGGCTTTCTCGCCGCCAGCGGCAAGGGCGACCTCGACGGTGTCGCGGCTGAAGCCAAGACGCCCGAAGGCCATTTGTGGAAAGGCAATCGCATTCAGCTCGAGACGAAATATGTCATCGAGAAAAAGCTGATCCCTGCGCTGGAAGGCGCAGGCCTCGCCCTGCAGGACGTGGTCAAGGCCAATGTGTTCCTGCGCGATATCGACGATGTCCCGGCTTTCAACCAGGTATGGAACGACGCGTTCGGTGGCCATGCTCCTGCGACCGCAATCACACCGACCAGCAAGCCCGGTTTCGCGATCGAGGATTCCCGCATCGAGATCAATCTGGTGGCCACGACCGAACGCCATGTACAACGGATCGATGGTGGCCGCGCCGGGCTCGCCGTGTGCCAGGGGCAGCCGGCCGCGATCCATTGCGGCGACTTTCTCATTTTCTCCGGCATGCTAGCCGCGGACGCCGACGGACTGATCGCCGAAGCGAAGGTCGATCCGCGGGAGCGTTACCTCTCGTCCAGCATCGAAGCGCAGATGGACTATCTGCTCGATTGCGCGGAAGAGGTGTGCGCGAAAGTGGGCGCCAGCCTGCGTAACGTGGTCCGAATCCTGCAAGTGCACACCGATCTTGACGATGTCCTGCCGGCCCTCAAAGTGTGGCAGCGACGTCTGCCAGGTGTTCCCCTTCCGATCAGCGCGGCGCGCGTTCCAGCACCGTTGATCGTTCCCGGATGTACGGTGCAGCTCGATCTGTGGATCCATGCACCGCAGGACGCGACCTGAGGAGAATTAAATGAGTGGACCACATTTCCTTCGCCGGCGTCAGTTCGCAGCCGCCATCTGCCTGACGGTTGCAGGCCTGATGGTGCCAGGCGCAGCTCTGGCGCAAACCTATCCCGACCGGCCGGTGCGGGTGATCGTGCCGTTCGCCGCCGGTGGCGGATCGGACGTCGTGGGCCGCGCCATCGCACAAAAACTTCAGGACAAGTTCGGCCAGCCCTTTGTGGTCGAGAACCGGACCGGAGCCGGCGGCAGCATTGGTGCTACCCAGGTCGCGCGCGCGGCCCCGGACGGCTACACGCTGCTGCTGGGATCGTCCTCTGAGATCGCCCAATATCCGAACGTCAAGGCAGACGTTCCCTACGATTCGATCAAGGACTTCGCTCCGATCGCGGCCGTCGCCACCGTGCCGCTGGCGCTCGCGGTCAAACAGGATCTGCCGGTGGCGACGGTGGCGCAGCTTCTGGATTATGCGCGAAAGAACCCCGGAAAACTGAATTACGGCTCGGCCGGCCCCGGTTCGACCACGCATCTCGCGGTGGCGTTGCTCACCTCCATGACCGGGACCGACATGACGCACGTTCCCTACAAGGGTAGCGCGCCGGTCATCACCGACCTGCTCGCCGGCACGCTCGATCTGTCGATCTCGACCATGCCAGCCGTCCTTCCGCATGCCGGCGGCGGCAAGATCAAGATTCTCGGTGTCTCCACCGCGCAACGCGCGAAGGCCCTGCCCGACGTCGCTACCATCGATGAAGGCGGCGTCAAGGGCTATGCCACCGGCCTCTGGACCGGCCTGCTGGCGCCGGCGGGCACGTCACCGCAAATCATCGCGCGCTTGAACGCGGCTGTGAACGAGGCGCTCGCCACCGACGAACTGAAGACGCTGCTTGCCAAGCAGGGCGCCGAGCCCACCGGCGGGACGTCGGAGAAATTCAGCGACGAGATCAAACGCGACCTCGCGGTCTGGAACGACGTCGTCAAGAAGACCGGCATCAAGATCGACTAGTCGGTTCCGCATCTCTACCGCTGTTCCGGCAATACGAAAAAACGAATGCCGCAACCTGAAAGGGTTGCGGCATTTTTTCATACGCAAACCATCAGGCGCGGCTGTTTGTTTGTAGAAAAGATCGGGGCGGTCGTGCACCATGACCGCGGGAGAAAACAACACCAAGGGAAACACCTGATGAAGAAACTGGTTCGTGCCGCCGTGACGGCGGCCGCCATATCCACCGTTGGTATCGGCAGCGCATCCGCTCAGGGAACGAAGGCCCTCGAGGTCATCGTATTCCCCGGCGGCTTCAACTGGCCGATCTGGGCCGCCCAGGAGAAGGGCTTTTTCGACAAGCACGGCGTGACGCTCAACATCACGCCCACGCCGAACTCGCAGTTTCAGCTCAAGGGTTTGATAGAGGGCAAGTTCGATATCGCGATGACCGCGATCGACAATGTCATTGCCTATAGCGAGGGCCAGGGCGCGACCAAGACCGATGTCGAGCCCGATATCTTTGCCTTCATGGGCGGCGACAACGGCTTTCTGCGGCTGATCGCCGTTCCGGAGGTGAAAACCATAGCCGATCTGCGTGGCAAGCAGGTTTCGGTCGATGCGCTGACCACCGGCTATGCCTTCGTGCTGCGCAAGATCCTCAACAATGCAGGGCTGAAGCCGGAGGAGTTCGAATTCGTCCGGGCCGGTGGCGTGATGCAACGCTATCAGGCGCTGATGAAGAAGGAACACGCCGCGACCCTGCTGATCTCGCCGTTCGAAGTGAATGCGGAAGCGGCCGGATTTACCCGCCTGGCCGATGGGTCCGAAGCGCTCGGCAATTATCAGGGCCTTGTCGGCGCAACCCGCAGGTCATGGGCGAAGGCGAACGAAGCGCAACTGATCGGCTATATCCGCGGTTACCGCGAGGGACTGGACTGGCTCTACAATCCGGCCAACAAGGCGGAAGCGATCGCCATCCTGCGCAAGAATGTGCCCAGTCTGTCCGAAGACCTTGCGGCCAAGTCCTACGATATCCTGCTGCATCCCAACAACGGCTTTGAGCGGAATGCCGCACTGAATGTGGAGGGCGTGAAGACCGCGCTGCAGTTGCGCAGCGAATATGGCGAGCCGAAGAAGCAGCTGACCGATCCGGCCAAATATTACGACCTCACCTATTACGACAAGGCCAAGAAGAACTGAGCGTGTCGCCTCCCCCTCCCGCGCTGCGGGAGGAGGATTAGCCCCGGCTTGCAATCGTCCCGCGGCCGGGCCATCCATTCACTGCCATGACCGCGCCGCGATCCATCGACCTCACCGCCTACGGCGTCAGCTGCACGCGCGGCTTCGTGCCGGAGCAGGATCCGCTCGACCGGCTGCCCGAAGCATTCCGCGCGCTCGACAATCTTGCGCCGATGATCCCGGCGCTGATCATGAATCAGGAGATCCGGCGCTTCCTCGCCGCCCTGCCCGAACTCGACGTCGCCGCCCTGACCGATGCTGACGAAGCCGAGCGCGGGATGCTGATCCTCTCGGCGCTGACCATGGCGCATGTCTGGGGCGGCAAGGATCCGGACTTCACCCTGCCCCGCAACATAGCGGTGCCGCTGATGACGCTGTCGCAGCGGCTCGGACGCCCGCCCATCGTGATGCATGCGACGCTGGTGCTGAACAACTGGCGCAGGCTCGATCCCGCCCGCCCGCTCGCGCTCGACAATGTCGATACCCAGTTCACCTTCACCGGCTCGTTCGACGAGAAATGGTTCTATCTGGCGACGCTCGGCGTGGAGCTTGCGGGTGCGCCGGCCATCGTTGCGCTGGCCGACGCCGTTGCGGCCGCGCAAAGCGGCGACGACAACGCCGTTGCGGAAGAGCTCATCGCACTGGAATCCTGCGTCCGGCAGATGAGTGCCGCGCTGATGCGCATGACCGAGCGCTGCGACCCGCACATCTTCTATCATCGCATCCGGCCCTATCTCGCGGGCTGGCCCGCACCCGGCCTCACCTATGCCGGCACGTCTACGCCACCGCAGATCTGGGCCGGCGGCAGCGCCGCGCAAAGCTCGCTGCTGCAATCCTTCGACGCAGGGCTCGGCATCCGGCACGAGCACGCGAACACGCGCGATTTCCTCGACGCCATGCTGCAATACATGCCGCCGAAGCACCGCGCTCTGGTCGCAGCGCTGCGCCAGACCAGTACGATCCGGACGCGCGCGGAAAACGGCTCACCCGCGCTGCGCGATGCCTACAATGCCTGCATCGCGGCTACCGATGAATTTCGCCGCAAGCATATCGGCCTGACGTCGCAATACATCATCAAGCAGGCGAGCACCCATGTCGGCCCCGGCACGATCGGCACCGGCGGCACCGATTTCGTCGAATTCCTGCGGGAGTCGCGGGTGGAAACCGCCCGCTCCCAGCTGACGTAATGGCGGCACGACCCGTCGGCGCCGCTCCGCCGGGGCACATTACATACCGAGCGGTCGCTATGTAACTTGACTCGGGTCGCGCCCGACCGTCATGATCCTCCGACCGCGGCCAACAGAGCCGGAACGGGAGGACATCGATGAGACGGAGCGGCGCATCCACGCGTCCAGACCTGCGTCGTTCACCGGAGCTTTTGCGGCCGGCAAAGCCCGGCGCCTCACGCCGCCCTCCCCGCCGCACCCAGGAATCTCGCTCCAAGGCGGCGCGTGAAAAGCTTCTGCGCGCCACGATCGAGCTGCTGCAGGAGCGCGGCTATCACGGGCTCACCACCAAGGAGGTCGCAACCCGCGCCGGATTTTCCAACGGTGCGCTGATGCATCATTTCTCGACCAAGGCCGATCTCGTGATCGCCGCCGGCGCCCATATCTACGAACGGCATGTCGAGAGCGGGCGCAAAGCCGCAAACAGCGCCGCGGCCCGCAAGGATCCGCTGAAGGCCTTCATCGCCGATTGCGAGCGTGTCTATCTTGGCGACACATTCATCCCGACCTCGGAAATGATGATCGCCGCGCGCAGCGATCCGCTGATGAACGCGCCATTCGACATCTTCATGAACGACTATCGCAAGACCATGAACGAGATCTGGCTGAACGCCTTCATGCGCGCAGGCTACAGCGAGGAACAGGCCTCCTTCACCATCATGTCAACGCTCTATGTGGTGCGCGGAATGGCGATCAACTCGATCTGGCAAAAGAACATGCCCTATTACCGATCGTTCCTGCGCGAATGGGCAAAGATCGAACGCACCGGTGCGCTCAAGGGCGGCCGCCTTCCAATTCGCTAAACCACCAAGACAATAACCGGGAGACGCTCGTGACGCTGCAGCAGAACAAGGATCGCATTCAGACCACGCATATCGGCAGCCTGCCTCGGCCGCACAAGCTGCTCGATATCCTGAAGAAGAAGTTCAGCGGCGAACCAATCGACGAAGCGGCGTTCGAGAAGATCCTCGCCGACTCGGTCAAGGCCAGCGTGCAGAAGCAGAAGGACTGCGGCATCGATATCGTCACCGACGGCGAATTCTCCAAGCCCGGCTTCTTCACCTATATCCAGGAGCGGCTGGAAGGCTTTGAGGCGCGCAAGGGCCAGAAGATGGTGCTGTTCCAGAAGGAGGTCGAAGCCTTCCCGGAATATTACCAGGAATATTTCAAGCAGGCGATGCTGGGCGGCGCGATCGTGCCGATCAATCCGGTGGTCTGCGTCGGCCCGGTCAAGTATCGCGGCGAGAAGGCGGTGCAGCGCGACATCGCCAATGTGAAAGCCGCGGCCAAAGCGGCCGGCATTCCGGACGAACACGTCTTTCTGCCGGCAACCGCACCGTCAGGCGTCGGCGTGAACGAATACTACAAGTCCGACGAAGAGTATTTCCACGCCCTCGCCGCGGAGATGGGCAAGGAATACAAGGCCATCACCGATTCCGGCATCCTGGTTCAGATCGACGATCCGTTCCTGCCCGATATTTTCGTCGAGCCCGGCCTCGACGACAAGCAGATGAAGCGCCGCGCGCAAATCTATGCCGAGGCGGTCAACACCGCCCTCAACGGCATTCCGCGCGAACGCGTGCGCTTCCACACTACGGCATCAACGAGGGGCCGCGTCTCTATGAGGCGTCGCTCGCCCAGATCATCGAATACGTGCTGTCCATCAAAGCCGGCTCCTATTCGTTCGAGGCCGCCAATCCGCGTCACGAGCACGAATACCACCTGTTCGAGACCGTGAAGATGCCGGACGGCACCGTGCTCTGCCCCGGCGTGATCACCCATGCCAGCAACATTGTCGAGCATCCCGAACTGATCGCAGAGCGGCTGATCCGGTTCGCCAAGCTGGTCGGGCGCGAAAACGTGATGGCGGGCGGCGATTGCGGCTTCTCCTCGCAGGCACTGTACCGCACCGAGGTGCACGACACCGTGGTCTGGGAAAAATTCAAGGCGATGCGCGAGGGCGCCGACATCGCGTCGAAGAAGCTCTGGAACTGAACTGCCAAGCGCCGGCAAACGGCGCAGTTACATAGGGAGAACGAGATGCTCAAGCAGCTTCTGACGGGGGCGGCGCTGGCCGTTGCCGTCACACTACCGGCCAGTGCGCAGCAGAAGGTGAAGATCGGCTTCGTCACCACCTTCACCGGCCCGCAGGCCGTCGTCGGAAACGACATGCGCGACGCCTTCGAACTGGCGCTCGATCATCTCGGCCGAAAGATGGGCGGTCTCGGCGTCGAGGTGATCTACGAGGACGACACCCTCAAGCCGGACATCGGCAAGCAGAAGACCGACAAGCTGATCGAAAGCGACAGGGTCAACTTCCTCACCGGCTATATGATGTCGCATGTCCTGCTCGCCTCATACAAATCGGCGGTGGACTCTGGCACCTTCATCATCAGCGCCAATGCCGGGCCCTCGCAGATCGCGGGTGACCTCTGCTCGCCCTGGTTCTTCTCGACCTCCTGGCAGGGCGATCAGGTGCCACAGGCGATCGGCGAATTCATGAATGAGAAGGGGGTCAAGAGCGCGTATCTGATCGCACCCAACTATGCCGCCGGAAAGGACGTGATTGCCGGCCTCAAGGCGAACTTCAAAGGCAAGATCGTCGGCGAGGACTACACCAAATGGCCCGACCAGCTCGATTTCTCGGCTGAGTTGTCGAAGGCGCGCGCCGCCAAGCCGGACGCTATTTTCGCGTTCTATCCCGGCGCGGCCGGCATTCAATTCCTGACTCAGTATTCGCAGTCCGGCCTGCGCGGGCAGATTCCGCTCTATACCTCCTTCATCGTCGATGCGCTGTCGCTGCCACGCCTGAAGGATCTGTCGCTGGGCGTGCCCGGCGCGCAGCACTGGGTGGCCGACCTGCCGAACAACGCCAACAAGACGTTCGTCGCGGACTTCAGGAAGAAGTATGGCCGTGAACCGTCCTTTTACGCGGCCCAGGCCTACGACTCGGCGAAGCTGATCGATAGCGCGGTCAAGGCGGCGGGCGGCGACCTCACGAAGAAGGACGCGATGCGCGATGCCATGCGCAAGGCGAACTACGATTCGGTTCGCGGTCCCTACAAGTACGGCAACAACCACTTCCCGATCCAGAATTTCTATCTGCAGGAGGCGGTGAAGGACGGTGATGCCTTTACCCTCAAGACCGTCGGCACGGCGCTGAAGGATCATCAGGACCGATATGCGGCCAAATGCACCATGAAGTGGTGATTGGCCGCACTCAGAGCAAAACCAGACGCGCATAAGAAAGGCCGGCGGTCGCCCGCCGGCCTTTTCAGTAAACTTTCACAGCAAATGTCAGCCTCAGCGATTGCGGCCGCCGCCCCAACCCATGCCGGCGCCGCGCATCCACGGACCGAACGCATAGCCGGGGAGCACTTCCTTCGCAATCGCCACCTGCTTCTCGTCCAATGACTTGATCAGCTCGTCGACCGCGGCGTTGACACTGTCCTGCTCCTTGCGGCGCTGCTGAATCATGGCGTCGCGGAACTGGCGATGCTCCTCGGTCGACATCCTGCGCATGGCACCGTGGTCCATGCTTTCGCGGCGCGTCTTGCGGGCATCGGCCACCTCCTTCAACGTCGCCGTATACTTGGTCCAGGCCTGCTCCTGCGCCTCAGTGACCCCAATTTCTTTCTTTACGCTCTCCAGGCGCGCCGGATCGAAGCCACGGCCCATGCCCGGTCCGCCGCGACCTTCTTGGCGCTGATGATGGCGGTGGTAGCCATGCCCACGATGGCCGCGATCTGCATCGTCCCGGTCAAACCTGCGGCCCTCTCGCCAGCCGCCGCCACGGCCTTCGCGCCGGTCATAATCGCGATCGTTGTCATACCCCCGGCCTTCGCGGCGGTCGTATCCGCGGTCCCGATCGGGTCCGCGGTCCATGTCGTCCCTCCCCCGGCCATACCCGTATCCGTGATGCATGCCATGACCGCGTCCGTGGTAGCCACGGCCGCGCGGACCGCAATTCTCGTTGCCATCCCCGCCGGCGCGCGGACCATAGCCACGGCTGTCGTCATCGCGATCGCGCCAGCGCGGGCGGCGCTCGTCGTTTCCACCGCGGCCGTCATTGTCATTGCGCCACCGCTGTCCACTCCAGCCGTCGTCTCCCTCGCCGCGCATGTAGCATTGGCCACAGCCATCGCCGTTCTGCGCCGAGGCCGCGTATGTCAGCCCGCCCAGGCCCGCGACTCCCGCAACCAGCATGGCGGGGATCACCCATGTCCGTTTCATCTTTTGTCTCCCGGATTGCCGCAACCACAGCGTTGCATGCCCGAAACATGGACGGCCGGTTTGACCGAAGTTTTTCAGACACCGCCTATTGTGTGACAGAGTGTGACGGCAACCCCCTTGGACAAAGGCGGTTGCAACATTTCCAAAAATTAACCCACGGTCTTTCCTATAATGGCGGCATGTCCGGCGGGCCGCACATTCTGATCGTCGACGACCATCGCGAAATTCGCGAATTGGTCACGCGTGCGCTTGTAAAGGAGGGATTTCGAGTCAGTTCCGCCGCCGATGGGCGCGCCATGCACAAGGTGCTGGCGGACGGACGCATCGACCTGATCCTGCTCGATCTGATGCTGCCGGGCGAGGACGGATTGTCGCTGTGCCGCGCCCTGCGCGCGAAATCGGACATCCCGATCATCATGCTCACCGCCAAGGGCGACGAGATCGACCGCGTGCTCGGTCTCGAAATGGGCGCTGACGACTACATGCCGAAGCCGTTCGGCAGCCGCGAACTCATTGCGCGCATCCGTGCGGTGCTGCGCCGCGGCCGGCAGAGCGAAGCCTTGCCGACGGCGGCAGGAAGGTACAGCTTCGACCGCTGGCATCTCGACACCGCGGCACGGGAATTGACCCGCGACGACGGCGTCACCGTGCCGCTCTCGACCGGCGAATACGACCTGCTGATGGCCTTCGTCGAACGCCCGCAACGGGTGCTGACCCGAGAACAACTGCTCGATCTCGCACGCGGCCGCGCCGCCGCGAATTTCGACCGCGCCATCGACACCCAGGTCAGCCGGTTGCGCAAGAAGATCGAACGCGATCCGGCCGATCCGAAAATCATCAAGACGGTCTGGGGCGGCGGCTATACCTTCACCGCGGCGGTGACCGCACAATGACGCGGTTCCTGCCCAGCGGCCTTCTTCCGAAGAGCCTGTTCGGCCAGACGCTGCTGCTGCTGCTGGCGGGGCTGATCGTGTCGCATGCTATCGGCTCGTTCATCTATTCGCTCGATCGCGAAAGCGCGGTGCGTGCGGTCGGCGGGCTGGCGACGGCGCAGCGGATCGCCAACGTATCCCGGCTGGTCGAGGACATGCCGGCCGACTGGCGCGAGCGCCTCGTCACGGGATTAAGCGATCGCAGCCTGACGGTGGCGCTGTCGACAACCCAGCCGCTGACCACCAGCGATGCCGGGCCGGTTGCCGATGTGATCCGCGACTATCTCATCCGCCAATTGCGGCTGCCGCCGGCGCGCGAGCCGATGGTCGCGGTCGATAATGTCGAGGGCCCGCCTTTTGGCCGCCGCCATGGCCGCCCGCCTCACGCCGAGCCCGGCAGAGGCTTCGGCAGCGAATTCGGAACCGGTCGCGGCCGGATGATGCGCGAGCATGACGGCGACGAGCGCTACGGACGCGGACACGACCGAGAACGGCGGCCGATGATGCGGGCGCTCGATCTCGAGGTGGCGGTGCCGCTCGCCGACGGACAATGGCTGTTCTTTGCCACCAACCTGCCCTCCAGCAATGCCGGCTTCTCGTATCAATACCTGATCTCGATGCTGGTGATGGCTCTCTTCATCGTTGCGATCTCGGTCTGGGCCGTTCGCCGCATGACCGCGCCGCTCGCCACCGTCGCGCAGGCCGCCGACCGGTTCGGACGCGACGTCAACGCGCCGCCGATGCCCGAATCCGGCACGATTGAGATGAAGCAGGCGGCATCCGCTTTCAACGCGATGCAGACGAAGCTGCGCGCGCTGATCGAGAACCGCACCCGCATGCTGGCCGCGCTCTCTCACGATCTGCGAACGCCACTCACGCTCTTGCGGTTGCGCGCCGAGAATGTCGACAATGCCGAGGAGCGGGACAAGATGCTCGCAACCATCGCCGACATGGATGCGATGATCGGCGCGACCCTGAATTATGCGCGCGAGCAGGCCGCCGACGAGCCGCGGCGCACCACCGATGTTACCGCTCTGGTTCAGAGCGTAACCGACGACATGGCCGATGCCGGCCTCGACGTCACCATGACGCAGTCGCCCCCGGTCTCGATCGACTGCCAGCCGGCGGCGCTCAAGCGTGCGCTGACAAATCTCATCGAGAATGCGGTCAAGTACGGCCAGCGCGCGCGGGTCTTGCTGTCAGACTTGCCGCAGGCGGTGGAGATTGCGGTGGAAGACGACGGTCCCGGCATTCCCAAGGATCAACTGACCAAGGTGTTTGAGCCGTTCTACCGGGTGGAGAGTTCGCGCAATCGCGATACCGGCGGCGTCGGACTGGGGCTGGCGATCGCCCGCACGGTGATCGAGGCGCAGGGCGGCACGCTGGTGTTGAGCAACCGGCAGCCGCAGGGGTTGCGTGCGCTGGTCACGCTGCCGCGCGTTCGTGCATAGACGCAAGCCGCTCGCGACCGATCGCATTTTCCTGAACTTTTTTACCGGCGCGAAACCAGGATCGCGAGAATACATCCAATCGGAATACCGGTCCCTTAACATCGACATGGCACGATAACCGCAAGCATGCGGAGAACCGATCGATGCGCATCTCACACGCTTTCATGATGGCCGTAGCCGCGGTTGCGTTCGGGACCCCCGCCGCGGCGTCCGACGTCCGTATTCTCAATCTGCCAGACAGAATACAAGGAGCGTGGGCCCCAAACGCCGAGGCCTGCACGTCCGAAAGCAGGGACCGGCTGGACATCGCCGCCCGAACCATCGGCATGCCAGATACGGCCTGCAACATTGCCTGGGTCACCGTGACAGCCGCGCGCTTCGGTCCGGTCTATTCCGCGCGTTCGATGTGCACGCAAGTCAGAACCGGACATCAGGAAGCGCCGTCCTATCTTCTCATCACCCCGCTTCCGGACGATACGTTGCTGGTGCGACGGGCGATTGGATATAACCCGGCCGATCCGGTGACCTATCGGAAATGCTGAGCCCGGCAGGATAAGGTCGGCACGGAAGCAAGCACCGGTCACTTCACTTCTATCTTCGCCGCCGTCACTGCGCGCTTCATGCGCTCGAGCTGCACCCGGATCAGCGCGGCAAAATCGTCAGGCGTTCCAGGTTGCGGCTCCGCCTGTTGTTTCGCCAGTGTCTCCCGCACCTGCGGATCGGCAAGCGCTGCCCCGAGCGCGGCATTGAGCTTGTGGATCACCAGCTTCGGCGTCCTGGCCGGCGCGATCAGGCCGAAGAAGGCCATCCAGTCGAGGTCGGCGAAGCCCAGTTCGGCAAAGGTCGGCACATCCGGCAGCACATCCAGCCGCTTCGGCGACGACGCCGCGAGCGCCCGCAGCTTGCCGTCCTGAATGAGCGGCAGCGAGGTCGGCAGATTGTCGAACATGATCTGTATCTGCCCGCCGACCGCATCGTTCAGCGCCGGGCCGACGCCGCGATACGGGACGTGGATGATGTCGGTCCCGGTCGCGAGCTTGAACTGCTCGCCCATCAGGTGGCTGACCGAGCCGTTGCCCGCCGAACCGTAGGTGAGTTTGCCGGGCTCGGCTTTCGCCAGCGCCACCAGTTCCGCCAATGTTTTCGCCGCCAGCTTCGGATTGACGGTGATGACATTCGGCACCTGCGCGATCAGTCCGACCGGTTCCAGTCCGTCGACGTCATAGGGCAAGGACTTGTAGGCCGCCGGATTGATCGCGAGCGTCGAGGCAGTCCCCATGCCGATGGTGTAGCCATCGGGTGCGGCCTTGGCGATCGCAGCGGTGCCGATCGAGCCGCCGGCGCCGCCGCGATTGTCGATGACGAACGATTGGCCGAGCGGACCGCGCATCGCATCCGCCACCACGCGCGCGATCACGTCGGTCGAACCGCCGGCGGCGAATGGCACGATCAGCGTGACCGGACGCGACGGGTAATTGTCCTGCGCGGTTGCAGACGAGACTGCGACCGCGGACAATGCGAATGCGAATGCGAGGCGCCTCATCCGAAGAAATCGCGCAGCATCTTGTTGACGGTGTCTGGCACCTCGACTTCCGGCAGATGGCCGATCTCTTTCAGATATTCCAGCTTGCCGTTCTTCAGATACTTGATGAGGATATCGGCGTTTTTATCCCCTGGATTGACCTTGTCGGTCCGGCCCTGGATCATGAGCACCGGCATGGTGAGCTTCGCGCCCGCTTCCGGCGCGCTGTAGCCGTTGACCATGCCGAGCTTGACCCCATGCATGAAGCCGCGCGGCATGGTCGCGCGCAGCACCCGCTGCACCTCGGCTTTCAGTTCGGGCGAGGCATTGGGGCCGAGCAGCGCATCTACCCGCGCGCCGAAGCCGTAGAAGCCCTTGGCGACCTGCGCTTCACGCGTGGCAACGATCTTCTGCTTCTGCTCCTCCGGCATGTCCTTCGGCCCGACGCCGGTGCCGGTCATCGCCAGCTTGGTGACACGCTCAGGGTAATGCATGGCGAAGCATTGCCCGACCCGGCTGCCGAAGGAATTGCCGACGATATTGACCCCGCCTTCGATCTTCAGCGCGGTCAGAAAGTCGCGCACCGCGTCCGCATAGTCCTTGCACTCGGCAACGTCCTTCACGAAGCCGTCGCTCATCATGTAGCCCGGCGCATTCCATGCGATCACCCGGTAGCGGTCGGACAGTCCGGCGAGCTGATGACGCCAGTGCATGGCGTTGGCTCCCACACCGTGCAACAGCAACACTACCGGGGCGTCGGGCTGGCCCGCCTCCAGATAACTGAAGCGGTCGCCCTGGTAATTCGCCCGCGAGGCGGCCGGGATTTCGGCGAACCGCATGTCGGGCAATGGCGGTAGTTCGGATTTCATCTGGGCGAAAAGCGGGCTGGTGGGGGTCAGGGCGAGGATAGCGGCAAGGGCGGCAAGAGACAGACGGACGCGCATGGGAGACCTTTCGTGGGGACCTCTCGTCAGGATACCGACGGAGATTAACACGGCTGCGCAAAGGGTCGCATGGCCATTGCCGTCAAACCGGTTCCCTTGCTACGCCCTGCCCGCGTACAATGGAACCGCAGGCATCAGGCTTGCATGTCTCCGATCCCTTCTCCCCGCTGGTGGCCTGTTCGATGAATGTTGCCGTGCCTGTCGACGCCCTGAGCAAAAGCCAGGCTCCCAAGCCGCCGCTGCTCGCCTTCCTCGAGCAGGCGCATGCCCGCTTCCGCGACGATTTTTCCGGGGCGGTCGCCAATTATATCCCGGAATTGAGCAAGGCCGATCCGGCGAAATTCGGCGTCGCCATCGCCACCATTGACGGCCATGTCTATCAGGTGGGCGATGCGGCCTTCCCTTTCACCATCCAGTCGGTCTCCAAGGCCTTCGTATTCGGGCTCGCGCTCGAACTCCTCGGCGCCGATCATGTCGAATCCTTCGTCGGCGTCGAGCCGAGCGGCGAAGCCTTCAACTCGATCCGGCTGAACGCCAAGAACCAGCCGTTCAACCCGATGGTCAATGCCGGCGCCATCGCCTGCTCCGGGTTGATCTATCAGGCGAAGGGCGCGGGGGCCTTCGAGGTGATCCGCAGCGTGCTCGGCCGCTTCGCCGGGCGCGATCTCGACGTCGACGAAGCCGTCTACCAGTCCGAGAGCGCGACCGGCGACCGCAATCGTGCGATCGGCTGGATGCTGCGCAATTACGGCATCGTCGGACAGAATGTGGACGCGGTCCTCGACGTCTATTTCCGACAATGCGCGATCCTGGTCACCGCGCGCGACCTTGCGGTGATGGGGGCAACCCTGTCCAACGGCGGCGTCAATCCGGTCACCGGCGAGCAGGTGATCTCGCCGCTCGCGGTGGCCCGGACCCTGTCGATCATGACCTCGGCCGGCATGTACGATTATGCCGGGGAATGGACCTATCGGGTGGGCATGCCGGCGAAAAGCGGCGTCGGCGGCGGCATCGTCGCCGCGCTCCCCTCGCAGATCGGGCTCGGGACCTATTCGCCGCTGCTTGACGAGCACGGCAATTCCGCGCGCGGCCTGCGGCTCTACGAGGCGCTGTCGGCGCATTTCGATCTGCATGTGCTCAATCGCGCCAACGATGTGCGCACCTGCGTCGTCGCCGATTACGACGTTGGCCGGTTGCAGCGCCGCGGCCGCCAGCCACACGAGCAGCGGTTGCTGGACGACCGCACCTCCTCGATCCGGATCCTCGAACTGACCGGGACGCTGGCTTTTTCCAATGCCGACTATCTCGCGCGACGCCTGCTCTCGCGCGACGCCGGACAATTCGCCGTGCTCGATCTTCGGCGGGTGCCCCTGATCACCAGCGCCGCCGCCAAGATGCTGGCCGACCTGTTCGCGAGCTTGGCGGCCAACGGCACCCGCCCTGTCCTCGCCGGGATCGAGCGCGAGTCCCGCAATTTCCGGCTGTTGCAGACCTTCCTCGCCGATTCCGGTGCGATCCGGACATTCTCACAGCTCGATGAGGCGATCGAATGGGCCGAGGATCAGGTGATCTTCCGATATGGCGGCTTCAGCCAGATCACCGAGGTGGCACTGGGCGAGCAGGAGCTGTTGAAGGGCCTGTCGGACGAGGATCTCGCCGATCTCGAAAGCCTGTGCGAAACGAGGAGCTGCCATCCCGGCGAACGCATCATCGCCAAGGGCGAGCCGTCCGATTCCATATTCTTCCTTCAGCGCGGCATGGTGAGCGTGAAGCTCGCCGAGGGGGTCCGGCTTGCGACGCTGGTGCCGGGGACCGCGTTCGGTGAACTGGCCCTGATCGGGGGACCCCGCAGCGCCGATGTGTTCGCCGACAATGCCGTGCTGTGCCGGCGCGTTCCGCTTCAGGCCTTCGACGACTTCCGCGCCCGCCGGCCCGCCGCCGCCGAGATCATCGTCCGCAACCTTGCGCAGTTGCTGGCGCACCGGCTGTTGCAGGCCAATACCAAGATCGACCTCCTGAGCGCGAATTGAACGGCGCCGCGCGTTCGCAAAGCGAATGCCGAAGTCGAAGCGCCACCGCTAGATGTGTCCGGCGATTGCAAACAGCGCGATCCGGACCGCCGTCATCGCCACCACGCGGATCACCAGCATTCTGGAGACCGGTTCCGCCGGCTCGTCCTGCCCCAGGAAGCTGACGCTGTAATCCCCAGCTGCGCGCCCGCGAGCGGGCTGCGCGATCGGCGCATGAGCGAATACCAGCTGGTCCACGCTCGGCTTCAGTAAGTTGGCCATCTGACCCTCCCCGTCCTGGCGCGCCCTGCGCCCGATACGGATGAGTGGTCCGCCAATGAGGTGGGGTTCGGCGCGCGCGACCGGGCGCCCTCCCAACGAATGGGAGGCCCTCAAATCCCGGAATTCGTGGGGGTTCGGACCCGACGCGGCTCAGCGGCCTGCCGGGACACAGCAAGACCCGCCATAACGGCGGGGCTGATTGCGCTATTTGCGCTTGGCCTTGGATTTAACCTTAGATTTGACCTTGGTCTTGGATTTGGCCTTGGTCGCCGCCTTCGATTTGACCTTGGAGCCGCCGACCTTTCCGCGCTTGACCTGCGGCTTCTTGCCGGCCGCAGCGGCGCGGCGCTCCGCCCGCAGCTTCTTGGCGCGCGCCTCGGCCCGCTCGGCGGCCCGCTTCTCGCGGCACTTCTCGCACTGGCAGCCGACCGGCTTGATGAAGATGTCGACGTAGTCCTTGCCGTAATCGTAGGTGATCTCTTCGCCCGGCTTGATCTTCTTGCGGGCCACGACGATGACCCTGTGGCCCTTCACGTCGCTTTCGGCATTGGGACGGCAGGAATGGTTGAAATAGCGCGCCAGATTGCGCCGGTTCGACCCGTCGATGGTCCAGCGCGAATTGACCTCGAACATGTAGCGGTTGTCGCGCTTCTCGGCTTCTTCGTTGTTGAGCAGCTGCCCGCGATAGGTATCGATCAGCTGGCCCTTCTCGATTTCCTTGGTGGCGAAACAGCCGAGCCCTGTGCGGGAGCGACCAACGCGATAGGCACGACGGAAGGGTTTGCGAGCGCGGGGCATGGTCCGGACAGAATCGATGTTGCTTGTACGGGGAAAGGCATAAGCAAAAGCCAAGCCAATTTCAATCCGGCGAATGATGCGTCCCCAGAAGCGACGCACCAACCCATCGGCCGTTCGTCCCCGCGAAAGCGGGGACCCAGAATGCTTATGCTGGATTCCCGCCGGAGCTTGTCATCGGGCCGCGCATTGCGCGGACCCATTGCCGCGTATGAATGGAGATTGCGGCCGCCCTCACCCCAGATTCAGCGCCTGGAAGAAGTCGTTGCCCTTGTCGTCGATGATGATGAAGGCCGGGAAATTCTCCACCTCGATCCGCCAGATCGCTTCCATGCCGAGTTCATGAAACTCGATGGCCTCGACCTTCTTGATGCAATGCTCGGCGAGGTTCGCCGCCGCGCCGCCGATCGAACCGAGATAGAAGCCGCCATGCTTCTTGCAGGCCTCGCGCACCGCCGGCGAGCGATTGCCCTTGGCCACCATGATCAGCGAGCCGCCGGCCTCCTGGAACTGATCGATATAGCTGTCCATCCGCCCGGCCGTGGTCGGACCGAACGATCCGGAGGCATAGCCCGCCGGCGTCTTGGCCGGGCCCGCGTAATAGACCGGATGGTTCTTGAAATAATCCGGGAGGCCCTTGCCCTGCTCCAGCCTCTCGCGCAGCTTGCCATGCGCCAGATCGCGCGCGACCACCATGGTGCCGGTGAGCGACAGCCGCGTCTTGATCGGATATTGCGACAAGGTCTTGCGGATCTCGTCCATCGGCCGGTTCAGGTCGATCTGCACCACCGCGCCGCCGAGCGTGGATTCATCGATCTCGGGGAGATATTTCGCCGGATTGTGCTCCAGCTCCTCGAGGAACACGCCGTCCTTCGTGATCTTGCCCACCGCCTGGCGATCGGCCGAGCATGACACGCCGAGCCCGATCGGCAGCGATGCACCGTGCCGTGGCAGCCTGATCACCCGCACGTCGTGGCAGAAATATTTTCCCCCGAACTGCGCGCCGACACCGAGCGACTGCGTCATCTTCAGCACTTCCTGCTCCATCTCCAGGTCGCGGAAGGCGTGGCCGTCTTCGGAGCCCTTGGTCGGCAGCGTGTCGTAATAGCGGCAGGAGGCGAGCTTCACCGTCTTCAGGTTCAGCTCGGCCGAGGTGCCGCCGATCACGATGGCCAGATGATAGGGCGGACACGCAGCGGTGCCGAGCGTCAGCACCTTCTCTTTCAGGAAGGCCAGCATGCGGTCACGCGTCAGGATCGACGGCGTCGCCTGGAACAGGAAGGTCTTGTTGGCCGACCCGCCGCCCTTGGCGACGAACAGGAACTTGTACTCGTCATCGCCGTCGGCATAGAGCTCGACCTGCGCCGGCATGTTCGACTTGGTGTTGGTCTCCTCGAACATGGACAGCGGCGCGAGTTGCGAATAGCGCAGGTTCTTTTTCAGGTAGGCGTCGCGCGCGCCCTCGGCCAGCGCGGCTTCATCGTTGCCCTCAACCCAGACATTGCGCCCGCGCTTGCCCATGATGATGCAGGTGCCGGTGTCCTGGCACATCGGCAGCGTGCCGCCGGCGGCGATATTGGCGTTCTTGAGGAAGTCGAAGGCGACAAACTTGTCGTTGTCGGAGGCTTCCTTGTCTTCGAGAATATTACGCAGCTGCTGCAGATGCCCCGGCCGCAGATAATGGTTGATGTCGGCATAGGCTTCCTCGGCGAGCCGCTTCAGCGCCTGCTCCGGCACCACCAGCACGTCGCGGCCCAGCACCTTTTCGGTGCGCACGCCGGTCACGTCCAGCTTGCGGTAGGGGGTGTTGTCCTTGCCGAGCGGGAACAGCGGAGTGTGGCGATAGGCGGGGATCGGCGGGGTAACGGGGGCGTTCATGGGCGGATTCTCTAGATTTTCAGGGCGGCCAAACGGGACGGCCGGTTCGGAATGGTTCTAGAGAATTTCGGTGGCGGGGGGAAGGAAGGGAGCCGTTATTGCAAGGCGTCCGCGTTTGCGCAGATCGAATGTCGGCTCGCCCTTTCGCCGGGCGAGCCGACATAGCGTGGCTGCAAAAGCCTGTAGGCTGAGTCGAGCGCAGCGAATCCCATCGAAGCAAGCTGAAGCCAATGTTGGGGTTCGCTTAAGCTCAACCCAACCTACGAACCCCGCCTAAAACAGCGGCTTCGGCTTGTCCGGCTTGCACTCGTCGGCGATGAGCTGCAGCGCCCGTTTGCTCTGGTCGATATCGCCCGGCAGCGCAAAGCGCGCGGTGCGATGACCATGGGACACCGTCTTGTCCGTGTTGAGGAACTCGACCACGTCCTCGTCGCCCTCGACATAGAGCTGATAGGTCGGCGTCCGCCCAATATAGCGGGTCTCGAACCGGAACCGGTCCGGCTTGAACCGGCTCAGGTGATAGCGGACCGCACGGTTGTTCTCCGGCTCGGACACGACCACCACGCAAGGCTTGCGATCGACGATCGCGATACGGCTCTGCGGCGCGATGCTGCCGGTGAACACGTAGGTGATGGCCTGCTGAAGCTTGTCGGTTTCAGCGAAGGCAGGCGGCTGCAAGACAATCGACGCAAGCAACGTGGCCGCGCTGGCGAAAGCTTTCATGCTCGCCCTATAGCGGGTTCGCTCGCGGGCCCGCAACCGGCCATTGACCGTGCGACGCAGCGCCACACGGCGGGTGCCGCGGTCACCTCTGCCTCAACCACCGCCGAGCTGCCGCATCAGCCCGGCTTCGTCGAAATTGTGCCAGTGTTCGGCGATCTTGCCGCTGGCGATCCGGTACCAGTCGGAAAAACTCACACTCACCGGCCGCCCGGTCGCAGCCAGCGGCCCGAAATGTCCGCGTTGCGTGCCGGTGAAGACCGAGCGCGCGGCCACGCTATCCCCCGCGGCGATCACACGTTCGAGCGTGAAGCGGCCATCGGGAAACGCATGCCACAGCGCCGCCAGTTTCTGGATCACGCCGTCGGCCCCGGTCGCAGCACCCGGTGCGGCATCCTGATCGACAAAGTCACCAGAGAGAAATCCGGCCGCGCGCGCGGCGTCGCCCGTTGCCAGCACCTCGGAAAAAAACCGGACGACCACATGCGCGTTCAGCACGGCGGCGGCACTGTCGGCGAGGATCTGCGGCTTCTCGGTCATCTGCCCGCCAAACTAGCCCGACTGCGCGGAAGCGCAATCCGGGGCGCAGGGTCGCAGGCGGCGATCCCGGATGCCGGTGGCGGGAAAGCCGGGATATCCGGTCCGGCGCACTGGCGGGGCGGCCGCGCGGCGTGTTGAGATAGCGCATGGCGCGCCCGCACGGGAGCGATAGGACACCGGCATCCGCATCACGGCGACCGAAAGAGAATCGCAACCATGATAGCCTGGCTGATCCGTCTGATCCTGATTCCGGCGGGCGTGATCGCCGGCTGGTTCGTCGCCAAGGATGCGCCGAATTTCGGTATCGTGCAGGCGATGGTGGCGCTGTTCCTGATCGTGTTCGTGGTCGCCGTCTATGCGCTGACGCGAAGCGACGACGAGCGGCGGCCGCAATGAGCGGGACACCTTGAAACCGGGGTCGCCAGCCGTGTTAGGATGAGTCGTCGGTCCCGCAATCCATCCCGCATGTCGATCCGCGTTTATTCCTGGTATGGCTATATCGGTGCGCCCTTCCCGCGCGGGGTGGGCTATTCGCGCGGCATCGATGTGCTGGGTGACAAGCTCGGCGCGCTGGCGGGCGTCACGGTGCTGCCACCGCATGCCAACTGGCTGTCGCAGAGCAAGGTCGCCGCGGATGCCCGCGCGCATCCGTCTGCGCTCAAGGTCTGCATCGGCCATTCGATGGGCGTCTATGCGATCACGCGGATGGCCGCCCGCGCGCGCGATATCGTTTGGGACCTGATGATCGCGTTCGAGCCCGCGCCCGGATACAATTCGCTCGGTGCCTTCGCCTGCCCTCCGCTCCATGCCAATGTGCGCCGCGCCATCTGCTTCCGCTCGACCAACTGGCTCAATCCGATCGGCCACGGCCGGCTGCATGCGGCGCCGGACTTCACCGGTGATCTGACCACCATCCCGATGACCGCCCTGCATCACAAGATCGCGGGTGACCCGTCCGCGCACGCGATCTGCATCGAGGCCGTCCGGGGGCTGTCGGAAACTGCACCGCAGAGGATTTCCGCATGACGTCGCGCCTTCACTGCGCCACCCTCCTGGTGGTTATCGCCGCGGCGTCATTCACGTCCGCGGCATCCGCGCAAAAGCAGCAGACGCTGCCGCCGGATTTGCCGAAGATCGTCACCGACGCGATGGAGACGAACCTGAAGGAATGCGAGGCCGGCGAAAGGCCGCTCTACAAGCCGGGATTCCTCACCGTCCGCGACATCAATGCCGACGGCAAGCCGGACTACATCCTGAATTACGACCATTTCCAGTGCGGCGACCGCGTCAGCATGTTCTGCGGCACCGGCGGCTGCCAGACCGAAATTTTCGCCTCGGAAGAAGACAAGGGCTACGTGCCGGTGTGGAACAAGCTCGCGCGCAAGGTCACCTTTCTCACCCTCGCCAAGCGGCCGGCGATGCGGATCGACCTGCACGGCACGCTGTGCGGACGCAACGGCAGCGAGCGCTGCACCCTGACGCTGTACTGGAACGGCTCGGAATTTCATCCGGCCAATTGAACCGGCAGCAGACCGCGGCCGATTCAGACAAACTGCACGCGCGCGTTCACACCGTATTCATTGCAACGCCAAAGATCGCCGCCTCCGGCTGCTGCGCGGCCCCCCTTGGTAGCAAAAGCGCTCATCATTTTGTCGGAGCATCCGCAACATAAAGCGGGGCGATCATCAGTCCCGGCAGGGAGTGCAATATGCTGAAGAAAATCATGATGGGTGCGGCCGTGGTGGCCGTGGTGGCGCTGGCTGCGCCGGATCAAAGCGAGGCCCGCGGCGGCGGCGGCTGGCACGGCGGCGGCGGCTGGCACGGCGGCGGCGGCTGGCATGTTGGTGGCTGGCATGGCGGCGGCTGGAACGGCGGCAAATGGAATAACGGCAAGTGGCGCAACGGCAAATGGTATGGCGGCTATGGCGCTTACGGCTGGGGCGTTCCCGCCGCGGTCGCGGTCGGCGCCGGCGCTGCGGCTGCAGCGGCTGTTGCCGCGCCGTATTACTACAATAACGGCTGCTATCGTAACGTGCAGGTGATGACAGCCTATGGCCCGCAATGGCAGGTTGCCAACGTCTGCTGAGTTCGGCCGTTGAGTGGGGGCGCAGTCGCGCCCCTGCTCACCGGTGCATTTTGCTTTGGGCATGCACCGCCAAGATCGCGTCCGGCTTGATGCCATAAGAGCCCTTGAAAGGCGCATCGAGTACCGCGATCATGTAGATCACCAGCGCGATGAACATCGAAAGCGCACCGCCGATCAACGCGTGGGTGAACGGCCGTAGATCGAACATCCAGATCAGGATTGTGTTCATCACTGCACCGATCAGAACCACAAACCACATGATCCGCGGGATCGAACTGGTACCCGCTGAAATCCTCAGTCGCCGCGCCTCGACGAAATCGTCCAGCACCCGTAGCGTTTCCGCGTACCGCACGCTATGCGCCATGTCGTTGGGCACGAACGCGCCGACTGCGCGGTGAAGTGAGGTCAGGATCTCGATCTCCCGAGGATTGATCTTGCCCTGCGCCTGCAAGTCCCAGCCGGGTCCCGTGACCTCGTCGACATACCGATCGAGAACGTCGAGAATTTCGGGACGTGAATTCGAGGGATAACTGCTGATGTCGCGGTAAAGCTTGATGATGCCGGCGGCCTCACGAACGACCGCGTCCTCGGCCTTGTTGTGGTTCTCGAAGACAGCAATCGACAACAGCGCCAGGAGCACGCCGAAATAGAGCGCAAAAGCGTTGAGCAGAAAGCCGAGGATCGTATTGATGTCGCGCTCGCCACGGCACAGCTTCGCGACCTTGGGCTGAAGCAGGTACGAACCGACCAGCGTCGGCACAATGAACACGGCGCATACGATCGCCAGTCCGGCGAGAAACGGGAGATCGTGCAGCCAGTTCAGGATCGGAGTGTTTGACATGCGCGATTATACCGCGTCGCGTGGCCGTGCCAAACGCCGCGGCAGCCGCGCGCTCACTCCGCCGCGTGCGCCGCGACCTCATCCATCTTTCGCACCGGATTGACCAGTTTTCCGAGCCCGGTAATCGATATGCTGACCGGTCCGCCATAGGCCGTGATGTTGGCGGTATGCAGGCTGCGCTTGGCGACACCGGGACGGAACGCGGTGCCCATCGAGATCACATCGCCCGGCCACAGCGAATGGTAGCGGGTGATATAGGCGATCACGTCTGGGACGCCGTAGGTATAGAAGGCGGTCGAATCCTCGGCGATCAACTCGTCCTTGTGCCAGGCCAGCACGTCGAGCTTGTGCGGGTCGGGCACCTCGTCCTTGGTCACGAGATAGGGACCGAACGGACCGAAGGTGTCCGAGCCCTTGTAGCGCGCGGTATAGGATAGATGCTGCTCGCGCCGCTCCACCTTGGTGGGATCCTCCTTCGACGGATACAGCGCGTAGTAATGCACCATGTCCTGCGAGCGCATGAAATTGCCGGTCATGTCGTTCAGGATCGAATAGCCGTAAACGACGTCGAGCGCGTCCTTCGCATCCACATGGCGGCAGGTCTTGCCGATGATGACGGCCAGTTCCGGCTCCGGATGCACCGAGCCGTAATAATCGTAGACCTCGATCGGCTGGTTGTGCCCGACCAGCGACGACGCCGGCTTCAGGAAGAACAGCGGATGATCGGGCGCCGAGATCTTGCGCTCGTTGCTCGCCGAATTGTTCAGCGCCACGCCGCAGATTTTCGAGGGCCGCCGCACCGGTGGATGATAGACGATCTCGTTTTCCGGGATCGTCGTCAGCTTCCCCGGCTGGTCCTTGGCGAAAGCCTGCGCATCGCGCAGGAAGCGCGTGCCGGCATCGCCCGCCTCGATCAGCGCCAGCATGTCGGCATAGGGCTCGCGTCCGAGCGCGGTTGCGATTTCGCCGAGATCGGCGACGCGGTCGTCGTCGAGCGCAAAGCCGAGCCGGTCGCGATCCTTCCAGCGGAAGCTCAGGAGTTTCAAAGGCGTCTTCCCATTGTTGTCGTTGAGTTGCAGCGACAATGTTGGAGCGCCCGGAGCGAGTCAAGAATTCGGCTGCCCACTGATAGCCCATCCCTGCCGCGATCACTCACCCGTCGAGCTCGCTGTAAGCGCGGAATAGTCCCATCTCGTTGAACGGAATCCGACGCTCGCTTTCGAGATAGGCAGCGATCCGCGGGCGTGCGGCAACACGCGCCGCAAGATCGGTCAGCCGCGGATGCTTTTTCGCCAGCCGCTTGCTCAGTTTCGGAAAGGCGTAGCGCATGCCTTCCACGATCTGGAACATCGACAGGTCGGCATAGCAACAGCGGCGGCCGGCGAGCCAGGGGCCGCCGGATGCCGCCATCACGCGCTCGAAATAGTCGAAAAATTTCGGCGCCCGGTGTGCACGGAAATCGTCCGCGCGGCGCGCCGCTTCCGGCTTCTGGTCCTCGTAGTACAGCCCCGATCCGATCGGGTGATGGGTGTCGTGAATCTCGACCACGAAGTCCATGATCGTAAGTTGCAGTTGATGCACCCACAGCCGGCCGGCTTCTGATGTCGGTGCAAGACGCAGCGGGTCGCCAAGATAGAGCAGGATGTTCGCCGTCTGCGCGATCATGAGCCTGCCGGCTTTCAGGACCGGCGGCGCGAATGGCGGGGTTTTCACGCCCCGTCCCCCGACCAGGGCCATCATCTGGTCCTGGCCGCCGGGTGCGCGCGCGACATCGACATAATCGGCGGCGCCCTCCTCCAGCGCGAGCCGTACGAACTCGCCCCGACCCTGTATTTCCGGCCAATAATAAAGCTCGTAGCGCATGGTGCCCGCCTTAATTCCCTGATTTGATACCGCCACCATAACGCAGTCCGGCGGTATTCGGTCGCCGCGCCGGTTCCCGCGTTCAGGTTAATGCCGCGCGCGGCTTGAAGCCAAAACCGCCGCGTGCGACGGCTAACCCCGAGTAGCTGTGGCGGACGCGTTCATGTTTGGTATCCCACTCGAATATCTGATGTTCGGCGGCATCGGCTTTTGCCTTGCATGGCTCACCGCGCTGATGGTTTTGCCCGCCGTGCATAACCGTGCGGCCCGGCTCGCGCGCCAGCGCTATGACGATCTTCCACTGTCGATGCAGGAAATCCGCGCGGAGAAGGACACGATACGCGCCGGCTTCGCCGCAGCGACCCGCGATCTGGAACTCCGGATCGAAAAGCTCCGGGACAAGACCGTCGCGCATGCGACCGATGTCGCGAAAAAGAACCAGCTCATCGAGCGGATGAAGCAGGAACTGGAAACGGTGACCGCCGCGCTGCGCGAGAGCGAGACCCGCGAACAATCCGCACGCGACGGCTTGCGCGAGGCCAAGCGTGGCTTCGCCGACAAGGACGTGACGCTCGGCACCGCCGAAGGCGAGATCACCGTCCTGAAGCGCGAACTGGCGGTGAAGGAGACTTCCTTGCAGGCGGCGCTGCGTGACGTCGCGACCGTGCGCAGCGATCTTTCGGCGAAAGACGAGGCGCTGCGGATCGCCGAGCGCGACCGGGCGTCGTTGCGCCGCGAACTTGAAGCGAGGGATTCCGCGCTCGCCGGCGCGACAAAAGACATCATTTCGATCAAGGCAAGCCTCGGCGAAACCGAAGCGCGCGAGCGTGCCGCCAATGACGCTCTGAGCGCCATCCGTCGCGGCTCCGCCGACAAGGACGCGACCCTCGGCGTGGTCGAGGGCGAGATCGCGGCGCTTAAGCGCGAACTCGCAACCCGCGACGCCACCCTGCGCACCGGCGAGCGCGAGATTGCCAGCCTGCGTAGCGAGCTTGCCGGCAAGGATGCCGCCCTGAGCCGCGCCGAGCGGGAAATCGCAGCGATCAAGGCCGAGATCGCGGCGCTCACCACATTGCTGGTTCAGCCCGCCGACAATTCCGCTGCCCGCGCCGAGCGGCCGGCCGCTTCGCCGCGGCGGGTCGAGGTCGTGCCCTTCGTCGCCGCTGCTCGGCTGATGTCGCAACCGCAGCCTGTTCCCGCTCAGCCTGTGCAACAGCAAGCCGAGCCGCACCCGGTGCGCCAGGCGAACGAGCAGCCCGCCGCATCCCGCCCGGTCGACGTCGTCGTCCCACCAACCCGACTGATCCCGCCGGCGATCCCCCGGGCGCAACAGCATGCTGAGGACACCGCCACACAGGCGTTGACCGAAATCAGCGATGCGGCGCGCCGTGTCGACGAACGGCATGCCGGCGTCAACCAGCAGCTGCGCGCGATCTACGCGCCGGCGGCCAAAAGCACGCCCTGACCGCGCCAGCCGGATTGATCCGCACCCGCAATGACGACACACACCGCGCGCGTTTCGCGCTGCCCGGCCATGCGGATTAGCGCTTGCGCGAGCCTCAACGGAGTTGAAAACTCCGCGCCATGACAATGCCGATTCAACCATGACCACCCGTTCCACGATCCTGATCGCAGGCGCCGGCATCGGCGGACTCACCGCTGCGCTGGCGCTGATCCGGCGCGGCATGCGCGTCCATGTGATCGAGCAGGCGCGCGAACTCGCCGAGATCGGCGCCGGGGTGCAGATTTCGGCGAACGGCGCGCATGCGCTGTTTTCGCTCGGGCTCGAGCCTGCATTGAAGCAGGTGTGGTGCGAGCCTGCCGGCAAGGAAATCCGGCTGTGGAGCACCGGCGAAACCTGGAAGCTGTTCGATCTCGGCGCGGTCTCGCGCGAACGCTATGGCGCACCCTATTTCATGATCCACCGCGCCGATCTGCACCGCATCCTGCTGGATGCGGTGACCGCCGCGGCGCCCGACGCCATCACGCTGGGCGCCCGCGTCACCGGCTTCGAGCAGGACGCGAGCGGCGTCACCGCGCTGTGCGAGAACGGCACCCGGTTTCAGGGCGATGCGCTGATCGGCGCCGACGGCGTACATTCGAGGATTCGCAACGCATTGTTCGGCGAGATGCCGGCGCAGTTCACCGGGCTCATGATCTGGCGCGGACTGGTGCCGATGGAACGCCTGCCCGAACGGATGCGACGCCTCGTCGGCACCAACTGGGTCGGACCCGGCGGCCATGTCGTGCATTATCCGGTCCGTAGCGGCTCGCTCATGAATGTCGGCGGCGCCATCGAACGCAACGACTGGCGCGTGGAAAGCTGGACCGAACGCGGCACGACGGAAGAGGCGCTGAGCGATTTTCCGGGCTGGAACGAGGACGTTCACACCCTCATCCGCAATATCGAGACGCCGTACAAATGGGCGCTGCTCGGACGGGAACCTCTCGACCGATGGACAATGGGCCGCGTGACTTTGCTCGGCGATGCCGCGCATCCGACGCTTCCGATGATGGCACAAGGCGCCAACATGGCGCTCGAGGATAGTGTTGTCCTCGCTCGCTGCCTCGACGCCTGTGACGATATTCCCGTGGCGCTGCAGACCTACGAGGATGCAAGGCGCGATCGCACCGCCCGCCTGGTCCGCGCCGCCAACGACAATGCCACACGCTTCCACAATCCCGCGCTTGGAAACGCCGAAGGGGCTGCCCGCTACGTCGACACCGAGTGGCAGGAAGCCAAGGTCAAGCAGCGCTACGACTGGGTGTTCGAATATGACCCCGTAAAGGTCGCAGTCTGATCGCACAATATCTATTGCTCGGACTTGTCGCCGTAACCCGTGGTGTTCTGCCGCGTCGTACCGTCTTGGATGTCGACGGTCGGCTGCGGCGCGCCTGACGTTTGCTGCTGGCTTGGCGAGGTACCTCCCGTGGTGCCTGGAACTCCGAAGGTCACCAGCATCGCAATCGCGCCAACAATGAGGATCACGCAAAACGCAGCAAATCCGATCCAAACCCCGGTGCGGGCGCGGCGGTCAGGTGGATTTCTTTCGATCATGACGTCGGCTCTCGTTGTCGGGTTTCAAAGGCCAACGCCGGTCTTGAACTCGGGTTCCGGCACCATCGGCGGCGCTGCGACCGCGCCGTTCGGCCCCGCTACAGCGCCACGACCTGAACCGATACGGTCATGTGGCTGAACGCATTCGCAGGCCCGTCCCACATGCCGGACACCGGCGAGGCCTTCTCCTGCGCGCGCGATACCGCGACCGCGATATGTTCGCTGCCGGCCATCTTGTTGTTGGTCGGATCGAAACCGTGCCAGCCGGCACCGGGAATGTAGATCTCGGTCCATGCGTGAGTGGCGCCGTGCTGACCTTCGGCCATCTGGATATAGCCGCTAACGAAGCGCGCACCGAAACCCCAGTGCCGCGCCGCCTCCATCATCAGCACCGCGTAATCGCGGCATGAGCCGGTGCCGCGCGCCAGCGTATCGCAGGGCGTCTGCACCCCGGCTTCGTCGCGGTTGTTGTAGGTCAGCGACTTGTAGATATGGCTGTTGAGATCGTTCAGCAGATCGAATGTCTCGATCGCCTGCCCCGGCCGGTACAGCGCCTGCAGCCAGTCACGCAGCTTGGTGCCGTCATAGGGATAACTGGGAAGACGATACTGGACCAGTTCGACCTGCTCCTCCGGCGCATACTGGAATGGAAACAGCCGCGCGCTCGGGTCGATCAGGCATTCGATCGGATTGTCGCGCAGATAGTCGATATCCGCCTCACCGAGAATTCGCAGTACCGTCGCAGGTTCGGCGAAGGTCAGGATGGCAATGGAATTGTTGTAGATGTCGCGCAGCCAGCGCACGGTCGCTTGCGGCTCCACGTCGAGACGGCCATGAACAATGCGCACGTCATGTCCCTCGCGCGGCCGCATCATGACGCGATGCGGTCCGAACCTGACCGGCGCGTTGTAGTGATACTCGGTGTTGTGGATGATCCGGAGACGTTTCACGAAAGGCCCCGCCACCTGTGAGGACGAAACCAGAGCACCGGAACCGGGGTCAGGTCAATAAAGGCGACCCCGGTCGGTCATAACGCGACCGCGGGAGGATGCGACCACAACAACACAAGCGGCGCGTCTACTGTCCGGACCACGTCCGCATCGCCGCCGAGGCAATCGCGCCGCCGACTACGCAAGGCAGGCCGAGCGCGACAGTGCCGGTGGCCGCGGCGCCGATGCAGCCAAGCGCAATCGCACCCTCGCCGATCCGGCCCGCGGTCATCATGTCGCGTTTGCTTCCGGGACCCTTGCGCTTCAGGTCCTCGATCGCGCCCAGCGCCTCCTTGCGGATCGCCGACAGCTGCATGCTATCGGCGGCATCGGTGATCTGCTTGACGATCTCCGCGGTCTCCTTGTCCTGATGACGGGCGCTGCGCTTCAGCATCGCCAGCAATTTCGGATCGCGCGCGGAATTGCTCGCCAGCGTGTATTTCGCCATCACCCCGAGCGTGAGCTTGTCGACGCTGTCGCGGTTCTTCGACCAATGCAGCATGCCGACGATGCGCAGGATCGGCCCGTAATCGCCGGTCGCGAAGAACTTGCCCCAGAGCATGTCGAGCACTTCCGGCGACGCATCCAGCGCCCAGTCGACCATCGGTCCCTTCGGCTTGTCGCGCGAGAACAGCGTCTTGATCTTATCGGTCGCCGTGGGCGGCGTCTGCGCAACGGTCGCCCCCAGTGTCGGCAGCGACCCGTCGATGAATTTCTGCACCATCACCTTGCGCGCCGGCATGCGATAGGCATTTTCGGCGAGCACGTGCTTCCAGTCCGGCAGACCGGAATGCGCGATCGCACGCACCAGCGCCCAGTCATCCTCGGGGTTGACCGGGAAGCTTTTCGCAATCAGGTCGCCGGCGATATCCGGATTGGCACCGATCACGCCGGCGATGAATCCCACGAACACACCGGCGCTTTCCGGATCGCGCAGGCCGCCGAAACGGCTGGTCGCCTGCACCGCGGCCGGCAAGCGCCGCGGATCGGGCTTGTGCCGATAGGCGTTGATCCAGGTCAGCACCTCGTCGGAGGAGATGAAGTCGGCCGGACGCTGCGGAGCCGCCGCCGTTGGCGCGATCGGCGCATGCGCGATCAGGCCCGCGAGCAACACGGATGCAATGACAAGACGCGGTCGCATGTCTGGCCGATGTCCCTCCCCCGGAACGCGACAAGGGAAACCGACGGTTCGGCCGATTTCATGTCGGGGGCTGGGCGGGATTTCGGGAGCCTGCCGCAATGATGCCGCAAGGATTGCCGGCTGAGCGGCCGGGCCCAGCGGTTTTGGGTTTGCTTATAAATAGGCGTGGATGGCGGCGGCAGACCCGGCGGCCGTCGCAAAAAGCGCCTAGCGTGGGAAAACCCTTTCCTGGAGCACCGCCATGCGCATCGACCCGGCACTGACGCTCATCATCATCCTCGCCATCGGCATCGTCGCCGGCCTGATTTTCGACCGCATTGCGGGACCCGGCTGGCTCACGCGGCAGATCGCGGGCTCGACGCGCGGCATGGCGACGAGCTCGCTGGTGGGAATTGCGGGCGCGTTCATCGGCTATCACGCGGTCGCACTGGCCGCGCCGGGCAATGCCGCCTTCATCGGCGCGATCGTGGGTGCAGCCGCGGTGCTGTGGATCTGGCGCATGATGCGCTGAGGCGAACGCGGACCAAGGGACCGCATCAAGAAAAAAGCCCGGCGGATCACGCCGGGCTTTGCATTTCAGATCGCACGTCGAGCGATCAGGCTTCCTGATTTCAGGCTTCTTTTGTCAGGCTTCCTGGATCGCCGACAGCATCCACTCGCCGCCGCGCGAGCGGCGGAAGGTCCACAATTCGGTGCGCTCGAACGGCTCCTTGTCGCCCTCGACGATGGTGCCGGTCGCACGCTGCGTGGTGTAGTCGGTCGACGTGTAGCGCATCGCGACGGTGGCGTATTCGGTATTGCCCTCGCTCCAGGCTTCCGCAAGGTCGCCCTGCAGCAGCTTCACGTCGCCGACCGTGTTGACCACGCCCTTGCTCGCGTTTTCGGCAAGCTCCTCGCCGAAATAGCCGACGATTTCCGGCGTCGCCAGCACGCGCAGCTTGTTGAGGTCTTCAGCCGAATAAGCGGCCTGGACGTCGCCGAGCAGCTTCTCGAAGGCATCGAAGTCGGCCGCGGTGAGTTCGAGATCCTCGGTGCCAACCATCGGAACGCCGGCGCCAAGGCCAGCGCTTCCAAGGCCGGCCGTGCCGCTGCCGCCACCATAGGCCGGCTGCGCCGGCTGGCGATCGTAACCGGCATTGTCCCGCATCGACGGACCCGCGGCCGTGGCATAGCCCGGCTGCTGCCGGCGCTGCCACCAAGACCAGAGCAGCCGCGCGACCACGACCACCAGCACGACCTGGATCAGCAACCCCAGAAAACCGGCGAGACCGGACAGACCGCCCAGCAGACCATTGCCGAACAACAGGCCGAGCAGGCCCGCTCCGAGGAAGCCGGCCATCAGGCCGCCCATGAAACCGGGCCGGTTCAACAGCCCGCCCTTCGCCGCAGCGCCGGCCTGGCCGACGCTGCCCGGACGCGGCGCCTGCGGCTGCGTGACCGAGCGGTTGATCGGAGACGCCGCATTCGGCGCGGTCTGAGTCGCGGGCGGCGCCTGGTAGGTCTTGCTGCCCCGGCTGCCGAAACCTCCGCCGCGACGAGCGGCGTCGGCGTCGATCACCGTGACCGCGAGCAATGCGAAGGCGGCTAGGCCGCTCAGGATATAGCGAAATTTCCACAACACCGGCATTGAAGGTCCTCCCAGACCACGTTCGTTCGGCGGACATATAGGCAACGCGGATGCCGATGATAAGTCCCGCACCGTGTCGCCCCGGCACTGGAGCCGCGCCGTTTCACCTGACATAATATCTGCCACTGGGGATAGGCGGGTGCGACATCGTCGCTCGCAAGTGGGGGAACTACCGATGCAGATGCCGCGATCGAACAGGCCCGCATTCCGCGCGCTTGCCGCCGGGATCGTGCTGCAGGTGTTCTTGTGGGGCGGCTACGGCGTGAAAGGCAACGATACTGGCGGGATCATCCCTTACCGCCCGGGCGCCGATGAGGTCGCCCTGCAGATGGCCGGCGCCCATTGCATGCGCTACGGCAAATATGCCGTGATCACGAGCGTCCATCCCTGGTACGGCGATTATATCGGCTTCGTCTGCCGCCGCGCCGGCCGCTGGGGTCCGGCCTATAACGGCTGGTAACCCGCTCTAATCTCACGACGCCAGCGTCGTCTTCACCTGTTCGACCAGTTGCTTGAGCGTGAACGGCTTCGGCAGGAACGCGAACTGCCCACCGGGCGGCAGGTTCTTCTGGAAGGCGTCCTCGGCATAGCCCGAAACGAAGATCATTTTCAGATCCGGGTTCTTTTTCCGCATTTCCCGGAGCAACGTCGGGCCGTCCATTTCCGGCATCACGACGTCGGACACCACGATATCGACCTTGCCCTCGTTGCGTTCGAGCTCCTCGAGCGCCTCGACGCCGTTGGATGCGGTCAGCACCGTATAGCCGCGGGATGCGAGCCCGCGCGCATTGAGCGCCCGCAGTCCTTCCTCGTCTTCGACCAGAAGCACGGTGCCCCGCCCGGTCAGATCGGCCTGCGCCGCCTGTGCCACAGCCCCCGCCGCCGCGACGGCTTCGGGTGCGGGCTTTTCGGCCGGTTCTTCCTTTTCGGCGATATGGCGCGGCAGGAAAATGCGGAAGGTCGAGCCCTTGCCGAGTTCGGAATCGACGTAGATGAAGCCGCCGGTCTGCTTGACGATGCCATAGACCGTCGACAGGCCCAGCCCGGTCCCCTTGCCGACTTCCTTGGTGGAGAAGAACGGCTCGAAAATCTGCGCCATGACCTCGGGCGGCATGCCGGTTCCGGCGTCGCTGACCTCGACCAGAACATAGTCCCCGTTCGGCATCCCCTTGTAGGACGCGATGCGCTGATCGCCCGACGGCACATTCGCGGTCCGGACCGTGAGACTTCCGCCATCCGGCATCGCGTCGCGCGCATTGACCGCGAGATTGACGATGACCTGTTCGAATTGCGACAGGTCGACCTTCACCGGCCACAGATCGCGGCCATGCACGACCTCGAGCTTGACCTTTTCGCCGATCAGCCGCCGCAACAGGATCGTCAGATCGGACAGCGACTCGCCGAGATCGAGCACCTGCGGCCGCAGCGTTTGCCGGCGCGAGAAGGCCAGCAGCTGACGCACCAGCGAGGCGGCGCGATTGGCATTTTGCTTGATCTGCATGATGTCGGCGAAGGACGGATCGGTCGGCTTGTGGGCGCCGAGCAGGAAATCCGTCGCCATCATGATGGCCGACAGAACGTTGTTGAAGTCATGCGCGATGCCGCCGGCGAGCTGGCCGACGGTGTCCATCTTCTGCTGCTGCTTGATCTGGTTTTCCAGCGCCCGCCGCTCGGTGTTGTCGAGCGCGTAGATGATCGCGGATTCCGAATCGTGGTCGCCGTTTTCGTCGATCGCGGTGACGAAGAAGGTCGCGAAGCGTTCGGCCCCTGCCGACAAGGCCGCCTCGACGGGAGGAATATCGCCCTGGCCTTCGCTGGCCATGGCAATCGCCTGTTCGAGCGCGCCGCGTTCGCGTTCCGCCACGGTCGACAGGATGCTGCGCTCGGCCTCGCCCGCGCCCTGGAACATGCGCGCGAACAGGGCATTGGAGCGGACGATCCGACCCGACCGGTCGACGGTCGCGATCGCCATCGGCGTATTGTTGAAGAAGCGCATGAAGCGCACTTCGGCGGCGCGTTGCGCATCCTCGTCCTCGCCACGCGCGCGGTTCAACACGAGCGTCCGTGACGGTCCGGGCGCACCGTCGGCGCCGAAAGCCACCTTGTGGAATAGCCGGACCGGAATCGACCGGCCGCTCCGGGTCTTGAAGTCGAGGTCGAGGACTTCGGTTTTCACTTCGCCCGGCATCGGCGGCAGCGACAGAAGCGAAGCCCCCTCGCCCGGCACGATGTCGGCGAGTTTCAGACCGCCGGATCCGACTTCCGCGAGATCCTGGTCGAGCCAGCTTGCCAGCGTGGCATTCAGATAGACGATATTGCCCGCGGCATCGGCGGAGAAGAAGCCGGCCGGCGCGTGATCGAGATAATCGATCGCGTGCTGCAATTCCTGGAAGACATTCTCCTGCTTTTCACGGTCGCGCGTAACGTCGGCGACGCTCCAGATCGTCGTCCGGTCCTTGCGCCCGCGGCCATCCGGACGCCCGCCCGGCCGGACCCGCAACCGCAGCCAGCGTCCCGGCTCTCCGGGCATCCCGCCGACCCGCACCTCCTCCTGCAGCCGGCGTCCCTCGCGCGCAGCCTTCAGCAGCCGGTAAACCGCCTCCGATACGTCGGGATCGCCGAGAAAAACCCGCTCGATCGGCCGGACGTCCTTCGCGCTCGCAGCACCGATCAGGTGGAGATAGACCTCATTGGCGTAGAGCATCCGGCCGCCGGCATCGGTGACCAGAATGCCGTCAAAGGCGCCGTCGACCAGGCCGCGGATTTCCGAGCCTTCGCTCTCCTGCCCGGCAAAGCGCAGAATTCCCGACGCAAGCGCGAACAGCGAAAACACCCCGACGGTGCCCAGAATGGCAAGCAGGATAAGGATATAAAGAGCGGCATTGCCGCGCCCGACCTGCAACAGCCCGACCGCGGCGCCGACCAGCACAACGGCAATCAGGAGCACCAGCCCGATACTGCCGCCGCGTTGCGATCGATGAAGCTTCATCTCGCCCAAATCTGCTGCCGCCATGATTCCTGATGCCTCATGCACGAGGTGATCCGCAAGGGGCCTTTACGCCCCCGCCCTGTCCCGTTCGTCCCCGCGAAAGCGGCGACCCGGAGCCAAACAGACCGGGTTCCCGCCTGCGCGGGGACTGACGAAAGTCGGGTCCGGCGCCATACCGTCAATTCCTTCGCCCGCCGCGCAGCCGCATCACGTAGCCAATGACCTCGGCCACTGCCCGGTAATGTTCGGACGGAATCTCCTGATCGACCTCGACCGTGGCGTGCAGTGCGCGGGCCAGCGGCGCGTTCTCGACCACCGGCACGTTATGCGCCTCCGCGACCTCCCTGATCTTGAGCGCGATCGTGTCGATGCCCTTGGCGACGCAGAGCGGCGCGTTGTCACCGCGTTCGTACTTGAGCGCGACCGCGTAGTGGGTCGGGTTCATGATCACGACCGAGGCGTCCGGCACCGCGGCGATCATGCGCTTGCGCATGCGCGTCTCGCGAATGCGGCGGATCCGCGCCTTGATCATCGGATCGCCTTCGCTCTGCTTGAACTCTTCCTTGATCTCCTGCAGCGACATCTTCTGTTTTTCGTACCATTGCCGGTACTGGAAGAAGAAATCGGCGGCCGCGATGAAGGCCATGATCACCACCACGAAGCCGAGCATCTTCAAAGAGAAGAACGATGTGAACGGCAGGATCGCGGCAACATCGAGCGTGACCAGCATTTCGAGCCGGTCGCGCTCGGGCCACAGCAGCATCGTCATCACCGTGCCGAGGAGCACGATCTTGGCGATACCCTTTGCGAAGTTGACCAGCGCGACCTTGGAGAAGAGCCGTTTCAGGCCGGCGGCCGGCGAGATTTTCGAGAACTTGGGCTTGAGGCTCTCGGTCGACCAGACCAGCCGGTGCTGGATCATGTTGCCGGCGACCGCAAACAGCGCGACCAGCAGGATCGGGATCGCGATGGCCGCGATCACCTCGGAGCCGATCCGGCTGGACAGACGGACGAGGCCGGCGCCGTCGGTTGGTATCTGATGCGCATTCGCGATCAGTCCGGCCATTGTCGCTTTCAGGCTCGCCCCCATCGAGCCGGAAAAGGCCACCAGCATCAGCGTTCCGCCGGCCAGCACGAACCAGGTCGAGACCTCCTGACTTTTCGCGACATCGCCGCGCTCGAGCGCGTCGTCCAGCCGCTTCTGTGTTGGGTCTTCTGATTTTTCGTTGTCTTCGCTTTGCTCGGCCATCCCGCTGTCTTTCGTTCAGGAATAGGGAGCGATCTGGCGCAGGACCGCGCCGAAGAACTCGAGGAAGGTTCCCATCATCGCTCCGATCACGACGAGGAGAATCAGCATTCCGATCAGGATCGAGAGCGGCAAACCGACGAAGAAGACCTGCATCTGCGGCATCAGCCGCGACAGCACACCGAGGCCAAGGTTGAACAGCAGGCCGAAAATCAGAAACGGCGCGCTGAGCTGGATGCCGACCTTGAAAGCGCCGGCGATGGTATCGGTCATCAGTTTCGCCACGTCGCCGACCATGATCGCGGCACCCGGCGCGAAGATGCGGTAGCTGTCGTTCAGCGCGGCGATCACCAGGTAATGCATGTCGGTGGCGAAAATCAGCGTCAGGGCGAGCAGCGCGAGGAAGTTGCCGACGATGACATTCTGCTGGCCCTGCGTCGGGTCGATCGCGGTGACGAAGCCGAGCCCCATTTGCTGGGCGATCACCGCACCCGCGACCTGAAGGGCGGAGATCGACAGCCGCGCGACCAGCCCGAGAATGGCGCCGATCAGGATCTCATGCCCAAGCATGAAGAGGACCGGGCCGAATTCGCGAAGATCGATATTGTAGGCGTTGCGATGCAGCGGCAGGAACATCGCGCTCAGCACCAGCGCGATCGTCAACCGCACCCGCACCGGCATGCTCATTTCGCCGAGGCCCGGCAGCAGCATCACCATGGTGCCGATGCGGGCGAACACCAGCATGAACGTGGCGGCCAGGGCGGGCAGCATGGAAATGTCGACCCGCATGGCTTCTCACCGCCGCTGCGACAAGGCGTCTTGCCCTTGCCGCGCGCCTGTCATCCCCCGTTCACGATGCGTGCGGAAATCCGCATCATGTGACCCTGCATTGAGTCGGCCATGAACGGAAGCGCCACCAGCATGGCCACGAAGATCGCCAGAATTTTCGGGACGAAGACCAGCGTCATTTCCTGGATTTGGGTCAGCGCCTGGAACAGCGAGATGACGACACCGACCGCCAGTCCGATCAGCATGAGCGGGGCCGCCACCAGCACCAGCGTGACGATCGAATCGCGCGCTACATCGAGGACTTCAGGACCTGTCATTGCTTTTTCTTCTGCTGTTGCGCTCGCTCAGATCGGCATCCGCATGATTTCCTCATACGCGGCGATCACCCGGTCGCGCACAGCGACCAGGGTTTCCACCGCGACCTCCGATTCGGCGACCGCCGTCACCACGTCGACGACATTGGCCTTTCCGGTCGCGAGCGCATGCGCATGATTATCGGACGCGCGTGCGGCCTGGTTCACCGAGGTCATGGCGTCCTTCAGCATCGCGCCGAAATTCTCGCCGCCGGCGGTGTCCTTGATCTTGGACGCGGCGCCCGCCGGATCGCCGAGCTTCGCGAGCGTCGCGTAGGCCTTTGCCGCACTTGCCGCCGACTGCATGATCGCGCCTCCTCAGGCTTTCAGAATTTCGATAGTGCGCTGGAGCATCCGCCGCGTGGCGCTGATGACGTTGATATTGGCCTCATAGGATCGCTGCGCCTCGCGCATGTCGGTCATTTCCACGAGCGTATTGACGTTGGGAAACTTGACATGGCCGCTGGCATCCGCCGCCGGGTGCCCGGGCATATGCTTGGTCGAGAATGCAGACTTGTCGGTGTGGACCGGGCCGAGCTTGACCACCCGCGCATCGAGGGAGCGATCGATTTCACTGGTGAAGCTCGGTATCTTCCGGCGATACGGATCAGCCGACGCATTGTGCGAGGTCGAATCGGCGTTCGCGATATTTTCCGAGATCACCCGCATGCGGCCGGACTGCGCGCGCAGACCGGAGGCGGCGATGGCGATCGACTTGATGAAATCCACCCTTCCCTCCCTTATCGCTTGCCTATGGCTGTTTTCACGAGACCGAGGCTCTTGCTGTAGATCGTCGTGGCCGCCTGGTAGTCCATCTGGTTCTTGGCGACCCGGAGCATTTCCTCTTCGAGACTTACGCCGTTACCGCTGGGCCGCGTTTCCGACCCGCCCGGCGTGCTTTGGAAGACTCCGGTACCCGCGCTCATCGCGCTGGCGAGATGTGCCGAACTCGTCCGCTGCAGGGCGACCGGCTGGGCGATCGAGGTGGACCGGTCGAAGGTCGGCGGGGTCAGATCGCGCGGCTGGAACTTCGGCGTGTCGGCATTGGCAATATTTTCCGCGAGCAGACGCTGACGTTCCTGATGCCACTGCATTTTGGTGCGGAGCATGTCGAGGATCGGCAATCTTGAGATCGGCATCGCGGTTTCTTCGAGCATGAAAACACCGGCAATCTTTGCCGGGTATATGGTTAATGTCTGGTTAATGCGGCCGCGGCCATGCTTTGGCCTCGGATGCCCGATTTACCAATTTGCGAAGTCTTGCAACGAAATCGCCCGAGAATCGCTATAAGGGGCGACCGGGCGCGTTAAGACTTCGTTAGTGCTTGGGGCGGCAAAGATTGCCGAGACCTTAACCGAACGGGCGAAATCGCGTTCTTTCGCCCCGCAGCAGGGAGGCCCGGTAGGTCCGATGGATAGCCTTTTCGGCGAAGGAACATCGCTTCCCGTTCGTTTTTTCATCGCATTCGTGGTGGTCTTCGCGCTGATTGGCGTGACTGCCTGGCTGATCCGCAGGTTCGGGACCGGGGCGCTCGGCGGGACCGGCGCGCGCGGGCGTGCGCCGCGGCTGGCGGTCATCGAAGCCGGAGCCGTCGATGGCCGACGAAAGCTTGTTCTGATCAGAAGAGACAATACCGAGCACCTCATCATGATCGGGGGCCCGACGGACATCGTCGTAGAAGCCAACATCGTCAGGGGTCAGAGCACCCGCGAGGCCGCAACGTCGCGGGTATCCTCGCCCGCCGATAACCTTGCGCGGCCTGCGCCGGCGGAAGAGACCGCCTGGCCGTTGCAGCCGGAGGTCGCGCCGCGTCCGGCGCGCGCATCGCGGCCCGGTTCGCTCGACGATGCATCGCATTGGGCGCTGCCGCCGGAGCCGGCAGTAGCGGCACCGGCACCAGCAATCGCGGCACCGGTGGCAGCCGCGCCGAAGCGCTCGCGCTCGGCCGACGCCCTCGCCGGCCTCGCCGCCGAATTGTCGGTTCGCCCGGCCGAACCGGTCGCCCCCGCCACGGCGATCGAGGCGCCGCGTCCGAAACCCGCTCCGGCGCCTGCCAACGCAGAGGCCGATCAGAATCTCGCCGACATGGCATCGCGGCTTGAGGCTGCGCTGCGCCGGCCGTCTCCCGCGCCTGCTGCTCCGGCCCCTCGCCCGGCGCCTGCGGTGAAGCCATCGGCAGATGCACCGCGCGCCGCGCCTCCGGTTGCGCCTCAGGTCGCCCCACCGGTCGCGCCGCCGATTGCACCACCGGTCGCACCGGCCGCCCAGCAAGCCGTGCCGGTCGCGGCTCCCGCCACCGCCCCGATCGTCACCATCGAGCCGGAAGCCACCACCGCTGACGTCAAGCCCGGCAAGACCGATGACGTCTTCGGTAGCATCGAGGAAGAAATGGCGAGCCTTCTCGGCCGTCCTTCGGGGAAACCTTCCTGACGAGACCAAACGCGGCTTGCGTCCGTCTGTTGACGGGAGCCGCGGTCCTCGTAAGCCTCCTCAGCATCGCCGGCCCTGCTTTCTCGCAGGATGTCAGCATCAATTTCGGACAAGGCGCTGGCCTGACCGAGCGCGTGATCCAGCTCATCGCGCTGATCACGGTGCTGTCGCTTGCGCCGTCGATCCTTGTGATGATGACCTCTTTCACGCGGATCGTGGTGGTGCTGTCGCTGCTGCGCACCGCGCTTGGCACCGGCACAGCGCCGCCGAATGCCGTAATCGTGGCGCTTGCCCTGTTCCTCACCGCCTTCGTGATGGGGCCGGCCTTCCAGAACGCCTATGACGCCGGCGTCCGTCCACTGCTGAACAACGAGATCACGACCGAGCAGGCCTTCGAACGCTCGACCGGGCCGTTCAAGACCTTCATGCTGAAAAATGTGCGCGAGAAAGATCTCGCACTGTTCGTGGACATGTCCCGCGAAGCCAAGCCGGCAACGCCGGAAGATGTGTCGCTGCGCATCCTGATTCCGGCCTTCATGATTTCGGAGCTGAAAAGGGCCTTCGAGATCGGCTTCCTGCTATTCCTGCCATTCCTGATCATCGATCTCGTGGTCGCATCCGTCCTGATGTCGATGGGCATGATGATGCTGCCGCCGGTCGTGGTATCCCTCCCCTTCAAGCTGATCTTTTTCGTGCTGGTCGACGGCTGGACGCTGGTCGCGGGCAGTCTGATACAGAGTTACGGGACTTAAAGCGGTGCCTTCTCGTTACCCCTGAGGGCCTGTCCTCTTACGGCGTCCATTCGCGAACGAGTTCGCGCTCCGGCTTCCTCGAAGGAACTGTGCGCCAGCGCTAAGCGCGCAGACGCTTCACGCCGCAAACAGCCATCCCTGTTCCGCGTATCTCGAAAGGCTTCGGCGTCGCACCTGGAACCGGATTGACGCTCCGCTGTTACCGCCATCGCATTTCCTGGAAATATTGTAAGCTCGGCAGTCCGGGGGACGGGATGATCCAACGCATTCTGGAAATCTGCAGTTCCGACGCAACCATGTTCTGGGTCGTGGTTGTCAGCGACCTGGCGATCGCGTCGGCCTATTTCGCGATTCCGGTTACGATGGCCGTGGTCCTGCGCCACCGCCGCGCGGACATCCCCTATCCATGGCTCTGGCTGCTGTTCGTAGTCTTTATCGTGGCCTGCGGCCTCACCCATCTTGTGCATGCGTGGTCGGCCTTTGCCGGCGCGGAGCTCCTGCGGTTGCACGCGTTCGTCACCGCGTTCACCGCGCTGGTGTCGGTCGGGACCGCACTGGCATTCGCGTATATCATCCCGCAGATCAAGGATTTGCCCTCGCCGCGGCAGCAACGGGCGGAGCTTGAGCGCCTTGTCACCGAACGGACGAAACAGAAGGACGCGCTGATCCGCGAGATCAACCATCGCATCGGCAACCAGTTGCAGATCATCAGCTCGCTGGTCCATGTCGAGCAGCGGCGATCCGACAATCCCGATTGTCTCGCCGCACTCGAGCGGATCAAGGACGTACTCAAGCAAATGTCGGATGAGCACGCCAGAATGTCGATGCGCGATTATCTCGACGAGGCGGAGCGCCGCAGCATCGTCAGCGGCAAATCCGGAACCGGTGGCAGTGTCGTCGTCGACTCGTCATCGTCCTGAAGCGTCTGCGTACGGCGCGAAATCCGGCCGATGCATCTTTGCTATCGTCTCCGCCCTGCCCCGAACCAGAACCACGCCATCACGACGCAGGGCAGGCCCAGCGTCAGCCACGACACCGCATCCCATACGTTGTCGCCGAGAAGGGCCGCGATTAGTCCGACCGCACTCAGGACGCCGAGCACGATTGGAACCGCAAAGACCTGTAACGCAGAACGCTGCATCGGGATCGACGGCGATCAGCGCTGCGCGGCGGCGTAAGCGGCACGAACGGCCGGGCGCGCCGCGCGCCGGCGCCTGATCCGCACCACCCAGAGATACAGTCCGGTGACCAGAACGACGATGGTCGCGATATCCAGCACCGCCCAGATGATCTTGAGCGGCATGCCACCGTAGTCCCCGAAATGCAGCGGCTGCGACACCAGCAGCGCCTTGGTGTAAAGCGGCAATTCGCGGCTGTCGGTCAGCTTGCCGGTCTCGGCCTCAACGAGGGCCGGACGCAGCAGGCGCGATGTCAGCGGCGTCTCGCCGCGCATGAAGACGGCATAGTGGCTCTTGCTCGAGAAGGGATTGCCGGGAAAGGCGACGAAGGACGGCTTCATGCCAGGCATCACCTCGCGCGCGGCGGCCACCGCTTGATCCACCGATGTGGGTCCCGCTGGCATCCCGCGATCCTTGTAGGCCTGCGTCATCGCCACAAGCTGGTCGTTCTGCCAGAGTTTGAAGATCAGGTCGGCCCAGGTGTTGATCACGCCGGTGAAGCCGACCGTCAGCGCCCACACCACGGTGACGACGCCGAGCAGATTATGCAGATCGAGCCAGTGCACGAGCCGCGGCCGGTCGCGGCGCATGGCGCCGAAATCGAGCTTGCGTGTGGAGGGCCAGTACAGCACCACGCCGGAGACGATGGCGACGCAGAACAGTAAGCCCATCAGCCCGAGGAACAGCTTGCCGGGAAGTCCGGCATACATATCGACATGCAGCCGGTAGATCACGTAGGTCAGGCGGTTTCGGAAATCGACCTCTTCGAGAAATTCCCCGGTGCGCGAATCGAGTTTCAGCAATCGGTTCTGGTCGGGGTTGGAATCGACCGCCTTGCCGATGCTGAGCCAGATCAGTTCGGGTTCGTCACGATCCCAGAACATGAACTGGACGGCATGGCCGGGATTTCGGGCGAGCCCGTTCTCGACGATCCTGTCCAGATTGGCCGGAGCCGTATCGGCCGGAAGCGCGGCCGGCTCCACCTCGTCGTAAAGCGCGTGGTTCAGTTCATGGTTGAAGATCAGCGGCAGCCCGGTGACGCAGAGCAGCAGCAGAAACACCATGCTGATCATGCTGGTCCAGGTATGGATTTTGGACCAGACTTTTACCGAGCCGCGACTGAGCATGCTTTATTCTCTTTCCGTCAGAACTTGTAGGTCAACGTTCCGATGACATTACGGCGATTGCCGTAGAAGCAGTCACCGCGCGCCAGGCAGCTTGCGAAGTAGATGTTGTCCGCGAGGTTCGTGCCGGTCACCTGGAACCGCCAGTTCTTGTCCTCATAGGCGAACATCGCATCGAACAATGTGTGGGCGGGCGTGGTGACCGTGTAAACGTCGTTTGCCGTCGGCCATGCGCCGGTCGACCACGACTCGCCGATGTAGCGCACGCCGCCGCCGATGCTGAACCCGGACACGCCGAACAACGTCAGCTTGTGCTTGGCCCACAGCGAGGCGTAGTTCCGCGGTACGCTCTCCACCTGGCTGCCGGCGAATGCGCCCTGCGTGATCTTCGCATCGATATACGAATACGAGGCGATGATATCGAGATCGGGCGTGATGCTGCCGATATATTCGAGTTCCAATCCACGGATCGTGTTCTCGCCGGTCTGGATCGAGACGAACGGGACGGGTCCGGGTGTAAGCCGGTTCTTTTCCTGGATCTCATAGACCGCGCCATTGAAGACCGCGCTGTTGGAGACCTTGTACTTGAAGCCGGCCTCGTATTGCTTGCCCTCGACCGGCTTGCAGAACCCGGCGCAGATATTCGAGCCGAGAATCGGATTGAACGATTCCGAATACGAGACGTACGGGTTGAGGCCGAAGGACGTTTCGTACATCACCGCGAGTCGCTTGGTTGTCGCCGCATCCTCCTGGCTCGGAATCCCTTCCGCCTCGGATTTCAGTTCATCGCGGCGGACGCCCGCCGTGACCAGGAACTGCCCGAAGCGCATCTGATCCTGGATATAAAGGCCGGTGACCTGCTGGCGGATGCCGGGATCCTGGAGCAGCACCGGATAAGCCGTCGCCTGACCGTAAACCGGATTATAGAGATTGAAGGGATTGATATCGTAGCCGTAGCCGCTGCTCGACTGTTCGGTGAGATTTCGGATGTCGACTCCGAACAGCACCTTGTGCGTCACCGTACCGGTGGCGAAGTCCCATTGCCCGCCGGTGTCGGCGGTGAGCATATTCCGGCTGGTGTTTAGCCCGTAAGTATAGCGATACACGCTTTGCTGTGACGCGTTCACGTACGGGTTGAACGGATTGGAGTAATTATCCGGGTACATGGTCTGGTAGATGCCGTCGTCGTGCGAATAACGAAAACGGCTGAAGATCTTGAAGTTATTGCTGAACGAATGCTCGAACAGGCTGGTGATCGCCTGTGTCGTGGTCTGGTATTTGTCCCAGCCCGGCTCGCTGGTGAACCGGTTGATCGGGATCCGGCCGTTGGGATTGTAATACAGCGTGCCGTTGAGCGGCAGGAACGCCGTCGACGAACCGGTCTTGTCCTTCTGGTAGAGGCCGATCACTGTCCAGTCCGTATCCTTCGTCGGCCGCCAGGTGATTGCCGGCATCACCGTCTGGCGATCGTTCTTCACGAAATCGGTCTGGGTATCGGCATCGCGGTAGATGCCGATCAGGCGATACAGCCATTGGCCGTCGGCGGTCAGCTTTCCGGTCAGGTCGGTCTGGAATTGCAGGCGATCGAAGCTGCCATATTGCACGCCAAGTTCGTGGTGGTCCTTTTCCTGCGGCCGCTTGGAGACCGCGTTGATCAGTCCCCCGGACGGGCTGTCGCCGTACAGAACCGATCCCGGGCCGCGCAAGACCTCGACCCGCGACAGCGTATAGGGGTCGGGCCGGTACTGGTTCCAGTAGCCGCCATTGATCAGCCGCATCCCGTCGAGATAGGTGACCGGCGTCGTGCCGCGCACGAGTTCACCATCGCTGCGCGAGTCCGGACCATATGCGTCCGCGTAGACACCGGGCACATAGCGCAGCGTCTCCTGCAACGTCGTTGCGCCCTGATCGCGAATTTCGTCCGCCGTCACGACCGTGATCGATTGCGGAATCTCGCTGATCGGCGTGTCGGTCTTGGTGGCGGTGGCGCTGCGGTTGGCGAGATAGCCGTCGACCTCACTGAACGCATTTTCAACAGGCGCCGGGGCTGGCTGTGGCGCCGGAGCCGGCGTACCGCGGGTTTGCTGGCTGACCGAAGTTCCAGTTCCACGCGGCGCGCGCTGTACATCGATGGTCGGAAGCGAGGTCTGTGCCTGCGCCGGCAGCGCCGCAACCACGCCGGTCAAAACCGCGGCTGACGCAAAGGTCCTGATCGCCGCAGCCGCGGCCCTGTCACTCGATCGCATAATGCCCCCATATTCACGCGAGGATCTTGTTGATCGAAGTATTGTCTCGCGTGATTCAACGCAGGCGAATGCATCAACGCTGCGATGCGGAGTAAAGTGCTTTTGATGGAGAGTTGTTGATCGTGCGTTCGATTTGTCGTCGCGCTTGTTAAAGCGCCACGAACAAGAACAACTTCACTTTGGAAATACAATAATCAAAAACTGGGAGCGGCTGTCTGCGATGGAGTGCTGCTGAATCAGCGTCGCGTAATCGACGCAGTCGGTTCCGGGTCGAAGCGGGCCCGCGAGTGATCCTGAAGCTGCTGACGGGTTTCGTCCGGGGACAGAGTCCCGATCTCCGGATAGCGTTCTCGCATATCGCGCAGGAATGTATCGAACGCGCTGAAATTAGTAACGGTCCTCGCGAGCTCGGCGAATTCCGTGCTGTTTGACGCCTGAGGCGCGGTCGCGATCTCGAACGATCGCTTGTCGGGGCTTTCGCGCATCTTGGCTTCGTAGCGCTCTCTCAGGCGCTCGGCGCCGATCGTATCCGCAGCGAGCGAATAGCCGATCGCCGCCCGCAGCACATCGGCGCGCTCGATATCCGACAGCGGCGCGAAGTCCCGCCAGCGTTCGCCATACATGAGTTCGATCTGCTCGGCGGATTCGTTGAAGCGCTTGGCGGACCAGAGAATATCGGAGCGGAGGCGCACCGCCTGGCGATTGTCGATATTCTCGATGACCTCGAGCGCGACGTCATGACGGCCGGTATCCGACAGCGCGCGCGCCTCGAGCAGCAGCCGCAGATTGCGCAGGTCGGTGTTCAGTTCGGCGGAGCGGGTCGCACGCAGGATGCTTTGCGCGCGGGCGGGCTTGTTGTCCATCAGATAGATCACCGCCAGCCTGGTCGCGACATACGCGCGCGCGGCGCCCTGCAGCCGGTTGTCGATCTGATGCTGAAGCAGTTCCGCTGCCTGCGGCAGCAGGTCCACCGAAACCAGGCGATCTGCGAGTCGGCGGATCATCTCGTCGCCACGGCGCCCGATCGGGGTCAGTTCGCGGAAATCGTAGAACAGTCCCAGCGCCTCGATCGCGGGCAATGCGTCGCCTCGCCCGGCGAGGAAAAGGGAGTCGAAGGTCACCGCGGCCTCGTCATAGATGCGGCGACTCGCTTGCGCGTTGGGATGTGCCTTGAGGGCCGAGCGCATCACATAGAACGCATCGCGGTAGCGCTGCTCCTCGGTGTAGAGCCGCGCCAATTTCTGCAACGCCTCGATTTCGGTGTCGTCGCCGCGCCAGACCGTCGTCAATGTCTCAAGTTCGCCTATCAGATCGGCGCGTTTCAGGTCGCCGGTGTCATAGCGCAGCGACAGACTGCGCAATTGTCCCTGCGCCGCGGACGGGCGGTCGTCCGAATCCGCAGCCTGACGGAAATAGCGCAGCGCCTCGGCGTTCTTGCCGAGACCCTGGGCGAGACGGCCCTGCAGGACCGCCATGGCCGGTTGCATCTCGGTGGCCGAGCCGACGGTCTGGAACTCGCTCAACAGATGCTGTGCGATTTCGTAATCGCGCACCTCGATGGCTGCCCGCAGCGCCTCCTTCAGAGCGACGCGCTGCAGCTCCAGCGGAAGCGTTGTAATGGCGCCCTGAGCGCTCTTGAACCCGCGCGAGGCCTGTTCCCACTTGCCGAGCCGGGCCTGAGCGACGGCGCGCCACAGCGGCGCATCAAGCTGGTCGCCGAGCATCGGATGATTGAGCTCCTTCAGCGCATCCTCGGGCCGGTTCAACATGAGCGTTGTGATGGCCCGCAGCACGAGGGCGGACGGATCGCTGGCGGTCGGGCCCTCTTCGGACAGCGCGACATCCAGAACGCCCTTGGCCTCGGGGAACATGTCGCGCGACAGGAAGAACCGGGCCAGTTCGAGCCGCGGGATATTGCGTTTGGATTCGCCCATGTCGGCGGCAGCCGCGGTGAGCTTGTTCTGACGCTCGGTGATGTCGGACTGGCGGTCGAAGCCCCAGAGTTGCGGATCGAACACCATCGACTTGTGAACCGATGCCGAACGCGCTGCGGCCCCCGGTCCCGACAATGTCAGGCCGCCCGGCCGGGCAATGACGATATTGTCCGGGACCAGTTCGACCTGCACGTCGTCTGCGAGCGGCTGCAGCGCCACGCCATGCGTGGACGCGAGCGCGCGGAATTCCACGAAATCCTGTGGCTTGATGAAGCCGCGCGCCGGCCCGGGCGCCGTCACCACCAGCAGGCTGTCGCCCATTTCGGGATCGGCGATGCGATGCAGTTCGCGCGCCTGTTCCAGAGGAATCGAAATGCTTGGGCGCGCCGCATTGGCCATGGTCCGATCGACCGACAGGGGCGCGCTTGGGATGGCAATGGAATCGCCGACGGTAATCGTCCAGGTGTTGCCTTCCGCTGTCGCACCGACCAGTCTTGGGCGGTCCAGCATCAGCCGGACCACGTAGCCGTCTGGCAATGCCGTGCCCAATGCGTGGCGGATCATGCCGCCCGAACCGGTTTCGAGATCCGGCAGCGCGATCGGACTGCGCGCGTCGAAGACCATCCACAAGGTGCCGGCACGCCGGAAGATCGCGGCCGGGGTCGGAACCGGGAATGGAAAGGTCAGACGCAGATTGTCTGCCTGACGACCGACCTCGACGTTGACCTGACTGTTGCCATCAGCGGGTGCCACTCCAAGCGCAGGCGCGATGGCAGGCCGCGGCGCTGGCGCGGTTGCGTCACGCGGCGTAGGTGCGACTGCGGGACGCGATGGATTCTCGGGCGCGGGTTTGGCCGCCGGTTGGCGCTGACTGTCAGCGGGAGCCGGCGCCGCAGCCACGCGCGGTGCCGCAACCGCGGCCGCAGCGGCAGCCTTCGGGGGCGATGCGGCTCGGGCCGCCTCGGGAACAGGTGCAGCAGCGGGCGGTGGGGCAACCCCCTGCTCCGCCTTCGCCGCTTGCGGTGCCGCGGCGGCAATGGTCTGCGGGGGTTCCGCGCCGGCGAGCGGGCTGCCCTTCTTCGCAACCTCACTCATCAACTGCGAGACGTCGTCGGTACGAGCGGGGGCCACCGCTTCCTTGGCATCCGAACTTCCAACATCGAGGACGTAATTCTTGTCCTCGCGGAACGTGCGAATATCGGCCTTGCCATTCAGCACGAAGCGGACCGCAACCGTATCGGCCTGATCGAAGCTCTCGACCGCCTTCACCGTACCCGGCAGCCTGGCCTTGAGGTCGCCGAAATCGAACTTCAGCCGGGCGGCAAATTTTAGCGTGATGTCGCTGGTGCCACGATCGGCGGACACCGGGATCACATCGGGAAGCTCGAACACGTAGCGTGTGAAGGTCGGCTGTGTCGCGACCCGGATGCGCGCCGGCAGCTCTTCGCGCCTGGCGCTGTCGCGCTGCGCGCGCATGGACCGTTCCGCCAGCCGCGCCCGGCGCGACAATTCCTCGATCACCTCTTTCGGCAAGCCAGGCGCCAAGCCTTTCCATGTCTCCGGCAACAGATCGATGTAGAGGCGTTCACCTGCAGCCATCGAATTGACCGTCGCCTTGCGGCTGAGTGCGAGACGAAATCCTCTGCCGTCCGGATCGCGGCGGGCGGCACCGATGATATTCGACGCGCTATGCGTCAGCTTCTCGATGCCGGCATCGACCGGCCGCTTGAAATGGACGACGACGATGTTGCCCGCGACGTGGACGTCGGACTCCACCTCCTCCGCCAGATGCACGAGAATGCGGACGAAGCCTTGCGACATTTCGACATGAACGTCGCCGCCGACGGTCTGTGCATGCGCAGTAAGATTGGTGCAGGCAGCGATCGCCACGGCGCAAAGCACCGTACGCATCGGACGCACCCGCCCGATCCGCGTCAACCGGCAGATCGCATTGAGAACGGTCATCTACGCTCGCGCCGTGGTCGGCTCCTACAGGCCTGAACCCTACCCGCGGGGGCATTAAACGAGCGTTAACCGTGCAGCTTAAGAACCGCTCGGACGGCCCTCGATCTTGGGCAGTTCCTGCTTCGTTGGCGTATGGCCATCGCCGGCCGGGCGGCTGGCTAGCTCGACCGTAAGGCGCTGCGCCGCCTCAGGCGACATCTGCGCCAGAATGTCGGACATGCGGCGCGGCTGAATCAGTTTGGCGACCTCGGTCGCCAGCTTCAGGTCGAGCCCGTCGAAGATTTTCGCGGCATCCTTGGCTTTCATGCTCTCGTACATGGTGACGAGATTCTTCAACCGGTGCAGCTCCACTTCTTCCCTCTGCTGGGTGGCAGCGACGATCCGCTCCTCGGCCTGCTTCAGCTCGCCGAGACGCTCTTCCAGCTTCTTCTCGGCGGCCTTGAGCAGGGTGTCGCGCATCTCCAGCTCGCTCTGGCGCTTCTCGAGCTCCTTGCGCCGTTCCGACAGCCGTTCCAGCAAGGCTCGTTCGGACGGCGAGACGTTGGTGGACTCAAGCTGCACCACGGTGCCGCCCGGCGTTTTCGGCGGCGTCGCCGGCACTTTCGGAGCGGGTGCATCCTTGGCTGGCTCCCGACTGGCGCCGACCGAACCGGTCACATCCGGATAGCCGAACACGTCCTGCGCCCAGGACTTGGGACGCTGCTGCTCCGATCCTGGCTGCGACGGCCGCGTGACCACGGTCGCTTCACGAAGCGCGCGGTCGCTCTTCGCCTGATGACCGGCACCGAGCGTATAGCCGCCGGCCATTATGATGCCGGTCACCTTGAGCAGAAACAGCCCGGTGGCCGCGACCAGCACGATCGGGACAAGACGCACACGATGCAGCAGATGGGTCATGCCGCCTGACCATTGGCGCGGGCGCGGGCCCGGTCAGCAAAGGCCTGGGCCGCGGCAGCGACGGCCTTTGCATCATTCGCCGGCGGCGGTGCGGGCTCCGGCTCCAACTGGGCATCGCCGCCAAGGAGATTGTTGGCATAGGCGATCTTGCGCAGCCGGCTCAGCACATCCTCGCCGGCGTTCAGGCTCGTGGCCATCGCCTTGCAATAGGCCTCGGCTTCGCGCAACCGCGCGCCCAGCGTGCCTTCGGCCTCGTTGGCGGTCAGCTTCAGGCCGGCGATCGCCCTTTCGGCGCGTTCCGTCGCCAGCACCAGTTCGGTCACGCTCGCCTTCATCAGCTTTTCGTCGGCCTTGAGCCGTTCGATCTGCTTGTTCAGCCGCGCGCAATAGAGAATCGTTAACAGCAGCAGGATCGCCACCAGCGATTCAATGGTCAGTCCGAATCCGTAGCTCACGGTGCCTCCACGCGCTTTTTGGTGTCGTCGGCATTCTCGAACATGGCGTAAGTCATCTTCGGCTTGCGGAGCGGCTTGGCCACCCGCACCGAGACCCGATCGCCGACACGGCCCATGCGCCCCTCGGTCAGAGGAACATCGCCGCAGCGCAAGGTGATCATTGCATCGGGACGGATTTCGAGCGGCAGCGTATCGCCGACCTTCAGCCCCATCATCTGGCGCAGCGGCAAACGCTGCTCGTACAGCACCGCATCGACGCTGATTTCGGCCTGGCCGATCTCGGTCGCCAGATGCTCTTCCCAGATCTGGTCGCGGCCGAACTTCTCGCCCATGAACATCTGCAGCAGGACGCCACGGATCGGTTCGATGGTCGCATAGGGCAGAAGCAACTCGGCGCTGCCGCCGCGGTCTTCCATGTCGATGCGCAAGCGCACCAGGATCGCCGCATTGGCTGGGCGCGTGATGGCAGCGAAGCGCGGATTGCTCTCGATCCGGTCGATGTTGAAGCGGACCGGCGACAGCGGTTTGAACGCCTGTTCCGCATCGGCGAGAATGACCTCGACCATGCGCTTGACCAGGCTGGTTTCGATCGTGGTGTAGGGCCGGCCTTCGACCCGCATCGCGCCGGAGCCGCGCCGCCCACCGAGCAGCACATCGATCATCGAATAGATCAGGCTGGAATTGACCGTGAACAGCCCGAAATTGTCCCATTCCTCGGCCTTGAACACGGCCAGGATCGCCGGCAGCGGGATCGAGTTGATGTAGTCGCCGAAGCGCACCGATGTGATGCGATCGAGCGAGACCTCGACATTGTCGGAGGTGAAATTGCGCAAGGACGTCGTCAGCAGCCGGACCAGCCGGTCGAAGACGATTTCGAGCATCGGCAGACGCTCGTAGGACACCATCGCGGAATCGATGATGGCGCGAATGCCGGAATTGTCGTTGAAGTTGACGTCGGCGAGGCTGAAACCGAGCAGCCCGTCGATCTCCTCCTGATTGAGAACGCGCTCCGACGAGGTCTTCTGGCTGAGCTTGTTCTCGTCGACCATCGCGGCCCATTGGTCGCTGATGCCGGACGCGCTTGCGGGCCTGCTCGCCGAAGGCGGCGGCGACGTGGTGACGTCGGACTCGCCGCCGGGGTCGGCGGGAAGCCCCCAATCCGCTGCGACCGGTTCCTGATCGGATGTCGTCACTGGACCACGATTTCCTTGAACAGAACGGCGTTAACGCGGTTCGGTGCGATCGCGTAGTTGACGCGCCGGGTCAGTTCTTCCTTCAGGCGGTAAAGACCGGCCGAGCCGTCGAGATCGGTCGGCCGCAATTCCCGCAGGTAGGTCTGGAAGGAATCCATCACCCTCGGCATCACCGGCTGCACTTGCTGGACCATCGCGGCATCGGGCAATTCGAGGACGATCTTCACCTTCAGATATTGCGGCCGGTCGGCGCCGGTATTCGAAAGATTGACGAGCGTATCGGGCAGATCGAGGAAAGCCGGCGGCTTCACCACGGGCGCGGCCACCACCGGTTCAGGCTTCTTCTTCATCATGAAGAAGGCCGCCCCGCCGCCGCCGCCCAGCACCAGCAAAGCCGCGGCGCCGATCACGATCAGCTTCTTTTTCGACTTCGGAGCCGCCGCCGACTTCGCGGCATCGTCGGCCGGCTCCTCGGCTTCGGCGCGCTTCTTCTTGTCGGCCATGACATATGCCCCCTGTGGCGCGGGCTTGCCATGAAGCCGTCGCAACCTGTGCGAGGACGTTACGGCCACGATGGTTAACGAAAACTTTCCAACCGGCGCCAGCCAGGAACTTTTTGCCGGGTCGGCCCTGCCGGAATTGCCGTCGCGCCGGCCCCTCCGTGAGCGGGATTTTAGCTAAACCTTTGTTTCTTCGAAACAATCCGACTTGGCACGGCCGCTGCAGAGTATTCGCTGTCCGCGGGCTTGGGAGAGCCGGCGGAAACTGCGGATGACCGCCTCGGGAGGGTGATCGCCGCGGCGGGCTTGGGGAGAACTCTGATGGGGAATGCTCTTCTGATCGGGTTGTCGCGGCAGATGTCGCTGCGGCGCGAACTCGATGTGGTGTCGAACAACATCGCCAACATCAACACCACCGGCTTCAAGGGCGGCATGGCGGTGTTCGAAGAAATCACGATGCCGGCCGCGCGCCACAATGACTTCGCGCATGCCGATCGAAAGATGTCGTATGTACACGACCGCTCGACCTGGCATGACCTGAGCCAGGGTCCGATGCGCCAGACCGGCAATCCGCTCGATGTCGCGATCGATGGCAAGGCCTTCATGGTCGTGCAGACACCGAACGGCGAACGCTACACCCGCAACGGGTCGTTTCAGATCAACGCGGCTGGCGAACTGATCACCTCCGAAGGACACAAGGTGCTGGGCGAATCCGGCGCGATCCAGTTCCAGGTCAACGACAAGGACATCACGATCAGCCGGGACGGCACCATTGCCGTGCCGGAGGGCGTGCGCGGCAAACTGCGGCTTGTCGAATTCGCGAGCACGCATCGTTTGAATAAAGACGGCTCTTCCAACTTTTCCGCACCCGCGGATATGCAGCCGACCCCTGCCCAATTCCCCAATGTCATCCAGTCCGCGCTCGAGCAATCCAACGTCAAGGCGATCGTCGAAATGACCCGGATGATCGAGGTCAGCCGCCAATACACCCAGGTTGCCGACCTCCTGCAGAAGCACGGCGATACCCGGCGTTCGGCAATCGAGCGCCTGGCCGAAGTACCGGCGTAACAACGAGGACCTCTGATGCGAGCGCTTCACACCGCTGCGACCGGAATGATGGCCCAGGAACTCAACGTCCAGGTCATCTCCAACAACATCGCGAACATGCGCACGACCGGCTACAAGCGGCAACGCGCAGAGTTTCAGGATCTGCTCTACGAGCAGGTGCGGCGGGTCGGCACGCAGACATCGGAACAGGGCAATATCCTGCCGTCCGGCGTCGAACTCGGCTCCGGCGTCAAGACGGTGGGCACGCCGCGCCTGATGACACAGGGCGCGATCCTGACCACCGGCAAGGAAACCGACGTCGCCATCCGCGGCGAAGGCTTCTTCCCTATCACGATGGCCGACGGCCGCACCGCCTATACGCGCGATGGCTCGTTCGCGATCGACGCCACCGGCCGTCTGGTCACCGCCCAGGGCAATCTGGTGCAGCCGGCGATCACGATCCCGGTCAATTCATCCGGACTGACGATCAACGCGCAGGGCCAGGTCATGGTCACGCCGCCCGGATCGACCACGCCGACGCAAGCCGGGCAGATTCAGGTCGCGGTGTTCGTCAACAAGTCAGGCCTGCAGGGCATCGGCGACAACCTGTTTCTGGAAACGCCGTCATCCGGCACGCCGCAACTCGGAACCCCGAGCACGCTCGGTTTCGGCAGCCTGCTGCAGAGCTCGCTCGAGCAGGCCAACGTCGAGGCCGTCAGCGAAATCTCCGACCTGATTGCCGCGCAACGCGCCTACGAAATGAACGCCAAGGTCGTGTCCGCCGCCGACCAGATGCTGCAATCCACCTCCGGCATGATGCGATAAGGAGCAGGACCGATGCTGACGCGACTTGCAACGCTGGCCGCTATCGTGCTCGCCACTACGTCCGCCACCGCGCAGACGCTGCGGCCGACCGTCCTCGTCTCCGGCGAACTCGTCCGCATCGGCGATCTGGTTGCCGATGTCGCTTCGGCCAAGGCCGACATCGCGGTGTTTCGCGCCCCTGACCTCGGTCAGACCGGCAGTGTCCGGATCGCACATGTGATCGAGGCGCTGCGGCCCCACAATGTCGCCGTCGATCCCGACGGCCTGTCGGAAGTGTCGGTGACCCGCGCCAGTCGCATGGTCGGTGCGAACGAGATCAAGCACCGGGTCGCCGAAATTGCCGCGGAACGGCTGCGCCTCTCCGAGGTCGCGAACATCGCCGTCGAGCTCGACGTACCGGCGCCGACGCTGCATCTGGATCCGACGCAATCGGGGCCGCTGGTCCCGGCACGAGTGACATTCGAACCGCGCGGCGGCCGGTTCGACATGACGCTGCGGGCCGGCGCGTCGCAGATCCGTGTCACCGGCACCGCCCAGGAGACCCTCGAGGCCGTGGTGCTCGCCCGCCCGATTGCGCGCGGAGAGGTGCTGCGGGATACCGACGTCGCCATCGAACGGCGGCCGAAATCCGAAGTGCAGGCTGACAGCGTCCGTGCACTGGAGGCCGCGATCGGAATGGCGTTGCAGCAGAACGTGCGTGCCGGTCAGGTGATCCGCAGCACCGATCTCTCACGTCCTCAGCTGGTCAAGCGCAACGAGCCGGTGCTGATCGTCTACGAGGTGCCGGGCATCGTGCTGACCGCGCGCGGGAAAGCCGAGGACGTCGGCGCGCTCGGCGATACCGTCAACGTCCTGAACATCCAGTCCAAGCGCGTGATCCAGGGCGTCGTGACCGGGCCGGCTCAGATCACGGTGACGTCGCTGACACCGCGCATCGTGAGCGCGATGCAGAACCACAACACCAATTCGGACGCCACCTCGCGTAACGCCACCATCAAGGCAGAGTAAAGTCATGCCCGTTTTTCGTTCGCCGCTGCGAAACCTCCGCGTTGTCATGGTTGCAGCATTGCTTGGCGGCTGTTCTTCGATCGATCGCCTGAAAACGATCGGCGAAGCACCCCCGCTCTCCCCGATCGACAACCCCACCACCGCGCCAGGCTACAAGCCGGTGCAGATGCCGATGCCAATGCCGCAACCGGCCTCGTTCAACCCGAACTCGCTGTGGCGAAACGGCTCGCGCGCCTTTTTCAAGGATCAGCGCGCCCACCAGGTCGGCGACATCCTGACCGTGAAGGTCAAGATCGACGACAAAGCCAAGGTCGAGAACGAGACGCAGCGCCGGCGCACGGCGGGCGACGAAGCAGCCGTGAGGGATTTCCTTGGCAAGACCGCGCTGCCCGGGCTGATCAAGGCGCAGGTTCCGAGCACGCTGATCGCCACTGAATCCCTCACCACGATGGACGGCAAGGGCAACACCGATCGCAAGGACGAAATCAATACAAATATTGCCGGCGTGGTCACGCAGGTGCTCCCGAACGGCAACCTCGTGATCGAAGGCCGTCAGGAAGTGCGCGTCAATTTCGAAGTGCGCGAGCTGGTCGTCGCCGGCGTCGTGCGACCGGAAGACATCGAGAGCGACAACACCATCGAATCGACCAAGATCGCGCAGGCCCGCATCGCCTACGGCGGACGCGGCCAGCTCACCGACATGCAGCAGCCCCGTTACGGACAGCAGGTCATGGATATCCTGCTGCCGTTCTAGCGGTCGGCACCACGCGCTTCGGCGGCCCGCCGAGATGACATGAGCTCCCACGCCGACCTGGCTATACGTCGGGAAGGCGATATGACGCGGCCTCCGGCACACTCCCCGCCGGAGGCCGCGCTCGCTTTGTCTGCCACGCTTGTTATGGTTGCGCCGGCCGGAGGAATAATCTTGCCATGCATATCCTGATGTTCGTCGCCATCGGCGTCGCATTGCTTGCCGTCATGCATTACGGACCGCGCTTCGCAGGGCTCATCTTTGACGGCAGCTGGTATTTCATCTGGATCTGGCTGGTGGTTTCCATTCTGAACGGACTCTATGGTCATGTCCGGGTCGGAATTCCGGTGCTCAACGAGATCGGCGCCTTCATCCCGATCTTCGGGATTCCGGCAGCGCTCGCGTGGTACCTGATGCGCCGCGGGTCGCCCCTCGACTAGACCTGATCGAGCGGCGGCTGCTCGCCCAGAACGCGGCCCGCCTGTTTCGGCTTGGTGAACGGCGTCGGCTTCGGCACGTTGCCATGCATCAGATCGCGGCCGGAGCCGAAACCGCCAGCGACCTCCAGGGCAAAACGTTCGGCATCGCGCCGGCGCAGTTCGTCTGCGATCTCCGCAGCCTCGGCGTCCGGAACGCCGAGTTCGCGCAGCGCCATCTCGCCGAACTTCATCGCCGATTCGAAGGTTTCGCGAACCTGCGTCTCGACGCCATGATGCACGAGTTCGAGCGCGTGCTCGCGATCAAATGAACGCACCATCAGCTTCGCTTGAGGAAAATCGTCCATGACGATTTCCGCGATACGTGTCGCGGAATGGCGGCTGTCGACGCAGACCGCAATCAGCTTTGCCTTGCGGGCCCCCGACGATTCCAGCAGGTCGAGCCTCGCACCGTCGCCGTAATAGACCTTGAAGCCGAAATCGGCGGCGCTGCGGATCATCTCGGTGTCGTTGTCGATGATCGTCACGTCATAGCCGCGCGCGAGCAATGACTGACTGGCGACCTGCCCGAAGCGGCCGAAACCGATGATCAACACACTGGCCGCGAGATCGCGCGGTTCTTCGACGCCATCGAGCGATTGCGCGCGTTTTGGCGTCAGCCAGCGAAGCGCGATGACGGCGATGGGCGTCAGCGCCATCGAAATGATCACCACCGTGGTCATGAGCGCGTTGACGCGGCCGGTGAAGATGCCCGCGGCTGCGGCGGCCGAATACAGCACGAACGCGAATTCGCCGCCCTGCGAGAACAGCGCCGCGCGGTAGATCGCCTCGTGGTTCGGCGCCTTGAACAGCCGCGCCACGACATAGATGCCGATCGACTTCACGACCATGTAGATGATGACGCCGGCGATCATGAAGCGCCAGTCAGTCATCAGCACCGAGAGATCGAGCGACATGCCGACGCCGATGAAAAACAGGCCCAGCAGGATGCCGCGAAACGGCTCGATATCGGCTTCGAGCTGGTGACGAAACGACGATTCCGACAGCATCACGCCGGCCACGAAAGCACCCATCGCCATCGACAGGCCGGCGACCTGCATCAGCAGCGCGGAGCCGAGCACGACCAGCAAGGCGGCGGCGGTCATCACTTCTCGCGCGCGCGCGGCTGCGAGCAGCGCGAAGACCGGATTGAGCAGCCAGCGTCCAGCCGCAAGCAGGACGATCACCGCCGCAATCGCGATGACGATCGAGAGCCATGCCGGCTCCCCGCTGCCCTCGCCGCCCGGCGCAAGAAGGGCAACCAGCGCCAGCAGCGGCACGATGGCGAGATCCTCCAGCAGCAGGATCGAGATCATGCGCTGGCCTTCCGGACTGCCGGTGTCGCCGCGCTCGTTGAGGACCTGAGCGACAACGGCGGTGGAGGTCAGGACGAAACCCATGGCAGCGAAGAAGGCGACCTTCGGCGCAAGCCCGAACACCATTCCGACGCCGGTCAGCAACAGTCCGCAAAACGCGACCTGAGCGAGACCGAGCCCGAAGATTTCGCGGCGCAATCCCCATAACCGCGATGGCTGCATCTCCAGTCCGATCAGGAACAGGAACATCACCACGCCCAGTTCGGCCACATGCAGGATGGCCTGGGGATGCGTGAAGAGTTGGAGTCCGAATGGCCCGATCACCAGGCCCGCGGCGAGATAGCCGAGGACCGAACCGAGGCCGAGTCGCATGAAGACCGGGGCGGCGATCACACCGGCGCCGAGCAGCGCAACAACCTGGATCAGTTCGGTGCTCGTCTCAGCCGCGGCCATGCTCTGCCCTGCGTTGCGCAGTCCAGCACCTGCGGGAGCGAACCTGAATTGTCAATCAAGCGCCGCGCCCGATGAGAAACGGACCGTTCTGAGCGGCGCGCAGGAAAGCCCTCAATCGTCGCGATAGACGCGCTCGCGCCGCTCATGGCGCTCCTGCGCCTCGATCGACAAGGTCGCGATCGGACGGGCCTCGAGGCGGCGCAGCGAGATCGGCTCGCCGGTTTCCTCGCAATAGCCGTAGGTTCCTTCGTCGATCCGCGCGAGTGCGGCATCGATCTTTGCGATCAGCTTGCGCTGACGATCGCGGGCGCGCAATTCGATTGCACGATCTGTTTCGGAGGACGCGCGGTCGGCGAGATCCGGATGGTTCTGGTTCTCATCCTGCAGATGCTGCAGGGTCTCGCGCGCCTCTTTGAGGATATCCTCTTTCCAGGCCAGAAGCTTTGCGCGGAAATAATCGCGCTGCTTCTCGTTCATGAACGGCTCTTTTTCCGTAGGCCGGTAGTCCTTCAGCTTAGCCGACATTCCGTTCTACTCCCGCGTGCGCGAGTCACCCCTTCACGCGGGCGAGCTTATAGCGAGGCACGCTGGGCCCTACAACTGCGATTTATTCTGCGATGCCGCAGAGTATGTCATAATATGTACTTGGAATCGCACAACTTTAGAGCACGACCGGCCCGCAAGCGGTCAGCGGCGGGATAACTTGGCAATCTCGACCTGAACCCTCAGATCGATCTCGGCCATAACCCGATCCAAACCCGGCTCGCCGGTGTCCGAGGTCAGGTCGGCTGCCGCCGCCTTGAGCCGGTTGAGCGCCGGCTGGTCAAGCGAACCGGTCAGAACGCCAACCTTCAGGGCATCCAGCGCATCCAGGGCGGTTTGCCCCCGCCGCACGGCCCGCTTGCGGCGCTCGGTCTTGTCTTCGACCCCCTGCAGCGCGACCAGAACGTCGAGCCCGGAGATCGCCTGCAGATGTCCGGCCCCCGACCGGGTTGCACCGCTTGCGCCGTCGCCGAGCGAAAACCCCCCGCCGCCGGCGCGACGGGCCAGCGGGGCATCCCGCATCGTCGAATGGGTCGAACTGGCTGAAACTCGCATGCCGTGAGCTTGGACCGTCATGGTTAACCAAGCGTAAATCGTGCGGCAAAAGCTGCCGGGCGGCGGCAGGCCGTGCCGCCTCCAAGCCGGTCGGACTGCCGGGCGGATTTCGAAAAACCATTACGTATCAATGCGTTGATGCCAGCGGACGGTCTGGCACGCCGCTCGCATTGTACTCCGCGAGGTCCGGCCCTCGTGGGGAGCATGATGTCGAGGACATTTGAAATTGCGCGCGCCGCGTTTACGGCCCTGGTGCTGATCGCTGTTGCGGGTCCGGCCGAAGCCACGTCCCGCATCAAGGATCTCGCCAATGTCGAGGGCGTCCGCCAGAACCAGCTGATCGGTTACGGACTGGTTGTCGGCCTGAACGGCACCGGCGACACCCTCAACAATATTCCGTTCACCCGCCAGTCGCTGCAGGCGATGCTGGAACGGCTCGGCGTCAACATCCGCGGCCAGCAATTGCGCACCGGCAATGTCGCCGCGGTGATGGTGACGGCAAATCTGCCGCCCTTCGGCACCCAGGGCACCCGCATCGACGTGACCGTCTCCGCCCTGGGCGATGCCAAAAGCCTGCAGGGCGGCACCGTGCTGGTGACCCCCCTGCTCGGCGCCGACGGCAATGTCTACGCGGTGGCGCAAGGCTCGGTCGCGATCGCCGGTTTCCAGGCCGAGGGTGAAGCCGCCAAGATCACCCGCGGCGTGCCGACGGTCGGCCGCATTTCCAACGGCGCCATCATCGAGCGCGAGATCGACTTCCAGCTCAACCGGCTCAACAAGGTGCGGCTGGCGCTGCGCAATCCGGATTTCACGACTGCGAAGCGGATCGCCGCCGCGATCAACGACTTCATGGGCTCGGCGACCGCCGAGCCGCTCGATCAGTCGACCGTGCAGCTCACCCTGCCGGGCAAGAGCGACAGCAACATGGTCGCGCTGCTGACCGAAATCGAGCAATTGCAGATCGAACCGGATCTCACCGCCAAGATCGTGATCGACGAGCGGTCCGGCGTGATCGTCATGGGACGCGACGTCCGGGTGTCCACCGTCGCGGTCGCTCAGGGCAATCTCACCGTGACGATTTCGGAAGCGCCGCAAGTCAGCCAGCCGGCGCCGTTCTCGGAGGGGCAGACGGTGGTGGTGCCGCGGACTCAGGTCGGCGTGCAGGAAGACGGCCGCAAGCTTGCGATCGTGCGCGCCGGCGTCTCGCTGCAGCAACTCGTGGACGGATTGAATGCACTGGGCCTGAGCCCGCGCGACCTGATCGCCATCCTGCAGGCGATCAAGGCCGCCGGTGCGATCCAGGCCGATATCGAGGTGATGTGATGAGCACTGCTTTTGACCTGAATACGGCATCGAGCGTGAAGTCGGTCGCGGCCCTTCTCGCCGCGCAGCAGCAGCTCGGTGACGCCAAGTCGCCTGCTGTCAAAAACGCCAAGGCCCGCCAGGCGTCGGAAGACTTCGAGGCGGTTTATCTCAACACGATGTTCAGCCAGATGTTCACGGCCATGGATGGCGAAGGCCCGATGGGCGGCAGCAAGACGCTCGGCGTCTGGCGCTCATTCCTGACCGACGAATACGCGAAGACGTTCGCCAAACAGGGCGGCGTCGGGATCGCACCGGAGGTCTATCGCACATTGATGGCGCAGCAGGAGGACCGTAGCGCCGGCGGCGCAGCGGCAGAGGCACGACCATGACAGCGCATCCGCAACCTGGCATCGTCATGTCGGACCTGACAGCGACGATGGACGACATCCTGCGCATCGTTGCACAGGAAACCGAACTGGTGCGGGCCGGCAAGCTCGCCCAGGCGACGCAGCTCCAGGCCGAAAAAGCGGATCTGGCGAACCGCTATTATGCCGGGACCAGCCATCTCAAGGCGACGCTGTCGGCATTGGGGCCGCAACACGAGCCGTCGCTCGCCGAGCTGCGGCGCAGACATGAGGAATTTCGGGCCCTGCTGCAGATCAATCTGACCGTCCTCGCCACCGCGCATGCGGTGTCGGAAGGCATCATGCGCGGTGTCTCGGACCAGCTCGCACGCAAGAGCGCGCCCTCGACCTATGGCGCGACTGGCCGGACCAATGCACCGGGTGCAAGCGCCGGGCAGCCGCTCGCTGTCAGCCGCGTCCTATGATGGCTCACGTCGCGTAACGCGAATCAATGCAGGTTTATCCAATCTCCTAACAGCAAGTTAAAGTCCCGGTACTAGCGTCCCGTCATCCCGCTCTGGTTCGTGCGCGACATGCGCCGGGAGGTGACCTTGGACACAAGCCACACGGTGAGGCCGCGCGACAGCGTCTCGCGAACCGTTGTCGGCCGAAGTAACGTGGTGCGCACCGAGCTATCGCCGTCGCAAAGCGTCAATGCCTCGCAGCAGGCATCCGTGCCGCAACATGCGCCAGACACGCTGACCCGCGATCCTGGTCTCGATCCGCAATGCCACGCAGTGCTCGAACGCGAGCGCGAGGAGCGCGAACGGCGCCGCCGCGCACGCAAGGACGAGATCCTGCTGCGGCAGAAAGCCTATGGCCAAAACGCATTGCAACAGGCGGAGCCGCAGGACGACGACACCCAGCATGCGGACTTTCAGGTCTGACGCTCATCGGCGGACCATTGCGCCGCAGCAAGCCGGCCAGCAAGTGTTAACGAATTGCCGCGGCAACACGTTACCAAAACATAAAGCAACGCTTTACAGAACATGCGCTTGCATTCATCGCGTATCAACTCGTTAACCATGCTTTTTTACGCGGCTTTGATGGGAGCCATGTCATCACCGCGAGCGATCCGGATGGATCGCAGATAGCACCACGACCAGAAAGGTTGAGACACTATGGCTTCCAATATCACTCTGTCTTCGTCTGTCCGTCAAAACCTGCTCTCGCTGCAGTCGACCGCAGACCTGATGAGCCTGACCCAGAACCGCCTCGCCACCGGCAAGAAGGTCAACTCGGCCCTCGACAATCCCAGCAACTTCTTCACGTCGCAGTCGCTGAACAATCGCGCCAGCGACCTGAATTCGCTGCTGGATTCGATCGGCCAGGCGCAGCAGACGCTGAAAGCTGCCGATCAGGGCATCACCTCGCTGACCAAGCTTGTCGAATCCGCGAAGTCGATTGCCAAGCAGGCCCAGCAGGCGGCGGCCCCGGCCACCACCTACGCGCTCGCCCTCACCGGCAACGCGGCGATCGCTGACGATGCGGCTGTTGCAACCGGTACGGTCGGCTCCATCACCGGCGCGAGCACGCTGGCTTCGCTCGGTATCGCCGATGGCGAGACGATCACGATCTCGGATGGCACCAACACCGTCACCCACACGGTCACCACCGCCGCGACCGAAGACGTCGACGACGTCATCACCTCGCTGAACGGCGGCGCCGCGACCTGGACCGTGGCCGTCAACGGCAGCGGCAACCTGGAAGTGACCGCCGATAACGCCTCCGACACCCTGACCATCTCGGGCAACGGTGCGGACTCGGTGTTCGGCACGACCACCACGTCCAGCCTGACCAACGCTACGCTCGGCGCGCTCACCGGCACGCTGACCGTGCAGTCCGGTTCGGCTGCGGCTCAGACGATCACCTTCGGTTCTGGTGGTGCTCAGGTCAACACCCGCGCCGAATTGGTAACCGCGCTCAGCGGACTGACCGGGGTCACCGCGACCATCAACGGTTCGGATCAGATCTCGATCACCTCGACGAGCTCTGACTCGGTCACGATCGGCGGCACCGATGCTTCGTCGTTCTTCGCTGCGGGCAATATCGGCGCCAACGCTCCGACTGCCACGGTCGGAACGCCGAGCACGACCCGTGCGAACCTGCAGACCCAGTACAACGACCTGCTCACGCAGATCGATTCGCTGGCCGGCGATGCCTCCTATAACGGCATCAACCTGCTGAACGGAGATGACCTGAAGGTCGTGTTCAACGAAGACAGCACGTCGTCGCTGACCATTTCCGGCGTCACCTTCGACTCCGCCGGTCTTGGCCTGAGCTCGTTGTCGGCGTCTGAGTTCCAGAGCAACTCATCGATCGACGCGGTCATCACGGGTCTCGACGCCGCGCTGACGAGCCTGCGTTCCCAGGCTTCGAAGTTCGGTTCGAACCTGAGCACGGTGCAGACCCGTCAGGACTTCACCAAGAACATGATCAACACCCTGACCACTGGTGCCGACAGTCTCGTGCTGGCCGACACCAACGAGGAAGGCGCCAACCTGCTTGCGTTGCAGACCCGCCAGCAGCTCTCCACCACGGCGCTGTCGCTTTCCGCGCAGGCCGACCAGGCGGTGCTGCGTCTGTTCTAAGCGTTCGCTTCAACTTCAGATCGGCGGAAACGGCGGGGCCAGTCCCCGCCGTTTCTTTTTTTGTCCGGCGCAAAGCGTTTACTGATCATTAACCAATTTTTTACCCGACATTAGGGTTACCTGATCATTATGACTGGAACCGCATTGAGCGCGGACAAATTTCCATTGTGAAGAAGGACGCCGAAAATGAGTGATGTCGTACTTTCAGCCGGCGTGCGGCAAAACCTCCTGTCCTTGCAGGGCACGGCCGAATTGATGAGCATGACCCAGAACCGGCTTGCGACCGGCAAGAAGGTCAATTCGGCACTCGACAGCCCCTTCAATTTCTTCACCTCGCAGGCGCTGAACCATCGCGCCAGCGACCTCAACTCGCTCCTGGACGCCATCGGCCAGTCCCAGAAGACCATCGAGGCGGCCAACCACGGCATCACGGCGATCACCAAGCTGGTCGAATCGGCCAAATCGATCGCCAAGCAGGCCCAGCAGACGACTGCGCCGGCGGCGACCTATGCGCTCGCGATCAACGGCAACGCCGCAATCGCCGACGACGCGGCCGTGGCAACCGGTTCGGTCGGCAGCATCACCGGCGCCAGCACGCTGGCTTCGCTCGGTATCGCCGATGGCGAAACGATCACGATCTCGGATGGCACCAACACCGTCACCCACACCGTCACCACCGCCGCGACCGAAGACGTCGACGACGTCATCGCGTCGCTGAACGGTGGCGCCGCCACCTGGACCGTTGCCATCAACGGCAGCGGCAATCTGGAAGTGACGGCCAACAACCCCGCCGATACGCTGACCATCTCCGGCAACGGTTCGGACTCGGTGTTCGGCACCACCACCACATCGAGCCTGACCAACGCGACGATCGGCGCGCTCTCGGGCACGCTGACCGTTCAGGTCGGATCCGCCACGGCCCAAACGATCCAGTTCGGCGCCGGCAACGTCGAGACCCGGGCAGACCTGCTGGCCGCTCTCGGCAGCCTCACCGGCGTCACCGCGACGATCAACGGCACCGACCAGATCGCGATCACCTCGACCAGCTCCGAAGATATCACGATCGGCGGCACCAACGCGGCGTCGTTCTTTGCCGCAGCCAATATCGGCGCCAACACGCCGACCGGCACGGTGGTGACGGCCAACACGGTCCGCGCCAATCTGGAAGGCCAGTTCAACGAAATCCTCAGCCAGATCGATGCCCTGGCGCGCGACGCGTCCTACAACGGCGTCAATCTGCTCTATGGCGACGACCTCAAGGTCATCTTCAACGAGGACGGCTCGAGCTTCCTGAACATCACGGGCGTCACCTTCACCACGACCGGTCTCGGAATGACGGCGCTGGCCGGCGGCGAATTCCAGACCAACGGCTCGATCGATACGGTTCTCGGACAGGTCGACGGCGCGCTGCGGACGCTGCGTTCGCAGGCGACCAATTTCGGCTCCAAGCTCGGCACGGTGCAGACCCGTCAGGAATTCACCAAGCAGCTGATCAACACGCTGGAAACCGGCGCCGACAACCTGGTGCTCGCCGATACCAACGAGGAAGGCGCCAACATGCTGGCGCTGCAGACCCGCCAGCAGCTCTCCACCACCGCGCTGTCGCTCTCGGCGCAGGCCGACCAGGCGGTGCTGCGACTGTTCGGCTAATCCGACAGACACGCGAAGAATTGATGCGGCGGGGCGAGAGCCCCGCCGTTTTTGTTTACGCAGCATTAACCATAAAGGTCCAACGATAAAGTCCAAACCCGATGGAGGCCGTGATGGCGCTCAAGGTCGAACTGAAGCCCGGCGAACGCATCCTGATCGGCGAGAGCGTGATCACCAACGGCGACCAGCGTGCGCGCTTCCTGATCGACGGCACTGCACCGATCCTTCGCGAGCGCGATATCATGACCGCGGAGCGCGCCGACACGCCGGCCAAGCGCATCTATCTTGCGGTGCAGCTCATGTATATCGGCGGCGATCCCGCGCAGCAGCATGAAGTCTACTTTGCGTTGATGCAGGACATCGTCAAGGCCGCGCCCAGCGCCTGGCCCTACATCGCCGACATCAACAATCAAATCTTAACGGGCGAACTGTATAAAGCGTTGAAATCAGCGAAGAAAATGATCGAATACGAGCAGGAGCTTCTATCGCATGCAAAGCGCGGCCAAAGCCTACGGAGCAGTGGCACAGCAGACCGCAAGTCCGCGTGAACTCGAAGCGCAGTTGCTGCTGCGCGCCGCATCGCGGCTCCAGAACGTCCACGATCACTGGGAGAGCCAGCGCGCCGGACTTGATCATGCGCTGTTGTTCAACCGCAAGCTCTGGACCATCTTCCTGACGTCGGCTGCCAATACCGACAATCCGCTGCCGGCCGAGGTTCGTCAGAACATCGCTAATATCGGCATCTTCGTGATGAACCACACGCTCAACGTGATGGGCAATCCGGAGCCGGAGCGCCTGCGCAGCCTGATCAACATCAATCGCCAGCTTGCGGCCGGCCTGAGCGGCAACGCCTGATTCTGCCGCCACAGATTCGCGATGCATCAATGGCCGGGCTGAGTCCCGGCCATTTCCATGTCTGCCCAAGGATGAACGATGCGGCCCTCAACAGGCGGCCTGCCGCGCGGCGCAGTGCTGCCAGACTGGCAATGAGGGATACGATCGCCGCCTGGCCTACAGATAGTTCAGGATGCTTATCTGGAATAGTTTCGCGGTGGTCTGTATCGAAGCCTGCAAGGTCGTTTGCATCGCGAGTATCTTCGCCGCAACCTCTTCGTTGCTGATGCCTTCGATCTCTTCCAGCAGGTTGCCAAGCGTGGCGTCGGTCTGCTGGTGTCGCTTTCTGGCGGCCTCGACCGAATCCTGCGCACCGGCCAGATCCGCTTGGATCGCCTGCACGCTCTGGGTCCCCAACGGCACGTCGAGCGCTGTGCGCAGCCGCGCATCGAGTGCGGCGGCTCGCTCCTTCGAATCCGGATCGGTGCTGGGCATGGAGATCGCCGCCATCGCGGCGATGTTCTGCATTTGCCAGCGGATCCCTTCCTCGTTGGCACGCAGACCATATTGCACGCTAATGGACTGATCGATCCGGCCGGAGCTCGTGGTCCGCGCCGGCTGGCTGCCGGCCTCGCCCGTGTACCAGATCACGGTATCGGTCGCGCTTCCCGCGACGAGTCCGGTTGCGGTGTTGAACGGAGGACCGTCAACCCGCTGCGGTGGATTGGCGTCGTCGATGTTGAAGAAATCGTTCGAAGCGGCGAGCGCCGAGGCCGCCGACAGGTCTGTCCGGGCCAGACGGCCGAGCTCGGTGCTCAGCACCGCCTGCAGGTTTGCCGCGGTGGCCGCGCTGTCTGCACCGATGGAGAATTCGCGAGCGGCCGGGGGTGCCGAGGCGGTTGCGGTCAGCACGATGCTCGCACTCGACCCATCGGGCAGATCGAATGTGAACCGCACGCTTTCGCCGGCCGCCGGATTTGTCGCGCCAAGGTCGAGCGAAACCTGGGGCGGCATGCCCGCCGGCCCCGTGGCCGTCGCGCCGGTCAGCGACGACGAGATCGCCGCCAGTTTGAAGCCGAAGGCTGTCGCCGGCGCCTCTTCACTGATTGCGACCGCGGTCGGCGACGGCGACGACACCGCCAGACGGCCGAGCCCGCTGGCCCCGAGATCCGCCTGCAATCTCTCGGACACGATCTGCCTGAGGCCGGCACGCCCGCCCTCGCCGTCGAGAACCTGCGACAGCGACTGCACCGCAGGCCTGTCATTCGCCAGCCCGGAAAACAGGTAGCGATCGCCGACCCGCGTATTCAGCAGGCCAAGCATCTCGCCCAGCGCTGAGGAGGCCGATGCCTGGGTCGTGCTGCGCCCGTCAGCCGAGGTCATCTGCGCCGAAGCCGCCTTCATTTCGCGACCTATATCGCCAACGCGGCTGAGTACGGTCTGCGCGAGTGAAAGCCGCACACCGACGCTCTTGATCGTATCGCCGTAGGAGCCGATTGCCGAGAGATGCGAACGCAGTCCTACGGTCAGGCCGCGATCGATGCCGATACCGGCGTAATCGTCGGCACGCTTTCCGGTCGCGAGCTGCCGCTGCAGATCGCCAAGCTGCGCCCGCTGACCGACCAGCGACTGGGTCAACAGCAAAGATCTCGTGCCGACATTGACGATGCTCATTTGCGGCCTCAGATGCTCATCAGGCGTTCCATCATGTCCTTGACCACGGACATAACCCGCGCGTTGGCGGCATAGGCACTTTGCAGGGTCAGCAGGTTCGCCATTTCGACGTCGACATTGACCGAAGAGACATCAGCGAAGCGCTCCTTCAGCGCATTCACCACGACCGCCTGGCCGGCTGCCAGGTTCGACGCATTTTCTGCGGCTTCACCCTGATAGCTGATCACCTGACGCAGGAACGACGACAGCGTCCCGGAGAACGGAGACGCGGACGATCCGATCCCGGTCCCCGACGAAAACGTGAGCGCCGCATCGTGCAACTGGTCGAGTATGAAGTTCGGCCGGGTCGCGTCGCCCGCCGCCACGCCCGGCTGGAACATGACGAGCTTCGATGGATCGGCGAGAAGCTGCGCGTTGACCGTCAGCCGTCCGGCTAGTCCGACGCTCTGCGCGCCGGTCGAGGTTATCGCCCCGGTATAAAGATTGGACGCATCGGTGAAGAACGGCAGTTGCGCATCACCGCTGCCGAAGCCGGTACGGGTAACGGTGGTGCTGACGGCATCGACAGTTGAATTGTTGGCGGCGCCGTCGTCGAGAATCCGGATCGTGGTCCCGGACGGGTTCGAGAAGTTGACCTTGCCGTTGAAATAGCCATTGAGCTGCGCGGCGACTGAAGCCGGCCCGCCGGAAAAATCGATTCCGATCACGGTATCGCCGGCCGTTGCGGTCACGTCATTGGACAGTGGGAGCGCCGCCGGATCGTCCACCCGCACGATGGTGGCCTGATGTTGCTGTCCCGTCGTCGTGTCGGTCCAGGTCAGGTTGATCCGGTTGCCGGCGAGCATGTCGGCGGTGTCGATATCGTACCCCGCCTGCGCGCCGGAGGTGACGGCATTTCCGGGCGTGGTCACGTCGGAAAGACTTGACGCCATGGCGGCCGCGATCGCGTCGAGCTGCGCCTGCGCTTCCGGCAGGATATAGTCGCGCATCTCGACGAAGGCAGCGATCTCGCCCGAACGGATGGCGTTACTGGCGAGCAGATCGACCTGCCCGCCGGTCGGCGTGGTCAGCGTGATCGTCCCGACGCCGCGGGTCGCCGCGTCCGGGGTCCATTGCGCGTTCGGCGAAATCGACCCGTGCATATCGAAAGCAAGCCGTGCCGCGTCGGTGGCGACCAGCTGAACGCCGGAATTGGTAAAGACCGTGACCTGGTTGTGATCGGTTGGGATCACCCGGATATCCATCAACTGCGCCAGCTCGTCGATATACATGTCGCGCTGATCGAGCAGGGTCGCCGCTGCGGCGTCGGGTGTGGTGTTGACCGCCAGTTGCCGGTTGATGTCGGCGATTCGCGTCATCGCGTTGTTGGCGCGCGCCACCGCGTCGCTGATCCCGTATTCGGCATCGCTGCGCAACGCCTGGATCTGGTTGGACATACCGTTGAGCTGCTGCGCCATCACCTGGGCAGAGCTGATCACGGCGGTACGTGCGGAGGCCGATTCCGGCGAGGTGGCCAGCGCCTGCAGCGTGGTCGTGAAGTCGTTATAGGCCACTTCCAGCGTGGCATCGGCGCCCGGCTCGCCATACATCTGCTGCAGCCGCGAGAAAAATTGCGCGCGGAGGTCGGCATAGGCTCCGCCGGACGCTTCGGTGCGCAATTGCCGCTGCAGATAGATGTCGAGCTCGCGATTGATGGCCGAGACGCGGACGCTGACCCCGGCGCCGCCGGCGGACGTCGTCGTCTGAACCAGGTTCTTGCGCACATAACCGGGCGTCTCCGCATTCGCCACATTCGAGGCGATCAGAGCGAGCCCGGCCTGCACGGTGCGCAAGCCGGCGGTGGAGGTGTTGAGCGCCTGTGTCAGGCTCATGACGTCGTCCTAGGGCCCGCCACCACACTCAGCGGAGCATGTTCAGGAGTTCCTGGGTCATGTCGTTGGCGGTAGAGATCACGCGGGTATTTGCGGAATAGGCCTGCTGCGTGACGATCAGCTTGGTGAATTCGTCCGCGATATCGGTGTTCGACCCTTCGAGCGCGGAGCCGATGATCTTGCCGCTGGCGCCGTAGGTGGGCGTGCCGGACTCATCCGTGACCGCGAACGCGCCGCCGTCGATCCGCTTCAGGAAATCGGCACCGGTGAAGTTCGCCAGCGTGATGTCCGCGAGGTCGATGGTGCGACCGTTCGAATAGGCGCCGACGATGCGGCCCTTGTCGCTGATCGAAATCGTTTGCAGTTCGCCCGCCGGATAACCGTTCTGCTGGAGCAGATTGACCTGCGCATTTCCGTTCGGATCCGCGAACTGCGTGATGCCGCCCGAACCATGCGTGATCTGAATGTTGCCCAGACTGATCCCGTCGATCACGACATCGTTCAACTGCAAAGTCGAAACCAGAGGGCTCATCTGGCCGTTCGGGCCGAAGCTGTAGTTGACGCCGGCATTGGTCCAAGCGGCCTCCGTACCGGTGGCGTTGGAATTGACCTGATAGAACAGGTTCCAGGTATCGGAGCCGCCAGTGAGCTGGGAATCGACCTTCGCCCAGCGCATCTGGATGTTCACCGCCGTGCCGGAGACGTCGTAGGCAGTGATGGCGCCGCCACCCAGTGACGAATCCAGGAACGCCCGCTCGTCATTGGCGATCACGCTGCCGTTGGACGGCAGGCCGGTGCGCGTCAGAATGCCGAAGACCGAGTGCGTCATGGTGCCGTCGACCGTGATCGTGTCGGTCATGTTGGCCGCGGTGATCGTGACGTTGCCATTGGTGGTATTGACGCTGCCGGTGCCGCCGGTGATGCCGGCGAGCGCGGTGGAAAGCTCGGCAAGGGTCGACACCTGACCGACGCCGGCGCCGAAGGTAATGGTCAGAGCCGGGTTGCCGCCGACCTGAATCACCATCGTCTGACCGGTTCCCACCGCATTCTGCGTCAGGAGATTGGTGGCGTTGGTGTTGCCGACATTCAGTCCAAGCTCGCCCAGCAGCGACAGCGTGGATGCGCCGCCGATTTCGATATTGGTGTCGGCATTGGCGCTGGTCAGCACCATGCGGTTCGCACCGTTCATGGTAGCGGTGACACCGGTGGTGCCGGACTGGGCGTTGATCGCGGCCAGCACGTCGGTCGCGTTGTTGCCGGCAGTGATCGCGATCGAGGTGCCATTGATTTCAATGGTGCCGCCGGCCGACGACAAGGTGGAGATGTCGACACTTCCGGTTCCGACTGCGACCGCATCCGGGAGCAGGTTTGCGCCCGAGCCCAGGATGCGCGCCGGTGCCGGCGGACCGAAAATCGGATTGGCGGAGAAATTTGCCGGGTTGAGCAGTTCCGATCCCGGGATATCGGGGTCCGCATTGTTGGTGTTCGGAAAGGCGGCCAGATTGGCGCGATACTGGATCGCCGACGTCTGCTGCGCCGGCAGGAAGTCATTCTGGAATTGCAGCAATTGCGGAATGCTGCCAGTCGGATTGCCGGTTGCAGGATCGATCGGCAGGCCCATCAGGTAATAGCCCGCGCCGTTGACGAGATAGCCGTTCTTGTCCGGCTGGAAGTCGCCGCGGCGGGTGTAGTAATCGGCGCCGCCGAAGACCGGCGTGTTGTCCTGCACCGCGGTCGGCTTCTGCACCACGAAGAAGCCGTCGCCATTGATCGCCATGAAAGTGCCGACCGAGGCGCCCTGGATGTCGCCCTGCACGGTGTTGGTGGCGCGCGCGCTCGCGATCACGCCGCCGGCAAGCTGCTTGGATGGGATGTTGTCCGGGATCAGATCCTGGAAGCTGGTGTCGATCCGCTTGAAGGCGGTGGTCTGCGAATTGGCGATGTTGCCGGAGACATTTTCGAGCGCGTAAGACTGCGCGCGCATTCCGGTGACCGCGGTATTCAGTGCGCCGAAGATACCCATTACCTATTCCTCCAGAACGGCCGGGGCGACCGACTGGACGGACGGCCGCAAGCTTGCGACAGGAACATCGCAAGCAGCGTGCCATATAATTTGTCTTGCAAAATCAATATGTTGAGTCGGAGCACTGGTTGCGGAACGCGGCCAGCTTTGCCGGGCCCGGCAAATTTTTCCGGGACGGTTTGCACCTGCGAGATCAGGCTCTAATGTCGATCCGGCTGATCATCCAGGGACAATTCATGCGTTTCGAAGGCACCAAAGGCTATGTCGCGACCGACGATCTGAAGGTCGCGGTGAATGCGGCGATCACCCTGCAGCGGCCGCTGCTGGTCAAGGGCGAGCCCGGCACCGGCAAGACCGTGCTGGCGCAGGAAATCGCCAAGGCGGTCCGGACAGACCTCCTCGAATGGCATGTCAAATCCACCACCAAGGCGCAGCAGGGTCTGTACGAGTACGATGCCGTCTCGCGCCTGCGCGACAGCCAGCTCGGCGACGAGCGGGTCAAGGACATCCGCAATTACATCAAGCGCGGCAAGCTCTGGGAATCCTTCGTCCGCGAGACCCGGCCGGTGCTGCTGATCGACGAAATCGACAAGGCCGATATCGAATTCCCGAACGATCTCCTGCAGGAGCTCGATCGGATGGAATTCTTCGTCTACGAGACCGGCGAGACCGTGAAGGCGAAGCAGCGCCCGATCGTGGTCATCACGTCCAATAACGAAAAGGAATTGCCGGACGCATTTCTGCGCCGGTGCTTTTTTCATTATATCCGCTTTCCGGACCCGGAGACGATGCGCACGATCGTCGATGTGCATTTTCCGGGCGTCAAACAGCGGCTGGTCGCCGAGGCGCTCAAACTATTTTACGAGATCCGCGACGTGCCGGGCATGAAGAAAAAGCCGTCGACCTCGGAATTGCTGGACTGGCTGAAGCTTCTGATGGTCGAGGATATCGGCCCGGAAACGCTGCGCGAGCGCGACCCGAAGAAGCTGATCCCGCCGCTGCACGGTGCGCTCCTGAAGAACGAGCAGGACGTGCATCTGTTCGAACGGCTGGCATTCATGGCGCGGCGTGACGGGCGCTGATAGCGCAACACGAACATTGCAAAACGCATCACCTGCGTCATCGCGGCGCCTGCGATAAGACGCCGCAGCGTGCATGCACGCTCACACATTGCGCGCTTAACCTGAGCCGGTAACGCAGTCCGCAATAACGATCCTGTGATCGCGAAAACCCGTTCAGGATCGCGCACGTATCTCGCGCGTCCGTTCGATCTTGTTCCGAGCATCGCTTGCTCGCTGCGGCAGGAGCCGAGCCCGGATGTTTTCGTCGAACAATCCAATCACAGAGAGAAACAGGAAAGCCGCTATGACTCGTCGTGTTTCCCGCCACATCCTGGCTGTATGCGCCGCCCTGACGCTCGGCTCAGGCGCAGCGTCCGCTGCAGATATCGTCGATACTGCAGTCAAGGCCGGCCAGTTCAACACTCTGGCGGCAGCGCTGAAGGCTGCCGGTCTGGTCGATACCCTGAAAGGCCCCGGACCCTTCACGGTTTTCGCGCCCACGGATGAAGCGTTCAAGAAGCTTCCCGCCGGCACCGTCGAAACGCTCCTGAAGCCGGAAAACAAGGCCAAGCTCGTCGGCGTGCTGACCTATCACGTCGTGCCAGGCAAAGTGATGAGCTCCGCACTGACTGGCAAGGTGACGGACGCCAAGACCGTTCAGGGCCAGACGGTGAAGGTCGACGCCACCAAGGGCGGTGTGATGGTCAACAACGCGAAAGTGGTGACGGCCGACATCGCGACCGACAACGGCGTGATCCATGTGATCGACACCGTGATCCTTCCGCAATAAGCGACCCGTCCGAAAGAAGGATCTGCAGTTACCGCAATGCGCCGCCGATCGACATCGGCGGCGCATTGTCATGTGCGGGTGGCTAGCGCCGTGGTTGCGGCGCGGTCGCATCCGGCGGTGAGGTGTCCGGTGCTGCGGGCGTAGCGCTCGCTCCATCCGCAGGCGCGGAAGGGACGGACGACCCCTCCGCGATGAGCCGCGCCGCATTCTCGGCCACGCGCTCGGCGTTGCGGTAGGCCGCTTGGAGCTGCTCGGCATCCGCCTGTTCCGCTGCGCGGCGCTCCGTTTCGATGCGCTCCGCCTCCGCCCGTTCGGCCGCAAGCCGTTCCGCTTCGAGACGCTTCGCTTCCGCTTTCTCGGCGGCGATGCGCTCCTTTTCGGCGCGCGCGGCCGCTCGCTGCTCGTCCTTCAGGCGAGCGGCTTCCGCCTTCGCTGCCGCTTTTTCCTCGGCGCGAACGCGCCTGGCTTCGGCCTTTTCCGCGGCGATCCGCTCGCGCTCGATGCGGCGTATCTCGGCCTGCTCGGCCTCGAGCTTTTCGCGCTCGATCCGCGCCGCCTCGGCGACTGCCGCCTCCTCGGCGCGAATGCGGGCGCGCTCGGCCGCTTCTTCAGCCTCTTTCTTCAACCGCGGCTCGTTCTCGATCAGCCACAACTCATTGCGCCGCGAGCGCCGCGACGCCCATTCCTCGTAGCGCCGGTGCGCTGCGTAAAAATACTTTGCGAAGACGCCTCCCATGCGCCCGCCCGACCAGATCAGTTCGAACGGCTCGAACAACCGAAAGCGATCATCGCCATCGACAAGGGCGCCGGTGATCAGCTTCGCCGCCATGGCGCTGGTATTCAGCCCAACTCCGCCGAACCCGCTTGCCAGCCAGACGCCCGGTGCAACCTCGCCGATCTGCGGCATGCCATGGACGGTCACCCCGATCGCCCCGCCCCAGGCATGGTCGATATCGACCGATCCAAGCTGCGGAAAACGGCGCCGCAGATCGGCGCGCAGCCAGCGGGCATGACGATCCGGGTTGGACGGTCGCGTTGCCAACCCCCCGGCAAACATCAGCCGGTCGCCGCCGACGATCCGATAATGATGCCCCGAGGATCCGGAATCGCTGACCGCTCCGGGATAGTCGAGCGCCGAGGCCAGCGTGTCGCCAAGCGGCTTGGTCACCATGACGAATGTGTGAAGCGGGATCAGTGTATCGGCGGCCTCGGGCAGCATCGCGCCGAGATGGATGTTGCCGGCGAATACAATCTGCGAGGCGCGCACCCGCCCCTGTGCCGTGATCACGCGCTTGCGCACGCCTGCGGGATCGATCGAGATCGCCGGCGTTCCCTCGAACAGGCGGGCACCCGCCTGCTCGGCCAGGCGAGCAACCCCGAGCGCATAATTGTAGGGGTGAATGTTGAAGGCGGTCGGAAAATGAATGGCTTGGAAATAGTGGGGGGATTTGACCTTCTCGCGCACCAGCTTGGCCGGCCACAGTTCGACATCGGCGCCGAGCGCTCGCAGCCGCTCGGCCGCATCGGACATCTCGCCTGCCCGGTCGATCTTGGAAACCTGCAGCCAGCCCTCGCCCTGAACCAGATCGCGGCCGCCGATATCTCCGGCTGTCCGGCGCATATAGTCGGCGCCATTCTGCGACAGCAGCCATAATTCGCGTGCATGATCTTCGCCGACGCGTTCGACCAGCGTCTCCGGCCGCTGATAAAAGCCCGGGCGGACGAAGCCGGTATTTCGGCTCGATGCATTCCAGGCAACCCGGCGCGCCTCCAGCACGGCAACGGACCATCCGCGGCGCGCGATCTCGAGTGCTGTCGTCAGCCCAGCAAGGCCGCCGCCGATGATACAGACATCGACATCGATATCATGCGTCAGCGACGGACGCGGCGCCGCGCTGTCACCGGTCAAGGTGAACCAAGTCTCGCCATAGTCGCTATCCATCGCGGCAACCGGTGCGGCTTTCGGCTGCGCATCGCCGAATTGTGGGCTCGTGCTAGTCTCTTGCACCATTGCCCCCCTGCCCCGTGGAACGCGATTCATGCGCCGCCTGATGCTTCTCCGTCACGCCAAATCCGACTGGTCGCTGCCGGGGCAATCCGACCATGACCGCGATCTGGCCACGCGCGGCCGCAAGGCGGCGCCGCTGATGGGCCGCTACATGGCCGATCACGATATCATTCCCGATCATGCGATCGTATCCACAGCGACCCGCACGCGCGAAACCTGGCGCCTCGTGGCCGGCATGTTTCCGCGCCAGCCGCCGGCGGATTTCGAAGACCGCATCTACGAAGCCTCCCCGCGCGACATCCTGGCGGCCATTGCGGACGCGCCGCCATCCGCCCGATCCCTGCTGGTTGTGGGTCATAATCCGGGATTCCATGACACCGCAAATCTTCTGGTTGAGTCGGGCGACAAACGCATCCGCAAAACGCTGTCGGAGAAATTTCCGACCGGAGCGCTGGCCGTGATCGACCTCGATATCGACGACTGGGCGAATGTCCGGCCCGGCACCGGGCATCTTGACAGCTTTGTCACGCCGCGTGCGATCGGCGCAGGAAGCGACTAGACTGACCGGGCAGATGGGGAGGAGCCGATCATGTTCAAACGGATCCTGGTGCCTGTGGACCTTGCCGAGCCGGACCTTGCGCGTCCGGCGATCGAGACAGCCTGTGCCATGGCGCGCGGTGCGAATGGGACGATCCGCATCGTCCATGTGCTGCCGATGACACCGGTGATGCTCGCGGAATATGTGCCGCCGGATTTCGACGCTCAGCAGCGCAAATCCGCGGAAGACGGGATGGCGAAACTGACCGGCGAATGCGGCCTCGCCGCGGATCGCGTGTCGGGCATCGTGCGGCAGGGCGGGATCTATCACGAGGTGATCGAAGAAGCCAAAGCGATGGATGCCGACCTGATCGTCATGACATCGCATCGGCCCGACATGCGCAGCTATTTTCTGGGATCGAATGCGGGCCATGTCGTGCGCTACGCGAATTGCTCGGTGCTGGTGTTGCGGGATGAGCGCAATGCTTCATGAGACCGGGTTCGGCGTCTTCGGAAGCAGATCCGCCGGCACCGCGTCGAGGGTGTAGCGCCGCGGCATATTGCGTTTGAAGAAGCTGCCCATCTGCCAGAGCAGCCAGAAGAACATCGCCACCAGCGCGAGGATCGCGGCGATCTGGCCCCAATCCAGCGGTTGGCCGAAGGCAACCTCGCCCAGTTGCATGGCGCGGAACGCCAGCGACACGCCCATGACGCAGAGCGCGACGAAAATCGCGACGCCCGGCCAATAGAGGAAGGGAAGCGCACCCGCCCTGAGGTCGGGCTTCCCATGAGCAGCGGCAATGCGTTCATGCAAGGTGCTGATGAAGCGCGAATAGGCTTCGTCCTGACGCTCCTGCTCCATCAGCGACTTCCATGACGTCGACGCGATCGAAATTTTCGGGCCTCTGTCGGCCCAGATTTCCGCGAGGAAACGGTAGGACTGCATCGTCACCGGACGAAAGCTGAGCCTGATCCGCCGGATCGTCGCATAGGGTACCTGTCCCGATAACGTCCCGATCGACCAGTGCAACGCCTCGGGCGCAAGACGGAGAATCCAGGCTCCGCCCATCAGGGAGGCTTTGTACGTATAGACGATGTCTGAATGATCCGCCCCCGCCTCGTCCAAACTCGCCCCCTCCACTACCGTCCGCTCGGCGGCGCCGTCATAGCACACGCCGCCTCGCGGAAGGATATTGCCCCATTTGGACGCGCCGCCTGCGGGAACAGCAGCAGCCGGCCGGTCGTTGGCAAGGAGACCTTATCCAACGGAGAGAAAGAAAAGCCCATGCGCCTTGCGAAAACGCTGCTGGCGGCCGGATTTGCTGCAATCGTTGCCACCGCCGCCCACGCCCAGACTGCAGGATCGCCGAGTGGAATGGGAACCGCTCCCAGCCAGCCGGGCGGCTCACCCGCGCCCGGCGTCACGCCCTCAACGTCCGGCCCGGCCGGCACCACCGGCACCGGTTCGTCCGCACAGCCGGGCATTCCTGGCGCTGTCAGCCCCGGCAATCCGAACGCAGCCTCGCGCCCGAGCGTTCCGAATATCAGCGGATCGCCGATCGTCACCCGGCCAGGCACGTCGCCCTGCACCGGGACCGGATGCTGATCCGTATCGCCACAGGACGATCAAAAAAAAGCGCCGGACGATCCGGCGCTTTTGCTTTGTCAGCAGCCCGACGCTGTCAGCTCGCGGCTTTGCGATTGACCTTGCTTTCGGCGACGCTGGTCAGCTTCTTGTCGGTCGCCTTCTCTTCGTCCAGCGTCTTCTGGAGGATCGCAGCGGCGTCGTCGCGTCCGAGCTGACGCGCCCATGCCACCAGGGTGCCGTAGCGCGTGATCTCATAGTGTTCCACCGCCTGGGCGGATGCGATGATCGCGGCATCGAGCACTTCCTTGTCCTCGACCTCGCCGGAGACTTCCTTCGCTTCGTCGATAATGCCGTCGATCGCCGGACAGTCGACTGCCTTCGGCTTCAGGTTGTGCAGCTTGAACACCTGCTCGAGGCGGGCGACGTGATTCTCGGTCTCCTGCAGATGCTTCTGCAGACCGGTCTTCAGATCACGATCGGTCGACTTGCCGATCATGTCGGGCAGCGACTTCAGGATTTGTTTCTCGGCGTAATAGATATCCTGAAGCTGATGGACATAGAGGTCGTCCATTGTCTTGATGTCAGCGGAAAACAGGCCCATCGGGGGCTCCCATTCTTGTTGATGTTGCGATGACGGACGCCCCGGGCGTCCAGCAACCCAACGTGGCAGCCACAGCGATGTTCCTGACGCATTCGTTATTGGCGCCTGGGAACCAACGCGTTCAGCAGACATTTGCCCCGCACAGGGACGCCGTCAGCAAGGGAGCAATGGCCCGTCTCGATAGGGCAACCGTCTGGCCATGATAGATCCGGGAAACCAAGAGCAGCGGCAGGATCGTTCAGAGGATCGCAAGCCTTCACGCGCGCCGTTCGATACTTCGGAACTCAATAACATTCCGCGGACCACCGACGAGGATCCCCCCTATCAAAGCTGGTGGGTGGTCACCGACCAGGACGAGCGCTGACCGGACGGAACTCCGCTGCGCGTCTGGCCTCGGCGACGCATCGGGATGCAAACGAGCCGACCGCGTGCCCCTAAAAAAAAAGCCGGCCACGAGGGCCGGCTTTTGGTCGAAAGATTTTCGCGCGCGATTAGCGCCGGGCGACGCGACGCTTCGGCTTGTCCCAGCCGTAATGATCGAACGCCGCATTCATCCACCATCCGCCGAGAACTGGAACTACGCAGTTGGCGGTGGAGACGAACACTTCGCGCTGAGTCAGTTCACGTTGCGTCACGATGGTGCCGACGATCGGCGACACCGCGGCGCAGGCGAAGCTGGTCGCAGCATAGGCGCCAAAGCCGCTGTGAATGCCGTGAGCCACGTTCTTATGGCCTGACTTGATCGCGAAATACGCAGCCGTCGAGCCCGCGCCAACCACCAGGTTCGAATCGGCAAGTCTCGGATCCCGGACCGTCCACGGCATCGTCGCCCACCAGCTGCCGAAGCCGTAGACCGGCTTGGCCGTGACAACGACCTTCGGGCGCTTCTGCTGCGCATGCGCGGTACCGCCGGTCATCAAAAACCCGGCAGCCAGTGCCGCCAGCACAAATCCGATTTTTCGCATTGAACACCCCCAAGGACCGCCGGCTTTTTGGGATGTCGCCGGTCAGCCGAATCCAAGCCGGCGGCGATTCCACCAGCAGATTCGCATCATGACGGCAGACCCAAGCCAGAGTCGAGGCGGACGGACGGGATTTTCCCAGGTGTTGCATTGGAAGCACGCGCCGGAACCCCGTATGTCAGGCAAACTTGTGCAACGCACTCATGCCGCAACGAAGCCAGCCCGTTTGAGACGCACGATGGCGAGATCCAGCGCAGCCAGGAACGCGGAGCGATCCTTAGACGAGAACGGAGGCGGCCCTCGGGTGACACCACCCGCCGAGCGCAAATCGTCCATCAGATTGCGGGTCGCCAGCGCCATCCCGATCGCATCCTCGGTGAAAACGCGTCCATTGGGCGCAATCGTCACCGCGCCCGCCTTCACGCTGCGGCTGGCGAGCGGGATGTCCGCCGTGACGACGATCGCGCCCGGCCGCGCCCGCTCGGCGATCCAGTGATCGGCCTCGTCCATTCCCCCGGGGACGACGACGCGCTCGATCGACGCCTCCCGCGGCACCGCGATCGGGGCATTGGCGACCACGAACACCTTCAGTCCGTGCCGCTCCGCCACCCGATAGATTTCCGGCTTGACCGGGCAGGCATCGGCGTCGACGAAGATGACGATGGGACCCTGCTCCGTCGGCGCTATCATCGGTTCCAAATCCTGTCGGGCTGCGCCATGCGCGTGATTGTTGCTGCCGTTTTATCGGCCCTGCTGCTGCACGGCGTAAAGCCCGCACAGGCCGACGACCTGTGCGCTCTCGCCGCAAGCTCCGGTACGCCCCAGATCGCCGGTCTGACCATTGTCTATCTGGCGCCGCTTGGAGACCCGGCGCAGGCGCGGCACTGGAAGCACATTATCGTCCACCAGATGGAAGGGCCGCCCGGCGCCGCGAAAACCGCAGCGTTTGCCCAGGCCAAACATCCTGCCAAGCGCGGCACCACGCTGTGGATCGAGACCGATGGCGTTATCTACTGGTCGGTGCCGGAGACTGCCATTCCGACCCATGGCGACGGCGCCAACCGCAAGGACAACCGATTCATCCCGAATCTCACGACCTATCGACGCGTGGTGAAGGACAACAGCTTCGGCATCGAATTTTCCGGCAACTTTCCCGATATCCGCAAGCCCGCGACACAAGCGCAGCATGACGCGCTGATGAAACTCCTGCCGTTCCTGCAGCAGCGCTACAACATCGCGCCCGAGCATATCTACGCGCATAACTGGATCGACCATAAGGACGCCCGTTATTGCGAGGGTTGCGAACTCGCGGAGGCCGCGCGCCGATTGAATTTCAGGCCGCGTCAGGATTGCCGCTGAGGCCGTTGGCACAGCCGGCCTCACATTGTTACAATTCGACCTCACGAGCCGCCGCATTCAGACGGGGCCGTCAACAATGAGCCGGTCGAAAACAGGCTTGAGGTGAGGAACATGCAGACGCCGCAACCCACTCGCTCGTTCCCGTATAACGCCTGGTACGTCGCGGCATGGGATTACGAGGTCAAGCGCGCGCTGATCCCGCGCACGATCTGCGGCAAGAAGGTCGTGATGTACCGCACCGCGGCGGGCCAGATCGCAGCGCTGGAAGATGCCTGCTGGCACCGCCTGGTGCCGCTCTCCAGGGGCTGGCTGGAGGGTGACGATGTCGTATGCGGCTATCACGGCTTGAAGTTCGACCCCAACGGGCGCTGCACCTTCATGCCCTCGCAGGAGACGATCAATCCGTCGGCCTGCGTGCGACGCTTTCCCGTGGTGGAAAAATATCGCTTCGCCTGGATCTGGATGGGCGATCCGGCGCTTGCCGATCCGGCAACGATTCCGGACATGCATTGGGTCGACGATCCCGCCTGGGCCGGCGAAGGCAAACTGACGCCGCTCGCCTGCAATTACCGGCTTGTGGTCGATAACCTGATGGACCTGACGCACGAGTCGTTCGTGCATCGCACCTCGATCGGCAATTCCGCGGTGGCCGAAGCGCCGTTCGAAGTCACTCATGGCGAGCGCACCGCGCATGTCACGCGCTGGATGCTCAACATCGATCCGCCGCCGTTCTGGGCCTTCCAACTCGGCGCTACAGGCCCGGTGAAGGTCGATCGCTGGCAATACATCAATTTCGAAGCGCCGGCCGCCGTCGTCCTCGATGTCGGCGTCGCATTGGCCGGCACCGGCGCGCCGCAGGGCGATCGCTCGAAGGGCGTCAATCTGCGCGTCTGCCATTTCATCACCCCGGAGACCGAAGGCCGCAGCCATTTCTTCTGGGTGGTGCGGCGCAATTTCAAGCTGACCGACCAGCGCCTGACCACCGAAACCCGCGACCGCAACGCGGCGATCATCGGCGAGGACGAAGCCATGCTGGAAGCGCAGCAACAGGCGATGGAGGATAATCCGGACGCGGTGTTCTACAATCTCAACATCGACGGCGGCGCAATGTGGGCGCGCCGCATTCAGGAGCGCATGATCCGGAACGAAACGCCCGCCGCGCTCCGCGCAGCCGAATAAAAGGCGACAATCATGCGTGTCGTCGAGACCTGGACCACCGCGCGTGTGCGTAGCGTACGGGACATCACCCCGACCATTCGCCTGTTCGAACTGGTGCCGGCGCACGGCACGCCCGCGCAGATTCCGCTCGGCGGCCACCTCAATGTCACCGTGATGATCGGCGAGCGCGCCGATACGCGCTCCTACTCGCTGATCGGTCCGGCCATGCCGGACGCCTATCGCATCGCGGTCAAGCGCAGTCCCGAGAGCCGCGGCGGCTCGGCCTATATGTGGTCTCTGGCGGAAGGCGCGCAGCTGACGATCTCCAGCCCGCGTAGTCATTTCGATATCGACTTCGGCCGCCCGGATTATCTCGTGATCGCGGGCGGCATCGGCATAACCCCGCTGGTCGGCATGGTGCATGCGCTGGCGGATCAGGCTGTGCGCAGCGGCGCGTCGTTGCGGATGGCCTATTGTGCGCGCAGCAAGGATGAGCTGGCATTTGCCGACGACTTGCAAGCGCTCCTCGGCGACCGTCTGCAGACATTCATCTCAAGCGAGGGGCAGCGGCTCGATCTTCGTTCGGCATTGTCGGCGCTCGCGCCCGGCGGCATCGCCGCGGTCTGCGGTCCCCTGCCCCTGCTTGATGACGCCCGGCGCATCTGGCGCGAACTCGGCAGGCCTCATGCGGACTTGCGCTTCGAGACCTTCGGCTCCAGCGGCACGCTTGCCGCCGAGCCGTTTCGCCTGCGGATCGCAGATAGCGGCCGCGAGATCGTGGTGCCGGAAACACAATCCATCCTGGATGCCTTGGAAGACGCCGGCATCGGCGTGATTTCCGATTGCCGGCGCGGGGAATGCGGCGTCTGCGCGCTCAACATCGTGGCGGTCGAGGGCACGGTGGATCACCGCGACGTGTTCTTCAGCGATTACCAGAAGGCGGAGAACAAAAAGCTTTGCGCATGCGTGTCGCGGGCGATCGGGACCATCACCATCGATCCGCTGGTCAGGCCGGACCCGGTAAGGCGGTTGGGGTGAGTTGGTCTCGCGGTTTCAGGCTCGCTCGGGCCGCTCGCGCGCCCCGTGGAATATGCCGATAACGACAAGCTCTTCTCGGCCCGGATCGACCCGATACACGGCGATGTAAGGCAGTCGTGGGATGACCCATTCACGCGTATCCTCGACCCTCCCGTCTCGGGCCATGCGTGGGAAGTCCGCGAGCCGTTCAACGCTTGCGACAATACGGTCAACGACCGACCGGGCGGCATGCGGGTTTTCAGAGGATATGAAGCGATAGATGTCTTCCAAATCTTCGACGGCCCTATCGTCGAAGACAACCCTCATCAGCCGAGGCGTGCCAAACGGTCCCTGACCTCTTGAACGCTCAAAAGCCGGGGCGCGGGATCGGACAGACGGCGGCGCACCTCGGCAACCTGTTCGTCGTTCAATTGCAGCGAGCGCGCATCATCCAGATAGTCAAGCAACGCGGCGCCGGCCGCGTCCTGTTGGTCCGCGGGCAATGTCAGCGCCCTCTCGAAGGCCTTCTTCAGAAGATCACCCATTTCTTCACGATATCCCTTTCCGCCTGGCCTGTCACCGCACCAGCTCCCGCATCGCGCGATCGAGCCCTTCCAGCGTCAGCGGATACATCCGCCCGCCCATCAGTTGCCTCATCATGCGGATCGACTGGGTGTAGTCCCATTCCGCTTCCGGCACCGGGTTGAGCCACACCGCGGCCGGATAGGTCCGCGTGATCCGGTCCATCCACACCTGCCCCGGCTCCTCGTTCATGTGCTCGACCGAGCCGCCCGGCATCGCGATCTCGTATGGCGACATCGACGCGTCGCCGACGAAGATGACCTTGTAGTCGTGTGGATATTTATGCATCACGTCGAAGGTCGGCGTGGTCTCCTGATAGCGCCGCCGGTTTTCCTTCCACACCCGCTCGTACAGGCAATTGTGGAAGTAGAAATGCTCCATGTGCTTGAATTCCGCACGCGCGGCCGAGAACAATTCCTCGGTCGCCTTGATGTGCCAGTCCATCGAGCCGCCGACGTCGAAGAACAAGAGCACCTTCACCGCATTGTGCCGCTCCGGGCGCATGTGGATGTCGAGATAGCCCTTGTGCGCGGTGCCCTTGATGGTGCCGTCGAGATCGAGTTCGTCAGGCGCGCCGGTGCGGGCGAATTTGCGCAGGCGCCGCAGCGCCACCTTGATGTTGCGGGTGCCGATCTCGACCTCGTCGTCGAAATCCTTGAACTCCCGCTTGTCCCACACCTTCACGGCGCGGCGGTGCTTGCTTTCGCCGCCGATGCGAATGCCTTCCGGGTTGTAGCCGGAATTGCCGAACGGCGAGGTGCCCCCCGTTCCGATCCACTTCGATCCGCCCTGATGGCGGCCCTGCTGCTCCTCGAGCCTCTTCTTCAGCGTCTCGAGGAGCTTGTCGAGCCCGCCCATCGCGTCGATCTGCTTCTTCTCTTCTTCAGTTAGATATTTCTCCGCGAGGCTCTTCAGCCAGTCCTCCGGGATCTCGGCGCTTAGCGCCTCTTCCATCAGCGAGAGGCCCTTGAAGACGCTGCCGAACACGCGATCGAACTTGTCGAGATTGCGCTCGTCCTTCACCAGCACCGCGCGCGACAGATAATAGAAATCCTCGACCCTGCGCGAGGCGAGGTCGGCGTCCATCGCCTCCATCAGCGTGAGATATTCGCGCAGCGTGACCGGCAGGCCGGCAGATTTGAGTTCGGTGAAGAAGGTGATGAACATAGCCCGACAATTCGCCGGAAGTCGGCCCCGGGGTCAAGCAGGGCGTTCGCCGAGCCAAAACGCCGGTTTGAACCACTTTCGGGTCCGGATCGACCAACCTGACCGGCCGTGGCAGAATCTCGTGCCCGGTCGAGCCATTTTGTAGGAATTATGCGATGCCCGCCCGAACCCTGTTGCTGACCGTCGCTGCCTGCCTGATCGCCGCGTCTGCCCATGCCCAGACCGAAACCAACCGGCCAGCGGCCGCGCCCGCCAATCTGCCTCCCTCCTGCGGTGCATCGATCAACGCCACGCCCGACGCCCGCATCGCCGCCTGCAACACCGCAATCGAAAGCCGGCCCGACGCGTCCGCGACCGACCGGGCCGCGCTGTTTATCAGCCGCGCCGAGGCCTATGACGACAAGGGCGACGTGGACCGCGCCATCGCCGACCTCAACAAGGCGATCGAGCTCGACCCGAACAGCGTCGTGGCCTTCGAAAACCGGGGCACGCTGTTCGTCCGCTCCGGCAAGCCGGACCGTGCGATCGAGGACTATGATGAAGCGATCCGCCTCGATCCGAATTATGCGCAGGCCCATGCCGACCGTGGCGTCGCCTATTACATCAAGGGCGACTACGCGCGCGCCATCGAGAATTACAGCGAGGCGATCCGACTCGATCCGAAACACGCCGTCAGCTATTCGAACCGCGCCGCCGCCTACAAGAAAGCGGGCCGCAACGATCGCGCCATCGCCGACCAGAGCGAGGCGATCAAGCTCGAGCCGGACCGCGCGGAATTCTACGACAACCGGGGCCTCAGCTACGCACATAATCGCGATTACGATCTCGCCATCGCGGACTACGACAAGGCCATCAGCCTGAAAAAGGAAGCCAAATTCTACACCAACCGCGGCGACGCCTATCAATTCAAAGGTAACCTGGACCGGGCGATCGCCGACTATGGCGACGCCATCACACTCGATCCGACATTCGCTCTCGCCTGGAATAATCGCGGGGCGGCCTACAAGCGCAAAGGCGATCTCGAAGCCGCATTGTCGAGTTACGAACAGGCCCTCAAGCTCAACCCGCGCATGACGACGGCGGCCGAGAACCGCACCGCAATCCGCAATCAGATCGCGCAGCGCGATGCCGAAGCCGCTCCAAAGACGCCGACTTTCGATTGTCGGAGCGCCAGGCGCGCGGTTGAAAAAGCCATCTGCTCCGACCCGACGCTGCGAAGGCTGGATTGGGAGGTCGACCAGGCCTATCGCTCGGCGCTGCTTCGGGCCGACTCGAAAAGCGCAGCGGCTATCCGGCGCACGCAGCGGACCTTCATCAGCCGCCGCGACAAAAGCTTCGGCAGACCCAACTACGATTTCAAAGCCGATCTGGAACGGCAGATCGCCCTGCTCCGCGCAAGCAAATGACTGCGCGGTGACCACGAGGCAGAGTTCCACGACAACTCATCGTCATGGCTAATTCGCAGCGTCGGACGGAACCGCCGCGTCTGCGTTCAGCCGCGCTTCACGGACAAAAGGTGCGCGGCGCGTGACGCGTCGACGTGAGTGTCAGGTACGGTGTTTGCGGGATTTTTCGGACGTCGGGAACCCCGCGAGCCGCGCTTGCGCCGGCGCGATTGACTGTTCAGTCGCAGTTCCGATTCACATCGATCGCACGCACAAATGCTGTTCTGGAAATATTCTCGTTGCATTTTAAACGATATTCGCAGGCTGCTGTTCGGATTCCCGATGGCATTCAGCGGGCTCTTCAACGAGCGAGGCCGATCTTGCCGTTATCCGACATCGACCCGAACGACATCACGATTATCGAACGCAATCGCTTCGCCCGCACCAGCGCGACCATTCTCGGCCGCTATTCGCTGGCGAGCCGGCGCAATACCCGCGGAGAGCGTCGCGAGTTTTCCTGCCGGACAGTCGACATCTCCTGTTACGACCTTGCGGTCATGGTGCCGGTTTCCGGCCCGATCGGGGAGCGCGTCATCGCGAGCTTCAACGAACTCGGAAAGCTCGAGGGGCAGATCGTCCGGCTCAACGACGATGGGTTCGTCATGAGTCTGGTGCTGGCGGAAGAGCAGCGCGAACGCCTTGTGGCCAGGATTCTCTGGCTCGAAATGCGCAAGCATCTCAATCTTCCGGATGACCGTCGTCACAAGCGGTTCGTTCCGAAACACCCGCATTCCAGCGTGATGCTCGCCGACGGGCGCGTCTGCGACTGTTTCGTCATGGACATGTCGGCGTCGGGCGTCGCGGTGTCGGCCGAGATCGAGCCGAAAATCGGCGACGTTCTTGCGGTCGGCAAAGTCATCGGACGCGTGGTGCGGATTTTCCGCGAGGGCTTCGCCGTTCGCTTTATCGAGCTGCAGGATCCGGACGCGCTGGAACACCTGTTGCTTCGGCGCTGAAAGCGCCACCGAGCCGGGAGGACAGCGGCCGGGTGTGCTCGCCGGCGCTCGCGCTCCGGCGCACGATCGCCAGATTGTCGAGAAACATCCGGGCGCAGCGGTCCCAGGTCATGCGGCTGGCAAAGACGCGGCACGCGTCACGGTCGATCGCGAGCGCCCGCAAGGCAGCAGCCCGCAGGTCCTCATCCAGTACGCCGACCGGCGCTTCGCCGATCACATCGAGCGGACCCGGTACGGGATAGGCCGCAACCGGCACACCGCAGGACAGCGCCTCCAACATCACCAGTCCGAAAGTGTCGGTGCGGCTGGGGAACACGAACACATCGGCGGCCGAGTAGATTGCAGCGAGTTCGTCGCGGTGCCGCTCGCCGAGAAACACCGCGTCTGGAAAACGCTGCATCAGCTCGGGCCGCATCGGGCCATCGCCGACGACGACCTTGGTCCCCGGCAGATCGAGCGACAGGAACGCCTCGATATTCTTCTCGACCGCGACCCGGCAGACGGTCAGGAAAATCGGACGCGGGAGATCGGGCGGCAAAAGATCGAGCGCCGGCTCGCGCGGCGCGAACACCTCGCCGTCGACTCCGCGCGGCCATAGCACCGGATTGCCGAAACCCCGCCCCGACAATTCCGAGATCAGCGACCGTGTCGACACCATCACGCGCTCGGCATGGCCATGGAAGCGCCGCAGCCAGCGCCAGACCAGCGCTTCCGGGATCGGCGCACGGGCCGCCACATATTCCGGCAGCCGGGTATGGAAACTGGTGGTGAAGGCGATGCCGCGCCGGATGCAATAGCGGCGCACCGCATGACCGATCGTCCCTTCGGTCGCGATATGGATTGCGTCCGGCTTCAGCGCGTCGATCCGCTTCGCAACCGTCCATGGCGCCGGCAGCGCACAGCGGATATCCGCATAGGTCGGCAGCGGAAAGGTCCGAAAGCCTTCATGCGTCAGGAACGATATCTCGGCGCCATGACGCGGCGCGGTCGCCGCCAGCGTTGACAGCGTGCGCACCACCCCGTTGACTTGAGGGTGCCACGCGTCGGTTGCGACGAGAACGCGCATCATGCCTCCTGCAGGCTGCCCACACGCGACCTCGCCTGTGGTACATTCGTTGTGGCGGGCCAGGTTCTGATTTCGAAGGCTCCGTCCAGTCGCTCGACTGCCGCGGTGCAGCTTTCCAGCCAGTCGCCGCAATTGATGTAGCGGACGCCCAGCCGGTCATGCATCGCAGGATGATGGACATGGCCGCAGATCACACCGTCAGCGCTATGGTCTGCGGCAAGTGCCGCAATCTCGCGCTCGAACCGGCCCAGATAATCGATCCCTTCCTTGACGCGCCGCCGCGCCCATTGTGACAGCGACCAGCCGGGCAACCCGACCGCCATGCGCGCGCGATTCCAGCGGTCGCTGAGTGCGAACAGCGCGGCGTTCAACCCTCCGCCGATCGCGGCAATGCGGTGCGGCACCTGCGCCGCGCGATCGAGGTGATCGCCATGGGTCACAACATAGCGCCGGCCATCGGCCGCGACATGGATGGCGGTCTCCGCCACTACGATGCCGGCGAAATGCTTGCCGGGATAGTCGCGCAGGAACGCGTCGTGGTTGCCGGGGAGATAGACGATCCGCGTCCCCCTCACCGCGGCGGCGAACAATTCGCCGATCACATCGCTATGGGCCTGCGGCCAATGCCAGCGCGCCCGCAGCCGCCAGCCATCCACGATGTCGCCGACAAGATAGATGGTATCGGCCTCATGATGGCGCAGGAAGTCGAGTAGCTTCTCGCTCTTGCTCGCGCGGGTGCCGAGATGCACGTCCGACAGAAACAGCGCGCGCACCTTATGGCGTCGCTCGCGGCGCTGTCCGTCACCTGCCTCCTCGATCGGGAATCGCTGGTCGAATCGCATGCGGTACGATGCGCCGCGCATGTCTCAGTTTTACGACGGCGGGCCCGCGAACTTCCGGCGCCTGTTAGAAAACTGTCGCGATCCGATCCCATGGTGCGGCAACGAATCGAGTGGATGTCCGTCTGGCAATCCGCTCCTTGCGCATGGCTGCATCTGCGGACCCCGAATGCGGATATTCATCACGTCTTTTCCGGGCTTCATTCGAGACCGGGTCGGCTGGAATAAACTGGGCTTTCTCGCCAGCGTCATCGTGTTGTGCCTCGCCGGCTTCACGCTGTTTCGAATGCTGCGCGACGTACAGCCCGAGCGGGTGCTGGCATCCATCGCGGCGATGCCGGCCTCCAATATCGCGATCTCGATTGCGTTCGTGGCGGCGGCCTATTTCACCATCACCTTCTACGATTTCTTCGCTCTGCGCACGATCGGCGCGCGCCATGTGCCGTATCGGATCGCGGCGATGTCGGCCTTCACCAGCTTCTCGATCGGCCACAATCTCGGCGCCACGGTTTTCACCGGCGGGGCGATCCGCTTTCGCATCTATTCGGCATGGGGCCTCACCCTCATCGACGTCGCCAAGATCGCCTTCGTCACCGGGCTGACATTCTGGCTCGGCAATGCCTTCGTGCTGGGGCTCGGCATGGCGATCGCGCCGGACGCAGCGAGCGCGCTCGATCAACTGCCGCCCTGGGTCAATCGCGCCATCGGCCTGACCGGACTCGCCGCGATCTGCATCTATCTCCTCTGGCTCGTCGGCAGGACGCGCAAGATCGGCGTCAAGGGCGTGACCCTGACCTTGCCCTCGGCGCGCCTGACCTTCGTGCAGATCCTGATCGGGATCGCGGATCTCGGACTGGCGGCCGTCGGGATGTATGTGCTGCTCCCGGCCAGTCCGCCGGCCGAGCTCCTGCCATTTGTGGTGATTTTCGTGCTGGCGACGCTGCTCGGCTTTCTCAGCCATACGCCGGGCGCGATCGGCGTCTTCGACGCCGCGATCCTGATCGCGCTCGCGCAATATCCGAAAGAAGAGCTGCTCGCGACGTTGCTGATCTGGCGCGCGATCTACTATATCCTGCCCTTCTCCCTCGCGCTTGTGGTCATGGCCACCCGTGAATGCTGGCTTGCCACCCGACGGCGGGCCGGTCGTGGCGCATCATTGGCCGTGCCGCGGGTGGGCTGCGGCCAGCGGCAATCCGCGCAGGACGAGGCGGCCTGATCCCCTTATTTCCGCCCAAAGCTTCATGGTAGTCGAGAAGCTGGTTTTCATTGTGGATCTCCATGCGCGCCTCGATTGTTGCGGCCCTTGCCGTCCTCACGTCTTTCGCAGTGGCTCAGCCGGCAGCGGCACAGAACCGCGCACCTGCGCCATTGCAATTGAATGCGACCGGCGCCGGCCCGGGCGATGGCCCGATGCGGATCGAGTGGGAGGTGCGCAACCGCTTCCGGCTGTTCCGCAACGAGGCCGATTTTCGCCGGCATGTCGCCGCCTATCGCGGCGACGGCATTCTGTCGGCCGAGCGGCGGCTGGCGCATGCCACCGATGGCCGCGGCTGGGCGCGCGACATGGTCGACAATCTGTGCGTCGACCAGACCGGCCGGATGCCGGAATCCTGCCTGCGCGACGGCCAGAAGGAGAATTACCTCAGTCCCCACGATCACCCGATCACCGCGATGGTGGCCGGCGCGGTGCCACCGGGTGCGCTCTGCGCCTGGAGTTTCGACGATGGCGAATCCGAGCCCGGCCAGGCCACGACCCGCTGCGACGACCCGGTCCGAATCAGGGTGCGGCACGGGCTCACCACGGTTGCGACGGTCGATGTCGGATTGCCGGACGGCACCGCGCAGCGTGTGTCGGCCGACATTACGGTGAAGGACTTTCTCATCGCGGGAATGGGCGATTCCATCGCTGCGGGCGAAGGCAATCCCGATCGCGCCATCTCCCTCGACGATAGCGGGTTCTGCTTCCGCCGATTTCTGGCCGGGTCAACGAGCGAGTATTTCCGGCCCGGCCGCGCCGGCTTCAAGGGCAACAAGGCCTGCGACCCCGCCTCGTCGACCGGCAGCGGCAACACCTCCGCCGACTGGGCCAAGCTGAATGCACGCTGGTGGAGCGCGGCCTGTCACCGCTCGCTCTACGGCTATCAGCTGCGCGCGGCACTCGCGCTCGCGATCGAGAATCCGCAAGTTGCAGTGACCTTCCTGCCGCTCGCCTGTTCCGGCTCGACCATCGATGCCGGCTTTTTCGGATCGCTGCGCGCGCGCGAATGCCCGTCGACCGGCAACTGCACCAGCAACAACGTGGCGCAGATGGTCCGGCTGCGCGAAGCGATCGACCTTGCCCGCAAGACCGACAACGAGCGCAAGCTCGATGCCATCCTGCTCACGATCGGCGCCAACGACGTCTGGTTTTCCGGCCTGGTCGCCGACGTGATCACCGAATCCGCGACCGAGCGCGCGCTGTTCAAGCGCGGCGGGCTGATCGCCGATGTGTCGGATGCGCGCGGCTATCTCAAAAATCTTCCACGCGATTTTGCAAAATTGCGCGAGGCGCTGAAGCCGTATCTCGACGGCAACCTGCAGCGGACGGTGTTCGTGACCTACGGCAATCCAGCGATGGTGAATGGCGGCCAGGTCTGCGCCGGCGGCCGCGCCGGATTCGACGTGCATCCGGCGTTCAATGTGGACCCCGACAGGCTGCGCCAGACCTCCGACTTCGTGGAGAATGAGTTCCTGCCGCGTCTGCGCGCGCTGGCGACCTGCGACGGTGCCGGGGCCTGCGGCGATCAGTTCAAGGACCGCATGACCTTCGTGGATCAGCATCAGGCGGAATTCGCGCATCGCGGCTTCTGCGCGCGCTCGCCGAACGATCCGCCATTCGACCGCGCCTGCTTTCTCGACAATGGCGAAAGCTTCGAGAGCAATCCCGCACAGGCCGCCACCGATCCAATGCGCTGCAATCTGCGCGCCCGCGATTTCCGGGCCTATTCCTCGCGCGCGCGCTGGATCCGCACTGCCAATGACAGCTACTTCACGGCAATGACCTTCCCGGAGGGAATCAACACCGCCCTGCAGCCGAGCGATCTGCATGACGCCACCTGGGGCGCGACCAGCGCGGTCTATGGCGGCGCGGTGCATCCGACCGCCGAGGGACACGCGGCGATGGCGGATGCCGCGATGCCCGCTTTACGCGCGGTGCTCGGGCTTCAGACGCCGCAACAGGTGCGTGCAGAGCCGCTCGCACCGCTGCAGATTCCGCCGGGAGCGACGCGCTGAATGATCACGCTCGGCAAGTCCTGAAACCTGCGCCGTCGCCGGAGACGAGCGGCCGCAGATGCGTCGAGTCCTAGATCAGATCGAAATGGTTCAGGAACCCGGTTCCGTCGCCGTAATGGCTCGTATGCGCATGCGCGAACGACGACGAAGGGTCGGGCGACACCAGACCGTATAATTTGAAATCGAAGTGGGACGCGTCAGGATCGTTGGTTTTGATTTTGAGCGTGCCCTGCTTCACACCGGCCTTGCGGGTGTCGAGTTGCACCTGGAAGGTGTCCGTCTCGCCAGCGCCGATTGTGGCCGGCAAGCCTTCGACCAGTAGAAATCCCTTCGGCATCTTCAGCCTGGAGATCGCCAGGTCGGCCAGGCCCTCGTTCGTCACCAAAAACGTGTGCACCACCACGCCGCCCACCGATGCAGTCCCGAAGTCGGTATTGTCGGCAACGCTCGGCGTCCTGTCACCATCGGCGATCGCCACGCCGTTGCCCTCGACCTCGATGTCGGGGCGACCCAGCCTGACCGTGACGCCGCCGTCATCGTCCGGGGTCGCCACAAACGAGAATCCACCCTTCGGCCTCGGCACGTCGATCCGGGCCACCTGATCGGAGCCCTCATGCACCAGCAGATGTCCATTGCGAAACGACACGGAGGTCTGGTCCGGGTCGAGATCGGTGAAGTGAAATGAATCTCCGAAATTGAAATCCGGAGCTTTGATCCGGTTGAGTTCGGCGGACGTCCCTTCGATTTCGGTGTTGCCGAACTTCGCCTTGATCACATCCCTGCCGCCGCCGGGGCGGATCAGATTGTCATGGATGCTGCCGCGGATGGTTTCCGCCGCGTCCGTGCCGGTGATGAGATACTGATGGTTGGGATCGAGCCGATAGATGGTGATGTCTTCGGGATCGGTGGAAAGCCAATAGGCGGCTTCGTGACGGCCGATATGCTGGCCATCGTTGTTGTCGTAGAATTCGATCTTTCCATCCTGCTCGTACGACAGCACGGTCGTCGAATGGCCCGAGATCCGGCCTGCTTCGGGCTTGAACCAGCCCATGCGCACGATATCGCCCGGTTGAACGAGACCGGACCAGTCCGACACCGGATTGGGAATGTCGCTCGCATAGACGATGCGCCAGAAGCCGCCTTCCAGGTTGAGGGACGGATCGAGAGACGCATTCAGCCCCGGCATCGGTGCGCCCGCGGCCGCGGCGACATTATCCGCGATCCAGTTGCACAGATTGGTGTTCGGGATCACGCCATCGCCGTACACCGTCAGGAACGCCTCGGCGGCCTTCACGATCGTTTCCGGGGTCGGCGCTGCGCCCGGCACGACGCCGGCGATCTGCATGGCCTGGATCACGACCGGGTCGACGGTCCACACATCGTAGGTGACAAACGTGGCATCCGGACCGCTCTTGTCATCCGTCAGCCGCATCTGGAAGCTGGCGGGATTATCGATCTGGTTGCCGACATGCAGCGTGACCTTGCTGATGTCCTTCACGAAGGTAGCGGTCTCGACCTTTTTTCCGCCGATATACCATTCCGGCGTCTGGTTCGGCGTATCCCAGTAACCGACATTGGTCGACGTGTTGTCGAACGGTTGCGACGGATAGAGCCAGATTCCCTTGAACGGGATTTTCGACGTGCCAAACGAGCCTTCCAAGATGCTGGCCAGCGATACGACATCGCCCGCGGATGCGATCACCGGCGCGGGCAGCGATTCCAGCAGGTAGTTCGCGCCTCCCGGATTGTATGTGACAATGGTTCCGCCCTGCCCGTCGCTCGACAGCAGGAAGTCGGCGCTGGTCATCTGCGTTTTTGTCAGCGAGAGGTTGTCGGTGACCAGCCGCATCTTCAGTTCTGCAACCGGGGTCCCGGTCGGATCGGTGCTGGCAAACAGCTTGAGTGTGCCCGGCTCGGTTCCGCTGCCCGGGACGTAAGTCAGCGATTGCGCCACGATCCCGGCCAGATCGATCCGCCCGCCGGCGGCGCCCTGATGCGGCTGTCCGGACGGCGTCGGCAATTCCGCATACGCGATGACACCGTCGAACCCGGCGATGTTCTCCATCGTGAGCAGGCCGGTGCCGTCGATGAACACCACTTGCTGGGAAGCCCCGACGCTACCCTCGACGATCAGCCGGCCGCCATTCTCGAGCAGGAATGCGCCGCTATCCGTTCCGGTAAACATCACGCCGGCGGAAATCTCGACGCTTCCCTCGATCTGGATCAGCCCCTGGTTGAAGATCGTCTGCCCCTCGAAATCGAGGAAGCTCTCCTGGCTGACGACCACCGCGGCTTTCTGGTCGGTATTCAGCAGCTTGAACACGCTCGGATTGCCGTTCGCGTCATTCTGAACGAGGATCGTCAGGCTGCCGGCAATGGCCTCGACAAAGATCTGACCGTCGAACGACGTATCGCCCTCGACGATGAAGACTGCATCGGTGGAATCGGCCAGGGCGCCGGAGACCGTGAGCGTTGCATTGATTTCCGACGTGCCCGGCGGCGGAGCGGTTCCTTCAAAGCGTGCGCCGATCGCTTTCAGGATCGTATCGTCTGCCGACAGCACGATGGCGATACCGACCAGCGGATTCGACGGCGCATCGATGATCGCAATTCCATCGGCGATGGTCGCGATGTCCCCCGTGGCCGGTACCGTGTTCGGAACCCAGTTGCCGGCGATGAACCAGTCGCCCGAAACGCCGGTCCGCCATTGGATGTTGGTAGCCATGCTGTCTCCGCAGGGAACCCGAAGCGATCTGAGTCAACAGCGGTGCAGACTATTGCGCGCCGTGGCAAACGCAACCGGAGTTATCCGGCGCGACCAAAGTCATCGCATTCGAAGCTGGTGCGGGAAAAAGTTCCAACGGCGCACGCTGACGTCCAGCGCGCGCATGGGCGTCTTCAGCTCGCCGACTTCATGAACTTTTGCGACTTCGGCTTGCGCATCTGCGGCACCGGCTGCGGGCCGCAGGCGAGCGCGTTGAGGCAAGCCGGCTGGGCGGATTTTTTGGCGGCTTTCTTTCCCTGAGCCATGACCGCCTGGGACGTAAGGGCCAGCACCGCGGCGGCGGTGATCGCTATAATCATCTTCATGAGCGCACTCCCGTGATCCAGACAATGCCGGTCATGGCCGCAACGCTAAGACCACCGCCTGCGTGTCCGCAACCCAGCCGAAAAATGTCTCCACATTATGCTCGGTTGCCGCGCGGATGAAAGAGGGACCGGCCGGCAAGGTCGCGTCGCTGACCAGAAGCGCGAAATAGTCCAGATGATAGGCCGCACGGATCGTGGACTCGACGCCGACATTGCAGGCGATGCCGCAGACGATCAGCGTCCGGATGTCGCGGCCGCGCAGATCGCTATCGAGCGAGGTGCCGGCAAAGCCGCTGTCGCGCGATTTGGCGATCACCAGATCGCCTTCGCAAGGCGCGAGCCCGTCGACAAAGTCGTAATCCCAGGTGCCGTGCGTCAGGATCTGTCCGGCTGTCTGCGGGTGCGCGCGCATGTAACGCAAGGCGTTCGACTTGTGGAAGATCGGCGCACCCGGCGGGGCTTCGTGCCGGTCCTTCGAAAACCCATTCTGCAGATGCACCACGGTGAGGCCCGCCTGTCGCGCTGCCTCGCAGAGCAATCGCACCTTCGCAATCACCGCCGGGGCATCGGCAATGCTGAACCCGATCCGCTCGAGATACCCCCCGGGCGAGCAGAAAGCATTCTGCATGTCGTTGACGACCAGCGCGGTGCGCGCCGGGACAAACTCAAGCGGCGACGGTCGGGCGATGACCGTTCGCGCGCTCACGCCACGCCGAGCTTCTTCTGCAGGCTCGTGGACGAGGTCGTGTACTGGAAGGTGAGCTTCTTGTCCGGATAGACGTAGCGGTGGATCTTCTGCGCCGCCAGCGCCCCCTCATGGAAACCGCACAGGATCAACTTCAATTTGCCGGGATAGGTGTTGATGTCGCCGATCGCGAAAATGCCGGGCTCGGATGTTTCGAACGTCTCGGTATTCACCTCGATCAGGTTATCGGACAGCTTCAATCCCCAATCGGCGACCGGTCCGAGCTTCATGGTCAGTCCGAAGAACGGCAGGATGGCGTCGCAGGCGATCTCGAAATTCGAGCCGTCGTTGCGCTTGACGATGGCCTTCTCGACCTGCCCGTCTGTCCCTTCGAGCGAAGTGACCTGGCCGAGCACGAAGTCGATCTTCCCCTCGCCCACAAGCGACATCATCTTGTTGACGCTGTCGGGCGCGGCGCGGAATTCCTGTCGCCGATGAAGCAGCGTCAGATGGCTTGCGATCGGCGCGAGATTGAGCGTCCAGTCCAGCGCGGAATCGCCGCCGCCCGCAATGAGGAGACGCTTGCCGCGGAACTGCTCCATCTGGCGCACCGCGTAATAGACCGACTTGGCTTCAAATGCTTCGACGCCGGGGATCGGCGGGCGCTTCGGCTGGAACGACCCGCCGCCGGCGGCGACGATCACCACCTTGCACTCGAAGATCTTGCCGCCATTGGTGGTGACGCGGAACGCGGGATCGCCGATCCGTTCGATGGTCTGCACCATCTCGTTGTAATGGAATTGCGGGCCGAACGGCTTGATCTGTTCAAGCAGGCCCTTGGTCAATCCGTCGCCGGTGACCAGCGGGATGCCGGGAATGTCGTAGATCGGCTTCTCGGGATAAAGCTCGGCGCATTGTCCGCCCGGCTTGTCGAGAATGTCGACCAGATGCGACTTGATATCGAGCAGGCCGAGTTCGAACACCGCGAACAGGCCGCAGGGGCCGGCGCCGATGATCAGCGCATCGGTCTTGATCACATTCGAGGTGTCCAGCATGAGTCTACCTGCCCTGATAGCTTGGCGTCCGCACCAGTATCCCGTCGAGTTCCTCGGTCATCTTGATCTGGCACGACAGCCGTGAGTTGGCCCGCACGTCGTAGGCGTTGTCGAGCTGTTCGTCCTCTTCCAGCGAGCGTTCGCCGGTCTTCTCGACCCACGCGTCATCGACATAGATATGGCAGGTCGCGCAGGTGCACGATCCGCCGCATTCGGCGACGATGCCCGACACTCCGCCGCGCATGGCGGCTTCCATGATCGTCTCGCCGAGGTCGGCCTCGACGTCGTGAACGGTGTTGTCGTGTTCGATGAAGGTGATTTTCGGCATGTATAACGGTCTGGTTGCGAGATGGTTTGTATCCAAACTGTCTGCCTGCGTCATCCCCCGGCCGAGACGGCCCGGGGTTCCGGATCAGGCTTTCCCGCGAAGTGACAATGCCCGGCGGGCCCGGATCAGGCCTGCCGCTCGGGCGTGCGCACGATCAGGCCGTCGAGCTGGTCGGAGACCTTGATCTGGCAGGAGAGACGCGAATTCGGTTTCACGTCGAAGCCGAAATCCAGCATGTCCTCTTCCATCGGCGACGGCGGCCCGACGATCTCGGTCCAGGCCTCGTCGACATAGACATGGCAGGTGGCGCAGGCACAGGCACCGCCACATTCGGCTTCGATACCGGGGATGCCGCTCTTGATGGCGTTTTCCATCACCGTCGAGCCGTTCTCGGCGTCGACAATGCGGCTTTCGCCTCCGTGATCGATAAAAGTGATTTTGGCCATCTTGGGCTTGCAGGGTCCGCGTGCGAGAGGGGAGCGGCCGACCGGCCGGCCGGCGCGATCCGGTATATAGCGGATCGGCGCGGATGCGCCAGCATCGATCTTCAGCGCGTGACCTTGCAGTCCGCCGAGGTCTGGGTGGCGCTCAGGATCGTCACCGGACCGCCGACAACGCCCTGTTTCATGCGGACCTGCTTGCCCTCCTCGCGCACGAAGGGCGCGCGGTAGGAGCAGGTCATGCCCGGACCGGAGCCCTTGAAATCGATTTCGGCCTTGAAACCGCCCGCCTCGAACGCTCGCAGCAGAACGAGCTTGTCGCCATCGATCAGCCAGAGACCGTGCCCCCCGATCGCAGGCTCGCCGGGCTTGCCGATCCGCGCCTTCATTCCAAAAGAATTGGTGCGCGGGCCGCGCGGTGTGGTGACCGTGCGATTCACCTGGCCGATGATGCGTCCCTCGTCGTCGATCTTGAACTTCATGACGTGGGTCGCCTGCGTGGAAAAATCCCCCTCGGCCCGCCGGATGCGCATATTGTAAGTCGCGCGCACCTGCAGGTTAACGCCCGTCAAGTCCTCGAGCGTGACCGCACCGGCCGGCGCCGGCATCGTCGCAAGAGCGACAGTGAGCGCAAGCCCCGCTAACGCGCGGCGGACTATTCGCAGAATTTCCGGTTGTTGAAGGTGAAGCATTTCTTCCCGTCGCCTTCTTTTTGCGCCGACGGAATGTCGGCTTTGCCTGCAGGCTGATTGTCGGTCGGCGGCCGATCGGTCGCCTTGGGCATGTCGTCGGCGACATCGATGGCGGCCCAGCGGTAACTGCCGCGTCCGGCCCGCATCAGGAGCCAGGTGCGGCCGCTGCACTTGTCGACCAACATCGGCTGCGGGGGCTCGATCCGCGGGCGGGCCGGGATCAGTTCAAAACACGGCGCGCTCGCCGTCTGAGCGGCTGCGGCGCCCGGCAGCGCCAGCAAAGCGGCGGCGATCAGGACAAGGCGCGTCATTCGCAGAAGCGCCGGTTGTTGAACGTGAAGCATTTACCGCCTCCCCCTCCACCTGCTCCCGCGGCCGGGCGCTGGGGTGCCGGCGCCGCCTGCTTGTTCGGATCGGCCACGCATGCGCCGCGGGCGATGATCTGTCCAGCCGGGCAGACAATGCGGACGCAGCGGTCTCCTTCGGCCTTTTCATCGGCGCGGCACGACAGCGGGCAGACCCGCGTGTCGAACTTCCGGATCAGCGAGAGCGTCTCTGACGAAATCTCGCCGGGCTTGGCGATCCGGACCGACGCATGTTTCGCAAACTTGCTCAGCGCCTCGCGAGCCGGCGCGCCGAATTCGCCGGATACCGCGTCGTCCAGGCATCCGACCCGCTTCAATTCGAACTGGACCGAGCGCGCGAGCTCGGTTCGCTCCATGGCGGCCGCAGACTGCGCGGCCGACTGCGCCGCAGCGGTGGCCGCATCCTGCTCCGCCTTCAGCGCGGCGAGCTTCTTCTCGGCCTCGAAGCGATGCTGGCTTTTCGGGAATTCCTTGACGAAGCGGTTGAATTGGGCGGGATCGCGGGAGTCCTTCACCAGATTCCAGACCACGTCATCGGGTCCCGGTCGGCGTCCGACCTCCGCATTGAGAGAGGCGATCCGCGTCTCCGCCTCCTTGCGGAACGAGCTGGCCGGGTATTCCGACACAAAACGAATAAGCTGGGCGGGATCGCGGGAATCCTTGACGAGATTCCACACCACCTCATCGGCGCCCGGTTTGCGCCCCGCCTCCGCATTGAGGGCCGCAATCCGCGCCTCAGCCTCGACACGAAAAGAGCTCTTCGGGTATTCCGACACGAAGCGCGTGAACTGTGCCGGATCGCGCGAGTCCTTCACCAGGTTCCAGACCACTTCGTCGGCCGCGGGCCCCTGCACCACCGGCGGCGCAATCACCGGCAAGGCCGCCTTGAGATAGATCGCGTCGCGCGAGAGCGAGCCATACACGAACGGCAATTGCGCACGGCGCGTCGCCTCGAGCACATCGTCGCGCACGTTGCGGAACAGGAAGTTGATCTCCAGTCCCGGGGTTTCGAGATGCTTGAGCAGCGAAGCCGTGAAAGGGGAATTGCGCCCCTGACCGTCGGCGGCGGTGGTGCCTTCGCGTGCTGCAAACGCGATCAGCACATTGCCTGAGGGTTCGACCGCGGCGAGACCGCGCGAGACGGCCCGTGTGCGCACGGTGCGCGCCATCCGCGAGGCGAACGGATTGTTGCGGCAAGCATCGAGGATCACGAGACCGAGGCGCGATGCATTCTCGACCAGCGGCGTGATCGTCTTGAGCGCGATCGCCTCGTGGTCGACATCGACGTCGGCCTTCAATTCCGCGTCGACCGGGATGAGGTAGTTCTCGCCGCCGACCTCCATGCCGTGTCCGGCAAAGAACACGATCGCGATCTCCGAGCCGCGCGCCCGGCGGGCGAAATCAAGAAGCCCGCGCCGCATGCCGTCGAAGGTGCCGTCCTTGACCCTCAGGACGTCGAAGCCCAGACGCTCGAAGGTGACGGCGACATCGTTTGCGTCGTTGCCCGGATTTTCCAGCGGCGCGACATTCTTGTAGGCGCCATTGCCGATCACCAGCGCAACGCGCCTGGCCTCAGCGGTTCCGGCAATTGAAATGATCGCGGCAATCGCCAGAACGGCGACAAAGGCGGTCCGAATAGCGGCGCATAAAAAGCTGGGTTGCATGGCGCTCGTTCCCGGTTGGCGCCCATTTCCGCGAGGCAATGGTGCCAGACTAGTGGTTCGGCCATTCGTTGCAATGTGGAAGTGATCCGTTCGCCGGGGCGCGATGGGCCGGACGGCAAAAATTTGGCCGGCGCCCTTGATCGGGGACCGGCCGGAAACCGACGTGGATTCTGAGCGGATAATCCGCGCAACTGGATCAGGCGGGGCTGAGGAGCCCCGCAATTTCCGCGCGGGTGTCGCGGATCGCCAAACGGAGGCCGTCTACGCCTTCAGCCTGGCCGGCGGCATCGCCACTCATGGCGGCCTGCTCGACCCGGGAGGCGGCGTTCGCCAGCGCAAAGGCGCCGACGCCCTGCGCGGACCCTTTCAACGTATGTGCAGCCGCAGCCGCGACCGGCCCCGATGCGCTTTCGATGCGGTCCATCAAAAGACCGATCTGACGTTCGAACAAGGCCAGAACGTCCCGCTCCAGCACCCGGTCCCCGAGCGTCATGCGGGACAGGTGGACAAGATCAATCGGCCGATCCCCCGGCACAAGCGGGGGAGAGGCCACAGCGGCCAGCGCCGTTTGGGTTGCTTCGATCATCGCACGCCTCCGGAGCTCTGTTTGGCTCCTATCCCGACACTTTGGCCCGGGGTCGTCCAAAACGAGGTAAAAAATGGTCCGCGTTTCGGCCGAATCGCCTGCCAAGTCTCGGGGCGGTTAACGGTCTCTGACCGGCCGCGGTTCCATCACGTGTCCCGAAATCACACAAGGGTGACCGGCGCGGCGTTAACGATGATTAAGGAGGCGTTAAAGCGGACAGTTTTATTCGGCCGGGACAGCCGGTAGGATAGCTGTCGGCGGCTCTTTGTCCTTGGCAGTTTCGGACGACCAGCGAACCACCTGGGCATCGGCCCGATGGTTCCGGGGAAGGCCTGGGGAACGCTTGTCAGTTGTGTAAGTGAGGCGGGAAACAATGTCGAACAACCCGAAGAAGGTCGTGGATCCGACCGAAGCGGCGATGGCGGCGATCCAGGAAGCGCTGAAGGTCAGAGATGCGGAGATGACCGGCTCCGTGGCCTCGCGCCCCGCCCAGGCGGCCCCGCCCCCGCCGGTTGCCCGCGAAGAGGCCCGCAAACCCGTCGCCCCGGACGTTCGCCGGCCGGCCCGCGAGCCCGCCCCGCAGCGTAACGAAGAGCTGATCATCGCCGACAGCCCCTCCGACATCGAACCCCGGCCAGCCGCCAACGACGACTGGAAGTCGGTCGGCCAGATTTTGCAATCGACGCGGGTGCCGTCGTCAAAGCCGCTGTTCATTGCGGCCGGCGTCCTGTCGGTGGTCTGGGCCGTTTTCGCCATCATCCTCACCGCGCCTTACCTGCCGCAATTGCAGCAGAGCTTCGCGCCGACCCTTCTCGCGCTTGTCCTCACATTTTTCGGACCGATCGCTTTCTTCTTCACCGTCGCGCACATGATCCAGCGCTCGCGCGAAATGCGCGCGCTGTCGCAATCGATGGCGGAGGTCGCCCTGCGCCTCTCCGAACCGGAAGGGCTCGCCCGCGAATCCATCGTCACCGTCGGCCAGGCCATTCGCCGCGAGGTGTCGGCCATGGGCGACGGCGTGGAGCGTGCGCTGGCACGTGCGGCGGAACTCGAATCCCTGGTGCAAAGCGAGGTCGCGGCCCTCGAGCGCGCCTATAACGACAACGAAGTCCGCATCCGCAACCTGCTCGACGATCTCGGCACCCAGCGCGACAGCCTGATCGGCCAGGCCGAGCAGGTGCGCAACGCCATCACCGGCGTGCATCTCGACTTGAACCAGGACATCACCGGAATCAGCGACCAGGTCGCCTCGCAGGTCGCATCCGCGACCGATGGTATCACCCGCGACCTGAAGGAAAAGACCGATCACATCACCACCACGCTCAATCGCATCAGCGACGAGATGCTGGCGCAGCTCGGCGAGCGGGCCGGCGAAATCCTCGAGCGTCTGCAGCAGACCGCACAGGAAACCGCGCAGGCGGTCGACGCCATCAGCCTGACCGCGGCGACCTCGATCGAGAATTCGGGTTTCGCGACCACGAGCGCGATCGACGGCGCGGCCGAGCGGCTCAATGCCAGCCTCGCGTTCAAGACCGAAACCATCGCCGAAGAGTTCGACGTCCTGTCGCAGAACCTCATCGAGATGATGCAGCTGCGATTGGCCAATGTGACCAACGATTTCTCGCAGCGCTCCACCACCATCACCGAAATGATGAGCGAGCGGGCGAACGAGATTTCGGCCGGACTGCTGCAGACCTCGGCGCGGGCCGCCGAAAGCCTGACACAGGTATCGGCGCAGACCGCGGACACGCTTTCGGAGATTTCGGCACAGGCCGCCGAAAACATCGTCATGCGAAGCGAGGAAGTAAATGCGACGCTACGCGCGACCGGCGAGTCGCTTGTGGTCGATCTCAGCCTGCGCGGCGGCGACGTGGTGCAGAAGCTCGAACAGACCGGCTCTGCCATCACCGAGACCATCCTGTCGCGCAGCGACGAAGTGATGGAGACCTTCCGCGGGTCCGCCGACAGCATCGCGACGACCATCGGAACCCATGGCGACGCGCTGAAGGAAATGCTCGGCGCGCGGTTGATGTCGTTTGAGGAGATGTTCACGCAGGGCGGCGCCGCCCTCGCCGAACGCATTGCGAACGATTCCTCCACCCTTGGAAACCTGATCACCCGCCATCTCGGCGAGTTCGACCGCACCGTGAAACTGCACGGCGCGGAACTGGTGGAGCGGCTCGGCGACCGCACCCAATCGGTCACCGACACGATGCGTTCTTGCATCGACAATTTCGACCAGCGGATCGGCGGCAAGACCGGCGAAATCACCGACGCCCTGGATCTGCGGCTCGTTCGCTTCCAGGAGGCGCTCGACAGCCGCTCCCAGAGCCTGAACGATGCGCTCGGCGGACGCGTTCTCGAGATCGCCAAGACCCTTGCCGAAGGCGGCAAGGAGGTGGTGACCGCGCTCGAATCCCGCATTTCCGAGGTTACCGGCACCATCGATACGCGCGGCAACGCGCTGTCCGAAACAATTGCCGCCCGGGCGCAGGAGATCGACAAGGTTCTCGGCACCCGTGCCCTGGAGGTCGCCAACACGCTCGACTCCCGCATCGGGAAATTCGAGGAATTGCTGGTCGGCCGCACCGAAACGGCAACCCAGCAGCTCGAAACCCGCGGCCTTGGCGTTGCCGAGGCGATCGTCGAGAAGGCCACCCACGCCGCGACCCTGCTGGAGAGCAAGGGCACAAGCGCGGTCCAGGCGATCACCGAGCGGTCCGACACGGCCGTGCAGATGGTCGAGACCCGTTCGCGGCTCGCGGCGGAATTCCTCGCCGACCGCGCCGACAAGATGTCGATCGACGTCGAAGCGCGCACCAAGACGATCGGCGACTTCCTCACCGAGCGTGCCGAGAAGGCCGTCCTGACGGTGGAAGACCGCACCCGCGGCGCCAGCGAAGCGCTGCTTGAGCGCGCCGAACAGGCCGCTTCCCAGATCGAAGGCCGCACCCGTGCCGCCGCCGAACTCGTGATCGAGCGAACCGAGCACGTCACATCGCAGATAGAAGGGCGCACCCGCTCGGCGACCGACGACCTCACCAAGCGTGCCGAGCTGATCGTCTCGCAGATGGAAGGCCGCACCCGCGCGGTCACCGACGCCGTGACCGAACGCGCCGAAACCGCTGCGCTGCAGATCGAGGGACGGACCCGGTCGGTGACCGACACCCTGGCCGAGCGTGCGGAAAAAGCCGCGTCGCTGTTGGAAAACCGCTCGCGTGCTGCAACCGAAGTGCTGACCGAACGGGCCGAGCATGCCGCAACCCAGATCGAGAGCCGCACCCAAACGGCCGCGAGCATCCTGTCCGACCGCGTCGAGCAGGCGGCCAGCCAGATCGAGAGCCGTTCCCGGTCGTTCGTCGAGGTGCTGACCGAGCGGACCGAGCATGCCGCAATCCAGATCGAGAGCCGCACCCAATCGGCCGCCGGCGTTCTGTCCGACCGCGTCGAGAATGCAGCGACTCAGATCGAGGATCGCACCCGGTCATTCGCCGACATGATGACCGACCGCGCCGAGCAGGCTGTGGCGCATATCGAGGGCCGGACACGCTCCGTCGCCGACATTCTCGGCGAACGCGCCGAACACGCCGCCCTTCAGATCGAGGGCCGGACGCGAACAGCAACCGATCTTCTCGCCGAGAAGACCGAGCAGGCCGCGGTTCAGGTCGAAAGCCGGACCCGCGTTGCAGCCGATGCGCTCTTGGAACGCAGCGAGAGGATCGTTCAGCAGATCGAGGCGAGGACAGGCGCGGTTACCGAAATGCTTGCGAGCCGGTCGGAATCCGTGACCAGCCAGGTCGAGTCGCGCACCAAGGCCGCGGCCGAGTCGCTCAACGCCCGGCTGGAATCGCTCGCGACATCCGTCAGCCAGAATACCGGCGAGGCGGAGCGTTCGATGTCGCAACTGGCCAACGCATCCACGGAATCGATGCGCACCGCAGCAGCCGAAGTCGAACGCGTGCTGACCGTCGTGTCGGCCGGCATCGGCAGCGCGCTGAAGCAGAATGCGAACGATGTCGAGCGCACCCTGCTCAGCGTCAGCGCGGAAGTCGCCCGCGGCTTCGTCGGCAAGTCCGATGAAATCGCGGCTGCGGTTTCGTCCCGCGCGGCCGAGATGACCCGCGTGCTCGACGCCAATTCCTCCACCCTGCTCGCGGCGCTGTCGGCCAAGAGCCAGGAATTCACCGGCGAGGTCCAGAAGGCCACGCATTCGGCGGTGAGTGCGATCGAAAGCAAGGGCTTCGACTTCACCCGGACCATGCTCGAGAATTCCAACGAGCTGGCCCGCCTGATCAACGACGCCGGCGAAACCGCCACTGCCCGCGTCAACCAAACCATGCAGAACCTGCAGCACACCACCCGCGAAGCGATCGACCAGACGCAGCAGATCGCCAACGATTCGGTGGCGCAGGTCATGGAAACGCATGCACGTCTGCGCGGCGAATCCACGACCCTGTTCGAACGCATGCGGGAGGCGAACGTGCTGTTGCACGAGGTGCTGACCGGCGCGCACGAGAACATGGCGATCATCGAGGATTCGCTGACCAGCCGGGTGACGGAATTCGCCAACGCGATGAACGACGTCACCGCTCGCAGCGGCACCGTGGGCGAACAGATCAACGCCCATGTCGAGTCGTTCCGCAGCGACACCACCGCGGTGCTGGAGAACCTGTCCGGACTTGCGGCGCAATTCGCGCAGCAGGGTCGCATGCTCGTCGAGGCCGTGGATTCGGTCGAGAAGAGCAACCGGCGCACCGAGGAGACCGTGTCGGAACGCCGCGCCACGCTGGAAGCGCTGGTGACGACGCTCGACATGAAGTCCGAGGACCTGGAGCAGCGGCTGCAGCGCTTCACCGCACTGCTCGATCAGTCGCTGGACGGAGCCGAATCCCGCGCCCGCGAAATCGGCCGCATGATTGCGGAAAGCTCCACCACCGGCACCCGCACGATCGCGGAGCAATTCGAGCTCGTTCGTGCCGCGACCGAAGAGGACAGCAAGCGCACCAGCGACCTGATGCGCGAAATCTACGAGCAGTCGATCGGCGAGACCGACAATTACTTCCGGCAGTCGACCGAGCGCTTCGCCGAAACGCTCAGCGGCATGAAGGAAATGGCTGCCGAGATGCAGGCGCAGCTCGAACAGACCCGCGCCGAATTGCGTCGCGGCATTCTCGAATTGCCTCAGGAAACCGCCGAGAACGCCGCGCAGATGCGTCGCGTGATCGTCGACCAGATCGAGGCGCTGGCGGAACTCAATCGCATCGTCAGCCGGCACGGCCGCAGCATCGAGGCGACCGAACCGCGCCGCGCGTCGGAGCCGGTCCTGGCCGTGGTCGGCGGCGGCCGCGCCGAGCCCGCGCGCCCGCAAGCGCGCCTGCCCGAGCAACCGCAGGCACCGGTCCGCACGGCACCCCCGCCGCCCCCTGCCCCCCGTGGCGAAAGCTATCCGCAGAGCGCGCCGGCGGGACGTAACAACCAGAGCGGCTGGCTGTCGGATCTTCTGCAGCGGGCCGATGACGGCCAGACGCCGGTGGCCCCGCCACCCGGCCGTCAGCTTCCGCCTGCCGCGCCGCAACGGCCGCTCGACTCGCTCGACGCATTGTCGGCCGACATTGCGCGGCTGGTGGAACACGAGGCGGCGATCGACATGTGGGATCGCTACAATCGCGGCGAGCGCGGCGCCTTCACCCGCCAGCTCTACACGATGAACGGTCAGCGCACCTATGACGACATCCGCAACCGTTACCGCGCGGATCGCAATTTCCGCGCGACGGTCGACCGCTATATCTCGGAGTTCGAGCGGCTGCTGGAAGACGTGTCGCGCGACGAGCGCGGCGGTCAGGCGATGGTCCGGACCTATCTCATTTCGGAAACCGGCAAGGTCTACACCATGCTGGCACACGCGGCGGGTCGGTTCGACTGAGCAGGATTTCCCCTTGAGAGTCGGCAGGAGGGGCGCGTCTTCGGACGCGCCCCTCTTCGTTTGCAGCGGGAAGTCTTCGTCGCGCGAGAAACGGCCCCCTGGCCGCGACCCGTCCGGCTCGCCCTACTCCACCCGCACGTTCATGGCGCGGGCGACATCGCCCCACAATTTGAGTTCGTCGCGGGTGCGGCGTCCAAGTTCCTCCGGCGTGTCGGCGACCACCGGCAATCCGAGATCGAACAGCTTCTTTTTCACCTCGGGCGTATTCAGTGCGTAAACCAGTTCGCGGTTGAGCACGTCGATCGCGGCTTTCGGCGTACCGGCCGGCGCATAGAAGGCAAGCCACGACGTCGCCTCGAAGCCCGGCACCGTCTCGGCGATCGCCTGGATATCCGGCTGGCCGGCGAACCGCTCCTTCTCGCCGATGCCGATGATCCGCAGCAATCCGCCCTTGTGCTGCCCGAGAGTGGATGAGATCGTCGCAATCACCGCCTCGACATGTCCGCCCATGGCATCGTTCACCGCCGGGCCGCCGCCCTTGTAGGGCACATGGATCAGATCGGTGCCGGCTTCGCGGTTCAGCAACAGGCCGGCCATATGCTGCGGACTACCAATGCCGGCGGTGCCGTAATGCACCTTCTTCGGATTGGCTTTCACATAGGCAATGAACTCGGCGACATTGTTCGCCGGTACCTTCGGGTTGACGGCAATTCCGAGAATGCCGCGAATGGCGGTCGTCAGCGGCGCGAAGTCTTTCAGCGGGTCGAACGGCATGGTCTGCACATTCGGCACGATCGTCATCAGCGCATTGGTGGTGAGCAGGATGGTGTAACCGTCCGGCGCCGCGCGCGCGACCGCAAGCGTGCCGATGCTGCCATTGCCGCCGGGCTTGTTCTCGATCACGATCGGCTGCTTCAGCCGCTCCTGCATGATCGGCTGCACCATGCGCGCCACCTGTTCGGTCGACGCGCCCGGCGGATATGGCAGCACGATGGTGATCGGACGCGTCGGGAAGTCCTGCGCGCTTGCCGCAAAAGGTGCGGCGAACATTACGACAGCGGAAGCGATTGCACGCAATGCGGCAGAGACCATGAGCGTCCTCCCCACGCAGCCGCCTGACGCGGCTGCTATTTTTCGCTACGGCGTAAGATTGGCCGGTTGTGCGAATCGTAGTGGAGCGCCGCAGCAGCGGTCAAGCGGACGCACCGCATGCCCCGCGCCGCCCAGACGCAAAAGGCAAAGGCCGGCCGGATGAGAATCCGGCCGGCCTTTCGCCCTGCGCTGTCGGTGTAAACGCTGCTGCGTAGTCTATTGCCGCCGCGGCTGCGGCGTCGCCGGTCTGCCGCCGCCGAAGATAATGCGCGACGGGTTCTCGTCGAAATTGCGCACCGCGCGATCGACCGTATTCAGCGTGCGGCGACCGTCGACGATCAGGCCTTCGAGCCGCTTGTCGAGATTCTCCGCGAGCGTCTTGAACGCACGAACCGCTTCGGGCACGTCGCCCTTCTCCGCGGTGAGGTTTTCGAAATTGCCGAGAACGCGGTCAGCACCGGCGAGAATGCCGTCGACCTTCTCCGAATTTTTCGACAGCGCGTTGGTGAATGACTCGATGTTCTTCACCGACTTCGACAGCGAGTCCGAATTCTTCGCCAGCATGTCGGTGAAGGTCTCGATATTCTTCAGCGAGTTCTTCAGCGCCTGCTGGTTTTCCAAGAGCACCGTATCGATCCGCCGCGCCACGTCGCGCGCGGCCGCCATCATGTCCTGCGACGCGCTGGAACCAGCGGTCAGCAGCGGCACGTCGTCGAGCTTCGCGGTGACCGGTCCTGCGGTCGACGATCCGCCACGCAGCGCCAGCACCGAAATGCCGGTCAGGCCCTGGGAATCCAGCGACACCTCGGTGTCGGCGCGGACCGGCGTCGTGGTGTCGATCGAGATCGTGGCGACGGAGTTTTTCGGATCCTTGGGGTCGAGCGATAGCGCGGTGACTTCGCCGACGCGGATGCCGTTGAAGGTCACCGACGCGCCGGATCGCAGACCGCCGATCGGACCATTGAACACCACGTTATAGGTCATGCGTTCGCCGGTGCCGCCGACATGATGGAACCAGTACACGAAGCCGAACGCACCCAGAATGACTGCCAGCGTGAAGCAGCCGATCAGGATGTAATTTGCCCGGGTTTCCATACGCCAACCTCACATCGTTGAGCCGACACGGCCACGTTTGCCGCGGAAGTAAGCCTTCAGCCACGGATGTTCCGAGGCCAGCATTGTCGACATCGGCCCTGCGGCAATCACCTTGCCGTCGGCCAGAACAGCGATCCTGTCGCAGACGGAATGCAGGGAGTCGAGGTCATGCGTTACCATGAAAACGGTGAGCCCCAAAGTGCGCTGCAACGTCCTGATCAGGTTATCGAATTCGCCGGCGCTGATCGGATCGAGGCCGGATGTCGGCTCGTCCAGAAAAACGATCGCCGGATCGAGTGCCAGCGCCCGCGCCAGCGCCACGCGCTTGATCATGCCGCCCGAAAGTTCCGACGGCATCTTGTTCAGGGCTTCCGGCGGCAGGCCCACCATCTTGAGTTTGGCGGCGGCGACCTCGTCGAGCAGTCGCGGCGACAGGTCGAGATATTCGCGCATCGGGAATTGCACGTTCTGACGCACCGTCAGCGCCGAGAACAGCGCGCCGTGCTGGAACAGTATGCCCCAATGCCGTTCGATCAATTGCTCGCGCAATTCCTTGGCCTTGGAGAATTCCTGTCCGAACACTTCGATTGTGCCGGAGGTCGGCTGAATGAGGCCGATCATGGTCCGCAGCAGCACCGACTTGCCGGCGCCGGATGCGCCGACGAATCCCAGCACCTCGCCGCGCTTGACGTCGAAATTGACGCCTTTCAGCACATGCTGGCGCCGGAACTTGACCTGCAGGTTGCGCACCCGCAGCGCGATGTCCTGCGAAATGTCGAGTTGCGGCTCCGGGCCGTCGTCGAACAGCGACAGGATATCGAAGCCGGTATCTGACATCGAGATGGTTCCCCTCGCCTATTTGTCGATCGCAGCGAAGAACACGGCGAAGATGCCGTCCAGCACGATCACCAGAAAGATCGCCTGCACCACCGCCGCAGTGGTCTGGGCGCCGAGCGATTCCGCCGAGCCCTTGGTCTCCAGCCCGCGCACGCAGGCAACGATGCCGATCACCATCGCCATGAACGGCGCCTTGATCATGCCGACCATGAAGTGATTGAGCGAGATCACCTCGCGCAGCCGCTGCAGAAAGACTTCCGGCTGGATCCCGCCATACAGCGAAGCGACCAGCCCTGCGCCATAGAGCGCCGACATTTCCCCGAGAAAGGTCAGGATCGGAACCGCGATCACCAGCGCCAGGATGCGCGGCAGCACCAGCACGCTGATCGGGTCGAAGCCCATGGTCTGCAGCGCGTCGATCTCCTCGCGCATCTTCATCGAGCCAAGTTCGGCGGTGTAGGCCGATCCCGACCGGCCGGCGACCATGATGCAGACGATCAGCACGCCGACTTCGCGCAGCACCAAGATGCCGACCATATCGACGACGAAAATGTCTGCACCGAAGCGCCGGAAATGGAAGATGCCCTGCTGCGCCAGGATCGCGCCGATCAGGAAGGTGATCAGGACGATGATCGGCACCGCGCGCCAGCCGACCAGGTCGATCTGGTTCACCAGCGAGGTGAAGCGGAAGGTGCGCGGCCGCCAGAATATCCGCAGGAACGCGAATGCGACCGCGCCCAGCATCTGCACGAAAAGGACAGCCGACGTGCCGACTTCGGCGATATTCTCGCCGACGGTCGCGAGCCAGTCGGTCACGCTCTTGCGCCTGATCCGCTCCGGATCGGGCAGTTCCGTGGTCTGATGTACGGTCTCGACGATGGTGCGGAACTGGTCGGCGAGATTGATCACAACGGTCGCCGCGCCCCGCTCGCGCGAACCGCGCAGCAGCCGCTCCAGCAGCCAGGCGCCATAGGTGTCGAGCTTGGCGACATCCCGCATGTTGACGCGAACGGTCTTGATCGGCGTATTCGGCGGCAATGCCGCTGCCATGACCAGACGTTCCAGATCGTTTGCACGATCCGCGGTCCAGTCGCCCCCTGCCAACAGGTCCAGCCGGTCGCCGCTTACCGACGCGGCGAGCAAAGCTTCAGAACTCATCGTACTCCCCGCCCCGCAAGCCCCGGACGGCTCCAGGCAGCCTGACGTCGCGGCCCCGCGTCCGGCCGCCCCTTGTGCCACCTTGAGAAAAACCGCATTTCCGTCACATACTTAACAGAGCGCCTCCGGCTGTCGAGAGACGTTAACAAAGCCTTAAACACATGGTTAACCCTGCCGGGCCACAGCTCACAATCAGCATCGAAACCTGGCCCATCGCGGGACAGTTTACCATCAGCCGCGGCGCCAAGACCGAGGCCAGGGTCGTCGTCGCGGAACTTTCGCAGAACGGCTTGCTCGGGCGCGGCGAGTGCGTTCCCTATGCGCGCTACGGCGAGAGCCCGGAAAACGTCGCAGCAACGCTCGAACACATGGTCCAAAGCGTGGCGGACGGGCTGACCCGCGACGATCTGCAGCGGGCGATGCCCGCCGGGGCCGCACGCAATGCGCTCGATTGCGCCTATTGGGATCTGGCGGCGAAGCGGGCCGGACAACCGGCCTGGGCATTGGCCGGATTGGCAGCGCCGCATCGGCTGACCACCGCCTTCACGATCTCGCTCGGCACGCCCGAGGCGATGGCGAACGCGGCGCGCGATGCCGGCGCGCGCCCGCTTCTGAAAATCAAGCTCGGCGCCGATGGTGATGGCGAGCGCATCGCCGCCATCCGCGATGCGGTGCCGCAGACGGAACTCATCGTCGACGCCAATGAAGGATGGCGCCCGGACAATCTGGCCGCCAATCTCGACGCCTGTGCGAAAGCCGGGGTCACGCTAGTGGAACAACCGCTGCCGGCGGATGCCGACGAACCGTTGCGCGGCACCGCCCGCCCCGTTCCGGTCTGTGCCGACGAGAGCGCGCACGATCGCGCCTCGCTTGCAGCGCTGATCGGCAAATACGACGCCGTCAACATCAAGCTCGACAAGACCGGCGGGCTGACCGAAGCGCTCGGCATGGCGGCGGAAGCGCGGCGGCTCGGGCTCGACATCATGGCCGGCTGCATGGTCGCGACCTCGCTATCGATGGCGCCCGCGATCCTGATCGCGCAGACCGCGCGCGTCGTCGATCTCGACGGTCCGCTGCTGCTGGCCCGCGACCGGCCGGACGGACTCGTCTATCAGGGCAGCGTAGTGTATCCCGCGTCACCCACACTTTGGGGATGAAGGGCGAGGAAGTTAAAGGTAGATTGGAACCACTACCGGGGTTAGGCGTTTGAGCGTCACGCGTCGGTGTCGTCAACCGGCACAGACCGTAAAACCGGTTTCACAACAAGACGGGAGAGAATGGCCAGCGATGCTGGACCCCCGCAATTCAGCAGCAGATCCAGAACCGTCCCCTGCCCCCTCGGAAAACTCAGCAGCCGGTCCAACCGACCAGCCTGAAGGGGCGCTGGCGCGGCGCGCGCGCGAACAGGAAGCGCTGTTCCGCTTCACCGACAGGCTCTACCGCGCGGGCTCGCTGGACGACAGTTACGATGCGGGGCTCGATGCCATTATCGACACGCTGGACTGCAAGGCCGCGTCCATCCTGCGGTTCGACCGCGATGGCGTGATGCGTTTTGTTGCGTGGCGCGGACTTTCGGACAGCTACCGCAACGCGGTCGACGGCCACTCGCCATGGGCTCAAGGCGAAACCGAACCCGAGCCGATTTTCGTCGCCGATATCGACCAGTCCGATTTGCCGGACGCATTGCGGGACACTTTGCGATCCGAAGGCATCCGCGCGCTCGCATTCCTTCCGCTCACCTGCGGCGGCACGCTGTGCGGCAAGTTCATGGCCTATTACGACAATGTGCAGCAATTCGACCGGCGCCGGATTGATCTCGCCGTCATCGTCTCGCGCCAACTCGGCTTCAGCCTGGAGCGGGCCGATAGTGACGAACGCCGCCAGGCCGCCGAGGAGGCGCTGCGTCAGAGCGAGGAGCGTCTGCGCGGCGTGTTCGAGTCACCCGCGATCGGGGTCGCCGTCCTGAAACCCGAGGGGCGCTTCATCGAATGCAACGACGCCTTCAGCGAATTGTGCGGCTACGACGCCGCCGAATTGCGCACGCTCAATTCGCTGGAACTGACCCATCCGGACGATCGTGCCGCCATGAACGCGCTGCTCGCGGATCTCCAGCATGGCGACCGCTCCGATTTCGTGATCGAAAAGCGCTACCTGAGAAAAGATGGCTCAGTGATCTGGGTCCAGAACAGCGTGTCCCTCACCCACGACAAGGCCGGCCGGCCGCTGCATCTGATCAAGCTCATTCAGGACATCACCGAGCGCAAGGTCGCCGAGCGGCGGCAACAGCTGCTGGTCGACGAGATCAACCACCGGGTCAAGAATACGCTGACCACCGTGCAATCCTTCGCCACCCAAAGCCTGCGCAACGCGAACAGCTTGCCCGAGGGACGCGCCGCATTCGAGGCGCGCCTGATCGCGCTGTCGAAATCGCACGACGTTCTGACGCGTCAGCATTGGGAAGGCGCCGACCTTGTGGACGTTGTGAATGGCGCGATCGCGCCCTATCGCGGCCGTTCCGGACAGGATCGTTTCAGTGTTGACGGCCAGCGGTTGCGGCTGCGGCCGAAAGCCGTGCTGGCGCTGTCGCTCGCATTCCATGAACTCGCCACCAACGCGGTCAAATACGGCGCGCTGTCGAACGATAGCGGCCGGGTTTCGCTCGACTGGCGCGTCGATCCGCAAGCGCAGCGTTTCGAGCTGCGCTGGCGGGAAAGCGGCGGTCCGGCGGTGCAACCGCCCGCCCGCCGCGGCTTCGGATCGCGCCTGGTCGAACGCGGCCTGTCGCAGGATATTGCCGGCGAGGCCCGTCTGACGTTCAACGATGCCGGCCTCGAATGCGCCATCGACGCTCCATTGCAAGAAATCTCCGGTTCGCATTGAAGCGGCTGGCCCGACAGGAGCGGTTGTGATCGACACATTGCCCGATCTCGCGGGACGGCGGGTTTTCCTGGTCGAGGACGAGGCGCTGATCGTCATGCTGGTCGAGGACGCGCTTGCCGATCTCGGCTGCGAGCTTGCCGGAGTGGCCACCCGGTTCGACGACGCTTTCACGAAGGCGAAGGACCTGTCCTTCGACGTCGCAATTCTCGACGTCAATCTGAACGGACTGCGCACGTTTCCGATCGCGGAAGCGATCAAGGCCCGCGGCATCGCTTTCGTCTTTGCCACAGGCTATGGCGCAAGCAGTGTTCCGGACGGATTGAACGCGGTTCCGATCCTGCAAAAACCGTTTGCATTGAGCGATCTGGAGCGCGCGCTGCGCCGGGCGCTTGGCTCCGCGTAAGGCGAAACCAGGCGATCCATCGCCATTGTTGCCGATTGTGCACACGGCCGCGCAATTGCCTTTAACCGCTTGGCAACCGGCTCCATTCCCGTCTAACTTTTGCCCGGGACCTTTTGGGAGCGCGGGGAATGAAGCTGCGTGCTGCGATCTGCGGCGCAATATTCGCTGCCGTGTTAACTGCGGATGCCCACGCACTTGTCCGCATTTCCAACGACAAGGGCGGGCAGATCGGTCCCTATCTCGACGCGTATGTCAGTCTTCGCAAAACCGGCCAGCGCGTCATGATCGACGGGCCGTGCCTGTCGGCCTGCACCATCGTGCTGGGCGTCCTGCCGCGCGACCGCATCTGCGTAACCCAGCGGGCGCAACTCGGCTTTCACGCCGCCTGGAATCCCGGTCGGAACGGCCGCCCGGTGCTCAGCCAGGCCGGCACCAAGGCGCTGTGGGACATTTATCCGGGCGAAATCCGCACCTGGCTGAAGCGGCGCGGCGGCCTGAAACCGAAAATGGTCTATCTTTCGGGTTCCGAGCTGATGTCGATGTATCGCCCGTGCGAATAGATTAACCCCTCGTCTCCGGCATCCGCATCCAAACCACGACCGCAATCGCTGCGCCCATCGCCGCAATGACCGCCATCGCCGCGTAGCTCGCGACGCCGGCCGCCTCATATAACATGCCGGCGAGCAGCATGGAGGCGCTGAGCGTGATGCCCTGCATCACCGAGAAATAGCCCTGAGCGGTTGCGCCGCGGCCTTCCGGCGCCGCGTGCGCAACGAAGGCAACGGCGCCGAGATGGGTGGCGCCGAACGACAGGGCGTGCAGCAATTGCAGCAGCGGCAGCGTCCAGCCGGTCGGATCGAAGGCCAGTCCGGCCCAGCGGATGGCCGCTCCCGCTCCGCCAAGGATCAAAAGCGGAATAGGCCCGAAGCGCGGCGGCAGGCGGCCCGACAACGCAAACAGCAGGATTTCTGCGGTCACCCCGAGCGCCCAGAGCGCGCCGATGGCCACGCCGTCGAAGCCGGCGGCTTTCCAGGCAATGGTCGAGAAGCCGTAATAGACCGCATGGCTGGACTGGATCAGACTCGCGGCCACGACAATCGCGGCGAAGCGCGGATTGCGCCACAGCGGTCGATCGGGTTCGGCGCCGGCGGCGCGCGGGGCGATCGGTGGCTGCGGCATCAGTATCAGCGAAATGCCGGCGGCCGCCATCGCGGGGACCGCGATCAGCCAGATCAGGTTGCGGGCATCGATCAGGTCGAACGCTACGCCCGCCCCGAGATTGGCCAGGATGAAGAAGATCGAACCCCACAGCCGGACCGGTCCGTAGGCGGCGCCCCGCGCGCGCAATCCGCGCAGCGTGTAGGCATCCATCAGCGCCGCCGACGGAACATGGACGAAAGCCGTGAACACTGCCAGCGCCACGATCAGCCATGGCAACGAAGCCAGCCCGAGCGCGGTGAAGCCAAGCGCGGTCGCCATCGCCGAGGTTATGATTGCGGTCCGCAGGCCGAGCCGCCCGTCGGCGGCGCCGGTCGCGACCGGCACCGAAATAACCCGCAGCAACGCGGTGGCGGCGAGGATCGCGCCGACCTGTCCGGCATCGAAGCCGCTGGCCTGCAGCCAGACCGGAAAGAACGGCAGATGCACCCCGAGCAAAACGTAGGACGCGGCGTAGAAAAATGCGGCCCTCAGGGCAAAACCGTCGCGGGATCGCGTATTGTCAATCATGCTCGCGAATCATGCCCCGGCACCGAACGATTCGCCGCAAGGCGATTCGGATTATGAGACAATTCTCACCGCGCTGACGGAAAGCGCGCGCGGCCGGGCGTTCCTGCAGGAATTCCTGCAGCGAAACCGGAGCGCCGACACCACGTCGCTGCTGACGGCGATCCGGCGGATCGAGGGACTTTTGACAGCCGGAAGCCTCGAACCGGACCAACCCCAAAACGAGAACGGGACCGGGGTCAGTCATATCGCCCCGGCGGACAATGCGCCGCTTGTGGAAGCCGCATCGCAAGACCGCGCGATGATGTCCGGCAGCGTAGAAGGCGAGCCGACGTCAGCCTCCGAAGCCCCGCAGTCCGGGACGTTCGCAACCGAGATGCTGCGGATCGAGGTCGCATCGGCAGACGTCGCGGAGATTGACGGCGTCTCGGTGGAGATTACGGAATGTCGGGCCGCCGCGATCGAATATCCGGCGCCTCAATTGCCGGACTCCGCGGCACCGGCCGGCGCTGCGGCGCCGGCGGAACGCATCAAGACAGAACCGCGCGACCCGTTTGCCGACTTCTACGCGCTGTCCAACGAGGAAAAGATCGCGCTGTTTACCTGAGCTAAGCCGCGATGATGCGCGAGAACAGGTCCGGGTCGACATTGCCGCCGGACAGGATCGCGACCACCACCTTGCCCTTCACATCCGGCCGCCCAGCCAGCAGCGCCGCCAGGCCGATCGCGCCGCCCGGCTCCACCACGAGCTTCAGCTCGCGCCAGGCGAACGCCACCGCCGCCTCGACCTCGCTGTCGCTTGCGGTGACGCCCTTGCCGATCAGCCGCTGCGTGATCGGAAAGGTGAGTTCGCCCGGCGTATTGCTCATCAGCGCATCGCAGATGGTGCCGCTCAGTCGCGCATTGCGTTCGCGCTGCCCGCTCGCGAACGAACGCGCCATGTCGTCGAAGCCGTCTGGTTCGGCGGTATAGAAATCGGCGTCCGGCACCATGGTCTTGATCGCGAGTGAAATCCCGGCGGCCAGTCCGCCGCCGGAACAGCCGACCACCACCACATCCGGCTTGAGGCCGAGCGCATCGAGGTCCTGCACGATCTCGCGCCCGACCGTGCCCTGCCCCGCAATCACCATCGGGTCGTCGAACGGCGGCACGATGATGGCGCCGCGGCTGTCGGCGATCTTCTGCGCGATCGCTGCGCGGTCCTCGGTGTTGCGGTCATACAGCACGACCTCGGCGCCGAGCGCCGCGGTGCGCTCGCGCTTGGGCTTCGGCGCATCGGACGGCATCACGATCACTGCTGGCATCCCGAGCAGCCTCGCCGCCGCCGCAACGCCCTGCGCATGATTGCCAGACGAATAGGCCACCACGCCGGCGCGGCGGCCTTCGGACGGGATCGTCGCGCAGCGGTTATACGCGCCGCGAAACTTGAACGAGCCCATGCGCTGCAGAATTTCGGCCTTGAGATAGACGCTGGCGCCGACGCGCTCGTCGAGCAGCGGCGAGCGGATCAGCGGAGTGCGAACCGCCACACCCGAAATCCGGCCCGCGGCGCTCTCGATATCGGCGGCAGTGATGGCGTCCATCGCGTCAAGGTAACGCGCACCGCGCGCAATTCAATCGTCCTCCTGCGCATCCCACAGCGCTTCGAGCCGCCGCCGGAACCCTTTCGGCGGTTCCGCGAACAGCCGGGTCGCGAGGCGCCGTGCGGCCTGCACATGCTCGGCCTGCCGGTGCGCGATGATCGGCGTCAGTTTCGACCGCCAATGCGCCAGCGGCTGGTGCGGCTCAGCCTTCGCGGTGAGCATTTCGAGATCCTGATACTTGCCGAGCCGTGTCCGCAACCGCTGCGCCTCGTCCACCCACAGGCGCGCAAAACGCGGCCAGACCGGCTCGATCAGTTCCATCTGATAGCGGTGCTCGACCACCCGGCGGCGCAGATCGTGCAGATCCTCGCCCTCGGCCTCGCTCCAGTTTCGCGGAAAGGTCCGGCGTGCCCGCCGATAGGTCGTGGTCAGCATGTCGGCGAGATCGGCGAAGGTGAGCGCGTCAAGATCCCACTGCGACACCTGCCAGGACGCGGCGGTCAGGTAGTCCGACAGGTTTTGCTGGATGTCCTCGGTCCAGATGTTGCGCTCGTTTTCCGCACGCAACGCTTCGAGCCGGCCGCGGATGGTGGCGCATGACCGCGCCGGCAGCGCGATCGGCAATCCGGCGCTGGCTTCGATCGCATCGTCCAGCGCATCGATCGCCGATTGCGCATCGCGCGCCACCGTCAGGCGGCGCGCCAGGTCGCGCGCCTGGAATCGCAGAGCCTGCCCGGATTCGCCGAGATGCGGGGCCATCATCCGCAGGAGCGCACGCCAGCGTTTCAGGGCACGGCGGATGTCATGCACCTTGGTAGTCGGGTCGCGATCCGGATCGGTCAGGATCGCCTGCGCCTGAGCGACGGCGCCGGCGGCGATATCGCGCAACGCGCCGCCAACCGGGTCACCGGGGCTCAGGGCGGACCGAACATCCATCGGGGATCACTCTCGCGGGAACCTAAGTCGGCGATCGGCCAAGCATGCGGCCTGGCAATTGGCTGGAAATCAAGTCCGCCATCATAGCCGAGTTCCGGACGTCAGGCCGCCCGAATCTCGGCGAGTTCGGGAATATCGACCGAGGGCGTTTCCTCGGTCCAGTGGATAATTTCCAGCCGTCCGTCATGGTGCTCGGCGACCGCGGTGCAGCTTTCCACCCAGTCGCCGCAATTGACGTAGCGGATGCCGAAATCGTCGTGGATCACGGCGTGGTGGATGTGGCCGCAAACCACTCCCTGCGCGTCGTGCTTCTTCGCGTCCGCCGCGAGCGCCCGCTCGTATTCGCCGATATAGGAAACCGCGTTCTTGACCTTGAGCTTCGCCCATTGCGACAGCGACCAATAGCCGAGGCCGAGCGCGCGGCGGATTTCGTTCAGGATCCGGTTGAGGGTGAGTGCGAAATCGTAGGCCTTGTCGCCCAGCAATGCGAGCCAGCGCGCCTGCGTGACCACGAGATCGAAATGGTCGCCGTGCACGATCAGGTAATTGCGCCCGTCCGCGCCCTTGTGCACCGCGTGTTCGACCACATCGATGCCGCCGAAATGGGTGCCGTAATAGCCGCGCAGGAACTCGTCGTGGTTGCCCGGGATATAGACGATGCGACTTCCCTTGCGCGCCTTGCGCAAGAGCTTCTGCACCACGTCGTTATGCGATTGCGGCCAGTACCAGTTCGACTTCAGCGCCCAGCCATCGATGATGTCGCCGACCAGGTAGATCGTGTCGGCCTCGTGCCAGCGGAGGAAGTCGAGCAGCTTGCCGGCCTGGCAACCGCGGGCGCCAAGATGCACGTCGGAAATGAAGAGCGCGCGGTAGTGTCGCGGCCGGGTCGGTGTCATCAGCACATGAATGCCGTTCGCGTTTCGTTATGCGCCTCGTCTCACATTGTCATTGCCGTTTGATGACAACGCGCTACGCGCAATGCCTGAGACTCGTCATCAGCATGTCATCGCCTCCCGGCAGAATTCACCGAATGAGCATTGTCATTCCCGCTTTGGCCCTGTTCGCAGCGCTTGCGCTGGCGCTTCATCTCGCGAGCGTGGCGGTCGCCATGCGCAAGTGCCGGCCCGATCAGCCAGTCCTCGACGCCCCGCACGATTCGGTGCCGGTCAGCATCGTGCTGCCGGTCTGCGGCATCGAGAATTACATCGAGGATACGCTGCGCTCGGCCTTCCGGCTCGACTATCCGCGCTATGAACTGATCATCTGCGCGGCGCGCCCGGACGATCCCGCAGTGCCGCTGGTGCAGCGGCTGATGGCCGACCATCCCTGGATCGATGCGCGTCTGCTCATCGGCGACGAGCGGATCAGCGACAACCCCAAGCTCAACAACGTCTTCAAGGGCTGGCGCGAGACCACCTATCCGTTCGTCGCGATCTGCGACAGCAACGTGCTGCTGCCGCGTGACTATATCCAGCGCTTGCTGTCGAAATTCGATCCGCAGACCGGCCTCGTCTGCTCGCCGCCGATCGGCTGCCGCCCCGACGGCTTTTTCGCCGAAGTCGAATGCGCGATGCTGAACAATTACCAGGCTCGCTGGCAATGCTTCGCCGACTCCGTCGGCTTCGGCTTCGCACAGGGCAAGACGCTGTTCTGGCGCAAGAGCGATCTCGAGAGCGCCGGCGGCATCCGCGCACTGGGTGCCGAATCGGCGGAGGACGCGGCCTGCACCAAGATCGTCCGCAATCTCGGCTTGCGGGTGCGGCTGATGGAGCCGCCGGTCCGCCAGCCGCTCGGCTATCGGCGTGCGGTCGATGTCTGGAAGCGGCAGCGGCGCTGGGCGCGGTTGCGACGCGCAAGCTTCCCGCTCTGTTTCTCGATCGAAATCGTCTCCGGCTCGCTCGCCCCGCTCACGGCGCTGGTCGCGGCGGCGCTGCTGGCCGGGCTGCCGGCGTTTCTGCCGGCACTGGCTTTCCTGGCGGTCTGGTATGGCGCCGAATGGATGCTGTCAGTGAAAGCCGGCTGGCACGTCTCGCGCTGGTCGATCGCAAGCTACATGCTGCGCGACCTGATGCTGCCGGTGCTCTACGTCAATGCCTGGCTCGGCCGCGGCTTCGAATGGCGCGGCAACGACATGCGCGCGGTCGAGGGCGCGAGGCTGTCGTAGTCGCGCTCACGAGCTGCGTTCAATCGCCGCGCGGATCTGCCCCGTCACATTTCTTCTTGTCATGCGCCGCGCAGGCGGGGCATCCAGTAGCACAGCTTAAGTGCTATCAGTGCTGGATCGCCCGCCGGAGCCTGTCACGGGCCGCGCTTCGCGCGGACCCGTTGGCGGGCGATGACACGGAGACACGGAATGAATTTCGGAATTGCCGGCCGCAAGGCCATCGTCTGTGCCTCGAGCCGCGGGCTCGGCTATGGCTGCGCCATGGCGCTGGCGCAGGAAGGCTGCGAGGTCGTGATCAACGGCCGCGACGTGGCGCGGCTCGCGGCGGCCGCCGACGAGATCGCAAAGGCCACCGGCGCGAAAATCATCCCTGTGGCCGCCGATGTCGCGACTCCCGACGGCCAGAAGGCGCTGTTCGCCGCCTGCCCCGAGCCCGACATCCTGGTGAACAACAATGCCGGTCCGCCGATGCGCGACTTCCGCGAATTGTCGCGCGAGCAGATCATCGACGGCGTGGTCGCCAACATGGTGGTGGCGATCGAACTGATCCAGAAGGCGATCGACCCGATGATTTCCAAGAAATTCGGCCGCATCGTCAACATCACCTCGGCTACGGTGAAGGCGCCGTTGGCCGGGCTCGACCTGTCGTCCGGCGCGCGTGCGGGACTGACGGCGTTTCTGGCGGGCGTTGCGCGCTCGGTCGCGGCGTCAAATGTGACGATCAACTTCATCCTGCCCGGCACCTTCGATACCGACCGACTCGTCTCCAATCTCGAAGGAAATGCCAAGCGCCAGAACCTGTCTTACGAGCAGGCACGGGTGAACCGCATGAACGGCGTGCCGGCCAAGCGCTTCGGCACCAAGGAGGAATTCGGCGCCGCCTGCGCGTTCCTGTGTTCCGAGCAGGCAGGCTACATCACCGGGCAAAACCTCCTGATCGACGGCGGAGTCTATCCCGCCGCGTTCTGATCAGGGGCGGCCTCTGCAGGCGTAATATTCGTCAGCCGTGGCAGGTGCAGCCGGCATGGTGGCAGCCGGCGCCGTCCTTGTGATGGTTCGCGCATTCCTTGCTGCAGTAAAGCCGCTCGTTCTTGGTGACGGCCGCCTTGGTGTTCACCACGCAGATGCAATCGCTGCATGCGCATTTGACCATCGTAACGTCGACCGGTGCCATTTGAACCTCCGCGTGATCCGCATCGTGTGAGTCGGATCACGCTAGCAAAGGGGCGCGCTGTTATACTATCACGACGCGACACTGCGGGTTCGCAGCTTTCGCCGCTGTCAGTCGGCCGGTACGATCATCTTGCCGATCGGCCACAGCGCGATGCCGGCCAGCTTCAGATGCGCCCATGCGAACGGGATGCCGATGATGGTGATCGCAAGCCCGATGGCGGTGATCACATGCCCGAGCGCCAACCACCAGCCGGCCAGCAGCAACCAGATGATATTGCCGAGCGTCCCGAACCCGCTGGTTCCGACATCCTCCCGGCCCAGATACTCGTCGCGCGACACAGCCCTCTGCCCGAACGGCAGCAGCGCATAGAAGCCGATATTGAAAGCGGCGCGCGCCCACGGCAGGCCGACGATCGTGATCGCCATGAGGATGGTGGCGATCCACCAGCCGATGGCCATCCACAGGCCGCCGAACACGATCCACAGCACATTCAGCAGAATTGACAGAAGCGGCATTGGCGTCTCCCGAGCGGGAACAATGCCGCTCCGGCGTTAAGATTGAGTACCGCCGCCCGATAATCAAGCCGGGCCCGATCAATCTTTGCGGAATCGTTTGACCGAGCCGATTAAGCGGAATGTTTACGCTGCCGCGCTAGCGTGGCGGCGCATGAACATCTTCGATGCCATCGTCATCGGCGCAACGCTTGTTGCCGTCGTCATGGGCTATCGATCCGGGCTGTTGCGCAGCCTGGCGACAATCTTCGGATATCTGCTGGCGGCGCCGGTCGCCGTGGTGGTCGCCCCGAAACTGGCGCCGCTGATCATGACGCAGCCGCTGTCAACGGACGGGCCGGGCATCGCGCTGTTCGCCGCGGTTTTTCTGGGCGTCGGCTTCGTGACAGCGGCCTTGCTGCGCAACGCGGTGGGGCTCGCCGCCGGCGACGATGTCAGCGTGCCCGACCGCACCGCCGGAGCGGTTCTGGGTGCGGTGCGAATTCTGCTGCTGGCCGTGCTGATGGTGCTGATCTTCGAGCGCATCATTCCGCCGAAGCGTGAGCCGGCATGGCTCGCCCAGTCGCAGTTGCGACCGCTGCTCGCGGCCGCGGGCGAACAGGGCGTACGCACGCTGCCGGCCGATGTCGGCGCGCATATTGACCGGCTGAAAAAGCAACGCGGGATCTAGACCGCTCCGCCCGCGCTGCGGCGCAATTTCGTCCCCCGATTTCCAGAAAATAGAACGGGCCGGCGCAAGGCCGGCCCGTTCGGTCGTTCCGTAACGCCGCGACGCTTACACGAAGGTGAAGTCGTCGACGTGCAGAAGCGAGACATCCTTGACCTTCAGGACGATCGAATCCGCACCCGCGGCAATGGTGAGCGTGTTGCCATTGTCTGTGGTCGCGGCCAGCACGGCATTGAAATCGGCGAAGATCGATGAGTCGAACTGGATCACGTCGCCACCGCCCTTCATGAAGCCCCGGAAATCCCTGATTTCGTCATTGCCGAAACCGGGCGCGAACACGAAGGTATCGTTGCCGGAGCCGCCGGTCATGACATCGTCGCCAGCGCCGCCAATCAGCGTGTCATCGCCGGAATCGCCCTTCAGGACATCGTCGCCAAGGCCGCCCTCGAGGGTGTCGTTGCCCGAGCCGCCAGTGAGGATGTCGTTGGCCGCTCCGCCCTGCAGGGTGTCGTCGCCCGCGCCACCGTCCAGGCGATCCGCCCCCTCGCCGCCGGTCAGGATGTCGTTGCCCCTGCCGCCGTCGAGCCTGTCGTTGCCGATCCCGCCGTCGAGCGTGTCGTCGCCGTTACCGCCGGGCAGCCTGTTGTTGCCGGCATTTCCGGTGATGACATTGTTTTCGCTGTTTCCGGTGCCCTTGAGGTCGGCATTCCCGGTCAGGATCAGGTTCTCGACGAATTTCGGCAGTTGGAAGTTGATCGCTGTCTGGACAGTGTCGACTCCTTCGCCGTCCAGTTCGATCACCTTGCTGCCCTTGCCGACGATGTAGGTGTCGTCGCCATCGCCGCCAGTCATCTTGTGCTTGCCGACGCTGCCATCGAGCGTGTCGTCGCCGATGCCGCCGACAAGAGCTTCTTTGCCGCTGGTTCCGATGATGGGTGCCGACGCGAACACGTCCTCCTCGCGCTGGGTGATATTCTGGATGCGGGTATCCAGATTCACCGGCGTGTCGGCGTCGTTGAAGGCGGTTTCCGCGGTGCCGTGGAATTCCTGCATGTACGCCGCAAGAGCGTCCTGTTCGCCGAGCGCATTGCCCGGCAGGACCGCCGTGAAGTCGAGCGCCTCGTCGACCGGCGCCGACAACGTGCCGTCCTCGAGCAGATAACGGAAGTTCGAGCCGTTCGCCTTCATCGGATAGCCGTCGCCGCCCTGCGCCAGGAACGAGAGCGTGACGACGGTGATGACCGACGGTGTGCCCGAGAGCAGCACGCCATCGTCGTACAGCTTGGCGATGACCCGGCCATTCTCGTCGATCAGCGCGATGTCGGACACGCGGCTGCCGGCGGGCGCGGTTGGATCGAACGAGAACTTGACGCCGCCCAGCTGCGGGAAGCGACCCTGATTGCCGTAGAGTGCAACGCCGTGTTCGAGGATGGCCTTCAGCCCTTGCGCATTCGTGTCGAACGCCATCAGCTTGTTGTCGAAGCGCAGCGAATTCTCGATATCGAGCTGCGAGACGCCGCCTTCATCCTTGACGCCAGGATTTTCGGCCGGCGGCAGCTTGTCGATGTCGCCGGTGACCGGATCGGGCAGCGACAGCGAGCCGATCTGCGCGCGAATGCCGCCGCCATTCTTCAGCGATACCACGAAGGTGTCGTCGCCCGCGCTCGCCTGCTTGAAAGCATAGGCGTTGGCATCCGCCGAGAGGTTGCCGAGATTGGTTTCCTCGTTGCGGACGAAGGCGCGCTCGCCTTCGAGATACACATCGGTGAAGCCGAAAACGTTGCCGTCCTTGTCGTCGATAACACCCTGCACCGCATCGGTGATCAGCTTGACGTCGCCGCCCTTGGTGCCGTCGGCAAAGGCCGTGGTGTCGAGATCCTCAACATCGACGCCCCACGCTTCCGCGACATTCTCCTCGGTCGAGGCATAGGCGCCGTTGATCGCCTCATTCGCCGTGATGCTGTCAAGGATGATGTCGCCGTTGGCATCGAAATCGACCACCAGACGGCCGAGATAGGTGAACTCGTTGTCGGTGTTGACGATCATCGTGGTCTTGCCGTCGAGATCGGTGACGGTCAGCGGATAGTCGCCCTGGAACACATCGTCATGGCCGGGGAAGGCCACCGCTTCGTCGTCATCATCGCCGAGCCGGGTATTGGAGCCGGCCGCGAGAATGATATCGACCCCGCGCAGCTTGGACGCGAGCAACTGCTCGTTGCCGATCTGCTGCAGATGCGCCATCAGGATGATCTTGTTGATGCCCTCGGCGATCAGCTCGTCGATGATCGGCTGCAGCTGCGCCGCCAGAAGGTCCATGTCGTCTGTTTCACCATTGGCGCCGGGGCCGGTCGGGAAGCCCTTCACCTCGGTGCCGGAGGGCGACGAGATCGCCTCCAGAATCTGCGTGGTCGCGGCCACGAGACCGATTTTCTCGCCACCCTTCTCGATCACGGTCGCGGGCGCGATCCGGCCCTTCAGCGTGCTTGCTTCCGCGACATCCGTCGCGGTCGGATTGCCGGCGCCGTCAAGCGTGTTGGTGAAGCGCGGGTTCAACGCGCTGTCGCCGGAGAAATCGAGGTTGGCGGACATGTACGGGAAGGCGGCGCCGACCCAGCCGCTGCCGGGCGTGAAGGTCGCGGCGAACGCATTCGAGCCGAGGTCGAATTCGTGATTGCCGATGGTCGAGGCTTCGACCCCGATGATGTTGTGGATCGCGATGTCGGCCGCGCCGATCGGCACCGTGCTGCCGATGGTCGAACCGGTGGTGGCATTGATCGCTGCGGCCACGCTCGGATCGGTACCGGCCGCGAGGAACGGTCCCGGCAGGAAGTTGTCGCCGCCTGCGAGAATGAGGGTGTTGGAGAAATCGTCGTCGAACGCATCGACCAGCGCAGCGAGATTGGGCGCGGTCGTCGAGGCCAGAAGTCCAGCCTCGGCGTCGGCGAAATGCAGCAGCTGCAGCGTGTAGCGCTGCGGCTCGATCTCGAACACTTCGACTGTCCCTGAGATCTCGTTCGTGGTCAGCAGCAGCGCCTTGCCGTTCGGGCTGTCGACCGCCTCGATGAACTGCACGGTTTCCGGTCCAAGGTGGACCGTGGACGACGGCAGGTACGTGGTGAATTCCGCGCTGTCGGGATTGGTGACGTCATACACCATCACGCCGCCCTGCCGCTCCAGCGCAACGAAGGCGTAGAAGCGTCCACCGAGATTGGCGACGGTGATGCCTTCCGGCTCGCCTGCCTTGTCGTCGGAGCGCGCATCGAAGGTCGAGGCGTCACCGGTCTGGTTGTTGTTGAACAGCGTCGGATATTGCTCGGCGATGATCTTTTCGAATTCGCCGCCGCTTTCGAACACCTTGACGACGTCGCCGTCGGATTCCTGCTTGAAGATGGTGAAGCCGCGGCCGCCGAAGGCATAAATTTCCTCGAGGCCGTTGGCGGGATTGCCGTCCGTATCGCCATCGATGGTCGAGACGTTGAGGCGCCCCGCCAAATCCTCGTGCTTGAGTAACGCCTCGTTCGCACCGAACACATCGTTGTTCAGATCACGGGTCGACAGGCGCGCGATGTCGCTGTCGTCGCTGCGGGCATCGCCCTCGTTCGCGGTGGCAAAATAGGTGGTGCCGCCGATCGTCCATGTGGCGATCGCATCCGGCATCAGGATGCCCTTGATCGGGGCCAGGCTTGGCTGGATCGCGCCAAGGCTCGAACCGCCGGAGCCGGCGCCGTCGCGATCGGAATAATCGCCTTCGTTACCGGCAATGGCGTGGTCGACATAGCCGAGCGGCACGAAGCGCTCCAGCAACGGCGTGGTGCCGGTGATATCGAATTGCGCGACGGTGTTGGCTTTTTGCAGCGTGACGAAAGCCGTGGTGCCGTCCTTCGAGATCGTGATGTATTCCGGTTCGAGATCGACCGAGGCGTCCTTGCCGGGCGTGATGCGCACGCCCTGCGCGCGCAACGCCGCTTCCTGTCCGTCGAACGCCGCAAAGCCCGTGGTTGAGACCGAGGCGTTTGCCACGCCCGCCGACAGGTCGATCAGCGACACCGAGCCCGGGGCATCGATACCAGTGTCGGTATCGCGCTCGCCCTCGTTGGCGACCAGCAGCTTCTGGCCGTCGGCAGTGAACACCAGCATGTCCGGCAGCGCACCGACCTCGACGATGTTGAGCAGATCGCCGGTGGTGGCGTCGAAGAACGCGACGAATCCATTGTCGCTCTTGACCGCGTTTTCGACCGCAACCGCCAGCACGTTGTTCGACACGGCCAGCGAGTTGATGCCGCCGAAATCGGGGACGACGGCGTCGACGTCGATATTACCCAGCAGCGTCGGCGCGGCCGGATTGGAGAAATCTACAATTTGGACGAGACCGTCGTCGCCTGGGGTCCCGGCATCCTCGAAATTCGCCATCACGAACAGCTTTTGCTGCGTCTTGTCGTAGACCACGACTTCTGCAGTTTCCTCGCCGAGGCCGCTGGCATAGGCGCCGATCGATGTGACGTTGAGCGCGTTCGTCCCTGTGGGAGTCGTCAGCGAGCCCGCTAACGTTGAATCGGCGTTGTTCTGAATTGTGATGCCGTCGATCTGGATGGACATGCGCGCTCCCCATTGGCCTGACGCAAGGCGGCCGACGGGCCCCCTGCCCGCCAGCGGCGCGGATATGAGAGCCGCGCAATGACAGAGCGATGACTTGACGATGAAGGGACGGATTCCGTCCAAAGCTCCGCGCGCGAGACGCAAGGCGACGCGATGCGTGTGACGCTGCGGCGACTAAACCGGCAAAGGATTGACCGCGCGCGACGTGATTTATATGGTTTCACTATAACGATAATATTTTCGCCATAGCGAAATATGAGGAACGCTTGACCAAGCCATGTCCCGGGGCGCCGAGCGCCACCGCGCCGTCATTCGAAATGCCCGCGGGCGCCACCGACTGCCACGTCCATGTCATGGGCCCCTATGACCGCTATCCGCTGGCGGAGCAGCGCGCCTATACCGCGCCGGAAGCCCCACTCCCTGTCTTTCTCGACATGCTGCGCATTATGGGGCTGGAACGCGCGGTGATCGCGCATGTCTCCGCGCATGGCACCGATCTGCGGGTCACGCTCGATGCGATCCGCGAGATCGGCGACGCAGCGCGCGGCACCATCATGCTGACGCCGTCGATGACGGATGCCGATCTCAGACAATTCCACGCGCAGGGCATCCGCGGGATCCGGCTCTCTCATGCCTTCGGCTATGACGTCACCGAGGACACGCTGAAAAACGCCGGGAAACGCGTCGCCGATCTCGGCTGGCATATCGCGATCTGGCCTTCGAGCCTCGACGAATTGCGGCTGATCGCGCGCACCAGCACCACGCTGGCGGTGCCGGTGGTGCTCGACCATCTGGCCGGGCATTGTTGGGACCCGGCGCGCGGCATCGATCAGGACGGCTTTAGCGAGCTGCTCGCATTGCTGTCATCGGGCCGCGCGTTCCTGAAGCTGTCCGCGATGCATCGTTCCACCCGCGAGATTTTTCCGTGGCCGGCGTTGATCCCGTTCGGCCAGGCGCTGGTGGCCGAAGTCCCTGAGCGTCTGCTGTGGGCGAGCGACTGGCCGCATGTCGGTTGCTGGGACGGCAACATGCCGCAATCGCACGAGTTGCTCGACTGGCTGCCGCGCATCGGCGCCGATGAAGCAAAACGTAAGCGCATCCTGGTCGACAATCCGGCCGGGCTTTACGGATTCTGAGAACAAGAAACACTGAGGACGCACCATGAATCGCGAGATCAATCGCCGCGAAGCTCTTCTCACAATCGCAGGCGCACTCACCGCCCCGCTTGTCGGCACCTCGGCGCTGTTCGCGCAGACGATCGACAAGTCGAAGCCGGTCCGTTTCCTGGTCGGCTTTCCCGCCGGCGGCTCTGTCGACATGGTGGCGCGGCTTGTCGCCGAACAAATGCGCGCCGATCTCGGCATCACCGCGATCGTTGAAAATATCTCCGGCGCCGGCGGCCGCATTGCCATCGAACGGGCGAAAGCCAGCGCGCCGGACGGCACCACCATCCTGGTGACGCCGGCGGCGATGATGACGCTCTATCCGCTGATCTTCTCGAAACTGAACTACGATCCGATCAAGGACTTCGTCCCGGTCGCGCCGCTGGTCACGCTGGAATTCTCGCTGATCGTCACCGGCGCGGTGCCGCAGGACGTCAAGACGCTGGCCGACCTGATCGCCTGGTACAAGGCGAACCCGTCGAAAGGATCCTACGCCCATGGCAGCGCCGGCTCGCCGATGCATTTCATCGGCGCGATGCTGGCCGATCACGCCAAGCTCGACCTCACCCATATCCCCTATCGCGGCGCGCCACCGATGCTGCAGGACGCGCTGAGCGGACAGGTCGCGGTCGCCGTCACCACCGTGACGGACTCGCTGCCGCATATCCAGGGCGGCAAGCTGCGTGCGGTCGCGGTCAGCGGCAAGGATCGCTCGAAATATCTCCCCGATGTGCCGACCTTCGCCGAACAGGGCGCCGCCGGGATCGTGGTCGAAGACTGGTTCGGCATGTTCGTCCCGGCCGGCACGCCGATGCCGATCGTCGAGCAGCTCAATGCCGCGATCAGCAAGGCGCTGACCGCGCCCGCGATCCGCGATCGGCTGACGCAACTCGCCTATATCCCGGCCGGCGGCTCGCAGGCCGAATTCGTCAAGCGGCTGCGCGCCGACATCGACAAATGGACGCCGGTGGTGAAATCGACCGGCTTCAGGATCGAGGAGTAGCGTTCCGAAGACGGCGGAACCCGTCGCCAGCCGCTCGGGGAAAAAGGCGAAGCCGTACCCTTTTCGTTCACAATTCCGGTTAGACTCAAAACCGTGAAGTGATTCGTTTTGGGCATCGGGTTTCGCCATGAAAAATGCTGGCCGATTTGTCTGCACCGGTGTCGTGGCCATGGATGGCTGCGGCGTTGAACTCACCATCGCCGAGCTCCGGCTGCATGACGGCCGCTGCGAGCATTGCGCGCTGGACTGGGACGAGCGGGTCCGCGGCTGGCGGTTCGGCCGCGCCGATGCCGATCTCGACGCGCATTTCGCCGACGCAGCGCGCCGGCGCGCGGTGGCGGCTCAGCCTCGCCGCGCCAGGGCGGCTTGACGGCGACACCGATCGCCTAAGTGGTCTGCCCGCGCGCCGCGGGCATGCGAATCTCGACGCCAGTGACCGCTGCCTGTTCCGGACGCCCCGTTTCCGGTAGCATCGCGTGCGAGCGCACCTGCCACGAGACCTCCCGATGATCATCCCGCGATGGGCCAGACGAGTCGCAGGCCTATTCGTCGTCGCAATGATGCTTTCGCCGGGACCGCCGAACGCCGCCGCAAACCCGGTGCTCACCGTCATCATCGGCGATGAGACCCGCACATTCTCGCGCGATGCGCTGCTGGCGCGGCCGGACCTAACCGACGTCGATATCGCCGCCGACATTGCATACGGACAGCCGATGCGGTTTCGCGCGATCCCGCTGGCCGCATTGCTCGCGCCGTTTCGCGCGCCGGAGGGCAGCGTCATCGAATCCGTCGCAGTCGACGGCTTCGCCGCGCACCTCCCGCTCGATCTGGTGATGAACACCGATCCGGCAAAGCCGATCGCCTGGCTCGCGATCGAACCGCCTGGCGCGCCGTGGCCGCCGCTTCCCGGCAAGCCATCGAGTGCGGGGCCGTTCTACGTTGTCTGGACCGGCCCGATTGCCAACACCATCAGCAGCGAGCAATGGCCCTATCAGCTCGCCAGGCTTGAAAGCCAGTTGTCGCCGCTGGCGCGCTGGCCGCGGCTTGCCGTCGATCCCGCCTTGCCGGCAGCGCATGACGCGCGCGCCGGGCAAACGCTGTTCATCACCCAGTGCCTGCCCTGCCATATGCTCGACGGCGCAGGCTCCAGCGATGTCGGCCCCGACCTCAACCGGCCGATGAATCCCACCGCCTATATGACGCATGCCGGATTGCACGCGCTGATCCGCGATCCGAAAGCGGTGCGCAGCTGGCCGGGCCAGATCATGCCGGGCTTTGCCGAAGACCAGATGAGCGACCGCGAGATCGATGCGGTGATCGCCTATCTCGCGCATCAGGCGGATCGCAAGTCCGCGCGTTAAGCGCTCACGCGAGCGATACGCCGCAACACGACACCGTTTCGCGCACCGAGCGCAGGATCGCCGCAGATTTTGCTGCGGCGTCTGATCCCGCAAACCACCGCATGTGCGACGAGGGAACTTTTCGAGAGGGAGGGCTTTGTTGACCGATTGAAACCCAAGGAGCGGTACCATGAACAATATCATTTATCTGGTCGGACTGGTGGTGGTCGTACTCGCCGTGCTGGCGTTTTTCGGGCTCCGGTAGCGGTCGCTGCGCGGACATGCGACGCCTTCCGATCGAGCTGTGAGCGACCGGCCATCTCAATCGGCGCCGAATAGCCTCCCTGCCGGCGGCGAGGCTAATGTGGACGTATCCCAGCGCAGTCACGTCTCATACGGATGGGCCGTTATCGGCCTGTTCCTGTTGGCGCTGATCGGCGCGCTGGGATATGCGAGAGCTTTCCTTCTGCCGGTGCTGTTCGCGTTCATGCTGGCGCTGATCCTGCGGCCTGTCGTGCGCTATCTGGCGCGACGCCGCGTGCCTGAGTTTCTCACCGCACTCGGGCTGGTCCTGTGGGTGCTCGCAGCCGCCGGACTTGGGTTCTACTTTCTGAGTGCGCCGCTCAGCGCGCTTCTGACCGATCTTCCACGGATCGCCAACGAAATCGAAGTGAAGCTGATCGATTTCAGGACCACCAGCGAGCATATCCAGGCTGTCACCGAAAAGATCGAAAATCTTGGCAAGCAGGACACGCCCAGTCCGACCGAGGTGCAAAAGGTCGAGGTGGCGCAGCCGGGACTGTTATCATCGGTCGCGGCGAATGCGCCGGACGCGGCCGCGCGCGGGATCTTTGCGCTGGTGCTGCTGCTGTTCCTGTTGTCGTCGGGCGATCTGTTCTACGCCAAGATCGTGCGCGCGATGCCGACATTCGGCGACAAGAAAAAAGCCCTCGGCATCGCGCTCGATATCGAGCGCGAATTGTCGCGCTATCTCGGCACCATCACGCTCATCAATGCCGGACTTGGCATCTGCGTCGGCCTGGCGCTCTGGCTCATCGGAATTCCCAATCCAATCCTCTGGGGCGTCCTCGCGGGCGTGCTGAATTTCATCCCCTATATCGGTTCACTGGTCGGGGTTGCGCTGGTGGGGACCATTGCGCTCGGAACCTTGCCGACGTTGTCGCACGCGCTGCTCGCCCCGCTTGCCTATCTTGCGCTGACCACCATCGAGGGCCAGGTGGTGACGCCGGTCCTGGTCGGACGGCGGCTGGCGCTCAACCCGGTGACGCTGTTCCTCGGGATCGCCTTCTGGGGCTGGTTATGGGGCGTAGTCGGCATGCTGTTCGCAGTCCCGCTGATGGTGGCGGTCAAGATCTTCTGCAGCCATATCGACGGACTGACGACGATTTCGGATTTCCTCTCGACCGAGAACCAGCCCGACGACGAAGCCGACGACGACAAACCGGACGCGAAGCCCGGCCCGCCTCCTGCAATACCAACCGCGAGATGAACCTGTTCTGATTGAGGGCGCGGGCGTGAAAAACCGCCCCTCGGCACTACAACTCCGTCCGCATGCGGACGCTGCTGTGCTGTCTTAACACCACTTGACTTTCTATGCTTTTAGGAATATAGTCTTCATATCCCGCCTCGTCCAAGGGGCGTCTGATCAGCGTCATGAGACGCGGGGCGGGATGCGGTGGCCGTTGTTGGTGCTTGAGACGCAAGCACTGCAGCGGAGGCCCAAGCTGCGATGATCCGGCTCACCGGCCGTGGGTCACCAGCGGAGGATATCAAGAAAGTCCGCCCGGCGATGCCGGTCAACGGTGTCTGTCCTCCGGGGTTGTCGCAGAGCAAGCCACTCACACCGCGCGCGGAACGCCGATGCCTTTCGGCGGTCCGTGGCGACTACGATCTCATGCGCTTCACACACTTGCGCATGGGGCCATGGGCTTGGCTGAAGGCCCGGCGTTCCGCGCGCCCTTGGGTTTACCTGAGGGAAGGAATGCGAATTGGGACTAAGGGCGCGCCCGCGCCGGCTAAAGAACAGGGACGGCGGAGCTTTGTCTGTTTGTACGCGATATCAAATCCGTCACCCTGAGGTGCCCGCGCGACGCATCCCTTCGCGATACGCGCTCCACGCTGCGATTAGCCCGCTCACATCAGCAGGATGGCCTTCATGAATCACGGCACCCTGCGGGATCGGCACCCACGGTTGCGCACTCTTGGTCCAGATATGTCCGACCGGGTGCAGCCAGGATGTGTCGTCGAGCGTGCCGGGCTTGAGGATCGATACCTTGTCGTTCGCCAGCGGATGATTGACCGGCCGCACGCCGCAGGTCTCGCACATGTCGCTGGCAATGACGCGACCGCTATCGGCCGTCCGCTCGAAGCGGCGCGGCACGCCCTTGGTGTAGACCAGCGAGTCCCGCGGCACCATCACCGACATGCTGAAAGCCGAGGCGGATTGTCGCTGGCATTCGGTGCAATGGCAGACATAGACCGAGAACGGCTCTGCGCGGATCTCGTAGCGGAGCGCGCCGCACTGGCAGCCTCCGGTCAGCGGAAGTTTCATGCTCGCACCTTGCCGTGCCGGGTCCTGAGGTTAGTATGCGCGCCGCCGCACGAGAGGATTCAATGACCGAAAGCATGATACCGAGTCAACGCGCCGACTATTCCGCGATCGTCGATCGCCCGCCGCTGAAACTGCCGGGCGGCGCACGCATGGTGGTGTGGACCATCGTCAATCTCGAGGTCTGGGATATCGCCCGCCCGATGGCGCGGCAGGTCCTCCCCGCGCCCACCGGCCAGCCGATGCTGCCCGACGTGCCGAACTGGAGCTGGCACGAATACGGCATGCGGGTCGGGGTGTGGCGCTTCTTCGATCTTTACAAGCGCCTCGGCATCAAGCCCACGGTCTCGATCAACGCGCGCGTCTGCGAGGATTATCCGCGCGTGGCGCAGGAGTGCAAGGATCTCGGCTGGGAATTCATGGGCCACGCCTATGACCAGGGTCCGATCCACAAGGTGGAGGATCAGCGCGGCATGATCTTCCGCTCCTGCGACATCATCGAAAAATTCACCGGCAAGCGCCCGGTCGGCTGGCTTGGGCCGGGCCTGACGCAGACCTTCGAAACGCCGGAACATCTGGTCGATGCCGGCATCCGCTATACCGGCGACTTTGCCTATGACGACGAACCGACCGTGATCCGCACGGCCAAAGGGCCGCTGGTCACCCTGCCCTACACCGTGGAACTGAACGACATCCCGATGATGCTGGTGCAGCACCACGAGAGCGACCACCTCTACAAGCGTGCCGTGGAGAGCTTCGAGCGGCTCTATGCCGAAAGCGAGCATCGCGCGAAATTCATGGCGATCGCGATCCATCCCTATATCAGCGGACAGCCGTTCCGCATCGGTCCGCTGGAGCGTATCTACGAGCATATCAGCAAGTTCGACGGCGTCCTGCACTGGAACGGCGAACAGATGCTCGACTGGTATGCCAAGACGGCGAATGTGAAATTCGGTGCTGCGTAAGGAGTGTCTCGAATGTTCATTGCAATGAACCGCTTTCAGGTGAAGAAAGGTTCGGAGGCCGCGTTCGAGCAGGTCTGGCTGACGCGCGATACGCTCCTCGACGAGGTGCCGGGCTTCGTCGAGTTTCATCTGGTCAAGGGTCCGGAGGCCGAGGACCATACGCTCTACGCCTCGCATACGGTGTGGCGCGATCGCGATGCGTTCGAGGACTGGACCCGCTCGGAGGCGTTTCGCAAGGCGCATGCGCGCGCCGGCAACGAGAGCACCGGTTCGCTTTATCTGTCGCATCCGAAATTCGAAGGCTTCGAGGTGCGGCAGACCGTCAAGCCGGGACGCGCCGCCTAATAGGATGCGTGCGAGCAGACCGCGAGAATGCGGGCCGGCGGCTCCCGGCCCTTGCGGACGGCGACATAGGCGTGCCCCATGGTGCTGTCGATATAGGCGCTGTCGCCGGCCTTGAGTGTTGCGGGTTCGTAGAACTCGGTGTGCAGCCGCAGCGTGCCGGACAGCACGTAGATGAATTCCTCGCCCTCGTGACGACTGAGACCGCCGATCTCCTCCAGCGAGGTCGCGGTGACAGTGAGGATGCCGGGCACCATCCGCTTGCGGGCGAGTTCGGTCGCCAGAATTTCGAAGCTGTAACGCTCGCCGGAGCCGCGCCGGCCCTGGTCCTTGCGTTCGATCGCACGCCGCGTCGTCCGCAATTCATTCGGATGCAGCCTGAAGAACTCTCCGACATCGACGCCGAGTCCGACCGACAATTTGACGAGGCTTTCGTAGGACAGTGTCGCCTGGCTGTTCTGCACCTTGGACAGGGTCGAGACCGGGATACCCGTGCTTGCACTGAGTTCCTTGAGGGTGAGACCGCGACTGCGGCGGATTTCGGCGAGCCGCACGCCGAGCGTGCTGCCCGGAATGTCCTGACCGCCGTTCTCGCGGAAAATCTGCAATGGCGCGTTCATGCTGAAGCCTCAGGTCACCGCGGCGCGCACGCGAAACGACTCGCGCTCATATTCGCGGTTATTCATGACCTCGCGCAAATGCTGCACGGCGTCGAAGATATCCGCGTACGACAGATAGATCGGCGCGATCCCGAGCCGGATGCAATCGGGGTTGCGAAAATCCCCGACTACGCCACGCGCCTTCAAAGCCTGGACGATGGCATAGGCTTCCGGATGACGGTAAATGACGTGGTTACCGCGCTCCTCGGGATTTTCAGGCGTCCCAAGTTCCAGGCCATGGCCGGCGCATTCGCGCTCAATCAGGGCCATCATCAGCGCCGTCATCTGTTTGCCTTTGTCGCGCAGCCGCGCGATGCCTGCATCCAACATCAGGCCCACGGATTCTTCCAGCACGGACAGCGCCACCACCGGCGGCGTGCCGGTCAGCATGCGGCCAATTCCAGGGGCCGGCTGGTAGCGATGATCGAAGGTGAAGGGCGAGGCGTGCCCCATCCAGCCGGTCAGCGGCTGTGTCATCTGCGCATGATGGCGCCGCGCCGCGAACAGAAAAGCCGGAGCGCCGGGCCCGCCATTGAGATATTTGTAGCCGCAGCCGACCGCGAAGTCGGCACGCGCCGCGTTGAGCGCAACCGGGATGGCGCCGGCACTGTGCGCCAGATCCCAGACCGCGAGCGCGCCGGCTTCATGCGCGATCTTAGTGATACCGACCATGTCCTCGATCCGGCACGACTTGTAATCGACATGGGTGAAACTCACGGCCGCAACATTGTCGTCGAGTGCCGCCGCCAAATCGGACGGCTCCGCATAGCGGACCTCACAACCATGTCCCGCGAACGCCGCAAGCCCCTCCGCGATATAGACGTCGGTTGGGAAGTTGCCGCGATTGGTGACGATGGTGCGGCGGCCCGGCCGCAACGAGAGCGCAGCCGCGAGCACCTTGAACAGATTGGCCGATGTCGAGTCGCAGGCGACCACTTCGTCGTCTTCCGCACCGATCAGCGGCGCAATCTTCGCGCCGACCCTGTGCGGCAGGTCGATCCAGTGATGATCGTTCCAGCCCGAAATCGCCGAGCCGCCCCACTCGTTCTCGACCACCTCGCGGGCGCGGCGCGCCGCTGCCACAGGCAGCAACCCAAGAGAATTGCCGTCCAGATAGATCATACCGTCCGGAACAACGAATGCATCGCGAAGCGGCCGCAGCTGGTCGTTGCGGTCCATTTCGATCACCATGGCCCGCGTCACGGCGGCCGGAGCAGACATGCCCAAATTCTCCGCTATTGCGATAATTTTCTATATAGAAAATATTTTCGGATCGAGCTAGTCTAAATTCCGGCGGCCAGACAACATGCTCGCACCGGACCCCCGCATGAAACGTGTCGGTATCATCGGTTTCGGATTTATCGGCGCATCGCTTTATCGCGCGATCGAGACGCATGAGGCCGCTGGTCTTGAGGTCGCTTTCGTCTCCAACCGGACACCCGACAAGCTCGCCGGGCTTCCCTCCGAGATCATTCTGGACGACCTGTCGCGCGCAGCAGACCGTCGCCCCGACCTGATTGTCGAATGTGCTCATCCGGACATCAGCGTCGAATATGGCGCGGGCTTCCTCGCGCACAGCGATTACATGCCGCTGTCGGTCACCGCACTGGCCGAAGACTCAGTCCGCGAGACACTCGTTGCGGCTGCGGGCGCGAGCGGCCACCGGCTGTTGCTGCCGCGCGGCGCGCTGGTCGGCATGGACAGTCTGTTCTCGTGGCGTCACATGTGGCGCGACGTCACCATCACCTTCCGCAAGCATCCGCGAAACCTCGATCTCAGCCGGACGGGACGGACGGCCGACAGCATTGTCGAGGAACTCGTATTGTACGATGGGCCGGTTCGCGGAATCGCCGCTGACTATCCGCGCAACGTCAACACCATGGTCACCTGCGCGCTCGCGACCATCGGGCTCGACTGCTGTCGCGCGCGGCTGATTGCCGATCCGCGCCTCGATCATGCGGTTGCGGAAGTGGAAGCTTTCGGAACCGATGGCTCGTATCTGCAGACGGTGAAGCGGCAGCCTGCGGTCGGCGTGTCCGGAACGGAAATGTTTCAATCCACCCTGCGGTCGGTGCAGAAGGCGACCGGAAACCTGCAGTCACTGGACTTCGTATGACAAGACCCTCGCATTTCACGACATCCCTTAACCCGGCCGGCCTGGAGTAAACCAATGCGCAAGACCCTTACGATCGCCGCCATCTTTGGCGTTGCCATGCTGGCCACGACCAGCGCATTCGCTCAGACCAAGAAGGTGGCCATCGCCAATTTCGGTCCGCATGGCTCCCTCGAACAGGTGATTGCCGGCTTCAAACAGGCGCTCGCCGACAAGGGCTTTGTCGACGGGAAGAATGTCACCTACGACTACAGCCATTGCAATTTCGATCCTTCGCTGGTGCCGCAGGTGCTGAGCAAGCTCGAGGCCGGCAAGCCGAATCTGATGGTAACGATCACGACGCCGATGACCCAGGCCGCGGTCAAGATCGTGCGCGACCAATCGATCCCGATCGTGTTCGCGCCGGTCACCGATCCGGTCGCCGCCGGCCTGGTTCCGGACTGGCAGCATGGGTCGGCCCGCTTCGTCGGCGCCTCCAACATGCAGTCGGTGGAGGCCGTACTCGACTTCGCGCGCAAGCTGCTCGGCAATGTGAAATCCTTCGGCATGCTCTACAATCCGGGCGATGCCAACGATGTCGCCAACAAGAACCTGGCCGAGAGGGCGGCCAAGGCGGCGGGAGTCGAGTTCAAGGCGGTGGCGGTCGACGCCGTCGGCGATATCGGCCAGCGGGCCGCCGCGCTTCAGGGCGTGGACTTCATCTATGCGATTCCCTCGAGCCTGCTGATGCCTGCCCTGCCGGCGATCGCATCGACCGCCGACCGGATGAATATCCCGGTCATCTCCTCCTCGCCGCAAGGCGCGCAGGACCATGTCGTGCTCGCCGCAATGTCGGTGTCCTGGAGCAAGGTCGGCTATCAGGCCGGCCTCCGCGCGGCTGAGATTCTCGGCGGCAAGAAGCCTTCGGAACTGACGAACTATAAGCCTGCCGCCGAGGACCATACCGCGGTCATCAGCGGCCGCCGGCTGAAGCAGACCGGCAAGCCGCTTCCGGCCGCCCTCGCCGACTGCAAATGCGTCGTTGAATGACGGACATGCAGCCCATCGTCCCGTCCATGCTCGCGCTCGATGGGCTGCACAAGACATTTCACCAGGGCACGCCGGACCGGCGTGCCGCACTCGACGGTGTATCGCTCACGCTGCGGCCGGGAGACTTTGCCGTCGTGATCGGCGGCAACGGAGCCGGCAAGTCGACCCTGCTCAACACGATTTCGGGCGAGGTGCTCGCGGATTCCGGGACTGTCCGTGTCGACAATATCGATGTCACGACCAAGCCGACGCATGTGCGGGCGGCCTGGATTGCACGCGTGTTTCAGGATCCGCTGGCGGGAACAGCAGGCACGCTGACGGTCGCAGAGAACCTGTCGATTGCGGAGCGCCGGGGTAAACGCAGCGGACTGCGCTGGGGACTCAGCGCCGAAAGTCGCAAGCGCTATCAGGACCGCGTCGCCGCTCTGGGCCTCGGACTGGAGAACAGGCTCGACCAGAAGGTGGGCTCCCTCTCCGGAGGGCAGCGGCAATCGCTGGCGCTTGCGATGGCTGTCCTGACGTCACCGAAACTTCTGCTGCTGGATGAGCATTGCGCCGCGCTCGATCCGAAGACCGCGGAACTGGTGATGCAGGAAACCGTGAGAGCCGTGAGCGGCGAGAAGCTTACCGCCCTGATGGTGACCCACAACATGCAACACGCGATCGAGTTCGGAAACCGCCTGATCATGATGATGGCGGGGCGCATCGTTTATCAATCCGAAGGCGCCGAAAAAGCCGCGTTGACCATCGACCACCTGATCAAGCGATTTCACATCACGAGCGACCGCATGGTGCTGGGCTGACGTGATGGCGATTTTGCAGGCCTATTACAACCTGATCCCGGTCACGCTGCTGCAAGGCGTGATCTACGCGTTCGTTGCGCTGGGGATCATGATCCCCTTCCGGCTGCTGTCGTTTCCCGATCTGACCGCGGAAGGCTCGTTCCCGCTCGGTGCCAGCGTATCCGCCGCGGTTCTGGCTGCGGGCGGCGACCCGGTATCGGCAACGGCGATGGCGATCGTCGCAGGGTTTGCCGCCGGCGCGACCACCGCGCTGATCCATCGCATTTTCCGGCTCAATACCCTCCTGTGCGGCATCCTTGTCGTGACCATGCTCTACAGCATCGATATCCGCATCATGGGCAAGCCGAACATTCCGTTGTTCACCTATGATGACCTGTTCTCGATTTTCCTGGGCGGCTGGTCGCGTTCACTCGGCGCACGCATTGCCTTCGTCAGCGCGATTGCCATTGTCTGCACAGTCGCGCTCTATTGCTTCCTTAAGACGGAAATGGGGCTTGCCCTGCGCGCTGTCGGCGCCTCGCAAAGCATGGCGCGGGCGCAAGGCCTGTCGATCTCTTACTACGTGGTGCTCGGCATCGGCATTGCCGGCGCATTGAGTGCGCTCGGCGGGTCGATCCTGGCGCAGAACCAGAGCTTTGCCGACGTGAATATGGGCTTCGGCGTCTTGGTCAACGGCCTCGCATCGCTCATTGTCGGCGAACAACTGATCGGCCGACAGACCCTCGCGCGCCAGCTCGGCGCGCCGCTGGTCGGCGCCATCGTCTATTATCAGGTGGTCAGTTTCGCCCTGGCGCTCGGCATGCAGCCGTCCGACCTCAAGCTTCTCACCGGCCTCTTCGTGCTCGCCCTCCTCGGTCTGCCGCTGCTGAAAAGCCGCACGTCCCGGACCGACGCGCTTGCATGAGTTAGCACGCTCTGGGTGACAGAGTTCATATACTCGAATACCGCCGGATTGATCTGTCACAAATAGAAAGCTCGGCGAAGCACGTGCCGGAGGCGCCGGCTCGCGTGGAACTTTGTCAGCTTGGTTAACACACAAGATTGAAACGCATGCGCGCGTTTCCTGTCCACGACAACTTAACTCTCTGCAATAGAAGGAAAAACAATTCGCACCGAAATCACGTGGTCTGAATCTGCAGCGTCAGCGCACCGCATGTGCAAGCTTGAACGTAAATTTACTTGGCGAACGGGATAGGTTAACAATTCCTTACCTCAAATGCGGTGGGGCTGTAACCAATGGCGTACCTCTCTGTTGCGTCGCCGGCACTTCAGAGCCGGCGTGAACGAACTCGTTCGGGTCGGCTGCGGCATCTCCTGAGTGCGCGTGATCTCACCCTCGACGACGTCGACGACTTCTGCCAGGCCGCGGACGATTTCGAATCCGGCCTCGCACCGCGCCAGCAATTGTTCGGGCGCACCGTCGCGTTGCTCTTCTTCCAGTCCAGCACCCGCACCCGGCTCGGCTTCGAATCTGCCTCGGTTGCGCTCGGGGCCCATTGCATCGGCATGGAGGATATGTCGGCCTCGCGTACCAATGCGAGCATAGGAGAGACGATCGAGGATTGCGCCGCCGTCGTATCGCGACTGGCCGACGCCATTGTGGTTCGGCATCACGAATGCTCCGCAGCGGCGCGTATGGCGGCAACGTCGATCGTGCCCGTGATCAACGCAGGCGATGGCTGGAACGAGCATCCCAGCCAAGCCCTGATCGACATACACGCGATGCGCCGCGGCCTCGGCACCCTGCGCGGCAAGAGCATCGCCTTCGGCGGCGATCCGCGTGGACGCGTGGTGCGCTCTCTGATCCAGTTGCTGCGCTTCGAGGGACCGCGCGAAATCCTGTTCTGCCCGCCCCCGCATTACGAAGTGCCGGAAGACCTGGTGCAGGCGCTCTCGGACCATCAGATTCGCCTGCGCATCATTGCGGATATCGACATTGCTTTGGTGGAATCCGACGCAGTGATGATGGCGCCTTACGATATGTCGGCAATCGGCGAGCCGCCGGCGTCCGACTACGTGTCACCTCACTTCACGCCGAAGCACTTCGCCATCACCGCGGAGAAAATCGAGCGGTTGAACTCCAAGGCCCTGCTCTATCATCCCCTGCCGCGTTTCGACGAAATCGATCCGTCGTGCGACTCCCTGCCGAATGCCATGTATTTCGAGCAGGTTCGCCTCTCGAAATTCATGCGGATGGCGGTGCTGGAGCGGCTGCTGAACGCGAACTAGCGAGCCGCAACCGGGTCGATCGCCGGTTTACGAGGCCACCTTGCGGCGCTTCTGTGCGATCGAATCGGGGTTCTTGGCGATAAGCTTGATCGATGCCGGGAAGATTGGATTGTTGATCAAATTGCGCAGCTGGCGGGCCGGTATCGGCTTGCTGAACAGGTAGCCCTGGATTGCGTTGATGCCGAAACTGCGCAGGCGCTCGAGCTGCACCTCGGTTTCGACGCCTTCCGCGACGCATTCCATCCGAAGATCGCGGGCAATTTGCGCCGTTCCATTGACGATCGCAGAGGTGCGCGGCGACTCGTCGACCTTCTGCGAGAATTTCCGGTCGATCTTGATCTTGGAAAACGGAAAGTCGTTCAAATAGGCGAGCGACGCATAGCCGGTTCCGAAATCGTCCAGCGAAATGCCGACGTTCATCCGCCGCAACTCTTCGAGGATGCCAAGCGTTGCCGCGTTGTCATCGATGAAGACGGACTCGGTGATCTCGAGTTCCAGACGGCTCGCCGCAAGGCCTGATTCTGCAAGCGCGGCGCTCACCCTGTCGACAATCTCGCGGCCATGTCTAAACTGCACAGGCGACAGATTCACGGCAACCTTGATGTCAGGATTCCATTGGGTTGCCTCCAGGCAGGCCTTGGACAGAACCCAGGACCCAATCGAAACAATCAACCCGGTCGCTTCGGCAATCGGAATGAACACATCCGGCGCCACCGGACCAAGTTCTGGATGATTCCAGCGAAGCAGCGCCTCACAACAAATGGCGCGGCCGGATCTCGGATCGACAATCGGCTGATACACAACGTCGAGCTCGCCGCGGCTGAGCGCACGCTGCAGGTCCTGCTCCAGCGCCACCCGGCTCTCGTATTCGCGGGACAGTTCCGCTGTGTATTCGACGATCTGGCTGCGGCCGCGCTTTTTGGCCTCATAGAGCGCCAGGTCGGCGTTGCGAAAGAGCACGTCCATCGTCGTTTCGCGCTGCGCCAGGGCGCAACCGAGACTGGCCCCGCAGATACTCCGCGTCATTTCGATCTTGAACGGATCGGAGAACCTCGCCAGGATCGCCCGGGCAACCGCGGCCATATCAAGGGCGCGCTGTCCAACCAGCATGACAAGAAATTCGTCACCGCCGACACGCGACACCTCATCGCCAGGCACCAACGCGGAGCGGATACGGTCCGCGGCCTCCTTGAGGACGGCATCACCGACCGGATGACCGAGCGTGTCGTTGATGTCCTTGAACCGGTCGAGATCAATCGCGATCAGCGCGATTTCGTCTCTGCCCGGTGCTGAAAATCTTGCTTCGAGCGAACCGAGAAACGCTGAACGGTTCCAAAGCCCTGTTAGCGAATCGCGTTGTGCAAGTGTTTCGATCCGGCGAAAGGCCTGATGACGCGACACGAGGTTGTCGTACACGCTCCGGCAGATGATGATCGTGCCGACATAGAGTGCACCGATGAAAGTCGCGAGAACCAGATGAGCGACGTCGGCGCGGAAGATCAATGCCAGCGTGAACGGCAGGCATGTGAAGCTGACCTGACCGATGGTAATCAACGGCCGGCTGGCATTGCGGGACGACACCCCTGCAATGTAGCCAATGACGCAGCAGCCAACGAGAATCTCGACGTCGGTGCCCGCATGGAACATGACCGCATAGGCTCCGGCGATTCCGACCAGGCCCGAAAACGCCCAGGCGCCGATGAGTGCGATCAATTCCCAGCGCTTCAAGGCAGCGATGTCGTCCGGATCATGGTCGACGCGATGATAGAAGCTTGCGGCCACGGCGCGCGCGACGCCGATCAGCAAAAAGCCAGCGGAGATGAACGCGAACACGACATCGCCGCTGAGCAGGCCGGCAATGGCCGTAACGGCTGTTGCCGCCGCAGTGGCCACGAACAAAGGCTTCGCCGTGCTCGTCGCGCCATACAATGCGCGGACGAGTTCGAAATGCAGCACCGGGTCGGGGACCGAACCATTCAGGCGGTCCACGAAGCGCGTTATGGCGGCCGCAAGCCTCATCAAAGGTCCTGGTCGGGCCGATATGCCCCTGTCATCACGGCACTATTCGTTGAATTTGTTAAGGAATAGCCCTTTCGGAGCAGTAAAGACGGCATCCGCCGCGCGCCACAGCCCGGCAGTTCCCGGAATCGGAAAACAGATGGTTATCGGATAAACGGGGAGGTTGCAGCACGCCTCCGTCTCGCGCCGAGATCGTTGCAGTGCTGCACGCAACTTTTGGTATTATACGGTTGTGCCGCGGTGACACAGCGCCACCGTGCCCGTGCGGGAAGGCCGCCTTCCCTATTTCGAACCGAGCCGTTTCGCGAACGCAAGAGCGACCAGACTAACGGCAGCCGCCAGGATCAGATAGAAAGCCGGCGCCAGCTTGTTACCCGTGACCGAAATGATCCAGGTATTGAATAACGGGGCAAGTCCTCCGAAGATTGCGACCCCAAACGCATAGCTGATCGACAAACCGGTGGTCCTCATCCGCGCCGGAAAGAGCTCGGCCATCAGAGCGCCAAGCGGACCCATATAGGCGGCCATTAGTACGCCGATGATCGCCTGAACGATCAGCAAGGTCTGCAAGGTGGGAGCAGCGGCAAGCCAGGCGAACAGCGGATAGAACACGACCAGCATCGCAGCGGCCGACGCGAACATGATCGGCCGGCGACCGAACTTGTCGGATACCGCTCCAAAGACCGGGATCAGTGCGAGCTGGATAACACCGACCAGCAATCCGCCAAGAAAGCCGACCGACGTCGTCAGCCCGAATTGCCGCGTCGCATAGGTCGGCATGAACAATACAACAGTATACATGGACACCGTGCAGAGCGCGACGACTCCAAGCGAAACCAGAAGCCGCTTCTTTCCGTCGGACAAAGCCTCCTTCAGCGGCGAAGCGCTGGGCTGCATCGTCTTGAATTCCATCGTCTCATCGACATGGCGCCTGATGTACCAGGCAACCGGTCCGATCAGCAGACCGATGATAAAGGGAATCCGCCAACCCCAGCTTTCCAGCTGTGCGGTTGTCAGGGTCGCGGTCAGGGCTACGCCGATCGAGGTGGCGAGAACGGTGGTGAGCCCTTGGCTCGCAAATTGCCAGCTTGCGAAAAACCCGCGCTTCGTCGGATCCTGTTCCGCAAGAAACGCAGTCGCGCTTCCGAATTCGCCGCCGGCGGAAAAACCCTGGATCAATCGTGCCAGCACAATGAGAAATGGTGCGAGCAGCCCGGCAGTCGCATAGGTTGGCGCCGTGGCGATAATCGCGGTGCCGGCCATCATCATCAGAATTGTGAGCGAGAAGGCAGCCTTGCGTCCGTAGCGATCCGCATAATTGCCCATGACGATCGCGCCGAGCGGCCGCATGAAGAAAGGAACACCGAACGCTGCCAACGCGAACATGAGCGACACGGTTTCGTCGCCCGCGGGGAAAAATAGTTTGGCCATCAAAACGGCGAAGAAACCGTAGATGATGAAATCGAACCACTCGAGCGCGTTGCCAATCGACGCGGCAGCTACCGCTCGCACGCGGCGCACATCACCGTCCGGTTTGCTCATTGTGGCCGTCGTCATGCGCAACCTCTCCGTGTGCCCTGAATGCAGAACGTTGCAACAACGATTCATAAGCGAGTCGGCGCTCTTACGCCGCTACATTGCACCAGCCCGATTCAAAGAATTGCTAATCACAGCCGGGATCGCGGCCCGCGAATTTTGTCGGCACGGCGCCACGTCGCCCCGATTTTGACTAAGCGTCAAAGTTAGGGGAGACATTGTGCGTCCAGCAGAGGTTGAAGACGTCATGCAGTCGTTTACGTACAATGCCCTTCCGTCGCGGGTCATTTTCGGCAGCGGGACCATTTCGAAGCTGAAGTCCGAGGTCGAGCGCGCAGGCTGCCGCCGGGCATTGTTGCTTAGCACATCGGAACAGGCGGAAAGCCTTCACCAGATTGCCCGATCGCTCGGGCCACTCGCCGCCGGCACGTTCACCCAAGCAACGATGCATACGCCGACGGACGTGACCGAACGCGCGCTGAAACAGGTATTGGAGTGCAGCGCAGACTGTACCATTTCGTTTGGGGGCGGCTCCTCGACCGGCCTCGGCAAAGCGATCGCGTTGCGCACCGACCTCACCCAGATCGCCGTGCCAACAACCTATGCCGGGTCGGAGGTGACGCCGATCATCGGGGAAACCAAGGACGGCGTGAAAGTAACCCAGCGGACCCTGAAGGTGCTCCCGGAGATCGTCATCTACGACGTGGACTTCACCGTCGGCCTGCCGCAGCGGCTTTCGGTAACCTCCGGCACCAATGCCATCGCGCACGCCGTCGAGGCGCTTTACGCCGAGGATCGAAATCCGGTCATCTCGATGATGGCCGAGCAGGCCATCGGCGCCATGGGGCGCGCACTGCCTGCAATCGTTGCCAATCCGCAGGATCGCGACGCGCGCTCGGAGGCGTTGTACGGCGCCTGGCTTTGCGGCGTCTGCCTTGGATCGGTCGGCATGGCGCTGCATCACAACCTTTGCCACGTCATCGGCGGCGCTTTCGACCTGCCGCATGCCGACACCCACACCGTGATCCTGCCATACGCGATGGCCTATAACGCCAAAGCCGCACCGCATGCCGATGCGGCAATCGCGCGGACGCTCGGCGGCCGCGACGGGACATCCGCACTCATCGAGCTGGCGGGACGGCTCGGCAGCCCACGCAGTCTGAAATCGCTTGGCATGCCGGAATCCGGCATCGATCGCGCCGCCGATCTCGCCGTGCAGAATCCCTACTGGAATCCACGGCCGATCGAGCGGACATCCTTGCGGGCCCTGATTGCGGCGGCCTGGGCGGGCGAAGCGCCGAAAACCTTTGATTAGAAGCGCGGGAGCGGGCGGAATGGGTAGGCGCGGCCGAAGCGCCCTGTGCCCGCCGTCGAGATAGCGCCCTGCGATCCGTCAGGGCAACTCGCCACTTTGTTTTGGGGGGTTCGCGAAACCGTCAGGCCGCCTGTAGGACAGCACCAGGTCGCACCGCAGACATGAAAATTTATCGTAGCCGGACGCCGCGTTCGAGCGTTCGGCCTGCATGGTAATCCTGCAGCGCGGACAAGGCCTTAGCGGCGGCAACTCCTGATTCATCCGCAAAAACTGACCGGATTTCCGGAACCGGCCTTGATCAGGATCAACTTTTCCACCGCAGCGTCACGATGTCTGCACCAGCAGGCTCATGCGCACCAGATCGGACAGGCTTCGGGCCTGCATCTTGGTCATCACATTGGCTCGATAAACTTCCACGGTCCGCGGGCTGATACCGAGATCGTGAGCGATGGTCTTGTTCGGGGAGCCGGCAACGAGTCCGTCGAGCACCTGGCGCTCGCGTTGCGACAGGCTCTCGAGCCGCTCCTCGATCTCGTTGCGGAGGGCCACGCGCTCGCCTTCCAGGCGCTTCGCCTCCAGGGCGGATCGCACGGCGGCCAGCATCCGATCGTCATCGAACGGCTTTTCCAGAAAATCGGCAGCGCCAGCTTTCATGGCCTCGACCGCAAGCTGGATATCGCCGTGTCCGGTCATCACGATCACTGGAATGATGCAGGATCTGGCACGCAGGCGCTTAAGTAGTTCGAGACCGCTAATATCGGGCATCCGCACGTCGGTAATCACGCAGCCATTGATCTCCCGGGTGAGCGTATCCAGGAAATGCGTCGCCGATTGATAGGTGACGACGTCGAAATTTGCTGCCCGCAGCAGAAACGAAAGCGAATCCCGGACCGCATCGTCGTCGTCGATCACATGCACCAGAGGTGTTTCAGACATTGCCAAGGTCCTCGCTGGCCGCGAGCCTGAGTGTCAGATGGAAAACCGTTCCGCCTCCCGGATTCGCCTCGGCCCACAATCGTCCGCCATGCGCCTCGACGATGGTCTTGGAGATCGACAGACCGACGCCCATGCCATGCTTCTTAGTTGTCATAAACGGCTGAAACAACTGCGGGAGAATGTCAGGAGACAATCCGGTTCCGGTATCGGATACGCTGACGCGCACCATCGACGGCCCGTCGGCGGTCGACGAGATAACCAATTGCCGCGTCGGCAGGTCGGACATCGCTTCGATCGCATTGCGGATCAGGTTGAGCACCACCTGCTGCACCTGCACCTTGTCTGCAAAAACCAGATCGTACTCGGTATCGAGATCGAAACGCACCTTGACGCCCTGATCCTTGGCGCCGACCAGCGCCAGGGCGCTCGCCTCTTCGAGCAGCTTCGACAGGCTCTCGACCTTCCGTTCGGCCTCCCCGCGCGCGACGAAATTGCGAAGCCGCGAAATGATCTGTCCGGCGCGCAGCGATTGTTCGCTCGCCTTGTCCAAGGCCTCAGCCACGAGTGCCGAGGCATTCTGGGTCGGCCCGTCAAGTATGCGGCGCGCACCCTTGAGATAGTTCGAGATAGCCGCGAGCGGCTGGTTCAGTTCATGCGCCAGCGTCGACGCCATCTCGCCCATCGCAGTCAGGCGCGAGATGTGAATAAGTTCTGACTGCAATTCCTGCAACCGGCCTTCGGTCTTTTGCCGCTCGGTAAGGTCGCGGATAAAGCCGGTGAAGAATAACCGGTCGTTCGATTTCATTTCTCCGACCGCGAGCTCCATCGGGAACGTCGAGCCGTCCTTGCGTTCGCCGACGACCACCCGGCCGACACCGATGATCCTGCGTTCTCCGGTTCGCAAATAGCGCTCGATATAGCCGTCATGTCCTTCGCGATAGGGCGACGGCATCAGGATGCTGACGTTTTTTCCGACCACGTCGTCAGCCTGCCTGCCGAACAGCCTTTCGGCCGCGGAACTGAAGGACTGGATATGTCCTTTCGGATCGATCACGATCATCGCATCCGGGATCGTATCCAGGATCGACTTTAAATGCGCCTCGCGCGCAACCAGGTCGCGATTGGTCGCTTCAACAGCCAGTCGCGCCCGCCGAACGCGGCCGCCCAGCCAGGCAAGGCCGAATCCGACCGCAAGAAAGGCAGTCGCGTCGACGATACTGGCCTGTGACAATCCTCTGACCGACACCCAGCTTTCGATTGCCACGATCAGGCCGGTGGCGACGCAACCCGGAACAGGCCCCCCTAGGGCGCTGACGACCAACACGACCGGCAGCAAGAACAGGTAGACCGATCCGCCATCGATTTGGGGGAACAGGATCGCACGCGCAACCAGCGCCCCCACGATCAGGGCCGCCGCAAAGCCGTAGACGACCCATTTCGGAGAGCTAACGGCCGGCATGATTTGGAGAAGTCCTCTTCAATAACAGCAACCTAGCGATATTCCCGGCCGACGCGCCACCTCCGGGATTCCCCTTAGGTGGAATATCCGAATTTTCCCCGGCGTCCATGCACCTTAACCAAGAGCCTACCTTGATTTCAGGAGCACGCCATGCACGCCGAGGCAGCCACCCGCCAGCACAATCTGAACCGGGCTCCCGCTTTCCATATCCCGCCGGATCAATCGGGACAGCCACTGTTCGGGGCGATCGAATTGGTCGGCGCGCGGATGTCGTTCGCCAAGGACGTCGAAATCTACGGCGAAAACGAACCGGCCGACTATGTCTACAAGGTTCTGACCGGGACTGTCCGGGTCTACAAGATCCTGCACGACGGCCGGCGTCAGATCGAAGCCTTCTACTTCCCGGGCGATATCTTCGGCATGGAGTTGGGCTCGCATCATGCCTCTTCGGCGGAGGCCATCTCCGCGTCCACCATCACGGTCGTCCGGCGCGCAACCCTGCTCGCCGCCGTCGCGAAAAACCCGGACGTCGCGAACAAACTTTGGGCTCATACGGCACAAGAGCTTGAGCAGGCTCGCCGCCATGCCATGCTGCTCGTGAAGACTGCCCAGGAGCGCGTCGCATCCTTCCTGATCGACATCTCCAATCGACTCTCGGGCGAATCGGTCGAGCTTCCGATGTCGCGCCAGGACATCGCCGATTTCCTCGGTCTGACGATCGAGACAGTGTCGCGCACGCTCACCCAGTTCCAGCAGACGTCCGCCATCGAACTGGCGACTTCGCGTAGGATGATTCTGCGCAACCGTCAGGCCTTGATCAATCTCGACTCGTGAGACCAGCACCATGGGAGCGATCATGACTTCGCCGACGCACATGTTGCCCCGCGGCTTCCGAAAGATCCGGCTGGAACTTGCCCGCGAAAAGGGACATCCCGCCGGCAGCGCGGGGCGTGGCTACATCATCGTCGCGCCGCTGGATCATGATCGCCGCTTCGATGCCGCCGCCTGGAAAGAACACCGGGATTCCTGCCGGGTCGTGCGCTTCCGCTCGGGTGAGAATGACGACATCGGCCATCTGGTACACCGGCCGGGTGGGAGTTGGGCCTTCCGATACGACATTCGCGGCGATGAAGACGACGAAGCCGGATATCGCTTTGAGGACGAGCGCTTCGAGGTCGGCGAATATGTCTCGGTCCGCGAAGCGGATGCGACGCACACCTACCGCGTCATCTCGGTGGAGTCAGTCTAGCCAAGCCGCAGGAGCGGACAGCAATCCTTAACGGACAACCTGAACAAAGAAAAAGAGCGGTCCTTCCGGCCGCTCTTTTCGTATCGGTTCCGTTTCGGGCAGGATCGTTTGCCGACAGTGTCAGCGGAGTGAATTCAGGAAGGCGATAAAGTCCGCGGTCTGCCCCGTGTCGAAGCGAAATTCCGGCATGCTCGGATGCCCGGTGACGATACCCTCGGTCAGCGCTTCCTGCAGATTCTCAACGGGATATTTCTTGTGGAGGTCGCGAAACGGCGGCGCGGCCTGAAGCGGACTTGGGCTCACTTTGTCGATGGCGTGACATCCGACGCAATAGGTTCGCGCGATCACGACGCCGCGCTGAGCACTTGGATTTTGCGCGAAGGCCGCAGACGTCGCCAGCGTCGCCATCACGACCGCCCCGGCGAGACCCGCCGAGGCGGAAAGGGAACGGGACCTGTCCGAACTCAATGGCATTTCGCGGAGCCCAGCGCTTCGATCGTCAACTTATTCGGACAATATTGCGGCCAGCTCGCCGCCTTCGGTTTGTCATCCAGTTCGTGGGCGCACTGCGATTTGCTCTCGCAATAGGAACAGCACCGCTGCATGTCGCGCAACAAGCCCGAATCGATCGCCCGAAAGTCGATGCCTGCCTGTTCGAGCCGGCGATAAAGCAACGATGCCGAATCGCCGGATTGCTTGGCAAGTTCCAGAACGTCGCCGAAAGTCAGCCCTGCATCGTGCACCATGCGCTCCAGTTCGGCCGTGCCGAGTGCCTGCAATTCCGCCATGGCCATTCGCCGCTGGCGATACCGCCTCCAAGCCTGCCCTATCGCATGAAAAAGTCCCGAATTGTCCGCGCCTGATTGAATGGTCATAGGCACCTCCTGATCCTGATGCTGCCAGTCTTTTGACAGCGTTCCGAAGTGCCGGCCTTGAGCTTGATCAACGTCGCGCACGGCTTTTTTCCGCTTCTCGTTGACTTCGATCAACATGGAACACCTCGCAACCCATCATTCGTAGGCCATAGCGGATCATGACGTTCAGCGCAGGTTTCCATGCCACAGACACATGCTGGCTCCTTGAAGTCGATGAGCATCGGCGAAGGCGCGCTCGCGCTCACCTTTGCGGCGACGGCTTTCCTATCCTTCTTCATCGCAGCGATGGCGCATACACCGGAATATGCCTTCCATGCCTCGCTGTTCGCGGCGGGAAGCGCGGCTGCGGTCTTCGCGATCGTCGAGCGCTATTTCAACCGGCCGGCGGCGCGGGCGCCGCTGACCATCGACGGCAAGCCGAATTACAATATGGGCCCGGTCAAGTTTGCGACCGTCGCCGCCATGTTCTGGGGAATCGCAGGCTTTGCCGTCGGTGTCTGGGCGGCGCTGGAACTCGCCTTCCCCGTTCTCAATTTCGATCTTCCCTGGCTCACGTTCGGCCGCATCCGGCCCCTGCATACGTCCGCGGTGATCTTTGCCTTCGGCGGCAACGTCCTGCTCGCAACGTCATTCTATGTCGTACAGCGCACCTGCCGCGCACGGCTGGCAGGCGACCTTGCGCCGTGGTTCGTCGTGCTCGGCTACAACTTCTTCATCCTGATCGCCGGCACCGGCTATCTGCTCGGCGTGACCCAGGGCAAGGAATACGCCGAGCCTGAATGGTACGCGGACCTCTGGCTCACCATCGTCTGGGTCGCGTATCTGATGGTGTTCCTGGTGACGCTGATGCGGCGTTCCGAGCCACATATCTATGTCGCCAACTGGTTCTACATCGCCTTCATCGTAACCATCGCGGTCCTCCATCTCGGCAACAATGCCGCGATCCCGGTTTCCGTCTTCTCGCCGAAATCCTACATCGTCTGGTCCGGCGTCCAGGATGCCATGGTGCAATGGTGGTACGGCCATAACGCGGTCGGCTTCTTCCTCACCGCCGGCTTCCTCGCGATCATGTACTACTTCATTCCGAAGCGAGCGGACCGGCCGATCTATTCCTATCGGCTCTCCATCATCCACTTCTGGGCGCTGATCTTCCTCTATATCTGGGCCGGGCCGCATCACCTGCATTACACAGCCCTGCCCGACTGGGCGCAAACGCTCGGCATGACGTTCTCGATCATCCTCTGGATGCCGTCATGGGGCGGAATGATCAACGGCCTGATGACGCTGTCGGGAGCATGGGACAAGCTGCGTACCGATCCTGTGCTGCGCATGCTGGTGGTGTCGGTGGCGTTCTACGGCATGTCGACCTTCGAGGGTCCGCTCATGTCGATCAAGGCGGTCAACTCGCTGTCGCATTACACCGACTGGACCATCGGCCACGTGCATTCCGGCGCACTCGGCTGGGTCGGCTACGTCTCCTTCGGCGCGATCTACTGCCTCGTGCCCTGGCTCTGGAACAAACGCGAGCTCTACTCGCTCAAGCTCGTCAACTGGCATTTCTGGATCTCGACCATCGGCATCGTGCTCTACATCTCGGCGATGTGGGTGTCCGGCATCCTGCAGGGCCTGATGTGGCGCGCCTATACCAGCCTCGGCTTCCTCGAATATTCCTTCATCGAGACGGTCGAGGCGATGCATCCCTTCTACGTTATCCGCGCCATCGGCGGCATCCTGTTCCTCGCCGGCGCGCTGATCATGGCCTTCAACCTCTGGATGACGGTCGCTTCCGGCGAGGAAGCGCCCCAATCCACGGAAACCGATTCGGCCGCACTGGTCCCGGCGGAGTAAACTCACATGTCTCTCTGGTCGAAACACGCCATCTTCGAAAAGAACTCGCTCGTCCTTCTGATCGGCGTTCTGATCGTCATCTCGATCGGCGGCCTCGTCGAAATCGTGCCGCTCTTCTACCTCAAGAGCACCATCGAAAAGGTATCCGGCATGCGGCCCTATACGCCGCTCGAACTTGCCGGCCGCAACATTTATGTGCGCGAAGGCTGTTACAATTGCCACTCGCAGATGATCCGCACGATGCGCGACGAGGTCGAGCGCTACGGTCATTACTCTCTTGCCGCCGAGAGCATGTATGACCGGCCGTTCCAGTGGGGGTCGAAGCGCACGGGTCCAGATCTCGCGCGGGTCGGCGGCAAGTATTCCGACGAATGGCACCGCGACCATCTCAAGTCTCCGAAATCGGTCGTCCCCGGCACGGTCATGCCGGCTTACCCATGGCTCGCGCGCAACGAGCTCGATTACACGCACATCGCCGATGACCTGAAGGTGCAGGCGGTTCTTGGCGTCCCCTATTCGAAGGAGATGATCGCCAATGCCGCTAGCGACCTGCGGTCGCAGGCGGCCGCAGACCATCCGGATGCCGATGCGTTGCAGAAGCGATACCCGAATGTTCAGGCGCGCGATTTCGACGGCAATCCGCGCGCGATCTCGGAAGCCGACGCTTTGATCGCCTACCTGCAGATGCTGGGCACACTGGTCGACTTCAAGCTTTACGACAACAAAGCCAATATCCGCTGAGGCAAAGATGGCCGAAACCTACAAGACGCTCGCCGAATTCGCCCAGACATGGGGCCTCGTCTATTTCGTGGCGGTGTTCCTGCTCGTTATTGTTTACGCGTTCTGGCCGTCGAACAAGAAGAAGTTCGACGAGGCTGCGCGCATGCCCCTGCGTGAGGACGACTGACATGGCCAAGCGCGACATCGACCAAGTCACCGGCGTTGAAACCACCGGGCACGAATGGGACGGAATCCGCGAACTGAATAATCCATTGCCGCGCTGGTGGCTGTGGACATTCTACCTGACGATCATCTGGTCGATCGGCTACTGGATCGTGTACCCGTCATGGCCGCTTCTGACCAACTATACGCAAGGCGCGCTGGGCTGGAATTCGCGAACGGCCGTTGCAGAAGACCTTGCGGCGCTGCGCGCGAAGCGCGCAGCGATGGAAAGCCGCATAGCGGCAGCGCCGCTGCAAGAGATACTGGCCGACCAGCAGATGCTCGACTTCGCGCGCGCGCAGGGCCGGGCGGCCTTCGCCGACAATTGCGCACCCTGTCATGGCGCCGGCGGCGGCGGCGCGAAGGGATATCCCAATCTCAACGACGACGACTGGCTCTGGGGCGGCACCCTCGACGATATCGTCTACACCATTCGTCATGGCGTCCGGTCGACCGATGAAAAGTCCCGCCAGGGGTCGATGCCGGCCTTTGGACGCGACAAGCTGCTGGAGCGTCCGGACATTCTCGCCGTCGCCGAGTACACCCGCTCGCTGTCGGGCTTGCCGGTCGCGGCCGGAGCCGACCTTGCACGCGGTAAAAAGGTCTTTGCCGACAATTGCGCGGCCTGTCATGGCGACGCCGGCAAGGGTAACCGTGAGATCGGCGCACCCGACCTGACCGACCAGATCTGGCTTTACGGGTCAGGCCAGGATGTCATCGTCGAAGGCTTGATCAATGGCCGCGGCGCGATGATGCCGCACTGGGCGCCGAGGCTGGACGACACCACGATCAAATCGCTCGCGGTCTATGTCCACACACTCGGTGGCGGTCAGAAGTAGCCATCATGGTTGAGCTCGTCATCGATCATCGGCAGAAGGCAAAGGCCTCACCCGGACCGACCGGGAACGCGCCTCAGCCGCCTGCCGATGACTCGCACGAGATCGAGCCGCCACTCTACGCCGCGCGCCGGAAAATCTATCCGCAGAGCGTCCACGGCACATTCCGGCGCATCAAATGGGCTGTGCTCGTCGTCACGCTCGCGATTTACTACTTCCTGCCTTTCGTCAGGTGGAACAGAGGCCCTGATGCGCCCGATCAGGCGGTCCTGATCGACTTTCCGGGGCGGCGTTTCTATTTCTTCTTCATCGAGATCTGGCCGCAGGAAGTCTATTTCTTCACCGGGCTTCTGATCATCGCGGCGATGGCGCTGTTTCTCTTGAACGCCGTGGCCGGCCGCGTCTGGTGTGGTTATCTCTGCCCCCAGACTGTGTGGACGGACCTGTTCCTCGCCATCGAGCGCTTCGTCGAGGGCGACCGCCGCGAACAGATTCAGGCCAATGCCGGTCCATGGACGGCCCAACGGATCGCACGCAAGGGCGCAAAGCACTTCCTCTGGCTGATGGTGGCGTGGTGGACCGGCGGCGCGTGGGTTCTGTACTTCGCCGATGCGCCGACGCTAGTGAAGGATCTTGCAACCGGGCATGCGCCGCTGATCGCCTATGGCTGGATCGCATTGCTGACGGCCACGACTTACACACTCGCCGGCCACATGCGCGAGCAGGTCTGCACCTATATGTGCCCGTGGCCGCGCATCCAGGCCGCGCTCACCGACGAATATGCTTTGAATGTCGCCTACAGGTTCGACCGCGGCGAACCGCGCGCTTCTGTCAAGAAGAGCGAGCAACTGCGGCTGGAAGGCCTGCCCGCCGGCGACTGCATCGATTGCCGGCAATGCGTGAATGTCTGCCCGACCGGAGTGGATATTCGCAACGGCTCGCAGCTCGAATGTATCCAGTGCGGCCTCTGCATCGACGCCTGCGACAACATTATGGAGAAGATCGGCCGGCCTACCCGGCTGATCGGCTACGACAGCGAGGTCAATCTGAAGCGGCGGATTGCAGGTGAGGCTCCGGTCCAGAAGATCGTGCGCACCCGCACCGTCATGTACGCGCTGATCATCGCGGCGGTCGGCGGCATCATGCTGTATGCGCTGCTGACCCGCCACGCCTTCGATGTGAATGTCATCCACGACCGCAATCCGGTTTTCGTCCGGATGGCCGACGGCGCGATCCGCAACGGCTATACCATGCGCATTCTCAACAAGCGCTTCGAAACTCGCCGCTTTGCGGTGTCTGTCGAGGGTGTGCCGGCGGCCGTTGTTGAAATCGTCGGACTACCGCTTGGCTCAGAGCGGATTGTAGAGGTCGGGCCGGATCAGTCGCGCGAATTCCGCGTGCTGGTCAACAATTACGAGTTCGCCCCGCCGGCTTCCACGCCGATCGTATTCCACGTCCTCGATCTTGAGTCGCGTGAATGGGCGCAGGCGCGGGATCATTTCCGAGCACCGGAGCGAGCAAAATGACATCCAGGGCAGTTCCCCCGAAAACAGCGCGCAAAGTGACCGGGACGACCGTGCTCGTCTGCTTTGTCGGATTTTTCGGCATCGTCGCAATCGTCAACGCGATCATGATGTACGCTGCGATCACGACATTCGCCGGAACCGAGACGTCGTCCTCCTACAAGGCGGGACTTGCCTACAAGCAGGAAGAAGCGGCCGCCGTCGCGCAAACCGCGCTCAATTGGCAGGTCGATGGACGGATCGTCCGGAACCCGGCGGGCGAAGCGGTTCTGACGGTCAGCGTGAAGGACGCAAAGCTGGCGCCGGTGCACGGCATCGATGTGACCGCACGCCTCACGCACCCGCTGAATGCGCGGCTTGACCACGATATCGCGCTCTCCCGGATGTCGGACAGCGGCTTCCGCGGCGCGACCGAAGCGACCGCAGGACAATGGACGCTCATTGTCGAGGTGGCGCGCGCGGGCGAGCGCGTGTACCGCACCAAGAGCCGTGTGGTGCTGCAGTGACCGTCACCCGGCGTCTCGATTATTCTCACTATACGCGCCGTGGCTCCGACGGAGCCGCGACCATGGACGTGGTCGTCGACGGCATCCATTGCGGCGGGTGCATCGGCCGCATCGAGCGCTCATTGAAGACGGTTCAGGGCCTGTCCGATGCCCGCCTCAATTTCACCAACCGGCGGCTGACGCTCACCTGGAGCGATCCCGCCTTCGATCCAGGCGAAGCCATCCGGCTGCTGGAGGGCATGGGCTACCATGCCAATCCGTTCCGCCTTCAATCGGTTGAAGAGCAGGAAGCCGTCCAGTCGAAGTTCCTGTTGCGCTGCCTCGCGGTGTCGGGCTTCGCCGCGATGAATATCATGTTGCTGTCGGTGTCGGTCTGGTCTGGGAACGTCACCGACATCACGCCGGAAACCCGCGACCTGTTTCACTGGCTGTCGGCGGCGATCGCCCTCCCCGCTGCCGCATATGCGGGGCAGCCATTCTTCCGCAGCGCATGGTCCGCTCTGAAGGCGCGCCACACCAACATGGACGTCCCGATTTCACTCGGGATCCTGCTGGCGCTCGGCCTGTCGCTCTATGAGACCGCGCATTCCGCCGAGCACGCCTATTTCGACTCCGCGATCATGCTGATCTTCTTCCTGCTTTGCGGGCGCGTCCTCGACCAGATGATGCGGCGCAGGACCCGCGCCGTAGCAGGCAACCTCGCGGCGCTGAAATCCGACACCGCCTTCCGATTGATGGACAACGGGGAACTGGTTCAGGTGCCGTCCGCCGTGCTGCGGGTCGGCGACCGCATTCTGGTCCGCGCGGGAGAGCGGATCGCGGCAGACGGCGTCGTGGTCAGCGGCCACGCGCATCTCGACGAGAGCCTCATCACCGGCGAAACCACGCCTTCAAAGGCGCGGGCGGATCGGCAGGTCTATGCCGGGAGCATCAATCTCGACGGTGCCCTGACCATTCGTGTTACCGCCGCCGGCGAAAATACCTTCCTCGACGACATCGACCGTCTCCTCGACAAGGCCGTCCATGCGCGGTCGCGTTACGTCAAGCTGAGCGACCGCATCGCGCGCTATTACGCGCCCATGGTTCACGCCACCGCGGCACTGACCTTTGTCGGATGGATGCTGGCCGGACAGTCGGTCCATGCCTCCGTGGTGACGGCCATCACCGTGCTGATCATCACCTGCCCATGCGCCTTGGCGCTCGCTATACCAGCCGTTCAGGTGGTGGCGGCAAGCGCGCTGTTCCGCTCCGGCGTGTTCCTGAATGCAGGCGATGCAATCGAACGGCTGGCTGAAGCCGATGTCGTCGTCTTCGACAAGACCGGAACGCTGACCCTGCCGGAACCGCATGTCATCAATGCCGCCGACGTCGACCCGCAGTCGTTGGCGCTTGCAGGACAACTTGCATTATCCAGCCGTCATCCCCTCGCCGCCGCACTGGCCCGCCGGCAAACCGGCGCAAAGCCTCTCGACGATGTCACCGAGGAATATGGCCGCGGCGTACGCAGGATCGTCGATGGTGTCGAAGCCCGGCTCGGCAGTCCGGCCTTTTGTTCGGTCGAGGTGCCGAGCGCTCTCATCGAGCGGCATCCGCAGGCATCGCTGATCGCTTTCCGGCACGGCGATCGCCACGCCGTCTTTGTGGTGCATCAGGCGCTGCGCCCGGACGCCGCCAAAGCCGTCGATGGCCTCGTGCAACTCGGACTGGCAGTTCACATCCTGTCCGGCGATCGCCCCCAGGCGGTCGAACCGATCGCAAGATCGCTCGGGATCGCCAATTGGCGCGCCGGACTGACCCCCGCCGACAAAGTCGCAATGATCGAGACCTGGAAGAGCGAAGGCCGCAAGGTGCTGATGGTCGGCGACGGCCTCAATGACGCGCCGTCGCTGGCGGCGGCAAGTGTCTCGATATCGCCGATCAGCGCCGCCGACCTGTCGCAGGCGCAGGCCGACGCCGTGTTTCTCGGAACCAGTTTAAATCCGGTCCTGTCGACGGTTCGGACCGCGCGCCGGGCGCGCGCGATCATGCGGCAGAATCTGTGGCTTGCCATCGGCTACAACACGATTGCCATTCCGGTCGCAATTGCCGGCCTTGTGACCCCGCTGATCGCCGCAGCGGCGATGTCCGGATCCTCCGTTCTGGTGACGCTGAATGCCCTTCGCGCGCGAACAAAGAACAACGCGCAATCCCAGGACACCATCGAACAGACTCTCCCCGTCGTTCCGGCAGCGCGGCCCACATGAACGTCCTGGTCTATCTCGTGCCGATGGCGCTGGCGCTGGGCCTTGCCGGCCTGGCTGCATTCCTGTGGTCGCTGCGCAGCGGTCAATACGAGGATCTCGAGGGCGCCGCGCACCGCGTTCTCGACGATGACGACCTGCCCGGCGGTGGCCCGCAGAAAGGCTGAGGCCTTCCGCGGTTGACTTGCGTCAACATCAGAAAAGCTGCCCGCCATATGAATAGAGGCGCAGAGGAGCTTTTCATGCCGAAGGACATCGTCGTCAACCTGACACCCGGCCGGCCGCAGGACCCGGCCGCGGACTATGCCATCTCGCTGGCGAGCGTATTTGGTGCACATCTCACCGGCATCGCGTTTGCACTGGAGCCGGCGATTCCTGCGGGCGCGATGGGCGGCATCGCCGGCGACGTGATCGACCACGCGATCGTCGAGGCCGAGCGCCAGGCAAAAGAGTCGATCGCGCGGTTCGAAGCCGGGACGAAGAAACAGGGTGTGCTGTCGGACAACCAGATGATCACCGCTCTGGTCTCCGATGCAGTCAGCCGCTTCGGCCAGATGGCACGCCACTTCGATATGTCGGTGGTGTTGCAGCCGGACCCGGATAGCACCTCAGCCAATGACCTGTTCCTTGAAGCCGTATTGTTCGGGTCAGGCCGCCCGGTTGTGGCCGTGCCCTATATCCAGAAGGAGCCGGCCAAGCTGGATCACATTGTTTGCTGCTGGGACGGCAGCGCGACGGCCGCAAGAGCGATCGGCGATGCAGCACCACTCCTCGCCAGGGCAAAAACAGTCGAGCTTCTGATCGTTACGAACGGCCGCGAGAAGACAAATGAGGAGGTCGGAGCCGACATGGCGACCCATCTTGCCCGTCACAAGCTGAACGTGTCTTTGCAAAGAATTTCGTCAGGCGACATTGATGTTGGCAATGCAATTCTGTCCTACGTGGCCGACCGGGATGCAGATTTCCTGGTGATGGGCGGCTACGGCCACTCGCGCTGGCGCGAATTCTTTCTGGGAGGCGCCACGCGCCAGATCCTGTCCAGCATGACACTGCCAACCCTGATGTCGCACTAGAGCTCTTGCAAGAGGCGGCCGATATGAAGAGCGATCCGCAATCAGCAGTCTCGACCTTCGCAGCGGTGAATGTCCCACGCTATACGTCCTATCCGACCGCTCCGAATTTCACGACAGCGACCACTCCCGCGCGCTATGTGCACTGGCTTTCGGCTTTGCCGGCCGAGTCGACCTTGTCGCTCTACATCCATGTGCCATTTTGCGCCGAACTCTGCCTGTATTGCGGCTGCAACACGAAAGTGGTTCGCCGCCGCGAGCCCGTCGACCGGTATCTACGGACGCTAATCGACGAGATCGCTATCGCGGCCTCGCATCTCGGTCCGCGCAAGGTGAAGCATCTGCATTGGGGTGGCGGCACGCCCTCGACGCTGGGCGACGCCGGATTGCGTCAGGTGATGGAGCGACTGGCCGGTGCGTTCGATCTCTCCACCATACATGAACATGCAATCGAGATTGATCCGCGTCATGCCAATGCGTCGCTCGCGGCAACGCTGGCGGGTATCGGCGTGAACCGCATCAGTCTCGGTGCTCAGGATTTTGCCAGTGACGTTCAGCAGGCCATCGGCCGGGTGCAGCCATTCGACCTCGTCAAACGCGCCGCGGAAATGTTTCGCGAGGCCGGCATTGATGGGCTCAACATCGATCTGATGTACGGCCTTCCGCGCCAGAGCCTGGCCGGTGTCGCGCGCAACGCCGACCTCGCCGCGTCGCTGCAGCCCGGACGGATTGCCCTGTTCGGCTACGCCCACGTCCCATGGATGAAGAAGAACCAGCGGCTGATCGATGCGAGCCTCCTGCCCGGCCACCAGGAACGCCTCGCGCAAGCACGCGTGGCAGCCAATGTCCTGACCGGACATGGCTTTCGTGCCATCGGCTTTGACCACTTCGCCGACCCGCGCGATGAACTTGCCATCGCCGCCAGCGAAGGCCGCCTGCGCCGCAATTTCCAGGGCTACACCACCGACCAGGCCGATGCGCTGGTCGGCTTCGGCGCATCGGCGATCAGCCGGACGCCATCGGGATATGCCCAGAATGCGCCGGATATCGCCGGTTACACCCGCGCCGTCGAAGCCGGGCGATTACCGATCGTCAAGGACATCGAACTGACGTCCGATGACAAACTGCGGGCACATATCATCGAGCGTCTGCTGTGCGACTTCGCGATCGACCTAGACGCGGTGGCCTCACCGCACGCCTTCAACGACGAGATCGCGGCGCTCACGCCTTTCGTCGATGCCGGTCTTGTGCGGATCGACGGTGGCCGCATAACCATCCCGACGCCCGGACGAAGTTTCGCACGCCTGATCGCTGCGGCCTTCGACGCCTATCTGCCGGCGAACCGGACGCGGCATTCCGCGGCGGTCTGACGCGAGAGCAGCGGCGCACGTCCGCAACCCGGTCCGCATGCTCACGGCATGATCACATGTCATGACATGCCTGATCTCCAGCCTCCACGCTTGCGCTTTTGCGGCCGCCCGACCAAATTTCGGCCTCCCAGGAGAGAGACCGCATGCTGGCGACACGCAAGCTTCATCTCGGCGCCTTCATGCGCCCGGTCAGTCTGCACACCGGCGCGTGGCGTTATCCCGGTGCCTGGCCCGACGCCAATTTCAATTTCTCGCATCTGAAGCGTTTCGCGCAGACGCTGGAACGCGCCAAGTTCGATGCGTTCTTCATGGCCGATCATCTGGCCGTGCTGAACATGCCAATCGACAGCCTCAAGCGCAGCCATACGGTGACGTCGTTCGACCCGCTGACGCTGCTGCCCGCGCTCGCCGCCGTCACCGAGAAGATCGGGCTGGTCGCGACCGCATCGACTACGTTCGACCAGCCCTATCATGTCGCCCGCAAATTCGCCTCGCTCGATCACATCAGCGGCGGCCGCGCCGGCTGGAATCTCGTCACCACATCCAATCCCGATGCTGCATTGAATTTCGGCATGGACGACCACATGGAGCATGGCGAGCGCTACAAGCGCGCACGCGAATTCTTCGATGTGGTGACCGGGCTGTGGGACAGCTGGGCCGACGATGCCTTTATCCGCGATGTCGAGAACGGCATCTATTTCGACCCGGACAAGATGCATGTGCTCAATCACAAGAGCGAGTATCTGTCGGTGCGCGGACCGCTCAACATCGCACGGCCGGTGCAGGGCTGGCCGGTGATCGTGCAGGCTGGCGCATCGGATGCCGGCCGGCAGATCGCGGCGGAAACCGCCGAGGCGGTGTTCACCGCGCAGCCCAATCTCGAGGCCGGGCGCAGGTTCTATGCCGACGTGAAGGGCCGCACCGAGAAGGCCGGCCGCAATCCGGACCATCTGAAAATCCTGCCCGCCGCCCTGGTCATCGTCGGCGACAGCGTGCAGGAGGCGCAGGACATACGCGCCAAACTGGACAGTCTCGTCCATTACGACAGCGGCATCGCCTCGCTCTCGATCGCGCTCGGCCACGACGCGTCGCAATTCGATCCCGACGGGCCGCTCCCGGACATCCCCGAGAGCAACGCCAGCAAGACCGCGCGCCAGAATGTGATCGACCTCGCCCGCAGCACGGGGATGACGGTGCGCCAGCTGGCGCAGCGGCTGGGCGGCTATTCCGGGCTTGCTTTCGTCGGCACGCCGCAGACTGTCGCGGACGAGATGCAGGACTGGCTGGAGCAGCGCGGCAGCGATGGTTTCACGGTGAACTTCCCCTATCTGCCCGGCGGGCTCGACGCGGTCTGCGAGAAGCTGGTGCCGGAACTGCAGCGCCGCGGCATTTTCCGGTCCGAGTACGAGGGCAGCACCCTGCGCGAGCATCTGGGCTTGCCGCGGCCGGAAAACCGGTTTTTCACCGGAAAGGGAGAGACGAGCGCCAAGCCGGGCGGCGGGTGACGCAGCGGGCCGCGATTCGATTCGGCTTCCGGGCAGACACTGATTTCACACAAAAAATCAGTTCTTTAGAAAAGCGGTCCAGCGATGCGCCCACCGGTACTTCAATACTTTGCGCCGTCTCGCGCTCGTGATTGGTAAAATGGTCCCGCGTCCGGTAACCACTCCTCAACGAAATCCCTGTCTTTCGTTAGGCCTTCGTTGACCCTGTTGCGGCCGAACTTTAGAATGGTCCCGCAAATGAAGAGGCGCGGCGGTAACCGGCGGGGGTTGCTGCCGAAATTTGCCGTTTCGTGCTGTCCGACACGGCAGGAACGCTTTCTTTTTCTGGGACGCGCCGACGATGCTGAACGCGGTGCTGGCGTTAAACGATCTGGACACGAAAGTGTTCGATTCCCCGATTCCGGGAGAGGCGCCGCGTATCTATGACGACCACGTCACCGTTCCGGACGCCCATCTCCTCTTCAACGGCCAATTCCAGCGCGTCGGCAGCAATGATCTGAAGATCGTTGGCGAGGACGGCCAGTCGTTCTTCATCCAGGACTATTTCGCCTCTGAGACCCGCGCGCACCTGATGTCGCCGCAGGGCGCGACCCTGAGCGCCAGCGTGGTCGAAGCGCTCGCCGGCCCCCTCGCCCCCGGACAGCACGCGCAGGCCGGCGGACAGCCCGCCTCCACCCAGCCGGTGATCGGCCGCGTCGACGCGTTGTCCGGCTCCGCGACGGTGGTCCGTAACGGCGTCACCGTCTCGCTCAATGTCGGCGATACCGTGCGCAAGGGCGACGTGGTCCAGACCTCCGGCGGCTCGTCTGTCGCCATCGTCTTCACCGACGGCTCCACCTTCAGCCTGAATGCCAATGCCCGCATGGTGCTGGACGAATTCGTCTATGCCGCAGGCGGCACCGGCAATTCCGCATTGATCAGCCTGGTGCAGGGCACCTTCAGCTTCGTTGCCGGACAGGTGGCGAAGACCGGCGACATGAAGGTGGAAACGCCGGTCGCCACCATGGGCATCCGCGGCACCGCGGTGCTGGTCGAGATTTCGGCGAATGACGGCCAGACCCGCTTCTCGGTGATGGTCGAGCCGGACGGCACCACCGGCGCCTTCAATCTCTACAACAAGACCACCGGCGCCCTGATCGGCACCGTCAGCAATTCCCAGGTCGGCTGGGTGGTGACGCCCGCGGGCCCGCTGCAGGTGGTGGCGCAACAGGTGCAGAAGACGCCGGGCGAACTCGCGCAGGAACTCGGCATCGTCCAGCAGATCTTCACGATCTTCAACAACAACCAGCAGAACCCGTTCGTCCCGACGCAGGACCGCGGCGACAACCCGAACGACACCAACCCGCAGACCGCGCAGGGCGGCGGCGGATCGGGCAGTGTGCTTACTGTCAACGTGCCGATTACGACGCCGGACAATCCGACGCCGACCAATGTTACGGTCACCGTCACGCCGGTCGGCAACACAAATACCGACACGACGCCGGAACTGCCGACGCCGGCGGTTGGCTCGCCGCCTCAGACGCCGAACGTTCCGATAGTCCCTACACTGAACATCATCAACGGAAGTGGCACGATCACCGGAACTCCCGGCAATGATCAGATCACCGGGTCGCAGGGAGATGACGTCGTCGACGCTCTGGCCGGCAACGATTTTGTCTTTGCAGGCGACGGCGATGACATCATCGTGGCGGCATCCGGCGGCGGCAACGATTTCTACGATGGCGGCACCCACATTAACGGCGACACCATTAAGTACGAGAGCGCCAACGGTGTTGTGTTCAATCTCAACAACGGCACGTTCAACCTCGGCGGAGAAAACATCGTCAAGTCGAGCACCGCGTCGAGCTTGGGCACCGGGACTGACGTGTTCGTGCGTGTCGAGAAGATCATCGGCAGCGGCGGTAACGATTTATTCGTGCTGCATGACAAGGCGTCGTGGATTATCGATGGCGGCGCAGGAATCGACAGAGTTTCAATTTTTGGAGACCTTAACTTCCTGCAAGCTGACGAACTTGACGGCCCCTCTCTAACGAACATCGAAATTATTGATCTCAATTCCTCTGACCCCAACACCCTAGAGGTTCGTTTCGAAGACATCTTGTCAACGAGCTCAGGTGGGACACTCAGAGTGGTCGGTGGGAATGACGACACAATAAAAATATTTGGTGGAGAGTTCGGCGGCTACTGGCAAAAGCTGCAGAGCGGAGTTGCTTACACCGGCGACTCGCTTACGACCGGCGTCAGTTTTGACGTCTACGGTCTTCATTATGCGGGACAAACGGTCACGGTTTATATCGATACCGATATTACAATCAGCCCTCCTGAAAATTCTGCACAAGGAGCCACAAGCTCGATCGGCAGCGTTGCAATAACCACATTTGATGGACGAAGGTCTGCTCAACTGAATTCGGGCGCCACGCCCGAAGACAACATCGAGGAGTTTCTTGGCCTAGCAAGCAATGCATTGGATGCGATAAACCCTGGAGCAACAGTCGGCTCCGCCATTGCATTTAACATTTTCTTGGGTGCTGGTCAGACGGTGAGCGTTAGCTGGCGTTTCGACGCAAACGACTATCTGCCGTACAACGACTTTGCCTTTGTTTCGATATCTCCGCTCAAGCAGACACAATTGATTTCGAACGTTGAGCAAGTAGGCAACTACGGTATTTCAGATTGGGGAACCAGTTCGTTTGTCGCCCAACAGGACGGCTTCTACAGAATCGGCGCTGGCGTCGTGGATGTCGGCGACGGCGCGTTGCCATCAAGTCTTTATATCGCGAATCCTAGTTTCGTTGGAACTACGCAGAATGACACCCTCTATTCAACCTTACTGAACGACACCTTCACCGGCGGCGGTGGCAGCGATACGTTCGTGTTCGGCAACGAAGGTGGGTACATGAGCGGTCAAGACACAATCACTGACTTCACGCAGGGTGAAGACCGCATTGCGCTCTACGGATATGCAGACATGTGCGATCTCACGATCGAGTTCGTAGACGACGGCCAGAATACCCAGATCGGTTTTGGCGACGGTAACACCATCACTTTGAGTGGTGTTATCGCGCTCGCCTCAAGCGACTTCATCTTCCATCCTTCGAACGTGTTTGACTGAAGGCCGCCGACGGCTGAACGTGGTGTCTAGTCCCCTTTAGAGCCCTTCTGACCTGAGCCTCCGGCCCCACTTCCCCTGCGACATTTTCTCGTAAAACTGCCATGATGGTAGTAGAGCGCGTCGTCGGCCAATCGACGCGCCGCCCTGGCAAGAACACCATATGCAACGCCCCGCCTCCCCTGCCACCCCGCAATCCGAGCTTTCGGCGGCCCTGTCCGCCTGCCGCGGCGCGCTGATCGCGATCGCGCTGTTCTCGGCGGTCAGCAACGTGCTGATGCTGACCGGCTCGATCTTCATGCTGGAGGTCTATGACCGGGTGCTGCCCAGCCGCTCGGTGCCGACGCTGATCGGGCTGTGCGTGATCGCCGCCTTCCTGTTCGGCATGCTGGCGATCATCGACATCATCCGCTCGCGCATCATGGTCCGGATCGGGGCGAGCCTCGATGAGGCGCTGAGCGGGCGCGTCTACGAGACGCTGGTCAAGGTGCCGCTGCGGGCGGGCAATCGCAGCGACGGGCTACAGCCGCTGCGCGACCTCGACAATGTCCGCTCGTTCCTGTCCGGGTCCGGGCCGATCGCCTTTTTCGACCTGCCCTGGCTGCCTATCTATATCGCGATCTGCTTCGTGTTCTTCCACTTCTGGATCGGCATGGCCGCGCTGTTCGGCGCCGTGCTGCTGGTGACGCTGACGGTCCTGACCGAAATGTGGACCAAGAAGCCGATGAACGATGCCTCACAGGCTGCGCTCGCCCGCAACGGGCTGGCGGAAATCTCGATCCGCAATGCCGAAGCCATTTCCGCCATGGGCATGCTCGGCCGCATCTCCGCGCGCTGGGCGGAGGCGAACCGGCGCTACATGTCGAGCCATCGCAAGTCGAGCGATGTCGCCGGCGGCCTCGGCGCGCTGTCGAAATCCTTGCGCATGATGATCCAGTCCGGCGTGCTCGCGGTCGGCGCCTGGCTGGTGATCCATCAGGAGGCGTCCGCCGGCATCATCATCGCGGGCTCGATCCTGTCGGCGCGCGCGCTGGCGCCGGTCGACCTCACTATCGCCAACTGGAAAGGCTTCCAGGCGGCGCGCCAGAGCTGGGGACGCCTGAACCGGCTGCTCGCGATGTTCCCGCCGCAACAGGACGTGCTGCCGCTGCAGGCGCCGAAGGCGAGCCTCGCGGTCGAGAATGTCGCCGCCGCGCCTCCGGGCGTGCAGAAGGTCATCGTCCAGGATGTCAGTTTCGTACTGCGGGCCGGCAACGGTCTCGGCATCATCGGTCCGAGCGCATCGGGCAAGTCCTCGCTTGCGCGGCTGATCGTCGGGTTGTGGCAGCCGGTGCGCGGCAACGTACGCCTCGACGGCGCAGCGCTGGACCAGTGGATGCCGGATGCGCTGGGCAAGCATGTCGGCTACCTGCCCCAGAATGTCGAATTGCTCGCCGGCACGGTGGCGCAGAACATCTCCCGCTTCGAGCGCGAGCCGAGCCCCGAGGCGATCATCAGCGCCGCCAAGACCGCAGGCGTCCACGACCTGATCGTCAAGCTGCCGGAAGGCTATGAGACCCAGGTCGGAGAGCAAGGCAGCGCGCTGTCCGCCGGACAGGGCCAGCGGATTGCGCTCGCCCGCGCATTGTACGGCGATCCGTTCCTGGTGGTGCTGGACGAGCCTAATTCCAATCTCGATTTCGAAGGCGACGAGGCTCTGGCGCGCGCCATCATGAGCGTGCGCAAGCGCGGCGGCATTGCCGTGATCGTCGCGCACCGGCCTAGCGCGCTGGAAGCGGTCGACCTCATCCTGGTCATGGGTGGCGGCCGCATGCAGCACCCGGTCGGGCCGAAGGACCAGGTTCTCGCGAAGGTGCTGCAGCGGCCCGGGCAACCACCGGCGCCGCCCTCGCCCGCCCCGCAACCCCTGCAAGTCGTACCCGGACGAGTCCCATGACCCAGCGATCCGCAGCGCAACCGTCGATCCGCCGGCACATGGTCGCCGGATCCGTCGTCGTGGCCATCCTGGTGTTCGGCTTCGGCGGCTGGGCGGCCACGGCGCAATTGTCCGGCGCGCTGATCGCGCCGGGCCAGATCGTGGTCGATTCCAACGTCAAGAAAGTGCAGCACCCGACCGGCGGGATCGTCGGCGAAGTGCGGGTGCGCGACGGCGATTCGGTGAAGGAAGGCGACATCGTCGTGCGCCTCGACGATACCGTCACCCGCGCCAATCTCGCCATCGTCACCCGCGGCCTGAACGAACTCACCGCCCGCAAGGCGCGGCTCGAGGCGGAACGCGACGGCCAGACCGAACTTGTGTTTCCGAAAATGCTGACCGCCTCCGCCGACCCGGAAGTCCGCAACATCATGGACGCGGAGCGCAAGCTGTTCGAACTGCGCCACACCTCCCGCGCCGGCCAGAAGTCGCAGCTGAAGCAGCGCATCGGCCAGCTCGACGAGGAAATCCTCGGTCACACCGCGCAGCGCAATGCCAAGGCCAAAGAGGTCGAGCTGATCAACCGCGAACTCGCCGGCGTCCGCGACCTCTACAGCAAGAACCTGATCCAGCTGAACCGGCTGACCCAGCTCGAGCGCGAGGCCACGCGCCTCGAGGGCGAGCGCGGGCTGCTGATCGCGACCACCGCCCAGGCCAAGGGCAAGATCTCCGAGCTGGAATTGCAGATCATCCAGATCGACCAGGAATTGTCGAGCGAGGTGGCGAAGGAGATGCGCGATGTCGACGCCAAAATCGGCGAATTCGTCGAGCGCAAGGTCACGGCCGAGGATCAATTGCGCCGCATCGATATCCGTTCGCCGCAGAGCGGCACCGTGTTCCAGTCGGCCGTGCACACGATCGGCGGCGTGATTTCGGCGGGCGATGCGATCATGCTGATCGTGCCCGCGGCCGACAATCTCACCGTCGAAGCCAAGGTGAACCCGCAGGACATCAACCAGCTGCAGATCGGGCAGAAGGCGATTTTGCGCTTTACCGCCTTCAACCAGCAGACCACGCCGGAAATCGACGGCACGGTGTCGCGGATCTCCGCCGACATCACCACCGATCAGCGCACCGGCGTCGGCTATTACACCATCCGCATCGCCTTGCCGCCGGAGCAGGTGGCGCGGCTGGGCGACGTGAAGCTGGTCCCGGGCATGCCGGTCGAGGCGTTCATCCAGACCGGCGAACGGACCGTGCTGTCCTACCTGGCCAAGCCGCTGTCGGACCATTTCAATCGCGCCTTCCGGGAGAAATAGGCGCTAGCGTCCCGGCCGGCCCGAAAGGGCGTTGCCCGATGCCGCGCGGGTGCGGGCGGGCGCTTCCTAAGAGGAGTGCCTCGGCGGCAGGGCCTGGACGCTTCATGGTCCGGACGCTTCATTTTGCGGCGTTTCTTGCGTAAGAGGAGGCCCCGCTCCGATCACGAACCCATCCAGCCAGAATGACCGTTTCGATCGCCGCCATATCGCTCATGATATGGCTCTATTGCGTCTTCCTCCGCGGCGGCTATTGGCGCGCCGATGTTAAGGGCGACAAGCCCTCCGCAGCGCCCGCGGCATGGCCGCACATCGTCGCGGTCATTCCGGCGCGCAACGAACAGGAATCGATCGCGGCCAGCGTGACGTCCCTGCTGCTGCAGGATTATCCGGGCCGGTTCTCCGTCATCCTAGTGGACGACAACAGTGAGGACGCGACCGCGTCGATTGCGGCGTGTCTTCCCGAGCAGACCGGCTCGCAGGTCGCGCTGACGATCCTGCGCGGCGAGCCGCTGCCGGAGGGCTGGACCGGTAAATTGTGGGCCGTGCAGCAGGGGATCGCGGCGGCGACCCGGGGCCGTCCGGACCTTCTGCTGCTCACCGACGCCGACATCGTCTATGCGCCGGACATGGTGCGGACACTGGCGGAGCGCGCCGAAACAGGCGGCTACGTGCTGACCTCACTGATGGCGAAGCTGCGCTGCGAGAGCCTGGCGGAGCGCGCTTTCATTCCGGCCTTCGTCTATTTCTTCCAGATGCTCTATCCGTTTTCCTGGATGAACGACCCGAAGAACCCGATGGCCGCAGCCGCCGGCGGCTGCATGCTGATCCGCGCCGATGCACTGGAGCGGGCGGGCGGGATCGCAGTCATCCGCGATGCCCTGATCGACGATTGCTCGCTGGCTGCGGTGATGAAGCAGCAGGGCCCGATCTGGCTCGGCCTGACCGATCGTGTCCGCAGTATCCGCGCCTCCGGGGCACTGGCCGATATCCACGCCATGGTGTCGCGCTCGGCCTACGCCCAGCTCCGCTATTCGCCGGTGCTGCTGGGCCTGACCCTGGCGGGCATGGCCGTGACCTATTGGGCGCCCCCGCTCCTCACTCTGTTCGGCCATGGAACCGCACGGGCGCTGGGGCTCGCGGCCTGGGCGCTCATGGCAGTCTCCTTTTGGCCAATGTTGCGCTTTTATGGTCTAACCCCGCTCTGGGCACCCGCCCTCCCGGCCATTGCGACCGGCTACATGGCATTTACCTTCAGTTCCGCGCTCCAGCATATGCTCGGCAAGGGCGGACACTGGAAGGGGCGTTACCAGGCGAGAAAAGCCTGAAGAAAGGCATGATGGCTCAATCGGCAGATTTCCGGTCCGGCAAAGACCACCGCGACGAGAATTTCCCGGTTGCCTCCCGGCTCGTGAGCGCGCGGCATCGCCCCGCCATTATGGCCTTCTACGACTTTGCACGCGCGGCCGACGATATTGCGGACCACCCGACGCTTCCCGCCGCCGACAAGCTCCGGGGGCTGGACCGGATGGAGCAAACGCTGACCGGTGCGAATTCGGACGATGTCCTGTCGGTGCGGCTGCGCGAGCAGATCGCCGAGCGCAGGCTTTCGCCTCAGCACGGACTCGACCTGCTGAAAGCCTTCCGCCAGGACGTGACCAAGAACCGCTACGCCGACTGGGACGACCTCATCGGCTATTGCACCTATTCGGCGATGCCAGTCGGTCGCTTCGTTCTGGACGTCCATGGCGAGGACCGCGCGACCTGGGCGTCCTCGGATGTGCTCTGCGCGGTGCTGCAGATCGTCAATCACCTGCAGGATTGCGGCAAGGACTACCGGGCGCTCGACCGCGTCTATCTCCCGCAGGACATCCTGCGCAGCCATGGCGCCACTACCGAAATGTTGGCGGCACCGAAATCGTCGCCGGCGCTGCTTGCCTGCCTGCACGATCTCGCGCGCCGCACCGTCGCCTATTTCCAGACCCAGCCCCCGCTGACCGACGAGATCAGGGACACCCGCCTCGCCTGCGAGGTCGCCGCCATCTCGGCGCTCGCGCAACGTATCCTCGGCCTGTTGCAGAACGCCGATCCCCTCGCCGACAAGGTTCATCTCTCACGTGCAACGCTTGTCGGCGTCATGGCCGGCTCCGTCGCCAAAACCGTGGCGCGCCGGCTGCTGCCGCGCAGCACCCCGGTCAGGCGCGCGCAGGATCTCCGCCCGTGACAACCCCATCCGTCTCAGCCGACGCCGAACAGCATGCCGGCGGCTCCTCGTTCTATCTGGCGATGCGAATCTTGCCGCGCGCCAAGCGCGAGGCGATGTTCGAAGTCTACAAGTTCTGCCGCAAGGTCGATGACGTCGCCGACTCCCACGGGCCGCGCGATGCCAGGCTCGCCGAACTGAACCGCTATCGCGAGGATGTCGCCTCTCTCTACGCCGGCAAACCGTCCGAACGCATGGGCGGCTTCCTCGGGCCGGTCCGCGACTTTGGCCTGCGGCGCGAGGATTTCCTCGCCATCATCGATGGCATGGAAATGGATGTTGTGTCCGACATCCGCGCGCCCGACCTCGCCACCCTCGATCTCTATTGTGACCGGGTCGCGAGCGCGGTCGGCCGTCTGTCGGTGCGGATATTCGGCGTGCCCAACGACGCGGGGATCGACCTGTCGCATCATCTCGGCCGCGCGTTGCAACTCACCAACATCCTGCGCGACGTCGATGAAGACGCCGATATCGGCCGCCTCTATTTGCCGCGAGAATGTCTGACGGCGGCCGGCATCCAGGGCGACGATCCGCACGCGGTGATCGCGCATCCCAATCTCGGACAGGCCTGTACGCCGCTGATCGGCCGCGCGCGCGAACACTTCGCGAAGGCGCGTGCAATCATGGAGCGGCAACCGCGCGCCAGCGTGAAGGCGCCGCGCATCATGGCCGAAGCCTATGCGCCGATGCTGGACCGCCTGCAGGAGCGCGGCTTCGCGCCGCCGCGCACGCGGGTCCGGGTCGATCGCATCCGCCTGATCTGGGCGGTCGTCCGCTACGGCATTGTCTGATGATCAAACACGTTCACGTTGTCGGCGCCGGGCTCGCCGGCCTTTCCGCGGCTGTGCGGCTGACATTGGCTGGTGTCGCCGTCACCCTGCATGAAGCCACCCGGCAGGCCGGCGGCCGTTGCCGTTCCTACGACGATGCCGCCACCGGCATGCATATCGACAACGGCACCCACCTGCTTCTTTCGGGCAACCATGCGGCCGTCGATTATCTGAAGACGATCGGCGTCACGCCGGATTTTGCGCCCGCCAGTTTCCGCTTTGTCGACGGCGCGTCCGGCGAAAGCTGGATCCTGCGGCTTGGCGACGGCAGTCTTCCGACCTGGATTTTCGACGCCGGCAGCCGCGTGCCAAAGACGTCCGTGCTCGACTATCTGAAGCTCCTGCCGCTGATAGCCGGTGGCACCGACCGGCCCTTGCGGGAGGTGCTGGACCGTGACAGCGAACTCTACCGCCGCCTGCTCGATCCGCTGATGGTGGCCGCCCTCAATATCGACACGCCGAGCGGATCGTCACGGCTCGCGGCAAAGATCGCGCGCGAGACGCTCATGCGCGGCGGACAGGCCTGCCGTCCGCTGGTGTTCGAACGCGGCCTCAGCACCGCTTTCGTCGAGCCCGCCTTGGCTTTCCTGAAGGGCAAGGGAGTGGCCATTCATTTCGAGCACGAGATGGAAGGCGCGTCGATAACCGGCGACAGGGTCGGCGCGATCCGGTTCGGCGACGGCGAGCTGCCGCTCGGTCCCGATGAGTCCCTTGTCCTCGCGGTCCCGGCCTATGCGGCCACCAAGCTCGTCCCGGGCCTCGAGGCGCCGGACCAGTTCCGCGCCATCATCAACATTCATTACGATATTGCACCGCCGGCCGGTTCACCGTTCATGACGGGCGTTATCAACCGCACGGTGGAGTGGATTTTCGCCTTCAAACAGCGCGTTTCGGCGACCATCAGCCATGCCGACCGCCTGCTGACGCAGCCTCGGCAGGAGCTTGCCGAAACCGCATGGCAGGAAATCGCCCATATCCTGGGGATGGACGCATCGCTTCCGAAGTGGCAACTGGTCCGCGAACGCCGCGCGACCTTTGCCGCTACGCCCGAGCAGAACGCGCGCCGCCCCGCCGCGACCACGCGATGGAGCAACCTGATCCTTGCGGGAGACTGGACCGATACCGGACTGCCGGCGACAATCGAAGGCGCCATCCGGTCCGGTCAACGCGCCGCCGAAGTCCTGTCCAACCGATGATGCTTGCGACTGACGACACCCCACCCCCCCTCGCCCGCGACCTGCTTGAGCATTCCGTTTCGCAGGCGACCGATGCGCTGCTGAGGACACAGCGGCCCGACGGCCACTGGGTGTTCGAGCTCGAGGCGGATGCCACCATCCCGGCCGAATATGTGTTGCTGCGCCATTATCTCGGCGAACCGGTAGACACCGAACTCGAACGCAAGATCGCGGTCTACCTTCGCCGCATCCAGGGGCAGCATGACGGTTGGCCGCTCTTCCACGAGGGCGACTTCGACATGAGCGCGAGCGTGAAGGCCTATTTCGCGCTCAAGATGATCGGCGATTCTCCCGATGCCGACCATATGCGGCGCGCCCGCGAGGCGATCATCGCGCGCGGCGGCGCATCGCGCAGCAATGTCTTCACCCGCGCGCTGCTCGCGCTTTACGGCGTGGTGACATGGCGCGCGGTACCGGTGATGCCGGTCGAGATCATGCTGCTGCCGCGCTGGTTTCCGTTTCATCTGACCAAGGTGTCGTATTGGGCGCGCACGGTCATCGTGCCGCTCCTGGTGCTTGGCGCGCTGAAGCCACTGGCCCGCAATCCGAAGGGCGTCGGCATCGACGAACTGTTTCTGGAGTCGCCACGATCGGTCGGTGGCGTGAAGAAGGCGCCACACCAGAAATGGTCGTGGTTCCTGTTCTTCCGCGGCGTCGATGTGATGTTGCGCGCAACCGAGCCGCTGTTTCCGAAATCGACCCGCAAGCGCGCCATCGACGCCGCCGTCGCCTTCGTCAAGGAGCGCCTGAATGGCGAGGACGGGCTCGGCGCGATCTACCCGGCGATGGCCAACAGCGTGATGATGTATGACGTGCTCGGCTATCCCGAGGACCACCCCGACCGCGCGGTCGCGCGGCTATCGATCGACAAGCTGCTGGTGGTCAAGGACGACGAGGCCTATTGCCAGCCCTGCGTCTCCCCCGTCTGGGATACCGCGCTCACCGCGCATGCGATGCTGGAATCCGGCAGCGAGTCCGCCAAGGCAGCGGCGAAAGCCGGCCTCGACTGGCTGAAGCCCTTGCAGGTGCTCGACGTGAAGGGCGACTGGGCCGAGGCGCGGCCGAATGTGCGGCCGGGCGGCTGGGCGTTCCAATATAACAACGCCTATTATCCCGACCTCGACGATACCGCGGTCGTCGTCATGGCGATGGACCGCGCCGAGGCCAGCGCCAGCAACCGGACTTACGATCCGGCCATTGCGCGCGCACGCGAATGGCTGCTCGGTCTGCAGAGCAAGAATGGCGGCTGGGGCGCTTTCGACGCCGACAACAATTACAGCTACCTCAACAATATCCCGTTCTCGGATCACGGCGCCCTGCTCGATCCGCCGACCGAAGATGTCACCGCGCGCTGCATCTCGATGCTAGCGCAGCTTCCACCCGACGACGAGGGCCGGCGCGCGATTGCCGATGGCATTGCCTATCTGCGAACCACACAGCTCACGGACGGCTCCTGGTACGGCCGGTGGGGGCTGAACTACATCTATGGCACGTGGTCATGCCTCTGCGCACTGAATGCCGCCGGTCTCGATGCCAACGACGAGATGGTCGCGCGGGCCGCCGACTGGCTGCTCCGCATCCAGAATGCCGATGGCGGCTGGGGCGAGGATGGCGCGAGCTACAAGCTCGACTACCAAGGCTATGAGCCGGCGCCGAGCACGGCCTCGCAGACGGCCTGGGCGCTGCTCGCTCTGATGGCGGCCGGCAAGGTCGAGCATCCGCAGGTCCAGCGCGGCGTCCGCTATTTGCTCGATCATCAGAACGGTGAAGGCTTGTGGGATGAGGAGCGCTTTACCGCGACCGGATTTCCGCGGGTGTTCTACCTGCGCTATCACGGCTACCGGAAATTCTTCCCGCTCTGGGCGGTGGCGCGCTATCGCAACCTGACCGCCGCCAACGACCGCCGCGTCGCCTTCGGCATGTGATGCGGCTGCAATGACCGCCATGAAGCCCGCCCTGCTCGTCGTGACCGGGCTTCGACGCGAGGCGCAGATCGCAGCCGGAGAAGGCGTGCTGACGCTGTGCAGCGGTGGGCGGTCGGACCTGCTGCGGGACAGGCTTTCGAGCATCTTCTCCGTTCGTCCCCGCCAAGGAGAGATTGGCGCCATCCTCAGTTTCGGTCTTGCCGGTGGCCTCGCGCCGCATCTGCGTCCGGGCGATATCGTTATTGCTTCGCATGTGCTGACGGACGACGTTCGCCACGACGTGCATGAAGACTGGCATCGGGCCGCCGCCTCCGCGCTCGGACATGCGATGCGCGTTCATCGCGGCGCAATCGCCGGAAGCGATAGTGTGGTGACGACGTCCGCCGCCAAGACGGCGTTGCATTCCGGGACCACAGCGCTCGCCGTCGATATGGAATCCCACATCGCGGCAGAATATGCGCGTGAGCACAACCTGCCCTTCGCGGTCATTCGCGCGGTCAGCGACCCTGCGACTCGCAGCCTGCCGGACATCGCATCCAGCGCTTTGACGCCCGACGGCGACGTCGCGCTCGCAAGGGTGATTGGAGGCTTGTTGCGCCAGCCAGGCCAACTGCCGGCGCTGATCGCGGCGGGCCGGGATTCCGGCCGCGCCTTTTCGGCCTTACGCCGCGTTCGCGGTCTTCTTGGCCCGCTCTTCGGCTTCCGCGGCGCGGATTTCCGATAGCTTCATCTGGACCTGCGACGAGAACACGTATTCCGCAGGACGCTGCTTATCCATCGCGATCTCCGGCGCCATCGGTCCGGAGGTGCGAATGCCGCGCAACGACACCCACAGCGCCTTCAGCGGATTGCTGATCGCGGCATGAGCCGCGGTCGGCTCGTAGCCGCAATGCGCCATGCAGTCCGCGCACTTTTCGTACTTGCCGGTGCCGTAGGAATCCCAGTCGGTGGTTTCCATCAGTTCCTTGAAGGTCTTGGTGTAGCCTTCGCCAAGCAGATAGCAGGGCTTCTGCCAGCCGAAAATATTACGGGCGGGCATGCCCCAGGGCGTGCATTCGTATTCCTGGTTGCCGGCGAGGAAATCCAGGAATGAGGTGGAGTGCATGAACTTCCAGCCTTTGCCCTTGCCCAGGGCAAACACCTTGCGGAACAACTCCTTGGTCTTCTTGCGGTTGAGGAAGTGCGCCTGATCCGGCGCGCGCTCGTAGGCATAGCCCGGCGAGATCGAGACGCCGACATTCATCTCCTTGGCGTAGTCGAGGAACGCCGCAATATCCTCGGCCGAATGGCCGTCGAAAATCGTGGCATTGACGTTGACGGCGAAGCCCGCGTCCTGCGCCGCCTTGATCGCCTTCACTGCCTTGTCGAACACGCCCTTCTGCGACACCGCCTTGTCGTGGTGGTCGCGCAGGCCGTCGAGATGCACGGAGAAGAACAGGTAGGGCGATGGCTTGAACAGATGCAGCTTCTTTTCCAGCAGCAGCGCGTTGGTGCACAGCGACACGAATTTCTTGCGCGCGACCAGGCCCGCGACGATCTCGCCGATCTCCTTGTGGATCAGCGGCTCGCCGCCCGGAATGGCAACCATCGGCGCGCCGCATTCGTCGGCCGCGTCCCAGCATTCCTGCGCGCTCATGCGGCGGTTGAGGATCGCATCCGGATAGTCGATCTTGCCGCAGCCGACGCAGGCAAGATTGCAGCGGAACAGCGGCTCGAGCATCAGCACGAGCGGATAACGCTTTCGCCCGAGCAGCTTCTGCTTGAGGAGGTACCCGCCGATGCGGATTTCCTTGTGGAACGGTATGGCCATGGAAGGGAAAGCCTAATGGAAGCGGGGTTAAACCGATGCAACCTCGGCGGGGAGACGGAAGGTGATGTTCTCCTCCCGGCCGGGCAGCGTCGTCACATCTACGATACGAAGGCGTTTTAGCGCACCGATAACGTCGTTGACCAGCACCTCGGGAGCCGACGCGCCAGCGGTGATGCCGACAGTTTCGACTCCTTCCAGCCAAGCCGGATCGAGTTCGCCGCCATCGGCGATCAGGTAGCTCGGGATGCCGACCTCGGCGCCGATTTCCCGGAGCCGATTGGAATTGGAAGAATTTGTCGCCCCGACCACCAGCAGAAGATCGGCATGCTTGCACAGATCGCGCACCGCGCTTTGCCTGTTCTGCGTCGCATAACAGATGTCGCGCGTATCCGGACCCTGGATATCGCTGAACCGCTTGGTCAAAGCCGCGATGATATCGCGGGTGTCGTCGACGCTGAGCGTCGTTTGAGTCACATAGGCGACCGGCGCGTCGGTCGGCAGTTCGAGCTTGTCGACATCGGCCACGGTCTGCACCAGCACTACCGTCCCCGGAATCTGACCCATCGTGCCTTCGACCTCGGGATGTCCCGCATGCCCGATCAGGATCACGGTCCGGCCCTGGCCGACATAACGCTTGCCCTGGTTGTGAACCTTGGTCACCAGCGGACAGGTGGCGTCGATCACCGGCAGGCTGCGGTCGGACGCCTCGCGCTCGACGTCCTTCGACACGCCGTGCGCGCTGAAGATCGCGACTGCGCCGTCAGGGATCTCGGCGACGTTTTCGACGAACCGCGCGCCCTTCGCCTTCAGGGATTCGACCACATATTTGTTGTGAACGATCTCATGGCGCACGTAGACCGGCGGGCCATATTTCTTCAGCGCGCGCTCGACAATGTCGATTGCCCGCACCACGCCGGCGCAGAAACCGCGCGGCTGGGCCAGCACCACATTGAGCGGACGCAGTTGGGTTCGGGGAGTGTCGTCTGGCTTACGCAAGTTGCACCTTGTCCTGCCTGATATCCTTGCCCAGCGCCTCGAAGGCCTTTGCAAGAATGCCGTTAGCATCCAGTCCGGCTCGTGCATACATCGCGGCCGGCGTGTCGTGATCGATGAAAATATCCGGAAGCACCATGCTGCGCACCTTGAGCCCGGCATCGAAAGCGCCGTGTTCCGCAAGGGTCTGCAACACCAGCGACCCAAAGCCGCCGATCGAGCCTTCCTCGATCGTGATCAGCACCTCGTGATTCTTCGCGAGCCGCAAAACAAGATCGGTGTCGAGCGGCTTGGCGAACCGCGCATCAGCAACCGTTGTGGTCAGTCCATGCGCCGCAAGCGCCTCGGCCGCCTTCATGCATTCGGCCAGCCGCGTGCCGTATGAGAGGAGCGCGATGGTGCTGCCTTCTCGCAACACCCTGCCCTTGCCGATCTCCAGCGGGATTCCGACCTCCGGCAGATCGACGCCGACACCGTCGCCGCGCGGGTAGCGCAGCCCCGAGGGAGCATCGTCCAGCGCCGCCTGCGTCGCCACCATGTGGACGAGTTCAGCTTCATCGGCCGCCGCCATCAGGACGAAATGCGGCAGACAGCCGAGATAGGCGATGTCGAAGGAGCCGGCATGAGTGGGGCCGTCAGCGCCGACCAGGCCGGCGCGATCCATGACAAACCGGACCGGCAATTTCTGGATCGCGACATCGTGCACCACCTGATCATAGGCGCGCTGCAGGAAGGTCGAGTAGATCGCGACGAATGGCTTCAGCCCCTCGGTAGCGAGCCCTGCCGCGAAGGTGACACCGTGCTGCTCGGCGATGCCGACGTCGAATGTGCGCTTCGGGAAGGACTTCTCGAATATGTCGATGCCCGTGCCCGAGGGCATGGCAGCTGTAATGGCGACGACCCGGTCGTCTTTCGTCGCTTCCTTGACCAGGCTTTCGCCGAACACCTTCGTATACGACGGCGCATTGGCCTTCGCCTTCGACTGGCGTCCGGTCACGACATCGAACTTGACCACGCCGTGATATTTGTCGGCAGCGGCTTCGGCGGGCGCGTAGCCCTTGCCCTTCTGCGTCACCACGTGAACAAGGATCGGCCCAAACGTGGCGTCGCGCACATTGCGCAGCACCGGGAGGAGATGATCGAGATTGTGCCCGTCGATCGGCCCCACATAGTAGAAGCCGAGTTCTTCGAACAGCGTCCCGCCCGTCACCATTCCCCGCGCATATTCCTCCGCACGGGCCGCCTGATCGTGCATGAAGCGCGGCAGATGCCGGGCAAACTGCTTGCCGATTTCACGCAGGGACAGATAGGTCCGGCCCGAGATCAGGCGGGCGAGATAAGCCGACATCGCCCCGACCGGCGGCGCGATCGACATCTCGTTGTCGTTCAGGATCACGATGAGGCGCGAGTCCATGGCGCCGGCATTGTTCATGGCCTCATAAGCCATCCCGGCGGACATCGCCCCGTCGCCGATCACCGCCACAACATTATGCTTCGAGCCCGCAAGATCGCGAGCCACAGCCATTCCCAACCCGGCGGAAATTGAAGTAGAAGAATGCGCCGCGCCGAAACAGTCGTATTCGCTCTCGGCGCGTTTGGTGAAACCCGAAAGACCGCCGCCCTGCCGCAAGGTGCGAATTCGGTCGCGCCGCCCGGTGAGGATTTTGTGAGGATAAGCCTGATGCCCGACGTCCCAGATCAACCGGTCGCGCGGGGTGTCGAAAACCGCATGCAGCGCCACGGTCAGTTCGACGACGCCCAAACCGGCGCCAAGATGACCGCCGGTCACCGCGACGGCGTTGATGGTCTCGGTCCGGAGCTCGTCCGCAACCTGTCGCAGCTGGTCGTCGGGCAATTTCCGCAGATCGTCAGGGGTCGCGAATGCGTCCAGCAGTGGGGTCGCAGAAGCAGAAGCCATTATTGGAACACCTTCGGTCGCTTGCATGGGGGGATAACGCAGTAGAGGACGCTTGGCTGCAACTCGGTGAACAAACCAGTGAATCACCGATGAACCAAAAGCAAAAAGCATACCCATCAATCACTTGGAGCCAAACTGTGGCATTGGCAACCCAAACCGGCATTAAAGCTTTATTTTCTGAGCATTTTGCCTAGCAAATGGCTGATTAGACACTGTGAATAGGAATAAAGCCCCCTCTCTGATGGCCCGATTGACGATGAAGTCAGTCGCAATCAGCATCCGCGCGCCCTGGATCACGATTCTTGTCTTCGCGTTACTCACGCTGGGATCAGCGGTCTATACGGCCCGAAATTTCAATATCAACACCGATATCAGCAACCTGATCTCGCCTCACATCGACTGGCGACAGCGCGAAATCGCGCTGGAAAAGGCCTTTCCTGCACGGGTTCATACCATCCTGGCTGTGGTTAATGCGCCGACCCCCGAGCTGGCCGCGCTTGCCGCCGACCGGCTGACCGACCGGTTGAAGGACAATCCCGCCCTTTTCCCGGAGGTCCGCCGTCCCGATGGCGGCGCGTTCTTCGAAAAAAATGCGCTTCTTTTCCTGCCGGTCGAGCAGCTCGGACAGACGCTCGGGCAACTACAGCAAGTCGCCCCGTTCGTGTCGATGCTGGCCCGCGATCCAAACTGGCGCGGATTGTCGCAGGCGACCCAGGCGGCGATGATCGGCGTGCAAGGGGGCCGATTGCCCCTCGATTCGCTGGCCCCGATTTTCGACCGGTTTTCGCAAACCTTCGAGGACGCCCTTGCCGGGCGGCCGGCGACATTCTCCTGGCAGGAGATGCTCACCAACGAAAAGTCGAAACCGGGCGATCTGCGCAAATTCGTCGATATCCTCCCGAAGCTTGACTACAGCGCGCTCGAGCCCGGCAAACAGGCCACCGATGCGGTCCGTCAGGCCGCGGCCGAGGCCAAGCTGAGCGCGGATTACCAGGCCCGCGTTCGGCTGACCGGCTCGGTTCCGATCGCCGACGAGGAGTTCGCCACCGTCAAGGAGGGCATGGTCCTTCACGGCATAGGTACCGTCGTCGTGGTGATGTTCATTCTCTGGCTCGCTCTCAAGTCGGGCCGCATCATCCTTGCGGTCTTCCTCTCGCTGGCGGGCGGTCTCGCCATCACGGCGGCCCTTGGCTTCCTGATGGTGGGCTCGCTGAACATGATTTCGGTCGCGTTCTTCGTACTGTTCGTCGGCCTCGGCGTCGATTTCTGCATCCAATACAGCGTGCGCTACCGCGACGAGCGCTATCACAAGGATGAACTGAACGCGGCTCTGGTCGATGCCGGGCGCGATATCGGCGCGCCGCTCGCGCTCGCCGCGGCAGCAACCGCGGCCGGCTTCCTGGCTTTCCTGCCGACGAATTATCAGGGCGTGTCGGAGCTCGGGCTGATTGCCGGCGTCGGAATGTTCGTCGCGTTCTTCATGAGCCTCACGGTGCTGCCCGCATTGCTCGCGGTGCTCGACCCTCCCGGCGAGAAGGAGCCGCTTGGTTTCGCGAGCTTCGCCGTGGCGGACAATTTCGTCGAGCGAAACCGCAAATGGGTCGTCGGGGTGACGCTCGGAATAGCCATCATCGGGCTGCCGCTGCTGTACTTCCTGCGCTTCGATTTCAACCCGATCAATCTGCGCAGTTCATCGGTGGAATCGATCGCGACCTATCTGGACCTGCGCCAGGACCCCAACACAGGCGCGAGCGCGATCAACGTCCTGACCGGTTCGGCAAAGGACGCCGAGATCGCCGCGTCAAAGCTGGCGAAGCTGCCCGAGGTCGAGCGGGTGATGTCGATCGCAAGCTTCGTTCCAGACGATCAGGAGGCGAAGCTTGCACTGATCAAGCAGGCCGCGGAAAGGCTGTCTCCGGCGCTGGACGCCGCGGCCGGTCCGGCCCCGGATGCGCGCGAGGCCGTGGAAATCCTGCGACAGACCGTAGCCATGCTGGACACCGCAGCACAGCAGCCGGGCGCCGGCGGAACAGCCGCCAAGCGGCTCGCCGGATTGCTACTCAAGCTGGCCGCCGCGCCGGACGCGGTGCGAAATGCGGCCGAACAGGCCGTCATTGTGCCGCTGAATTTCAAGCTGGCGCAGATGAAGATGTTCCTCCAGGCCAGTCTCGTTACCGTCGAGAACCTGCCGGCGGAACTGAAAGACGGGTGGATTGCCTCCGACGGCCGCTACCGGGTCGAGGTGTTCCCCAAGGGCGACCCGAACGACAACGAAACTTTGCGCAACTTCGCCCGCAAGGTCCTCGAGGTCGAGCCGAATGCGATTGGCGGTCCGATCTCGATCCTGAAATCCGGAGACACGATCGTGGTCGCCTTCATTCAGGCAGGTCTGCTCGCCCTGGTGTCGATTTGCCTCCTGCTCTGGATCGCGCTTCGCCGCGTCAACGACGTGATGCTCACGGTCGTCCCGCTGCTGCTTGCGGGCGTGATCACCATGGAGATATGCGTCCTGATCGACCTGCCGCTGAACTTCGCGAACATCATCGCCCTGCCGCTGCTGCTCGGCATGGGGGTCGCGTTCAAGATCTATTACATCATGGCGTGGCGCGAGGGGCAGACGAACCTGCTGCAGTCCAGTCTCACCCGTGCGGTGATCTTCAGCTCGCTGACCACCGCGACCGCGTTCGGCAGCCTGTGGATGTCGAGCCACCCGGGCACCTCGAGCCTGGGCAAGCTGCTGGCCTTGTCGCTGGTGACGACGATGTGCGCAGCGGTGCTGTTCCAGCCGGCCCTAATGGGTCGTCCCAGAGACGCCGTCGATCCGGGAACAGACGCTGGCGGTAAGGCCTGAGTCTGCGCCCGCCGGATCCTTGGCCTTCGCCTTGCTCTTCGGCTTGGCCTTGGCCGGGGCCGGTTCCTGAACCGGCTCCGTCGACCGCGCCCAGGTTTCGCCGCCGCAGAACAGGCCGCCCATGACGCAGCCCCGGACCTTCAGCGCGTTCTCCGATTCGAGGCTGACGCTGGCCTGATACATCTTGCCGTTTTGGGCGTTGTAGATCTGGCCGGCCCATTTGTCGCCGCCCGCCGGTTTCATGTCGATCAGGATCGGCAGGCCGAGGGTGTCGCGGGACCGCTTGGCGGGATCGGGATTTGAGCTGTCCTTGCCGCCGGGGTTCTTTTCCCAGCTAATGACGCCCCAGAGCGAACCGCTGCAAAACGCAACGCGGATGCGCGCTTCTCCATTCTCCACCAGCCAGTCCCCGGAGGGGTCGGCGGCCGAAACAGGTGCGACGGACAGACCCATCAGCACCGCAAGCAAAGCCATTCTTTTCATGCTATCTCACCTCGACGGCAAACGTGCGAATCCTGCTGCCTTCGAAACGTCGCAACCGGACCATAGCAACTCGATCTATGCTCGAACCAAAAAACTACGACATTGCGGCCATTTTTGAGGCGCGCGAAGCCGGCCGCTTCGATTTACATGGCCGCCACCTGAATGAGCAAATGGTCCGGGTACTCCGGACCATCGGCTACGATGTGGGGTTCCGGCGCGGCACCGGCCAGTATCTCTACGACCGGACCGATACCCGCTATCTCGATCTGCTCAGCGGCTTCGGCGTGTTCGGCATCGGCCGGAACCATCCGGCGTTGCGGACCGCGCTGGAAAGCGTGCTGGATGCTGACCTGCCCAACCTGGTGCAGATGGACGTTCCGGCGCTTGCCGGCGTTCTGGCCGAGCGGCTGCTGGCGAAGGCGCCCTATCTGGACAAGGTCTTTTTCGCCAATTCGGGCGCCGAGACGGTCGAAGCTGCGATCAAGTTCGCGCGCGCGGCGACCAAGCGCTCGAAGATCCTGTCCTGCGATCACGCGTTTCACGGCCTCACCTTCGGCGCCCTGTCGCTCAACGGCGACGACATCTTCAAGAAGGGCTTCGAGCCCCTGCTCGGCGATTGTGCGACCGTTCCCTTCAACGACCTCACCGCGCTCGAGACCGCGTTGCGGCGGCGGGACGTCGCGGCCTTCATCGTCGAACCGATCCAGGGCAAGGGCGTCCACATGCCGTCGCCCGACTATCTGCAATCGGCCGCCGATTTGTGCCGGCGCTATGGCGCCCTGTTCATCGCCGATGAAATCCAGTGCGGTCTCGGACGCACCGGCAAGTTCTTCGCCGTCGAGCATTGGGGCGTGCAGCCGGACATGATCCTGGTGGCCAAGGCGTTGTCCGGCGGACACGTGCCGGTCGGCGCGCTGCTGACCAGGAAGGACATCTTCGACCGCCTGTTCAACCGCATGGATCGCGCGGTGGTGCACGGATCGACCTTCGCCAAGAACGATCTGGCCATGGCGGCCGGCATCGCCACGCTGTCGGTCATCGATTCCGAACACATGGTGGAAAACGCCGCGCGCACCGGCGAGCGCCTGCTCGCATCTTTCCGCGCCATGACCGGCCGTCACGAAATGCTGCGCGAAGCGCGCGGTCTCGGCCTGATGATCGGCATCGAGTTCGGCGCACCGAGTTCGCTGAAGCTGCGCGCGTCCTGGTCGATGATCGAGGCCGCGAATAAAGGCTTGTTCTGCCAGCTCATCACCATTCCGCTGTTCAAGGACCACAAGATCCTGACCCAGGTCGCGGGCCATGGCAGTCACACCATCAAGATGCTGCCGCCCTACGTGATCACGGATGACGACTGCACCTGGATCGAAAACGCCTTCGACCAGGTGATCGGCGACAGCCATCGCGTGCCCGGCGCGATCTGGTCGCTCGGCAAGACGCTGATCGAGAACGCGATGGCGGCCAAGCGGGCGTCGTGAAGCGCGCACAATAGCCGCGCACGCCGCCTCTCGTCCGGTTTCGTCATGTCAAACAGCCACGGCTTATTGTTGCCGCGATGCGTTGCCGCATCCGGCGCGTGACAGTCACGCGTGGCGCAAATCGGCCATATCCGATTTGCGCGTGAGGGGCGGACGGCGCGCCGACAGACGCAGGGCCGTTCCTGAATGCTGCGAGGCTCTCACCGCGCAGCCGCCTCTCGGCGCACCGTCAAGCGGCGTTCTCATCCCGGCGCCGGGCCGCGCTTTGCCTCCATGCGCCTTGAACTGCGCATGGCGTCAGCCAGCTCCTGGCAGGGGTCCGTAGTGACCCCGGGCGGAGCCCCGGCGCCGCCCGAGTGCAAGCTTGCGAAGCTTGCCCGCAGGCGCCGCACCCTGCTCCGCCATCAAGAACGCCTCCGGACGGCGCCCCTCACCGAGCAGGGTGAGCGGACTATAGTCATAATAGGAATATTGTCAAATCCCGTATTTCCGCGATTCAGCGCCCGCCATTCACTGACGCGGGAGGCGCGGATCGTTGATACGGAGCCGCATGTGCCCTCACCGCGTCTTCGCGGCATAAGCCTCGAACGCGGCGCGCAGCGCCGCCGGCATTTCCACCGATCGCCGTGACTCAAGCGACATCATCGCGGTCACCGTCCGCGCCCGCAGCCGCTCGATCCCGTCCTTGTGGCCGACGATCACCAGCGTCAACGACGAGCGTCCGATTTTCTCGATCAGCAATGTCAGATCGAGTTTCTCGCCCATGCGGCTCGGGATTTTGAAATCGGTATCGATATGCACGAACGGAAAACCATGCTGATCGTGCAGGATCAGGTTGGCGTAATTGACCTTCAGCTCTTCGGTGTACCAATCCTCGATCAGCCCGTTGAACATATTGAAGTAATGCGGAAAATAAACGATGCCGGCGGGGTCGCAGTGCGAGAAGCGGATCTGGACCGTCCGCGTGAAGGCGCCCGCGGGCGCAGTGAACCGGGTTTCCTGCATGTCGACCGTCCCAATTGAATGTCCACCTCAGTAACATCCCGGCCGGCATCGGATCACCGGCTATCTGCTCATACCTGCCCTCAATCCCCGAGCCCGCCTGCACCTGGTTGATCGCAAATCACCGCGTGCCGCCTCGGCGCGCCGAGGGGCTTGCAACACCGGCGACAATGCGTCAGCAATTGAGGCCTGTCCGCGCAAGGATTGGTTGCATGGCTCACGACCACGACCACCATCACGACCATGACCACGATCACTCCGAACTCTCGGAGATGCAGGTGCGCGTGCGCGCGCTCGAGACGATCCTGATCGAGAAGGGCTATGTCGAACAGGCCGCGCTCGATGCGATCGTCGAGGCCTATCAGACCAAAATCGGACCGCGCAACGGCGCACGCGTTGTCGCCAAGGCGTGGACCGATCCCGCCTTCAGACAGGCGCTGCGCGACGATGCCACGGCGGCGGTGAATGCGCTCGGCAATGTCAGCCCGGTCGGCGCGCATCTGGTCGCGGTCGAGAACACGCCCGCTCGCCACAACATGGTCGTCTGCACGCTGTGCTCCTGCTACCCGTGGGAAATGCTCGGGCTTCCGCCGGTCTGGTACAAGTCCGCGCCCTACCGTTCGCGTGCGGTGAAGGACCCGCGCGGGGTGCTGGGCGATTTCGGCGTCACGTTGGCCGACGACACCGAAATCCGGGTTTGGGATTCGACCGCGGAAACGCGGTTCCTCGTGATCCCGATGCGTCCGGCAGGGACCGACGGCTGGAGCGAGGATCAACTCGCCGACCTCGTGACGCGCGATTCCATGATCGGCACCGGACTGGCGATTGCGCCAGCGGAGGCGAAACGATGACGCGCGTCGACAACCCGAGTGGCGTCCACGACCTGAGTGGCGTTCATGATATGGGCGGCGTCGCGGGCTTCAGCAAAGTCGAGCCGGAGCCAAACGAACCGGTCTTCCACGCACCATGGGAAGGCCGTGTCATGGCGATGAACCGCGCGATGGGCGCCAATGGCGGCCTCAACATCGACACGCAGCGCTTCGCCCGCGAATTGCTGCCGGCCGAGGTCTATCTGTCCAGCTCCTATTACCGGATCTGGCAACTCGGCATGGAGAATTTGCTGCTCGAACGCGGGCTGATCGCCGCGGACGAACTCGCGTCCGGTCACGCACTGAGGCCCGGACAACCGCTTCCGCGCGGACCGTTCACACGCGACGACGTGACCCGCGTGTTGACGCGCGGGCAATTCGAGCGTCCCTCGCCTGCCCCCGCCGCCTTCCAGCCCGGCGATCGCGTGCGCGCGAGGACGATAAACCCGCCGACCCATACCCGCCTGCCGCGCTACGTGCGCGGACATACCGGCGTGGTCGAGATCGTTCACGGGTGTCACGTGTTTCCGGACTCGGCCGCCATCGGCGATGGCGACAATCCGCAATGGCTCTACACGGTGGTGTTCGACGGCCGTGACCTGTGGGGGGCGGACACAGACCCGACGGTGAAGGTGTCGGTCGACGCCTTCGAGCCGTATCTGGAGCCTGCCTGAGATGACTTCGGATCAGACGGCGCTGGATCGGACCGCGGCACTGGCGGCGGCCGAGGCGATCCCGACCATTCCGCGGGACGGTGACGGGCCGGTGTTCCGCGAGCCCTGGGAAGCGCAAGCCTTTGCGATGACGCTCGCGCTCTACAAGCGCGGGCTGTTCACATGGCCGGAATGGGCCGATGCGCTGGCCGCCGAGATCAAGCGCGCCCAAGCTGCGGGCGATCCCGACACCGGCGAGACCTATTACCGGCATTGGCTGGCCGCGCTCGAAACGCTGCTCGCGCGCAAGGGCATCGCCGACGGCGACACGTTGCACCGCTATCGCCACGCATGGGAGCATGCCTGCCTTAGAACGCCGCACGGGCAGCCGATCGAACTGGCTGCGGACGATTTCGAACATTAGCGCGAACGATGGCGCGGCCGCTGGCGGCTCTCCGCTAATCCTGCCGCTGATACATGATGATCGAGAGATATTGCATCGGCGCGTTCAGCAATTTTTCCGGGCCGTGTCGCGCCGCCGCATCGAAGCACAGCGTGTCGCCGGGCTCCAGCACATAGCTGTCATCGCCATGGCGATAGCGCACCCGGCCCGAGAGCATGTAGATCAATTCCACGCCGGCGTGACGAAACTGCGTGTACGGCACCGCATCGTCCCGCAGCGTGATCAGATACGGCTCGACGACCACGTCGCCCTTCATGGAATTGCCGAGCAGATCGTAACGATGACCGGACTTGGTCCCGCGGCGCTCGATCCGCGCGCCCTGCCCCGCCTTCACGAAGGAGCAATGCCGGCGCTCTTCGCTTTCCGAAAACAGGCGCGTGATCGGCACATTCAGGCTGGCGGCGAGCGACTTGAGCGTGGCGAGCGAGGCGGAGATGGTGCCGTTCTCGATCTTGGACATCATGCCGGCCGAGACGCCGGCGGCGGCGCCAAGTTCGGCGACCGTGAGATCAAGCGATTTGCGCAGGCGGCGGACCTCCGCACCGATCGCGACCTCCAGCGATCGCGGTGCGTCCTCGGCCGGTGCGAGCGAGCCGGTCAGCAGGGTCGGTTCGGCCGCGACGGCCCTGGCGCTGCCTTTGACCGCCGGCCGTTTTCCCGATCGCTCCTGCTTTTCCCGTGCGCTCATGTCTGACCCGGATCCTGTAGAATTTGGTATAGCGCGATTTTCCTGTGGGGAATAATTAATTCTCACAGGTTGACGCGCGGAAAACGCGTCTCTAAGGTCGCGCCATTCGCGCCGGACCGGAGACCTTCGAGAATGTGCGGAATTGTAGGGCTTTTCCTGAAGTCCAAGGCGCTCGAGCCGCAGCTCGGCGCGATGCTCTCGCAGATGCTCGGCGTCATGACCGACCGCGGGCCGGACAGCGCCGGCTTCGCCGTTTACGGCGCGGGCGACGCCTCCCACGTCAAGCTGACGCTGCGTGCGGACAAGGGCGATGACGTCGACCTGATCGCGGCGGACTTGTCGAAGCATCTCGGCCAGACGCTGGCGAGTTCGAAACGGGGCAGCCATCTCGTCCTCTCGATACCGAACCACGATGAGCAGCAAGTGCGCGACTGGCTGGCCACCCATCGGCCGGACGTGCGCGTGGTCGGCACCGGCAGCCGCATGGAGCTGTACAAGGAAGTCGGCCTGCCGCGCGACGTGGCGAAGCGCTTCGCGCTCGACACCATGAGCGGCACCCACGGCATCGGCCACACCCGCATGGCGACGGAATCGGCGGTGACCACCGCCGGCGCGCATCCGTTCTCGACCGGCATCGACCAGTGTCTGGTGCATAACGGATCGCTGTCGAACCACAACGGCGTGCGGCGCTATCTGCAGCGCGACGGCCTCACCTTCCAGACCGAGAACGATACCGAAGTCGCCGCCGCGTATCTCACATGGCGGCTGCGCCAGGGCATGGACCTGAACGCGGCACTCGAAGCATCCCTGTCCGATCTCGACGGATTCTATACCTTCGTCGTCGGAACGGAGTCGGGCTTTGCGGTGCTGCGCGACCCGATTGCCTGCAAGCCTGCGGTGATGGCGGAGACCGACGATTACGTCGCCTTCGGCACCGAATATCGCGCACTGGTCGGCCTGCCCGGCGTGGAGCATGCGCGGGTGTTCGAGCCCGAGCCGGCCCGCGTCTATGTATGGGAGCGGCACTGATGTCGACCTTCGACCTTGCGACAGCACCGCTGCGCGAACTGAACGCGGCGCTTCATACGCTCAACGGACAGAGCAACGACACCCATTGGGAGGTCCGCAATCCGCTCGGCAAGCACGCGATTGCCGTCGGCATCGACGCGCCGGTGACGATCGAGATCGACGGGCATGTCGGCTATTATTGCGGCGGCATGAACAAGCAGGCGAAAATCATGATCGCCGGCAATGCCGGAGTTGGCGTCGGCGAGAACATGATGTCCGGCGAAATCCACATCAAGGGCGATGCCAGCCAGGCGGCCGGCGCGACCGGGCGCGGCGGATTTCTGGTGATCGACGGCAATGCCTCGGCGCGGTGCGGCATTTCGATGAAGGGCATCGACATCGTCGTGAAGGGTTCGATCGGGCCGATGAGCGCATTCATGGCGCAGGCCGGCAATCTCGTTGTGCTGGGCGATGCCGGCGAGGCGCTCGGCGATTCGATCTATGAGGCGCGGCTGTTCGTGCGCGGCGACGTGAAAAGTCTTGGCGCCGATTGCATCGAGAAGACGCCGACCGCCGCGGAGCGCGAGACGCTGGCTGCGCTGCTGAAGCGCGCGGGTTGCGAGGATGTCTCGCCCGACGACTTCCGGCTCTACGGCTCGGCGCGCAAGCTCTACAACTTCCACATCGACAACGTGTCCGCCTATTAACGTGTCCTCGTACTGAAGTCAGATCAGCCCATGAACGCGCCTGCCGGACCGCCCCGCACCACCCCTCGCCTATCGTCGACGTTCGATCCCTATTCGATTTCGGAAATCCAGCGCGCGGCCGCGACCGGCATCTACGACATCCGCGGCGGCGGCGCGAAGCGCAGGCTTCCCCATTTCGACGACCTGTTGTTTCTGGGCGCGTCGATTTCGCGCTACCCGCTCGAGGGCTATCGCGAGAAATGCGGCACCAATGTCGTGCTCGGCTCGCGCTTCGCGAAGAAGCCGATCGAGATCAAGATCCCCGTCACCATTGCCGGCATGAGTTTCGGCGCGCTGTCAGGGCCAGCCAAGGAAGCGCTCGGCCGCGGCGCGTCCGCAATGGGCACCACGACAACCACCGGCGATGGCGGCATGACGCCGGAAGAGCGCGAACACTCCTCGCAACTCGTGTATCAGGTGCTGCCGTCCCGCTACGGCATGAACCCGGACGATCTACGCAAGGCCGACGCGATCGAGGTCGTTGTCGGCCAGGGCGCGAAGCCCGGCGGCGGCGGCATGCTGCTCGGCCAGAAGATCACCGAACGCGTTGCCGGCATGCGGACGCTTCCGCCCGGCATCGACCAGCGTTCGGCCTGCCGGCATCCGGACTGGACCGGACCGGACGATCTCGAAATCAAGATCGAGGAATTGCGCGAGATCACCGACTGGGAGAAGCCGATCTATGTGAAGGTCGGCGCCAGCCGGCCCTATTACGACACGGCTTTGTCGGTGAAATCGGGCGCGGATGTGATCGTGCTGGACGGCATGCAGGGCGGCACCGCGGCGACGCAGGAAGTGTTCATCGAGAATGTCGGGCTGCCGATCCTCTCCGCGATCCGTCCCGCGGTGCAGGCGCTGCAGGATCTCGGCATGCACCGCAAGGTGCAGTTGATCGTGTCGGGCGGCATCCGCAATGGCGCCGATGTGGCGAAAGCTTTGGCGCTCGGCGCCGATGCAGTGGCGATCGGCAGCGCCGCGCTGATCGCGCTCGGCGACAACGATCCGCGGCTGGAAGACGAATACCGCAAGCTCGGCACCACGGCCGGCGCCTATGACGACTGGCATGAAGGGCGCGACCCCGCCGGCATCACCACGCAGGACGAGGCGCTGGCTGCGCGGCTCGACCCGGTGCTCGCGGGACGCAGGTTGGCGAATTATCTCGCTGTGCTGACGCTGGAAGCGCAGACCATCGCCCGCGCCTGCGGCAAAAGCCATGTCCACAATCTCGAGCCGGAAGATCTGGTGGCGCTGACGGTCGAGGCGGCCGCCATGGCGCAGGTCCCGCTCGCCGGGACCGACTGGATACCGGGCAAGACCCGATACTGACAGGACACGGCTCTGCACACGATCACGACTCGTTCCGACAATCCATCCCGTGCCGGGCATGCTGCGAAGGAATAAATCGAGGGGACTTCAATGGCGACGGATCTTGCGGCAGCCGCGAAAGAGCGCGGGATCAAGTATTTCCTGATCTCCTATACCGACCTGTTCGGCACCCAGCGCGCCAAGCTGGTGCCGGCCGCCGCGATCAAGGGCATGGCAAAAAGCGGCGCCGGCTTTGCGGGCTTCGCCACCTGGCTCGACATGACGCCGGCCGACCCCGATCTGTTCGCGATCCCCGATCCGGACAGTCTGATCCAGTTGCCATGGAAGCCGGAGGTCGGCTGGCTCGCCGCCGACCTGTGGATGGACGGCAAGCTGGTGGAGCAGAGCCCGCGTAACGTGCTGAAGCGCCTGATCGCCGACGCGGGCAAGCAGAAGATGCAACTCAAGAGCGGCGTCGAATGCGAATTCTTCCTGGTGACGCCCGGCGGCGACGCGATCTCCGACGACGCCGATCGCCAGAGCAAGCCCTGCTACGACCAGTCGGCGCTGATGCGGCGCTACGACTTCATCAAGGAATTATGCGACGCGATGCTGTCGCTCGGCTGGAATCCGTATCAGAACGACCATGAGGATGCGAACGGCCAGTTCGAGATGAACTGGGATTACGCCGATGCGCTGACCACGGCCGACCGCCATGCCTTCTTCAAGTTCATGGCCAAGTCGATCGCGGAGAAGCATGGCTATCGCGCAACCTTCATGCCGAAGCCGTTCCCGAACCTGACCGGCTCGGGCTGCCACGTCCACATCTCGCTGTGGGACGGAGAGACCAACCTGTTTGAGAAGGATGCGGCTGAGCTTGGCGTCTCCAAACTCGGCTACAACTTCATCGGCGGATTGATGCATTCGGCCGATGCGCTGTGCGCGCTCACCAATCCGACCGTGAACTCCTACAAACGCATCAACGCGCCGCGCACATTGTCGGGCGCGACCTGGTCGCCGAACACCGTCACCTATACCGGCAACAACCGCACCCACATGATCCGCGTGCCGGATCCCGGCCGTTTCGAACTGCGGCTGCCGGACGGATCGGCCAATCCGTATCTGCTGCAGGCCGGCATTCTTGCGGCGGGTCTCGACGGCATCAAGAACCAGCGCGATCCCGGCAAGCGCCTCGACATCAACATGTATACCGACGGGCATACGGTGAAGGACGCCAAGCGCCTGCCGCTGAACCTGCTCGACGCGCTGCGCGCGTTCGAGGCGTCACCGGTAATGAAGGATTATCTCGGCAGCTTCGTCCCGGCCTATGCCACGCTCAAGCATGGCGAATGGAACGACTATGCCCGCCACCTGACGCAATGGGAGCGCGACACCACGCTCGACTGCTGACGGCACAACGACTGACCAACCTTTCGAAGCGAACTACCGAGTGCTATTGCGGACACAGCGGCGATCCCGCGAGGGGGAGGCTTACAATGTCCGACGCGCTCAAGACGGCGCCGACGCATACCAATCTCAATGTGCCCTTGCCGCCCGAGACGGCGCTGGCCTGCGAAGCCACGGGCGTCGCCAAGGCCGGACGGGATGCGATCGGGCTTCTCGTGTTGGGGCTGTTGGCCGGCGCCTTTATCGCGCTCGGTGCGGTTTTCATGACCGTGGTGCTGACCGGGGCCGGCGACCTGCCTTGGGGCGTTGCGCGGCTGCTCGCCGGGCTGGTGTTTTCGCTCGGCCTGATCCTGGTGATCGTCGGCGGCGCGGAATTGTTCACCGGCGATTCGCTGATGATCGTCGCCTTTGCCAGCCGGCGCATCGGCCTTGGCGCGCTGCTCCGCGCTTGGACGCTGGTCTATCTCGGCAACATCGCCGGCGCGATCGGGACCGCCGTGCTGATGTTTCTGTCGGCGCAGCATGAATTCAACGGCGGCGCTGTCGGCAGCACGGCGCTGACGATCGCGGCAGCGAAGGCGGCCCTGCCGACTGTGCAACTGTTCTTCCTCGCGGTGCTTTGCAACGTCCTGGTCTGTCTCGCGGTCTGGATGTCCTTCGGCGCCCGCAGCATCGCCGACAAGATGCTGGTGATCGTCCCGCCGGTTGCGGCTTTTGTCGCGGCCGGATTCGAACACTCGATCGCGAACCTTTATCTCCTGCCCTACGCCCTTGCGATCAAGGCCTGGGCCGCACCGGACTTCTGGGCTTCGATCGGACAGACTCCGGCTGCATTTTCCGGGCTGACCATCGGCGCATCCCTGCACAATATCGTCGTCGCCACCATCGGCAATCTGATCGGCGGCAGCCTGATGGTCGGCGGTGTGTACTGGTTTGTTTACCTGCGACGCCGGCAATAAGACGAGCGATGGCGTTTGGCGCGGTTGTGGCGGCTGTCGATTGGTATCTCGCAACGATCACGAGCCTCGCGCTGCGATCTCGCCGATCATCCGACCGCACCGCATGTGCTTGATCTGGATCAAGCGAAGTCGATCTGTCACGCGGCATTTTGCGCCGTTGTGACATCTGCCTGATCAATCCATTCGGGAGATCGGTGAAATCCGGTTGCCATTCGGAGATGAGGCATGAACTTCAAGGATGCTTTACTTGTACTGACCAGCTATCCGGATGCAACCTTGCCGGCCAGCATCGATCAGGCCACCGCGCTGGGTACCGCACTCGGCACGCGGCTGTCGGCCATCGCGTTTGATATTGACGTCAGGGTGCCTGGCGGCAGCAATTTCCTCGCCGATATGCTGCTGGACCTGCCCAACATGATCGCGGCCGAGAAGCAAAAGGCCGCCGCCAATGCACGCGAATTGCTGGACGCATTCGAGGTCGCGGCAAAGCGAAGCGGCATCTTTCACGAGCGGATTCTCGACCGCTGCCTGATGACACTCGTGCCGGACCGGCTCACCGATCATGCACGCCTTCGCGACCTCACCATCATTCCGCTTCGCGACGGTGACAGTATCGAGCACGCTTACGCCGAGTCGATTATCTTCGGGTCCGGCCGCCCCTGCATGATCCTTCCCGATCCCACCCGCTACGACCGGCAACCGGCGCTCGACACCATTGCGATTGCCTGGGATTTCAGCCGACCCGCCGCGCGCGCGGTCGGCGACGCGCTTCCCATTCTGCAGCGGGCGAAGACGGTGCGCGCCGTGACGGTCACACACGAGAAGTCGATCGCAACCGTCGCCACGAAGGAGCAGCTCGCCACGCATCTGAACATGCATGGCGTCACGATCACCTTCGACATTGTCGAAGCGGACGGCCGCGAGATCGGCGATCTGTTCAGCGACTATGGCACTCAGTCCGTCGACCTGCTGGTGATGGGAGCTTATGGGCACTCCCGCGTCCGCGACTTCGTTCTGGGCGGCGCCACCAAGAGCATGTTGCGACAGCCGCCGATCCCGCTGTTTCTATCCCATTAACGGAAGTTCGAGGCGGCGGCTCACGCCGCCACCTTTGTCTCCACCTTCGGCATGACCTCCTCCTTGAACAGACGCACGCTGCGACGAAGCTGCGGCATGTTCTGGAGATCGATCAGGAACCCGCACATCATCAGCCCGACGCCGGCATCGGCAAAATCGCGCATCTGGCGCGCGACCGATTGCGGGCTGCCGAAGATCATGTCGTCGGGATTGCGGGCAATGGCCCCGCTCGGGTTCTTTTCGAAAAAGGCGTCGGCCTCGCGCTTCGCCTGATCGTCGGTCTCCGCCACGTGCACCGCCTTGCCCACGCCGGTCCATTCCTTGGCCAGCCGGATCGTCTCCGCATCGTGGCCGGAGGCTTCCAGTGCGGAGTGATAGCTCGCCATCTGCGCGCTGGCGATATCGAGTTCCTTGATCGCCGTGAAGAGCGGCCATCCACGTGCCGCGGCGTCGGCAATGGCCGCGGGATTCATCACGGTCGCGCGTGCCAGGATGGGACGCGGCTTGCGGAACGACGACGGGTTTACCGCGACATCAAGCCGCCCACGATCCGAGCCGACCGCGAATTCCAGCGGTCCATTGGCGCCGTCAAAGGCCCAGATGTCGAGGACCGTTCGGATGCCCTGCTCGTACAATTCGTTGCGCTGGGTGAGGTCGCGCCCGAACGCGACCAGGTCGGTCTCCTTGAAGCCCGATCCGAACACGACGACCAGGCGTCCCGCGTTGAGCTGGTCGATCAAATTGCAGGATTCCACCAGCCGCAAGGGATGATGGATCGCCGGGTTCACCGTGGCGAGAATGAGCGTGGCCTGCTTGAGCCGGGGCGCCAGCGCCGAGGCGAACAGGAGCGAGTTCTGATAGCCCTGGTTCTCGTGGAGATGATGCTCGGTCAGGGAGATGGCGCTGAAGCCGCTTGCATCGGCGTCGAGGGCGAGGTCGGTCAGGCAGTTGAGAAGCGGAAGTTCGTCTTTCTTGTCGTGAATTCGAGTGCTGAGGTGCATGCAGAATTTCATGGCAGTGCGTCACATCCATTGTTCTTGTCAAACCGGACCCGGCGGCCACCGCTACCACAGGTGACGGCGCTGTCTGCAACATTTTGTCCAGACTGGAATGTCTCCAGGACGATCGGAACCGCGGGCCGCAGTGGGCAGCAACCGGCCCCGTGGGCAAGCCCTATCCGGACCGGGCGCGCACCAGTCCCGCCGACACCGCGCGCTCGACTGTGCGTCTTCCATCGGACCGACGGCTGCGGCCGCCGCGCGACGACTAAATATTGGGCGGCAGCAGGGGCGACCGCACGTCGGAACAGCATCGTCCTCGGCATCCGCCGAGCGTAGGCGGCCGATCATGCGATCTGAGCAATCACGCCGGTTCGGTCACCCCGATGGATCGCCAATCGCCCTAGTCGGACACCGGGATGACCGGCAGCAAAAGATGCGACGGATGTATCTCGTCGTGATGCACTTTGTGCAAAACCGTGCGATGCGACCCGATGTGATAGGGGAAATATTCGATATTGGTCGCGCCCCCGACGCCGGTCGGCACATCCATGCAGGCGATGTCGAGGCAAATGCGGTGGCCCGCCTTGAACATGTTCGCGGCCGCCATGATCTCGATCGAATACTCGACCACCTCGCCGGGTTTCACCGGCTTTTTCGATGCACGCGTCAGTTTGTGCCAGGGCTTCCAGGATTTTGAGCGCTTCGGATCGAGTTCACGCATCGACGCTTTCAGCCAGCCGCGCGTGACCTCGCGTTCGGGGAGATTGCCCGGCACGTTGCGCTCGTTGTCGCGCGCGGTCCGCACCGAGACGTCGGGGCCGAGATCGCTGATCGCGACAATCCAGTTGGTATCCTCCTGATCGATCGAGGCGAACAGGTTCAGCACCATCGGGCCTGCCACCAGCGTGTCCTTCGGCATCGGCTCGCTGACATAGCGAAGGCGTTGCACCTCGTTGGTCTGGGTGATCGGCATCTGCACGAAGGCGTCGGGCGCCAGCCGTCCGTCATTGCTCGAGGGCAGGAAGGGCTCCGGCCGCAGCCGGCCCCAGCTCGTCAGATAGAGCTTGGTCCATTGCGTTTCCGGGAGCGGCCAGTCGCCACCGCTGCGCCAGGCATTCTCACCCATCACCCAGTATTTCACCGGCGGCTCGTCCATGATGCCGGTGTCGAGTTTCTTCAGCCAGTAGTCGTACCAGCGCAGGATCTCGCGATGGAAGGAATGGAAGGGCCGTTCCAGATGCGACGGTCCGCCGAAGGCGAGCTTCTTCGGCGAGGTGATATTGCGGAACCAGTTCTGCGCGCCGTTGAGATGGGTCTTGTAGCCATAGGCATACCAGCCGGAGCCGGTATAGGCCGGGATGCTGATCTTCGCGAAATCGGCTTCGGCCTTCTCGACGATCTCTTCCTTGTCGTAGGGATGAATCAGGAAATCGAAGATCGCCGGCAGGTGCTGCCCCTTCTGGGTCAGGATGTTGTAGACATGCGGGTAGATCTTGAAATCCGGATTGGCCATGGCCTCGCGCCACAGCGCCTCGCGTTCCGGCGGCAGATCGCCCGGCTGGCCCTTGTTCTGATGCGCGACCAGATTGATCGACAGCAGATAGCGGAACAGGTGCAGCACGCCGCCGTGATATTCCTCGCGGAAACTGCCGAGCGTGCCATAGGCGCCGCGCGGATCGAACGGGAAGATCGCCTTCAGTGACGGCGGCTGCTGCTTGGCCGCATTGAACTGCTCGGCGCCGAATCCGGAAATCCCGATCATGCCGACCTGGCCGTCACACCAGGGCTGGCTGGCTATCCACTCTATCAGATCGTAGCTGTCGAATTCGCGCGAGCCGCCGCCCTCGGCCTTGCCGATCCCGCGCGGCGCGCCGATGACATGAATATATCCGCGCGAGGTGAGAAAGCGGGTATCGCCGGCCTCAAGCCAACCGGTCCACATCGAGGCCCAGGACGGCTGCGGTGTCAGGGCGTCGGCGATATCCGGCGCCTGCAGGTCCTTGTTGTAGATCGCGAAAGCCAGAAGCGCCGGCAACTTCTGCTTGGTGTCGGGGCGGAACACATCGACGGAGATATGCACGCCGTCGCGCATGCGGACCTGGATGTCGCGCTCCTCGATGAAGCCCTCGTATTCCGGTGCACGATCGTATTGCGTCGGAAACTCGTCTCCCGTCGACGTCAAATAGGAGGTCGCGATCCTGCTCATGCGGCGAGCCTTGGCAAGGTCGTGAGATCAAGCACGAGATCGTCGGAAGGCGCCTCGTCCTTGCGGTGGAAGTCGACGGCCAGAAGCGCGCCGCTGGCCGGGCAGTAATGCACCGTGCAACGCAGATCGGCATGCAGATCGATGCGGTAGCGCTCGGGCAGCTTGTCGAAGGTGACCGACTTCGCGCCTTTCCGCCAATTCGTGCTGCCCGTCGACAGAATATAGCCTGCGCGCGACACGACATGAGTCCCACGATCATCCTGCGCGACAAGCAGGTTTTCGCTCAGCGAGCCGATCGGCTGCGACGCGCAACGCCGTGCCGGATCGGTGTCAAAATGACCGACGCGGGATTTACGAATCGCTTCGCGCTGGCGCTCGGTCGCGGCATCGTCCACGCCGGAACCGTTGACCACCACGCCATAAATTTCACGCGCGGTTTCCTGGGTCACCGCACCGGATTTCACGTCGCGTATCACCGCGTCGGGTTCGCGCTCCAGCGGGTCCCCCCAACCGCCGCCGCCCTGCCAGATCACCGAATAGATATCGCGGTTTGTCATCGGCATCAGGCCGGGCTTCGGACCGAAGCGCTCCCACTTGCCGCTCTCATTCGGCCGGCCATTCTCGATCGATCCCCATCCCATCGACTGAACGACGGTCGAACCAGGCCAGCCGCCAGCGAGGCCCGCGGTGTTCGGGGATTCGGCGCCGTGCGTCATGACCAGCGCCATCGCCTTTTCGATGCCGCCGAGTGTCAGCGCCACTTCCGCGCTCAGGCCGCCGCGATGCTTGCCCGCGCCGCCGGTATCCGACACCAGCCGCCGATGCAGATAGAACAGCGGCACCGCCTGCTCGTTGCGCTCGACATCGGCGATGCAGGAGACCGGCGATGTGATCGGGCCGCCGGCATCGATGCCGTCCTTGGTCGCGAAGGCGCCCGATCCCGCGGCGAGCGGATCCATCAAATGGAGGCCGAACGGCTCGCCATACTGGTTGATCCCGCCGAGATTGAAGGTCGCCATGCAGCCGTCGCTGATGCATTGCGCGCGATACCGGTATTTCGGCGACGTCGCGAGCAGCTTGTTGAGCGCGGCCATCGAAGCGTTGCTGACCGACCAGATCGTCTCGACGGTCGCCGACCCGACCGGCGCCGGGAACTGCGCCGTGCAAATGAGGCCGTCCGGCGCCACGATCTTCACCGGCGCCAGCAGGCCCTGATTCCACTGAATGTCGAAGCCGAGCGTGGTCAGCACGCCTCCGGCGCATCCGCCCGTCAGCCCCGAACGCGTCGCATTGATGAAGCCCGGAGCCTGCTTGCTGGACCCGGAGAAATCGAGCGTGAGGCTGTCGCCCTTTTTGATCGCCTTGCAGTCGATCTTGTAAAGCACGTTGCTGTGGCCGTCATGCTCGATGAAATCCGCGGCATGCGTGACGCCATCCGGCAATTCCCGGAGCCGCGCGCGCAGGCGCGCCTCGGATGAGGCGATCATCCGCTTCATCACCTCGGTCACGACCTTTGCGCCATAGCGTGAGACGAGCTCCGTGACCCGGCGGCGCGCGACGTTCACGGTGGCGATGAAAGCGCGGATATCGAGGCCGAGCTGATCCGGCAAACGAGAGGCCGTCACGATCATCTCAAGGACGTCCTCGCGCATCTCGCCCTGATCGACGAGCTTCACGCAAGGGATCCGGATGCCCTCCTGCCAGACTTCCTTGGCCTTGGGACACCAACTCGCGAAATCCATGCCGCCGACATCGGTCTCGTGCGCTTCGACGCCGGCCCAGGCTATGATTTCGTCACCCGCATAGATCGGGCCGATCATCTGCACGTCATTCTGGTGCAGCGCGCCGATGTAAGGGTCGTTGCCGATGAAGATGTCGCCATCCTTCACCTTGAGCTGCGGCTTGCCATTGATGTGGCGGATGACCTCGCCGCAGACCGGAGCCTGGAACGACACCTGGAAACCCATCGACACGACCGCGCCATCGGGAAGAAAGATGCCGGTGAAGAAGTCCGAGGCTTCGGTGACGGTCGGGGAGCCTGAGACCGCCTGCAGGGCGATCCGCATCTCGTCGGAGATCGCGACCAGCCGGTTACGGATGACCTCGAAAGTAACGGCGTTGATCTCGCTCATGATGCGAGCCTCACATGAATGTTGCCAAAGGAATCAGCCTTCGCGCTGGCGCCTGGCGGCACTACGACGCTCTGGCCAGGGAATTCGATGATGGCCGGCCCGTGCGCGGTCTCGCCGTCTTTCGGGAAGGACGTGCGATAAATGACGGTCTCGACCGATGTCTTGGCGTCGCGGAACACCACGCTGCGTTTACCCCGCGGCTCGAAGCGCTCGCCCTTGGTCGCGAGCGCCGGCGGCGGCAGCGCGCCGGTGCCCATGACGCGGACGGAAATCAGTTCGTAACCGGCATTCGAGAAGGCCGCGCCTCGCCCGAACAGCAACTCGTATTGCTTCTCGAAGGCGCCGGTGACCGCCTTGAAGGTATCGAGCGTGAAGTTGTCACCCTCAAACGGAATATCGAGATGGTTCGTCTGGCCCCGGAACTTGATCGCGACGAAACGCTCGACCTTGATCCCGCTTTTCGGTCCGGCAAGTGCCAGATTGTTGCGGACTTCCTCGGTTGCGGCTTTGACAGCATTCGAGACGTGGGCAAGCTGCTCCGGCGTTGGTGTTGCGCCCGGCGAAATGCGGGCATAGGCCGGGCGCTCCGCGGTGAAGCCGAGATCGGAATTGCCGGTGCCGTAAGCAGATTCTGCGGTCGCCGCGGCTGGCACGACGAAGCTGTTCAGGCCAAGCTCCTCGCCAAGCACCCAAGCATGCGACGGGCCCGCACCACCATTGGCCAGCAACGTGAAATCGCGCGGATCGTAGCCGCGCTCGATGGTCATGCGGCGAAGAAGGTCCGCCATCTTGCTGTCGAGGATCTGCCGGATGCTCCAGGCTGCCTCGATCACGCTCATGCCGAGCGGCTTGGCGACATGGTCGTCGATCGCACGCCGCGCCGCCTCGACATCGAGCTTCATGCGGCCGCCGATAAAATTGTCGGGATCGAGCACACCCAGCACCAGATCGGCATCGGTCGCGGTCGGCCGTGTCCCGCCGCGTCCATAGCAAGCCGGCCCGGGGTTGGCGCCCGCACTGCGCGGACCAACACGCAACTCTCCGAATTCCACATAGGCAATCGAGCCGCCACCGGCGCCGATGGATTCCACATCGATCGAATGAACGCGGATATCCGCCCCGGCCACAGCAATCTCCGTCCGCATGATCGGCTTGCCCGACACGATCACGCCGACGTCGAAACTGGTGCCGCCGATATCCATGGTGACGATGTTGTCAAAACCGGCTTGCGCGCCAGTCGCACGCGAGCCCATTACGCCGCCGGCAGGCCCTGAAAACAATGCGAAAGCCGGGCGATCATTGAGGACAGCAGTCGGCAGCACGCCGCCGGCACAGGTCATCATCAGCACCGGGACTTTCATGCCGGCCGTTTGCAACTTTGCTTCAAGGCTCGATAGATAACGTCCCGCGAGCGGGCCGAGCGCAGCATTGCCTGCTGTGGTGGACATGCGCGCGTATTCGCCGACGCCCGGCGAAATCTCGTGCGAGCAACTCACGAACACGCCCGGCAATTCTTCCAGCACCAGATCGCGCAACCAGCGCTCGTGCGAAGGATTGTGGGTGGACCACAACGTGCAGATCGCCACCGCCTCGATGTTGCGATCCTTCAGCTTGCGAATTTCCGCGCGTGCGCCTGCCTCGTCCAGCGGCTTGACCACATTGCCTTTCACGTCGATGCGCTCGTCGACCTCGATGATCATGTCGCGCGGTACCAGCGGCGGGATGCGGTTTCGCAGATAGGCGTCGGTACGCTCCATCTCGTTCATGCCGGACGTCTGGCGCTTCAGGCGCCCGATCTCGAGCGTATCGCCGAAGCCCCTTGTGGTGATCACCGCGGTGCGCGCGGCATTTCCGGTGAGCAGAGCATTGAGTCCGACCGTCGTACCGTGCCCGAAGCGTTCGATCTGGGAACAGAACGCCTCAAAGCCGAGACCGTACGCGTCCGCCGCCAGCTGCAACCCGTCGATCACGCCGCTCAACACGTCGGCCGTGGTCGGCGATTTGAATACGCGCGTCTGTCCATCGCCGGCAGACACCCAAATGTCCGTGAAGGTACCGCCCACATCCGTGCCGATGAAGAAACGCAACGCTCTCTCCCCGTGCCCGCACATTTTGTTGCGGTGCCACAATTGTCGTTTTCCCGAAGGCGCGACAATGCCTGCAAACTTTTTGCTCGCATCGACCGCGCAATTGCACTAGAGTTGAACAACTGTACAAGTGATCTGTCAATGGGTTTGCGATGGCCGGCAAGACCAAACGTAACGGCGACCAGACGAGAACCGCCATTCTCGACGCGGCGGAATATCTCTTTGCCGCGGCAAGCTTCGATATCGTTTCGATGCGCGATGTGGCGGCAAGAGCCAAAGTGCCGCTCGGCCTGATCAACTATCACTTCGAGAGCAAAGAAAAGCTGTTCGAGGCGATCATCGCCCGGCGATCCGACGAACTGAATGTCCGCCGTCGCGATGCGTTCGCAGCGCTACAGGGAAAGCCCGATTTGCGACAGGTGGTCGATATATTCCTGCGTCCGTATCTCGACCTGATGCTGGAAGGCGGACCGGGTTGGCGCGCCTATGGACGTCTGCTCGCACAGACGGGTCAGGCCAATCGCTGGACCCGGCTGATCACGCGGCACTTCAAGGAGACGCAAGACATCATTCTGAATGCGCTGATCGAGGCAGAGCCGCGTCTCACACCGGAGGCCGCGGCGCGCGGATATGTGCATCTCGTTTCGATCATGTTCGGGATTTTTGCCGCTAACGATCTGTTGGCCGTGATCTCGAAGCGGGCCTATGACAGCCGCGATCTCAAGCGCGCCTACGACTTCGCGCTGCCATTTTTGACCGGAGCCTTTGAGGGGCTTGCCGCGGCGCAGGCCGCCGCACCAGCGCGAAAGGTCCTGCGCGCATAATCCAGTCTAACAGTGGACCAACATGACGCGGGACAAGCCCGCGCAAGACATCAAACGGGAGGATAGGATGAGGAAATATCTGGCAATTGCGCTTGCGGGCGCCTTCATGCTGGCACTGGCAGGACAGGCAAGCGCCCAGAAGAAAGTCACCTTCGGGCATCAGCAGATCTTCGATCTCGCACCTATCCTGCTCGCCCAGCAAAAGGGCTTCTTCGCAAAACACGGCCTCGAAGTCGCACTGAAACCGATCCCGCTCAACTCGCAGAACCCTGCGGCGCTCGAAGCGGGCGAAGTCGATATTGCGATGCCGACTGCATCCGTTCTGCTGCAGGCGATCAATGGCGGGCTCGATACCGTTGCCGTCTCCGGCTATACGGAAACCGTCAAGGACGACAGCAATTTCGGCATCGTGGTGCGGCCGGAAGCCAACATCAAGCAGCCCTCGGATTTCATCGGCAAGAAGGTCGGCGTACCAGGCCTGAATGCATTTCTGCATGTGATGTTCCGCGAATGGCTGACGATGAAGGGCGTGGACTGGAAGAAAGTCGAGTTCGTCGAGGCGCAGTTTCCGCAGATGGAAGGTATTCTGAAGTCGGGTTCTGTGGATGCCGTCGTCGCGATCCAGCCCTTCATGTCGCGCATCATCGGAACCAAGACCGGCGAGTTGCTCGCTAACTTCATTCGCGATATGCCAGCCGGCATGAGCATCACGGTGTTTGCGAGCAAGAAGGGGTGGGCCGACAAGAACCAGGATTCGATCAAGGCATTTCGCGCCGGCTTTGACGAAGGCGCTGCCTACGCGCATGCGAACCCGGACGAAGCGCGCGCGACCGTTGCAGCTTTCCTGAAACTGCCGCCACCTGCGGTGGCGTCGGTGGCGATCCCGAAATTCGATTCCAAGCTCAGCGACAAAAACCTCGCACCGTGGATCTCGATCATGAAGTCGCAAGGCATGATCCGCGGCGACGTCAATCTCAAGAACGTCATCGCTCCCTGATTCGAGGACCGAACATGGCCACCACCATGACACTGCCCGACCAGGTTTACCTGGTCGGTTCTATCGGCCTCGACAATGTCGACGAAATCTTCCGCACTGTCGGCGGCAAGATCGGCCGAAGATTGAAGCGCGTTCCAGACGGCGAGATCGGTCCGCGCCGACTTTGGGCGAGCTTCCAATATCCCCTGTTGCGATCGACCCCGTTCCTGCGGCCCGATCCCGGCGGCACCGTGCGTGCGACCTCGAAATTTCCGATGCTGGCTCTCGCCGAGGGCGTAACGGCGGACGAGATTTCGTTCGGCGAGCTCGGCTATGCCCGCGAGGCGCGCGCCTCCTATCTCGACCTGCAGGCCGCCAAGAAGCGTGGTGATTTCCCCGAGCATGTCCGGCTTCAGGTCTGCCTGCCGACGCCGTTCGGCGTGATCTACGCCTTCGTCGTACCGCGCGACGTGCAGGAGGTCGAAAGAGCCTATGAGCGCGCGATGATCGCGGAAGTAAAAGCGATCTGCGACGCGATCCCGCATGAGCATCTCTGTATCCAGTGGGATTTCTGCCACGAGATGATCGTGCTCGACGGCCAGCCGCAGGACTGGTTCCCGCCGCAAGGCGCCTCGCAAGCTGAGATCATGGAGCGGATGAAACGAATCTCCGCTGCCGTATCTCAGGACGTCGAGCTCGGCATACACTTCTGCTACGGCGACTTCGGCGCCAAGCACATGATCGAGCCGAAGGACGCCGGCCGCATGACCGATGTCGCAAACGACATGGCCGGCGCAGTGACGCGCCGGATCGACTACATGCACTTCCCGGTGCCGATCGAGCGCAGGGATGCCGGCTATTTCGCACCCTTCACCGGCCTCAAGCTGAAGCCCGAAACCGAGATCTATCTCGGGCTCGTGCACGCGGCCGATGGCGTCGACGGCGTGGTCAAGCGCATCGACACCGCACGCGCTTTCGTGCCGAAATTCGGCATCGCGACCGAGTGCGGCATCGCACGCGCCCGCAAGCCGGATCTGGTGCATACGATTCTCGACACCTATGCCGGTGCGTCCCGCAACCCGAATTGAGGCCGCCTTGGGCATACTAAATCCGAGCGGCGGCGACGTGCTGATCGCTTTCGACAATGTCGACCTGTCGCTCGGCGGACGTCCGATCCTGGCGGGGATCGACGTCGCCGTGCGAAAGGGCGAGTTCCTGTCCATCGTCGGCCCCTCCGGCTGCGGCAAGACGTCCTTGCTCAATCTTGCTGCCGGCCTGCTGATGCCGACCGCAGGGCACGTCACTTATGACGGGAAGGCGGTCGCGGGTCCACGCCAGGAAATCGCGATCGTGTTTCAGGACTATGGCAAGGCACTCCTTCCCTGGCGCACGGCGTCGGGAAATATCGCGCTGGCGCTCGAGGCCATTCGGCTGCCGAAGGCGGAACGCGAAGCACGCATCGCGGAATTGCTCGACCTGATCGGACTGTCCGAGCACGCCGCGAAATTCCCGAACCAGCTCTCGGGCGGAATGCAGCAACGCTTGCAGATCGCGCGCTGCCTCGCGCAAAATCCGAAAGTGTTGCTGATGGACGAGCCGTTCGGCGCGCTCGACGCGATGACGCGGCAGGCGCTGCAGGACGAGGTACTCTCGATCGCCGCGCGCACCGGCGCGACCGTTTTGTTCATCACCCACGATCTGGAAGAAGCGATCTATCTCGGCGACCGCGTGATCGCCATGCGGCCCAATCCCGGGACCTTCGAGGTCTCCTTCACGATCGACCTGCCACGTCCGCGCGATCAGCTCACCACCCGCGAACTGCCGGAATTTCTTCGGCTTCGCCGCGCATTGTTCGACGTGATCAAGGAGGTCGAACATTGAGCGAGGCCAAACGAGGGTTTGACTGGCGCGGGCTCGTCATCCCGGTGGGCTTCGTCGTCGCGGCGGAGATCGCCTCGCGCGTCACGCGTTTTGACGACTCGCTGCTTGCCCCGCCTTCGGCGATCGTCGCTGCCTTCTGGACTGCTTTGCTGGACGGCACGCTCCTGCAAGCAACCTTCGCCACGCTCGCAACGACGCTTGCCGGCCTCGCGCTCGGCACCCTGCTCGGCCTTGTTGCCGGTATCCTGCTCGGCCTTGTTCCCACCGCGGAGCGGCTCATGGAATTCTCCATCGAGGCCTTCCGTCCAATTCCCGCAGTCGCGCTGATTCCGATCGCGCTGCTGGTGTTCGGGTTCGGCTATCGCATGGAGATCGCGATCGTCGCCTTCGCCGCATTCTGGCCAATCCTGGTTCTGACTCGCGCCGCGGTCGGTGGCGTTGAACCGAGGCTCCTTCAGGTGGCGCACGCACTCGGATTTGGTGTCGCGTCGCGCATTTGGAAGATCGTGCTGCCGGCGGCCCTGCCCCGGATCTTCGTTGCTTTCCGTCTCGCCGCCGGCATCGCGCTAATCGTGGCGGTCACGGTCGAGATCGCCGCCAACCCGCTCGGTCTCGGCTACAACATGATCCTCGCGCAACAAACACTGCGTCCCGAGCTCATGCTGGCATTGCTGGTGTGGCTCGGAATCCTGGGATGGGGGCTCAACCGGCTCCTCCTGTGGTCCCAGTTCCGGTTTTTCGGTCCCGCTGCAGCAATCCGGATCGAACGATGATGCAGTGGCCTTCCCCCTCGCGCATAGGCTGGCTGCTGGCGAGCATCGGCGTCGGTTTTTTGTTCGTGCTACTCTGGCATTTCGTGGCGCAGGCGCGGCTGGTGTCGCCGGTGTTTCTGCCGGGCCCGGAGCGGGTCTGGGACGCCTTGGTCTACGGCCTCACCGAAGGCGACCTCGCGGCCAAGACCCTGCGCACCGTCGAGCGCATGATCTATGGCTGGCTGCTGGCATCCCTGATCGGGATTCTCCTCGGCGCCATGATCGGTATTTCCGAGACGGCCCGCGCCTATTTCGAGCCGACCCTGGAATTCCTGCGCCCTCTCCCGGCTTCGGCGATGATGCCGGTCGCGATCGTGTTGCTCGGCCTATCCGATTCAATGGTGCTCGCCGTCATCGCGTTCGGGGCGTTGTGGCCGATGTTGCTGGCGACCGTGCATGGCTTCGCCGCCGTCGAGCCGCGGCTCTATCAAGTCAGCCGCGCGCTTGGCATGTCCCGTCTCGCCGTAATCTGGAAGATCGCTCTGCCCAGCGCCCTGCCCGATATCATGGCCGGCATGCGCATCGGGCTGACCATCGCGCTGATCCTGGCTGTGGTCGGCGAGATGCTGGCCAGCCGGCCAGGTCTCGGGCAAGCGATCCTGCTCGCCGCACGCTCTTTCCAGTCGGCTGACCTCTATGCGGGTGTCGTGCTTCTGGGACTCATCGGCTACCTGAGCAATATGCTGCTTTCCAGTGCAGAATATCGGCTGCTCGCTTGGAGAAACCCTCCCAAGTAAGCCTTTCGCTGAGTGTCGAACCAGCGCCGTTACGCATTCGACGATTGCGGCTTCGCCTATGCCACAATCGAACTTTGAGGCGCACGCTGGCCAGCGCGCGGCCGCGATTCACGCGCTCGATAAGGCGAGAAATCGTCCATTCCTCGCTCTCGAACCGGCACATTCTCAGGCGATGTCAATCATCACGACATCATCCTCCAGCTTCACGGGATACGTCTTGAGAGCGCAGTCGGTCGGCCCGCCGCGGACCTCTCCGGTCGGGACGTGGAACACCGCGGCGTGGAGCGGGCATTCGACGCAATCTCCATCGACATAGCCATCGGAGAGAAGAGCGTATTCGTGCGTGCAGATATTGGACGTCGCAAAGATCGTCCCACCGATCCGGTAAAGAGCGATCTGGGTGTCACCGATCGTGATCCCGCAGACTTCGCCCTCCGCAACCTCACTCGCCTTTATCGAGCCATGCCATGCCATTGCAGTCTCCATCAACTCTTTCGCGGACCGCCAACGCTGGTCAGATACCGACCGCTGCGCCGTCCTTGCGACCATCCGTTCCAGCAACCCAGCAATCGCCGTGGCGGCACAACGCCTGCGCCGACCCGAAATCCATATATCCTTCCGGCAACGGAAGGACGCGATGCCCGCGCTCGGCCAAAAACTCTTTCGTTCTCTCCGGCATCGCATCCTCGAGATTGATATCCAGTCCCGCCATGTGCCGGAAACGCGGCGCATCGATTGCGGATTGCGGATTGTGGCCGTCCAGAATGATGCGCAGTGCGATCTGGAGTTGCCCCTGCGGCTGCATGTTGCCGCCGGTGACGCCAAGGCTCATGAGCGGCGCACCGTCTCGGCTGATCAGCGCCGGCAGAATGGTGTGCGCCGGACGCTTGCCCGGCGCCGGATGGTTGGGGTGACCCTTCTGCAGGGTGAAGCCGGCCGCGCGGTTGTGCAGACTTATTCCGGTGCCTGGCACGACCACACCCGAGCCGAAACCGACATAGTTCGACTGAATAAAGGAGATCAGCCGCCCGGCACTGTCGCCGGCGGTCACGAAAACCGTCCCGCCCTGCTGACGAAGGCCCGGCTCGAAATTCTGTGCTTGCGTTCCGATCATCCGCGCCCGCGATCGCAGATAATCCGGATCGAGCAGCGCCAGCGCCGCTGACGGCGCCGTTCCATCCGCAATAAGGCGCTCCGTTTCCGCAGCCGCGAGCTTGTAGGCCTCAAGCTGCAGGTGCTCATGCTCGGGCGATGCGCAATCTCCAGCAAAGCCGGTTTCGGCAAGGATGCCGAGCGCCATCAGCAGCACGATGCCGTTGGCATTGGGCGGCATCTGATGCCACGTGCAACCAAAACAATCGTGTTCCAGCGGCGCGACCCACTCGCTTCGATGCGCGGACAGGTCTTCATGCGACATCATGCCGTCATTCGCCTGCGAATGCGCGATCATGGCGTCGGCCAGCGCGCCGCGATAGAACGCCTCACCGCGTGTTTCGGCGATCGCCTGCAAGCTCCGCGCAAGCGCAGGATTGCGGAATCGCTCGCCGGCCAGAGGCGCACGCCCGGACGGCAGGAATGTTTCCGCAAAACCGGGCTGGTCTTTCAACCGCCCGACCTGAACCGCCCACCGTTCGGCAACGCCGGGCGATACCGGAAAGCCGGATTCGGCCCAGGAGATCGCAGGCTCGAACAATCGCGCGAATGGCAACGCGCCGAAGCGCTGGGACAGATCGTTCCAGCTCGCGACGGCGCCCGGCACGGTCACGCTGTTCCAACCAGCGCCGGGAATAGCCTTCCAGCGATCCAGGACATCTGCGCTCCAGGCGCGTGGCGCCCCCCCGGATCCGTTCAGGCCGTGGACCTTTTCACCGTCCCACAGCATCGCAAAGCTGTCGCTCCCAAGCCCGGTCGACACCGGTTCGAGCACGACAAGCGCGATCGCCGAAGCCAGCGCCGCATCGACGGCATTTCCGCCCAGTTCGAACATGCGCAAGCCCGCCTGCGCCGCGAGCGGATGAGACGTTGCAACGATGTTGTCAGCGAGGACGGGATAGCGTGCAGGGCTTGCCGCGGACGCGAGATTCATGACGGGCGGCGCCTCAATGGCTCTTGATACGGTGCCAGAGGATGGTGTCCTGAATGGACCGTAACGGCCTACTGGCAGAGGCCACGGCAGAAATAGCAAGCCGCGCGCAGCCCGTGCGCGGCTTGCAGACACAGTCTGACGATCAGCCCTGGAGATATTCCAGCGGCGTGCTCATGACGACGTCGACATAGAGCGGCTTGAATGCCGCCGGGCCACCTTCGATCAGGCTGACGAATTTAGGGCGGAGCGCCGCCACATCCTTGAGTACGCGCTGATGCGCCTCGATGCTCTTCCACTCGCCGATCAGAAAGAAGCGCTCCGGATCCTGCGGATCGCGGCAAAGCACACCGTCCTTCACCTGCGACTCGGACTTATGCATGGGGTTTTCGGGAGAATAGTCGAACTCCTCGAACAACTTCATGAACTCGTCGGCCGACTCTTTCTTGACCCGGAATTCGTAGATGTGAAGGACATTGCCCTTCGTCGACAGCGGCTCCAACGCCATTACTTGTCTCCGTTGATTGCGGACAGGATTTCGCGAACGTCCAGACACGCGCCGCCGGCGCGTGCATGGTTCATACCGGATAGACGACGCAGGTCGGAACGATCAGCGTGTCATAGATGCAGCGCCGCTCCTTCAGCAGCAGACCGTCGCCGTGCCGCACGAACTTGTCGTAGTAACGGCCGCATTGAAGGATGCGCGTCGGCTCGTCGATCAGCGTTTCGAGAACGGTATAGGCCGCCTCCGCGTTCACGATGCCGGCGTCAATTCCCGTGACACGAATCTGGGTGATCTGGTGATGGATGTAGCGCGGGGCGAACATCTCGGTATTCTCGATCGCATAGGCGCGATCCTTCAGCATTCCCATGCCCTCGCAGGACATCAGCGACAACGGAAGATTGGACTCCGCGTTGTCGCGTGCGACCAGACGATAAACGCCGTCCTGCGTGAAAAACGACGGCCACTTGCCGATCTCGCAACGATCTAGCACCGCCGCATATTCGTAGTTGAACTCTTCGACGAGCCAACGCAATTCCTTCAACAGGCCGATATCGACGGATTGCGTCGGCGGAGATTCGAGCGTTTCCATCAGAAGCCCATCTCTTCCTTGTAGTGATGATACATCGCACGGATCGCCCGATCGGTGATCACGGTATCACTGGACTCTTCATCCTTGCCGAGCGGCGCAACGCCATGACGCGGCACCGACCTGTCGAGGCCGTCCTGAACGAATTTCAGGGCCTCGTGGTCATCGATGCCGAGAAATCCGCCGGGACCAAAGATGTTGTTCTGCCGGAGCCGGTGCTCTTCCATTTCGCGGGTATCGTCGGCGTATCCGAACGTCGTCCAGATCAGCATGAACTCGTTCGGACTCAGCGGGACGATCTGGCGCGCGCCAAGAATATTGGTTTGCCGCAACAGGATCAGGTTCGGCCAGATGGTGATGGCGTTGCTGGTCCAGACCGATTCCTTTTCCGGGATCAGCTCGATCACCCGCGGATCGGCAAGTTGCATCGCCGCATGAAACGACTTGATGTCCGACTTGCTCTCGTCGTTCTCGGGACGGCCGACCGGGCGCGCGTTGCAGAGCGTGGAGTGACGCCCCTTGGGATCGGTCAGGATCATCGTCTTGTTGCCGGCGACGAACAGTCCGAACGTTGTCAGGTAGGTATGCAGCAGCGTCGCGTGGTACGGGTCCTTCAGGTTTTCCTGATAGAGCTTCCAGTTGCCCGGAAGCGTATTGCGGTGGACGCCCAGCAGTTTCAGCGGACGGCCGTCGAAGATCGAATCGAACTGCTCGAGCATGTCAGCGCCGAGAAACTCTTCGATCGATTCCATATCCTCCACGAACGAGGCGAACACCACCCCGTGCCGGACTGCCACGTTCAGCGAGCGCAGATTATGCTCGTCAAGCTTGAAGTCCGCCGGCATCCCGCCCTTGCCCTTGACGCCGCGACGGAACGGCACGGACACGAGCGAGCCGGAGAGATTGTAGGTCCATTGATGGTAGGGGCAGACGAATTGCTTGGTGGTGCCGCGATAGGATTTGCAGAATTCGACGCCGCGATGAGCGCAACGGTTCTCGAACGCGCGGACTTGGCCGGCTTCGTCCCGCGCCACGATAATCGGAATATTCCCGATATAGGAGCGCATGAAGCTGCCCGGCTCGGCGATCTCGGCCTCGAGCGCGACGTAATTCCAGTTGCGGCCCATGAAGACTTTCTGGACTTCAAGGTCGAAGACGCGACGATCCGTGTAAACCCAGTCCGGGATTTCAGCGCGGTCCTCGGGCCACTTCAGGTCGGGCATGTCAGCAGCCGACAGAGCTTTCGGAACGTCAAAGCGGGTCGGATTGTCCATCCTGAACGATCTCCTGAACCCGACTGCTTCCGGCAGAGCATTCGGGGCGCACCAAATTCAGGCCAATTTCATGCCACCTTGCAAGCGTTGTCAATTGCTTTGTTCAAAAAATGTTACGCGGAAATATCATCGTGTTTCAACACGTTAAGGCCGATATCAATAGGCGCATTGGGGGCTTTGTGTTGATTTTAGTACGCCAGTTGATATGAGCCTTGGGCATGCAGAAGCTCGCCGCTCCGGAATTCACCGCATTCGAGATTTCCATCGACAGAACGTCGCAGTCTTACCCCTGCAACGGCGATGACACCCTGCTGCGCGCCGGGCTGCGAGCCGGGCTCAACCTCCCCTATGAGTGCAATGTCGGCCAGTGCGGCTCCTGCAAGATTCAAATGATTGAGGGCGACGTTGTGTCGCTGCAAGCCGCCGCATCTGTCCTCTCACCGCGCGACGCCGAACGGGGCCGGCGTCTGGCCTGCCAGTCGCTCCCCTTATCGAATTGTCGCGTGCGGTTCCTCGGATCCAGGCCGGAGAGCAGTGTCGCGGTGACCGCCCCCCGACGTAGCCAAGCCGAGTTGATATCCCATCGCGACCTGACCCATGACATGCGCGAGTTCAGGTTCCGCACCAGCGGGCCGGCGCGCTTCCTCCCCGGTCAATATGCTCTGCTGGACATGCCGGGCGTATCCGGTAGCCGCGCCTATTCAATGTCCAACCTGCCGAACGAGGACGGCGACTGGCACTTTATCGTCCGCAAGGTCACGGACGGTGCGGGAACGGATCACCTGTTCAAGGCGCAGGCCGGAGATCGCGTTTCACTGGACGCGCCATACGGACATGCCTTCCTGCGTGACACATCAGATCGCAACGTATGCTGTATCGCGGGAGGCTCTGGTCTTGCACCGATGCTGTCGATTGCCCGCGCATTCGACGCCAGTCCGGCTTATGCGGGTGCTCATCTGCAGTTTCTGTTCGGAGGCCGCACGACAGCCGACATCTGCGGGCTGCCTCAGCTGCAGAAACTATCCGCTTTTGGAGAACGGATATCCTTCCATTGCGCGGTGTCGGCGCATGATCCCGAATTGTCCGAAGGCATTCCGCAAAAGCTCATCCATGAGCTTCTGCTGGATCACTTCCACAACGCCCTGCAGACGTTCGACTTCTACTGCGCCGGCCCGCCGAAAATGATCGAGGCCGTCACCGCCGCCTTGCGCGAAAGAAACGTAAGCTCGGATCGAATCCGTTACGATCGGTTTTTCTGATACGTTCGGAGCTGAAGACGGTCGTGCGGCTTGCCAGCGCCGCACGCCTGCGCGTCCCGTCCGGCGATCAGTCCTCGTCCTCCAGATGACGATGCGACACATGCCAGGGCATGGCCTTGCGCTCGATCAGATCGACGATCTGATAGAACACGATGCCGATCACCGTCAGCAGCAGGATCGCTGCGAACACACGAGGCGTGTTGTAGGTCCCTTGCGATTGCAGGATGACATAGCCGAGCCCGCGATTGGCGCCGACAAATTCGCCGACGATCGTCCCGATCAGCGCCAGCGAGATCGCAACCTTCATTCCGGCAAATATGCTCGGCAGCGCATTAGGAAAACGAATCTTCCAGAACATCTGGAGTTTCGACCCCTTGTAGGTGCGGGCCAATTCCAGCATTCCGGGGTCGACGGAGCGCAGGCCGACGACGCTGTCGACCACCATCGGGAAGATTGAAACCAGGAACGCCATCAGCACCTTGGATTCGATCCCGGTGCCGACCCAAAGAATGAAAAGCGGCGCGATCGCAACCTTCGGCACGGCATTGCTGGCGACGAGGGTCGTGAGCAACGTCTTGTCGAGGAATTTCGAATAGACAATGCCCACCGCCATCGCGAGGCCGATCACCACCGACAGCGCGAAGCCGAGAAGCGAGGCGCCGATCGTGTACGCCGAATTCTCGAGAAGATAGAGCGGCTCCGTCACCAGCTCATGCAGCACGTTCAGAGGTGACGGGAAGATATAAGGACGCACACCCGTGAGACGGCATATCGCCTCCCAGATTGCGCACAATATCAGTACGGCCGCCATGACCCGCGCCACCTTTGCGGCTGCGCGCAACAATGGACGCCGGCCGGATCGCCGCGTTGTCGGTTCAGTCAAGGCAGTCGTCATCGTCAATGCAAATCGGCCCGTACAGGTTAACCCGAGAATGCGCCCATTCTTTCGAATACGGAGCGCACATGCGCGCTGTAGCGCACGAATTCCGTCGTCTCCCGCGTCGCCAGCGTCCGCGGACGAGGCAGATCGATCTCGATGACCTCCTCGATACGCCCCGGATCGCGGGCCATGATCGCCACCCGGTCCGAAAGCAGGATGGCTTCATTGATGCTGTGCGTAATGAACAGGATCGTCTTGCCGGTCTGCGACCAGATTCTCTGCAACTCGATATTGAGCTGGTCTCTGGTGATAGCGTCGAGCGCACCGAACGGCTCATCCATCAGCAGCAAAGCCGGATCGTCCAGCAATGCGCGGCAGATCGCCGCGCGCTGCCGCATGCCGCCCGACAACTCCCACGGATAGCGATTGGCTGAGCGCCGCAAGCCGAATGTTTCGAGCAGGGTGAGCGCGGCCTCGGTATACGGCTTTGTCGGCTTTCGCCGAAATTCGAGCGGAAGAAACACGTTGTCGAGAACCGTACGCCAGTCGAGCAGCATGTCGCGTTGAAACACGATTCCCATATCGTCGGGCGGTCCATCGAGCGGCTTGTCGTGCATCCGCACTTCGCCGCTCGTGATCTGGTCGAGCCCGGCGAGGCACCTCAGCAAGGTGCTCTTGCCGCATCCGCTCGGTCCGAGCAGGCTCAGGAATTCGCCTGCCCGGATATCGAGATCGACATTTGCGAGCGCGCGGATGTTTCCACGCTTGGAATTGAACGACTTGCAGACACCCCGAAGGGTGACATGCGCCGTTCCGATAGCACCCTGTTGCGCGCTCGCGGCGGCGTTCGACAGCGCAGCCTCCATTACTTCGCCTTGGGCACGAAATCGTTGGTGAAGTAATCGTCGGCCTTGGTTCCCGCCTTGATGACGCCGGACTGCTCCGAAAACTTGATGGCCGCCGCCCAGTCTTCCGGGGACTGCCAGAACAGCGGCTTGCCCTTGGTCGCATCGGTGTCGAGATAGGGGACCATCGCCTGAAGCTGCTGTCGCACATATTCAGGATCGAGCTTGGCCTTGGGACGGTTCTTCAACAACGCCTGGACCGCCTCTTCGGTCATCGAGCCGTCCTGGACACCTGCCCAGGCCTTCTGCAGCGCAGCGACGAAGCCGGCAATCGCCTTCGGCTTTTCCTTGATGACTGTCTCGTTGGCGATCAGACCGACACCCGGCAAGGGCAGACCCACATCGGTGAACAGCAGTCCCCGCGACAGACGGGGAATATTCTTGCGGATCGTATAGATCGGCACCGGCACGAACATGCCGTCGCCACCGCCGCCAAGATAAGTCGACACCTTGGCCGAGATATCGATGCTGGTCAGATCGACCTTCGACTTGTCCACGCCAGCCGCCTTGAAGTAGCTGTCCATGAACAGCGTCTCGACAGAAGCAGGCGAGAAATAGATCTTCTTGCCCTCGAGATCCTTGGGCTTGAAGATCGAACCCTTCTCGTCAACCACGATGCCAAGGTCGCTCTTGCGCAACACGCCGGCGACAGCCTTGACCGGAACGCCTTTCTCGCGTGCCACCACGGCAGACACGAAACCGGCATAGCCGAGGTCGTACTTGCCGGCGCCAACCAGTTGCACCGTCGTTGTCGTACCGGTGCCGTCCTCGATCGTCGGTTCAACGCCGTTTTCCTTGAACCAGCCCTTCTCCTGCGCAAGGTAGAACGGCGCATGCGCACCGTAGGGCAGGAAGTCGAGCCGGACCGAAAGCTTCTCCTGAGCGACGGCCGCATTGCCCGATAACAGCGCGACAGCAAGCGCACCGGCCAGCGAGACAAATGACCGCATCGTGATGCGGCTCTTAAACGTTGGATTGCGACGCATGAAACCCCTCGTGAATCGTTCGATATGGACCTGCAGTACGGTCGATCATCGTTGCGTGCGGCTGATCGACGAATTCCGTAACCATCGGCATCTCGCCCGCGTCTCGCCGCCGAACCAAACGGAGTTGAACCGGCCGTCTTGCCTCCTTCTGTTCAAAAAGATGCACACCCCTCTTTGAACGTCCGGAGTTCGATTTCCGCGATATGCAAGGCTTATGCCGTTACTCCCATCGTTCGCTTCATCCTAATATTGGAAATCGTATCGTTTTTGTTACAATACGCAACTGAAATCGTTCCACGGTCGCCAACGCGCGCCTTCGCGCGCCGGTTTGTCGCGGCGCGCACGGCAACAAGAGGAGTTGAAATCATGTTGGGGCCTTTGGGCTGGGTTCTGATCTATGTGACCGACGTCGCAAAGACGCGGCACTTCTATGAGACCGTCCTCGGACTGCGCGTGAAGCGATCAAGCCACCTGAAGACGATTTTCGACACCGGCAGTTGCACGCTGGAACTGATGAGTCAGCTCGACAACGGCCCCGACGCTGCGCAGATGGACGACAAGCGCGGCTGGGATCGCAACAAGACGCTGATCTCGTTTTATGTCGATGACATCGAGGCCGAGGTTGCAGCGATCGAAAGCCGCGGCGCCCGATGCATCTCGGGCATCAGGCCAACGGTTTCGGACCCGGGCGTTCCGCCTCGCGGCCGGCTCGCACAGTTCATGGACCCGGAAGGCAATATTGTCGAAATCTGCCAGGTCCCGCTCGGTTGACCCGTGAACCGCTGCGACGGCCACACCGGCCTCGTCTGTCGCTTGTTCGCGTAACAAGTCGCTTAGTTGTTCAACAATAAGCGCTAGAATACGAGTTGCGTGGACTTGATGAAGCGGACGCCGAGGGCGCGCAACGCAGTCTCGGCAAGTTCGTTCGCATCGTCGGCGACCGGTCTGGCTTTGCCTGCGTCCTCAATGATCACGGCTTCGAATTGCTCGCGCCGAGCGCCCTCAGCCGTCGCTTTCACGCAGCCGAACAACGCCAGCCCCACGCAGAAGACACGACGAAAGCCGCGCGCGCGCAGATAAGCGGCCAAGCCTGTCACCGTCTTCTGATCGTTCTCGAAGAACGCCGAATAGCTGTCCACCTCTCGGCGATAGCCTTTGCGGAGAATCAGTTCGGCCTTCCCTAATTCCAGATCGGGATGGAATTCCGCGCCGGCCGTCCCCTGGACGCAATGATCGTTGAACAGGCGCTGCGGCCCGTAGCTCACATCGATCATCTCCCCTGCGCTGTGCCCCGGATGCGCGCTGGCAAACGAAATGTGCCCCGACGGATGCCAGTCCTGGGCAGCGATCACGTGATCGAATGTCGCGACAAGCCTGTTGATCACGGGAACGATCGTCTCGGCCTCGGGGATTGCGAGCGAACCCGACACAAAGTCATTCTGCACATCGACGATGAGCAGCGCATCCTCGCCCGATAGTTTGATCCGATCCATCACCGTGCCTCTAGCGGACCCAGCGCCGCTAGCCTTCAGCCATTATGGTTCTGCGCATCGGAGGCGCTTTCCCGCGCATATTGCACGAGCGCCAGAAAGCGATACAGGCCATGCACGAACTTCCCGTAGGGAAACGTCAGGAACAGCGCGAACACGAATCCGAGATGCACCGCCAACAGCACGCCCATCGCCGGCGTCGCCCGGAGCACAAGCAGCAGCAGTCCGCTGACACTCGTCAGCAGCAGCATCATGATGAAAGCAACGTCCATTCCGAACCGCGCATGATCCACAAGCGCGGGATCGCGCCGCCACTTGGCGATCAGCAAACCGATCGGCCCGACCACGAGCCCGATGCCGCCGATCGTACCGAGGACCACCGGCAGATCATACCAGGCGTAAGGAGCCTCGCGTCCCAGCAGGTAATGATACAACGTCGCAACCGAGGTTGCCGCAAAGCACAGCAGAAACCCATAGAACGTCGCGTGATGATAGTGCTTGCGCCGATCGGTCGGCTGCTCGTCATCGTTCATGCAGCCGGCCTTGCCGCCGTCCAGGTATCGCAGGCGTCCGGCGTCCATCATGGCGCGCCAGATCGAAGCAAGCCCGCCCGATGGCGTGCCTCGGGATATATCTTTCCAGAACGCACGCATGCTCATGGTGAGTGCGACCATCGCGTAGACGAACACCCCTCCGAAAAGCGCAACCATCGCGTTGTGAGGCATCAACTTGTAGAATGCCCCCGGCCCGGTATGAACGCCGAACAAGACCGACGGATCGCGCGCGGCGACAAAACCGATGACGAACAGCGCCACGCTGAGCGCTGCAATGACACTGATCGCAAGGCCGTTGCGCGCAAACAGGCCCGAAAGGAAGCCCGGCCAAGCATAGGCGGCGTAGCTGTCGCCCCGCAATTGCGCGAGCGCGCGGGGAACATTCACGTCGAATTCGTGCGGAGGCGAAAACTGGCAGTCGGCGTAGCAGGCGCCGCAACTGTGGCACAGATTTGCGAGATAATTGAGATCGCCGTCGTTGAACAGACGGCGCCGCTCCATTGCCGGGAAAACGGCGCAGAGCCCCTTGCAATAACGGCACGAATTGCAGACGACCATCAGCCGGTCGGCTTCGGTCAAGGCCGCACTGCCGTGCGGCATCGTCGTATGCATATCAATTGCGCGCATTCTTCGCCGCTCCACGCCCTGCGAGGCGTCCGAAAACACTGCCGATCGTCATGCCAATTCCTGCCGCATATCCGCGACCCAGGACGTTACCGGCCATGACTTCGCCGGCTGCGAACATGTTTGCCGTCGGCCGCCCGTCCGCCATCAGCATGCGCGACTCTTCGTTCACCCGCACGCCGAGATAGGTGAAGGTGATGCCCGGCCGCACCGGATAGGCGTAGAACGGCGCGGCCTCGATCTTGCGCGCCCAATGGCTCTTCGGCGGCGTCAGACCCTCGGTACGGCAGTCGTCGAGATCGCTATGCTTGAACGTGCCCGGCCGAACCGCCGCATTGAAGTCGGCCACAGTCTTTTCCAGCACATCCGGATCCAGCTCGAGCTTCCCGGCCAGTTCGCGGATCGACCCGGCCGTGACCGGCGGAAACAGTGACGGCATGAACAGATTCAGCGACGACGCATCGAAAATGATATAGGCGATCTGGTCCGGCTGCCCGGCAACCAGGCGTCCCCAGATCGCATAGCGTTTCGGCCAGATATCTTCGCCCTCGTCGTAGAAGCGCACGGCATTCTTGTTGACGACAATGCCGAAGACCACGCAGTCCAGCCGCGTGATGATGCCGCCGTCATATTTTGGCGCGCGCGCGTCGATCGCCACGGCATGGCATTGCGTCGGGTCGCCGACTTCCTGAATGCCGGCCTCGAGCAGCATCTTCAACACCGCACCGCGGTTATACGGCGTTCCGCGGATCAGGAAGTTCTCCGCGGCATCGCCCCAGTATTCCTTGAGCCATTCGATATTCGACTCGAAGCCACCGGACGCTGCCACCAATGCGCGCGCACGCACCACGTGGGTTTGCCCTTCGGCCTGCACCGAGGCGGACAGGAACATGCCATCCTGGATGTCAAGCGCGGTCACGGGGGCGTCGTAGATCACGTCGACACCGAGTTCCTCCGCCGTGCGGTACAGCGCGTTGAGCATCGCGCGTCCACCGCCCAGGAAGAAAGCGTTGGTGCGTCCCAGCGTCAGCGTTCCTCCAAGGGAAGGCTGAAAGCGAATGCCCTGCTCCTGGAGCCAGACCAGCACTTCCTTCGATTCGCGGATCATGTGCTTGGCCAGTAGCTCGTCGGTCTGGCCGCCGGTGATGCGCAGAAGGTCGTCGAAGAACTCCTCTTCGCTGTAAGGCCCGGTCAGCGTCTCGGTGGCGCTGTCATGCGCGCAACGGAAGTTGCGGGTATGCCGGGTATTGCCGCCGCGATAGAATTTTGGCGCCCCCTCGACGACGAGAACCGACGCGCCGGCGCGACGTGCCGCGATCGCCGCGCAGAGCGCGGCATTGCCGCCTCCGGCGACCAGGACATCGTATTCCCGCGCCAGGAGTGCACGCGCGTCCTGTTGAGCTTCGGACACTGCCTGATTCATCGCGACGCCATTGCCTCTGCGCGCGGCAGGCGCGCTTTCCAGTAATGCCAGGCGCGCGCGAGGGTCGGCTCGGGGAAACGTCCAGCAAGCGCGATCTCGTCATCGGAAAATGTGTCGACCGGCCCGTGCAAACGCGCCGTTGCCTGAAGCAGCGCGTCGCGACAGCCGTATACGGATCGGAAAACCAGCTCGCGCGGATCCTTGCCGACGACGGTCGCGCCATGGCGCTTCATCAATACGATCGAGCCAGCCCCGAGGCATCGCCCCAGCGATTCTGCCTGCGCGTCCTGCGTCACCAGATGATTGGTCGGACCGAACTCGTCGCGCTGATCCCAGACCGGCACCTGCGTGCCGAGGACAGCACCGAGCTGGGTCACCACGCCGAGTTTGATATCGGTCAGACAGAACGGCATGACCGCCGGACTATGGTGATGACAGATCGCATGGACATCCGGGCGCATCCTGTACAGGACGGAGTGAATCACACGCTCCGAATACAGGGCGCTGTCAGTGTGGACGACAGGCTCTGCGGTCATGTCAAATTCGAGGATATCGGGTTCGGTCACCAGCTCCGGCGCCATTGACCGGGCGAGGAAGAACCGATCCGGCCTCGTCGGGTGCCGCATGCTGACATGCCCGAACGCGTCGAGAACACCTTCGTGGACCAGAATGCGATTTGCAGTTGTCAGGGCAGCCTGGGGGGTTTCAGTCACATCCATCGGCGTTGCGGGTGGGAGGGCATTGACTTGTAATATTATAGGGGATTGTTTAAAAAATGAAACAATCCAGAGCGAGAATACCGCTACGGGCTTCCTAGTTGCTATTTTTGTTGATATCTCCGGTGTTCGCTGGGTGTATCGAAAATAAGATTTCCGTCGGTTGAGGTTCGGGCGCGTCGATGTCTAATACGCTGCTGACATTGTTCCATGTCGATCGCTACAAGGAATATTATCGGACCGGAATGTGGCGCGACGAGACGGTCTACAGCCTCGTCCGTGATCATGCCGACCGCACTCCCGAACGCATCGCGGTGCGCAGCCGGTACGGCGACCTGACCTATCGCCAGCTTGTCGACTTCGCCGATGCCTTTGCGGGCGATCTCGCGGACCATGGCGTTGTCGCCGGGCAACGTGTTGCGGTGTGGCTGCCGAGCCGGCCCGAAGGCATCATTGCTCTCCTTGCCTGCAGCCGGAACGGCTATGTCTGCTGCCCATCGCTGCATCGCGACCATACGGTCGGCGATATCATCCAGTTGCTGAAGCGCATGCGCGCGTCAGCCGTCGTTGCCGAAGACGGCTATGGCGCCGACGCCCATCGAACCGATCTCTTTGCAAACCTCGCCCAGGTCGAGACGCTGCGGCGCGCCTACCGGCTTGAAAAGAGCGGACCGGGACAAGGCATCGGTATCGTGGCTGGCCGCAACGATCTGCCCCCTGCCACTGCGCGCGACGCGAACACCATCCTGTACCTCGCCTTCACATCCGGCACGACCGGCTTGCCGAAAGGCGTGATGCACAGCGATAATACGCTGCTCGCCAATGCGCGCGCGCTTTCGGCGGACTGGAGCATCGACAGCGATTCCGTCGTCTATTCGCTCAGTCCGCTCAGCCACAATCTCGGCTTCGGCGCCATGATCATGGCCTTGTCGGTCGGCGGACAATTGGTCATCCACGATCTGCCGCGTGGCGCAAGCCTGACGGACCGCATTATCGAGAGCGGCACGACCTTCCTCGTCGGCGTTCCGACGCATGCGATCGACCTGCTCGCGGAGGTGCGGGAGCGAAAGCTGTCTGGCATCGGACGGTTGCAGGGCTTCCGTATTTCCGGCGCCGCAGCGCCGCGCGAGCTCGTCGCCGGCCTGATCGATTACGGGATCAAGCCGCAGAGCGGTTACGGCATGACCGAGACCTGCTCGCACCAATACACCCTGCCCAACGACGACCCGCGGCTGATCGTGGAAAGTTGCGGCCGTTCCTGCGCTGGTTACGAAATCCGGATCTTCGATCGGGAGAATCCGGATCGTGAACTTCCGGCCGGCGAAATCGGTCAGATCGGAGGCAAGGGCGCCAGCCTGATGCTTGGCTATTTCGACGACCAGAAAGCGACCGAGGAATCTTTCAACCGGGACGGCTGGTTCATGACCGGCGATCTCGGCTGGGTCGACGAGAACGGATACCTGCGCATCACCGGCCGCAAGAAGGACGTGATCATTCGTGGCGGCCACAATATCTATCCCGCGAGGATCGAAGCGCTGGCGTCGACACATGACGCTGTGCAGCGGGTCGCGGCCGTCGCCATGCCCGATCCCCGCCTGGGCGAGCGGGTCTGTCTTGCAGTGATGTTCCAGCCCGGAAAGGCCGCAAGCGCAGAAGACATTCTCGATCATCTCGATGGCGTCGGGCTGTCGAGATACGACATGCCCGAATACTTCCTCAGCGTGGACGAGATTCCTCTCACCCCGAGTGGCAAGATCCGCAAACGCGATGTGGTCGACTGGATCGCAGACGGACGTGTCACGCCGGTCGCGGTGCGTTTCCAGGCCAAAGCCGAATGACGCAGGATCGCGACGTCGCGTTGACGCGACTGCGCGAAGAGATGGCGCGTCCGCCATTTCATTCGATCTTGCAGCCTCAGGCGGTGGCGGCCGATCCCGAAGATGGCTCGGTCACGATTTCACTCGCCTTCCGCGATGAACTGGCGCGCGCACCGGGCGAGAAAGCGTTTCATGGCGGAGTCATCGCTACACTGATCGACCTCGCGGGTCATGCCGCCGCCGCGGTTCAGGTCGGCCGCATGACGCCGACCATTGACCTGCGCATTGACTATTTGCGCGCTGCCGATGGCGGCGACCTCCTGGCGCACGCCAGGTTGCTGAAAGCGGGGCGCACGATCGCGCGCGTCGACATATCGGTGACGGACAGCAAGGGACGGCTCGTCGCGGTCGGCCGCGGGACGTTCAGTACCGCGTGATCGAGTGGCTCATCCGTGAGCAAGTCGTGGCGTCTATTTGCCCATCCTGCGGCTTGCTCCTTCCGGCGCCATGTAATTATATTGGTACAAATATAGTTATTGGTACGACGCGCGCTCGGACTGGCTGCAGGTCAGGCTGACACATCCGGCAAAAAGGAACATCCTATGGCGTTCAGACTTCGGATCTCCACCATTGCTGCCGTGGTGGGGCTTGCCGTTGCCGCGACTTCGTCTTTTGCGCAGACCTACCCGACCAAGCCGATCAAGCTCGTGCTCCCCTACACTCCCGGCGGAGTCGTTGACTTTATCGGCCGAACGCTCGCGCAAAATCTCGGCGACGTGCTTGGCCAGCCGGTGGTGGCGGACAATCGGCCGGGCGCCGGCGGCATTGTCGGAACAGACGCGGTCGCCCGGTCACCCGCCGATGGATACACGCTGCTCTTGATGGATCCTGCCATCGTCATCAATCCGACCCTGCAGGACAACGTACCCTACGACCTGTTCAAACAGCTCGAGCCCATTTCGGTCGTCAGTTCATCGCCACTGGTGCTGGTGGTAGCGCCCGGGCTGAATGTGAAGACCTTCGATGAGTTCATTGCCTACGCGAAGGCCAATCCCGGCAAGCTGAACTTCGCTTCGGCCGGTATCGGCACGACGCCGCACCTGTCCGGCGAGATGCTGAAGCAAATCACGGGAATTCAGGCGACGCACATTCCCTACAAGGGGATTGGAGCCTCCTTTACCGACATGATGGCGAACAAGGTCCAGTTCTCCTTCAGCAGCATTGCGGGTGCCCTGCCCTTCACCTCCGACAACCGGGTCGTCGCACTTGCCACGACCGGCGACACACCAAATCCGGTCTATGCCGACAAGCCCACGGTTGCGGATGCCGGGATCAAAGGATTCTCCGTCGATCTGTGGCTGACGGTGTTCGCACCGGCGGGGCTACCGGACGCCGTCAAGACAAAGCTGAATGATGCAATCACGGTCGCGCTGGCAAAGCCGCAGCTCAAGGAGGCCTTTGCCAAGGTCGGCGCTTCTCCGCGCGGCACAACCGCCGCGGCGGCAGCCGAGTTCGTGAAGGCCGATTTCGAAAAGTGGCGCAAGGTCATAACCGACGCGAACATCAAGAAGAACTGACGTTCCGCGCACCGATCGGAGCTGTGATGTCGCGCGTCAGGACTGGCAAGGACTTCTGGTCCGGCGTGATGTTCCTCTGCTTCGCCGCCGTCGGCCTGTATGTGTCCCGAAATTACGCGATGGGCTCGTCCGGCGAGATGGGCCCCCGTTACTTTCCGTTGCTGCTGGGCGTTCTGTTGGGAGCCATCGGGCTGCTGCTGATTGCCCGTTCGCTGATCAATGGCGATGAGCCGATCGAGGATTGGGGGCTGCGCGCGCTCCTGCTCGTTGTCGTTGGCGTTGTCCTGTTTGGGTTATGCATACAGCCGCTCGGCCTCGTCTTGAGCATCGCAATCACCGTCGTCGTGGTGGCATTCGCCGGACGCGGTTCAAATGCGATCGAAATCGGGCTGCTGGCCGCTGCCCTGGTCATCCTTTCGGCCGGCATTTTTCATTTCGCCCTGCAGCTGCCCTTGGCACTCTGGCCCTCCTTGTAGAATCAAAGGCCGCCGATGGACTTCGTCGCCAATCTGGCAACCGGCTTTAGCGTCGCCCTCACCGTCACGAACATTCTCTATTGCTTTGCGGGGGTCCTGCTCGGAACGCTTGTGGGTGTCTTGCCCGGAATTGGGCCTGTCACGACGGTGGCCATGCTGCTGCCGTTTTCGTTCACCCTGCCCCCGGAATCCGCCCTCATCATGCTCGCCGGCATTTATTACGGCGCGCAATATGGTGGCTCGACCACTGCGATCCTTGTCAACATACCTGGCGAAGCCTCCTCGGTCGTCACCACCATCGACGGGCACAAGATGGCGCTCGCCGGCAGGGCGGGACCGGCGCTCGGAATAGCCGCGCTCGGTTCGTTCTTCGCGGGCACAGTTGCGACGATTCTCGTCTTCGTCGCCGCGCCGCTGCTGTCCTCCATCGCCCTGAAGTTCGGGCCCGCCGAATATTTCTCGCTGATGGTCTGCGGACTCGTCGCCGCGATCGTTCTGGCGCACGGCTCGGTGATCAAGGCGATTGGAATGGTGGCCCTTGGACTGATGTTTGGGCTGGTGGGGACAGACATCAATTCCGGCGTCAGACGTTTCACCTTCGAGATGACCGGTCTCGCCGACGGTGTCGAGTTCGTCGCCCTGTCGATGGCCATCTACGGACTGGCCGACATCGTGCGCAACCTCGACCGCAATGAAGCGAACGGCACGGTCGTGCAGTCCAAGATCGGGCGGGTGTGGCCATCGCTGGCGGACATCCGGCATTGCATTCCCGCGATCCTGCGCGGCACCGGTCTGGGCTCGATCCTTGGCGTGCTGCCAGGCGGCGGCGCCCTGCTCGCCGCGTTCGCGGCCTACACACTCGAAAAGAAGGTCGCGAAGAAGCCTCGCCACTTCGGCGAGGGCGACATCCGCGGCGTCGCGGCTCCTGAATCCGCCAACAACGCAGGCGCGCAAACCTCGTTCATTCCGATGCTTACGCTCGGGATTCCGTCAAACCCGACCATGGCGATGATGATCGGCGCCATGATGATACACGGAATATCGCCCGGTCCACGGGTGATGACGGACCGGCCCGGACTGTTCTGGGGACTGATCGCGAGCATGTGGCTCGGCAATCTGATGCTCGTCATACTGAACCTGCCGCTCGTCGGCATGTGGGTGAAGCTTCTGCGCGTTCCGTATCGGTTGCTGTACCCATCCATCATCATCTTCTGCTGCATCGGCGCCTACGTCGTGAACCAGAACGTGTTCGACCTTTACGTCATGGCGTTCTTTGCGATCTTTGGTTACGTCTGCATCAAGCTCGATTGCGAGCCGGCGCCGTTGATCCTCGGTTTCGTGCTCGGTCCGATGATGGAAGAAAATCTTCGTCGCGCGCTTCTCCTGTCGCGCGGCGACGCCATGGTGTTCGTTCAGGAGCCGATCAGTCTGAGCTTCCTCATCATCGCGGCCGGATTGTTGCTTGTGGTCGCGCTTCCCGCGATTCAGAAGACGCGCGAAGTCGCGATGCAGGAATAGGCGCTCGGCTGACGTTACGCCCGCCTGGAATCAATCAGCGACTTCACCATTCGCGGCGTAATCGGAAGAGCCGTGATATTTCCGTTCCCGCCGAGCGCATCGTCGACGGCGGATGCGATCACCGCTCCGCCCGCAGCAATGCCACCTTCGCCCGCGCCCTTGATGCCGAGCGGATTGCATCCACTCGGCGCATCCTCGGCAATCAGAACATCGATCTGCGGCATCTCATGGGCCGTAGGGATCAGGTAATCCGCAAAGGTGACGCAGAGCGGCTGACCGCGCTCGTCGTACTGGAACTCCTCGAACAAGGCGCCTCCCAGCCCCTGCGCAAACCCGCCGACCAGCTGCCCGCGCACCAGCGCCGGGTTGATGGCGCATCCGATGTCGAACGCGATCAACAGCTTTTCGATCTGGACCGCCCCCGTCCCGGGGTCGAGTTTCACCAGCGCCAGCTGAACGCCATAGGGATAAGTCATGTGCGCGGTCGTGAACCAGCCATCGGCGCAGAGCCCTGGCTCGCGCGTGCCCCGCGTGCCCGATGCCGGCCTCAAGTGATGCACAATATCGGACAACGTCGTCGAAGGCCCGCTCCCATCGGATCGGACGATGGTGCCGTCATGTATCGTCAGGGTCGACGCGTCCGTCTGGAGAAGTTGCGCGGCCATATCGAGCGCCTTGGCCCGCACATTGGCAGCGGCAACAGCCGTCGCGTTGGCCGTCATCACGGTCGCGCGGGTCGCATGCGCGCCGATGCCGTATTCGATCCGGTCGGTGCGACCATGGACGACGCGCACATCGCGATAATTCACGCCAAGCCCGTCTGCGCAGACCTGCGCCATGACGGTTTCAAAGCCTTGACCAACAGAAGCGCCACCGGTCACGACCTCGACATCTCCGCCGGGATGCACGTGTATCCGTACCCCGTCAGTCGGTCCGAGACCGCTCTTCTCGACATACATGGCGATGCCGAGACCGACATATTCGCCTGACGCGCGACGTTCGCGGACGTCGCGTTCATGCTTGTCCCATTCGAAACGCGTCAGCGCCTGGTCCAGCAGTCCCTCGTAATGTCCGGAATCGAGAACGACCTCGTCGCCCAGCGCCGTCAGCGGCCGCTCATACGGCATTTCGTCCGGCGAGATCAGGTTGCGCCGGCGCACCTCGATCCGCGACATGCCAAGCTTGCGGGCGATGGCGTCCATCAGCCGTTCGCGCACGAAATTGGTCTCGTACCGTCCGGGTGCGCGATAGGTCGCGGCCGGTGTCTTGTTCGTCAGCCGGAAATGCCCGTTCACGCGGAAATGCGGCAACCGATAGGGTCCCGGCAGGATCCCGCACGACATATCCGCGACACGCGTGCCATGCGTGCGGATATAGGCCCCCTGGTCGTGGAAAAAATCGTCGTCGATCCCGAGAAGCCGCCCCTCTGCGTCGACCGCCGCGCGAATGCGGTGACGCTGCTGCCGCGAATGGTTGGCCGCGATCATGTGCTCGCGGCGGTCCTCGATCCACTTTACCGGTCGGCGCAGCCGCATCGCCGCGACCAGCACCAGAATATCCTCCGGATAGATCTCGCCGCGCACGCCGAAGCCGCCACCCACGTGAGCCTCGAACAGATGAATTCCGGCGGGACTGCGGCCGAGCATTCGCGCCAGCGACTCGCGATTGCGATGCGGCACCTTGGCGGCGCCGTGCAATTCGAGCACGTCACGCGCCGCATCGTAGCGCCCGATCGCGCCGCGCGTCTCAAGAGGTACGCCCGAATGCCGGCCGACCGAGACATCGATCTCCACGCTCGCCGCGGCGTCCTGGAATGCGCGATCGATATCGCCGTAGCCTTGTCGGCACACCGTCGGCTCGGTCGTGAAGCCTGCAGCGAACTCGGAGACCGGAAGCGACGCGTCGATGACAGCATCGTCCTCCTCGATCTCGACCGTCACAAGATCGGCAGCGTCCTCGGCGACATACGCATCGTTCGCAAATACGGCCGCCACCGGCTCGCCGACATATCGCACCTTGTCCCGCGCCAGGACAGGTTGCCTGAATGGCGCGAGCTTTTCATTCGGCCCTTCGCGGAAATCGATAGGCGGCAAGTCGGCGATGTCGTCGGCCGTCCAGATGGCAACGACTCCCTTGACCGCTTTCGCTTCGGAGACGTCGACCGATTTGATCGATCCATGGGCGTAGGACGATCTTACGATCCGCATGTGCAGCTGATGAGGAAACGATATGTCTCCCGCAAAGCAGCCTTGCCCTGTCACCAGTGGCTTGTCTTCGATCCGCTCGACCGAAGCGCCGATCCACGATTTCGGCACGGACGTCACGCGCCAGCTTTCAGTTCCGCAGCAGCCGCCTTGACCGCCTTGATGATGTTCTCATACCCGGTGCAGCGGCAGAGGTTCGACGACAGCAGATCGACGATTTCGGCGTCGTCCATGTCAGGGTTCTTTTCCAGGGCGCCGACAGCGAGCATCAGGAATCCCGGGGTGCAAAATCCGCATTGCAGGGCATGATGGCGCATGAACGCCTGCTGCATCGGATGCAGCTTTTCGCCGTCGGCGAGCCCCTCGACGGTCCGGATCGCACGGCCGTTGGCCTGGATGGCAAACATGAGACAGGACCGGACGGGCTCGCCATCGACGAGGACGGTGCAGGCCCCGCACACCCCATGCTCGCAGCCGATATGCGTCCCGGTCTGCCCGCAATCGTCGCGGATGACGTCACAGAGTGTGCGTCGCGGTTCGACCGCAACCGCATGATCCACGCCGTTGATAGTCAGGGTGATGTCGATCTTGTCGGTCATGCCGCGTTCTCCAGCGCGCGCTGCACCATGGTGCGCACGACGCCGCGCCGGTAGGAGGCCGTGTTATTGATGTCCTCGATCGGATCGCAGGCCGCCGCGGCCAGCTTGGCAGCCTCCGAAAAAACGTCCGCGCCCGGAACTTTCCCGCGTAGATAATCCTCGGCGTCGGCCATACGCCGCGCGTGCGACTCGGCACCTCCGATGCCGACGCGAGGCTCGGCAATCGCTCCGTTTTCGAGACGGTACGTGACGAGCGCCATGGCGACAGCGAAATCGCCCTTGCGCCGGCTGTGCTCGACAAAGCCGGTGCGTGTCCCCTCCGCAAGCATCGGCAACTCACACGCGATGATGAGTTCGTCCTCCTCGAGACTTGTCGTCATGATCCCCTGATAAAAATCCACCGCTGCTATGCGGCGGTTTCCACGCTCACTACGCGCCACCACGTGCCCATCCAGGGCCGCCATCACGCAACACCACTCGGACGCCGGATCGGCGTTGGCGACGCTGCCGCAAAACGTGCCGCGCGTCCGGATCGGGTAATGGGCAATATTGTGAACGACCTTGCGCAGCAGCGCCCCCGTCGCGCCCGGCAACGCATCGCCGTCAAAGGCCGCGTGGCGGACGCAGGCCCCGATCGACACCACGTCGCCCGATACAACCAGTGCCTCCAGTTCGGCGATGCCGTTGATGTCGATGAGGTGGGTGGGCCGCGCCATACGGAACGCCATGGTCGGCACCAGGCTCTGCCCTCCGGCCAGGATTCGTCCGTCGTCCGGGCCGTACTTGGCGAGAAGGGTCACCGCCTCGTCGACCGTTGCGGGCGCGTAGTAACTGAAAGGTGCCGGCTTCATTGGGCGTCGGCCTGTTGGGAGGGCGGCCGCGCGCCCGGAGCAGGCACTGGCAGCCGTTTTGTAAACTTATTGCTACACTTGACGGAGCCAGACTTACATACTTCCAATGTTGCGTAAAGCATGGAATTATAAGGGCTTAATGTATTAGACGCGACCGGGACCCGCCGTCCCGGTTGCAACTGGCCAGCGATTTGTACTAAAAATGACATAGCAGTTTTGGCGGAAAAATAAAATGCGCGCAGCGATCGTCAAAGAGTTCGGCCCCATTGCCAGCCACCAGGTTGGCGAATTGCCCGACCCGGTGCCTGCGCCTGGGCAAGTCCTGGTCCTTATAAAAGCGACAGCGGTCAATTACGTCGATAGTCTGGTGGTGACCGGCAAGTACCAGTTTTTGCCCGAGCGCCCCTTCGCGCCGGGCAAATTGCCGGCGGGCGAGATCGTGGCACTGGGCGTAGGGGTCGAAGGTCTCCGGATTGGCGACCGGGTGCTGACCCTCGCGGAGCAAGGCGGATATGCCGAGAAGATCGCGGTCGATGCCAAGTCCTGCTTCAAGCTCCCGTCGAAGATGAGCTACGTCGAAGCCGCATCGATGGCGCTGGTATACGATACCTCATGGTTTGCTTTGCGGGAGCGCGCCAGACTGCAAGACGGCGAGAGCGTTCTCGTCCTTGGCAGCACCGGCGGTGTCGGCCTTGCCTCGGTCCAGCTCGCCAAAGCGATGGGCGCCCGTGTTCTGGCCGGCGTATCAAATGCCGCCAAGGCGCCCCTCGCCCTCGAAGCCGGCGCCGATGCGGTTATCGATTTGTCCAAAGACAATCTCCGCGATGCGTTGCGTGAGGATGTCCATGCCCAGAACGGCGGAAAAGGCGTCGACGTGGTGATCGATCCAATCGGCGGCGACGCCTTCGACGCCGCGCTCCGGGCGCTCGCCTGGCGCGGTCGCCTTGTGGTGATCGGGTTCGCCGCCGGGCGCATCCCGAGCGTCAAGGCGAACTACCTGCTGGTCAAGAATATCGAAGTCAGCGGTCTTCAGGTCAGCGACTATCGAAAGCGCATGCCGGCCCTGATGGCGCAATGCATGGACGAGATTTTCGCCCTCTACGAGGCCGGAAAGCTCAAGCCCGCCGCAACCGTCACCTATCCGCTTGAAGCTTTCGCCAGCGCCTTGCAAGATATCGTGGACAGGCGCGCAACCGGCCGTATCGTACTCGAACCCCATCCCTGATTCTGGCGAGATTTCAATGGCGTTCCGTTATGATGAGATCGGAAACCGCCTGAAGGCCTATCGGCTCGGCTCGGGTCTGAGCGCCGACGAGATTGCGAACCAGCTCGGCATTTCCCGTACCGCCCTGTATCGGTTCGAAAAAGGCGAGCTCGCCAAGATCGAGACACTGGAGCGGCTGGCCGAGCTGCTTGGCGTTTCGATTCCGACCCTGCTTGGCGTCGGAATTGAATATATCCCTTCCGCGGTCACCTACTTTGAGAGGATGCGCCAGATCGAAGAGAGCTCGGAGCATCTCATGGTGCTGTCGGGCCCTATTTCTTTTCTGCTGGCATCGGACAGCTTCGAGAAAACGCTCGAAGAGGTCCTGACCGAGAATGTGACCAAGAACGTCGCCAACCGAGAGCGCGCGCTGAGCGATATCCCAAAGATCATAAATATCCTGCGCGAGCGCAAGGCGACCTACAAGCGCCGGCGGCCCACCATCGTCAATCTCATGTCGGCGATGGAAATCGAGCGCTTCCTCCATCACGGACTCATCGGCCGCAAGGGCCTGCCCGAAGAAGTCGTCGTGCAGCGAAGGGCGCTCGCGCGTTCGGAAATCCAGCACTTCATAAAGCGGCTCGAGGACCCGCCGATGGGCGTGCAGATCGGCATCGTGACCGACACGCTTCCGCATACGGGCTTTCAACTGTTCCGTCAGCCCGACCGCAAGGTTCTGGTCCTCAGCCCGTTCCGTCTCGGCGGCGAGCCGAACGTGCGTGTCGGTGTCGCGATGATCACCTCCGCGCCCGACGCGCTGGCCTTCCACGAGGCGGCCATCGACGAGATGTGGGGCCGCGCCCTGAAGGGACAGGCCGCCGCTGATCTCGTCAAAGGCCTGTTGGCAGAAAGCGATGCCCTGCCGGACGACGGCGATTTCGTTCAGCGTCAGAAGCCGGCCGCACGTGGCACCCGCAAGCCGCGCGCCCTGATGTAGCGGCGCAGCCATTAATGCAATCTGGCCCGTCAAAGACGATTGGAACATCGACACCGCGGATCGAGGACAACGATCTGCTGCGCGGCAAGGCGCAGTTTGTCGCCGACATCCGCATGCCCGGGATCCTGCACGCCGCCTTCGTGAGAAGCTCCTACGCGCACGCGCGGATCAACGGGATCGACACCACCGCCGCGCTGGCCGTGCCGGGCGTCGTCGCGGTGCTGACGGCGAGCGACATCCGCGCCCACGCCGTCATGGACAGGCTGGTTGTCGCGCTGCCTGACAAGACCTACCGGCAGCAACGCGACCGGCCGATCCTCGCCGATACCGAGACGGTCTATATCGGTGAAGCGATCGCTTTGGTCCTCGCCGAGGATCCCTATCTCGCCGAAGACGCAGCCGGGCTGGTCGACATCAGCTACGATCCCCTCCCCGCCGCTGCCGATTGTCGTGATGCACTGCGCGACGGAGCGCCAACGGTGCATAGCGACGCCTCCGACAACCTGGTCGCCGCCTTCAAAAGCTCTTACGGAGATGTCGATGCGGCGTTTTCAGCCGCGCCACATGTCGTCAGGGAAAGCTTCTGGACGCATCGTGGATGCGGTCATTCGCTGGAAGGTCGAGGGTGTCTCGCGCATCGCGACCCCGTCGGCGGCATGCTGACACTCTGGAGTTCGACGCAGACGCCGCTCGTTGGCGCACGGATTCTTGCCGAGGTCCTGGACCGCGAGGAGTCGTCCATTCGCGTCGTGGCACCCGACGTCGGCGGCGGGTTTGGTCCCAAGCTGGTTTTTTATCCGGAAGAAGCCGCGGTCGCGGTTGCCTCAGTGGCCACTGGGCGCCCCGTTCGCTGGATCGAAGACCGGCGAGAGCATTTCCTGTCGACCACGCAGGAGCGTGATCAATATTGGGACGCCGAGATCGCGTTCGACGACGATGGCCGGATTCTGGGAGTCCGCGGTTCGCTGGTGCATGATCACGGTGCCTACACGGCGCGCGGCCTGACCGTGCCGCAAGGAGCCGTCGCCTCGCTGTCGCTGCCCTATGTGATCCCGGCCTTTTCGATGGACGTGAAGGCTGCGCTCACCAACAAGGTGCCTGTGACTCCGGTTCGCGGCGCAGGTCAGCCGCAAGGCGTGTTTGTCATGGAGCGCCTGCTCGACCGCGCGGCGCAGACGCTAAACCTGGATCGCGCCGAGATCCGACGCCGCAATCTCGTGCCGGCCGACCAGATGCCGTTCAAGAAGGGTTTCGTCACGCGCGGCGGCATACCGATCGTGCTCGATTCCGGCGATTATCCGGCTTGCCAGGCGGACGCCTTGCAGAAGGCCGGTTGGGATGACTTTCCAGAACGCCAGCGGCTTGCACGCCGTGACGGGCGCTACCTCGGCATCGGTCTCGCAAACTTCGTCGAGGCGACCGGTCGCGGTCCCTACGAGCAGGTGCAGGTCCGGGTGACCTCGACCGGCAAGATCGAGGTTGCAACCGGCGCTGCGGCCATGGGCCAAAGCACGAAGACCATGATCGCGCAGATTGTCGCCGAGCAACTCGGCGGTGACATCGGTCGGATCGCCGTGACCGCGGGCGACTCGGGGAAGATCGCGATGGGTTTCGGCGGCTTCAACAGCCGGCAGACCGTGATGGCCGGCTCGTCCGCGCATACAGCGGCGTTGAAGGTGCGCGACAAGGCGCTGCTCGCGGCGAGCCATATGCTGGAGGTCGATGCTGGCGATCTCGATATCGAAGGCGACACGATCGCGGTGAAGGGCGCGCCGGATGTGAAGGTGACGCTGCGGGCGGTCGCAAAAGCGCTGTCGGGCGCGCCTGGCTTTGTCCTGCCGGGCAATTTGAGCCCCGGTCTGGAGGCGACCGAAACTGTCGTGATCGATGCGATGACTTACGGCAACGGCTCGACAATTGCCGAGGTCGAAGTCGACATCGCGACCGCAGCGGTCAAGGTCAGCCGCATCGTTTTCATCCATGACGCGGGCAGGATCGTCAATCCGGTGATTGCCGATGGCCAGATCGTCGGCGCCATCGCGCACGGGATCGGCAACGCGCTTTACGAGTGGATGGGATACGACGAGGATGCTCAACCGATCACCACGACGCTCGCCGACTATCTCCTCGTCACCGCGTCCGAGATTCCGATACTCGAACTGGGACATCGCGAAACACCGACGCCGCTCAACCCGCTTGGCGTGAAAGGAATTGGCGAGTCGGGCATCCTGCCCATTCCCGCTGCGATCGCGTCCGCGGTAGAGGATGCGTTGTCGCCCTTTGGCATTCGCATCAATCAGTTTCCGATCCGGCCGCGCGACCTGTGGGACATGCTGGCCGTAGCAAAAGCCGCTTGATGTCCGCTGCTAGAGCTTCACCACCGGCCCGCGACCAAGAATCCGGAAGATCAGTTGGGCTGCGGCCAGCAGGCGGACATCGGCATAACGCGGCGCGACCAGCTGAATACCGACCGGCAATCCGGCCGGTCCGGCATGCGTCGGTAGCGTCACCGTCGGCGTGCGCAGTTGTGTCCAGATGCTCTGGAAGCCATGGTGACCGGTATAGCCGAGGCCAGCCGGGGCCTCGCCATTCACCGCTGGCGTCAGCAGCACATCGACGCCCGCGAACACATCGGTCATCTCCCGGCGGAATTCATCCACGCTCTCAAGCGCCCCGACATAGCGGGACATGTCCATCGCCAGCCCGTTGCGGATGCTCTTCGCCAGCCCTTCGCTGATCTGTTCGGAATGGGTCTGCCATTCCCAGGCCATCCCGCGTGCACGCTCGAAATCGTTGATGATCTCCCGCGTGTCCTGCAACGCCTTGAACCGCTCGGGCAGTTCGGCATCCTGAACCGGGAAGCCCGCTCGTGCCAAACGCGACGCAGCGTCCTCGATCGCATCACGGGTTGCCGGCTCCGCATTGTCCCATGCGTAGGTTCTGCAGATACCGATGCGGATCCGCGTGTCCTCGGAGAGCCATGAGACAGGCGCCGCATTCGTAAGGACACGCGCCGACAGCTCGATGTCTTCCACGGACCGCGCCATCAGGCCGACGGTGTCGAGGCTTTCGGCCGCCGGCTTCACGCCCTGCGGATTGATCAGACCGAATGTCGGCTTGTAGCCAACGATGCCGCAAAACGACGACGGACGCTGGACCGAGCCGCCGGTCTGGGTGCCGAAAGCAAGCGGCACCATGAAGTCGGCGACCGCGGCTCCGGAGCCGCTCGAAGAGCCGCCCGGTGTTCGCAGTGGGTCATGCGGGTTTGTCGTCGGCCCCGCCGTCACCCCGGCAAATTCGCAAGTCACTGTCTTGCCAAAGATAAGAGCCCCGGCAGCGCGCAGCATCGCGACACAGGACGCATCCGACATGGTGCGGTAACCGCGATAGATCGGCGAACCCATCTCCGTCGGCATATCGAACGTCTCGATCACATCCTTGACGCCGACCGGTACACCGTGGAGCGGTCCGCGATTGGGCGCACGATCCAACGCCTTCGCCTGACGTAGCACCGCGTCCGCATCGAGATATGACCACGCCCTAACGACAGACTCGCGCGCATCGATCCGGGCAAGACAGTCGCGCGCAATCTCCTCGCAACTGACCGCGCCCGAGCGCGTGCGGGATGCAACTTCGACCGCGGACAGCCGGTTGAGGTCTGTCATCTGATGTGCCTCAGCTGACGCTGGTGACCTTCCACTCGATGGTCTCGCCGCCGCGATAGATCAGGGCTCGCTCTTCCGGCCCCTTCACCACGATCTCTTCGGGCGCGGTCCAGGTCACGCGCTCGAGCGTAATGGTGCCGTCGTTCGGCGGCATCTTGTAATGCGCCGGACCGTGCAGCGATGCAAAACCCTCGAGCTTGTCGAGCGCGTTCTCCTCATCGAAGACCTTCGCGTAGGTCTCGATCGCGACCGGTGCATTGAACAGCCCGGCTGCACCGACCACCGCCAGCTTCTTGTGGATCGAATGCGGGGCGGAGTCGGTGCCGAGGAAAAAGCATGTCTCTCCCCCAGTCGCCGCCTTGCGCAGCGCCTGACGGTCGGCCTCGGTCTTGATCACCGGCATGCAATACATGTAGGGCCGGTTACCCCAACCGAGCCAGTCGGTGCGATTGAGCTCCAGATGATACGGCGTGATCGTGCCGCCGACCTGACCGGATTTCGACCGGACGAAATCGCAGCCGATCTTGCTCGACAGATGCTCGTGGATGAAGCGCAGGCCGGGAAACTCGCGGGTCCATGGCTCGAAGGTGCGCTCGATAAAGACCGCCTCGCGGTCGAACACATCGACCGCGGGATCGACGCTTTCGGCATGGATCAGAAGCGGAATACCGACCTTCTCCATCCGCTCGAGAACATGCCGGATTTTCCGGAAGTCGGTGACACCGGCCGCGGAATTCGTGGTGGCGTTTGCGGGATAAAGCTTCACGCCGGTGAACACCCCGTCCCTGAATCCCTGCTCGACATCGTCGGGATCCGTGTCATCGGTCAGGTAGCATGTCATCAGCGGCGTGAAGGTGCTGCCCTTCGGCAGCGCTTTCATGATGCGCTCGCGATAGGCGCGTGCATCCGCTGCCGTGGCGACCGGCGGCACCAGATTGGGCATCATGATCGCCCGCCCGAATTTTTCCGCGGTATGGGGAATGGCCGCCTGCAGCATGTCGCCATCGCGGACATGCAGGTGCCAATCGTCCGGCTTGCGGATCGTGATGCGGTCGACCATGAAACCCCTCGAAATGTGTGGTGGCGGGCCGGACACAGGCCTCACAATACACATTTAGAGGAATAATTCCAAAATTGGAACACGCTTACCGGCGCGGAACGGCGGGAATTTGGCCCGTTTAATCGGGTTTTGGAGATGCCTGGCGGCCGGGCCGAAGGAGCGGTTCCAATTTTGGAGCACGGTGCCGCGCACGAGGGCCGGCAAGCGGCCGCCGTCGGGCAGCCCCAACCGACGCACCGTCAAAAGCTGGACCTTGCGACGTCAGGCCGGAACCGCGGTGCGGTCCTTCGCCGATGAAGTTTCAAACGTCTCGATGGGATCGAACAGCAAATGATTGGTGTTCATCACCGACATCTGGACGATCTCGTCTTCCTTGATGCCGCGCTTCTGGAATTCACCGAAGAATTCCCTCATCGCGTCGCTGACGGTCGGCGAAAAAATCTGCCCGACATCGGAGGAGAGGATGACACCCTGCGGACCGACCGTCCGGATGACGTCGATATATTGTTCGTAGGTCAGGTGGTCCATCGCGAGATTGACAAAGCACAATTCGCTGACGGCTCCGTACTTCTCCCACATCTCCGCCATCGTCTCCGGATCGAGCTCGGTCGATTGAAACAGCGGGTGCGTCATGATGATACGGCGAATGCCTTTCTTGTGCGCCGTCTTGACCAGCGTCAGCGTCTCTTCACGATCGAAATGGCCGGTCGCGAGCACGAGATCGTATTCGGCGATCAGGCTCAGCGCGCGATCCAGCGCCGCCATCTTGTCGCTGTCGCCGGTGTCGAGCGTGTAGCCCGTCCCCTCCGCGAAGAAGCGGGTGTATTTCGGGAGCACGCCCCAATCGACTGAAATGTCCCGGCGATTGTAGAGACGAAGATGCGCTTCGCAGCACATGGTCGGCATCCACACAACGAACCGTTGCGGATCGGGATCGGAGGCCGTGACATCGCTCTTCCAGCCAGACAAAGCCGCGCGCACGCCATGGTCGTCGACGCCGCCGCAATTGTAGTTCAGCGCGACCGATCCGATCAGCGGTACCTTGTCGTCCGGGCGGCGGATCTGGCTGACCTGTCCGGTCGTCGGCTGAAAATGATTTTTCATCACTACGCCAAAGCCTTCGCGCCGTGCCTCTTCCGCGAGCGACGCGGCACTGTATTTGCGGCGCAGGAATTCGGGACCGATATGCACATGCATATCGATCATCCGCTTGTCCCCCACATGCGGCAGCGCTTTCATCGATGATGTTCCTTCTTGCGTTGACGTCGCGCGGTCAGTCCAGGATGACCTCGGCCTCGATTTCGACAGGTATCCCGAACGGCAATTCCGCGACGCCGATGGCCGAACGCGAATGCTGCCCGCGTTCGGGACCAAACACCGACAAGATAAGGTCGGAGAATCCGTTGATCACCGCCGGCATGGATTGAAATCCCGGAGCGGCGTTGACCATGCCGAATGCCCTCAGCCAGGTGACGTGATCGAGAGCACCGAGTTCCCGCCGGAGACTCGCCAGCATGCCGAGCGCAGTCAGCCTCGCGGCCTCATAGGCCTGCTCCTGCGACAAGTCCCGTCCAACCTTGCCGAACGGACCGGCGACCGAACCATCCGGCAAACTCGGACCATGACCTGAGATGGTGACGCGCTTGCCCACGACCCGGACCCAGGAGAACGGCAGCCGCACACCGTCAGGAACTTTCATCACCTCCGGAAGAACAAGACCCAGTTCGCTCAGCCTGCGCTCAACCGACATTTGCAGAAACCATCCCTACCGACAAATCGGAGCATCGCCCCGAACACCAACCGAACATGCCCGGCGGCCGGAAAAAAGCCGTGCCTCGGTCTCCAGCAACCGAGTTGACCGTGCCTGGAGAACCTTAGCCACATCGTTGCGCTCAGACCAGCGCCGCGGAAACTTCATCACTGCGTGACGCGCTTTCCAACAGAGAGTGCGGAACGCCCTGCGCTCACGTTTGTAAGTTGGCCGAACATGGCCCGCTACCTCCGGGCACCCAGCGGCGGGGTAATGTGACTGGATTGTGCCCGTCACACAAACGCAAAAATGGTCCAACGCCTGCAATGCCGGCTTCTGGCGAACATCGCAAAGAAGTCCATAATGGACATTTCGCGATACCGCCGTCGATCTGTCCCTATCTGACAGAAGAAATCTGAACGGAAGTATTCCGGCTTGCGTTCAGAAGCGTCGTCGCCTTTTTATCCAGCGGCTCGATGTCCTCAGCCGTGCGCTTGAGAAGGTCGCGGAGCCAATGCAGTGCCGGGTCGGTGGCGAGATGCGGCTGCCATTGCAGAACCTCGCGCAGCACTGGAAACTTGACCGGCGACGGCAGGATCTTCAACGGCAGGTATTGCGCACATTGAAAGGCGAGTCGCGAGTGCACGGTGGCAATCCGGTCGGTGCCGATCACGAACAATGGCACAAGGGTGAATGTAGGTGTGGTGACGGCAACGTTGCGTTTCAGGCCGATGCGTTGCAGATGTTGCTCATCGTGCGTATTCAGCCTGCCGTACGGAAATTGTGCGACGACATGCGGCATACTGAGATATTGTTCCATTGTGATGGTGCGCCCAACATGCTTGTTGCCGGACCAGACGACGCAGACATAATCGTCCTCGAAGATATGCTCGCGGTCGCAATTGGCCACCGATCCTTGCTCTGCAATCAGCAGGAGTTCGTGCTCGCCTCTTTTGAAATTCTCGAGGTTGTCTTCGGTCAGGCGATCGATCGCCACCTTCACGCTGGGCGCCTCGCGCGCGATGCTTTGAAGCACCCTCATCATCAAGACCTGCGCCGCATAATCGGACATGATGATGACGAAGGTCCGATCCGAGCGCGCGGCTTCGAACGTGGGCGAAGAGTTGATCAGGATCTCGGTGCGCGCGAGGAGGTCGCGCAATGGCTGAGCAAGGCTCTCGCCAAGCGGGGTGAGCACCATCTTTCGGCCCACTTGGACGATCAGATCGTCCTTGAAATGGGTCCGCAGCCGGGCCAGCGCCCCGCTCATCGCCGACTGGCTGAGGCATAATCGCTCCGCGGCGCGCGTGACGTGCCGATGCGTCAGCAGCGCGTCGAGTGCGACCAGCAGGTTCAGGTCGAGTTTGTGAAACCGCACGTCACGCATCCTCCCGGTATTTCATTTTCCGATGAGTCAAGGGAGTTTAATCGGCGGTGTCAATAAACAACCGGACGCGACGGACACGGACGTGTCGCGGTACCGCGGACACCCGGCGCCTGCGGACCTGGGACAATCGCCGGAGGCGATACCTCATATCGCAACAGCCAATTTCAAAAGATTCTGCGAAGTTGCGATGAAAGTGCCGATCGCGTGACCGCGAGATTTGGGTGAGTCGACAATGCGGCATTTTTCTCTTGGGACGCTGTCCGAGGCGGGCGGAGTGCCGTTTTCGGCTGTTATTGTCGGTGAGCAGGCGATCGGTCTGGATCAAATCGCGGCAGTCGCGGGCGCACAGGGGAAAGCGCTGCGATGGTCCGGCTCGCTCCTGACGCTGTTCGAGCACTGGCCGGAAAACTTCGCGCGACTGGAGCAGCTTGCCAAAGAGGGCGCATTCGACCCTTCTAGCACCGTATTCAGGCGGCGGCCGCTTGCGGCGCTGAAAGTCCATGCGCCGATCGAGGCGCCGCGGCAGATTCTGTGCCTCGGCGCCAATTACCGACGGCATGTGATCGAACTGATGGCGGCGCAGGTGTCGCCCGAGACCGCCAATCTCGACATCGAGGGACGGCGTGACTATGCCGCCAAGATGATGGACAGGCGAATCGAAAGTGGTTCGCCCTATGCTTTCATCAAACTGCAAAGCTGTGTGACCGGACCGTACGACCCGATTCTGCTGCCGCCCGACGTGACCGAGCCCGACTGGGAGCTGGAGCTGGCTTTTGTGATTGGAAAGCCGGCCCGCTACGTGAGCCGCGCCAACGCGATGTCGTACATCGCCGGCTACACGATTGCTAACGACGTCACTGCGCGCGAACGCATCTACCGGCCAGATATCAAGGCGATCGGGACCGACTGGCTTGCCGGGAAATGTCTGCCGACGTTCCTGCCGATGGGTCCCTTCATCGTGCCGGCGGCCTTCGTGTCCGATCCGATGCGCCTGCAGATCACTTTGAAGCTGAACAGCGACGTGATGCAGGACGAGAGCACTGCGGACATGATTTTCGACATTGCCCGGCAGGTGGAATACCTGTCCAGTCGTGTGCAGCTGATGCCGGGCGACGTGGTCTGCACCGGCTCGCCCGCGGGCAACGGTGCGCATTACGGGCGCTATTTGCGGGACGGCGACGTCATGGAAGGCACCATTGCCGAGATCGGAACGATCCGTAATCCGTGCGTGGCGCTGCACCACGGGTGAATTGGCGGGAATCCTTCACATGCCGAGATAGCTTCTTGCGACAATCGGATCGTCCCGTAGCGTCGCCGCCGCACCTTCGCCGACAATTCGTCCTCCGGCCAGAAGATAGGCGCGATCGGCCATCGCCAGCGCCTGATTGGCGTTCTGTTCTACCAGCACAATGCTCAGACGCGAGTCACGCGAAATACGCGCCAGGATCGCGAATACGTCATCGACCAGGTTCGGCGCCAGGCCGAGCGACGGCTCGTCGAGCAGCAAAAGGAGTGGGTTGGACATCAGTGCGCGTCCGATGGCGACCATCTGCTGTTCGCCGCCGCTCATGGTGCGAACCGCCTGTCCGCGCCGCTCGGCGAGACGAGGGAATAGTTCGAACACGTAGTCGAGCGTGGATTGCTCACGGCCGCGGGCGCGGCTGGCGTACGCGCCGAGCAGCAGGTTTTCCATTACCGTCATGTTGCCGATCAGCCGCCGGCCTTCCGGCACTAGCGCAATGCCGCGCTCCACGATGCGGTTCGGCGGTTCGGCGGAGATGTCAGTGCCTGCGAGAAGAATACGGCCACCGCTTCTGCGCGTCAGACCAGTGATGGTTTTGAGCAGGCTGGACTTGCCGGCGCCGTTCGCTCCAAGAATGGCAACGGTCTCGCCTTCCGAGACGCGCATCGAAACGTCGATCAGGGCCTGGTGCTTGCCGTAGGATAGGCTGATCTTTTCAACCTCGATCATGTCCGTGTCCCAGATAGGCATCCTTCACCGCGCGGTCCTGGAGCACCGTCTCGGTATCGCCGGCCGCGATCTGCCTTCCCGCATTCATCACCACCACCCGCCGGCAGAGCGCGCGCACCGCCGACATCACATGCTCGACCAGCACGATCCCGGCGCCGTCCGCCGCGAGCCGCCGGACAACCTCGATGCCTTCGTTCAGCTCGGTCGGATTAAGACCCGCCAGCCATTCGTCGAGGAGAAGAACACGCGGGCTGGTGGCCCAGGCGCGTGCCAGTTCGGCGCGCTTCTGGTCGATATAGGTGAGTTGCGCACCGGTCAGTGCCGCCTTGTCTGCGATGCCGAAATATTCGAGAAGCGCATCGGTCTTCCGACTGGCCTCCGGCATGCTGAGCCGCTCCGCACCGAACAGCGCGCCGGCGCGGATATTTTCGTAGACCGTCATGCTCGGAAGGATGCGCACCAGCTGAAAGGTACGGTTGATCCGCGCGCGGACCCGGCGGGCGTTGGACAGGCGCGTCACGTCCGTGCCTTGCAGACGGATGCTGCCGCCGTCGGCCATCAGGCTGCCGGCAATCAGGTTCAGTGTCGTCGTCTTGCCCGAGCCGTTCGGGCCGATCAGACCAAAAATCTCGCCGGGCTCCACGGCAAAGCTGATCCCGTTGACGGCTGCGAGACCGCCAAAGGTTTTGGTCAGACCATCCACATTCAGCAGGGCGGTCATTGGCCGGCGTCTCCAGTGGTGACGGCCGTGCCGCCCGGCGCCGTTCGCCATGCCTTGAACCGGTGCCAGAGCGGTTCGATGACGCCCGCTATCCCATGCGGCAGAAAATAGACGACGAACAGGAAGACCGCGCCGAGCAGGATGGCGTAAGCGCGCGGGAACGTTGTCGATAGAAATTCCGACAGAATGATCATAGGAATAACGCCGAGCACCGGCCCCCATAGACGATGCATGCCGCCGAGCAGCGCCATGATGACGACCTGGAACGAGACCATTGCGTTGAAGACGGTATTGGGCGCGATATAGGACCAGCGCGGCGCCATGATCGCCCCGACCAGCGTCATGAGCACCGCGGATATCACGAATGCGAAGATCTTGATGCCGGAGCGGTTGATGCCGCATTGGTCTGCGACGGTCTCGTCTTCCCCGATGACCTGCAACGCGGTCCCGACCTTCGATCGCTCGATCATGTAGCCGACCAGGAATACGATCGCGGTCAGCCCGAGCAGATGGAGATAGATCATCACGTTGCTGAAATCGATCAGCACATAGCGGCCGACCGTTTTGGTCTGGTTGATCTCCCACCAGATCGCCAATTCTCTGATCAGTTCGGTCAGGCCGAAGGTGAAGATCACGAAATGGATGCCCGACACCCGCAGCGTGGTGGCACCGACGATCAGTGCCAGCACCACCCCGACGGCGCCTGCGAGCGCGAACGAGCCGTAAAGCGGCATGCTCTCATACGAGACCGCTACGACATACGCGCCGACGCCGAAAAAGGCGGCTACAGCCAACGAAAAGTAGCGTGTCGGCCCGGAGAAGATACGCCAAGCAGTGGCAAGCGCAACGTAGCAAAGCGTGTTGATCAGGTAGGACAGCCAATAGTCCGACACGAAGATAGGGGCGAGGGCGAGCGCGGCAATCAGCGCCGACGCTCCGATCCAAGTTGCGATGTTGGAGCGCGCGGATGTCATCAGTTCGACCCGAACAGACCGCGCGGGCGGACCAGCAGAATGGCGAGGAACATGAGATAGGCCACGGCAAGCTTGAGTCCGGAATCGAGGAACCGCGCTGTCATCGCCTCGGTGACGCCGAGCAGGAGCGCCGCGGCCAGGGCGCCGAGCATGTTGCCGACGCCGCCCATGATCACGACGATCAGAGCCTTCACCGTGAACTCGACGCCGACGGTCGGATCGAAGGTCAGAAAGGTGCTGACCATCGTGCCCGCCACCGCCACTAGCGCGCCGCCGGTCGCGAAGGCGAGCGCCGAAATCCTGCGGACATCGACACCGACAATGCTTGCTGCAACCGGGTCTACCGCCAGCGCCCGCATCGCGTTACCGGTACGCGAGCGCGTCAACCAGAAATAGATCGCCGCCGCGAACACGCAGGAAATGATGCAGGCCAGCACCCGGTTGGCCGAGAGATTGACCCCGAAAATCGTGACAGGAACGGACAGATAGTCGTACGAGCGGATGTCGCCGGTAAAGGCGAGGATCATGCTGCCCTTGATCACGAACAGCAGGCCGAAGGTGGACAGGATGGTTTCGCCTTCGAAGTGATCGCGGCTCGCGGCCCGGCGGGCGAGCGGCTCCATCAGTATGCGATAGACCAGCCAATTGGCGGCGAATGTGACCGGTACCGAAAAAATCAGCCCAAGGATCGGATCGATCCGCCACAGCGTGAACATCCAGTAGGCGGCGAAGCATGCGGTGACGAGAAACTCGCCATAGGCGAGGTTCAGGACGCGAGCGATGCCGTATTGAAGATTGAAGCCGATGGCGATCAGCGCATACATACCGCCGAGCACGAGGCCGCCGAGGATGACGTCAAGAAGGATCATTCAGTATCGGTCCAGAACAGGAGCCGCCCCGATCGAGGATCGATCGGAGCGGCCGAGGTTGGTGCCGGGAGGAACCGTCACCAGGCCGGTTTAGGCAGGACGGCAGGCTTTGCACCGGGGAGATTGGCGGGCTGTACCATCACGAAATCGCCGCCCTGCCATTGCGACACGACGGGTTGCTCGCGCTGAACCTGATTGGTGAATTTCAGCTTGCCGGCAACAGTGTCGAACGTCCCGGTCCGCAGATGCTCGATCACCTTCTTGCGGTCGAGGCCGACCTGCTCGATCGCCTGTTCCAGCGTTTGGGCGCTGGCATAGGTGATCGGGCTGCCCCAGCGGTCGGGCTCGTTGTTGGTCAGCGCCTTGAAGCCGTCGAAATAAGCCTGCGCGCCCGTACCGCGGTTCCAGCCTCCGGCGCCAAGGATTCCCTGCGCCTTGTCGCCGAGCTTGGCCTTGAAGCCGGGGAAGGCGGTGCCGACGGCGGTGTAATAGACCTTCGGATTGTAACCCAGCGTCTGTGCCTGGGCCGCGATCATGAAAGTGTCGCCCGGATAGCTGAACGCCACGAAACTGTCGGCGCCGCTGTCCATGGCCTGCTTCATCTCGGCCGAGAGGTCGCGCGAGGCCATCGGGTAAGTCTTGTTCAGAACGACGTCGAAGCCTGCGTCCTTGAACGCCTTGCTACCGGCGGCGTTGAGGTCGGCGCCGAACTGGTCGGCGACGCTGAGCAGGACGACCTTGTTGTTGATCTTGCCCTCGGCTTTCAGCTTGGAGAGCATGTCGACGATGCCGGTCGCGTAGTCCGACGCGTTGGTGCTGAACAGGAACAGCGTGTCGAACCGTTTTGTCATCGCCTCGGCGTTGTTGATCACCGCGGTTGCGCCAAGTTGCGGATAGTTGTTTTTCTTGTAGACCGGCGCAACCGCGAGATTCATAGCGGTGCCCCAGGGCGGGAGCGCGAAGTCGACCTTGTCGTCCACCATCAGCTTCTCTGTCAGGCGTATCGCGTTCTCGGGATTGCTGGTGTCGTCGTATTCGATGACTTCGACCGGTATCCGCTTGTCGAAACCGGCGACCTTGAGGCCGCCCTTGGCATTCACGTCTTTCGCCCAAAGCCGGTAATTCGCGACCGGAAGCATCGAAGAAGGACCGGCAAACGGTCCGGTCAGCGAGACGGCATAGCCGATCTTGATTTTATCCGGCGCCTTCTGCTGCGCCACGGCCGGTGCTGAGGCGAGCGACAACAAGCCAACGGCCGCGACCGATCCCGCCGCGAGCCGCAACAGGCGATCCAGATCAGGTTTCATAGCAATCCCTCCCGTGTTGGTCATGATTTCGTTGCCTTCGCGCCTCTTGCGGGCACGTTCGTCAGTACGGTCTTCAGCGCACGCTGACCGCGGCCCAGGGGTTGACGACATTGGCGCTCGGCGAGGCCGGTGCCGCATTCGGCGGAAACGCCTCCATCATCGTCTGCGGAAAAGCGTGGTTTCTGTAGAAATCGTTCGATCCCATCGCCGGACTCCAGCGCACCGCTTCCCAGTCCGGCTGATAATTGCGCCACCCGCCGGAATTCAGTTCGATCCGCATGCCGCCGGGCTCGCGGAAATAGAGATAGGTCTGGAAGCCCATTCCGTGCCGGCCCGGGCCGTATTCGATCGGGATGTCGGCCTCCATCAGAATGTCGGCGGCCCGTTCTACGTCGAGCCGCTGGTCGAGATAATAGGCGAGGTGATGGATGCGTCCGGGAATTCCGGAATGATCGCCGAGGATCCCGAGATCGTGCGCCTGTTCGTTGGTGGTCATCATCGCGAACACCACAAGATCGGACTTATCGTCGAGTACCGTCCATTCCGTGAAGCGGTAGTCGAGGGTGTCACGGAAGAACGCAACATCCTTCATGATGTCGGCGGTCGGCACAGTGACGTGATCGATGTGGTTCACAGCGATGCCGCGTGGCTTGTAGCGCTGCGGGCGGTTTGGATAGGTCGCGGCCAACTCCTGCGGCGCCTTCCAGCGCTCGCATTCCCAGAAGATCTCATGCACGTGCCCGCCCGGGCTGCGGTAGCGATAGCCGCGCGGACGGCCGGGCTCGCCTTCGTGCCAGCCGAGGCCGCAGCCGGCCCTGTCGAGCCGTGCGATCGCCGACTCCAGCGCCTTCGGGCCCGCGGAGCGCCAGCCGATATGCTTGAGACCCGGCGCCGCACCTTCCGTCAGCACCAGGTCGTGGTTGAAGAAATTGCGCCAGCTCCGGAGATACACCGACTGACCCTTGCGGCCGGATTCGGTCATGCCCATCACGTCGACGAAGAACCGGAGCGATTGATCCGCCTTGGGCGTGGTGATTTCGACGTGGGAGAGCTGGGATATCAGGCTGAACATCGGGCACGACCTCGATCGATTGAACGCCACCAAATCGTAGGTTCGGGATTTGCATGCCACAAATCCATTGAGGCGATGCCTGTTATCGCCGCGCTTGATGTTCCCCTCCATTTTTGATTGCGGCGCTCGCAGATGCGGGCCCGCGCGCTTTGCTGCAGAGCAACAATCACGACAGGCGATAGCATCAATCGCTGCAAGCAATTTCTGCGCTGTGACGCAATCGATATCATCGACGTATGGCGCATGCCGCAGGGAGGCGAACGCGTGACTGAGCCAATCAAGAAAATTCTCATCGTCGGAGCAGGCATCGGAGGGCTGACAGCGGCCATCCAAATGAAGCGCGCCGGGTACGACGTCGACGTCGTGGAGATCAACAAGGAGTGGATGGCGTCCGGTGTAGGCATTCTGCTCAGCGGCGCAAGCCTGCGGGCGCTCGGCAGCGTCGGCGTGCTCGACGAGGTCGTCGATGCTGGCTTCGGCTTCGACGTCTGGCATTTTTGCGACTATGCCGGAAACAAGGTTGGCGCCGCGCCGCAACCGCGTATCGCAGGCCCGCAATATCCCGGCATGATTGGCGTGCTGCGCAAGGCCTTTTTCGAGGTGCTGACCAGGCATGCCAAGGAGCTCGGCGCTGGCGCGAAGATCGGGGAGACGGTCGCCGGCCTGAAGCAGGACGCTTCCGGCGTGGACGTCACGTTCACCGACGGTACGGAGAAGCGATACGACCTTGTGATCGGCGCCGACGGACTTCACTCGAAGGTTCGCGAGATGGTGTTTGGCGAATACAAGCCGCGGTATACTGGTCAGTCGGTCTGGCGCTTCACCACCGGGCGACCCGCCACCACCGATGCGGGCTACCTCTATTACGGGCCCCAGAACAAAGTCGGTTTTGCGCCCCTGTCGAAGGAATGGATGTATCTCTTGCTGGTGCACAATCTGCCGACCGTCCCGCGCATGCCGGATGACCGGCTGCACGAAATTCTGCGGGAGCAGATCGTGGGTTACGAAGGGATCGTTGTCGAGGTTGCGAACCGGCTGACCGAACCGAAATCGGTCCTGTTCCGGCCGTTGGAAGTGCTGTTCTTGGATCCGCCATGGTATCGCGGGCGCGTCGTGCTGATCGGCGACGCCGCACATACCGTGACGCCGCATCTGTCGTCGGGTGGCGGTATGGCGATCGAGGACGCGGTGGTGCTGGCCGAGATGCTGCAGCAGCCGGGCACCCTTGAAGAACGCCTGGATGCCTACATGAAGCGCCGGTATGCGCGCTGCCGGATGATCTATGAGAACGGCCTGCAACTCGGAGAATGGGAAATGAACCCGACTCCGGATGCCGATCCGGCCGGCCTGTCGGCGCGGAGCTACGCGGCATTGGCGCAGCCGATCTGATCGCTGCGCGCGGTTCCGGATGTCTATCGGCGGCGCTATGCGCATAGCGCGCCGTCGACCATGAGCGTGCTGCCGGTGGTGTAGCTGCTTTGATCGGAGGCGAGAAAAAGCACGGCGCGCGCGACCTCTTCGACGCGCCCGTGACGCCCGAGCGGAATGATCTGGTCGAACATCGCCCCAGCGTCGCGGCCGAGCATCTTGCTCATGCTGCGCTCGGCGGTGCGCATGAACTCGTTGTCGATCGGACCGGGATTGACGGTGTTGACCCGGATACCGCGCGGCGCCATTTCCTTGGCGAGGCAACGCATCAGCCCGACCAGGGCATGCTTCGCCGCGACATAGGAGCAGTTGCCGGCGACGCCCTTCACGCCCGTGATGCTCGACGTGATGACGACGCTGCCGCCGTCCTTCATCTTCGGCAACGTGTATTTGCACACCAGGAAACAGCCGCGGACATGGGTCGTGATAATCTGGTCGAAGATGTCTTCCGGATAGTCCACCGTCGGAATCAGCGGGCCGTCATTGCCGGCATTGCTGAACAGGACGTCGATTGCGCCCCATTTTGCGACCGTGACATCGACGAAGGCCTTCACCTGTTCTGTTTTCGCAACATCGGCCACCGAGGTGGCGATACGGTCCCGAGGAAGCCCGGCTGCGAGCCTTGCCAGACCATCCTCGGACTTGTCGACAAGCATGATCTTGCCACCTTCGGCGAGCATCAGCCGCGCTGTTTCGGCGCCGATGCTGCCAGCGGCGCCCGTGACGATGCAGACCTTGTCCTGTAGCTGCCCCATATTGTCTCTTCCGTCAGCTAACGGCGGCCACGTTTGCGCCTTGAATTGCGTGCCAGACGCGGGACGGCGTCATCGGCATGTCGATATGCGTGACGCCCCGATCGCGCAGCGCATCGATGACCGCGTTCACGATGGTTGGCGGCGCTCCGATCGTCCCAGATTCCCCGATCCCTTTGATTCCGAGCGGATTGGTCTTCGCAGGAATCTGTTCCAGCGCGGACTTGATGTCCGGCATATGCGCGGCGCGCGGCATGCCGTAATCCATGAAACTGCCACTGAGGAGTTGGCCGCTCTCTGGATCATAGGAGACGGATTCAAGCAGCGCCTGCCCGAGGCCCTGCGCAATGCCGCCCTGGATCTGTCCCTCGCAGATCATCGGATTGATGATCATGCCGAGATCGTCGACCGCCGCGAAGCGATCGACTATGACCTGTCCGGTTTCCGGATCGACCTCGACTTCGCAAACCTGACATCCATTCGGATAGTTCGGTGCGCCGCCCGGGGCACCGGAATAGGAGCCTTCGGCATCGAGACCGAGGCCGAATTTCAGCACGGGGCCGGCCGGCGCGAAAAAGGCTTTGGCGACGGCCGTGAGCGGGATCATCTTGTCGGTACCGGCGACCTCGAAGAAACCGCCCTTGAATTCGATGTCGTCGGCCGATGCCTCGAGCAGGATGCCCGCCATCGGCTTCGTCTTGGCGATGATCGCATCGGCTGCGAAGCGCAGCGCCACCCCGCCGACCATAGAACTTCGCGCCGCGAATGTGCCGCGACCGATTGCGACTTTTTCCGTGTCGCCCTGGATGTAACGGATCGTGGCCAGCGGGACGCCGAGCCATTCCGAGACAAGCTGTGCGAAGGCGGTGGCATGGCCCTGACCATGCGAATGCGTGCCGGCGATGATCGAGACCATGCCGCTCGGGTCGAACCGCAACTCCATCCGTTCGTTGAAGACGCCGCCAAGCTCGATGTAGGGCGTTACTGCGCGTCCGCGCAGTTTGCCGGCCGCTGCGCTGGCCTTGCGACGGCTTTCGTAGCCGTCCCAGTCCGCGAGCGCGAGGCACTGATCCATAAGCCTCTCGAACTCGCCGCTGTCGTAATTGTGGTGGGTCGGCGTGTGATAGGGCATTGCCTCCGGCTTGATCAGATTGCGCCGCCGCAATTCGACCCGGTCGATTCCGCTGACACGCGCCGCTTCGTCCAGCATGCGCTCGATAAAGTAGATCGCCTCCGGGCGCCCGGCTCCACGATAGACCGATGTCGGCGCGGTGTTCGTGAACACTGCGCTGGTGCTGAGGTCGATCGTCTGAATGTCGTAGACGCTCGGAATCAGCATGAGCGAGAAGAACAGGGGTGCAGTGATGGCCGCCCACCAATAGGCCCCGAGCGCCTGATAGGCACGTGCGCGCACGGCGAGGATCTTCCCATATTCATCCAGTGCGATCTCGCCGTAGATGACCTGGTCTCGCGCATGGGTGTCGGTGACCAGGCTTTCGCCGCGTGTCGCGGTCCATTTGACCGGTCGGCCGCAGCGGCGCGACGCCCACAGCACCAGAACGTCATCGGGATAGACGTTAGCCTTCATGCCGAAGCCACCGCCGACGTCGGGTGAAACGACGCGAATTTTGGTTTCGGGGACGTTAAACACGGCGGTCGCGAGCTTGGTCTTTACCCCGTGCGGGTCCTGGGACGTAGTGTAGAGCGTGTAGCTGTCGCTGGAACGGGCGTAGTCTCCGATCGCCGTCCGTGGCTCGATCGCGCTTGCGGTGACGCGGTTATTGTGCAGCCGCACCTTTGCGATGTGCTTCGCCTTGCCGAAGGCCGCATCGACGGCGCCCTTGTCCCCGAAAGCAATGGTCGTACCGATATTTCCGTTCGCGCAGTCCGCCCAAATCTGCGGGGCGGATGCGCCGATAGCCCGTTCGACGTCGACGACCGGTGGCAGCGGATCGTATTCGATCCGCACAAGCTCAGCCGCGTCGCGGGCCTGCGCTTCCGTCTCTGCGACAACGAAGGCGACGCGATCACCCACACAGCGGACGCGATCCGACAGCAGCACGGGGCGAAGCGTGGCGTAGCCCTTTGGTCCGCCCCAGGCCTCCGGCATGAAATGCGGTGGCAGGGCGCCGATCCTGTCAGCATCCGCATCCTTGCCGCTGAGCACGCACACGACTCCGGGCGCGGCCTCGGCCTCCGATAGATCGATGCCGACGATCCGCGCATGGGCGTGCGGCGAAAGGACTGAAACGCCGAAGCATTGTCTCGGCAGCGAAAGATCGCCGACGAATTCGCCGCAGCCGGTGAGGAAGCGCTCGTCCTCGACCCGTCGGACAGCCTGGCCGATGCCGAACTTGGTCATGCTGGGATATCCATGCGGATGGTCCCGCCGCAAGACATCGGAGCCGCGGTTGCTCTGATGCCCGGACTCGGGACGAGCGCAATCGATCCCGCTGCGCCAGCTCGCATGGTACCTCCCATTTGCCGCGTTTCGTTCCTGCCCTGCCGAGACTTGATTGACAGCGAGCGGGTCTGCGGAAATTATTGAGCGTGATCATTTTTGAGCGCGTTCAAACAAAAGTCAAGTAACCACGCATTGAAAAAGTCGGCGTTTCGCACCATCACAGGTCGCGTTCATTCTGAGCGCTACGGGTCCTATCTATGCTGACGAAAACTCGGTCGAAACATCCAATTGCGCAGAATGCGCCCGGCGGTCAGCGCGAGAAGAACAAGCGCGACAAGCTGCTGCGCATCAAGAACGCGGCGCGCGAACTTTTCATTTGGAAGGGCTATGACGACACGACCACGCGCGAAATTGCGATTCGCGCCGGCGTTGGAATGGGCACGGTCTTCACCTACGCCGACAACAAGCGCGATCTTTTATTCCTGATCGCAAATGAGGATCTTGCGGAGATAACCGCACGTGCGGCGTCGCATGTCTCGCCCCGCGCGCCTATGCTTTCTAACCTGATGGCGATCTTTCGGGATCACTATGAGTTTTTTCTCGAGCAACCCGACCTGTCTCGCCTCACGTTGCGCGAGATGATGTTTTATGAATCCGGGACGCAAGCCAACCGTTTCAAGGCGACGCGTGAACTCCTGATCTCTTTGGTGAACGAGACCGTACATCAGGGAAAGAGCCGAGGGGAGATTTCTTCCGGTGAAGATCATCGACTCTTAGGATGGGTGATCTTCTGCGTTTACCAGGTCGAATTGCGGCGCTGCCTCTCCGAAAGCAGGCCGGACCTTGATGGCGGCATGGCGAGCCTCGCGCGCGCGCTCAAAGTCGTTGTTGAAGGTCTTGCACCACGAACCGCCCCAAAGAACCAAGCTAACACTAAAGTAAGAAAGTTATAATGCGGGTCAAACGATCGTATCGTATTTTCCCATAATGGACGTTACGCGCAGGCGCAGAGTGATCTCACCCGCGACGATCACATCACGGATGTCGTCGGCATGCCCGGCCGTACGAAGCCGAACCAGAGATCCGCGAACGGGCCGTATCGCCAAATCCGATACGTTACAGCCAGGCCCGCAACCTTGTCCGGCTCGATCGAGCCGCGTTCGTCAGCACGCAGAGTGCGCGCGCCGACGCAGCCTCTGTTGAGGGCAAATTGCCGCGGGCCCATCTGCCAATTGGAGATTCAGCGGGACTAATTTTCCCCAAACATCCACGGTAAGGCGTTTTCGCAGCGCATCTCTGACGTCTTTGAAGCGCGACAGTATGTACATGTCATCCGATATTGAATTGTTCAACGACGAAGCTTCTCGCGGACCCATTCGATCTTTATCGCGAACTGCGCAACCAGGCGCCGGTAGTCAGGATGAGCCGTTACGTCTTCAGCAGGCTGCGCAGCGCCTCAATCTTGGCGGTGTCGAGCATTTTGTTTCTCGGCCAGCTCGGCAAGAAATTTTTCGGCAATGGTCTGTTGCAGCGTCGGCATGGTAGCGCGGCACGCCTCTACTCCTTTGCACTCCCTACCACCCAGTCCGATATTTGACAGTCTCCGCCCCGGTTCTCTCGCAAACGGGATTGTGCGCCGTATTGTCGGGAGACAACGGAAGAATTCGGGGCTGATTTTGCCGTCTCCGGGAATGCAGAGACGGTAGCGGGCACCAATATCGGCCGAATTCGCCACAGAAAACGCCATTATTTCGCGGAGACGCTCGTAAGGCGAAAATCACTAAAGTGACTGGCTGGGGCGGGAGGATTCGAACCTCCGAATGCCGGAATCAAAATCCGGTGCCTTACCACTTGGCGACGCCCCAACAGCGCAGGAAGGGGCCACCTCATACCGGCGCCCCCCGGCCCCTGCAATGCCAAAGTCTCGGTTCTGCAGCCGGGCCGGAACACAAGGGGGAGCGCCCCTGCGAGGCCTGTCGCGACGCCCCGCCTGGGGGACAAGGGCGTCGCGACCCGGACGACAGTGATATCGATTCGGTGAGGATCCAAAGCCGCCCGGCCGCAGGCCCTCCGGCGCTGTTGATCGCCCGCGGCCTCACTTCTTCCTTGCGAAAAACGCCGCGAACGCCGCCTGCGCCGCGGGCGATTGCAGCCGTTCGCGGAAGAAATCCGCCTCGAGGTCGATGCGTTCTGCAAGCTCCTGCGGTTCGCCGCGGATCATGCGGCGCGAAGCGAGCACCGCTTCCGGCGGCAGCGACCCGATTTTCCGCGCGGCGGCGAGCGCCTGCGTCTCGACCGCGGCGCTGTCCGCAACCACATTGATCAGCCCGACCGACAATGCCTGTTCGGAATCGAACGGCTCGCCCATCACCAGCATCGCGAAGGCGCGGCGCGGGCCCATGAGCTGCGGCGCGAGTAGTGTGGAGGCAGCTTCCGGAACGAGACCCAGGCCGACAAACGGCGTGCTGAACCGCGCCATGCGCGACGCCACGACGTAATCGCAATGAAGCAGCATCGTCGTGCCGACGCCGACCGCAAAACCGTCCACCGCGGCGACCAGAGGCCGCTCGCACCAGGCCAGCGCATGCAGAAAGCGCAGCACGGGCGCGCCGAGCCCCTCGCCGTCGTCCGCCGCCTTGCGGAATTCGTCGAGATCGTTGCCGGCGCAGAACGCGCCGGGCAGCCCCGCGATCATCACGCAACGGATGTCCGGATCGGTCTTGGTGCCGGCGAGCGCGGCCGCCATCGCATCATACATCGCGGCGGTCAACGCGTTCTTCTTGTCGGGGCGGTTCATCCGCACGACACGGATGCCGCCGTCGTCCTTGATTTCAACCAGATCGGTCATGGTCAAGCGGCCTCACCGGGAAGCGGAGACGATGTGACGGACTCGGCCGCTTCCGTCACGGTCGTCTCCAGCCCGCCGCATTGCACCGCGATGTTCTCGGCAAAGAAGCGCGCGGTGGCGATACGGTCGACGCTGTCGCCGTTCACAAGCCTGATCGCAGCCAGCGCTTCGTTGGCGAGCATCGCTCCGCCCGCGGCATTGCCGAAGAGGCGCAAATACGGCGTGGCGCCCGCAAGTGCAGCGCGCGTGTCGGATGACAGATGCGCAAGCAGCCAGTCGGTGGCGCGTTCGAGTGAATCGATCGCCTCGGTCAGCCGCAAGGCGGTTGCGCCGAAAGCAGGATCGTTCACCGCCTGCACGCGTGCCGCGATGTCACGCAATTCGACAATAAAGGCTTTCACCGTGGCGCCGCCATTCAGCGTGATCTTGCGGGTGACGAGATCGATCGCCTGGATGCCGTTGGTGCCCTCGTAGATCGCGGCGATGCGAGCGTCACGATAATGCTGGGCGGCGCCGGTCTCCTCGATGAAGCCCATGCCGCCATGCACCTGCACGCCGAGCGAGGCGACCTCGATGCCGATATCGGTGGAGAAGGCCTTCGCCACCGGCGTCAGCAGCGCGGCGCGCTCCTGTGCGGTTTTCGCGGCGGCGGCATCCTGGTCGAGATGCGAACGGTCGAGCGCAACGGCCGTGGCATAGCAGATCGCACGCGCAGCCTTTGTCAGCGCGCGCATGGTGAAGATCATGCGCCGCACGTCGGCATGCTCGATGATGGCGACGGAGGACGGACCGCCCAGCTGGTCGCTGCGGCCCTGCTTGCGGTCGCGGGCATAATGGAGCGCCTGCTGCATTGCGCGCTCGGCGATGGCGACGCCCTGCAGCCCGACGGCGAGCCGGGCCTCGTTCATCATCGTGAACATGCACGCCATGCCGGCATGTTCCTTGCCGATCAGGTAGCCCACCGCGCCGCCGTCATCGCCATAGACCATGGTGCAGGTGGGAGACGCGTGAATACCCATCTTATGTTCGACGGAATGGGCTCTCACGTCATTACGTTTGCCGAGCCTGCCATCTTCTTCGAGCATGAACTTCGGGACGAGGAAGAGGGAGATACCCTTGGTGCCGGGCGGCGCATCGGGCAGGCGGGCGAGCACGAAATGGATGATGTTGTCGGTCATCTCGTGTTCGCCATAGGTGATGAAAATCTTCTGCCCGAAGATGCGATAGGTGCCGTCACCGGCGCGTTCGGCGCGCGCTCTGAGCGCGCCGACATCCGATCCTGCCTGCGGCTCGGTGAGCTGCATGGTGCCCATCCACTCGCCGCTGATCAGCTTGGGGAGGTAGGCCTTTTTCAATCCGTCATTGCCGTGCAGCGCCAGCGCATCGATGCCCGCCATGGTCAGCACCGGACCGATGCCGAAGGCCATCGAGGCGGCGTTCCACATCTCGATACAGGCTGCATTGAGCGCGCGCGGCAGCCCCTGCCCGCCCCATTGCGCGGGCGAAGCCAGCCCGTTCCAGCCGGCCGCGGCCCAGTCGCGATAGGCTTCCGTCCAGCCCGGCGGCATGGTCACGCGACCATCCTTGAACGGCGTGCCGAACTTATCCCCCACCCGGTTGAGAGGCGCGATCACGTCCGAAGCAAAACGGCCCGCTTCGACCAGCACGGCGTCGACATCGTCCGCCGACAAGTCTCCATACAGGCCGGAAGCCAGAGCCTCCCCCATCCCCGCGCCGTGCTTCAGAGCAAAGACGATGTCGGCAACTGGCGCGCGATAAGACATGGTTCCCTTCCGGACGCGGGCTTTGCGGCGTATCCACGCCTGACGTGTTGCGCCTCAACCGGCGGTCCCGGTGCCTGCGAAGCGGCCGATCGGCAGTCCGGATTTTAGGCAGCCGGGCGGCCGATGCCAGTCCTATCGATACCGCAGGCGAGAGTTCCGCGCCCGCGTTCAACACCGCTTGACCGGCCAGCGGCGATAACCCGTAATGCCGCCATCAAAATGCCAGCCAATCCGACATGAGCCATAGTCCCGACCTGCAGCAGGTCGTCACCGAGATCGCCGACGAGATGCGCCGGCGGCCGGACCGCGGCGACGTCGCGACCTACATTCCGGAACTTGCGCGCGCCGATCCGGCGAAGTTCGGCATCGCCGTGATCGACGCCGAAGGCCGCGTTGCGACCGGCGGCGAGGCCGAAGAGCCGTTCTCGATCCAGAGCATCTCCAAGGTCTTCACCCTGACTCTCGCACTGGGGCGGATCGGCGACCGGCTGTGGCGGAAAGTCGGGCGTGAACCGTCCGGCAGCGCGTTCAACTCCATCGTCCAGCTCGAATATGAAAAAGGCGTCCCGCGCAATCCCTTCATCAATGCCGGCGCCATCGCTGTCACCGATGCGATCCTGTCCGGGCACAAGCCGCGCGAAGTGCTGGGCGACATTCTCCGTTTCCTGCAATTCCTGGCCGACGATTCATCGATCGCGATCGACGAGGCGGTGGCGGCCTCCGAGCAGCGCACCGGCTTCCGCAATGTCGCGCTGGCCAATTACATGAAGGCCTATGGCGTGATCGAGAATCCGGTCGATTACACGCTCGGCGTCTATTTCCATCACTGCGCAATCGCGATGTCGTGCCGTCAGCTGGCGATGGCGAGCCGTTTCCTGGCCTATCGCGGCATCAATCCCTCGACCGGCTATGCAGTGGTGCAGTCCGAACGGGCGCTGCGCATCAACGCGATCATGCTGACCTGCGGGCATTATGACGGATCGGGGGAATTCGCCTATCGGGTGGGGTTGCCGGGCAAGAGTGGCGTCGGCGGCGGCATTCTGGCGATTGCGCCCGGCAAGGCCTCCATCGCGGTGTGGTCGCCCGGTCTCGACGACACTGGCAATTCGCATCTCGGCCGCATCGCGCTGGAAAAGCTGACGCAGCGAATGGGCTGGTCGGTCTTCGGCGGATAGACAAAGAAAAAGCGCGCGTCCCGGCGACGCGCGCTCGCACATACCCGGCGATGTGCAATGCTAGTTCTTGGTGGTCCGCTCGTTGCGGATTGCTTCTTCGTGGTACCAGGAGCTGCCGCTCACGGTTTTAACCACGGCAGTCGATGCCCGCGCATCGAGTACGTCAGCCTGCATGCCAACGGCAAAGCGACCGCGCGCCGGGAAGGCGATAATTTCGGCTGATCCCCGACTGGCGGGGCCGCGATTCAAAGTAGGCATCGGTTCGGTCCTTGTTCGTTGCGCCGTCAACGCGATTCATTTTCTGGAATGAATATAACCGTGCTGCCCCTGATTTGCTCCTCATGCCTCACATAAAATCAGCGCATGCATACAATATGGGCGTTTCGCCACCTGCTGCTTTGATCGCCAATTGGGCGCTGCACATAAAGTGCTGTGCCGCAGCAATTGCTGCCGCGCCGGCCTCTGCCGCCGGGATTGGCACATAAAATGCTTGAATTGACGCATTGCCGGTAGCCGGGCGCGAGCCGGCACCCGATTAACCATCGGGTTCACCTTTTCCGCGTCGCCAAGATCAAGAGAGACCAATGCCAAAGTTCAAGCTCGAGTATATTTGGCTCGACGGTTACACGCCGGTTCCGAGTCTGCGCGGCAAGACCCAGATCAAGGAATTCGACGTATTTCCCTCGCTCGAACAGTTGCCGCTCTGGGGCTTCGACGGCTCGTCGACGATGCAGGCCGAGGGCCATTCGTCGGACTGCGTGCTCAAGCCGGTCGCCATCTACCCGGACGCCGCGCGCAAGAACGGTGCGCTGGTGATGTGCGAAGTGATGATGCCCGATGGCGTCACCCCGCATAGCTCCAACAAGCGCGCCACCATTCTCGACGATCCGGACGCGTGGTTCGGCTTCGAGCAGGAATATTTCTTCTACCAGGATGGCCGTCCGCTCGGCTTCCCGGAGGCTGGCTATCCGGCGCCGCAGGGCCCCTATTACACCGGCGTCGGCTACAAGAATGTCGGTTCGGTCGCCCGCGAGATCGTCGAAGAGCATCTCGAACTCTGCCTCGCCGCCGGCATCAACCACGAAGGCATCAATGCCGAAGTGGCAAAGGGCCAGTGGGAATTCCAGATTTTCGGCAAGGGCTCGAAAAAGGCCGCCGACGAAATGTGGATGGCCCGCTACCTGATGCTGCGTCTCACCGAGAAATACGGCATCGACATCGAATTCCACTGCAAGCCGCTGGGCGATACCGACTGGAATGGCTCGGGCATGCACTGCAACTTCTCGACCAAGTACATGCGCGAAGTCGGCGGCAAGGAATATTTCGAAGCGCTGATGAAGGCGTTCGAGAAGAACCTGCACGACCACATCAGCGTCTATGGCCCG